>Ga0102593_1000040_pt1 | contig 400509 bp, 328 predicted proteins | sample AraplaCol_mMS_r2_2_FD_76862 | JGI IMG/M metagenome (GOLD analysis project Ga0102593, IMG submission 76862) | Arabidopsis root microbial communities from North Carolina, USA - plate scrape MF_Col_mMS_r2 (SPADES assembly) (version 2) | ecosystem: Host-associated > Plants > Roots > Endosphere... | reverse complement strand
GGCTGCTGAACTGTCCACCGGGCCTGCTGGTATCACTCTTCTGCAGCCAGATATTACCTGCATCTATAAAAACAGCGGCATTGATCATGCTAACCAGGTGTACGCGCCATTCTGAGTTGAATTCCAGCTTCACATCGCCCGCCTCGTTGGCCAGGAAACGGCTGGTGGTATCATGATAAGAACCCGGGCCGAGTGTTCTTGCTCTGAAGCCACGCAGGCTGCTGCTACCACCGGTAAAGTATTGTTTGATGAAGGGCAGTGTACGGGAGTTACCATAAGGAATGCCATAGCCAAAGAACAGGCGGTTCACCCAGGTCATGCCTCTGCTGTACTGCCAGTAATGCCTGAGATCTGCACCCAGCCTTACATATTGCGCAAAGGGGCTGCCGAAGATATTTTTAGAGCTATCGCCTTTGGGTATGATCAGCCCTGCCAGGTTGCCGGAGACATCTACATCACCATTGAAATAGATGCTGTGCACGCGGTTAGGCGCCTGATTGTTGTAGGTAATGCTATAAGTTCCGCCCAGGATGAACTGCTTTTCTATTGATCTGCGCTGCACGGGGTCTACCTTCAGGATACTATCGTAAGCAGGGGTAGTGTTGGTAGGCCTTACAAAAGTAACGGACAGCGGCGCCCAGGCATGCTCCAGGTAGCGTGTTTGCCGCCAGAGGTACTGCCATTGTGCAGTATAGGCATTCAGGTTATACAGGTTCTGCCGGCTGAAAAGCTCATAGCTCAAGCTGATACGTGTGCGGGGCACATAAGGCGTACGAATGTTAAAAGCACGGAAGGGTATTAAGAACCTGGGCAGCGTAAGCGCCACCTCTCCTTTAAGGCTATACGAATTATTGCTGGCCAGGTTGCCGCCGGTTTGCCATTCCATACCTCCGGAAGCGGAGATCTCCAGCAGGTTGGCAGCTCGCTGCCAGTTGCGGTTGCGCTGTGTCACCTTCACTTCAGAGCCAACAAAGCCGTTGGATTTGGAGGTGCCCCTCAGCTCTGCCTGCAGCGAGTATTGCGGATAAGGCGTCAGGTAAAAGCTGGCGTCCAGCCGGCCGGTATCCGATGCTACTCCGGTAGTGTCTGTATAAAAGCGCCTGCGGGCCCTGGCAGTTGTGGAATCAATCAGCAGCCGGCTGGAATCTACTACCATGGCTATCTTACCGGTATCCGTACGCGAGCGGGCCGGGCGGACAGTATCCCGGCCAAAAGCAGGACGGAACTGGCCTTTCACGAATTTGAATACGCCCAGGTTAATCAGGCGTTGCAATGTAATGTCATGATTGCTGAGGCGATACAGGCTATCCGGCCGCAGGAACACCGAGCGCCTGAATATTCGCGGACGGAATTTCTTCTCAGGATCTACAACGCCAAAGTTCCGGTACAAGGTTACCTCCTCTCCGGTGCGCGAAGTAGAATCAGCATCCAGCGAATAAGTAGGATACAAAGTAATGCGCCTCATATAATAAGGCCTGCGTGCAAGGGGACTGATGTCTTTCTTGACCTTTATGAAAATGTGCACCTTACCGTTATGGGTGCTGTCTACCTCTGCCAGCAGGTGGTCGGCTGTAAAGTAGTAGTAGCCCCTATCCTTCAGGTAGCGGTGAATGCGTTCACGTTCAGCCTTGATACTATCCAGGCGATAGGGCTCCATGTACATCAGGCTTACGTCTCTCTTGATGCCGGCGATGGTTCTGCCCAGCTGCGAGCTATCTGTTTCATAGGTTACCTGTTCTATCAGGTAACGCAGGTTGGGCGTGGCAGTATAAACGGCGGAGGCTTTTTTCTTTCCTTTATTTTTGATCGCAGAGGCTACCTCGGACTGGAAGTAACCGTTATCCACCAGGTATTCACGCAATACCTCTGAGGTATAGTCCCGTTTTACCTGGCTAAGCAGCACGGGCGGCTCTCCCCATTTTTTGCGGAACAGGTAATTAAGGCCTTTGCCCTTAGGCTCATTGCCCAGGTTATAAAACCAGAGGCGAACGGGCATGCCGAGGAACCTGCGGTTAGGTTTTGGCCTTACACTGGCATCCAGGGCTTCTTTCAAAGTTCCATAGTCCTTAGGCTTTTTGCCCTCCCATTTCACATCGGCGCCGGTGTAAAGACGGTCGCCTTCGGGCACCGTACGGGTAGTACTGCAGGCGCATAAACACAAGGCGGCCAGGAGGGGGATGATATGTAAACAGGTTTGTCGCAATATTTTTTAAGATTTCTTATTGGTGTTCTTCTTACGAAGTCTTTCCTTTCTGGTTTCCTTTTTGGATTTACCCAGTATTTCGCGGAACTGGTCATAATCCATAACTATCATAAACGCGGCGCCGGTTTCTACAACCTGGCCCTGCACGATGGTTTCGTTTGCGTTACGCTGATATACCCTTATGCGGTAGCGGCCATCGCGGGTAAGCTTGTATTCAACAGAAACGTCGCCCACCAACGTGCCGGTGTTATTACCGGCAGATTTATCGCCTTCAAGATATATATTGGAGCCAACGGCTACGGTTAAACGGTCATTGAATAGGTTCTTGGATACCCCTACATTCAGGGTGGTACTTTCTCTTGCGCTGCCGCTGGAGTAATCTTCATTCTGCTGCAGGTCAAAGTTGATGTCTACTCCTTTAATGAGATTGCCTGCCAGGTTGTTCAGCTGCTGTGAGAGGATCTTACTTACACTTTTGCGCGCTTCGCGGCCAACATCCACACCGCCGCCATCTGTTGCACTGGGATCATCCGGTATGAAAGAGTTCAGCACCAGCAGGCCCATTACCTGCTTATTCAGCTCAGAAGTGATCTGGTTGATCTGCTTGATGCGGTTATATACAGTGCCGCTGAAGGCATTACGCTCTGCTTCGGGCATGTCCAGGCGGAAGGTAATTTCCGGATTCATCAGCTCGCCTTTTATCTCCATGTATACTTCAAAAGGCAGGCGTTGCCTGTATTGGTTGCGCTCCAGGTCGGATTTATTACTTATTTGGTCGGCTACCAGGCCGGAGGCAGAAGTATACACGGTATACTTGGCAGTGATATCAAGGTCGGCGTTCATGGCGTCGCCGTTAAAGGAGATGTAGCTTCCTTTTTCAATGGCAAAGGAGCGCTTGATCACCTCATAGAGCGACATCTGGTATTTACCTTCCTGGATCTCATAGCGGCCGGTAAGGCTCAGCTTACTACTGGGGTCCAGTGTGGCGTTCAGGTTGGCTGTGCCTTTGGCTTCTACATAGTCGCCATTCTGCTGATCGATAATGATCTTGATAATTGACTCTGGCGTGATCTCGGCGTTGCCGCTGAACATCATGCCTTTGAGGCGGGGATTCTCGTAGCGGAGGCTATCCTGTTTAGCCAGCATGGCAGAATCTACCGGGGCATCTTTATCCACGAATGCCATCACACCTTCCCTGTTGGCCAGGCCCGGTTCATCCTGCGGGATGGTAACGGTTACCTTGGATTTATCGCGCAGCTTCACGTAGGCATCTATACGCGGCAGGTCCATATTGCCCCGCAGGCGAATGCGGCTATCTACAAATGCAGGACCGTAATACAGCTGGTCGGGGTTCTGTTGTTTGCCCAATACCATGAAGTTCTCCGCATTCACATCCAGGTTGAAACGGTAGCTGGTAAAATCAGTGGTATTCACGCGACCGTTTACCACCAGTTCATTTTGCAGGCTGTCTGCAATCACGAAGTTGTTGAACAGGATACCGTTCTCGTCCAGCACAATGGTTTCATCCGGAAGGGTCAGCGGTGCGCCTACATAGGTGATGGTACCGCCGGCATCATTGAAATGTATGTTGCCGGTGACCTTTGGTTTGTCTGTTGTGCCGGTAATCTTGAAATTTCCGCTGGCGGAGCCGTGCATACGGGTAATGTTCCCAAAGGTAAAAGGCTCTGCAGCGGCTACATTGAACTGGTTGATATTTACGGTGGCGTTGATCGCAGTATCGTACACGGCCTGTACCTGCAGATCGTTACCGTTGCCCGTAAGGCCAGCCTTGATGTGGTAGGCATCCGGCTGCGGTGTTTGCAGGTCGGCGGTAAGGGTGCCGAGGCGTGTATTACGGAAAGTAAGGCTGTCTATCTGAAGGGAGCTGGCTATCAGTGGCGACTGATCCAGGTTGCGGATGAGGGCTTTTCCATTCAGTGCGCCGGTGGCCAGCATGGTATCGGCCGCCAGCAGGCCGGTAATGGTAGACAGCTGAAAATCTTTGATATCTGCCTGAAGGGCGGGCATCCGGCTACTGCTATCCGGCACGGTGCTAAGGCGGATGGACTCTTCCCGGTAAGATAGCTGCAGGTCTGCAGAATCAGGTACTCCCCTGTTGAGGCGAATGATATTATCAGGTCCTGCGGTCCATTGCTGTTTATTCAGCAAGAGCTCCGGTTTGAGAGATAACGTGATCACGCTGTCGGGCAGGAATTGCACCAGTCCGCCCACTTTATACTTAGGCTTTTGTGTTGCATCATTGAGGTTCAGGTCCCAGTTCACTTTACCAGCGCTTGCGTTAGCCACCAGCTCGGTATGATGCAGGGGCGCTACCGGATGACGAAGTGAAGCCAGTGATACGATAGCTTTCAGGGCAGTATCCTGGATGCGGGCATCCAGCATAAGACTGTCTATGTGAATAGAATCGTAGCTTACCCTGGGCAGAGAGGCGTTCATTACCAGCAGGCTGCTGTCTGAATTAAGACGGCCTTTGATGTCCAGGGGATTATTCATGCGCAGGGTAGGCATCATTGCCTGCAGGCTGCGGGGCCAGCGAAGAGAGGCGGTCCATTCGAGCAACTGACCGGGGGCTAATGTATCAACAGCAGAACTATCCGGTGTCTGCAGCGGTTTGTAGATCAGGGTATTGACAGTGCTGCCCAGCTTTGTATAGTCTACGGTGCCATTTGCATTTATAAAACCAAAAGGCCCGGTGAGCGCAAGGTATTGCTGATCCTTGTAAATGGCCCGTAAAGCGATGGTATCCAATGTGAAGGCGTTCCCACCGGTAACTATCTGCCAGCCGGTGAGGAAGGCGTTGCCTTCCAGCCTGGAGGGGGAAAGACTGCTGAAATCTGCTACAAGTGTGCCTTTGACCTGCAGGGGATCGGAATACCAGTTGGTGGTATAGAGATCTGCTTTTTCCAGTTTTATATCTGCCTGCAGGTTTTGCAGCGTGGTATCTTTCAGCAGGCCGGTAATATCAAAAACAGCGGTGATAGCCGTATCTGCACTTTGGCCCGAGAGCTGGAACTGTCCTTGCGCGATGTTTGCCTTTGCATCAATATCCTGGTAGGTATAACGGTTATAAGTTGCACTGTTCAACTGCAGATTAGCGTTAGCCGACATTGTGTTAAGGTCATAGCCCCGGCCTTCTGCCTGAAGGCGGCCGTTTACCCAGCCCATGGTAGTGTCGTACAACAAAACGCCCGGATGTACCTGGAAGGACGGAATATTTACTGAGTAGCGGCTATGGAGGCTATCGGTGATATTTACCAGGTGGGCGCTAAGGCTGGCATTGGCGATGTCGCTTTTCAGCTGCAGCTGGGTTTGCATATCTGCCATGCCGCCGGTGAAAGAGCCGGTGATCAGCATCTGTTCAGGTAGGCGGGGCGTATCTGGCATGGTACCGGGCGGCAGCCAGGAACGCAGTGCACTGTTGCCGCTCTGCAGCATAATGGAAGGCAGGTTGGCCCTGATGCTGTCTGTATTAGCGGCATAAAATATCTGACCCTGTGTTTGCAGGGTATTGCCTACATTATCCCTTACGTATAAGTGCTGGATATTCAGGTTACTCAGTGGGCCCTTTAATATAGCCGATACGGTTAGCTGTTTGTCCCAGAGGGGTTTCATGTAGGGATTGGAGCGGGAATCAGGCACAAAGGCCAGCCATTCTCCCAGCGCAATGCGGGAAGAGTCTATATTGGCCCTGATCTGCAATTGCTCCAGGTGGTCTGCCACGGTTTCCCAGGAAGGAACGGTAACGACTATATGTTTGCGGAGGATGCTGCGGGTGGTTTCCACCAGCAGGTCCTGCAGGGAGAGGCTTTGAGGCGTAAATGTAAAGTACATATGCGCGCGCTTTACGGCAAAGCCTGATTTGTCGCGCATGCTAAGGTTATGCAGGAGTGCGCTGACGGTATCCGGGCGATAGTTGATATCGCTTACGCGGGTGTTGAAACCCCTCAGCAGCAGATGGTTATAGTCTGGATCACTGCCAGCGCCACGGGGTGCAGGGCCGGTATTGTTATCATATTTAAAGGTGATCTGTTCCAGCAGGGCCTGGCTGGTAAGCACCCGCCAGGTATTAGGCGTCGGTTCTGCAGGGGCTGGTGTGGTATCTTTTGCTGCAGACATGGTGAGTAAGCCCTTTGTTTGGCTGATGCGAATGTCCTGGGCCTGAATGCGGGTAGAGTCCTGGTCTATATTAGCATTATTCAGCTGCAGGCTGCCTACTTTCCAGGCAGTGGAGATGCCTATATCTTCGCTTTCATACAGGAAAGTGCTGTTGCGGATCTTTAGCTGTTTGAGCAGGAGGTGAAAAGGAGCGGCAGCCGTATCTGTAGCAGGTGGGGGCGGAGGCGCTGCCACGGTTGTTTTCTGCCGGTATGACTGGCGAAAGAACCCGTTCAGGCCATCCAGCGTAATCCCTCTGAAGGCGTAAACACCATTGTTCACCAGCAGTTCATCCGGGTCTATTTCCAGTGAATCAAGGCGCAGCACGGCATGCATGCCTTCGAGCCCATCCAGGTAGCTGATCCGTACCTGGCGCAGCTTTACGTCGCGAATATGGAATTGTAAGGTAGTGCCGGTTTCGGGCGCCAGTGTATCCGGTTTGGTGTCAGGGCTTACAAATGCATCGATCACAAACTGGAAATTAAAAGCGCTGTCGTTGGTATGGCGATATGCGTTTACCAGGAGGCTGTCCCACTCCAGCTTATTCACCCGGAGCTCATTGTTCAAGAGGGCCAGGAGGTTATAACGCACTTTCAGAGAACCGGAATAGAGCAGGGCATTGTTGCTGGTGTCTGACACCACTATATTCCGCAGTTCCAGGTAGCGCCAGCCCCGGGCCCGCAGGTAGCCGATCTGCACTTTTGTATGGAGCTTGTTCTGAAGGTATAACTCGCCCTGCCGGCGGAGGTAGTCCTGCACGGGAGTAAGTTGCAGCAGCAGTACGGCCATTACCGGCAATAGGAGAATTGCTACAATGATCCATACAAGCCAACGCCACCATGGGCGGCCACGACGTTTTTCACCGTTGGTAGCAGGTTCTGTCACTATGAATGATTACTATAGTAATATACTGAAAATAAATGCTTTGGCGCATTATAGCGCAAAAAGTGAGATCAGCAAAATTTATACCTGTTATAATACCGGCGTGTTACGCTCATTGAACCAATGGATGTAATACTCCATCCTGTCGCGTTTTTGTGCGTCAGTATTAAACATTTCCAGTAGTTCCTTATCCTGGGGGAGAATATATTTTCTCAGGTTGTAGAGGGTGAGATCATATACCTGACCGGTGAGAATGTTGAATACTTTTTTCTTCTGGTTGGGCGGGGGTGCATTATTAAACGTTATGGCGTTGGGGTTAGCCACAGGTGTGGGTGCGATCACATGAATTTCATAGAGGCAGTAGTAACCGATCTCCTGTAATTTATTGAGGCCATTGTCCCTTATGTACACAGTTTTACCGTCAGAGAATCCCCAGTAGTCTTTCAGTTTCTTTTCCTGCCCCGTGCTGTCAACAATATGCAGCTCATTCCTGTTGGCCAGCAGGTAGATCTGGGCGGCGGAGCTGCGGCTTTTTACCACGATGTTGCCATGTTCTGAAGGGTCGTTGAGCTGAAACTCCTTAAATGATCTGTAAATGCCTTTCCTGAATGCGGTTGTGTTGAAAATAAAGTCGGCCGCGGAGGAAAAGTCTGCCGTATCCTGCGCAGCAGCAGGAGCCGTGGAAAAAACCAGGATGTAAATCACCAATAATGAGAACAGGCGCCACATGGGATCAAAAATAGCAGGCGGCAAAGGAAAAGAGATGTTTAATAGGCGAATAGGCAGATTGTGCCTGCTAAAGGAAGCTTTATACCGCTATATGAAAAAAGAAAGGGCCGGGTAAAAACCCAGCCCGGCTGAAGGTTACAACAAAATCTAAACCTGCTTATGAGAAAACTTTTATTCAAGTTGTCAAATAGCCATCGCTTGTAAGGAGTGATCCTTGCTTTCCAGCTGGGATACTCCCATCAGGAACTCGTCTACTTTACGTGCGCATTCACGGCCTTCGCTGATCGCCCAAACCACCAGAGACTGTCCGCGGCGCATATCGCCGGCGGCAAACACTTTGGGGATAGAGGTTTGATAGGCCTTTTCCGTAGCTTTCACATTACCGCGCTCGTCTTTTTCCACACCAAGATCATCCAGCATACCCGTGTGCTGCGGATGCACAAAGCCCATTGCCAGTAAGGCCAGCTCACAGGGTACTTCTCTTTCGGAGCCAGGAACTTCGGTGAAGCCGCCTGGTCTTCCGTCCTGACCCAGTGACCATTGCAGGTCTACCAGTTTCAGGGCTTTTAAATTGCCGTTGCCATCTCCTACAAATTCCTTGGTAGCGATCGCCCATTGACGGGCAGCTCCTTCTTCGTGTGAAGAAGAGGTTTTCAGTACCATGGGGTAGGAAGGCCAGGGCATATACGGTGTACGCTCGCCGGGAGGTTTGGGTAACAGCTCCAGCTGCGTAATGCTTTTTGCACCGTGGCGGTTGGAGGTACCCACACAGTCTGAACCGGTGTCACCGCCGCCAATTACTACTACATTTTTATCTGTTGCCCAGATATCCTCGCCTGCCACCGGGAGATTGCTCACCCTTTTATTCTGCTGCTTCAGGAAGTCCATTGCATAATGAACGCCTTTCAGCTCACGGCCGGGGATATTCAGATCGCGGGGAATGGTGGACCCACCCGCCAGCACGATCGCATTGTATTCACGCAGGAGATCGTTCACACTTACATTCACACCCACATTTGCATTGTACTGGAAGCTTACGCCTTCTTCTTCCATCAGCTTGATACGGCGCTCTACCACCCATTTTTCGAGCTTGAAATCGGGGATACCGTAGCGGAGCAGACCGCCGGCTGCATCGTCCCTTTCAAATACGGTCACCTGGTGACCGGCGTAGTTGAGCTGCGCTGCTGCTGCCAGTCCGGCGGGGCCGGAACCGATCACCGCCACCTTTTTACCGGTGCGTACGCGTGGTGTTTTAGCCTGTACCAGGCCTTTATCAAAAGCTATCTCGATGATGTGACGCTCAATTTCTTCGATGGCTACCGGGGGCTGGTTGATACCCAGTACACAGGCGCTTTCGCAGGGAGCCGGACAGATACGGCCGGTGAACTCCGGAAAGTTGTTGGTGCTGGTAAGAATATCATAAGCGTCCTGCCAGTCTTTTTTGTATACGGCATCATTAAATTCCGGGATCACGTTGCCCAGGGGGCATCCGCTATGACAGAACGGTACACCGCAGTTCATACAACGGGCAGCCTGCGTGTTCAGCTTTGGCTCGCTGTAGCGCTCAACGAATTCGTTATAATGCTGCGTTCTTTGCCTGGGATCTGCTTTGCCCGGCAATTCACGTGTAAATTCCAAAAATCCTGTTGGTTTACCCATCTTCTTCTGATCTTTTAATATTTAAATAACAAGGCGTTTTACGGTCAGGACTTCTTTACTTTCTGACCTTCCGATTCTGACTTCCCTATTTTCAGCACGGCCTTGTATTCTTTCGGGAACACCTTCACAAAATGGCGTAACTGATTTTCCCAGTCCTTTAATATGAATTTAGCCACGGTACTGTTAGTGTATGCATGATGTTTGGTGATCAGATCATGCAGGCGGGCTATATCTTCCTGATCCAGGGGATCGAGATCGATCATGTCTTTGTTGCAACGGTTGGCGAATACGCCTTTCACATCGTATACATAAGCGATACCACCGCTCATCCCTGCGCCGAAGTTGCGGCCTGTTTCGCCCAGGATCACTGCCCTGCCGCCGGTCATGTATTCGCAACCGTGATCGCCAACGCCTTCTGCTACAACGGTAGCGCCGGAGTTACGTACACAGAAGCGTTCACCAGCCTTACCGCGGATATATGCCTCGCCGGAGGTGGCGCCGTAGAAGGCCACGTTACCGGCAATGATATTCTCTTCTGCTTTGAACCCTGCTTCAGCAGAGGGGTACAGGATCAGTTTTGCGCCTGAAAGCCCTTTACCAAAGTAGTCGTTCGCTTCTCCTTCCAGTTCCAGCGTTACGCCGCGGGTGTTGAAGGCGCCAAAGCTTTGACCGGCAGAGCCCAGGAATTTGAAGTGGATGGTATCTTCCGGCAGTCCTTCGCTCTTGTAGCGTTTGGATATTTCGTTGCTGAGGATCGTACCGATGGTGCGGTCTGTATTCCTCACACCGAACTGCTGGAACACCCGGGTCTTCTTTTCCAGTGCGGGCTGGGCGGCTTTCAGCAGCTGCCAGTCCAGCACTTCGCTGATACCGTGGTCCTGTTCTTCCTGTTTGTACAGGCCTACTTCAGGACCTGCGGGTTCTCTGTATAATATGGGAGAAAGATCGAGGTGTTTGTATTTCCAGTGGTCAATGCCTTCACGCACCTGCAGATTCTCTACCTGACCTACCATTTCGCTTACGGTACGGTAGCCCAGTTCTGCCATGATCTCGCGCAGCTCTTCTACCAGGAACTTAAAGAGATTCACTACATTCTCAGGGTCGCCGGCAAAGCGTTTGCGCAGCTCGGGGTCCTGAGTGGCAACACCTACGGGGCAGGTATTGAGATGGCATTTACGCATCATGATACAGCCTTCTACTACGAGGGCAGCGGTAGCTACGCCCCATTCTTCGGCGCCCAGGAGGGTTGCGATAGCGATATCGCGGCCGGTTTTCAGCTGTCCGTCTGTTTGCACCACTACCCTGCTGCGCAGTTTGTTGCGTACCAGTGTCTGGTGGGTTTCAGCCAGTCCCAGTTCCCAGGGCAGCCCTGCGTGTTTGATAGAGCTGATGGGAGATGCGCCGGTACCGCCATCGTGGCCGGAGATCAGTACCACGTCTGCGTGGGCTTTGGCCACACCGGCAGCAATGGTGCCTACACCTGCCTTGGATACCAGCTTAACGCTGATACGGGCGGCGCGGTTAGCGTTCTTCAGGTCGAAGATCAGCTGAGCCAGATCCTCAATAGAATAAATATCGTGGTGCGGCGGCGGAGAGATCAAACCTACACCCGGGGTGGAGTGACGCACTTTTGCGATCCAGTCATCCACCTTATGGCCGGGCAGCTGGCCACCTTCGCCGGGCTTAGCGCCCTGCGCCATCTTGATCTGTAATTCGTCTGCATTCGTGAGGTAGTAGCTGGTAACCCCGAAGCGGGCGCTGGCCACCTGTTTAATAGCAGAGCGCATGCTGTCGCCGTTAGGCAGCTGCTCGTAACGCAGCTCATCTTCACCACCCTCACCGGTATTGCTCTTGGCGCCGATACGGTTCATGGCAATAGCCAAGGTGGAGTGTGCTTCGTGGGATATGGAGCCGAAGCTCATGGCACCGGAAGCGAAACGTTTGAGGATCACTTCTGCCGATTCTACCTCATCGATAGACACGGAAGGGCGTGTACGTTTGAAAGTGAACATGCTGCGCAGGGTGGCGGCTTTTTCACTCTGGTCGTTCACGGCCTTGGAGTATTTTTTGAAGATGCTGTAATCTCCCATGCGGGTGGAGTATTGCAGCAGGTGTATCGTTGTCGGATTAAAGAGATGGAACTCGCCTTTACGTTTCCACTGGTAGATACCACCAACGGTTAAACGCTGTACAGGAGTTTCCTTGCGGCCGTAACCCATCCAGTGTTTGGCCAGTGTTTCGCGGGCAATCTCGTCGAGGCCCAGACCCTGGAGGCGGGAAACGGCGCCGGTGAAATATTTGTCTACCACCACCTGGTTAATACCCAAGATCTCAAAGATCTGTGCGCCCTGGTAAGACTGCAGGGTGGAGATACCCATTTTGGAGAATACTTTCAGCAGTCCTTCGCAAACCGCCTTGATGTAATTCTTTTTGAGTTTATCCACATCTTGTTCAGTCTCCAGCTTGCCGCTCAGCTTCATATCCCGGATGGTGCTCAGCGCCAGGTAAGGATTGATAGCGGTGGCGCCGAAGCCCAGGAGGCAGGCGTAGTGGTGCACTTCCCAAACGTCGCCGGCTTCTATGATGATGCCTACCTGTCCACGCACTCCCTTACGGATAAGGTGGTGGTGCACTGCGGACGCAGCCAGCAGGGACGGGATAGGAGCATGTTCAGAATCAATGGCGCGGTCGGAGAGGATGATCACTTCGAACCCGTCTTCTACTGCATCTACTGCATAGCGGCAAAGGCGGGCCAGGCCTTTTTCGAGAGAGCCGGGCTTGCCGTCTGCCTTGAAGTAGGTCTGTAATGTTTTGGCCTGGAAGATACCGGTATCAATACTGCGGATCTTCTCCAGCTCGTGATTGTTCAGGATGGGGTGGCGCAGGGCCAGGCCGTGGCAATGTAGCGGATCTTCATCCAGGAGGTTGCCATTGTTGCCCACGAAGGTAGCCAGTGACATTACCAGTCTTTCCCGAATAGGATCGATGGGCGGATTGGTTACCTGTGCGAACAGCTGTTTGAAGTAGCTGCTCAGGTGCTGGGGCTGATCACTCAGGATGGCCAGCGGTACATCGGTACCCATGGAGCCTACGGGCTCTTTGCCATCCAGGGCCATAGGGGCAATGATGTGCTCCAGGTCTTCGGTGCTGTAACCGAAAGCGCGCTGGTATTTAAAGATCTGGTCGTGCTCCAGGTGAGTAAATGTCACACGGGGCTCGGGCAGTTCTTCCAGGCGGATCTTGTATTTGTTCAGCCATTCAGCGTAAGGCTGCTGGGTACAGATGGTCTGTTTCAGCTCCTCATCGCCAATAATGCGACCCTGGTCCATGTCTACGATAAACATTTTACCGGGTTGCAGGCGGCCTTTTTCTTTTACGTTCTTGGGATCGATGGGCAATACGCCGGCTTCGGAAGCCATGATCACCCGATCGTCTTTGGTTACCACAAAGCGACTGGGGCGCAGACCGTTACGGTCAAGGGTGGCGCCAATGATCTTACCATCTGTGAAGGAGATGGAAGCGGGACCGTCCCAGGGCTCCATCAGGGAAGCGTGGTATTCGTAGAAAGCTTTCTTCACCGGGTCCATGTCTTCGTTGCCGTCCCACGCTTCGGGGATGAGCATCATCATTACATGGGGCAGTGAGCGGCCGGTGAGGGTCAGCAGTTCTATTACGTTATCGAGGCTGGCGGAGTCTGACTGGCCTTCTTCTACGATAGGCAGCAGCATATCCAGTTCTTCCTTAGAGAAGTATTTGGTTGCAAAGTCCCTTTCGCCGGCGCGGAGCCAGTTCAGGTTCCCTTTCAGGGTATTGATCTCACCGTTGTGCGCGATATAGCGGTAGGGGTGAGCCAGTCTCCAGCTGGGGAAAGTGTTGGTAGCGAAACGGGAGTGGATCAGTGCAAAGGCAGACACCATTTTCTCGTCGCTCAGGTCAGGATAATAATGTCTTACCTGATAAGTGGTGAGCTGACCTTTATATACGATCGTTTTAGAAGAAAGAGAAGCTATATAGAACAGTGCTTTTTCCTTAGGTACGGTATTGCGCACTGTTTTAGATACATAGTTACGGAGAACGAACAGTTTACGTTCGAAGGTTTCCTGATCGGAGATCTGGTAGGGGCAGGCGATGAACACCTGTTCTATTTCCGGTTCAACGGAAAGCGCGCTTTCACCAATGCCATCAGGGCGTACCGGCACTTTGCGGTATCCCAGTATATCGAGGCCCAGCTTTTCGGCTGCGCGGTTGATTATTTCGCGACACTCTTCACGCCAGCGGGGTTCTTTGGGGAAGAACACCATTCCTACGCCATATTTGCCGAATTCTGGTAATGCGATCCCCATTTTAAGGCACTCGTCATAAAAAAACTCATGCGGCATCTGAATAAGGATGCCGGCCCCGTCTCCGGTAGTACGTTCACAACCGCAGGCCCCACGGTGTTCCATATTTTCCAGCATCGTCAGGGCGTCTTTTATGATCTGGTGGGATTTACGCCCTTTGATGTGGGCCGTAAATCCAGTTCCGCAGGCATCATGTTCAAATTCCGGACGATAAAGGCCTTCCTGTTTTCTCACTTTTCGCATTCATTTAGGTTTTTGTATCAGGTACACTACACCTTATCGCTTAAGCGGCCGGTTGAAGTACCGTAATTGTTTCGGGAACGGTTTAAAGATACTAAAGGAATGCGGTATTTTTTTTATAAACATTTGTTTATAGGGAAAAATTTAGAAAAGATTAAAAAATTACGGGAATTACTTGGAAGTTAACAAATTTTTGAGCGCTTTTGAGGACCGGGGAGGATACACAAATGGGAGAATGCAGGAACAGGCAGGCCGGACGATTGATCCGGCCTGTCACATGCAGTATAATTAATTTGAATATTAATAAAAGTTCCTTTGCATGAAGGAGTTAGGGTGTCTTTTTACGGGATTTCAAAGCTTGCTTTACCATTCACCACTCTCACCTTCAGCGATTCGCTGCGCAGGCTTTCGTTTTGCAGGCGGTTCAGCGCGGTTACCACGTACACATAGTTGCGTCCTTTCTGATATGTGTAGTCAGTATACTGAGGATCAGGCATTTGCTGTACAATAGCCAGGATCTTTGTGGGATCGCTGAGGTTGATGGCTTCCGTGCCTTCAAAGCGGTACAATACATATTGTTTGGTGCGCTGCAGGGTATCATCGTCAGACCAGTAGATCTGCAGGCCGTTGGCCCTTTCGAAAGCGTCAATAAAGTAAGGCGCTTTGGGGGCATCCTGGCCCTGGAGCCAGGGCATGAGCGGGCGCAGGGCCGGGTAGCGGTAGAGGTGGTTATGCAGGCTGTCTTCTATCCCCAAGGGGTTGCCGGAGAAGGATTTAGCGCTGTAAAAAATACTTCCCTCTATGGTATTGAGTGTGCGGGCATCGGCGATCTGCCTGGGCAATTCATTGGGATTGCGCCAGATGGCGTTACTGTTAATGCGGTATACCCCGTGCCCGATATACACATGCCGCCCGTAACCGTGTTGAGCCCACCAGTTAAGCAGCACTTCATACGCCACCAGGCGATGGCCATGTTCCCAGTATAGTTGGGGTGCCACATAATCGATCCAGCCGTTTTTCAGCCATTTCAGCACATCTGCATAGAGATCGTCGTAGTTGGTCTGGCCGCCATGGGTGTAGGAGCCTTCCGGATCCCTGTCGCGGTTACGCCATACGCCGAAGGGGCTTACACCGAATTTCACCCAGGGCTTGGTTGCTTTGATAGCGAGGTTCAGCATCTGGATGATGGTGTCTACATTATGGCGGCGCCAGTCGTCTTTAGACAGCTGGCCACCGTAGAGGCGGTAAGAATTGTTGTCGGGAAACTCTTTGCCGGGAATACGGTAGGGATAGAAATAGTCGTCGAAATGTACGGCGTCTATATCGTAGCGCTTCACCACATCGGTAATGATCTGGGAAACGTAAAGGCGTACATCCGGTATTCCGGGGTCGAAGTATTTGCGGTCGCCATAGGTAAGGAACCACTGCGGTCTGAGCCGGGTAATATGATTAGGGGCAATGCTGCTGCGCCCGATATTGAAAACCGCCCGGTAGGGGTTAAACCAGGCGTGGAACTCCATGCCGCGTTTGTGCGTTTCCGCTACCATAAATTCCAGTGGGTCGTAATACGGATTAGGCGCCTGGCCTTGCGTGCCTGTAAGGTATTCGGACCAGGGCTCGAAAGGCGAAGAGTAAAAGGCATCGGCCACGGGGCGTACCTGCACAACTACTGCATTGATGCCGTTGCGCTGTTGCCGGTCGAGCAGATCGATAAATTCCTGCTTTTGCTGTTCTGTACTCAAACCCCTGCGGGACGGCCAATCAATATTTTCTACGGTGGCAATCCATACTGCCCTGAGCTCGCGTTTGGGAGGCAGCTGTGCATAAACGGAAGTCATCATGCAACCCGTTAACAGCATAGCTGCGACTAAGTGCTTCAATATCATCTACAAAGCGGTTACTTTAAGCTGCTAAAACTGCGAAAATAAGTAAATGGATTTTATTATTTTGTTGGAAGAAATTCCACGTCTATGTTAGGGAAACCTTCGATATACAAATTGCTGCTGCCGGGAGTACTGTTACTGGCAAGCTTGGCAAGCCATGCACAGGCGTCCGGTGATATTACCGCCGCGGCAAAGGCGTTTCTGGAAACGCTGGATGCAACAGCAAAAGATCAGGCGGTATTTGCCTATGACGATGCAGAGCGCGTTAACTGGCATTTTGTGCCCAAAGCCAGGAAAGGCTTGCCCTTAAAGGCGATGAACAGCCAGCAGAAAACGGCGGCTCTGCAGCTCCTGCAGACCTGCATGAGCGCCCAAGGTTATCAAAAGGCCACTGCTATCATTGCGCTGGAAAATATTCTGAAAGTGCTGGAGGGGCGGGGCGCAGATGATGATTACCGGGACCCGGGTAAATATTATATCAGCATTTTTGGTACGCCAGACGCTAAGAAGCTATGGGGCTGGCGGATCGAAGGCCATCATGTGGCCCTGAACTTCTCTTCCGTCAATAACAGCCTGGCAGCTGGTACGCCTGCCTTCCTGGGATCTAACCCGGGCATTGTGCCTTCGGGCGCCGAAAAGGGTAAGCAGATACTGAAACAGGAAGCTGTGCTGGGGTTTGAGCTGCTTAACTCACTGGACAAGTCCCAGCAGGAAGCCGCCATTATTCAAACAGACGCTCCGGGCGACATTATTACCGGTAACCGGCGCAAAGCCATGCTGCTGGATCCGCCGGGATTACCCTTTTCAAAAATGAACCCGCGGCAGCAGCAATTGCTAAAACAGCTGGTGGGCGTGTATATTGATAACTATACCAAGCTGTATGCGGATATATTGTTAAAGGAGATCACAGCCGCGGGCTGGGACCAAATGCATTTTGCCTGGGCGGGAGTACATGCCTGGGGCGGAGGGCATTATTACCGGATACAAAATCCGGCCATCCTCATTGAATACGATAATACCCAGAATAACGGTAATCACGTACATACCGTGCTGCGCGACCTGAAAAATGATTTCGGGGATGCCCTGGAAGAGCACTACCAGGCAGCACACCTTCACTAAACTTTTCTACCCAGGTACTGGGAGTAATCCGGCAGGAAGGCTTCATAATCCTGGTGCATCAGCGGCGAAGTAAGCAGGAAATCGGCAGTGGTGCGGTTACAGGCCATAGGGATGTTCCATACCGCGCAGAGGCGCAGCAGGGCCTTAATGTCAGGGTCGTGGGGCAGGGCTTCCATGGGATCCCAGAAGAAGATCACGGCATCCAGCTCGCCTTCGGCTACCATGGCGCCTATCTGCTGATCGCCTCCCAGGGGGCCGCTGAGCATTTTGCGCACCGGCACATCCAGCTGCTCTTCCAGGAGCCGGCCGGTGGTGCCGGTGGCATATAGTTCATGACGGCTTAGTACCGTTTTATTGTATACAGCCCACTCTATGAGCTCGGGCTTTTTATGGTCGTGGGCGATAAGCGCCACGCGCTTGCGCGCCTTTAATGTCTTAACAGATTGCATATTGGATTATCTTCTACCTTCTCTTCTATCTTCTGTTTGAAGGGTTGCCATATCGCGGTCAAAGATATACATACCTCCTTTATCCTCTCCTATCAGTTTCAGTTTGTCAAGTATCTGGGTGGCCATTTTTTCTTCTTCGATCTGTTCGCTCACGTACCATTGCAGGAAAGTGTGCGTGGTATAGTCTTTTTCCTGCAGGCAGTGATCTACCAGCTTATTGATCTCGGTGGATACCAGTATCTCGTGGCTGAGCACCAGCTCAAAGATCTCCAGGATGTTCTTGAACTTTACGCTGGGCTGTTTAAGCGTAGGCACTATTCCATGACCGCCACGGTCGTTGATGAAACGGATGAGTTTGAGCATGTGTACCCTTTCCTCGTCTGAATGGCGGTACAGGAACTGGGCTATGCCATTATAGCCCTGCACTTCAGCCCAGGAGGCCATGGCTAGATAATACTGGGAAGACTCCGCTTCCAGCTGCACCTGCTCATTCAGAGCTTTTTCGGTGCTTGCGGCAAGTTTCTTATAGAGCATGGGAAAAGTGGTTTAAAGGCGTTTGCTCAAATGCATTATTCTGTACGAATATAATCATTTGCCTATAAGGTTATTGCAAAAATCGATGGAATTCGGGGTCAATTATGCTCCCAGTTCTGGCTGAAAGTTGCTACCTTTGCGTAGATTAAGAGTTAAATAAGCAATAAAATGATCAAAACAGGTAATCCCATCATCAGCATATATACGGAAATGACGCCGAATCCGGAAACAATGAAGTTTGTGGCCAACAAACTGCTGTATCCGGGTAAAAGCATAGATTTCCCTGATGAGGCCAGCGCGAAGCCTTCGCCTCTGGCAACGGAGCTGTTCAGTTTTCCCTTCATCAGGGGCGTTTTTATAATGGCCAATTTCGTTACCCTGACCAAAACCGCTGAAACGGACTGGATGGACATCATTCCCACGGTAAAAGCTTTCCTGAAAGAATACCTGGAAGATAATCGTCCGATCATCAACGAAGATGAGATTGTAGTAAAGGCGGCTGCCAGCAATGAAGTGAGCGCTGATGACAGCGATGTGGTAAAACGTATTAAAGAATTACTGGAGAACTACGTGAAGCCTGCCGTAGAAATGGACGGTGGCGCCATTCAGTTCAAAGACTATAACGAAGGTGTTGTGAAACTGATGTTGCAGGGTTCCTGCTCCGGTTGCCCTTCTTCCATGATCACCCTGAAAGCAGGTATTGAAGGTATGATGAAGCGCATGATACCTGAAGTAAGGGAAGTAGTGGCAGAAGCAGAATAAGCCATAGTTGAGAAGAATGATAGTGTTAAAAGGAGCACAGTCTTAGCGGCTGTGCTTTTTTATTTTTTGCATATTTGCACCATGAATTTTCAGGCCATATACCAAAGTCTGCTCGAAGGCGTTCATGCCATGAGCTGGCTGGAAATAGTTGCTGCGCTGTTTGGCGCCATCAGCGTTATCTGCAGTAAACAGAACAGCATCTGGCTGTATCCTACCGGCCTGGTTAGCACGGGCATATATACCTACCTGTTATCCCGCGAGCAGTTCAGGCTCTATGCGGAAGCCACCCTTAACGCTTATTATTTTGTAATGAGCGTATACGGATGGTACCATTGGGCCCATAAGGACAAGCAACAGCACACACCCGCTGTGGCCTGGGCCAGCCGCAGGGAATGGATCACTGCTACACTCATAGCGGTAGTTGGCTGGGCTGTATTTTACGTATTGCTGAAGCACTTTTCCAATTCTGACGTGCCACTGGCAGACGCTTTTGTATCCGCCACTGCCTGCAGCGGCATGTGGCTGCTGGCTAAAAGAAAGATCGAGAACTGGATCGTACTTAATATATCCAACCTGGCTGCCGTTCCCCTGCTGTTCCATAAAAAGCTGTTACCTACGGCGCTGCTCACCATTTTCCTGTTCATTGTGGCGGTAATGGGTTATTTCAGCTGGAAAAAAATATGGGAGGAACAAGCTGCATGAAGAAAGTAGTTGTGATAGGCCCCGAATCAACGGGCAAGAGCACGCTGAGCGATAAGCTGGCAGTACATTTTAACACGGTATGGACGCCGGAGTACGCACGGAAATACCTGGACGAACTGGGGCGCCCCTACGAACAGCACGATCTGTGGGAGATAGCCAGGGGACAGCTGCGGCTGGAAGATGAGAAAGCCCGGCAGGCCAACAGACTGCTGATCTGCGACACGGATCTGTATGTGCTGAAAGTATGGAGCGAACATAAATACGGCCAGGTGGACCTCCGCATACTGGAACAGATAGCGGCCCGGCCATATCATCTTTACCTGCTTACCTATATAGACATTCCCTGGGAGGAAGATCCGCAAAGGGAATATCCTGACCCACAGATGCGGGAATATTTTTACCGCATTTACCGGGATATTGTAGTGAATGCAGGGGTGCCCTGGGTAGACATCAGGGGCGGCTATGAGGAAAGAGAAAAAGCAGCCATAGCAGCCGTTAATAAACTTATTCTTTGATCAGCGCTGCAATGTCCGGATCGGCAGCAATGTTGCGCATCTGCTGTAAGATCCTCCGCTGACGCCAGGCGGTGATACGGGCAGCAGGCACCACCGTGTATTTAACCGGGTTGGGCAAGCAGGCGGCGATCATAGCAGCCTGTTCACGGCTAAGATTGATGGAGGGTTTAAAATAATATTCCCGTGAGGCGGCCTCCACGCCAAAGATGCCGTCGCCCGTCTGGGCCACGTTCAGGTACACTTCCAGGATGCGGCGTTTGCCCCAGATCTTTTCTATCATAAACGTGAAGTATACTTCCAGGCCTTTACGGAACCAGCCCCTGCCCTGCCACAGGAATACATTTTTTGCTACCTGCTGGCTGATGGTGCTGGCGCCCCTGATCTTCTTGCTTTTCTGGTTGTGTTTCATTGCCTTTTCGATGGATTTGAAGTCGAATCCATCATGATCAGGGAAGAGCTGGTCTTCACTGGCGATCACGGCCAGTTTTGCGTACTGGGAAATATCTTCTGCATTAGCCCACTTCTTTTTGAAGTGCTTATCAGTGCCCCAGAGGCTGAACCAGCTGGAGATCATGGTAAGGGTGATTGGCGGATTGACCCAGCGCAACAGGATAATGTAAACAAACTGTGCGATGAACATTATCAGCAGTATACGTTTTACTTTTCTCCATGTTCTGGGAACAATACCTTTTAATTCCATCCAGGTTGTTAGGTTTAGAAAAATCGGGACGAAAGTTAGGGAAATTTTAGTTTAGGAAATGGTACTACCTTTGTTATGAAAAGTAATTTTTCATCATTCAATCGGAATTCATGCTTTTGAAACTTCATCCGCAAAACCCGAATCCCCGGCACTTGAAGACAATCATTGAATGTTTGCAGGGCGGTGGGGTGATTATTTACCCAACGGATACGGTATACGGTATGGGCTGCGATATTTCACAACCCAAGGCCGTAGAGCGCATTTGCCGTATCAAACAGATAGATCCGAAAAAGGCGCAGTTTTCCTTTATCTGCCATGATCTGAGCCATTTGTCTGACTATGCCAAGAGTGTAGATACGCCGGTATTCCGCATGCTGAAGCGCGCGCTGCCCGGGCCTTATACTTTTATACTCCCGGCCAGCAGGCAGGTGCCTAAAATGCTGAAAACCAAAAAAGATACCGTGGGTATCCGTGTACCGGACAACAATATCTGCCGCACTATTGTGAAGGAGCTGGGCAACCCGGTGATGAGCACTTCCCTGCCAATTGAACATTACGTGGAAGAATATACTGATCCGGAGATCATCTATGAGAAATTCGGAAAGATAGTGGATATTGTGGTGGATGGTGGTACGGGAGGCACTACCTTCAGTACTGTGATAGACTTTACCGGGCCGGAACCGGAGCTGATCAGGGAAGGCGCCGGCAGTACAGAAGTATTGGGCCTTAAGATCTTATAAACAGCGACAAATTCAAGATGCAACGTATTCTATTCATAACGATCCTTTTGCTAACAGCCAGGCTGGCGGGCGCACAGTCCCTCAGGCCTCAGCAACGAGCCGATACAACGCTTAGGGCGCCGTTGCCGGCTTATTTGCTCACGCCAGCCAGTATTGCGCCGGACGGGTATTACCAGCAGCATTTCGGGTATTTCTGTAAGAAGGAATGGGCCTGGGAGAAGCGGACAGGAGTGCCGGTGAAGGTGAGGCTGGGAAACTACGAGTATACGCAAAAGATAGAAGGAAAGTAGTTTGAGGGTTTGAGCGTTTAAATGTTTGACCTGTTCAGAATATTCAAACATTTAAACGCTCAAACCCTCAAACATTATTTTATACCCATTTTCTTCGCTATATCAGCCGGGATGGCTTTTTTATTCACCATGATATTGGTGGTTTTGTAAGCAAAATAAGGCGCGGAAGCATAGAAGTAGCCATTGCCGGGGTTATTTGTGCCCCAGGAGTTTTTTACACGGAAGTATTTATTCCCGTTCTGATCTTTGGCCAGGCCAACGATGTGCATGCCGTGGTCGTCCTGTGTTTCAAAGTTATCAAAAGCCTGTTGGCGTACTTCGGGAGTGATCTCTTTTTCTTTGCCGGGTATTTCAAATACCTTTTTCCTTTCATCGGAGGTCATGTCTGCCCAGTCTTTATCCGGTACTACGGCCAGTCCATCGCGGAAGCTGAAGTATTTCTCGCTCACATCGGCAGCCCAGGCAACGGTATAACCGGTGTTAACAGCGTTTTCGGCGATGCTGATCATATCATTGAGGGGTACATTGTATACTTTTTCCCAGTTCCAGTTATCCGGCACTTCCAGCACAAACTGCTCATAGTAAGGATGGTGGGTGAAGGAAGTGAGGATCACGTAATCATCTGCGTTAAGCCCCAGTTCTTTGGCAAAGCTCTGCGGAGTGTAGGATTTGCCGTTAAAGGTGAACTGTTCCGGCGCGTCGCCCATATAGGCGTTGATCACACCGTCAAATGCCTTCTGCCAGCTGGGGTTGATCACGCCTGTATTTGCGCCCGTGGTCTTTACCAGTCCTTCGAGGAGGCTTTCCATTTCAGCATGGTTATAGGTTTTATCACGATTGCCGTCGTATATGTTCTGGGGTACCAGTCCATATTTGCGCAGGCATAAAAGATCGTCGGGGAACCCGCCGCCTTCGCCGAAGTTGGCTTTGCCGTGCATGCGTACATAGTTGGCGGCTTTGAGCGGGTACATTTTGCGCACTACGAACATTTCGCTGAGGTTAAGGCCTTTGTCCTTACCGTTGTGTAGCAGTTCGGACTCGAAGAAAGAGAGACCGGAGAAAGACCAGCAGGTACCCGTACTGCCCTGGTTCTGCACATCATAGGCGTCCAGATTTTTAATGGTGGTGAACTGATACTGACTGCCCTCCTTGTTGGTGTTCTGTGCCATTGCTGCGGTACAGGAGAAAACAGCCGCACACAAGATCCATTTTTTCATTGTTTGTTTTTGTTTGTTAAGCGTAGTTGTTTTGGTAGCTGTCAGCCTTTAGGCTCAGCGGGGCCAAAAATAAGGGAATGGAGGAAACAACCCTCAAAAAAGAGGGATCAGCGGCAGCTGGTGACTGCCGGCGGACGGGGATCAGCTTACGGCGCGGCTTTATGAGCGGCTTTGAAGGGCGTTCTTTTCGAGTAAGGCTTCGTATTGCTCGCGGGTGATAGCCCATTGCCAGAGTTGGTCGTCCTCTTTATCGGATATTTCGCCTACGAAATGCATGCCCGATTTCTGGAGGATCTTGACGGAGGCGTTATACTCTTCTTCTGTATGGGCCACTACCTTATTTACGTAGGTATGGCCAAAGGCGAAGCGGATGAGCGCCTCTGCCAGTTCTGTACCGTAACCCTGCTCGCGGTAAGCAGCAGCAATTTCATAGCCTATTTCCACTATTCCTTCTTCATTGGGGCGACCTTTAAAGCCGCCTGCGCCGATCAGGCGCCTGTCCAGGCGGTGCACTACCAGGTAAAAAAACCAGCCCAGCATGGAAGGATCATTGCGGAGTTTATCGTAGGCTACGAGCACCATTTCGGGATACTCGGTCCAATATTCGGGGATATCAATGCCAAGGAGTTCTCCCAAAACATCATTGCCCTGCAACAGCGCTTCAAAATACTGCAGGGAACACGGTAATATCTGTAAACGTGATGTTTGGATCATGATCGAAAGCTAGTAAACGTAATTGGGAAATACAAGTATTCTAAGCGATTAAATGCTAATAAATTATCGGGTGATAATGGGAGTTTTTTATGAAATAAAATACGAAGTAAAATTGAGAAATCATAGCACTTTTTTTAAGAGCTTCAAGCGGCCAGCTACAAGCTGCAGGCAGTGTAAGATACGCTTGCAGCTTGTAGCTGATAACTTGCAGCTTTTAGTGTGCTTCCAGCCAGTTCTGGCCGGCTCCTATTTCTGCTTCTACCGGAACGGCTATGGGAAGGGCGTTACGCATAGATTCGAGGATAAGGGGTTTGATGATATCCACTTCATCGCGATGAGCGTCAAACACCAATTCGTCATGCACCTGGAGGATCATGCGGGAGCGGAGCTTATGTTCCTTGAAGGTTTTATGCACCGCTATCATGGCAAGCTTGATCATATCAGCGGCAGTGCCCTGGATGGGCATGTTGATGGCGTTGCGTTCTGCATAGCCTCTTACTACAGCATTGGAAGAGTTGATGTCTTTCAGCCAGCGTTTGCGGCCCAGCATGGTTTGTACATAACCATGTTTCTTCGCAAACTGTACCTGGTTCTCCATGTACGATTTGATGGAAGGGTATTGTGCAAAGTAGTTATCGATGAGCGTTTTGGCTTCTGAACGTGCAATGCCCAGGTTCTCGGAGAGGCCGAAAGCGCTTACACCATAGATGATACCGAAGTTTACGCTTTTAGCGTTGCGGCGCATATCTGATGTTACCTCGCTCATCTCTACGCCATACACTTTGGCGGCGGTAGCGGCGTGAATATCGAGGCCTTGCCGGAAGGCATCTATCATGTGTACATCTCCGCTGATGGCTGCAATGATGCGCAGCTCTATCTGTGAATAATCTGCAGAGAGCAGCACGAATTCTTCATTGCGCGGCACAAAGGCTTTGCGCACTTCACGACCTCTGTCTGTACGAATGGGAATATTCTGCAGGTTAGGGTTGTTGGAGCTTAAACGCCCTGTAACCGCTACGGCCTGGTTATATGAAGTATGCACACGATTGGTGCGCTGATTGATCATTAACGGCAGCGCATCTACGTAGGTGGATTTTAATTTGCTCAGTTCACGGAAAACGAGAATGTCTTCCACAATCTTGTGTTTGTGCGAAAGCTTTGCCAGCACATCTTCACCGGTGGCATACTGGCCTGTGCGTGTTTTCTTGGCTTTAGGATCCAGCTGCAGCTTTTCGAACAGTACTTCTCCCAGCTGCTTGGGTGAAGCCAGGTTGAAGCGCACGCCGGCCTGCTGGTATACGCTTTCTTCTGCGCGCCTGATCTCTGATTCCAGTTCGCGGGAGTAATCGGCCAGGGCCTGTGTATCGATGCGGATACCTTCGTACTCCATGTCCGTAAGCACTTTCACCAGCGGGTTCTCTACATCATAGAATACTTTATCGACATTTCTTTGTGTGAGCAGGGGAATGAATTTCTCCTTCAGCTGCAGGGTAATATCTGCATCTTCAGCAGCATATTCCTTGATCTTTTCCAACTCCACATCCCGCATGTTGCCCTGGTTCTTGCCTTTTTTGCCGATCAGCGTTTCTATGGATACAGGCGCATATTGCAGGTACTGAGCGCTAAGCAGGTCCATACTGCGACGGCCTTCCGGCTCAATGAGGTAGTGCGCCAGCATGGTATCAAATATGGGACCTTTGATGTCGAGGCCGTACCATTTAAGCACGATCATATCGTACTTGATGTTCTGGCCAACAAAGGTGATCTGTTCGTTTTCGAAAAGCGGGCGGAAGGTTTCGAGTATGGCCTTGGTTTCCGTTTGATCAGCGGGAACAGGCACATACCATCCTTCTGCTTTGCAGCAGGCGAAGCTCATGCCAACCATCTCCACGGCATTGGCGTCTGTGCCGGTAGTTTCCGTATCAAAGCACAGCTCCTTCTCCTGCATGAGGCGGGCAATCAGTTCTGCCCTTTTTTCGGCTGTATCAACCAGGTGATAGGTGTGCGGCGTGTTGTCTATGTTCTTGTCTGCCAACAGTACGTTGATACCGGTATCTGGTGTTTCATCGCGTTCGGTGAGCACTGCAGCATCTTCCACGATATTACCGAAGAGGTCCTGCTGCTGGCTTTTTGCCGGCAAAGGCGCTTCGGTATTTACAGCAGAGAAGCTGTCGCCCAGGATTCTTTTACCAAGGGTTTTGAATTCCAGTTCGGTAAAGATCTCGGTGAGTTTTTCTTTATTGGGTTCTTTGATGCAAAAGTCTTCTTCATGGAAAGTAACCGGCACATCGGTAATGATGGTGGCCAGCTGTTTAGAGAGGACAGCATCTGCAGCGCCGGCCTTTATCTTCTCTCCCATTTTGCCGCCGATGGTATCTGCGTTGGCCAGTACATTTTCCAGGCTATGGTACTGCGAGAGCAGCTTCATGGCTGTTTTTTCGCCGATGCCGGAAATCCCGGGTATATTGTCCACTGCGTCGCCCATGAGGCCCAGGATATCTATCACCTGGTTCACGTTAGCGATCTGCCATTTTTCGCAGACCTCGCGGGGCCCCATTATCTCTTCCTTACTTCCCTGGTAGGGCGGTTTATAAATGAATACGTTCTCTTTTACCAGTTGTCCGTAGTCTTTATCAGGTGTTACCATGTATACGGCATAACCTGCATTTGCAGCCTGCCAGGCAAGCGTGCCGATGACATCATCCGCTTCATAGCCGTCAGATTCTATTACGGGGATGTTAAAGCCTTCTATGATGCGTTTTATGTCGGGCAGGGCATCGATGAGATCTTCCGGTGCTTCCTGGCGGTTGGCCTTGTATTCAGCAAAGGAAGTATGGCGGTCTGTAGGCGCCATGGTATCGAAGGCCACTGCCATATGGGTGGGCTTTTCTTTATTGATCAGGTCCAGCAGGGTGGAGGTAAAGCCAAACTGCGCGTTGGTATTACGTCCTGTGCTGGTAAGCCGGGGGTTTCTTATCAGTGCATAGTAGGCACGGTAAATAAGTGCCATTGCATCCAGTAAAAACAGTTTCTTTTGCATGCGCTAAACCTACGTGAAAATGTGGAATGTGCAAAGTTAGGAGTTTAAAGTTTGAAAGTTTTTGCAAGGGGGCGTAAGTTTGACGGCAATTTATCGAGACATGAAGAAATTATATCATTTATCTACCTGCAGTACCTGTAAGAAGATTATAGCTGATACAGGCATCAAAGAAAAGGGGTTTGTGCTGCAGGACATCAAGACGGAAAAGATAACGGCGGAACAGCTGGATGAGATGGCAAAGCTGGCAGGAAGCTATGAGGCGCTATTCAGCCGCCGCAGCCAGCAATTCAGGCCTATGGGGCTGCATGAGCAGACGTTGACGGAGAAAGATTACCGCAGGCTGATATTACAGGAGTATACTTTTTTGAAGCGGCCGGTGGCCATTGACGGGAAGAAGATCTTTATCGGGGCAGAGGTAAAGAATGTGTAAATGTGCAGATGTGTGGATATGGAGATGTGCAAATGAATTGCAGTAAGGCTTGCAATTCATTTGCACATTTTAACTTTTTATTTGCATTTCAGGAAGTCGCGTACCACTTCTTTATACTGTTCCATATCCTGTTCATGTTGGAAGGAGCGGAAAGGAAAGGCGGCGGCGCCTTCCAGGGCATTGCGCAAATTGAATCCCTGCTGGGGCAGGCTGTAGAAATACCCCTTTTCCATGAGGTACTCACCCAGGTATTCCTGCTCCGATTGTCCGGGCGTAGGCACCAGGATGGCCTTTTTATCCAGCTTGGCCAGGTCCATCAGGGTGGTATAGCCGCTACGGCTAAGCACCATAGAAGAGGCCAGCATAGCATCGTTGAGCTCCTGCGCATTGAGGTGGTTCACCTGCAGCACGTTCGGTGTGATCTGCTCCCGTTGGGGTATGCCCGGCTTGCCACTTACAATAAGGGCACGGATAGGCAGCTCTTTGATCTGGTCAAGGATCAGCTTTTCGAGATTAGAGCGTTGCGGTTCAGGTCCGGAGATCAGCACCAGCAGGTCATATAGCTTTGTAACCCCTTCTTTGGGCTTGAAGCGGCTCAGGCAGCCCAGGTAAGTGGTATGCGGTGGGAGCTGGCCAGGATGGGCCAGTATGCCGGAAAGGTTATTATCGCCTGCAAAGTCTGGTATCCAGCAGGCGCTATACTTACGTATGTAGCGATAGTTGATCTTTTGCAGCAGGCGCTCTGTAAAGCCGCCAAAAGGCGTTTTTATCAGTAACTGGTGGGAAATGAATACGCAGGGGATCCGGGAGTGATATAGCCCAAAGCGGTTATCTGAAATAACTGCCTGGATGCCATGGGTTTCCACGGTTTTTTGCAACCACTCCTGTTCGTAGCGGATGGCACGTAATATCTTAGGGATCTGCTGAATGATCTTCCAGCCAAAGAATTTGCCCTTTTGTGCGTATTGTATCCGGTATCCTGGTAGCGGCAACATGGTAAGTTGCGGAAACTCTTGCTGCAACAGCGCGGCGTGTTTACCCTCGGCCGCAATAACCACCTCGCATCCAGCGTTTAATATTTCGTAGATGAGCGGAATATCGCGCGTTGCATGTCCAAGGCCCCAGTCAAGCGGTACTACCAGTATTTTTTTTGATGCGAAGCTTGTGGACAAATATTTTAAAATTTTTTGCGAATTTAGCGTAAATTGGAGAAGGTGTATTGTTAAGAAAAGGTAAACTCTTCGGAGAGGCTAAACAAAGAGACGAATTAGTAAACATACGTATGAAGCAATTTAAATGGCTGTTGATCTTTTTTTTGTGCGGAAGTCTTGTAATGCAGGGTTGCAATGTTTTTAAAAAGAATGATTGTGGTTGCCCAACTATGAACAAAAAACGCATGCATTAACCACGTATGCACTGACACCCATAATTAAAGAGAACACCTTACCTTAATTGGTTAAGCACTATACCTGCCACCCTATCTTCCTATTGAAAACCCGGGTTAAAAAATTATAGGGAACGTCAAACTTTATTTTTCATGAAACCTGTAGAGAGGGATTTATTGATCTTGCTGCATGAGGAGCGTTATAACGAGCAACAGATTCAGTTTGCTGTAAAGCAGATCAGCGAGATGCTTACAGTGGTAGAAACGATGGACTACCTCTGCGCCGTAATGGAAGTAGTTGATTGCAATAAGAGCCGGGTTACCAGTAAGCGTTCTGTACTGGAGAAAGTATTTTCCAGGAAAACGCAGCGCCCGTTCGAATTTGTGATCCATAAAAACTGATCTCAAACGTTTGAGGAGATTGAACGTTTGAGTGTCTGAGTAGTTTAAGATTAAGTTTGTATCAGCCTCAGTAATGAGCAGGCGGTAAATTGAGCGGTAAGCAAGCGCTGTCGGGACCAAGTTAAGACGGCTACTATCAAAAAAGTATACTTCACTATACAAGTAAAGGCTTACAGTTATACTCCCAGCCTATCTGCCCGGACGGGCGACCTATGTACCCTGAATTCAAAATACGGTCTCTTCCTTTTTCTCACTTTTAAAATCTTGTTGTAGGTTTGCCAGCAAACAAACAACTTATTGTAATGGCGGACTTTACGCACCTGCAAGATTTTTTACAGCCTGTTTCCCGCGCATATCTGAACGATGACCAGGAGTATGATGAAAGCCAGATAGGCGGCATTACCGACCTTTATGAAGAAGGCCACATACCGGACCTGGAGGCAGCAGATATTATATTGCTGGGTGTAGGGGAAGAGCGCGGCTATGGGCCCGGTAAAAAGGGCACCGATGCGCCTGATATTATCCGCAGAGAATTTTACCGTTTATATTACTGGCACAAAGATGTAAAGATCGCCGATCTTGGTAACCTGCAGCAGGGCGTTAGCCTGGCTGATACGTATGCTGCCCTCAGAACAGTGCTGGGAGAGCTGCTGCATACGCATAAGACCGTTATCATACTGGGTGGTTCCCATGATCTTACCTATGCACAATACCAGGCCTATGCTACACAGCAATACGTGATAGAGGTAAGCGTGGCCGATGCGCTAATAGACCTGCAGGAAGAGAGCCCCATTCCTGCCGCCAGCTTCCTGATGGATATGCTGACGGAACAACCGAATTATATCCGTCATTACAATCATATCGGCTTCCAGAGTTATTTTGTACACCCGCGCATGTTGGAAACGCTGGACAAGCTTCGTTTTGACTGTTTCCGCCTGGGCAAGGTAAGGGAGAACCTGGAAGAGGCGGAACCGGTACTGCGCAACACTGATCTGCTCAGCCTGGACATCAACATCATCAAGCATACAGACGCCCCTGCCAACAGCCTTTCACCAAACGGTTTCAGCGGCGAAGAGGCCTGCGCGCTTTCCCGCTATGCAGGTATGAGCACACAGCTCAGCTCCTACGGTATTTACGGCTATCGCCCGGCTAATGATACTAACCATCTTACCGCAAAACAAATAGCGCAGATGCTATGGTACTTCATGGACGGGCGTTCTGTTCGGAATAAAGAAGCGCTGCTGGAAGAAAGAGATTCTTTCTGGGAATTTCATATAGCCTTTGCTGATATAGATACCGTATTTCTGAAGAGCAAGAAAACGGGGCGCTGGTGGATGCAGCTGCCCGGTAAGGATTTTGTACCCTGTGCATACAGCGATTACCTGCTGGCCAGCAACAACGAGATACCGGAACGATGGCTGAGACACCAGGAGAGAATGTAATAACAAGGGGGACAGAAAGATACACTTATACCTTAGGAACATTGCTATGACTATTTCGAGAAGAGAGCGCCTTGCGCGGTTAAATCTTATACACAACACGCAGGATGTTGTACTGATCGTTATTGGCGTGTTGCTGGCCGCTGTAGGGCTGAAGGGCTTTTTGTTGCCAAACGGCTTCCTTGACGGTGGGGTAACAGGGATCTCCCTGCTCATCAACCGGCTCACTGGTATATCCATCTCTTTGCTGCTGATCCTGATCAATATTCCTTTTATACTGCTGGCCTACAAGCAGCTGTCGCTCTCGTTCACCATAAAAGCCCTGGCGGCGATTGTCGGCCTGGCCTCTGCATTAGTGTTTATCAAGGTGCCGGTGATCACAAGCGACAAGCTGTTGATCGCCATCTTTGGCGGCTTTTTTCTGGGCGCGGGTATAGGCATGAGCGTTAGAGGCGGTGCGGTACTGGATGGCACAGAAGTGCTGGCGCTTTACATTAACCGCAAGACAGTGCTCACCATGGGGGAGGTGATCATGTATTTTAACATACTGATCTTTGGGGTGGCAGCCATCCTGATCAATATTGAAACGGCGATGTATGCCATGCTGACTTACCTCTCGGCTTCCAAGACTGTGGACTTTATTATTTCGGGTTTTGAAGAGTATATTGCGCTTACCATCATATCGCCGGAGAGTGAACTGATCCGCAAAACCCTTACCCTGAAAATGCGCAAAGGTGTAACCGTATTCAAAGGTAAAAGCGGGTTTGGCAAAAGAGGGCATGTAGAATCAGAAATAGACATTGTGTATACGGTGGTTACCCGCCTGGAAGTACACAGGATCCTTGACGAGATTGAGAAGATAGACGGAAAAGCGTTTATCGTGCAGCATAACATCAATGATACCAAGGGCGGAATGATCAAGCGCAGGGCGACGCACGGGTAAAATGTAGATTAAAATAAATAATTTCATGGTGAAAAAAATTCTGGTTGCCGTTCTGCTGGCAGGCTTCACTTATTGCACAAAAGCACAGGAAAAAATCTATCTGTACCCGGAACAAAAAGACCTCCATATAGGCGGGAAGGATAAAGTACAGGAAGCACCCTTCATTGAACATTTCAGCGCCAGCACCAAGAACGGAGCTGCTGTGCTGGTGATACCCGGTGGTGGCTATACTTTTCTGGCAGAAGGACATGAGGGGAAGGATATTGCACAGTTTTTTAACAGCAAAGGTTATGACGCGATAGTACTGCATTACCGTATAAACGATGATGCACAACAGGGTGCACGGTACCCTGCCCAATATAACGATGCTACACTGGCTATGCGCATGATAAAGTCAAAGGCAGCTGACTGGGGCCTTAGCCCGGACAAAATCGGAGTCATCGGCTTTTCAGCAGGCGGGCACCTGGCATCCTGTGTGGCTACTATGATACAACCGGGCACAAAGCCGGCTTTTGCAGTACTGGTTTATCCTGTGATCAGTATGGATACGCCCTATAAACATGCCGGCAGCGCAACGATGTTACTCGGCCCACAGCCTGCCGCAGGCATGGTGGATTCATTGAGCACACAAAACCGTGTGAGCGAACAAACCCCTCCTACCATGCTGATACATTCTACAGACGATAAGGTAGTGCCCATAGAAAACAGCCTGCTGTTCTATAATGCGCTGCGTGCGCATCATGTGCCGGCTACATTGCATGTATATGACCACGGCGGACATGGTTACGGCCTTGGGGTGAAAGACCCGGTGCTCAATAGCTGGCCGGAGTTATGCATCACCTGGCTGCAGGGCCTGGGAATAAAATAAGTCAGCCTGCTGTAGGATAGCTTTTTATTAAAGCCGTTACGCGCTCTTTTATGTACGCCGCTTTCTGATCCGTGGAAATGGCCTGGTCGTCCAATCCGGCCAGGGTTTTGGTCCGGAACTTTTCCACCCTGGTATCCAGCAGTTTGAAGTAGGATTCTTTCCTTTCCAGCCAGCCGGTTTGGTCTACCTTCAGGTTACGGCGGCGGGTGGTATCCAGGCTGGTGTATAGCTGGCGGTATACAATATCCAGCATGCTATCCATCTTTTGATAATATTCCAGGGCACAACCGTAAGTATAACGGCTTTGAGCAAGGCAAAGCTGGTAATTCCTTTCCAGGGAGTCAACGGCCGCCCGCCGGGTTTGGGCAAAGGTGCGGACGCCTACCAGCAGGGACAGGAAGAGTAGCAATTTTCTCATAGGCTCGTCTATTAGGGTAATAGGAGCCGCAAAGATATGATAATTACTCCTTATATAACAACGAGTTCGTAAAAGTCGGCCGGAGATAAATACAGCTTGGCCAGGTGCTGCAGCTCTTCTGCAGAAATGGTTTTAATGATATTGATATTGTTGTAGAAGTAGTGCTCGTCCAGATCGTTGAGGATCAGGCTTTTCCAGCGTTGTATCACCTGGAAGGCGCCATCAATGTCTCCTAATATGGAGCCTATCATGTAGTTACGCACCAGGTTCAGCTCTTCTGCTGGTACGGGCTCGTTCTGCAGGCGGATCAGCTCTTTATATACCTCGTCGATGGTTGCCTCGCATACATCGCGGCCTGCTTCGGTCTGGATGTTGAGGGCACTGATCTGACGGAAGTTATAGAGCTGGGAATGAATGCCGTAAGTGTAACCCTTTTCTTCCCGTATATTGCTCATTAACCTTGAGCCGAAGTAACCGCCCAGGATGGTATTGAGCACCATCATTTTAGGAAAGTCGGGATGATAGCGGTTAGGGAAATGCCTGGCGATGCGTACGGCGCCCTGCACACCATTTTCATCGTTAAAGATGCGGTGTTTTTTCTCATCAGCCATCTGAACAGGCAGTTCAGGGCGGATCAGGTGTGTATCGCCGTTCCAGGGGGTGCTGCCAAAATACTGATTCAGCAGTGTGATCATATTGGCTGGCAGATTACCGGCCACAAAGATCTTACAGTTATTGTAGGTGTAATGTTTCTGGTAGAAGGCCTTCAGGCTTTCGCTTTGCAGGGCGTCATAGGCCATCATGCTGCTGATGCGGCCGTATGGATGGAATTCTCCGAAGAGGTATTTATCGATAAAACGATTGGCTACAAAATCACATTTCTGGAGGTTCACAGCCAGACGTTGCTTCATATTCTGCTGATAGATCGCCAGCTCCTCCGGTGAGAAGACCGGGTCCAGCAGCACCTCCTGCAGCATGGGTAGCAGGGCTTCCGTATGTTTGGTAAGGCAGTGAAGCGTGTAGGTGGCGTTTTCGTGATAACTGTTGCGGTTCAGGTAAGCGCCATAGTATTCTATGTTTTCATTTATTTCAAGCGCTGAATGCCTGCTGCTGCCATTCTTCATCAGGAAGTTGGCAGCGGAGGCCACGAGGCTTTCCTGTTCATACCAGCTGCCGGCGTGGAAGATCATTTCCAGCTGAAGAGTATCCTGCTCATCGCCTTTTACAACGTAAACGGGTATACCATTATCCAGCGTGAATTTTTCGTATGGTTTCAGCGTTATATCAAACTCCACTGCGTCCTTGATCGCAGGGGCTATTTTTCTATTGATCATATCTGGTTATCTGCGTAGTAATAGATGGTGTTGGAATTCTTGTCATCAAAGATGATACCGGCTTCCCGATGAATATCTGCTGCGGTTACGGCCTCATAGTTATCGAACTCAGTGTTCATAAGCGCAGCATCGCCCAGTAATTCGTAAAAGGCGAGGTTATTGGCACGATTCAACAGGCTCATATCTTCAAAGGCCAGCATGCTTTCCACACGGTTCTTCACTTTCTGCAGTTCCCTTTCGGGGATCACGGTCTGCTGCAGTTTGGAGAGCTCTTCCTGGATAGCCTTTTCTGCATCCTTCATCTTAACGCCTTTTACCAGCTTTCCTTCAATGGTGAGCAGGCCGGCGTCTATACTGCCAAAATGGTAGCATTCTATGTTGCTGAACAGCTTCTTTTCCTTTACCAGTACCTGATGCAGGCGGCTGGAGCTACCTCCGCCCAGTACATCGGAAACCAGGTCTGCTGCGTAATAGCGCTGATCCTGGCGGGGGTAGATATGGTAGCACTTGTATAACGCATCCAGCGGAACATTTGCCTTTATCTCCAGCTTGTGTGCGGCGGTCTGTTTAGGTTCCAGGGGCAGGTTGCGATGGTATTTTTCCCCGGAAGGAATATCGCCAAACCATTTTTCGGCCAGCGCTTTCACCTGTGCTGTAGTGACCTTACCGCCTACCACCAGTATGGCATTAACCGGGCAGTAGTGTTTGGAGAAGAAGGCTTTTACATCCTTCAGGGTGGCGGTCTCGATATGCGACAACTCTTTACCGATGGTCATCCAGCGGTAGGGATGCGTACTGTAGGCCAGTTCCCGCATCTTGTGCCATACATCGCCATAGGGCTTGTTGATATAGTGTTCCTTAAATTCTTCACTTACTACCTTGCGTTGCACATCCAGGCTTTTTTCGCCAAAAGCGAGGGACAGCATGCGGTCGCTTTCCAGCCAGAAGGCCGTTTCAATATTTTCAGCAGGCAGTGTTATATAGTAGTTGGTAAGATCGTTGGTGGTAAAGGCATTGTTTTCTCCTCCTGCCATTTGCAGCGGTTCATCGTAATCGGGAATGTTAACAGAACCACCGAACATCAGGTGTTCAAAGAGATGGGCAAAGCCGGTACGTTGAGGGTCTTCATCGCGTGCGCCTACGTCGTAAAGTACATTCAGCACCGCCATCGGAGTGGTATGGTCTTCATGCACAACTACCCGTAAACCATTGTCCAGGTTGAATTTATTATAATGGATCATATTCGTTTATTGGTTAATATAGATGATCCCGCTGTAAGCGGGAACAATGCAAGTTATTAAAATTACACATCCCAAGGGTCAAACGCAGATTTTTACTGCTGTAAGTATAATTCTTTCTGGGGGTAATTGACGATAACAGCGGAAAACTGTTTCCATACCTGGTAACCGATAGCGCCGGCTATTTCCATTACAGGGCTGTCGTCATTCACATCTTTACAGTAGCTGATGGGGACTTTGTTCTGGCGAAAAGAAGAAATATTGAGGGAAGGGACGATACAGTTTACATAATCGTAAGTTTTGACCAGATCCTGCACCCTGTCTGTACTGAGGGTAACCAGCTGCTGATTGAGCTGGTGCTTATTTGTATAGGGCCAGTTAAAGAGGATGCCGTAATCGCCGCCTGTGGTAACGTGATAATTGCCGCTCAGGGACTCTCCGTTGGGCAATTCTATGGAAGCCGTGATCACCGGGGTACGGAAATTGATCTGAAAAGGGATAGGCTGCAGGCCTGCTATATCCGGAACCGCAGTTCCGAAGGCGTATAATACCAGCTGTTTGTGGGCATAGTCTATTTTGACGATATAGGCCTTCAGCACATCTATTCCAATAAAGCCGTCTATTTTCAGGGAACCGTTACGGAACTCCGGAATATTTTCAAGATACACTTTCAGGAAAGGCAGCCGGGCTTTATCCAGGTATAGTACATTAAGGGTGGCAGTGTTCACCTTTATCATCAGGTTATTGGTAGCGGTAACGCCGGCCTTCTGCCTGCCTTGTAAACCCAATGTATCTGCCAATCCGTAGTGCAGTACGGCTACTTCTGTTCCGGTGTCGAAAATAAAATGGAGGGTATCGCTATGACCTGAAACTAGGGCGGGAATAACGATGTGATGCCCGTATGTGCGGAAAGGGATCACTGCTACGGCTCCTTTTTCCAACTGGGCCGGGCGGCGTTTGCCTGCCTGTGCGTAAACAAACGAAACGTAGCTGCAATAAAGCAGCAATAAAAAGGCGAATTTTGTCATGAAAAGCTCACACCCTAATAACGGCTACAAGATACTTTTTATTGGCAGCTTCTTCAGCTGCAATTCATTGTTGCGCATGATCACGAGTGTGGGCCGGGTGCCTACATTCTTTAGCAGATCGCGGTATATTGTCAGGTTGTTGCTGAAGTTATTGTTGATAGCCAGTATGACATCACCTTTTTTGAAGCCCGCTTTTTCTGCCGGCGAGTTTTTGATGATATCTGTGATCTCCACCCGTCCGTTGATCAGGTAGATAATGAGGCCTGTGTACGAATAGTCAAATGGGTCGCGGTAGTGGCTATTGGGCTGCAGGTAGATCTCTTTTTTGGGATAATTCAGGAAGAGATTAAAGCGGCGCAGAAGGTCATTCCCGATCATGCCGCCCAGGAAAGGATAAGCAGTAATATTTGTCTTATCATCGAACAGGTACACCGGTACATTGCGGAAATTATAGTTGCCGATCTTGAATTCCTGGATGGTGGTAATATGCATTTCCATTTTGCCGCCCAGGCCCTGTGCTTCCGTTTGAATGATCTTGCGTTGTCTTTTGCGGGAGGATAACAGGCCGCTGTCTTTCACAAACTGGTTGGAGAGCAGCAGGCACATACCCGCCCCGGTATCGAAATAATAGCGGTTATTGGTTTGCGCCTTGCCATTACGTAAAGGAGCTGATACGATAGGAATAAGGGTAAGCGATGGTTTTAAGAGCAGCCCTCCCCTGGGGTAGCTAAAACGGCCTTTGGAATAAATGTTTATCCGCTCCTTGTCATAGTCTACATTTACGATATAGCGGCTTAGCAGGCTGTAGCCAATGATGCCATCTACCTGGAGGCCGTAAACCTGGCTAATCAGCTCGTAATCATTCACGTGGAAATCGAGGCTGTCTACCGTTAACCCGGGTAATATGAGGGAGCGGTCCATTGCAAAAGACACCTGTTTGGCGCCTCCGAGGCCGCGTACGATCCTGTCTGAAGGCGTCAGGGGGATGCCCAGCCGGTCGCAGGTACCAGTATCCAGTGAGATGCCGGCGCTGCCGGTATCAAGAATGAATTGCAGGGTATCGGGAATACCGTTCAGCAGGGCATGAATAACCACAACGCCCCCGTAATATTGTTTAAAGGGGAAGCTGGTGATCAGCACGGCATCTTTGATGGTGGAATCAGCGTGACCGGTACTAGCAGGAACCAGGGCAGATGCGCTTGTGGAATTGCCGGAAGCTGCTAAGGAGCAGAGCCAACAGAAAAGTAACAGTAAGGTATTTCGCATACGAAGGCGCGAGATGCTCTCGTTCATATAAATTTAACATTAAAATAGTTTCATATAGCAAAAAAATATTTCAAACGGAGGGAAAAACGTATGAACAGCAGGTTCTGTGGTACAAGTTGCCCATTACGAGGTGGCAGTACCGACTATTAGTGTACAATCATTACCTTTGTCTGCATAAGTTGTAACATGCAATTGAAAGATCTATATCAGAAGGCCCTCCAGTTTGAGTGGCTGACTGCGGAAGAAGGAGTATACCTGTTTGAAAAAGCGCCTATGGCGGAGCTGACGCATATTGCCAACGAGCTGCGTAAGCAACAGGTACCACATGGCAAGGTAACCTGGCAGATAGACCGGAATGTGAACACTACGAATGTTTGTATCGCCAACTGCAAGTTTTGTAATTTTTACCGCATTCCAGGGCATCCGGAAGCCTATATTACCAGCATTGACGAGTACAAACGTAAAATTGAAGAGACCTTTAAATATGGAGGCGACCAGCTGTTACTGCAGGGTGGACACCATCCTGAGCTGGGGCTGAGCTTTTATGTAGACCTGTTCAAGCAGCTGAAGCAATTATATCCCACTTTAAGGCTGCATACACTGGGGCCCCCGGAAGTAGCTCATATTACCAAGCTGGAAAAAAGCACGCATATAGAAGTACTGGCTGCTTTGAAAGAAGCCGGTATGGACAGTCTGCCGGGCGCTGGCGCCGAAATCCTGAACGATCGTGTACGCCGCCTGATCTCCAAAGGCAAATGTGGCGCACAGGAGTGGCTGGATGTAATGCGGGCAGCTCACAAGCTGAACATCGCCTCTTCTGCCACCATGATGTTTGGCCACGTGGAAACAGTGCTGGAACGTTTTGAGCACCTGGCAGCCATCCGGCAGGTACAGAGCGAAAAACCGGAAGGTCATTACGGCTTCACAGCCTTTATTCCCTGGACCTTCCAGGATGTGGATACGCTGCTGGCCCGTATACGCGGCGTGCATAACATGACCACCGCAGAAGAGTATATCCGCATGATCGCCATGAGCCGTATCATGCTGCCGAATATCAAGAACATACAAGCCTCCTGGTTAACGGTGGGCAAGCAGGTGGCGCAATTATGCCTGCATGCCGGCGCTAATGATTTTGGCTCCATCATGATCGAGGAGAATGTGGTAAGCGCTGCAGGCGCTCCTCACCGGTTCACTTACCGCTCCATGCAGGAGGCGATCAAAGAGGCCGGCTTTGAGCCGCAGCTGCGTACGCAACTGTATGAATTCAGGGAGATACCGCAGACAATAGTAGAGCAAGTAATAAACTATTAATAGCCGTTAGTTAAGAGTCGTTAGTCATTAGTTTTTGGTGGTTAGTCAGACGCTGACAACTAACAACTAACGACTCTTTTTTTAGCAATCCCTTAACACCCACCCCTGTTAACCTTCCCTTCTTTTCTACGTCTAACAACTGTAAACCATGGAATTAGAAAGATTCCATCAATAGTTGATAAAAGATAAAAGCATTTTGATATGAAAAAGTTTGGATTATTCATCATCAGCGCAGGATTGATGCTGCTGGCAGCCTGTTCCAGTACCAAGCTTACCTCATCCTGGAAGACCAATGACGCGCAGTTACAACGGGATAGGAAGATCATGGTAATGGCCCTGGTGCCCAGACAGGAAAAGCAGCTGCGCATGCTAATGGAGGACAACCTGGTGACTGAGCTGAAGAAAGAGGGATATAATGCAGCCTCTGCTTACCGTGAGTTGGGCCCTGATGCATTTGGCGATAAAACGGATGAAAAAACAGCCTTGCGTAAGCTGAAAGGCAGTGATGCCAGCCAGGTACTAACCGTAGTATTGCTGGATAAGTCAAGAGAAAGGAATTATGTGCCGTATGGACCGGGCTATGGGCCTTACCCATATTACGGCGGCTTCTGGCCTTATTACAGCAGGTGGTATGGCAACATGTACCAACCGGGCTACTACCAGTCAAACATCAAGTATAACTGGGAAAGCAATCTGTACGATCTGGACCAGCGCAAGCTGATCTACTCTGCGCAGACACAGTCGGTAGACCCTCCTACTGCAACGCGGCAGGCTTACCTGTACGCCAGACAGATCGTTAAGGATATGGCCAAACAGCAACTGATGGCATACAATTCATCCGGAGTAAAGTAAAGGTCATAATCAATCTATAATCATCCGCAAAAGGCCCCGGCGTTAATGCCGGGGCTTTTTGTTATTTTTAAGCCTGTTATGCTGGAACTTCGAGTTAATGACAAGATAACCATGCGGCAATTGCAGCCGGCTGATGCGGCTTCGTTGTACAGGCAAATTGATCTTTCCCGTAAAAGCCTGCGAAAATTCCTGCCATGGGTAGATTATAATACCAATGAAGAGCATTCCCTCCGCTTTATACAATTGATGCTGCGCAAGGCTGATGAACAGGAAGCCATGGCCCTTGGTATGTGGTACCAGGAAGAGCTGTGCGGTGTGATGGACCTGCACGGATGGGATCATTTACTGCAAAAGGCCGAAATAGGGTACTGGGTAAGCGAGGCATTTCAGCGAAAAGGCATTGCCACTGCCTGTTGTAAGGCCCTTATTACTTTTGCTTTCAAAAAGCTGCGACTGAACAAGATAGAGATCCGGTTTGTGCTGCAGAATGAACGGAGCGGCCAGATACCTATCAAGCTTGGATTTACCAAGGAAGGGATACTGCGGCATAGCGCCAAATTACACGGCCAGTATGTGGACATGGTGGTAATGGGCATATTAAGGGAGGACTGGAAGCACTAGCTTTTAGCTGCCAGCTCCCGCCGTACGCGGCTATGTTTTTTGCCATAGCAGAAATAAATGACCATCCCGATCGCCATCCAAACAAGGAGCCTTATCCAGGTATCTCCGGGCAGAAATAACATCATTCCCACGCAGGTAATAATACCCATGATCGGTACAAAGGGTACCCAGGGTGTTTTGAAGGCCCTTGGCGCATCGGGCATCGTATGACGCATGATCCATACGCCGGCGCATACGATCACGAAGGCCAGCAGGGTGCCGATGCTGGTCATCTCTCCTACCACCCTGATGGGCACAAAGGCGGCAAATAATCCCACAAAAATGCAGAAAAGTATATTTGACTTCCAGGGGGTTTGGAAACGCGGATGTATATCTGAAAAGACCTTTGGCAGCAGCCCGTCCTTAGACATGGCAAAGAACACCCGGGTTTGCCCCAGTAGGTCTACCAGGATCACAGAAGTATAACCGATCAATATAGCGATGATAATAGCCTGTCCGAGCCAGACATATGGCGTATGTTCTATGGCTACAGCCACGGGCGCTGCATTGCCTTTGAACTCTGTATAAGGCGCCAGGCCGGTCATTACATGCGCAAAAAGGATGAACAGAACGGTACAGATCAGTAATGAGCCAAGAATGCCAATGGGCATGTTACGCGTGGGGTTCCTGGTTTCCTGGGCGGCGGCTGCAATGATATCGAAGCCCAGATAGACGAAGAATACCACACCGGCCCCGCGCAGGATGCCGGACCAGCCAAATTCTCCGAATATGCCGGTATTAGCGGGTATGTAAGGCGTCAGGTTAGCTCGTTGGATGAACCGCCAGCCCAGGGCGATAAATAAAACAACCACACCTACTTTCAGTGTTACCACAAAAGTATTCCAGAGGGCAGAGCCTTTGGTGCCCCGGATCAGTATCAGCGACATGGCCAGTACCACCAGGGCTGCAGGCAGGTTGAGGATACCGTGTACCTCTGTGCCGTTGGCCAGCTTGGCCGTTTCAAAAGGGGAATGAACCAGCTGAGGCGGCAAATAAATACCGTATGTGCTAAGGAACTTAACAAGGTAATTAGACCAGCTGATAGCTACCGTGGCCGCCCCTACGGAAAACTCCAGCACAAGGTCCCAGCCGATGATCCAGGCGATCATTTCACCCATGGTAGTATAGGCATAGGTGTAAGCGCTACCGGCTACCGGGATCATGGAAGAAAACTCTGCATAACACAGACCGGAAAAAGCACAACCAATGGCTGCCACCACAAAAGACAGGGTCACTGCAGGGCCGGCGTGATTGGCGGCGGCCAGTCCGCTGAGGGAAAATAGCCCCGCGCCAATAATGCCGCCTATACCCAGCGTAACCAGCTGAAAGGCGCTAAGCGTGCGTTTTAAGGTATGGGTGCCTTCCTGGGCAGATTCCTGTAATAACCAGCCTAGCGGCTTTCTGAAGTATTGTGGCATATTAGCGTGTTTATCCTATTAGCCTGGTAGACTAATGGACGCAAAAGTAGGGAAAAAGCGATTAAATATCGCAGATCTCCACACCTTGTTTCAGCGAGGCCAGTTTATCGCTGCGTTTAGGCACAAACTCCTGTGCTACAAAGCCTTTAAAACCAGTTTCGTGTATAGCTTTCATGATGGCCGGGTAGTACAGTTCCTGTGTTTCGTCTATTTCATTACGGCCGGGAACACCGCCGGTATGGTAGTGGGCAAAATAAGGGTGATTTTCCTGGATGGTGCGTATAACGTCGCCTTCCATGATCTGCATATGATAAATATCGTACAGCAACTTAAAGCGCTCAGACCCGATGGCTTTACAGAGTTCTACCCCCCAGGCGGTATGATCACATTGATAATCATGATGATTCACTTTGCTGTTCAGCAGTTCCATTACAATGGTGACATTTTTCTTCTCTGCATAGCTCATGATACGCTGCAGCCCCTGGGCGCAATTTTTCAGGCCTAATTCATCAGCCAGGCCTTCGCGATTGCCTGAAAAACAGATGAGGTGGGGAAAGCCGGCTTTTGAAGTCTCATCTATCAGGTACTGGTAATACTCTACCAGGCGGTCGTGATGCTCAACGCGGTTCCAGCCTTTGGTGATGCCCCAATCTTTGTTGATGGAAGCAACCATTGCGCAGGTAAGGTCATATTTTTTAGCGGTGGCGAAATCTTTTGGATCCAGGAGGTCTATAGACCCGAGCCCCATCTTATTGGCCGCTTTGCAGAGGTCTTCCAGCGGAATATCGTTATAGCACCAGGCGCAAACCGAATGATTGATGTTGCCCTTCAGTTTTTCATCCATGGCATCCTCGTGGGCCATCACCCGGTTAGTGAGAGAAGACAGCGTGGTGGAGGCAAAGGCCAGGGCGGCGGCTTTTTTGATCATATCGCGGCGCGAATTTTTATTGGACATTTGGTAATGTGATTTATTATCAAGGAAATATAGAGCAAAAATCACGAAATAGCAATGGCTCCCCCGTCGGTGGTGGCTGCGGGAATTACGTATTTTGGCTTTTCCGTACATTCTGCACAACTTTTTTTTCTAATTTTACGTATATACAGATAGAGGGGAAATCCGCTGCAGTGGCGGGTTTTAATTAAGAACAAAGTTTGGCACTTTTTATGCATTAAAGAGGTTGTAACATTTTGATAGGTTATTTGCTTTTATAATTAGTTCTGATCTATTTAAATTAAGAAGCGAGGAGGTTGAAAATGGAAAAAAAGTATACTCCAAGTTTATGGGTCTGCGTGTTAATGGATCTGCTGGGTTGTGCAAGCTACGCTGTTCCGTTGTTAGGTGAGGTTTCGGACGTTATCTGGGCGCCACTTTCGGCCATAATTTTTTACCGGATGTTTGGTGGTACGCTGGGTACATTTGGTAGCCTGTTCAATTTCATGGAAGAGCTGTTCCCGGGCCTGGATTTTATCCCCACTTTTACGCTTTCCTGGGTATTGCAGCGCATTACGCAGGCCTGGAAAGTACAACAAAAGGTAGAAGTGCAGGAGCAGAAAATATGAACAGATTGGGGTAAGTGTCAACACTTGCCTCCAGATCTGAAAAGATACAAGGTTGTAAGGTTTCAAAGCTGGATGTCCGGAAACTAATGCATAAGCATGCATCCACCTTTGTCATCTTTCAACCTTTCAATTTTTTAGAAGGTTCCTAGCCTCTTATGCGGATACTTCTGGCGGGCATAGGTATTACATTCTTCGGACCTACATTTTTTGCAGCCCCATTATTATTACCGCCGAACCTGTTCAGGAAATAAGAAAAGCTTAGCAGACAAAACCGCTGCAATACTCTCGTTTGTACATCTTCAATAAAGTTCTCTCCCACATTACGGCTGATGCTTACGTTCTGGTTAAGCAGGTCAAAGCCCTGCAGTTTAATCAGGCCTTGTTTGCTTTTGAATACGCTTTTGGAAATAAATGCATTGAGCATAGTTACATCCTGGTTATAACCAGCAGCCAGGCCGGTGTTAAGCATGTAGTCGAGGTCAACCCCTGCAATAAATCCCAGTGGCAGATTAATATTAAAGTCTAAGGAAAATGAATAGTTGAAATAGTTGGTGTTATTGTTTTGCTGCACGGAATAACGGGCTCCGTTATAGCTGGCGCCGGCGGCAGTGGCGAAGTCGAACAGCTCCTTGTACACATAGTTGAAGCTCAGGCCCTGTGTAACTGTAAAGTTCCTGGTACTTCCTTTGGTGCCATTGGTAAAGCTGATGTCCCGGTTCATATTAAAGTTGGTAGTGGCATTGACGGAAGTATGCTCTTTTTTGATAGGGAAAGTGTGCACCAGGTTACCGTTCAGGTTGTAGGAGCCGTTCACATTCACGGGCTGACTTACCTGCCGGCCAAGTGAGTCAAAGGAGTTGGCGTTAATGATCTTATTACTGGTAAATGCAGCGCTGACATTGGCAAACAGGCCCCGCATGGTAGCGGGATCGAAAGTATTATATCCTACACTGAAGTTATTGTTGAAAGAAGGTTTAAGATCAGGGTTACCCAGCTGTATGTATAGTGGGTTACTGTTATCAGGCACGGGCTGCAGCTGTGAAACGCTGGGCTGCTGGGTAGCTCCGCGGTAAAAGAAACGCAGCCGGCGATTGTTGCCGAAAGAATAGTTAAAAGACGCGGAGGGAAAAAAGTTGACCGTGTGTTGCTGAAGATGGTTATGGAGGCTGATGTTGTTATTATCCAGATTGCTAAGCTGTATGTTGAGGCCTGCGCTATAATCATACACCTTTTTTTGCGTGCGTATGCTGATGCCTGCCTGATGGGTGGAAAAAGTATTTTCAAAAGAATTACTAAGGCTGTCGTTCAGGTGGTCATATGCGCGTTTGGAAATGTTGTAATCGTAAGTAAGTTTATCTGAAGCAGTAAAATTATGATTCCACGCATAAGTGAATTCGAGGAACCGGTCTTCAAATACCGGCTCTGTATAAATGAGGCGCAGACCACTATTGAAGCCGCGGTTAGTAATATCGTTGCGCTGGTCTATGCTGTCAGTATAGCTTTCTCCATTAGGTTTTATGAAATAGTTATTAGAGCGGTTAAAATTTTCCTGGTCGCTGTTGGCATAACCAATGTTGAAGTTGGCAGTAAATGTACGGCCCGGTTTATGAAATTTTTTGCGGTACAGCACGTCCGTCATGAAGTTGGGCGCAGTACCGCTGGAGACGTTCTGCGTAGTGCCGCGATTAACCAGCTGGCGTTTGCCGCCCAGTGATTCATACAAGTTTTCCTGGTAACCGCTGTTAGTGCTGTAGTTAAAGTTGGGAGAGACAATAAGTGATTGTATGCTGTCTATCTCATACTCCACGCGCATATTAAAGTTATGATTGGCGTTGTTGCTGAGCGAGCGGGCATTGGTGTTATAGTAGTAGGTGGTATCGGGCAACAGGTTCTGGCGGGCGCTGATACGCTGATTCTCTGTGCGGGAATCATTATAGTAATAGCTGCCGCTGATTTTCAGCTTTTTACTAAGGTCCTGACTATAGTTTATACCGGCCGTCCAGTTGCGCGAGATGCCATTGGCGCCATTGCCGCCGGCGTTGTTCATGGCCACCCGCATGCCCCTGGCAGCGCCTCTCCCACCAAACTTCAGGGCATTGAGATCAGTATATCCAAGATTGTTCACATTATTGCCGCTGGCAAGCAATGAGAGCTGTTGTCCTTCACGAAAGCGGTTAAGACTGGCGTTTGCAGCAAAGCGCTCATCAGAGCCATAGCCGGCAGAAGCCTGTCCGAACAGGCCTTTCTTACGATCTTTCTTGATAGTGATATTAATGGCTTTTTCTGTTTCACCATCGTTGATGCCGGTGAACTGCGCCTGGTCTGACTTTTTATCAATGAGCTGTATTTTGTCCACTATATCTGCGGGCAGGTTCCGCGTAGTAAGTTTGGTATCATTTCCGAAGAAGGGTTTACCATCTACCAGTATCTTCTTTACCGTTTCACCCTGCGCCTTAATAGTGCCGTCTTTATCAACCTCCACACCGGGAAGCTTTTTCAGGAGCTCTTCCACCATTGCATTTTCGCGTGTTTTGAAAGAACCAGCATTGAATTCAAGCGTGTCTTTTTTGATCCGGATAGGGGGCTTGATCTCGGTTATTTCCACTTCGCCCAGGGTAAGGCCGGTTTTTTGCAGGGGGATAGCGCCGAGATTCACAACGTTGTGTTCAGTGGAGATGGATACTGATTGTAATAAAGACTGATAACCAAGGAAAGAGATATACAACTTATAGTTGCCTGCCGGAAGGCCATCCAGGTTAAAAGCGCCCTTTTTATCGGTAAAAGCAGAAGCCGCTATAGAGGAATCCCTGGCATACAACAATGCCACACTGGCATCTACCAGTGCCTGGTTCGTGCTTTTATCGGTAAGAAGGCCTTTTACCTGTCCTTGTTTTGCCTGTGCCCAGGTATAGTGAGCCCACAGGGTAACAAAAGCCAGGATGAGCAAAAGTTGTTTCATCAGAAAATAGTTAGTTGCTCTAATGGTCCTGTATAGTGTCTACACAGCAATGGGACACCGGCGGTGTAAGTTAAGAAGTAAAATCGAATCTGTCAGCAGGCTGCTACCGGTTTGCAGCATCTCAATTGCGTGCGGATTACACATTAAAACCGTTAAGCATCCTTATTTACTGTTAATTATTGTTAAGAAAAGAAACCAGGGACGGGGGGAAAACAATAGTTTTGTATGCACCGGTCCAAACCTGTAAGGGTTTTAAATCCCCGGAGCTAATAAGCCGTATAACCTCATGCGTAAGCGCATACGAATCATACTTATCCTGATGTGCACTTGTATCCTGGGCATTTACTTGTTCCAGGGATACTGGCTGTATAACTCATACGAGGTCCAGTTTGACCAGTTTAACAGGGATATTAACGGCGCTCTGCGCACGGCCCTGTTCAATAACCAGTATTCAGACATACGGCAATTTCTTCATTACTATACCAAAGACTCCTCTGCACAGCCTGTGAAGGGAATGTTCATGCAGATGGAGCAAACAGGTATCCCGGTAGATAAAAGGGATACGGCAAGGGCCATTATGGATTCCATTATGAACCGGGAGCGGCATATACGCGTATTGGTACGCAGCACCCCATCACGTACGTTCGCTGATACTCTGGCCCGGCAGATATCGGACCTTATTATGTTGAACAACCTGTATGGCGACAGCATAAACCTGAAGGGGCTGGACTCTACATTTACCGCAGAGCTGCATAGCCGGCAGATAGCGACCCCCTACCGGATGGATACCTTTCATGTGGATTTCAACAGTTTTGCACGGGAAAGCTTCCGCGACAGTATGCGCCGTAAAGAGCCGCAGAAGACTACCAAGATGCCCTTTAATCCTGCCAGTAACCTGTTTGTGCAAGCCTCTTTCGCTTCTCCCATGCAATATATAATCATGAAGATGATGTGGACGCTGGTAAGCTCCCTGGCATTACTGATACTCACAACCATCTGTTTCATCTACATGCTGCGTACGATATTGAAGCAGAAACGACTCTCGGACGTTAAGAATGATTTCATCAACAATATGACCCATGAGCTTAAAACGCCTATTGCTACGGTATATGCAGCGGTTGAAGCCATGCAGAACTTTAATGCGCTGAGTGATCAGCGGAAGACCAGGAATTACCTGGATATCTCCAAGCAGGAGCTGCAGCGATTGTCTGAACTGGTGGAGAAAGTGCTGCAGATCTCAGCAGAAGAGAAAGAAGAAATAGAGCTGTTCAGAGAGGAAACAGACCTGAACGAACTGATAGACAACATCATCACTAACCAACAGCTTAAAGCAGGAAAACCGGTTCAGTTCCGTTATGACAACCACCTGGATCATCCGCTGGCATATGTGGATAAAACACACCTGGCCAACGCGGTCAGCAACCTGGTGGATAACGCTATTAAATACTCTGGCGATCAGCCATTGGTACATATACAGTGCACCAAAGAAAACGGGTTGCTGACGATCAGGGTGAAAGATAACGGCATCGGCATACCCCGCATGTACCAGGAAAGCATTTTCGACAAATTTTTCCGGGTGCCTACGGGCAATCTGCATAATGTAAAAGGTTTTGGCCTGGGATTAAGCTATGTGAAGAAGATAGTAGATATGCATAACGGGGCTGTTCGCGTACATAGCGAACCCGAAAGAGGCAGCGAATTTGTGATCCAATTACCAGTTTAGTTATTGATTTTTATGGCAAGAATATTACTGATAGAAGATGAACAGCAACTGGGCCAGATCGTAAAAGACAGCCTGGAAATGCGCGGTTTTGACATGCTGTACGCTGCAGACGGCAAGGAAGGCCTGCGCCTTTATCAGCAGGCCCGTCCCGATGTGGTAGTGCTGGACATCATGATGCCCAATATGGACGGATTTACCGTTACCACCGAGATCCGCAAGCAGGATAAAGTGACCCCTATTATCTTCCTGACTGCCAAATCACAGACTGCCGATGTGGTGAAAGGCTTTGAGATGGGTGGTAATGACTATCTGAAGAAGCCGTTCAGCATGGACGAGCTGATCGTGCGGATCAAGGCATTACTGAAACGCAGCAGCGAGCAGCCAGCGCCCCCGCCCGGCGCAGATAGTGAAAATGTGGTGATGATAGGCCAATATGCATTTAACTATATCAAGCAAACTCTTACCCGCAATAATAACACGGCATTCCTCTCCCATCGGGAAGCGGAGATATTACGCAGGCTGTATGATAACAAGAACCAGGTGATGGAACGTAAGGCTGTACTGCTGGACCTCTGGGGAGATGATAGTTTCTTTAATGCCCGTAGTATGGATGTGTTTATTACCAAGATACGCCGTTACCTGAAAGAAGACCCCCGGGTACAGATCGTGAACATACGGGGAGTGGGGTATAAGCTCATCCTCTAGTACACCTCGGCCATCATGGCATCCGGATCTGTTTCAAATGCGATATTCACTTTGGTGCCTGCGGGCTGATCGTCTTCATCCACCAGGTCTACCACCTGTACGCTGAAACGCGTGTTGAACAGTGATTTGTATAGCTCTACCCTTTCCTGGCACATCTGCATGCCTTTTGACTGATAGGAGCCTGTTTTAAGCCCGTCTTTATGGCGGCGTGCTGCTTCACTCCGGCCAATGCCGTTGTCAACGATCTCACAAAGCAATACATGTTCCTTAAGATAGCGCCAGCTGATGTGCAGCTGCCGTTCTCCGTTCTTATTCATGAGCCCATGCCAGATGGCATTTTCCAGGAAGGGCTGAATGAGCATGCCGGGTACATAATATTCCCGAGGATCTATGTGCTCGTCGATCTCCATAGAATAAACAAAGGCGTGATCCGTGCGCAGGGATTCTATTTTGAGATAGTATTGCAGCAGGTCCATCTCGTCGCGCAGGGAGATGAAATTCTTTTCAGCATGGATCAACACCATGCGAAGCAGGCGCGCAAAGCTGGTGATATATTCCTGGGCCTTGTCCATTTCACCGGTAACGATGCAGTTATAAATCCCATTCAGACAGTTGAAGAGGAAGTGGGGGTTCATCTGTGATTTGAGAGTTACCAGGCGGAACTCTGCCAGCTGCCGCTGCAGGTATTGCACTTCAGCTTCCTGCCGACGCGCCCGTTCTTCTATCAGCGTTTTCCCGATCTTGGCCCCGCATATGGCGGCTATCTTTTCCAGCATCTGCAGGTGGGCGGCTGTATAGAAACATTTACGGTGATGCTCGGAGTCTATTACGCCTATCACCTTATTCTCGTAAATAATGGGAACAGCCATTTCAGAAAGCCGGCGCTGATCGTCGAGTATATAGCGTTCATCGCGACTGGTGTTGTTCACTATTTCAGGTTTGCCGGTAATCGCTACGGTACCGGTAATGCCTTTGCCCAGCGGGATCTCTATGGGTTGCTTTATTTCAAAGCGCAATGGGTTTTTGGGGCCGTAAGCGGCTTTTTGTACCAGCACCTGGCGTTCGTTGTCCAGCAGGTAAATCACACAGTCCTCAAAATTCAGATGACGGATGCAGTTCTTGGCAACATCCCACAGAATATCGTCTACGGTATTTTGTCCGAAAAGGGAAGTAGCGAAATAGGAAACAGTTGCTTCTGCCTCGTACTTCTTTTTGTACTTGATCAGCAGCGCATACAGGGTAACAATACACACCAGGAGCAGGGTAATTGCTCCAATGTAGAACGCAACAGTCATAGGTGGTATTTGTGTATGAAAAGGTAAGATTTTTTTGGCATTTCTTATTTCTCTTATCTTTGTTGCCCTATGGAGCAGATCGTACAGCAAATAGCGGCCTATACACAGGAAATACAGGCCTTTGAACCAAAAACAGCCGATGAGCTGGAGCAATACCGTATTAAATTCCTCGGAACGAAAGGTATTGTGAAGGCGATGTTCGGTGAAATGAAGCAGGTGCCCAATGAACGCAAGAAAGAGTTCGGGCAGGTACTGAACAGCTTCAAACAGCTGGCGGAAGAGAAATACGCGCAGTTTGAGGAACTGAAGAACGGGGCCGGCGACACGCAGGGGGCTGCAGATTTCAGCCTGCCTGCAGAGCCGCACAGGCTGGGTACCCGTCATCCCATCAGCCTTGTACGCAACAAGATCATCCATATATTTGAACGGCTGGGGTATACCGTTGCGGAAGGCCCTGAGATAGAGGACGACTGGCATAATTTCACCGCGCTGAACCTGCCTGAGAACCACCCTGCCCGCGATATGCAGGATACCTTCTATATCAGCAAGAACCCAGACTGGCTGCTGCGTACACATACCTCCAGCGTACAGGTACGTACAATGGAAGCCGGTAAGCTGCCTATACGGGTAATATGCCCCGGCCGAGTATATCGTAATGAGACCATCAGCGCTCGCGCACACTGTTTCTTTCACCAGGTGGAAGGACTGTATATTGACGAGAATGTTTCTTTTGCCGATCTGAAGCAAACGCTGTATCACTTTGTGAAAGAGCTCTTCGGAGAGGATGTTCGTATCCGCTTCCGCCCTTCTTACTTCCCTTTTACTGAGCCAAGCGCTGAAATGGACATTTCCTGCATTATCTGCGGCGGTGAGGGCTGTTCTGTGTGCAAACATACCGGTTGGGTGGAGATCCTGGGCTGCGGCATGGTACATCCCAAAGTGCTGGAAAATTGCGGCATTGACCCTGAAAAATATACAGGCTTTGCTTTTGGTATGGGTATAGAACGTATCACCATGCTCAAATACCAGATCAAAGACCTGCGCCTGTTCTCTGAAAATGATACGCGCTTCCTGGAACAGTTTACCGGAGCTATATGATCACCATCGGCCAGGTACATACCATTGCTGTATGCGGCGCCGGAACCATGGGCGCCGGTATCGCACAGGTAGCCGCCGGCAGCGGATATAACACAGTATTGTTTGATATTCAGGCCTCTATGCTGGATAAAGCCAGGGAGCAGATCACCCGCAACCTGGAAAGCACTGTTGCCAAAGGGCGTATGACAGCAGCAGAAATGGCCGGCACCCTGGCCCGGATACAATTCACCTCACAGCTGCAGGATTGCGTTGCGGCTGTCATCATAGAGGCTATTGCTGAGAAAATAGCGGCCAAAACAGCGCTATTCAGGCAATTGGTGGATATCAACCAGGCCGGCACTATATTCGCCTCCAATACGTCTTCTTTATCCGTTTCTGATATAGCAGCAGCACTTCCGAACCCGGAAAGGGTAGCAGGGATGCATTTCTTTAACCCGGCCCCTTTTATGAAGCTGGTAGAAGTAGTAAAGGGCCGTGATACCGACGCGGGGACCACTGCCCTTGTCTATGAACTGGCTCTACGTATGGGTAAAACGCCGGTGCATGTAAAAGACTCGCCTGGTTTTATTGTGAACCGTGTGGCCCGGCACTATTATCTTGAAGCAATGAAGGCTGCAGAAACCGGGATAGCGGATTTTGCCGCCATAGACCGTCTGCTGGAGGGGACCGGATTCCGTATGGGAGCCTTTGCCCTGATGGACCTTATCGGTAACGATGTGAATCTGGCCGTTACCCAGTCGCTTTACGACGCATTTGCACAAGCACCCCGCTTTACCCCCAACGCGCTGCAGATAACGAGAGTACAGGAGGGCCATCTGGGACGTAAAAGCGGCAGGGGCTTTTATAATTACGAATAAGAAAGCCGGCCCGGGCTAATTCGTAATTCATCATTCCTAATTATCTATCTTTGGGCCTTCTATTAACATGTGAACATCATTTCATGATCTTAGTTACCGGCGGAACAGGTTTTTTAGGCAGTCATTTATTAAGGGCGCTGGTCAATGCCGGTAAGCCCGTAAGAGCGCTATACCGCCGGCAGATCCCCGCCCAGGTGCAGGATATACAGCATAAGATACAATGGGTACAGGGCGATATATTGGACGTTATAAGCCTGGAAGAGGCCATGCAGGGGATCACACAGGTATATCACTGTGCAGCTGTAGTGTCTTTCAGTCCTGACAGTCGTCAGGAACTGATGCAGGTCAACGTAGATGGTACTGCCAATGTGGTGAACCTGGCACTGGACGAAGGCGTGAAAAAGATGGTGCATGTAAGCTCTGTAGCTGCTTTAGGCCGGATAAAGGATGGAGATGTGGTGGATGAGGAAGGTGAATGGCAGGAAAGCCGCAATAATTCCCAATATGCCATCAGTAAATACAGGGGTGAAATGGAGGTATGGAGAGGTCAGGCAGAAGGTTTGCAAACCGCCATAGTAAATCCTTCCATTATACTGGGCAGCGGTTACTGGCATGATGGCTCCGGAACCCTGGTGAAGAATGCCTGGAAAGAATTCCCGTTCTATACCAAAGGCGTAAACGGCTTTGTAGATGTGGAAGACGTAGTAAAGGCCATGTGCCTGCTGATGGACAGCGATATCAAAGGGAACCGTTTTATCCTTTCAGCAGATAACTGGAGTTATTACGATCTTTTCAGTACAATGGCAGCCCGCCTGGGTAAGAAACCGCCTCATATCGAGATCAGATCCTGGCTGGCAGAAGTGGTATGGCGTATGGAAAAGGTGAAGGGGCTCATCTCTGGCAACAAGCCGCTAGTGACCAAGGAAACTGCCCGTACGGCCCAGCTGAAGGTATACTATAACAATGAAAAGATACAACGGATGCTGCCGGGATTTCAATTTAAGCCGCTGCAGCAAACCATTGATGAGGTATGCGATGTCTACCGCCAGGAAATGGGAGCGGAAGCCGGCCTACTCTCTAAGTAACAGTGCCCCGATTGCGGCGGCTAATATTTTTTCCTTCTCTTTTGTGATGCGTTTGCTTACCCATACCCTCGGCTGTGCACCTGGTATTACTGCAGCTACCGGCGTGCCATGTTCCCTGAATTCAAAACAGATCTTTTCGTAGGAATTCACTATCCCAAATCTGTTGTGGGCGCTAATACCAATATCCTCATTAGGCGAGCGGAGCACGCCTGCCGGTTTGTTATCATTCAGCTCGAGGTAGTGAGGCTTTTTAAGTATCAGCTCCCAGCGTACCAGTGGAGCATGCTGTATGCCGTTAACAAGCGTATAAAAGAGCGGAGTGCTGCCCGGTAGCTTAGCCAGTGTTTCGGGCAAAGAACGGCCTGAAAAAGTCACAGCAGGGGTATTTAAAGCCTGTACAAGTATTTGTTCTGTGCTGTCTTTAACGTTGAAGTTAAAGGCATTCTCCGCGGCCTTTACAAAGCTGATATTGGCAGCGGAGCTGATGCCGTTCCGGCGGGAAGTGGTAGCGTAGCTGCCATAGCTGATGGTTTTAGCGGACAGCCATCCGTCGTTGATCTTTACCGGCCATTCCTGTGCTGCTGAATAGAGATCAAGGGAAGGGGCAGGTGTTTTTTTTACGGTGCTGCAGCTGAAGCAAAGCAGGGCATAAAGGAGGTAGAGGGGGCGCATGTCAATAGCTTTAACAGTGGGTGTATAACTGCCAGCCCGGTGTTTTAGCAACCGGGCTAACAGTGATGGATGGGTGTTTATTGATCTTTGTTAGTTATCTTTTCCCATATTTCCGGGATGCGTTTTATCCAGGCCAGTTCCCTTTTTTTGGTGCGGGCGTCTTCTGCAGGATAGCCGAAGTAGGTTTTACCACCTTCCAGCGAGCCGGGAACTCCGCTTTGAGCAAGCACAATAGCATCTTTACCGATAGTGAGGTCTTTGGATACTCCAACTTGTCCCCAGAGGATTACGTTATCTTCGATCTTTGCCTTACCGCCAATGCCTACCTGTGCAGCAAAGAGGCAGTTTCTTCCGATAACGGTACCGTGACCGATATGGATCATGTTATCAAGCTTGGTGCCCTGGCCGATGATGGTGTCGCCGCTTACACCTTTGTCTATGGTACAGCCGGCCCCTATCTCAACGTCGTCTTCAATGATCACCCTTCCGCAGCTTTCGAGTTTGTCATACATAACGGTACGCTCTTTCCTCCTTTTAAAGTAAAAGGCATCGGCGCCTATAACGGTGCCGGCATGGATGATAACGTTATCGCCGATAACGCTGTGATCATATATTGTTACGTTGGGATGGATAATGCAGTTGTTACCGATGCGCACATGATTACCAATGAATACGTTAGGTTGTATGATGGTATCTTTTCCTATAACTGCGGTATCGCTGATGGGTTTGGATGCAGGTTCAAAGGGACGGTAGCGCTTAACAAGAGATACGTAGGCGGTAAAGGGATCGTCTGTGATCAGCAGCGCTTTACCTGCCGGGCAGGCTACTTTTTTGTTGATGATGATGATGGTAGCTGCTGAATTCAGGGCTGCGTCGTAATACTTTTCGAAGTCTACGAATGAGATGTCTCCTTCCTGGACCTTATGGATCTCATTGATGCCAGCGGCCATCAGCTTGCTGTTGCCTTCCAGCTCAGCGCCTATGATGGTGGCTATTTCGGTGACTGCAACAGGTGCTTCAAACTTCATATAGCATTGAATTAGTGTGTGATTGTTAAAGTGGAGCAAAGTTAGTTGAAAGTTTGAATGTTCAAGGGGTTTGAAAGGTGTAAGGAATGGATGAAGAAGATTTGCATGCAGCTAAATTTTACCTTGTTAAGCCCTCAAAAATGTGTTTTCTTAACTGTTGTTATCCACACTTTTTTTAGTGGTGTGAATAAAATTTTTTGTAAATTTTTTCTTTTGTCATGAAATTCTTTTTAATATTGTGTAGGGAATTTTGTTTCCCTGTACTTACTAACCCATTCACATAACAAGAAAGTCTGATTGTTCTCACGGTCAGACTTTTTTTATTGCCTTTAAAAACCGCTACAGTTAAGCGTTTCAGCAACTACTATCTTTTCTGATCATCACTTGCACATTAGTTATGCATCCTTTTTTGACAGCTTTAAGTGAGGTTGATGAAAAGGTTGCTTCATTCGTTTTTTTACCGTTTTAACCGTTTAGGCCCCTTAAAGAGCGAAATTTTTTTTGATGAAGCGGGTCTGATCCGGATATAGAATGAAAAATGGAGTAAAAGAGGGTATAAATGGAGCTTGTACATGTGTAAAAGGCGGTAGAAAGCAAGGCGAAATACTAACGTTAGTGTACATACGCAAGTATTACGCTATCCCTTGCTAATCCTGCAAATTGGCGGTTTTTATCATGCTCTTCATATTAAGCAGGCGTATCTTTTTGCCTTCCAGCTCGATCATGCCTTCCTTTTTGAATTCGGAGAGTAAACGGATAGCAGATTCGGTAGCCGTGCCTACGAGGTTGGCGATTTCTTCACGGGAAAGGCGAACGTTGAGTGTTTGACCGTCGCTTTCCACACCATAGGTTTCATGAATGAACAGCAGGGTTTCTGCCAGGCGTTCGCGTACAGGTTTCTGGGCCAGGTGTGTGATCTTCAGCTCAGCTTTGCGCAGTTCGCTGGAGAGAATGCGCATCATTTCCAGGGAGAGCGAAGGGTCACTCTGAAGTACGGAGAGGAACAGGTCTTTAGGAATGAAACATACCTGTGCATCTTCCAATGCAATGGCTGTAGCGGTATATCGTTCGCCGCTCAGCAATGCCTTATATCCCATAATGTCGCCGGCTTTTACGAGGCGGATGATCTGTTCGCGGCCGTCGTCCCCACTATGAGAAAGCTTTATTTTACCTGAATTGATGCAATAGATACCGAAGGAATGAGCGCCTTCCTGGAAGATAACCTGCCCTTTCTTGTAGAGCGAACATACCTTGGATGCGTTCAGTGTGGCAAGCTGCTCTCCCTCCGCTTTGCAAAAAATAGAGCCAAAGCGGGCTTGACAATGTTGACAGCTGAGTTGTTGAATAGATGATGTGCCCATATGCAATAGCGCAAAATTACTAATTTGCAAGGCGTTCACCAAAGCCGGGTCCCTTGTCTTTACGTTATTATCTCATCTACAAGCCTTACCAGGTGCTCACACAGTTTGGAAGGGAAGGCGATAAGGCCAGCCTGGCCGACCATTTTAACGTGCCGCGGGATGTATACCCGGTAGGCCGCCTGGATTATGATAGTGAGGGGTTACTGATTCTGACCAATGATAAATCGCTGAACCACCGCTTATTAAATCCCCGTTTTGCGCATGAACGGGAGTATTGGGTGCAGGTAGACGGGGCCGTCACTCCCACCGCCCTGGAGCAGCTGCAGCGGGGTGTCCGGATCGCTGTAGACGGTAAGCCCTACCATACCCAAGGCTGTCAGGCATTCTTTTTTGAGGAAGAACCGGCCGTGCCGCCAAGGAATCCGCCTATACGCTTTCGCAAAGAGATACCGGCGCCCTGGATCCGCCTGATATTAAAGGAAGGAAAGAACCGGCAGGTAAGGAAAATGACGGCAGCCGTGGGTTTTCCCACGTTGAGGCTTATCCGTTACCGGATTGCGGGTGCCACGCTGGAGGGCCTGGAACCGGGAGAAATGCGGGAATTAACCGGGGAGGAAATATATAAACTGTTAGCTTTTAGACGCTAGGCGGCAGCCATCCTTTGCGCTTTGCACTAATTTAGCTAGGTTTGTTACCTACAAACACATAATATGCTGAAATCAATGACCGGCTTTGGAAGGGCTGAGATTACGCGTGGCGAAACGACTATCACCGTGGAGATAAAGTCCTTAAACGGGAAACAATTTGAGGTTAACCTGAAATTATCTCCCCTATTAAGACCGTATGAATTTGACATCCGTAACCAGATGCAACAGGCTTTGCAAAGGGGCACGCTGGATACGACGATCAACATCCGGCAGAACGGGGCTACCCGTCCGGTAATGGTAAATACCGAGCTGGCCAAGTTTTACTATCAATCTATTACAACCCTGGCTAACGAACTAAAGCTGCCGCAGGATGATATGCTGAATGTGCTGATGAAGCTTCCGGAAGTAGTGACCCCGGCCACAGAGCAGATGTCGGAACAGGAATGGAAGACCGTGCAGGACGTACTGAAACAGGCGCTGGAAGAGCTGGACACACACCGTTCGAATGAAGGGACCATGCTGGAGTCAGATCTGCTCCTGCGCATAGAGAATATTGAATCTTACTGCACCAAGGTGCGGGAACTGGATCCCCTGCGTAAAGACAAGATCCGGCAAAGACTGGATCAGCTGCTGGCAGAATACGTGGGTAAGGAGAACGTAGACGCCAACCGTATGGAACAAGAGCTGATCTTTTACCTGGAAAAGCTGGATATTTCAGAGGAGCTGATACGCCTGGAGAATCATTGCCGTTACTTTAAGGATATACTGAAGGAGCCCGAAATGGCAAAGGGCAAAAAGCTGGGTTTTGTGCTGCAGGAAGTAGGACGTGAAATAAATACCACCGGATCAAAAGCCAACGACGCTGCCATACAGCAATGGGTGGTATTAATGAAAGATGAACTGGAAAAGGCCAAAGAACAAGTATTAAATGTACTATAGAAGCAAGTTTATGAACCGTTTGGGCGCAGTTATTATCGCCGGTTGCCTGGTAATGGCATCCTGCCTGCCCACTAAAATGGATGCCTATGAAAAGAACCAGGAAATACCCGGGCATCAGTGGACATATCAATACAAGCCCGTTTTTGAAGTAACAGTAAACCCGGCAGACACTGCCTATCTGTATAACATATATGTCAACGTACGGCATACGGATGCCTATCCTTACAGCAATATATGGGTGCTGGTGAATACACAGACGCCCGGCGACAGCATCCAGCAGCCACGCCGGGTAGAACTACCCCTGGCAGATGCCAGCGGTAAATGGCTGGGCAGTGGCCTGGATGATATCTATGAGCACCGCATTCCCATACAGGAGAAAGCTATTTTGAATAAGCCAGGTACCTACCGCTTTATTTTTGAACAGAATATGCGGCAAAATCCGTTGCCTTATGTAATGAATGTGGGGCTGCGGATAGAGAAAGCCGGACAAAGACCATGAGGCGCATTTTCATAAAGATGCAGGATAAGAAAGTAGTGCCGGCCATCTACCTTTTTGTGCTGGCATATACCATACTGGCGCTGGTATGGTGGGGAGTGCTGTTGTTCCTGCAAAGCGACCAGATCACCCACTTTGAAAAGCAGAACCTGGACCTCCGCATCGACAATGTCACTCATCCCACAGAATACCAGCAGGAGCTGCAACGTATAGAAAAGGATGAACGGATGCGCACGTTCAAGTTCTTCGGTGAGGGGGGCACCTTCCTTTGTATTATACTGCTGGGTGCATTCTTTGTATACCGCGCTATAAGAAAGCATATAAAACTTACCCAGCAGCAGCAGAACTTTATGATGGCGGTAACCCACGAGCTGAAGTCGCCTATTGCAGCGGTTAAGCTGAACCTGGAAACCATCCGTAAGCATAAACTGGATGAAGAAAAGCAACAGAAGCTGGTAGAGAACACCATCAAAGAGACCAACCGGCTGGACCAGCTCTGTAACAATATACTCCTTGCATCACAGCTGGAAACACAACGATACCGGCTGTTCAAAGAGCCACTTAATTTTTCAGCCCTGCTGGAAAGCGGCATCAGGGAAGTGCAGGGGCGTATACCTACCCACATTATTACAACGGAAATATCGCCGGATATATGGGTGGAAGGAGACAAATTCATGCTCCAGATGGCATTAAGCAACCTGGTAGAGAATGCCGCCAAATATGCCCCGAAACAAACGCTGATCAAAGTACGCTTATACGAGTCCGGCCATCTCCTGAAATGGCAGGTGGCTGATGAAGGCCCGGGCATACCGCTCGAAGAAAGGGAACGGATATTCCTGAAGTTTTACCGCATCGGGAATGAAAATACCCGTAAGGCAAAAGGATCCGGCCTGGGGTTGTTCCTTACCCGGAAGATAATGGAGCAGCATGGCGCTTCCATACTGGTAAAGGACAATACCCCGACAGGGGCTTGCTTCGAAGTGACCTGGCCGGTTTATTCCGTGCAAACGGCGTAAATTTGCAGAATGGATGGTAAACTATAGACAAAATTTTTCACATGAAAGAAGCGACGAAAGCGTCCATTTTGCTTGTAGAAGATGAAGAGAACCTCCAGGAAGCGCTGAAGCTGAACCTGGAGCTGGAAGGTTATGAGGTAACTGCAGCGGATAATGGGACAACAGCCTTAAAGGCCGTAAAGAATGAATATTTTGACCTGATCATATTAGACATCATGCTGCCCGAAATGGACGGCATTGCCGTATGCGAGAATATACGCATACAGAACAATGATGTGCCTATTCTGTTCTTAAGCGCAAGGAATAGCAGTGCAGACCGTGTGCTGGGATTGAAAAAGGGAGGAGATGATTATATGACCAAACCCTTTAATCTCGAAGAGCTGCTGTTAAGAGTGGAAAAGCTGATCGTAAAGAACAAACGGATACAGGACAAAGACAGTGTACCCAATGTATACCGTTTTGGTAACAACACGATAGATTTTGCGGCCCAGGAATGTATAGGTAAAGATGGCAAACATTATGAGCTGAGCAAGAAAGAGACCATGCTGCTGAAGCTGCTCATCGAGAATAAGGGAGAAGTAGTGACCCGGGAAAAGATACTCCAGGTAGTTTGGGGATACAATGTATATCCGACTACGCGCACTATAGACAACTTTATACTGAACTTCCGCAAGTACTTTGAGGAAGACAGCCGTAACTCCAAGTACTTCCACTCTGTGAGAGGTGTGGGATATAAGTTCACGGAATAGCTATTAGCTGCAAATTCAGCAGCTAATAGCCCTAAGCTGACCACTTATAATTGTTTTTCTTCCGATTGCCAGACAAATACTGCCTTGCAGTAATTACCCCTTTCCTTTCCTGATGATTTAATAGAAATTTAAATAGCGTATATAATATGCGTGGTGGTCCTTTTGTAAACCTTATCAGTGTTACGATATTACGAGCATATATTCTCAGCGAGTGATTGGCCTTACTGGCTGTTCTTTTTATTGAGTGTGGCGTTAATCAGTTACTTTTTTTTCCGGCGGGAACAAAGGATCAAACTGGCTACCACCGAGGAAATAAACAGGCGGCAATCTATGGTGAACCTCGAATTGCATGCCTTTCAGGCGCAAATGGACCCCCATTTCATTTTCAACAGCTTAAACGCCATCCATCACTATATCCTTACTACGAGTACAGATATGGCGTCTCTTTACCTGACCCGTTTCTCCAAGCTCATGCGTTTAATGATCGCCAATTTCAACAAGGAATGGGTGAACCTGGAAGATGACCTGGAAGCACTTGAATTATACATACAACTGGAACAGCTGCGCTTTGAGTCTCAATTTGCCTATCAGCTGCGCCTTTCCCCGGAGATCAGCGACCGTTTTACCCTGGTACCCCCGCTAATCATTCAGCCCTATGTACAGCAGGCCATCTGGCACCGTATATTGCTGCGGCCGCAGAAAAGTGGTGGCCGCCTGGATATATTCATAGGGCGTGACCATGATCGCTTGTACATACAGGTGGATGACAACGGCGTACGCAGCGAACTGCATCCTACCTCCTACACGGCCGCCCAGCTAACCCGGAATGTTAACATTGCTGCGGAACGGCTGCATATTATGAGCGAAAAATATCATATGCAGGCCAGCGTTACTGAACAAGACTTCTACGAAGAAGGCTCCTCTACCCCCGGTAGCCGCGTTACCATCAATATGCGGCACATTAGCAGCCGGCAATTATTGGCCGGATAAGCAATTTCCATGGAAATTTCGTAATTTTTGCACGGGACAATAAGCACTATTCTGATAATCTATCGGATTGCGAATGCAAATCAATTACTTCTAACCTGAGTAATATGCGTGCTATTATAGTGGACGATGAGAAGCACTGTCGTGACCTGCTGCTGCTGCTATTGGAAAAATACTGCCCTGATGTGACGGTTGAGGCTGTTTGCACAGATGGTATTACTGCTTTGGAGGCAATTGAAAGATGCCACCCGGAACTACTGTTTCTGGATGTGGAGATGCCGGGTATGAACGGTTTTGAACTGTTGGAGGCTTGTGAGCGGCCTGCGTTTTCCATCATATTCACTACGGCTTATAATCAGTATGCGATACAGGCCATCCGGCATAGCGCACTGGATTATCTGTTAAAGCCGCTTGATAAAGATGAGCTGATAAGGGCGGTGGAAAAAGCTGCATTACAACAAAGGCAGATCAATGGAAACAAGGTTAACAACCTGCTGTTGTTCTTACATGAGCACCTGCAGGCCGGAGAACGGCTGGCGCTGCCTACCATGGAAGGATTGCGCATGGTGTTGCCTAAAGACATTGTCTATTGCATAGCGGAAGGCGCCTATACACGATTGCACCTGCATTGTGATAAAATGGCCCCGCTGGTGTGCCGCACCTTGAAAGAAGTGGAAATGGTGTTAAAAGATAAGGGCTTTTTCAGGGTTCATCACAGTTACCTGATCAACCTCTCTTTTATGGATAAATACATTAAAGGAGACGGAGGCGAGATCATTATGACAAATGGAAGTTGTATTCCGGTTTCCCGTCATCGCAAGCAGGATTTTATGGCTAGGATAGAGAAATTATAGGCGCTTTACTTCATTACAGCTTATCCAGCCGGTTTTGCCATCTGCCAGCGCTACTTTGCAGTAATCTTCGGTTGCGTCCAGCACTTCAACTTTCATGCCTTCATTTAATTCAAAGAGGTCTTTACCGCCCGGGTCGGGTCCTGGTTTGGCTTTAATGCCACTGTTCATTACGACGCCTGTATCATGGCTGTTAGCAGTCTTCCAGGCGTAGATAGACATAAAGCAGTAAATGATTGCCAGCGCTCCTATAACGCCAATTCCCACACGAAGCGCACGCGTGGCAAAGCGTGCTGCCAGGAGGTTTGCCAGGATACCGGCTACCAGTAACCAGAACAGCAGGATACTACCAATGGTCCAACCATTTGGACTATGAAGATGCTCCCATTGCTGCCACCATTTCTGGAAGAATAAAAGCGGTAATTCATCTGTGAAACCCTGTACGCGCTGATTGGCCAAAGCAAGATTATGTGTAGCGGCTTCGTGATCAGGATGGAGGCGTAACGCTTTCTCATAGTTGTATACCGCCAGGCCGGTACGGTTACTTTTATAGTAAGCATTGCCGGCGTTGAAATATAGATCGGGCAAAGAATAGCCCTGATCTATCAGCTGCTGATAAGCAGCTGCAGCCTCACTGTATTTGTTCTGCTGGTATAGCTGGTAGGCTTTTTCGTACTGCTGTTGCGTATTATTCTGTGCCTGCAGTGAGCCCAAGCCCAGCAGCAATAACAGTGGTAGTATATAGCGTATGGCGCTCATATTAATTCCTTCTTCGTTTTCAATTCCTCTTCCAGCTGACTGATAACTTTCACCGCCTGCTGATAGGTGCCCTGCATTCTATCGTTGCTGTGTAATGGCGCATACAAAGCCATTTCACAATTATCCAGCAGTTCAAAGAGTTGATGTGTATTCTGCCCATTGATATGCCTGGATGTAAGTTTATCCTGCACCAGCTGCTTATTGAGATCTGCAAAAGGTATCTGCAGTTTATGGCTTAGATAGCCCCACACTGCGCGTGAGGTCTCTTCATAAAAGGCGCGGTCCTTCCCTTCTTTCAGGTAACGGGCGGCCAGCTCCAGGCGTTTCAATGCAGCTTTGTTGGCGTAACGGTGTCTGAGCATATCGGCATTCACCTGCTGGTATTGCACCTTGCGGCGGTATAATATGCCGGCTACCAGGGCCAATGTCGGTAGCAGTAATAAGAGCCAGTACCAGAAGCTGCCAATTATAAATCCAGTGTCTTTTACCCAATGCAGGGGCGCTTTACGCACCGGTATCAGTACGTTCTTGTCTACACTGAAATCTTCCTTATTCTGTTTATTTTGTTTGCCCGGGCTTACCTTGATGGAGAATGCTTTTGATTTGATCGTTTTATAGGCATGCGCAGCAGGATCAAAATAAGAAAACTCCACCGGCGGAATGGTATGCTCACCGGCTTCCAGAGGCATCAGTGCAAACTCGAACTGACGGCTGCCGGATAAGGGATTGCTGTTCTTGTCGATATTATCGGTGATCTTGGGATCATATTTTTCAAAACTACCCGGAATATCAATCTTAGGACTGTTGAGGAGATTTACATTTCCTTGTCCGGCAATCACCACTTTCAGTGTAAGCGCATCATCGGTAGTCAGAGACGTTTTGTCGATAGTGGCATTCATGGTGAAGTGACCCACTGCTCCGTTAAAGCTAAGGGGCCGGGTATCCACCGGCAGCGGCTTAACGGTGATTTTTACAGGAGTGCTCTGTATCTTATAGGGAACGTCCTCGTAGGTAACTTCCGGGCGATTGAAGAAATCATCAAAGAAAGGATCGTTAAAGGGATCCTTGAAGCCCGGGTCGTTAAAAAAATCTTCGAAGACGTCTCTTGGTCTTTTACGGTTGTTATTATCGTTTACCAGCTTTACCAGCCTCACCTGGTTATCCACTTCAACAGGGTCCAGTTCCAGTGTGCCGGATTGCAGCGGGAACAGCAGCGTTTTGCGTATAGTGAAAACTTTAAATAGTTGCCCATTCACTCTTTCCGTAGTAGCCTGGGGCGGATTAGGCAGTTCAACATCTTTGGCAGAAAACCCTTTGAATGCGGGTACGCGGGTAACGCTTGAATTTGTGGGCAGGCGTGTGTATAGTTTATATGTGGCGGTTAGCTGCTCGCCTTCATAGAGGCTCGTCTTATCCACGTCTACCTTCAGGAAAATGTTCTTGCGCAATTTAGTGTTTACATCCTCTCCCTTACGTAGTATCCCGTCAGATACTTCTTCATCTACCTGTCCGGGTTGTCTGCGGGGAGCAAATCCCGGTTGCGGGTTGGCAGGTGCTGGCTGTACTGCGCCATGTGGGCTTTTTACCACTTCTATTGTCACCGGGTTAGAGCGAACCGTATTACCATTCACCCTGGCTGTTGCGCCGGCAATGGTAAAGTTACCTACTCTTTTAGGCTGGATCACGTAAATGAGCGCGATATACTCTGAACGTTTGCCGTTGAAAATAGATTGCCCCTGCACCTGGGAGGGACCTTGCATAACTTCAAAATCATTCAACGCAGGAGGCTGAAAGCTGGAAATATTCGGGGCGTTCTCCAGCATGAACTGTATCTGAAATGGCTCGTCCTGCGCAACCCGGGTACTACTTACATTCGTGGTAAAGCGAAACTCCTGGGCCTTCGCGCAGGCCACTATACCCAAGCAGAAGAGCAGGGCCAGACCCCACTTGCTTATTTTAACCTGACTGACCATCATATCTCTTGACAAATTTAACCAAAGCCTTAGCTGTGAGGCGTAATTTCCCGTTAAAAGTTAGTTAAAAAAATAATAAAATATGATGACTAAATCTTTAACTGGCAAGGATTTGCGGGTGATCCGCCGCTTATCCGATATCACCCAATACAGGTCTTAACAGGATCTCTTCCACAACAGTTTGAGCAGCCAGCGTATAGGATGCCCATACGATGTTTGCAATGTCCTCGGGGGGCATCAAACGATCAGGGGGCGCTTCAAACCCTTCCCATGAAGCAGTTAACGTAGGGCCGGGGCTGATAGCTGTAACTTTCACGTTGTGTTGCTTCAGCTCTTCGCGTAGATTCCTTGAAAAACCCAGTAATGCAAATTTAGTGATGCTATAAGCGCCTCCGTTAGGATATGCCTTGTAGCTGGCAGTTGAGCAAAGATTGAAGATGTGGCCCTGGCGCCGGGAGATCATACCTGGCAACAGTTGCCGGCTAAGGTGGTAGGCGCTGTACACATTTACTGCCATCAGGTTTTCCAGCAGGCCTTCTGGCTCTTCATGCAATGCACCGGGCACAAAAATGCCGGCATTGTTCACCAATATATCCACGGCAGGAAAGGAAGCCTTAATCTTTTCAGCAAAGCCCAGCACCTGCTGTTTGTCGCCCATATCCACCGGAACAGTTAGTACTTGTACTTGCGGTCGCTGCTGCTGTATAAAAGCAGCAGTTTCTTCCAGTGCGGCGCTGTTCCTGGCGCAGATAGCCACGTTGAAACCTTCCATGGCAAGCTTTATTGCTATCGCTTTTCCTATGCCTTTACTGGCGCCTGTTATCACTGCGTTCATAATGAATTGTTAAAAACCGGAAAATAAGAAAAATGAGTGAATGGTGTAACTTTGCATGCGTGATGAAGTACAAACATATTTTTTTTGACCTGGATCATACACTGTGGGATTTTGAGACCAACTCTTACCAAACCCTTCAGGAGCTTTATTATAACCATAACCTGAGCAGCAGGGGCATCCCGACCTTCGAGACCTTCTACAACAGTTATGTAGTGCATAACGAAATACTGTGGGACCGTTTCCGTAAGGGATTCATTAACCGGAACGATCTGCGGTATAAGCGTTTCCGCGCTACCTTGCTGGACTTCAAAATTGGGGATGAGAAGCTGTCAGATGCACTGAGCGACCAGTTTCTGCAAATACTGCCCGGAAAAACTGCGCTGTTCCCTTATACGGTGGAAGTGCTGGAATACCTGAGGGATAAGAAGTATCCGCTGCATATGATCACGAACGGCTTTGAAGAAACACAGCTGCTCAAGATGCGTAACGCCGGTATAGACCATTACTTTACGCATATCATTACCTCCGAAGTAGCAGGCAGCCTGAAGCCATACCGGGAGATCTTTGATTATGCTATCGGCAAAGCAGCCACTACTGCTGCTGACAGCATTATGATCGGGGATGCGCTGGATCTGGATATTGCAGGCGCCCATAATGTGGGTATGGACCAGGTATATTTCAATCCTGCAGTGCCCGCCACCAGCTTGCAGCCTACTTATACCATTTCCTGTCTGAGTGAACTGAAAACGATATTGTAATTATCCAGCCACAAATAGCAAGAGCCTCAGATTATAGGGATCATTCCCTGAACCTGAGGCTCTTCCTTTATAGCGATTATAACTAAATAGATCAACCTTCTTTAACAGGAGCCGGTTTGGTAGCCGGTTCTTTCTTTGCTGGTTTCGCAGCAGCTGTTCTGAGAGAGGCTGCTTTAGACGGCTGCATGCAGCATGTTTTGGTCTTGGCAGTAGCTGCACCTTCTTTTTTGCAGCAGGCGGCAGCGGTTGCATCCTTTTTGCAACAAGCCTTGGCAGTTTCCTTTTCCTGAGCAAGGGCGGCGCCACCAATCAACAGGGCGGCAGCAAGGGATATAAATATCTTTTTCATTTGTACCGATTTTATTGGCATACTATTTAAAGATACTACATTTTACAATTGGGCGATGACGGTTTGTCCGCCTTTTACGTTCTGTTCCAGCTGAACGTCCACCTTCGTGCCTACCGGCAGGAAAATGTCTACACGGGAGCCGAATTTGATAAAGCCCAGTTCTTCATTCTGCTTTACCAACTGGCCGGCTTTCAGATAGTTCACAATACGGCGGGCAAGCGCACCGGCAATCTGGCGTACCAGCACGTCCGCCTTTTCGTTGCCGATCACCACTGTATGCCTTTCGTTTTCTGTAGATGATTTGGGATGCCAGGCCACCAGGTATTTGCCGCTATGGTACTGGGACAGTTTCACCTGGCCGCTGATCGGGTTCCTGTTCACGTGCACATTGGCCGGGCTCATGAAGATGGACACCTGCAGGCGTTTATCCTTGAAGTACTCGGGCTCGTAAGTCTCTTCTATCACCACCACTTTACCATCGCAGGGAGAGACTACCAGGGATTCGCCCTGCTGCATGTTCCGGCTCGGTATGCGGAAAAAGGAAATAATGAAAAGGAACAATACCAGGGATATCACGAAAAAGCTCCAGGTAAACACCGGAGATTCTCCGAGGAAATAAAAAACGGCCACATTAAGCAGCCCCAGCACCAGAAAAGTCAGTACGATAGTGCCCAATCCTTCGCGATGGATCTTCATGTTTGTTGTTAGTTTGTTGGTTTCGGTAATGCGAAGGTAGTATAATTACGATTAAGAATTAAGCAGAACCTTCTTCGTAACATATAATTGATAATTCGTAATCACCTTTAAATCAAACCATCATAAAGGAATGTACATAGATCCACGCAAAGGGCGTAGCAAGTAGCAGGGAATCGAAACGATCCAGGAAGCCGCCATGACCCGGCATGATGTTGCCAGAATCCTTTACGCCGGCCATTCTTTTCAGCTTAGACTCCAGCAGATCACCTGCTGTGCCGAATACTGCAGCAATGCCAGCCAGGGCCAGCCAATGTTGCAGGTTGAGCCATTCCCTTCCCCAATAGTAGCCAAAGATGCCGGCCACGGCAACCGCCAGGAGCATACCGCCTACTGAGCCTTCCATCGTCTTTTTAGGAGAGATGGCAGGAAAGAAAGGGGTACGGCCTATCAGCGAACCAATGATGTATGCCATGGTGTCATTGATCCATATGAAGCAGATCAACAGTAACGGGATCAGCCAGCCGGGCTGGCCGCCGGGAGTGTTCCCGGTAAAAATAATATCATTCACACTGAGGCGCAGGTCAATAAGCAGTCCCAGGGATACGGTAATGTACAGCAGTCCCAGTGCGGAGTAGCCAATGTTTTTCAGCGAAAAGTCCTTTCCCAGCAGTATCTCTCCCATGGGTAGCACCAGCAGGAAGATAACAGACATCCACCAGCCCATAAAACCCAGAGAGATATCGGTAGTGCCAAACGCCTGGCCGGTAAACGCCATGATGATAGCGCAGCTGGCTACCAGCACGCCGTAACGGTGCCATACGGATACCTCCTGGTAGTCTGTATCTATCAGGCGGATCAGTTTAAAATATTCCTGCAGCGCGAAAATATTCACGAGAAAGAATAGTAGAAAAAAAGTAAAAGGGCTCCATAAAATCCCCCCGAGCATGACAGCCACAAATACCAGGGCAGAGGCGGTACGGGTAAAAAATGTCTTCATCTTTATTGTTTGGTTGTGCTTCTTCCTTCGTTGATCAATTCCAGGGCTTGTGCCTCCTGTGAAACATGGACATATATTTCAGCTCGTCCGGGCAGGGCCTGCAGGTAGGAGGAGTCCTGACGGTTCAGCAATACAGCATTCACACCGTTTTCCAGCAGCATACCTTTTATCAGTTCTGCCTCAAAAGGGCTGTTTGTATCAAAGATTTTTATCCAGTCTTTTTCCATTACTCCGGTTTTATCGGTTGGTTTGGCAATTTAGTACGTTTACGGAATACCCACAAAAGCGAGAGCGTAACCAGCGCGCTGATCAGGGCTACATACCAGGAGGTAGTGCCCGTTTGGGTAGGATCATCATGTATCACTTTCACCTGGTAGAGATAAGCCGCTACCACCTGTATGCCGTTCACGAGGAAGTGCCCGGCTATAGACAGCCACAGATTACCGCTGAGCAGGTAGATGGCGCCCAGCAGGAAACCAAGCAGCGCCCTCGGCACCAGGCCCAGGAGCTGCATATGTACGGCGCTGAAGAGAATGGCGGTGATGAGCACTCCCAGCCAGGGCAGTTTTACCATCTGGATAATCAGCCGCTGCAGTACACCCCGGAAAAAAACTTCCTCCCCTATGGCAGGAAGTACGGCAATCAGCACAAGGTTAATGAGCAGGTCGGATATGTGGGGCATTTGCAGCATGCGGTTTACCAGCATGTCTGCCTGTTCCTCCATCTGCCTTACAGTGGCAGACACTTCCCAGTGCCTGTTCCATTCCGCTGTTAGATCCACGGCCCACAATGAACAATACATGATCAAAAGCGCTAATATTAACGGCAGTGCACGGGGCTTTTGGCGCAGGCCTATCCACACTGCCGGCTTGGGATCGGTGAGATAGGCAAATAAAAAGGCAGGCACCAAATAAACCACCAAAGTGTATAAAAATTGTACTAATTTCAAATAGCCGATAACTTTAGGACCGGTGGCGCCGGCGTCTTGCAATTGTTCAATAGTATAACCGCTCAGGGCGGGAAAGCCAGTATAGAGGAAGGTACCATAGAGTAGCATGAAACCGATAAAGATCCCAATAAAAGCCACAAACTGCATCGAAGGTGAAGACTGTTTCAAGTAGCCGGTCATAGATGTTAGCTGTATTAAATTTGCGTAAATTTACATCGCCAAAACCAGTTGGCAATAGTTTACTGACCTACATAGCCCTACAGCTACTGATAACTTATTACTACACATGGTGAAGATTGGAAATATAAACTTAGGGGACTTCCCCTTACTGCTGGCTCCAATGGAAGATGTCAGCGATCCGCCGTTCCGGGCTGTTTGCAAGGAAAACGGCGCTGATCTGATGTATACAGAATTTATCTCTTCGGAGGGGCTTATACGTGATGCGATCAAGAGCCGTCAGAAACTGGACATTTTTGATTACGAACGTCCCATCGGCATCCAGATCTTTGGTGGCGATGAGGAACCGATGGCCATGGCGGCCCAGATTGCCGCAGCCACCAATCCCGACCTCGTCGATATCAACTACGGCTGCCCGGTAAAGAAAGTGACCTGTAAAGGCGCCGGCGCCGGTATTTTAAGGGATATACCCAAAATGGTGAAGCTAACGGCGGCAGTAGTAAAGGCAACCAGCCTTCCTGTAACCGTAAAGACACGCCTGGGCTGGGACGATGACAGCCGGAATATAGAGGAGGTAGCAGAGCGTTTACAGGATGTGGGCATACAGGCGCTCACCATTCATGGACGCACCCGCACCCAGATGTACAAGGGAAATGCAGACTGGACCCTCATAGGTAGGGTAAAGAGCAACCCCCGCATACAGATCCCTATATTCGGTAACGGCGATATATGTACGCCGGAACAAGCTGTCGCAGCCAGGGCTAAGTACGGGGTAGACGGTATCATGATAGGCCGGGCGGCTATCGGATACCCCTGGATATTTAACGAAATCAAGCATTTTATGCGTACGGGTGAACATTTGCCGCCCCCAACTGTTTTGGAAAGAGTAAGGGTTTGTAAAAAGCATCTGCATCACTCCGTAGCCTGGAAGGGGGATGTGGTAGGCATACTTGAAATGCGCCGGCATTATACCAACTATCTGAAAGGGTTACCGCATATAAAAGATTTCAGATTACAATTAGTAACTTGCAAGACACTGGCAGAAATAGAACAGGTGCTGGACACAATTGCAGTACAATACAAGGATCACATTTTCGAGCGGACAACTCCCCAGATAACAGACAGTAATTACCTGCCGGCAAATAATGAAATGGTAGATTGTAACGTTTACGGGTAAACCCCAAATTCACGTTTATTAAAATTACTTTCACATGGCCACAATTAAAAACCTGAAAAACGAAGTCTGGAAAGACTTGCAGATCAAGAACAAATCTGCCTTGCGCAAGAGATATGCTGTGTCTAACATGGGGAGAGTGATCAGTTACCATGAAAAAATAGAAGACGGCAAACTGTTATCCGGCTCCACCGTAGAGGGATATACGGTGCTGAACGTAAAACCGGCGGATAGCTATCAATCACTGTACCTGCACAGGGAAGTTGCCAAACTGTTCAACAAAAGGCCCAGCCGTGCACACAGGTACGTTATTCACCTGGATTACGATAAGAAGAACAATAAGGGCTCAAACCTTCGCTGGGCTACCAAGGAAGAAATGGAGAAACACCAGCAGAAAAGCCCGGCCAAACTGGCTTATAAGGAGAAACAGCGTAACCGCCTCAAAGGCCTTAAGCTGAATGTAAATAAAGTAAAGAGCATTAAGCGCCTGCTGGCAAAGCCCGGCAAGCGTACCATGAAACAGATCGCCGAACAGTTCGATATCAGCGAAATGCAGCTGTACCGCATAAAAAGCGGAGAGAACTGGAGCCACGTAACCATGGATTAAAGCCTGGTTTGCCAGGAATGATCAATATTGATGTTGTCTGACTGAGGCCAGACCGACCCGTTCAATCAACGGGAGGGATGGCCTTAGTTTTTTTGACATTGATACTTTACTTTTGTTCAAATCAAAAGTAGATATGTCAGCCAAAAGAATCGCCATCATCGGCGGAGGTAACCTGGGATCAGCCATTGCACAAGGCGTATTGAAAAGCGGATTTGCAAAAGGGAGCGATATTATTATTACCAAACGTAATGTTTCCACCCTCGCGGATCTCCAGAAGCTGGGGGTACAGACGGAAACAGACAATGCCAAAGCCATTGCCGCAGCAGATGTTATCATAGTAGCATTAAAGCCCTATAACGTTAAAGAAGTACTAAGCCAGGTCAAAAGCGCATTTGACCCCGGCAGGCATATGCTTATCAGCGTAGTAACAGGCGTAAGTATGGATGAACTGGAGCAAATAGCCGGCACAGGGATAGCCGTAGTACGCGCTATGCCCAACACCGCTATTGCCATACAGGAATCCATGACCTGTATCTGCCATAAGAATACCAGTCCGGAACAGGCCGTTTGGGTAAAAGAGCTGTTTGACCAGCTGGGAGTTACCGTAAGCATCGATGAAAAGCTGATGGATGCCGCTACCGTATTAGGCGCCTGCGGTATTGCCTATGCACTGCGTTTTATAAGGGCCAGCATCCAGGGTGGGATAGAGATCGGTTTTGACGTGCGCACGGCCAATTTGATAGCGGCACAAACCGTAAAAGGCGCTGCAGCATTGCTGATAAGCGGTAACCGTCACCCCGAAGAGGAGATCGACAAGGTAACCACACCTAAAGGCTGCACCATAGCTGGATTGAATGAAATGGAACACCAGGGCTTCAGTTCGTCGCTGATCAAGGGGATCACTGTTTCCTACAATAAGATACTAAAGGGCTAGACCATTTCCTGTTTCGGGTAGTCAAAGAAGAGGAACTTCTTATGGCCCCTGTCAAAATCCTTCCAGGAAGTTATGTCGGTTTCTACGGCAAAGATGCCGGATGTTGGCACATTGTCTATCCTGATCTCTTCTGTCAGGTAGTTGGCAAAGTCTGTAATACCGGGATTATGCGCAAAGATGGCCACCGTGTTAAAGTCGTCGTCAATCTTGGTGATCACTTTAAGGAAGGTGGAGGCATAACACAAATACAGCTCTTCCTCCAGTAGAATAGCCTCTTTAGGGTATTTCCATTCCCGGGCCATAATCTTGGCAGTAGTGCGGGTACGTTTAGCCGGACTGGCAATGATCAGTTCAGGGACCATCCCCTTGTGTATCAAACGGGCAGCCATCTCTGGCGCATTCAACTTGCCGCGCTTGTTCAGGGGCCTGTCAAAGTCGTCCATGTCCGGGTCGTTCCAGCTGGATTTTGCATGGCGGATGAGGAGTAATGTTTTCATACGCTGAAAACCATTAATAACCATAACGAAAATACGGAATTTCAGATTCAGCAGAAAGTTAAAGCCTTACTGTAATCCGGCATTCAGCACTGATCTGATTTAAAACAAAATTAACATCAAGGAGTTGTGGTTGTAATATTAATGGATATCCGTATATGAAGAAAGAGAACGGGCACCGTAACAACAGTGCCCGCCATGGTATTAAATGATGTTAAATACGATCAGTAGCCCCTTTCATTCTTTCCCTCCATGTAGTTCATGAAGGCTTTGTTCACCACCCGGTTACCGCCCGGCGTGGGATAGTTACCGGTAAAGTACCAGTCGCCCAGGTTATTGGGACAGGCCTTGTGCAGGCTCTCGATTGACTGGTAGATCACATCCACCTTGGCGTTGATGCCTGCAGGGGTAATGATCTCAGCTATCTTGGCAGAAATTTCTTCAGGTGTAAATGGCTTGTAGATGTTACGCACGACGTTTTGGGCATGCAGGGTATTGGTGCGTTGCAGCTCTTTACAGAGGCCGTAGGCTTCCTGCAGTATATATTCCTTGCCCTGCTCCTTTAGCAGCGCTATTGCTGCCTGGAAGGCCACAAAATCGCCCATTTTGCTCATGTCAATGCCATAGCAATCCGGGTAGCGGATCTGTGGGGCAGAGGAAATGATGATGATCCGCTTCGGCCCCAGGCGGTCCAGCATTTTGATAATGCTCTCCCGCAGTGTAGTGCCGCGAACGATGGAGTCGTCTATTACGGCCAGGGTGTCTATGCCTGGTCTCACAGTGCCGTAGGTAATGTCGTATACGTGCTGTACCATCTCGTTACGTCCGGCATCTTCCGTGATGAAGGTGCGCATTTTCACGTCCTTGATGGCGATCTTGTCGATACGTACCCGGCGGTTCACCATTTCGGAGAGAGTGGTCTCGTCAAAGTCTTTCCCCCAGGAAAGGATGCGCTCTACCTTGATCTTGTTCAGATAGTCCTCCAGGCCTTTTATCATGCCGTAAAAGGCTACTTCGGCCGTGTTGGGAATAAAGGAAAAGATGGTATTGCGAAGGTCGTTATCAATGGCTTTAAGAACGGTTTCAGACAGGTTATAACCCAGATTGGAACGTTCTTTATAGATCTTTTCGTCGTTGCCGCGGGAGAAGTAGATCCTTTCAAAGCTACAGGCTTTGCGTTCCTGCGGTGTAAGGATCTGTTCTATGCTGTATTCCCCATCATTCTTCACGATAAGGGCGTTGCCCGGCATCAGCTCCAGCACTTCGTTCTCTCCTACATTAAAGGCGGTGCGGATAGCGGCCCTTTCAGAAGCTGCCACGATCACATCATCATTGACATAGTAATAGGAAGGACGAATACCGTGCGGGTCGCGGATCACAAAAGAGTCGCCGCTACCAATGAGGCCGCACACATGGTAACCGCCGTCAAACATAGAAAATGCCTGTTGCAGGATATGTTTTACATCCAGGCCGTTGCGGCGTACTTCATCTTCCTGGCAGAGGAAGTGGTGCACTACTTCCAGCATAGCTGCAAGGTCGCTGTTGCGGTGTACTTCGCCTGGGTCTACATTTACGAATTTGAAGAGCTCGTCTGCATTTACCAGGTTAAAGTTACCGGCAAGGGTAAGATTGCGGGCGGGAATTGTGTTGTAGCGTACAAAGGGATGGCAGAGCTCCACATTGTTTTTGCCCTGGGTGGCGTAGCGGAGGTGGCCCAGCAACAGTTCGCCAAGGAAGCGAACGTGGCCCTTCATCAGGCCGGGATATTTAGTGATCTCGGGTTGGTACTTCTCAATCTCCTGTATTTCGTCCCTGATCTTGCTAAAAATATCACCGATCGCCTGGGGGGCGCTGCTCCGGATGCGCTGCATAAATGGCACACCAGGTTCTGTATTGAGTTTTACGGTTGCTACACCTGCTCCGTCCTGACCACGGTTATGCTGTTTTTCCATCAGCAGGTACAGTTTGTTGAGCCCAAAGAAAACCGTTCCGTATTTCTGTTGATAATAAGAGAATGGTTTTCTTAATCTTATGAATGCTAAGCCGCATTCATGCTTTATCGCATCACTCATCCCTAAAATTTGAAAGCGCAAAGGTACGGCTAAAAAATGCCAAATCCCAAATTCCGCAGTTGATTTGGAATTTGGGATTCGGATATTGGAATTTTCTCTTATTGTTTAGCCATGCTGGCCAGCCATTTAGAGATGTTATTGCAGTTTTTGAACTCCTCCTCTACGTGTATATAGTAAGTCGGGATCTTCTCGATCAGCCATTTGTTTACAGCATCACCTTGCTTTATCTGCAGGGTTCGTTGCTGCACACGGGAGTAGTCGTCCTGAAGGTTCTCGCGGTGAGGCTGTGTGCGGGTTTTCAGGTATACGATACGCACACCAACACGGCCGCGCTCGTCTGTAAACTGTGCAGGACTGGAAAGTCCGCCTGGTTTAAGTGTGTCCAGCATCAGCACGATATCACGGGTAGAAGGATCATCCAGCTGGTCGATGGTGAGCAGCGTACCGCCGGTCATCCTGTTCTGCAGCATACCGCCATCAAATTTAGCCATTTCAGCATCGCTGTATTTTGTTACCGCTTCTGCGAAAGTATAGGTATGGTTAGCGATGTTGGAGCGGATAGAATCCAGTTTCTTAGTGGCCAGGTCGATATCCGACTTGGTGATGTTGGGTTTCACCAGGATATGCTGTACAGTCACGTTATCGCCCTGGCGCCTGATGCATTGTATCAGGTGGTAACCGAACTGGCTTTTTACCGGAGAGGAGATCTCTCCTTCTTTCAGCCGGAAAGAAGCAGCCAGGAAGTCTGGGTCCCAGTTGCCTTTATCATTACGGTTCAGCACATAAACACCTTTGTTATCCTTTACGCCCGGATCTTCAGAGTACAGGATAGCGAGAGAACCAAAATCAGATTCTTTCTTCTCAACCCGCTTTTTGAAGTCCTGCAGGCGGTCTATTGCATACTGCTCCATTTCTTTGGTAGCCTTGGGCAGCACGATCAGCTGGCCTATTTCTAGTTCTGACTCGTAGAAATGAAGACTGTCTTTCGGTATGCGGTCATATTCTTTCTGTACCTCGGAAGGGGTTACCTTGATGGCGTCCACGATCTTGTCGCGCATAGCCTTTGCCTGTAAGCCCTCTTTAATGGGCTGGCGGAAGCGTTCGCGCAGCTGGTAAATGGAGTATCCGGTTATTTCCTTCATTTTCTCGCGAGAGCCGTACAGATCTTCGAAGTACCGGATACGGTTTTCGATCTGGCCGTCCACATCGGCATCGCTCACGGGTAAGCTGTCCCGTTCTGCCTGGAGCACCATTACTTTCTGGGCGATGATCTGCTCCATGATAGTACAAGTGGCGTTAGGGGGGAGGGTATTATCCGGAGAGTTACGTTGAAGGTTCATCACCTCCCCGTCTATATCGGATTTAAGAATGATCTTATCCCCTACAATAGCGGCAATTTTATCTGCCACCATTCTTTGCTGTCCTGCGGCTATCTGCCCGAAGAGCAGGCTGGCTGCAGATAGAGCCAAAAGTTTGTTCATATAAGCTAATGCAGTGAAATTCAAAAATAACCAATAAAAATAAGCCGCATTAGTGCGGCTTATTCTTTAACAAAATTTTTAGACAGGCTTATAAAGTCCTCTTCACTTCTACTTCTTCGAAGCCTTCGATGATATCGCCTACTTTGAGATCGTTGTAGCTCCTGATACTCAGACCGCACTCCATATTGGAGGCAACTTCCTTCACATCGTCCTTATAGCGCTTCAGAGAAGCCAGGTCGCCGGTGAAGACCACGATACCATCGCGAACGATGTTTACGCGGGTGTTGCGGGTCAGTTTTCCGTCCAGTACAAAACAACCGGCTACGGTCACCTTGTCGAAACGGTAGGTTTCGCGTACTTCTACGTTGGCCACTACCTTCTTTTCTATCTTCGGCTCCAGCATGCCTTCCATAGCGCTCTTCAGTTCATCGATAGCGTCATAGATGATGGAGTACGTACGGATCTCGATATTCTCTTTCTCGGCCAGTTTGGCTGCCTGGGAAGAGGGGCGCACCTGGAAGCCTACGATGATCGCATCTGAAGCGGTTGCCAGCAATACGTCGGATTCGGTGATCTGACCTACTGCCTTGTGTACCACAGCGATAGCAATTTCTTCGGTAGACAGTTTCTGCAGGGAGTCGCTCAGCGCTTCTACAGAACCGTCAAAGTCGCCCTTGATAATGATATTGAGCTGTTTAAAGTTACCCAGTGCCAGACGGCGTCCGATTTCATCCAGCGTAATGTGCTTTTTGGTACGGATGCCCTGTTCGCGGATGATCTGAGCGCGGCGGTTGGCCACATCTTTAGCTTCGGCCTCGTCTTCATACATCTTGAACTTCTCACCCGCCTGCGGAGCACCGTTAAGACCCAGCAGCTGTACAGGTGTTGACGGACCGGCTTCATTGATACGTTGGCCGCGTTCGTTGAACATGGCCTTGATCTTACCAAAGAAAGCACCGCTCACAATGGTTTCGCCCTGGCGCAGGGTACCGCTTTGAACCAGCACGGAAGCTACGTAGCCACGGCCCTTATCGAGCGATGCTTCGATGATGCTGCCGGAGCCTTCGCGGGCCGGATTGGCCTTTAATTCCAGCAGTTCAGCTTCCAGCAGTAATTTTTCCAGCAGGATATCTATATTCAAGCCGCTCTTGGCAGAGATTTCCTGGCTCTGGTATTTACCGCCCCAGTCCTCTACCAGCAGGTTCATACCCGCCAGCTGTTCTTTGATCTTTTCCGGGTTAGCCCCTTCTTTATCCACCTTGTTGATGGCGAATACCATCGGCAGGCCGGCAGCCTGTGAGTGAGAGATAGCTTCCCTCGTCTGCGGCATGATGGCGTCATCAGCAGCGATCACGATCACGGCGATATCTGCCGCTTTGGCGCCGCGGGCACGCATCGCCGTGAAGGCTTCGTGACCCGGGGTATCCAGGAAGGTAATCTTTTTGCCGTTGGAGGTCGTTACCTGGTAGGCGCCTATGTGCTGGGTAATACCACCGGCCTCACCTGCTACCACATTAGCGTTACGGATATAGTCGAGCAAAGAGGTCTTACCATGGTCTACGTGACCCATGATCGTTACGATCGGCGCCCTTGGCTCCAGGTCTTCTTCTGCATCCACTACATCCTCTTCTTCTACTTCCTCTACGTCATCCAAACCTATAAACTCTACTTCGTAGCCAAATTCTCCGGCTACCAGTTCTATTACTTCTGCATCGAGGCGCTGGTTGATAGATACCATGATGCCCAGGCTCATACATTTGGAGATCACTTCGGCGAAGCTCACGTCCATCAGGTTGGCCAGCTCGCTCACGGAAATAAATTCCGTTACCTGGAGCTTGTTGTTCTCGGCATTCTGATTGGCCATCTGTTCGGCGAGCTCGTTGCGTTTGTCGCGGCGCTGTTTCGCTTTGATGTTCTTGCCGCGGCCACCGCCACCCAATTTGGCCATTGTTTCCTTGATCTTATTCTGGATCTCGTTTTTGTCAATTTCTTTGTCGTCAGGACGTTTATCGCGATCGCGATTAAATCCGCCGCGGTTGTTATCCCTGTTACCGGGGCCGCGGTTGCCTCCACCTGGACGGTTATGGCCTCCAGGGCCCTGGCGGTTAGCCGGAGCATGAGGACGATTCGGGCCTTGCCCGGGTTGATGGGGGCGATTGCCTCCTCCCTGGCCTTGACCGTGCGGACGGTTACCACCCTGCTGGCGGTTGTCGCCGCCGCGATTCCCGAACCGGTTTTCGCGATTATTATCGCGGTTGTCACCGCCACGGTTTGTCGGAGCGCCGGTACCGGCTCCTTTATCGTCTTTAGAGAATTCTTTCGGTTGTATGGGTTCTGGTTTCTTTTCAATGATGATACGCTTGCGTTTGCGTTTTTCATCATTGTTATTGTTATTATTGTTGTTGTTCCGGTTAAAGTTCCCTTTATTATCACGTCTGTCTGACTGTACCGGTAAATTGATCTTGCCAATCACCTTCGGACCGGTAAGTCTTTCCGCTTGTATATTTTCCACAACTGCGCTGCTGTTATCGTCTTGCTCGGAGTCCTTGGGCTCATTTTTAACCTCTGCCGCTACCTGCGGAGGAGGAATGTTCTCAACGGCCGGCGGAGGAGGAGCGCTGACAGGTTTAGGTTCCTCGCGTACCGCTACCGGTTCCGCTGCTTTTTCCTCTTTGGGAGGGGGCGGAGCGACCGGTTTTTCCTCAGCTTTAGGAGCCGGCGTCGGTTCAGGCGCTTTTACTGGCTCCGGTTTTTCTGCTACTTTTTCTGCTGCCGGGGCAATCGGGGGCGGTGCGGGTTGTTCTTCCTTCACCTCTCTGATTTCCGGAGCAGGAGCAGGCTCTTCCTGTTTTGCGGAAGGCTGGGGTTTGGGCGGGGTTTTATCCTCAACCGGCTCATCCTTTTTGGCGGCAGGTTTTCTGCCCTGGAGAGCGTTAAGATCTATGGTAGCCACGACTTTAGGTCCGTTTAGGCGGGGTGTTTCAATTTTCTTGGTATCTTCTGCAGCAGGTTGCTCCGGTTCCTCGGATTTTGGAGGCAGCTTACTTTCAACAACAGGAGGCACTTCGGGTTGGGCGGCCGCCTGAGGCGCTGCCGGTACTTCGGGCGCTGGTTCCTGTTTGGGTTTTTCTGCCGGGGCTGGAGTTTCTGCTACCGGAGCTGGTTCATCTTTCTTTGCAGTTTCCTTCTTCTTGCTTGCTGCTTCTGCTGCTTCCTTCTCCTTCTTCTTCATTGAATCTAACACGCTTCCTTTAGGCAGGGCTATCTGGTCGCTTTTGCGTTTGTTAGCCTTGTCCTGCTGGAATTCTGACTGCAGGGCCGCATACATTTCAGCCGTCAAACGGGCGTTGGGTGAGCCAAAGCCGTCTGTTGAATATCCTTTATTGCCAAGGAACTCTACGAGCGTATCCTTGCCAATATTGAATTCTTTGGCGGCAGCCAGCAATCGTGGTGTGTTGTTTGTTACTTCGGGCATAATTTGTTATCTCGGGCCTCCCCTTTTATCCCGCTATCACTAACGGGACTCCATTTTTACATTTAAAAATAACTCAAATATATTCCATTCCAAGCGAACCCTGACCCTGGGAAGGTTTCCGGACGGGTTTCGCTATTCCTTATCAAACTCTTCCTGTAATATCCTTCTTACATCTTTTACGGTTTCTTCTTCGAGATCGGAACGGCGCACCAGCTCTTCTGTGGTCAGGTCCAATACACTGCGGGCGGTATCACAACCAATACGTTTCAGTTCATCGATCACCCATTCTTCTATTTCATCTGAAAATTCTTCCAGATCCACGTCAAATTCGGTTTGTTCCTGTTCTTCGTCGCGGAATACGTCTATTTCATATCCCGTCAATTCGCAGGCCAGTTTTATGTTAACGCCCTTTTTACCGATGGCCAGGGATACCTGGTCAGGTTTCAGATAAACAGCTGCGTATTTATTGTCGTTGTCCACTTCCTGGCGGCTGATCTTGGCGGGAGTTAAAGCACGCTGAATGAGCAGTTGAATGTTGGCGGTATAGTTGATGATGTCTATGTTCTCGTTCCTGAGCTCTCTCACAATGCCGTGTATACGGCTGCCTTTCATACCCACACAGGCGCCTACGGGATCGATACGGTCGTCGTAAGATTCTACCGCTACCTTGGCCCTTTCGCCCGGTTCGCGAACGATTCTCTTGATCACTATAAGTCCGTCAAAGATCTCCGGTACCTCAATTTCCAGCAATTTAGCAAGGAAGGAAGGATGTGTACGGGAAAGAATGATGAGTGGAGCGTTGTTTTTAAGCTCAACTTTTTTCACAACAGCCCTTACGTTCTCTCCTTTTTTGAAATAGTCGGTCGGAATTTGTTCAGATTTAGGCAATATTAATTCATTCCCTTCATCATCCAATAATAAAACTTCTTTTTTCCAAACCTGGTATACTTCGCCGGTGACAATCTCGCCTACACGGTCGGCATATTTTTTAACCAGGATATTCTTTTTCAGGTCACCAATACGGGCAGACAAGGTCTGTTTGGCAGCCAGGATAGCCCTGCGGCCAAAGTCCTGGATCTCCACTTCTTCATACAGGTCTTCACCTACCTGGTAATCAGGTTCTACTTTGATGGCATCGGAATAGGCGATCTGCGCGTTATCGTCCTCCACTTCTCCGTCGGTCACAATTGTGCGGCGGCGTAATATCTCCAGGTCACCTTTCTCTGTATTTACAATTACGTCAAAATTCTCATCAGAGCCATACTTCTTACGCAGCAGCGTTTTGAACACATCTTCCAATACCTTCATCAACGTTGGACGGTCAATATTTTCCGCCTCTTTGAACTCCGTGAATGACTCAATCAGGTTAATACTAGCCATTTGTTTTGGTAATTATATTTTAAAACACATTTTTAAAACACTATAGACACCTTGGTGTGCTTGATTTCAGTAAATTGTATATCTGAAATTTTTTTATCTTTCTTTTTTCCAATCACTTCTTCTATAGTGATCTGATCTTCCGTTACTGCCTGTAAGGTACCTTCTTTTACAGTACCATCCAGCAGGGTAACTTCTACCTTGCGACCAATATTTTTAAGGTATTGGCGGTGTAATTTGAGCGGTTCGTCCAGACCGGGAGAAGATACTTCCAGGGAAAAGTCATTATCCGGGAAAAGGCCTGCGGATTCAAGCAGAGGGTACAAAGCGCGGTTGAGAGTCACCAGTTTGTCTACAGGTACGCCTTTGTCCCCGTCCACAAAAACTTTTACATTATTGGTAGGTTTAATCTTCACTTCTACCACGAAGTACTCCGGGTTTGAGGATAGTAATCCCTCCAGGAGTTGCCGGATCGATGCGATCACTTGTTCATTTGCCATACTAAAAAAGCGAGAAGGGGACCGTTACCGTCCCCTTCGTTTGAATCATTTTCCTCTGCAAAATTAGGATTTTATTTTGATCCAAAAACTATTTCTTTAACTTGTAGAAATATTTAAAGCAGGGAAAAACGCCCCAGGAGTACGGATTAGTAAATGTTTTAATACATTTGGGTTAACCTTTATGCATTCAGCGGCCTCTTACATAAAGCGCTTCAACATAGAATTACTGGTATGGCCCTCGGCGCTGGTTGCCCTGTACCTAATGGATCCGCACGGCAGCGGCCCCAGCCTGTGCCCTTTAAAATGGCTGGGCTTTAGCTGGTGCCCGGGATGCGGACTTGGACATGCCATCCACTACCTCTTGCATGGAAACCTGGCGGCTTCCTGGAAGAGCCATCCACTCGGAATATTTGCCCTGGCCGTGCTCGCCTACCGGATCTTTGACCTTGGAAAACAACAAATACAAACATTTTATCATCTAAAAAATAATCCCACATGAACGACTTCTCTTTTGCCTTTCTGCCAGGCATACAGCAAGAAGAGCTGTTATGGCTGCAGGAGCTTACCAAAGACCTCAGTACCGATGAAAAACAGAAATTCCTGAGTATTTACCAGGGCCGCCGCAAAGATCCACAGACCATACTGATCTGCTGCCTCATTGGCCTGATAGGCCCGGCGGGGATCCACCGCTTCCTGCTAAACCAGATAGGTATGGGGATTCTCTACTTCCTGACACTTGGTCTGTGCCTGGTAGGCACTATCGTAGATGCCATAAATTATCAGAAGCTGGCATGGGAGTTCAACAAGAAGGCAGCAATGGAAAGCGCTACCATCATGGGGATAAAATAGAGGCGTTAAAGAAACCTTAAAGTGAAACGATTTTCCTGCAAGGGTAGCAGATTATCTGCTACCTTTGTTTATTATGAAGATATTGATTACCATTTTTCTGTTGTGGCTGGCTTATAAAGTGATATTTGATTTCATCATTCCCGTTTACCAGTCTACCAAACAGGTTCGGCAGCAGATGGGCGACATCCAGGCCCGGATGCGTGAACAGTTTCAGCAGCAGCAACAGACCCAGCGAACAGCTCAGCAACAACAGCAGCAGCACGCCGCACAACAGCGGCCAGTGGATAAGGGCGATTATATAGACTTCGAGGAAGTGAAATAGCCGGCAACTAGTCCTGGCTGCCAACAGCTGTTTTGAATATTTCGAGAATGGTTTTAGGCGCCTGCAGATGAATGGTTTGTAACCCCACCGCTTTAGCTCCTTCAATATTTGGCAAAGTATCATCAATAAATACAGTCGCTGCCGGGTTGAGCCCATGATTATCTATGATCAGCTGGTAAGCCTCCTTTTCCGGTTTCCGGTACCCCATTAAGTGCGAATAATAAGTCTTATTAAAGAAGACGTCCAGTGATGGAATACCCCTGCTTTCCTGCAAAATATGGTTGAATTTCTCCAGGTGGATGGCATTGGTATTACTGAGCAGATAAATATCATAGTGCAGTTGCAGCTGCTGCAACAATTGCAGACGCTGTAAAGGAAAGTCGAGCAGCATAGCATTCCAGGCATCAATGATCTGCTGGTCTGTTACCTCTGGATGTACATGTACCCGCATGGCCTGGAGGAATTCCTCCGGACTTACCCGGCCGGTTTCCAGGTCGTCAAATAAGCGGGTGGCCTGATACTGGTTATATAAACCGGTAAAGTCTTTAATCCCAAGCTCCTCAAAAGCCTTATATGTACGTTGGTAGTCGAGATTCAGAATGACGCCACCCAGGTCGAAAATAATATGTTTAATACCTTGCATGCTGTTCAAAATATTTGCAAAGCTGCAAATTAATGCTGTATTTTAGAAATGTGCAGCACGTTATGCAACTATCCTTTCGCATCAAATCGTTTATACCTTACCGGTACCTGCTCCTGTTGCTGGCACTGAGCGCCTGTAACGGAGAGCTGGCCAGGACCAGCCGCGTGAAAGCCGGTAGCAAACTGGCCCGCCGTTACTGCAGCTCCTGTCATGGCTTTCCGTCTCCGGCCCTGCTGGATAAGGCCACCTGGGAAAAAGATGTGCTGCCGGTAATGGGAGCCAAATTGGGAATGAAGACTTACCTGGGCAGCTACTACCGGGAACCTCAGTTGTCTGATACCCCGGAACAAACGGCCAATATCATCAGCCGCGATGAATGGGATAAGATTGTGGAGTACTATACAAGCGTAGCTCCCTGGCGCCCCCTTCCCCAGGAAAGGCCCGTACCGCTTTCCCGGAATGCCCCGCCATTATTCAGCATGCGGGAGCCCGACTGGGAGGCCCGCGATGCAGCCCCCCTGACCAGCTTCGTGGGAATAGATACGCTACGCCATTATATATGGACCGCAGACGCGCAAGACAGCACCCTACATATATATAATGACGACCTGCAGCCGGTACAGCGAATCTGTACCCAAAGCATTGTATCCGATATCACCATGCCCGGAAAGGACGGCAGGGGATATATTACCTGCATCGGCACCATCTTCCCTTCAGATGCACTGCAGGGTAGTATACACGCTTATCAGCTGAAGGATAGCTTGCTGGTGGAACCCCGGCCGGTGAAAGACAAATTACCAAGACCGGTTCAAACCGTACCGGCAGATCCAGATCACGATGGAAAAACAGATCTTCTAATATGTGGGTTCGGATTTAACAACGGTTACCTGGGTTGGTTGGAGCCGGATAGCACTCAGCCAAATATACTGATGCCTTTCCCGGGGGCGATCAAAGCATACATAAGAGATGAGAACGGGGATGGCCGTCCGGATATATGGGCCTTGTTCGCACAAGGGGATGAGAGCATTTGGTATCTTGAAAATGCAGGAAATGGAAGATTCAAACCGGAACGGGTACTGCGCTTCCCGCCTGCCTATGGTTCCAGCAGCTTTACCCTGCAGGACATAGATCATGACGGACGTGAGGACATTATATATACCTGCGGAGATAATGCAGATAATTCCAGGGTGCTGAAGAATTACCACGGAATATATATTTTTTTGAATCAAGGAGAGCGCCGCTTCAAACAGAAATACTTTTACCCGGTTAACGGATGTTATAAAGTTGTTGTCAAAGACATGGACCTGGATGGCGATGAAGATATGCTGACGATCGCATTCTTCGCCGATTATGAAGGGCAGCCGCAGGAAGCGGTATTATATTTTGAACAGCGTGCTGATTTGAAATTCACCGTCTATTCGCTGCCCTGCAGTACCTGGGGCCACTGGATCTGTATGGATGCCGGTGACATAGACGGGGATGGGGATACCGATGTAATCCTCGGGAACTTCTCACAGGGGCCCGCAAACTTTCCCGGTTTAGGAGATCGCTGGCAGAAAGGTCCGCCATTCCTGCTGTTAGAAAATAATATCAGGCAGGCGAATAAAAAGAAATAAAAATTTGTGGCTAATTGAATAAAAAATAATTAATTTTGCCGTCCCTTAAGGGGAACCCACAAAAAGTAGATATAAATTAATTTTGTCCGAAAGGACCGGTCCTATAGCTCAGTTGGTTAGAGCACCTGACTCATAATCAGGGGGTCCCAGGATCATGCCCTGGTGGGACCACAAAGAAAAAGGTTTCAGCAAAAGCTGGAGCCTTTTTTATTTACTTTTGCTTCCGCCATGCAACAACTTATTCACTATTTCTTACACATCATCTTCCCGCTGTTTGTTGCCTGGCTTATTAATAAACCACACTGGTTCAAAACATATCTTATACTCATGCTTACTATGCTGGTAGATCTTGATCACCTGCTGGCTACACCTATATTCAACCCTTGCCGCTGCAGTATCGGCTTCCATCCCCTGCACAGCTACATCGCCATTGGCGCATACTTCCTGCTGCTCATCCCGCGGACAACCCGGATCATCGCCATCGGCCTGCTGTTACACATGCTTGCAGATGGTATTGACTGTCTCTTTATCCTACACCTGATCTGACATCCCGTCGCCTCTCCACCGCCACCTGCGATCCTCTCTTTCGCATTGCACTCCCCCTGACACTAAAGATCTGCACCACTTTACGTGGTCGTATAACCATTATCTTTTGAGCAACCCTCGCTACAGCTACGATCTGCAGCACATACTTCTCTATCAGCCGGCTTTTCACCATCGCCTTATCCATCCCTTCTTTAATGAACTTCATCGCCATTCCCGTCATCGCTCTATACTTCTCTACCCTCCGTCGTTCCCGGGGTATCATCCTATACACCTCTGCCGCCACTCTCGATGCCTGTGCCAGCCATCCCGCATACTCCATCGTCCGCCGGAATGCAGGCGAACGTTTCACCCGCCTTCTGCTCAAGGTACTTTTTGCCCTCACCAGGTACTGCCCGTTCAGCTTATAGTACGTACGGTCGCCTACTGTACCAGTGATGTAATCTGGGCCTGCTTGCTTTCCCATAATTGAAAGATTTTAGCTTTTTCAACGAAACTATGATCATCAATTACACACTCCAAATAACATGGCGTAAATGGCGTTTTTGGCGTAAATGGCAACAAATCATCAAATTCATCACAAAACGTCAATAATCATCATTCATTCTTATTGAACGCTCTCTCTCCTCCTTCAACCTACCCTCCACTAAGGGTAAAAGCGTTCCGCCCCTGGGGTAAAAGCGTTCGCTGGCCTGGTATTGCTTACCATTTAATCGCTATTTTATATAGAAGAGGCTGCCACACCAGGCACAGCTAAGGCATACTTCTTGTTTTGTACTAGGTGTAAGCTTTTTTTAAACCCATAAAATTTGATGATTATGGCAGACAATAAGCAAAATGTCGGTAAACAAGATGATATCCGGGTCGATATCAATGATCCCAGCGAGGTAGAATACCTGCATCAACAATTTCCAAACAAAACACACGAACAGATAAAGGAAGCAATTAAAGCGAAAGGCCCTTTCCGCAAGGATATAATTGCGTATCTGCAAAAATAGATCCGGCCGCCGGGATTTATTATGGAAAGAATTATGTGGATTATTGTCCCGGCAGTCACTGTGCTTCCGGCATAATCCACATATTCTTTAATCAGTCTACATTAACCGCTCGCTAAACTCCTTACTCAAAATACCTTTTTCACCAAGCTTGAGCTTCCTGATCTTATCCATTACCTTCTGAAGATCCTTTTCATACGCGGCGTCAAAGCTCATCGCTTTTTCTAAAAGCAATGCATGCGTTTCATAAAACGGATGTAATACATCTTTTCCTTCAATTGGAGCCACCGTTTTCATAATCGTTTTGATATGCTTAAGGCCCTCTTCCACCATCTTCAGATCTTCAGCTGTATCATAACAACGATAGGCCAGGCTGTTATGCGCACTACGCAGCGCCGCACGAATAGGGTTAAACTCCTCCAGGTAATCCCACAAGGTGATTTTGCTCAATGTTGCAATTGTTTGTTCGCATAGTGCAAGTGATGCTTCCTTCCTGCCCGCCTCATAAAGTGCATAGCGCTGGTGATCCCACACATACGCCCATAGCCGCATTTCAGAGCACTGTGCATCCTGCAGCATTTTTTCCGCTTCGCTCAGCAGCTCAATAGCCTCCGTATAATCTTTGCTTTGGACCAGTAAACTAGCCTGTCGCATTTGATCATCAAACGCTTCCTGGCTGAGCGCAAAAACATCGGGAACTGCTGGTAACTGAAAATTAGAGTAAGCGAACTTTAACCAGTCTTCCGTTTCGATTTTTTCTGCCTTGGCAAGATCCTGTGCTTTACGCCAATATTCACGCGCATTGTCCGTGTCCCCCTCTAGCTGATAACTCCAGCCGATATAATAAAGCGCCTGATGCAGGAAAGACGTACGAGCCTCTTTGGCCTTTTCCACCTCCATCAATTTCTTTCTTGCCTCGGGATATTTTTTATCGATGATCAGTCCTACTCCCCATTTGAGCAGCAGGTAATCATGGTAAAGCTTGCTCTTATGCTTATCGAAAAGCATTTTATAAACGGATGAATAATGCTCGTAAGGCACGTATTTATCCAGTTCGACAGCTCGTAGAATAACCCTTGCGCATCTTTCTACACTACGTAGCTGCAGCGGTACGTACTTTATGTTCTCTGCATCCCTGGATAAAGCAAGCTCACATACTTTTTCCGTGCGCAGATCCAGTGGCACAAATTCCAGCGCTGAGCCATAGTCCAGTGAACAGGCAGTTTCACACATTTTCGGAGTGATAAATGCTTTCGGAACAAACTGGAAATCATAGGAATTCCGTGCTACAGCAATATCGCAGATCTTTTGGGTTAAATATTGCTGCGGCAGATCATAGATACGCTCACTGGATTCTTTGCTGTTGGAAGTAATCGCCTTAATAATAAAGTCTTCATCCCAGAAGCAGGCCCAAACCTTGCTAAAGGTATCGTAATCAAACTCTTTATTGTCTTTGTCCGTAATGCCTGAACGCCCGTCCCAGCCAAATGTTTTAACCTTTTGCTCAAACTCGGGCAAATGTCCCAGGTGTTTTTTATAGTACTGGTAGCTATGCTGGTCAATGTAAGCGGCATCAACATGGTTGAAAATACCGATACCATGCTTCCGGATGTCTTTTCCCATTCTTTCTACATCTGAAGGCGAACCGAACTTCCATCTTTCCCGGTCGTATCGTTCTACAATAAAAGGCCATTCCGGCTCCTGGCCATATTTCTCTATTGCATATTGATAAACGGCGGTATCTACAAGCCGGACCGGGATATTTTCTATAACACGAATACCCAGATCGATTGCTTGTTTAATATATTCGCTGGAGTGGTACTTCCTGGGCAGCTCTTTGCTGGCGTGGTTATTCAGCCCTCCGCCGGCGATAAGCGCAATGTTCATTCGCTCGTCCTTAAACGGCTCAGGAACATGATGATAGTTATATTGATTGGTGCTCACCGCCCGGAAACACCGCTCATACGTTTTCAGCTCAGGTGCTACATACGACAGATCAATTCCCTGTGGGTGTATCTCAAAGACTTGCTCGCTGAGCAATGCCGTGGGAATGTTACTATAATAACAGGGCTGTTCCCGTTTCACAGCCAGGAGTATCATAGCGGCCGTTAGATGCTCCTGGTCAAAAAACCGGACCATGTTGCCATCTACGTCATATTCCCCATCGGTTTGATGCTCCAGTAAGGCTTGCAGCATTTTCCCCGTGCGATGATATGTAGGGATAGTAGTTATTTTACCGCTAAGCCATTCATCAGGGAATTGACGGATCCTTTTGTAGAGGTCTGGCCCATACTGGCTAAGTGCCCCCGCAAAATATTCATCCCAGTAGGCTTGATCTTTAGTTTTTATTACCGGGCGCTTGCTGTCCCAATCAACAGTAACCGGCTCGCCATAGAAATAAGTAAGGTCCGTATGTTGATTATAAGGTTTAGCCAGGCCATTCTTCTGCTGAGCGGTTTGGTAAAGCGCATCAGCTTTTGCCTGCTGTCCCTCAAGATGGTAGATCAATCCCAATAGCCAGTTATTGGTAAAGGCGCTTTTTATATTAATTGATTTTTCTAAATAAGTACGGGCCTCACCTAAACGCTTTTGAAAGATCAACGCCTCGCCTATTACACGCAGCACAAAATTGGCTGATTCATCTTTTCCTAGCGCCATATTTGCCCACTCAATAGCTTGGTCATATTCGCCTTTACGCACGGCATTGAGCGCGGCATATTCCATACAGGCATACTCATATTTCACTTTCTCCGGCGTATAAGGAATTCCCTGGGAAAAGGTTGTCATCGCCTGGCTAAATGCCTTTTGCTCAAAAAGACATTTGCCCGCATTATAATAAGGGAGATAATAGTTGGGAGATGCGCTGATCGCCGCTTTAAAACACAGATAAGCGGCGGGAATGTCGGCTTCTTTTTTTAACCGCATGCCTTCACGGTTAAGTTTAATGCCCTCCGCCGTTACTCCGTCCAACAGTATGGGTTGGTTATTTTTGAGGGCCTCGTAAACAGCACTGATATGAACACTCAGGAAATCATGATGCGTCTCGGTAATGGGAGCATAAAATTCAGCACGAAAAGCATATGCATAATCATGCCATGCCAGCAGCGCGTTATCAGTTGCATAGGCCGATAAGCGATCTTCATTGTATAAAGCGGTGATCAGCGTTTGAGGGGCAAACTCAAAGCAGTTCAGATCATAGAACCAGGAAAAGAAGAAAGGCGCATTGACCTTTCTATAGGGCAGAGAGCATACTGATTCATCATCACTGGCCCATGCAGAAGCAACATAACGAACGCTTTCCTCTCCGCAGGTTTTTTGAAAGTAACCCAGCTGCAGATAATCGATGGTCGTATCACCTGTTACATAATAAGGAGTACCCGAGCCGTCCAGCGAGAATACCCTGCCACGAACGGTCATATTGCCTCGCACCACAAGCAGATCAAAATAGCGGTGCGGAATTTCCAGGTTACCGTCAATCTCCAGATCGCCGTCACAATAATAAATGCGGCTATTTTCTTCGAAATACTCTTCTTCGCTTTCAAACTCCGTTATAGAGTAATCCAGGTCTTCTCCGGAGTTGTCATCCCAGTAATCAAATAGCGTATCAACCCCCAGCCGCGCCAATACTTCGCCGTAAGAAAGTTCTTGTAACTGGTGCTTTTGCAGAAATGCCAGTGTTTCCTGCTCTTCATTATCCTCTTTTTCAGGCCCGGTATCTTCTTTTGCTTCATCGGGTAAAAGCGCCCGCTCTTCTTTTATTGTAATGAAGAGAGCCAGCCACTCTTTAACTGCCATAAGCGGAGCCAATGCCTCGGCAAGCGTTGCTTCATTGATATTCCGGAAGTGCTCATTAAAATGAATACAATATTGCCGGCCTAAAGGATCGCTGATAAAGAACCAGCTCTCATCGCCGTCAATGATCAGGCCCTCTTGCCAGAAGCATTGAGAAAAGTAATCCTTTTCTGATTCTACTAATAAGCTTTCACGCCTGAATAGGTTCAGGAAAAACGACAGGATGCCGTAGAAGCTATTGGCCGCAGGCCCTTCCGTATTGTAAGCATAAATTACACAGGTAAAATCATCCTTATGAAAATAGAAATATCCTTTCTTAAGCCAGAACGCTTTGAAGGATTCCGGCATGGGGAAACCAGCATCGGTTTCCATTGCTTCAATATTAGCTGCTGAAACAGCCTGGATCTCTGCTGCTCCCGGCCACTGTTCCTCAATATGCGTGGCCATCGCCAGGATGTCTTGATACAAATACGACTTGTCCTCCCGGGAAATAAATCTTTTATTCATGTTAACTGTTCTTTCTTCGTCTATTGGGCCTTGCCTGACAATATTTTGGCCTTTTGCTCATTGAATTCTGTTTCAGACAGAATACCGGCATCCAGGAGCTCTTTCAGGTCCAGCAGGGCTTTCTTCATCTCTGTTATGCCTGAAACGGTATTGGGAGCAGCTTGGGGTGTCTGGGGTTGATGGTTCAGCAACAGGGTTGCTATTTCATTGAATCCTTTGATGCTGGCGTAATCAATAGGTTTTTGCTCTCTTGCATTTACAACAGTGGCATCTGCACCCTGTTCCAACAGGTATTTTACAATATCTTTTTTACCAGCCGAAGCAGCATAATGCAGGGCCGTATTGCCGGATTCGTCCTGGATATTCACATTAGCGCCACGCTCCAGCAACAGCTTTGCCATGCTCAGATGACCGTTCTTCGCCGCTACGTGTAACAGGCTTTCGCCGCCGTAGCTATAGCTGTGGTTAAAGCTGAAGCTGGCCTCCATGGAAATATTATTAGCCTGCTCTACCCAGGCAAGGTAACCATTCATACTCTCAGTATTGCCAGATACCGGCTGACTGAAGTTCACGTCCACTCCATTGTCCAGGAACATGCCCACGATCTCTTTCTGGTTGTTGGCACAGGCATACCAGATGGGTGAAAGTCCTTCTTTGGATGTAACCAGTACATCAGCGCCATGCTGTACAAGCAGATTGGTGAGTGCACGATTAGTATCATAGCATGCAATCAATAAGGCTGAATCGCCCGCATGATTGGTATGGTTCACATCTGCGCCATTTTCCAGCAAAAGGCTGACCATGGGTTGATTCTTGGTCCGTACGGCGATGAGCAGGGAACTGTCGCCTGCTTTATTGGTGGCATTCACATTGGCGCCATGTTTAATGAGCAATTCGGCCACGTCTTTATTGCGCCAGGCAGCGGCCACCATCAACGGGTTTTCTGCATTATTGTTCTCCAGGTTGGCCTCCATACCCTGTTCCAGCAGTTTTTCCACCAGCTCTTTCTGGCCCGTCCGGGCGCTGAGGTGCAGCAGGCTATTGCCCTGGTTATCGTTGATATTGGTCCGGGCGCCCCTTTCCAGCAGGTAAAGAGCGGTTTGTTTCTGTTTTTGCAGCAATGCAAAATAGAAGGGCGTTTCCCCGTTATGATCTTCATAGTCGATATCAGATCCCGCTTCCAGCAGTAGTTTCACCAGGTCGAGGTAGCCCTGGTGAGCAGCGTAATGGATAGCCGTGCGGCCTTTTTCGTCTGTGTAGGTAACATCCACTTCTTTATTGGCGAGCAGGATCTCTGCGATCTTCCGTTTGCCGCTTTCGCAGGCAATGATAAATGACATGGACATGGGGCCTATGCTTTATGTTTTAGTAATAGTTCAACTGTCTTGGACTTCAGATTATCCTGGACGGCCAGCATCATGGGCGTTTGATCTTTATCGTTAGTAACGTTGGGATCTGCGCCATTGGCAATGAGCAGCTTCACCTTCTGGTACAATTGCCTGGCAGCCTCCTGCTCGTAGTTCACATTATAGGCGCACACTTTATGCAGCAAGGTGTTTCCCGCATCGTCTTTGCGGCTTACGTCTACTGTGCCTGTTTCCAAAGCTGCTTCCAGCATCGCGGAAGGCTGTTCGCAGAGCCAGTCTAGTGCTGATTTCTGGTTGCCGTAATGGGGCGAGGTCTGGTACAGGTCTGCACCGTCGTTGATTAATGCCTTTAACAGCGCCGCATCCCGCTCTGTTCCCCTGCTGCGCATGCGCACGGCGCCAAGCAACAAGGTTTCCCCGTTCTTAGTGGCAATATCAAAATCAGGCGCACCATAGGCGCTCAGTTTCTTGTAAGTGTCTGCATCACATACCTGGTGCACAACAGCCGCGTAGAGAGGTGTTTCCCCGTTTTTATCTGCCTGGTTAAAGTCAGCGCCATTTTCCAGCAGGAACTCGATATAGCTTTTTTTGTTTTTACTGATAGCGAGATGGAGAGGTGTTTCACCTACTATATTGCCCTCATTGGGATCCAATCCCTGTTCTAGAAGGAAGCTGAGGTATTCCAGTCCTTTCTCTTCCCGAATGCCAAACTCCTGCACGATTTTATACAGGTAGCCCGCTTCTGCATTATTCTTATAACGTACATTACAACCCGCATCTGTAAGTGTGCGGATCGTCTCTATGGGGGCCTGGTTTACGAAGGCTAATTCCAGCAATGTTTTATCCTGCACGGCATCGCTGATGTTATCCAGCTTCGCAATAAGATCACGCAGGAATTGCTGCTGGTCTTCCTCCGGGCCTATACGTCGGAAAAGCGATTCGAAAATAGTCCCATCCAGCTTTTCGTATTCGTAAATATCCGTTTCGATGGAACCGCCATCCACCAGGTCGAGGACCAGTCCGTAGACTTTGGCCTGCAGCAGGGTTTCGAAAATTTGCCGGGTTTCGTAGCCGGGCAGGTTGCGGGGAATCTTTTCGCCTTGTTGGATGAGCGCTGTGGCTTCTTCCAGACGGTTTTGCTTAAGCGCATTCACTAGTGTACTCATGTGGGTCAGATATGATTTACCGGGTTATACAAAGTCCCTAAGATAGTATAAGATTCCATTATAGCTAGTACTGATTTTCAAGGAAAAAGGCGCAACAAGATATTCAAATTTTTCTGTTGTATTCAATTAACTGTTTGTATCCTCAAAATCCGTAACTTTAGTTAGATAGTTGATACCCCGGTTTGCAAGCCAAGATCCGGTTTGCGGGTTGCACACACCAGCTTCTCCAAACCACCCCTTTAAAACCGCTTATATGAAGTACTTCGATTTCCACACCCATATCATTCTGAAACAGCTTTTTGACGACAATCCCAATATCGATACCCGTATCAGTCCCGCTGACGTAGCCGGTATCCCTCAGCACTGCAGCGATCTGCCTAACATCATCCGTGCCCAGATCCATCAAAGCCAGCTGGCAGAAATAGATGAAGAAGTAATTATCGGAGTAGCACTATATGCCCTGGAAAGTAAGCTGGCCAGGGAGGTGATTCCTTTGCGGAAGTTCCTGAAGAAAGAATCCCAGCATAAACTGTCAGCAGAGCTGCTGGAGCATATCGGCAATAACACCTTTAAATCATTTAAAGATTTTACCATTTCCAGGACACTGGATAGCTACCTGAATGCCCCCTCTTCTTTTAATGTATTATCCAAACAAAGCTTTGATGCTCCTTTGAAGAAGAATACAGTGAACATATTTTTCGTGGTAGAAGGTTGCCATTCATTTGTAGATACGATCAATGAAGTCGTGCTTCCCGGTGCCTTATTTAATACCGACGAAATTATCCGCAACCTGGATCTCCTGATTGCCAGAGCGCCGGTACTGGCGGTTAATTTAACCCATATGCAGCAGTCCAATCTGTGCAATCATGCTTTCGGAATACAGTTAACAGAAAATGATCCTTTCTATCCGCTGGGCAAAGGACTGACAGATGACGGGAGGAAGATCGTACAGGCCCTTTTTGACCGGGGCATTCATGTTGACCTGAAGCATATGAGCTATGAATCACGGAGTGAACTGCGAAATGAAATAGACGCAGGCAGATACAGCAAAGTCAAACCTTTACTATGTACACACGCAGGCTTTACCGGCATCCCATTTTCTCAATGGCCCAAATATATTAAGCTCACCAGGTCGCTTGACGGTGTAATGTACGTTGAGACTGGAAAGACCATGCAGGTAAAGAACATGCCCCACCGTCCCGGAGCGCCTACTTTTAACATGACAACCATCAATCTTTTCGACGAAGAAATTACTTGGATTGTCAGGAACGGTGGAATGATTGGGCTGTCCATGGACCGCCGTATCCTGGGATATGTAAGCCGCTTTGATCACGAGCCCACCGGTAGAAAAGATGACGGCTCAATAGTAGATAAGGAGTATATCTCCAAATTAGAATGGGAAGCATTCGGCCTGCCACAACGGATCGAAAAACCCTTGCCCGACGATGATTGTATTACAATTGAGGAAGTGATCGCCAGCACAGAGCAGGGAAACCCACAAGAGTTCTTTTACGATCACATCCTCCAGCACCTTAAACACTTCTTACAGGTATGCGTAACAGCGGGCATCCCTTTACAGGAAGCTCAGCACCATATTACCATTGGTTCTGACTTTGATGGATTGATCAACCCCTTTGCCAATGTTTCTAATGTAGAAGAAATGCGGGCGCTCAAAAACTACATCAATGTAAACTTTAAGATTTTCCTGGAAAGACTGGAGGATTCCAAACAATGGGTCGGCCAGCTGGATGTCGCGCAATTTACAGAAGACCTGTTTTATAATAACGGGTTTAACTTTGTGAAGGCATTTTTCCAGGCAAAGTAAAGGGAGCGGATATATTTTTACCTTGTGAATAATTAGTATTTAATTGCTCCCCTTTATGTCATCAATCCACCTGATCGTTATCAAAACAGATAAACTACAAGAACAGGCCACCTTTTATTCCAGCCTGGGCTTTCAGCATACAGAGAAGGACTAATGCCCATCTTCTTAAAATTTATATCACTCAACCACATCAAAATACCTCTCCACCTCAAAACTCTTTATCGCCTCCACCATTCTAAACGAATCCGTCGTATACACCTCGTCCACCGCTTCAATCACTATCCCTTTGCTAAATATCCCATGGCTCACAATCAGGTTCACCTTATCCGCTCCTTTCTCTTTCAGCATCTTTGCCGTGCCCGCAAACGTACCTCCACCATCACAAATATCATCCACAATAAAGCAAGTCTGCCCTTTAAGCTGCTCAGCCGTTGTTTTAAAGCTGGTAAGGGCACCTGTTTTCACATCCCGTTCCTTCATACATTCCACTACATTGTCCACATCCAGGAACTGCGCCAGCTGATGGATCTTCTTCAAAGCGCCCGCGTCAGGAGAAACTAGGCAGTATTGCGTAGCTGGATGATGATCAAAATAATGTTCCAGCGCATCTTTTACATACCGGTGATTAGGTACTGCATAAGACCGGTCTATCAGCGCCGTTGCAACCTCTGAATGCGGATCAAATATTTTTACCTTTTTAAACTGGCCCTGGTTCAGCATGTTTGCTACTATCTTTAATGAGAAAGGCTCTCCATCCAGCATCACTCTGTCCATACGCGCAGCCAGCAGATAAGAAACATGCAGTTCCACCTGTTCAAACTCCAGGTAATCCAATGTGTTCTTGATGAACAAGGCCAACAGCAGATCGTTGGCATTAGCTATCCTGGTAAGGATCCTTAGTGGCTGACGGCGGTCCAGTCCCTTCAGGCTATCCATATCTACCTTGATATGAGGTTGCCCATCAGGGAAGACCATGGTTTTGAAACGGATATCAGATCTTTCGGGATAGATGAGATTAAGTGTGCGCATAGTCTATAGTTTATCGTCCAGTCTTCTGACCAGGTCTTCAATGTCTTTTCTTTTTACAAGCATGTTCAGCCATTCAGCAGGAATAGTCTCCCAGCCATACAGCAGCGCTGCCAGTCCGCCCGTAACCGCCGCTGAGGTATCCGTGTCGCTGCCCAGGTTCACTGCTTTCAGCACCGCTTCTTTATAGCTTTTTGTGGTAAGCAAACACCATATGGCCGTCTCTAAAGTATGGATGACATAACCGCTGGAATGAATATCTGCTTCCTCCATAGTAGACAGCTTACCTTCCAGGATATGCCCAAAGATCTTCAGTTCCACAGGATCAAGCACATTGTTCCTGGTTAGGAAATCTTTGGTGCTGGAACAGATCTCCTTATACGCCGCATGTTTATCCATTCCCTGCAAAATAGCCAGGGCCAATTCAATATAAATAAAACAGGCAGTGATGGAACGGATATGCCCATGAGTAACAGAAGAAACCTCTTCCACATGATGAAATCTTTGCTGAACAGGTAAGTCCTTTACATAGAATAGCAAAGGAAGAATGCGCATTAATGAGCCGTTGCCATTACTTTCCTCGTTTCTCCCACCTGCCATTACAGGCCTGTCTCCCATCTGCAGTCCATGAATGGCTGCAGCAGTAGCAATACCGATATCAAATACTTCGCCATGAGGGGTCCAGTAGCCATATTCCATCCAGTTGATGAAACGGTTGGCCAGGTCATTCAGATCATAACCTTTGCATAACATTTCTGCCAGGCAGAAGGTCAACGAGCTGTCGTCCGACCAGGTGCCCGCCGGTTGATTGTGTGTGCCATACTCCAGCATGCTGCTTACAGGCTGTTCCTTCAACTCGCTTCTGGTTCTGAACTCCACCGGTACGCCCAACGCATCGCCGGTGGCCACGCCTAATAAAGCATCTTTGATAAAGTTCCTTGCAGACATAGATCGCAGTGGTATTTAAAAGTCAATGTACTTTACAGGTACGTGATCGGTTAGCCATACTCCATTTTCAGATAGGTAAAATGCAATTCCATCTTGGTGCATCTGGCCGCTCCTGATATTCAATATAACGGGAACGCCGCGTCGGCTGCCCACTTTCTCCGCCGTTGCTTTGTCCTCGCTCAGGTGCACATGCTGCCGGCTCATTTTTTGCAGGCCTTCCTGCTGTATATTTGACAGGAATTTTTGCACAGTACCATGATAAAGCAGCTCCGGTGGCTGCTGTGAGGCCAGATCCAGCTGAATGTTCACGGAGTGTCCTTGGCTGGCCCTTATTTTTGTATGATCATCATTAAAGGCAAACCGCAGTTTGTCGTTATCTGCCACAATCTCCTCCAGTTCCTCCTTTGTAAAAGGAGTTTGATGCCGGGCAGCTTTGGAGATGAGGTCTTCCACATCTGCCCACCCGTTCTCATCAAGATGTAAATCGATGGTCTCAGGGCTATGCCGGAGGATGAAGCTTAGGAATTTACTGATATTTTTTTTCTGTTTGTCGTTCATGTTATTGGAGTTCTTTCCTGCCTGACTCAATAATCAGCCGCAGCTCTTTCAACCCTACGGGCCTGTACAATGTTACTATCTTCATCATTTTCCAATGCTGTTTTTATCCTGTCCCTGATCTCCTGCAATGTCCAATCCACCACCACTTTCCCATCTTTGAACACCGTCTTTAACTCACCTTTCCCTTCCTCTTCCCAGCTACACTGATCTTTCAGCTCCAGTTTCCCGGTGATCGCATTCCTGTGCACCTGCATCAAACCTTTGGCAGATTTCTTCGTGCCGTCGTCAGTTTTAGGATCTTTAAAAATACCCCTGCCTTCACCATTCACTTCTCCATAAGTAGCTTTCATAGCAAATCCAAAGGTGTCGCGGGTAACATATTCGTACGTGTAAGAACCAATGCCCAGTACAACATTATAGCTGGCAAAACCTTTACGTTTCAGTCCTTCCAGTATAGCCAGCTGCCTTTCGGTAGTGATACTGTCGCCGTAGATCAGACCGATGTGGCTGTCCAGCAATTTGAACCCCTTTTCCGTGATGGTACCGCCAAATGTTTCCCACATACATTCGATCGCGCCTTTGTATTCCGGACTGCCTGCAGGGGCAGATTCATCGCCGACAATAATTTTCACCGGATCGCCGCTGTCAGGTCTTATCACTACTTTACCATTGCGGGCAAGGATAATATCCTTCATCTCCGGCAGAAATTCTGTGATCACCTGCCAGAAGTCCCAGGTATCACTTACAATAGATACAATACCCGCAGGATATACTTCGCTGATCAAACGGCGGAAAGTACCGATCTCCCCATCCTGGGTGCCCATACACATCACGCTGTGCTCAGTAGCCGGAACAGAACCGCCAATCAGTTCTTTTTCACAATCGGCATTGTAGAACGTTTCCAGGAAGTCGACAGCGGGGATAGTATCCGTCCCTGCAAAAGAAAGCAGGTGGCCTGCGCCGCTAATCAGGGCATCTTCCACGCCGCTCATGCCACGGAAGGAGAAATCATGTCCCTGCCAGGGAACAAAGCTCATATCATTACCTACCGTCTCTTTTGCATACCGGGTAAAAGTTTTCAGGTACTGAAAAGCGGTGGTGGCAGAGGTAGCAGGCTTCCACAGGATGGCGCTCAGAATTGTTTCCAGCATATTGGTCAGCCAGAAAAACTCAGGTACTGTGTTCTTGATAGTGAAAACAGGCACGCGCATCGGTACCAGCGTTCCCTCAGGAAGTGCTTTGATCTCCAGCGGCAGGTAACCAAGATCATGCAGCGCTGCTATATGATCATAGGTAATACTGTCTTTGCCAAGATAATTGTTGATGCGGCGGGCATAGATGCGCAGCACCTCTTCCTTGGGCTTAATAAAGAAGTTCTCATTGAACTGCCGTATAAGGTACTCCTTAATGAAGTATTGCAGGCCAAAGAAAACGATCTCATTGATATCTGCATTCCTGGATTTGCGGGGAGTAAGATTGGAATAAACCAGTGTAGTGCCTTCGGGATACTGAAATTTATGGCCTACTTTATAGCCATCTTTAAGGAGGATAGGTAGCATGTTCATGGGTTGCTGATATTAAGTTGAAAATTATTCTGCTTTAATTTTTTATTGAACCGGAAAAGTTCCGGATGCCTGTTCTGCAAACCTTCGCGCTTCTGGCCGGTGTTGATGATGTATTCAGAGTCCAGGATCTTCCTGCTGAAATTCCTTCTGTCGATCTTTATCCCCAGGATGCATTCATAAAGATGATGCAGCTCCGTCATGGTAAACAGTTCATCCAGCAGCTCAAATCCTACCGGGAAGTAAAGGATCTTGGATTTAAGCCGTTGCAGCGCTTTGCCGAAGATCTTTTTATGATCAAAGCCCAGTGCAGGGATTTTCTTTACATCAAACCATTTCACATCATTGGCCATCTGGCCGGCGCTGATCTCCAGTGTATGCGGATTTACCAGGGCATAGTAAGCAATAGATATCACACGTCCCCGGGGGTCCCTGGCCGGGTCATCGAAAGAGAACAGCTGCTCCAGGTACACATCATCCATCCCCAGTTTTGTTTTCAATATGCGGGAGCAGGTCTGCTGAAAACTCTCTTCCAGCTGAAGAAAAGCACCTGGCAAGGTCCACTGATCTTTGAAGGGCTCCTCTTTCCTGTTCAATAATAACACAGACAACGTTTGCTCATGGTAACCAAATACTACCAGGTCAACAGCAAGTGCAGGGTTCTTATATGAGGAGAACGGTTTCATTTCCGTTTGTGTTATTTTGACACAAAGAAAGGTACAAATTTCTGTTCCTGCAAATATTTTTTCATCTTTTTCTTATAATGGATACGATGCAGGCAGCGTACATCCGCCTAAAGTGTTGATTGTAATGCCTTCTGGCCAGGTAGCCCGAACAGGGTGGGGAACACGCCGGATAATATTTCGTTAGCCGATGCAGCAACATCCTTTTCTTCGGTGTTCACAGTGAGAAACGGTGCTTCCGGCGTCTCAAAGCTTGATTGTAAGCCGGTAAAGTCTTTTATAATACCCTTTTGGGCTTTATTGTACATCCCTTTTACATCACGCTGCATACAAACTTCAATACTGCAGCTGACATGAATTTCATGAAAATGTGCCGCGCCGATAATTCCACTGGCCAGTTGGCGAAGCTTTGCGGTAGGTGTGATGAAAGAGCAGATAGTTACAAAGCCGGCATCCAGGAAAAGCTTTGCTATTTCTGCCGCCCTTCTGATGTTTTCCTCCCGGTCTTGCGGAGAGAACCCCAGGTCGGCATTAATGCCGCTTCTCAGTTCATCCCCATCCAATACTTTACACGGAATATTTTTCTTGTCCAGCTCACTTTTGATCTGGTATGCCAATGTTGTTTTCCCTGAGCAGGGTATCCCCAGTAACCAAAGTACAGTAGCTTCTGCCATGTTTAAATGTAAGAAAGAAAACTTACCCGGCCCGGCTATACGTAATATTTGCCGTCCCGGGTAAGCAGAATATGAAAATAAGCTTGCTTAATTCTTAAAGAACTGCGATGCAGTACTTGTCCTTTCTACCCAGATGCCTGAGCTGGCCTGCAGCACATATTCACTTAAACCAACCTCTTTGCCCTCAGGGTTCCAGTCAAAAGTATAACCCAGCCTTGTCCAGGGATAGTAATAATCCGTAGCAGATTGTAAGGGACGATAATAAGAATAGATAATATTATTATCGAACCAGCTGGTATAAGTAGGTGTAACCCCTTCCACCAGTACAGCACCGGTGGTGGTAGTATTAATGGCCGGGTTACCGGCTGGGCGATATAGCCGTGCTGCTTCTACCCAGACCTCGGCAATATGCGTATTACTCTTGCTGTTCACCGGCGGTAAACCCAATAGTTGTGAGATGCGCAGGATGGTATCAGAATTGGGCTTAAATCCTGGCATCAGGCGTTTTTTCATTTGCGACGGAATAAACACCCACGATTCTCCCCAGGTATTCGTAATAGAATCCCCTGCAGGATAGCTGGATGGGAAACGCATGAAAGTAGCCATCAGCACATATTGCTTGCCATTGATGGTCTTCCACTGCAAATTGGTGTTCGCTGCCGTAATAGGCCAGAGCGAGTCTACTCTTTCACTGCTGTCTGCTACCATAGCATCCGTAATGGAATGAGCATACAGTTCATCCACGGAATACTGCGGCGGCGGCTTTACATCATCGTCTTTTTTACATGCTGAAAACAGAAGACTTGCAATTAGAATAGTTCGGGCCAGTGTACCCGCGTAGGCGTATTTGGTTTTCATATTAGGAGTGGTTTGGTTATTTGAGCCACTGTAAGTAACTAAATTTCAGCGTAATACACAAGTTTTATTTTCCTGGCCGCGCAGGTAACCTTATCATAACAATTGCGTAATACATGCTTAACTATTCAGTAATTATGGAATATTCTCTTTGCGGACGCTAAGCGGGACAACCAATCATACACATCGCTCATCCATACTCCGTAGCCGCGGGAACCATAGAGCATCCAAGTTCAGGGATACCAGCGCAGTAGCAATAATGGGTAAATGAGTGAATGTGCGGATGTGCAAATGGATTTCGATCTGCACATCCGCATCCGCACATCCGCACATCCCATTTTTCTTCCCTTTCTCCGATTTTATTTTCATCTTTATGCCACTATGAATAAGAACAGGGGACAATTTTGCATCATTTTATTGATGCTATGTTACTGTAGCGCCGCCAAGGCTCAGGATCAGTATGAACTCAATGCAGGATGGCAATGCGCCAATATTGCAAAGGTGACAGACAAGGGAGAAGCGCTTTCCACTCCGGCGCACACATTAACCGGATGGATGCCGGCCACCGTTCCGGGCACCGTGCTCACCACCCTGCTGGATAACAAGCAGGTACCGGATCCCTTCTATGGAATGAACAATGAAAAGATCCCGGATATCTACTACACCGGGAATGATCATTATACTTACTGGTTTGTAAAAGACTTTACCGAGCAGCCCGCAGCAGCAGGTAAACAGGTTTGGCTGCATTTCCGTGGCGTGAACTATGGTTGCGACGTATACCTGAACGGGCAACGCCTCAACAAAGCCACCCACTACGGCATGTTCCTGCGCCAAACCTATAATATTACCAGCCTGCTGGCTAAAGATGGCCGCAATCGCCTGGCAGTGCTCATACACCCGGCAGCTCTCCCCGGCAATCCTAACGGCGGCCAGGGTGGCGATGGCATCATTGCTAAAAGCGTGGCTCACCAGTACACCGCTGGCTGGGATTGGATCCAACCCATCCGCGACCGTAACACCGGTATCTGGGATAAGGTCACTATCGAGCGTACCGGCACTGTAAACCTGAAGAACCCGCATGTGGTAACCCGCGTGCCGGGCGTCCGTCAGCCGCAGGGCCCGCAGGCCCCTGCCATTGTACAGGTGTCTGCAGAACTCGAGAATGCTTCCGCCAAACCGGTGACAGGTACCCTCAAATATGTACTGGATGGTAACACCGTGTCAAAGAAAGTAACGCTGGCAGCGCATGCTACCACACAGGTACAGCTGCCGGATTATACGCTGCAGCATCCCAGGTTGTGGTGGCCCAGCGGCTATGGTTCGCAGGAGCTGTACCAGCTGCAATTACAGTTCACCGATGCCGCTAATGTCGTTAGCGATAAAGAGAATGTACAGGTAGGCGTACGCGAAATTCAAACACCCTGGAATGAATTTACCCGCAGCCGTCAGATCAACGTAAACGGACAAAAGATCTTTATCAAAGGCGGTAACTGGATCATCTCCGATGCCATGCTCCGCTTCTCTAAAGAAAGATATGATGCAGAAATAAGGTTCCACCGCGATATGAACCTGAACCTGATCCGTATATGGGGCGGCGCTTTAACAGAACGCCCCGAGTTTTATGAGGCCTGCGATAAATACGGCCTGCTGGTGTTCCAGGACTTTTGGTTCTCCGGCGACTGTAACGGCCGTTGGGTAGACCCGATGAAGAAAGAAGACCAGTGGACCCGTCGTCAGTATCCTGACGATCACGGCCTGGTGCTGCGTTCTATTGAAGACCAAGTGAAGATGATCCGCAACTATCCTTCCCTGGCGCTCTGGTGCGGGGGTAACGAGATCACTCCGCCGGAAGATATCATCGCTCCGCTGAAAGATTCTATTCTGCCAACGCTGGATGGCACCCGCTACTTCTTTGATTACTCTAACTCAGACAGCATGTCCTACAACTTCCTGGGCGGGAACGGCGACGGCCCTTACGGCATCCAGGAGCTGGAAACTTTCTGGGCACACCGCACCTGGCCTTTTAACTCTGAGATAGGCTCTGTAGGTGTGGGCGACTATGCCTCTCTGGAAAGATTCATCCCCAAAGAGAACATGATAGCGCCGCAGCATAAAGAGGAAGTAGACTCCGTTTGGAAATACCATAAATACATCGGCTACGACCAGTATATCGATCCCTATGGCCGGGCAAAAGACGCCAAAGACTTTGCGAACAAAGCCCAGCTGGTGAACTATGATCAGTACCGCGCTTTAATGGAAGGCTTCAGCTCCCACATGTGGGAATGGTACACCGGCGTGATCATCTGGAAAACACAGAACCCCTGGACCGCCATGCGCGGACAGATGTACGACTACTACCTGGACGTTAACGCCTGCCTCTACGGCCTGCACAACGGCAGCGAACCGCTGCACGTAATGTACGATCCCGTACAGGGAATGGTAATGGCTGTGAACAATACCTTCACGCCCCGCCGCGACCTCATGCTGGAAGTAACGATGTACGATATGGATGGTAAAAGCCGTCAGCTTACCCAGGTATTTGCCGACATCGGCGCTGCATCTGTAAAAAAATACCTGCCCATTAAAAAGGCGGTAGACGCTGCACGTAAAGACCAGGGCGCTTTCCTTCGCCTCCGCTTCCTCGATGTGAACAAGCAAACAGTTTCCGAGAACTTTTACTGGTTCCCCGATGAAAACGGCAACTACTCCGGCCTGCAGAAAATGGCGGCATCAAAGGTACAGGCTACAGCCAAACGTATCAGCAAAGACAGCATTGCTGTTACCCTGCGTAATCCCGCCGCCGGCCCGGTAGCATTCTTTAACCGCGTGGCCCTGGTGGATGTGCAAACAAAACAGCGCATCCTGCCTGCCTTCTTCAATGATAACTATGTTTCCGTGATGCCCGGTGAAGAAAAAACGGTTACCATCAATTATATACCTGGTAACAATAACCTGGCAGTAGAGCTATACGGATGGAACGTGAAAGAAGAGATCATTAACATACAATAAACTATTTGCAGCTGGCAGTGGGGCTATCTCTGCTGCCAGCTCACCCCATCGCATATACCACAATATTCACCCCGAACCTGGTATTATCCTCCGACAAAAACCGCTTGTTCCTGAAATCATAATCCCACTCGCACCCATAATCCTTGTTGCTGTACAGCACTGCCATACGGCCGTTGATCTCTATTGCTTTCAGGTAATCATGCACCAGGTCATCTCCCCAGCCGTTCAGCTCAAATGAAGTAGTAGGCGGCCCCTTTTCAAAATGAAAGAAGGAGCGATAGAGCTCATGTGTATTAGGTATCTTTTTTAATGCAGCCGGCCCAAACAGATTGCTCATCTGCGCTTCAAAAGATTTGGCGAAGAGACCGTCTATATCGTGATTGCAATCATCCACAAAAACAAACCCACCATTCTGTACATACTTTTTAAAGAAAGCGCTTTCCTGTGCATCAAACTGTACAAGCTTATGTCCGCTGAGATAACAGAAGGGCGCATTGAACAATTCATTGCTGCCAAGGTCTGTTATTTTCTCCTGCAGATGAACGGGAATCGTCGTGTATTCTATCAATGAGTTCAGCAGGTTGGATGGCATGCGCTGGTCTGTGTCCCAATCGCCGGAACGGTAACGTAAACGGGTAAATGTAAATTTCGCGCTGCTCATGATAGATGGAAAATTAATAGATAGCAGCTGTTTCCATTCGCCGCTGGTGTAAAAATCCGGCTTTTGTTTTAAAATTCCTGCTTTTATATATAATTTCCTTGCGTTCAATAGCAAGTAGCATTCATTTCATTTTTTTATATATAAACCGGCCATGGAGATCACAGAACGTACGGTTCAACAGTTACAACAAAAGCTGGCCCAGCTTAAACAGGAGATACAAAAGGTCATAGTAGGGCAGGAGGCTATTGTAGAAGAGATACTGGTAGCATTGCTGGCTGGCGGTCATTGCCTGCTGGAAGGAGTGCCCGGTCTGGCCAAAACCCTGATGGTCCGTACCCTGTCCCAGGCGCTGGATCTAAGCTTCCGCCGTATACAATTCACGCCGGATTTAATGCCCACAGACATTATCGGCACCGAGATACTGGAAGAAGACCATGCCACCGGCAAGCGCTTTTTCAAATTCAACCGCGGGCCGCTGTTCGCCAATATCATCCTGGCCGATGAAATAAACCGTACGCCGCCCAAAACACAATCGGCCCTGCTGGAAGCCATGCAGGAGTTCGAGATTACCTACGGTGGACAAACCTACGTGCTGGACCGTCCCTTTTTCATACTGGCTACCCAGAACCCGATTGAGCAGGCAGGCACTTACCCTTTGCCCGAGGCGCAGCTGGACCGCTTCTTATTATATGTGAAGATCGGCTATCCTACCGCCGAAGAAGAAACAGCCATCCTCAGCAGCACCACTGGCAACCGCAAGGCAACGGTAACGCCTGTACTGGGAGCTACCGAGATCCAGCACCTGCAGCAGCTCGTGCGTGAAGTAAGCATCGACGAAGATCTTATTCAATATGTAGCCGGCCTCATACGCGCCACCAGGCCAGATACTACTACTGTTCCTTACGTAAAGGAATGGGTACGCTGGGGCGCCGGGCCAAGAGCCGGACAGGCACTCATTCTCACTGCCAAGGCAAGAGCCCTGTTCAAAGGCCGCTACGCCGTAACAATGGATGACCTGCACGCCATGGCCTACCCTGTACTACGGCACCGCGTATTGATGAACTTTAAAGCGGAAGCAGAGCATATCAGTTCGGACGATGTAACAAAAGAGCTGTTAAAAACCATTCCCAGGCTACAATCTCCTATATGAGCCAGTTGTTGGATCCAAAAGTGTTAATGGCCATTAAAGACCTGTCCCTGGCAGCCCGCACAGTGATAGACGGCTTTATGTCTGGCCTTAACCGCAGCCAGGTAAAAGGCGCCGGACTGGAGTTCAGCCAGTACCGCAGCTATCAGCCGGGCGATGATCTGCGCTGGCTGGACTGGAAAATGTATGCCCGCTCTGATCGTTACTACATCCGCGAGTCTGAAATGGAAACCAGTATTTCCGTTCGCTTTCTCATCGATGCCAGTAACTCTATGAACCATAAAGACGGGGATATGTCCAAGATAGACTACGCCCGTTACCTCGCTGCAGCACTGGCCTACCTGGCCTATATGCAGGGAGATGCAATAGGCCTCTATGTATTCCGGGATGCTCATCTGTATGCGCTTCCCTCCCGTAAAGATCCGCAGCACCTGTCAAGGTTGTTCTTCCAGCTGGAGCAGCTGCAGCCCGCCGGCCGCTTTACAGAAGCAGTACATTATAAGCAGCTATTCACCGGAGAGCGCCGCAGAGAACTATTGATCTTCATAACAGATATGTATCAGCAGCGGGAAGAGATTAATCACTTATTGTCTTCTTTGTCTGCCCTGCAGCACGAGCTGATCGTTTTCCACCTGATGGGAAGGAATGAGCTGGAAATGGACTTTGGCAATTACGCTGCATTGAAAGACCTGGAAACCGGAGAGACCGTACAGATCAATCCTGCACAAATGAAGCGTAGCTACATGGAGAACATGGAACAATACCTGGCCGCCACACGCATGCAGCTCCTGGAACAACATATCTTTTACCGGATGATCCCAATGGATCAACCGCTGGATAAAGCACTACGCGATTTTCTAAACCAACGTCAAAGATCAGTTATATAACTTGCTGCAGCTATTACAACCCATATGGCTCTGGTTAACAGCCGGGATCCTTATCCCGGTGATGATCCATTTATCGAACATCCGTCCTGGTAAAACCTTGTCGGTTGGTAGTATTGCTTTGCTGAAAGAGAAGGGGCAGCCGTCCTCCCGCAGATTACAATTGTCAGAACTATTGTTACTATTGTTGCGCTGCCTGCTCATTATACTGCTGGCGCTATTGCTGGCAAAACCCATCTGGCGCGCAAGTTCCGCCAGGAAAGAAAAAGGCTGGGTCTTGATGGAGAAAAAGGGATTGCCGGAAGCCTACCGGCACTTCCAGCCGCAGATAGATAGCTTATTACAGGCAGGATATTCGCTTCACTATTTTACACCCGGCTTTCCGGAAGAGTACCTGCAGGCGGCCTTGGGAGAAACCAACGCTGTTGCCCCAGACACCGCCTCCTACTGGGCATTGCTGGACAGTTTGCAACAACATCCACGCGCTCCTGCATCCCGTTTCCTTTTCACACCTCACTACCTCAGCCGCTTTTACGGACAGCGTCCGCATATCGACACTGGCACGCATTGGTATATATACACACCTGCTGATTCAGTAAGTACCTGGCAGGCCGAAGCGTATGCTACCGCGTCCGGCAGCATACGTGCCCGTAAAATAACCAGCCGCGCCACCGGGAATAGTTATGTATACGAAGTGCCGCCTGCTGGTTCAACAGAAGCAGATACGACCACAAAACAGATCACCATTTTTGCAGATACCTATGCGCATGATGCCGGGTATCTCAAAGCAGCTATAACAGCCATACAGCAATTTACTGAGCGTAGGATCCATCTGTCGCTGATCAGTCAGCCAGGCGCATTGCCCGCACAAACAGATTGGTTGTTCTGGCTTTCTGTACAGCCCGTTCCTGTCCGCGTAAAGGCTGCCAATATATGGCGCTATGACAGCGGAACTGTAATGAACACTTCCTCCTGGATCATTTCAAACGAGGCGGCTCCTATCCCGCTTTTCAAACGAATACAGGCACATCAGCCGCCAAACCCGGAGGTACTATGGAAAGACGGCTTCGGCAATGCCTTGTTGTACCGGGAACAAACGAACAATACCCGTACTTACCACTTTTCCAGCCGCCTGGACCCCGCCTGGAATGAGCTGCCCTGGAATGCCGCTTTTCCGGGTCTCTTATTGCAACTGCTTTACCCGGATAACGCCGCTATCCCCGCAGATAAAGACCGCCGCGCTATAGCGGCACAGCAATTGCAGCCAGATCAATACAGTCCGGACTTTTCGCATAAAAGAATGGCATTGCCGGTAACAGACCTGGCGCCTTTATTATGGGCCGCAGTTTTTATATTGTTCCTGGCAGAGCGCATATGGGTATTCATTGCAAAAAGAATAAGCACCAATGGCTGAACAGCAGGCAGAACATATGATCCATGCGCTGCGGCACAAATGGCGGGTAAGTGCCTTACTGGTGCACATCATGACAGCTATGGGACTTACTGCTGTCGCCACCGTACTGGTATGCAAAGTACACGACAGCTCCCTCTGGTGTGCCATTCCCGTGGGCATCACCAGCCTGCTCTTATTGCTGCTGCCCTCCCGTGCCTGGCGCATCGATGATGCAGACGTGGTACGTTATTTCAATACCCACTATCCGGAACTGGAAGACAGCTGTGCGCTGCTGCTGAAACCTCCGCACACATTGTGTATGCTGGAACAGCTGCAGGTCAGAAAAATAGAACAGGTGCTGCAGCGTATCCCTCCTCCACATCCCTACAAAAAGCAATTACGTATAGCCCTACTGTTTTTAACAGGCGCTTTGCTCATAAGCGCGGCTTTGTATATATGGTGGCATCCGATCACCCTGCATGAGCAAAAAACAAATGAACGCCCTCGTCCCACCGGCAGCCTCACACCGGCAATGCCGGAGATCGCTGCAGTTAAGGTCACTATCACACCGCCATCCTATACCGCTAAGAAGCAACGCCAGCAACAAGAACTCGATCTTGAAGTGGAAGAAGGCGCGCGCATACAATGGGAGATCCGTACCAACAAACAGGTTCCTTCCCTGCAATTGATCCTGAACGATACCGGACGCCTGAACCTGGAGGCACAAAACAAAGAAGGCACTTTGTGGAAAGGCGGCATAAACGCCAGTCACTCCGGTTTTTACCAGGTAAAGCACGCAGATAAATTATCCGGCCTTTATAAACTTGCATTGATCAAAGATCTGCCTCCCGTCATCACCGTACAGGCGCCCGCTTCCTATACCGTCATCGATTATGGTATGCCGCAAACGCTTACCATGCAGGTTTCGCTCACAGATGATTACGGCATCAGCGCTGCCGGTATCCAGGCCACGGTGGCCAGTGGCAGCGGCGAAGCCGTAAAGTTCAAAGAACAGGCGCTGCCCTTCGATGCCGTATTCAATGGTACCCGCAAACAATACACACTGCAAAGAACGATCAGCCTGAAAGCCATGGGCATGCAGCCCGGTACTGAATTATACCTTTATATCCAGGCAGAAGATAATCATCAGCAATACAGCCGTTCCGGTATGTACATGGTAGTACTGCCGGATACCGCACAGTTGATGAGCCTCGAAGGCCTGGCCAACAGCGTGAATGTAAAGCCGGAATATTTCAGAAGCCAGCGGCAGATCATCATTGAAACAGAACAGCTGATCCGCGATAAAGACACCCTGGCAGAGAAAACCTTCCGGCAGCGCAGTAACGATCTGGGTATTGATCAGCGCCTGCTGCGCTTACGCTACGGCCGTTTCCTGGGAGAGGAAACTGAAACCAGCCTGGGTGAAGAAAGGCTCAGTGAAGAAAATCACGACGGCCATGATCATGATCACGCAAAGGAAGATGACGCCGTCAACGCTAAAGACTTTAACAACGCAGAAAAAATAATAGACCAGTTCTCTCACAAGCACGATATCGCAGAAGACGCCTCCTTCTTTGATCCTGCCACCAAACAACAGCTAAAAGCCACGCTGGCCGAAATGTGGAATGCAGAACTGCGGCTGCGTACATTTAAACCACAGCAGGCCTTGCCTTATGAATATAAAGCCCTGCGTTTGCTGAAAGACCTGCAGCAAAAATCAAGGGCCTATGTAGGCAAGACCAGTGTAAAAACTACTCCCCTCAAACCGGAGAAACGTTTGACCGGAGAATTGGATAAGATCATCGTCCCCATATTGCAGCGTGACCATACACAGGCTGCAGCTGCTGAACGGCTGCCACAGGCCCTGGCTATACTGGAACTGTTGAAAAGCGGTGCAACGGTATCAGACCCGGTTACCATCAATATTCTCCGGCAGGCGGCACGTCAGATGAGCACACAGGCCACGGCGTCGCCTGCACGATACCTGTCTTCCCTGCAGGCAATGCGCGGAGTGTTGGATGCATTGGAACAACGCATCGCCGTTAATCCCGCTGCAGTAACAGCCGCCGCGCAGGCAGTTTATGATATGGTACCGGAACCGGCTCGTCTGCCACAGGCAGTTCGCATTGCCTCAGGAGCAGGCTTATCTCAACAATACTTTAAAACCCTTAACCGGCAGCAATAACGATGATGCACTGGAATTATATAGTCACACTGGCTGCCGCCTTATTGCTGGCCTTCCTGGTCTGGAAGGAGATCAAACGTCCCAACAGGGCAAGACTGTTTGGGCGCTTACTGGCGTCCCTGCTGGCAGTTCTTAGCCTCATATACCTGTTGCTGCCTTTCCCCTTTCATAGAAAGCAGGAAGATGCGAAGAATGAAAAAGCCGCTGCTCAAACAGATACCCTGCCCGCCGGTATCCAAGCTGTTTACTGGCCACGACAGATCAACGCTGGCGCTGATCTTCGTCTGCAGGGCCATTATAAAAATAGCGCCACAACACTGGTAAAGCTCTTGTTGAACGGCTTTAACGAGCACCTGGACTCTGTGAGCATTCCTCCGCAGGCAACACGTTCCTTTGAATTAAGCACCCGTCCCCGGCACATCGGCCGGGCTTTGTATACACTCCTTGTATTGTCAAAAGACACGCTGCTAAAAGAACCGGTTCCCGTAGAAGTATTGCCCCTGCGTCCATTAAAAGTACTCATACTGGCAGCTTCCCCCGATTTTGAAAATAAGTTCCTCGCTAACTGGCTTTCAGAACATGATTATGTAGTGGCCATGCGAACCGCTATCAGCCGCAATAAATACAGTTATACTTTCCTGGATACCGCCCGCTTTTCGCTGGAAAGGATCACGCCTGACAGGCTCAGGGCATTTGATCTCCTGGTAAGTGACGCCGGCGCTCTCTCTGCATTGGGAAGGGATGAACTGGCTGCAGTCAGATCACAAGTGGAAGAAAAAGGAATGGGCCTTATCATCAGGGCAGACAGCAGTCTCGCACCACATCACTTCTACCAGCAGCCCTTTACCCTAACCGCTGCCGCTGATAAAAATGAACGCCCGCTGTTATTGCACATCGCCGGTGAAGATAAACCGCTTACATTGCTAACCGCTCCTGCCGCCTGGCTGCGTGCTGTATCCGGCCTGCAACCGCTCGTATGGGACCCGCAGCAGCACATGCTGGCAGGCAGCAGCCTGTACGGTGAAGGCCGCCTGGTGTTGACTACATTGAGTAATACCTATGCGTGGATATTGTCTGGTCAAACAGCCGCTTATCAATCGTTATGGTCTTTACTCTTGCAACAGGCGGCCCGGCAACAACCCTTACAGGATAACTGGCGTACAGGCCTTAACTTTCCAAAAGCAAATAAACCTCTGCCGCTGCAGCTGGAAACCCAGCAGCCTTTACCAACAGCAGCCGTGAATGACGCCCCCTTAGGCCTTTCTCAGAACGGTACATGGCCATTCCGCTGGCAGGGCGTTTACTGGCCGGCGCAACCTGGCTGGCAGGCACTCGTATCATTACAGGGAGACAGCAGCTGGTGCTACACCTTTGGAGAAAAAGACTGGCAGTATCTGACTGCCAGGGAAGAGGTCTCCGGGCGCAATATTATTGCAGCACAAACGGGGAACACCAGCCGGGCGCCGCTTATCTGGTGCATGATCCTGTTTTTAGGATCGGTAGTTTTTTTATGGGCGGAAGAAAAATTAGTCTAACGGTATAGTAAAATTCTGAGAATTATATAATTTTCCTAACAACAACCATTATTTGGAGTTAACAGAAAACCTGAATATCTAAACCGCTTTTTTTACTTCATAATTTAAACCTAAGGAGGGTCTTCGCATTGAACAGAAAAGATTTTCTACAGCTTTCGGCTATGAGCTTTGGCGCATTAATGGTGCCGAAGTCGCTGTTTGCCGGTAACGACATTGATCCTGCCCATGCATTGGTGGGAGGGATGGACGTAGCCATGAAGAAACAGCTGGCCGACCTCGCACTGAATGCTGCCCGCGCTAAAGGCGCTACCTATGCGGATGTACGCATAGGCCGTTATCTCAACCAGTTTATCCTTACCCGCGAAAAAAGGGTGCAGTCAATTTCCAATACCGAATCATTCGGTGTCGGCATCCGCGTTATTGCCAACGGCAGCTGGGGCTTTGCCGCGTCCAATAACGTTACCAGGGAGGGGATCATCAAAACGGCGGAACGGGCAGTGGCTGTTGCCAAAGCCAATGCAAAGATCATGACAGAGCCCGTGCAGCTGGCTCCGCAAAAAGGTTATGGCGATGTAAACTGGAAAACGCCTATCCAGCAAAATGCTTTTTCCGTTCCCGTAAAAGATAAAGTAGACCTCCTCCTGCAGGTGAACGATATTGCTATGCTGGGCGGCGCTAACTTCGTGAACTCCGCTATCATGGGCGTGAACGAACAGAAGTTCTTCGCCTCCACCGATGGCTCTTATATCGATCAGGATATTCACCGCCTCTATCCTTTCTTTGTAGTGACCAAAATAGACAAGGCCAGCGGTAAATTCGAAACCAGGCGTTCACTCAGTTCTCCGGTAGGTATGGGCTTTGAATACCTGACGCCTACGGCAGACAATAAAGTAGCTGGTGTGGTAACCCGCTACAAGAACCGCTATGATATACTGGAAGATGTGAAGAATGCTACCGCAGATGTAACGCAGAAGATAAAAGCGAAATCCGTAGAGCCGGGTAAATACGACCTGGTGCTGGACCCTTCCCACCTCTGGCTCACCATTCACGAATCGGTGGCCCACCCCACAGAACTGGATCGCGTGCTGGGCTATGAAGCCAATTATGCAGGCACCAGCTTCCTTACGCTTGACAAATGGCGCTCCGGTAATTTCCAGTTTGGCAGCAAGCTGGTAAATATAGTAGCAGACAAATTACAGCCCGGGTCTTTAGGCGCCGTAGGTTATGACGACGAAGGCGTGAAATGCAAGGAATGGGATATCATCAAAGACGGTGTACTGGTGAACTACCAGGCCATCCGCGACCAGGCGCATATTATCGGGCTGAAAGAATCTCAGGGCTGCTGTTACGCGCAAAGCTGGGAAGACGTACAGTTCCAGCGTATGCCCAACATCTCCCTGAAACCTGGTAAAGATCCGCTCAGCGTAGATGATATGATTAAGAATGTGGAAAAAGGTATTTACATCGTGGGCGACGGCTCCTTCTCTATCGATCAGCAGCGCTACAACTTCCAGTTCGGCGGACAACTGTTCTACGAAATTAAGAACGGCAAGATTGCCGGCATGCTGAAAGATGTAGCCTACCAGGCCAATACCCGCGAGTTCTGGAATTCCTGCACCGCCATTGCCGATAAAAGCGATTACCGTTTAGGCGGCGCGTTTAACGATGGTAAGGGCCAGCCCGGACAGTCAAACGCTGTTTCGCATGGCAGCTCCACTACCCGCTTCAATGGTGTAAACGTTATTAACACAGCAAGAAAAATCTGATTAACCTTACTATGGCTATACTAAAGAAAGAAGAAGCACAGGTACTGCTCAAAAAAGTACTGGGCTTTTCCAAAGCCGATGAATGCGCAGTGCGCCTGGGCGGCCGGGAAGGCGGCAATATCCGCTATGCCCGCAATGCAGTGTCTACAGCCGGTGATATGAGCACGCTGGAACTGACTGTACTTTCCACCTTCGGAAAAAGGACCGGCACCACCACCATCAATGAGTTCGATGATGCCTCCCTGGAAAAAGCCGTACGCCGCTCAGAAGAGCTGGCACAGCTGGCTCCGGAAGATCCGGAATATATGCCGCTGCTGGGACCTCAAACCTACCGGGAGAGCGTTACCTACGTGCCTGCAACAGCAGCCATCACGCCCGATACCCGCGCAGAGGCAGTGGCCAGAAGCATCCAGGTGTCTAAAGAAGAGAAGCTGGAAGCAGCAGGTTTCCTGGAGAACAGCACCACCTTTGATGCGATCATGAACTCAAAAGGACTGTTCGCTTATAACACCGATACAGATGTTATTTTCAGCATCACTACCCGTAACCAGGCCGGTACAGGCTCCGGTTATGCTGCCCGCGGATTCAATGACATCACAAAGCTGGATACTTATACCGCCACCAAAATAGCCGCCTCCAAAGCCAATGGCTCTGCAGATGCAAAAGCGATTGAGCCGGGAAAATATACTGTGATACTGGAACCCGTGGCAGCTGCTTACATGATGGAGAATATGTTTCGCGCGCTGGATGCCCGCAGTGCAGACGAAGGCCGCAGCTTTATGAGCAAACCCGGTGGTGGCAACCGCCTGGGCGAACAGCTCATGGATGAAAAAGTGACCATCTACTCTGATCCCTTCCATCCGGAACTGCCCGTGTCCACCTGGAATAACGACGGCGCTCCCCTGGAGAAAATGAGCTGGATTGAGAAAGGTAAGGTAAAGAACCTGGCCTACTCCCGTTTCTGGGCGCAGAAAAAAGCCGTAAAATATGTGCCCGGCCCCAGCAATATCATTATGGAAGGTGGCAACGCCTCACTGGAAGAGCTGATCGCAAGCACAGAACGCGGCATCCTCGTATCGCGCCTCTGGTACATCCGCATGGTAGATCCGCAGACATTATTGCTCACCGGCCTTACCCGCGACGGAACTTTTTACATCGAGAACGGTGTGATCAAACACCCGATCAAGAATTTCAGGTTCAACGAAAGCCCCGTGATCATGCTGAATAACGTAGAAGCATTGGGCAAACCGGAAAGGACCATCAGCGTGGAATCTTACCGTAGTTACCTGATCCCGCCCATGAAGCTGAGGGATTTCACTTTTACCTCACTGTCAGACGCGGTATAAACGAGCTAATCAAACACCATCACGAGCCCGCAGCCAGTAAAAAAGCTGTGGGCTTTTATATTTACTTTTGCTTATGCCAGAGAAACACCACAGCATCGCCGTTATTTTCGAAGTATTGCCTGCACCGGGGAGAAAGCAGGAGTACCTGGATATCGCCGCCTCCTTAAGGCCGGAGCTGGAGAAGATAGACGGGTTCATATCTATCGAAAGGTTCCAGAGCATTTATAATCCTGATAAGATCCTCTCACTGTCCTTCTGGAGGGATGAAGCCGCTATCCGGCAATGGAGGAACCTGGAACTGCACAGGGAAGCGCAAACGAAAGGCCGCGCCGGTATATTCCAGGACTATCATCTGCGCATTGCAGGCGTAATAAGGGACTACGGCATGTTTGACCGTGATGAAGCGCCTGCAGACAGTCGCAACTTTCATTATTAAGGAGTTTCATATTTACCGGTTTCTTCAAGAATAAATGCGGCCCTGTCTGCTATCGGCATTTTAGGCACCTCTACCAGCACATAGTCATATTTTTTATAAACGTTTTTCAGCACTTCATAAGTAGCCACAGCAGTTTCAAAACTCTGCTTCCGCTCGGCATCGGTTTGATAGATCTCTTCCCATGGCGGAAACAGAAACACCTGCTGATTGTAACGCAACTGTTGTGTAGCACTTTTCAGTTCCTCATCCACCGGTAAATTATTCACTTCCGCATGGCAGATCACATCCGGCAGGCCGCGGTCAAAAAAAACGGCGCCCGTACTGGCAGGCGGGGCCATATCAAATACTGCAATAGTCTGTTCCTGCATCAGCTGCATATATAGCTGCATGTCTTTCCATGGAACGCCAGGCCCATCGCTGGCTACCTGCTGCCGTATGATCTGCCGCGCTACCTCCGGAATGCAGAGATAGCCCTTTTGTTCCAGTACTTCTATCACGGCGGTTTTTCCTGCACCGGGCCCACCCGTAAATACAAAGCAATGCGCTTTGTACAATGGTTTTGTCATTGTCATTATCGCTTATGTTAAAATGAAAAAAGAAAGTGAAGGTTTACCAGGGGTGTTACAAATATAAACATTACCGGCAAATGGAAGATGGGTTTGAGGTTTTAACATCCAGCGAACCTCAAACCTCAACTTTGTTTATTGTCTGATCACTTTAAGGCTTCGCTCCCCCGCTCACGCGACGAACCTTCACAATATAGATACCCGGCGGCAGTTGAGCTCCTGCAGTAACAGCCCCGGTGGCTTGCCATTCGATAGGGTTTCGAAAGGCGTGGGTTACAGCTTTTTCAGCAGTGCATCGATCAGCGGCAGCTGCCCTTCCAGTATTTTCTGCCGGGCTTCCGGGATGTCAAACCAGCCGCATTTATCCACTTCCGGGAAACTGGCTTTTTTACCGGAGCGGGGCGGCCACTCCATCTCAAAAGTATTGCTGCGGACTTTCGCCTGGTCTATATAGCCTTCCCTGGCCCAGGCGTATACGGTTTTGCCGCCCTTTTGTTTAATGGGGTCCAGGGCAATAAAGGCTTGTTTGCTGGCTTCCAGGGCAATACCGGTCTCTTCCTCCCATTCCCGCAGCGCGGCTGCCAGGGGATCTTCACCGGTATCGTATTCGCCTTTGGGAATTGACCAGGCGCCGGCATCCTTCTTTGCCCAGAATGGCCCTCCGGGGTGAACCAGGAATACCTGCAGCGCATGGCCGCGGTAACGGTATAACAATATGCCGGCGCTCATCTTACCCATGTGTGAAATTATACAAGCGCCGGGCCAACCCCGTAGAGAGTAATACTCAATGAGATAAATTTGTACACTTACATCTAAAAATTCTTTTATCTAACATACGTTAAAACAACTATCCGCTGTAACGCTGAGCCCTCTTGTATTACCTGCCTTTTAACTTTTAAGGGCATACTTTTGTCATGCCCTTTATCCGGCATGAATCTTTTATTTCCCGCGGAAAAATTGTATCTATGTTCTGATTTGCCGACTAATTGGAGTTTTTCATCGATTTACGGCATTAACCTTATGCAAGACTAGACCGTGGACCAGATTGCCGCTATAAGATCAGGTACGATAACTGCTTTTGAGGAAGTGTATTACGCGTTTCATGAGAAACTGTATTTCTATTTCCTGAAGCGAACCACCGATGCCGATGTGGCAACAGAACTGGTACAGCTTACCTTCATCAAACTCTGGCGCTACCGCAGCCACCTGAACGAAGAACTGCCGCTTTCCCAACAGATCTTCCGCATTGCCAGGACTACCCTGATAGACGTATTGCGCCGTAAAGCCCAGCACCGCTCCATTCCCGTAGCAACCGACCAGCTACCAGAACTACCGGATACCTCTCACGTAGCCCAGGAACGTGAAACGAGAGACATCATGCACCGGGCCATAGAGCACCTCTCCCCCGAAAGGAAAAAGATCATCCAGTACCGCATCAACGGCTTTTCCAACCGCGAAATAGCCGCCCACCTCTCCATTTCCCTGAAAACTGTCGAGAACCAGGTAAACCGCGCCATCAAGCAGCTCAAGGAATCCATCGCCCTCCTCCTGATTATTGTCAACATCCTGTAATAACCTCATTTTCACTGGCTTCCAACTGCACACTGCCAACTGTCAACTTTTTTTTCTCCCCCGTGGGTGTACCCTCCTTTTCCAGCGTAGTATATCATAAACTGGGTCATATTTTTGCCAGATGAAGATTACCCGTGCATTAATAGAGAAATTTTTTCAGAACCAATGTACTGCAGAAGAAGCATCGGCAGTGGGGAAATATCTGGAACAACACCCGGAAGAACTGGAAGCATGGCTGCCGGAACAGGAATTTGAAGCGTACGAGCCGGAGGGCCGCCTTCACCCTGAGCACAGCGCCACCATGCTGAACGAAGTACACCGGGAGTCAAAAATATTACGCATCCGCCGCTATAGCGCCTGGGCAGCAGCCATTGCCCTTTTGCTCACAGCCGGCGGCTATTGGTGGCAGCAACAGCAGGTAAAAGACCTGCAACCAGTGTTAGCCAGCCGCCAACAGGAAATATCTCAGGATACTGTAGTAAGCAATACCGGTACCGCCATACGGCACATTACACTGCCCGATGGCTCCGACGTCGCATTGGAGCAATATAGCTCCCTGCGATGGACGCCCGGGTTCACCCGGACGCAACGCGCGCTCACCCTGGTGGGTGCAGCCACTTTTAATGTCGCACAGGACGAGGGACGACCATTTATTGTATATTCTGAAAATGTAGCAACCACCGTACTCGGAACAGCCTTCAGGGTCAGCGCCTATAAAGGCGATGCAGCCGTGAAAGTAAGATTGCTGGCCGGTAAGGTAATGGTAAAAACAACAGGAGCTCAAGCCGAAAAAGGCATTGTCTATTTAACACCCGGCCAGGAATGCGCCTTCAACAAAGGAGAAAGCTCTCTCACCGTTTACCGGTACGAGCCCATCCCGGGAAGCGTAAAGCCGGAACCATTAAAAGGCAACATTGCAGAGAACGGCGAAGAGCTCCTGTTTACCAATGTACCATTGCCTGAGGTGCTCAAAAAGTTTGAAACTGTTTACAACGTCAACATCAGCTATTCCACACAGCAGTTAAAGAAGTACTACTTCACAGGAACCATCAGCAGGAAAGATGCCGTACACGGTATACTCAAAACCATTGCTGAACTGAACCGCCTGCAGCTCTCCCAGGATAGCACCGGATACCATATTTCGAGATAACAGAGATGACAATGATCAACTGGCTGATTTACGCCGCTGCCACCCTGCTCCCGGCAGATACTTCCGCACAACGCATTATACTCGCTGAACAATCACAACACCGTATAGCCATTGCAGATGTATCCACTCAACAGATCGTATGGGAGTGGAAACCCGCGCTTTCCAATGTAAAACAAGAGCATGTAAAGTGGTTCAATAACCCCAGCGAAGCCAAAGTGGTATACGACGGAAAATATGTGCTCACCTGCGCTTCAGGCGGTGGTGTGGCATTGGTGCGCATTGCAGATAAGAAGACAGTTTTCTACGCCTATGCCGGGGGCAATACCCACTCTGCAGAACTATTGCCCGATGGCAATATTGTAACGGCATCCAGCACGGATAATTACCTTATGCTGTTCAGCGTGGACACACTCCGCGCTCCCGAACAGGTGTACAGCAAAAAGATCACGATCGCTTTCGGGCATAATGTAGTGTGGGACAAACAACGGCAGTTACTTTGGTCTGCTGCCATGTCTGAGCTGAAAGCATTCCACTATAACTTCAACAAAACGCAGCCTGATCTCTCACTGGATACGGCCATCGCATTGCCCGGCACAGAAGCGCATGACCTCTTCCCTGTTTATGGAGAGGATGCATTGTGGCTGACTAATACCACGCACGTATACCAGTATAAACTGTCCCGCCATCAGCTGGAACAGTTCAATACGCCTTACCAGGAACATATTAAAAGCATTACAAACGGTCCTGCCGTACTGCCCGTGATCATTATAAAACCCAAGACCTCCTGGTGGACGGATGAAGTCATCGATATTACAGGAAAGCGCATCTTCTTCAAAGAAGGATTGAAGATCTACAAAGCGCGCTGGGTACTGCCCAATTCATTCAGCTACGGCCTATAAAGAAAGAAGAATGAATGACCGGTAACATACATCACCAGCTATTCATTCTTCATATCGGTTAAAGAATTATACCAGCCTCAACCGGCATACTCAATCTACAGGCGCCCTGCCGCGAATAACACTCAGTAATATAGCTATAATAGCTAATACCAGCAATGCATGTATAAGGCCACCGGCAGAATATACAAAAAAGCCTAATACCCATCCTATAATCAGAATAACGGCTATCAGATACAGTATGCTTCTCATATACTACGTGTTTTGGTTACCAGATATAGTTAAAATTCTGTGCCAATACCGAAACCTCTTATAACTAATAATATAGCATTGAAAAAAAAGCCTTTTTTGTTCATTGTATTGTGGAACGGATTCCACCATGCGTGCAAAAAATAGGTCATAATCAGCCTGTAAAAACCCATCGGAAAGAGCCTCCCGGACGGGGTTTCCAAATGGTAGCATTTTTGGAAATATAATTTAGAAAAAAGTAAGCAATGGCCTTCCCGAAAGTAATGCCCCTCGGCGAGAGTGAAATAATACAGCAAAGATTAGGTATAGCCATATTAGGACTGGGAACATTTAGTACAGAGCGGATCATACCCGCCGTACATCAGTCCAGCTACTGTGGACTGGCTGCGGTGATCTGTGGTGATGATCACGATAAAAAAGAGGTGGCAGGCCAGTATGATATCGATGAAAAGCAGGTATTCTACTATGATGAAATGGACACTATTTCCGAAGACAGCGGAATACGACTGGTATACATAGCAGTACCCAATGCTTTGCATCACAAGTACGCGTTGAAAGCTGCCGCAGCTGGTAAACATATATTGTGCGAAATGCCCCTCGGCATTTCTGTAAAAGAATGCGGCGAAATCGTGGCCGCCGCCAAGAAACATAAAGTGAAGCTGTATAACAGCTATCATCTGCAGTTCAGTCCCTGGCACCAGGAAATGGAGAGACTGGGTACATGCGGCGTAATGGGAAAAGTGAAGCAGATGAAAGCCCGTTACAGCCGCCGCCTGGATGCTGGTAACGACGATTGGAGATTGAAGAAAGAGATGGCCGGGGGCGGCGCCCTGCTGGATCTGGGCCTGTGGCTGGTACAGGCGTGCCGTCATATAAGCGGTGAGGAACCTGTATACGTAAAGGCATACAAAGAAAACAAACGATCCGGTGCAGACCGCGAAATGGAAGATGCGGTGCACTGGGAAATGGGTTTCCCCTCAGGGGCTATAGCAGACTGCAGCTGCAGTTACGGGGATGAACAAAACCTTATTGAAGTAGAAGCGGAAAAGGGGACCTTCTCTCTTAACCCGGCCTTTGACCTACAGAAGATCCGCGGCCAGGTGAATAAGGAAGAAATGAAGTTTCCTGAAGTAATGCCTGAAGAAGTGTTATTAGACCATGTAGCCTATAGCATTATATACAACGAGCCCTCGCCTGTTAACGGCGCAGAAGGGCTCAAAGATATGCGTGTGATAGCAGCGATCTATCGCAGCATAGACTCCGGTAAGGAGGAACGCCTATTGTAATAACCATATTTACAAACATCAAAACAATGAACCATGCAACAGAATGAAAAATTAGTGGAGCTGTTAAGCGACCTCGTAAAGATCAATAATGATCGTGTGGAAGGATATGAAAAAGCAATAGCACAAACCGATGACGCAGACCTGAAAGCTCTATTCCAACGCATGATAGATGAAAGCCATACTTATGAGAGTCAGTTGAATGAAGAGCGGGTTAAACTGGGTGGCGATATCGAAACCGGTACCACCGTTTCGGGCAAGATCTATCGTGCATGGATGGATGTAAAGGCCACCTTCACCGGCGATAGCCGCCATGCAATCCTGGCCAGCTGTGAATATGGGGAAGATGCTGCCCAGCGGGCCTACGATGAAGCCCTCCGTACAGACACCCCGATGCCGTACAGCCTGAGGGAATTGATCGCTAATCAGAAAGGAGCGCTCAGACGCTCACACGATACCATTAAAACTTATCGGGATATGGAGAAAGTAAGCTGACGTGACTATTTATGCTGTGCAGACAGCGGTGAGCCTGTTCATTTTGTTCATTTGGCTTTGTTAATAGGTTGTTCATTATGAGCGGCTTAAATTTGGACAGTATGATGGCTGCTACTTATGTTTATAAGTAAGCTCCCGTTAAGTTTTAATGATTAATGGATTTAGGTTTTCACGGTGCCTTCCTCCTTATGGGTGGAAGGCACTTTAATTTTAACTGATCGCCCTGTCCCAGTCCTTCCACACCGGCTCATACCCTTGTTGCTTCAGCATACTGGCAATCGCATGGGCGCTTCGCTCATCCGATATTTCAAACTGCTCGAGTGATTGCAGGTCGCTGGCATACCCGCCGGGGTTGGTTTTAGAACCCGCGCTCATGGTGGTAATGCCCAGTTTGATTACATGGTCCCTGAAATGCTCAGATTCCCTGGTAGAAAGACTAAGCTCTACATCAGGGTCCAGCAGGCGGTAGGCGCAGATTAGCTGCACCAGCTCGCGGTCTTTCATCTCTACCTTGGGAGGCAGGCCGCCTGAACATGGACGCAGCCTTGGAAAGGAAATGCTGTAACGTGTTTGCCAGTAGGTCTTTTCCAGGTATTGCAGATGCAGGGCGGTAAAGAAACTGTCTGTTCTCCAGTCTTCCAGCCCTATCAGCACGCCCAAGCCTATTTTATGGATACCAGCCCGGCCCAGGCGGTCCGGTGTTTCCAGCCGGTAGTCAAAATTGGATTTACGGCCCCTGGGATGATGCAGTTTATAGTCCGCCCGGTGATAAGTTTCCTGGTATACCAATACGCTTTGCAGCCCCATTGGTATCAGCGCTGCATATTCCGTTTCGTCCATTGGTTGCACTTCCATGCTGATATGGGAGAAGTGCGGGCGCACCAGCTGCAGCGCTTCTTTAAAGTAATCCAATCCTACTGTTTGCCAGGCTTCGCCCGTTACCAGCAGCACATGTTCATAGCCCATGGCCTTGATGGCTTTTACCTCCTGCAGGATCTCCGCTTCGTTCAGCGTTTTGCGGTGTATCTTGTTATCCAGGCTAAAGCCGCAGTAGGTGCAGATGTTCTGGCACTCATTGGAAAGATATAGCGGAATGTACAGCTGCATCGTGTTGCCAAAACGCTGCAGCGTCAGGCGGTGACTGAGCTGCGCCATTTGCTCAAGATAAGGTTGCGCAGCAGGAGACAACAACGCCTTGAAATCTTCCAGGCTTCGCCTGGAGGCCGCCAGCGCCCGTTCCACATCCGCCGCCGTTTTACTGTATATATCCGCTTTCACGGTATCCCAGTCGTATTGATCAAATATCTCTTTAAAGCTTGTTTGCATGTTGAACTTGATTAAAGTATGACCACTTGTCCCATCATTCTCCATCCAGGAAAGCTAGCAACGGACTACTTGCTACCGCCTCACTTTTTATCCCGGGTAATCCCGCTTCATAGGCCATCCTCCCCGCTATTACCGCCTCTTTAAACGCCAACGCCATCTGCACAGGATCTTGCGCTACCGCTATTGCCGTATTCACCAGCACCGCATCCGCTCCCATTTCCAGCGCCCTGGCAGCATCAGAAGGCCTTCCTATCCCTGCATCTATCACCACCGGCACCCTGCTCTGCTCAATAATGATCTCCAGGAAATCAAAGGTCCTAAGGCCTTTATTACTCCCTATAGGCGCGCCCAGCGGCATCACCGCAGCAGTACCAACATCTTCCAGCCTTTTGCATAATACCGGATCTGCATGCACATAAGGCAACACTATAAACCCCAGTTTTACCAATGCTTCCGCTGCCTCCAGTGTCTCTATCGGATCCGGCAGCAGGTAGCGTGGATCAGGATGTATCTCCAGCTTCACCCAATTGGTTTCCAGCGCCTCGCGTGCTAATTGTGCTGCATAGACCGCTTCTTTTGCAGTGCGTACACCAGAGGTATTAGGCAGCAGCTGCAGCTGCGGATGTGCAAGGTGCTGCAGCATATCATCTGCCTGGTTATGCATATCCACCCGTTTAAGGGCTACCGTTACCAGCTCAGAGCCGGAAGCCAGCAATGCCTGTTCCATCACGGCTGCAGAGGAGAATTTGCCTGTGCCGGTGAACAGGCGGGATTGAAAAGTATGTCCGGCTATCTCTAACTGTTTCATGTTGTCAGGATTGATAGTTTAACGGGTTCAAACTTTCATAAATACGGCGCACCACTTGCTGCCTGTTCACAGCTGATGTTATCAGGCCGCTCACGGCCACACCATGCACACCTGCCGCCTGCAAGGCTGGTATGTCTTCCAGCAAAATGCCGCCGATGGCTACCACCGGTATCGTTATACCTTGCTCTTTCAGCTGCTGTACGATATGAGCAATACCTTCCAGCCCCAGTATCGCACTAAGCTTCTCTTTAGTTGTGGTAAAGCGGTAAGGGCCCAGGCCTACGTAATCGGCTTGATCCTTTACATGCTGCAGTATATCAGCCAGCGTGTTGGAAGTGCCGCCTATAATAAATCCCGGACCGGTAATGGCCCTTGCCGCAGCCACTGTCATATCATTTTTGCCTACATGCACGCCATGCGCTTCCACCGCTTTGGCAATCTGCGGGTAGTCATTAATGATAAGCTTTGCCTGATAGCTGTCACAGATCTTTTTCGCTGCCAGTGCCGCCGGCATGATGGCTTCAGGAGTAGTGTGCTTGATGCGCAGCTGTATCCAGTTGCAGCCCGCATCGCAGGCGGCTTTGATATTATCTGTATGGTCTGCGCTGTTTGTTTGTTGTGATATGTAATGTAAGTTGCTGATCATAATAAATGGTATCCTAATAGTGATGAATGACTGCCCAGAAAATTTTCCGTATACGCTTTACCGTTAACACAAGCATCCGGCAGGGAATATCCCAGGGCCAGCTGCGCCGTGATGGCGGCAGAGAGTACACAGCCTGAGCCGTGTTTGGCAGATACGAACTGATCGCCGGGCAAAAGGTCTGATTCGCCATCAGTCCAATAGAGCGTGTCCCAGCCCTTGCGATCGGGTCGGTGCCCGCCTTTAAGCAGTACGGCGCAATGCCTGCTGAGCGCCCGGGCAGCGGCTTGTCCGTCTGCATCGGGCGGCAGCTTGTTCAGCGCCAGTACTTCGTTATAGTTGGGCGTGAGCAGGTAGAGATAAGGCAGTACGGCCTTCCAGGCGATAGCCTGCCCATCCTCGTGAAAGCTGAATCCTGCAGATGCTTTCAGCACGGGATCCAGCACAATGCGGATGCCCGGCCTTAGCGTGTGCAGGGCCTCCAGCACTTCCAGCAGGGTAGGCACATCGGCCACAATACCTATTTTGCAATAGGCCGGCATGAACTTTTTGAGCAGCGGCTCTGCCTGTGCAATGATGCGTGCAGCCGGCAGCCAGTCCACCGAAAGGAATTGCTGGTCTGTCTGTACGGTAAGGGCCGTACAAACGCCTAGTCCGTAAGTGCGCTGAGCCTCAAAGGTCTTGATGTCTGCCAGCAGCCCGGCGCCCCCGCTGGGGTCCAGTCCTGCCAGGCTCATTACGTATGGGCGGTCCCGTTCCATTCCTTTTTAATTTCGGTGAAGTGTTGTACTGCTTTATCAGGTTCCTGCCAAAGGGCGCCCAGGAGGGCGATACCGTCAAATCCCATTTGCTGTGCCAGTCCTGCATTGCTTTGATCCACACCGCCCAGGGCCAGCACACGGGCGTTGCCAGCACGGATGTCACGTTGTAAACGGAAATCTGTTTCCACTTGCCCCTTGTATCCTGGTTTGGAAATGCTGTCAAACACAGGACTTAACAGTAACAGATCCCAATGAGCCCTCATCACAGGCAGGTCCTTCGTGTGATGTATGCCTGTACTGAGTAAACATCCTTCACTGCGCAAGGCTTCCAGCCATTGCGGCGGCGTGCTGTTGCGCAGATTTTCGCTGAAGTGAGCGCCCAGTAAACCATACCGTTGTTGCAGCTGACAATACTGCGCGATCAGTATGTGCGGATAAACAGCAGGATCGGTCTGCTCCAGCAGGTTGACATAATCATCTTCCGTCCAGCCGGGTTTACGCAACAGAATGGCGTCTGCTCCTGCGGAGAGCAGTTCCTTCCAGCATTCCGTTTCTCCCGGAAGATGATCTGCGGGTGTAATTACAACTAGCATGGCAATTACAAATAGATCTCTCCTCCCTGTACCTTAAATGCTTCGGCTTGTGCTTCCATGCCTGCATTAAGTGCTTCTTCATCGCTTACGCCCTGTGTATTGGCAAAATCCCGTACTTCCTGCGTGATCTTCATGGAGCAGAAATGAGGACCGCACATAGAACAGAAGTGCGCAATCTTGGCGCCTTCTGCGGGCAGTGTTTCGTCGTGATAAGACTTGGCTGTTTCCGGATCCAGCGAAAGGTTGAACTGGTCTTCCCAGCGGAACTCAAAGCGGGCTTTGCTCAGGGCATTATCGCGGTGTTGTGCGCCGGGATGGCCTTTGGCCAGGTCGGCAGCATGGGCGGCAATTTTGTAAGCGATCACGCCTTGTCTTACATCTTCCTTATTAGGCAGTCCCAGGTGCTCCTTCGGTGTTACATAGCACAGCATCGCAGTGCCGAACCAGCCGATCATGGCTGCGCCGATGGCAGAGGTGATATGATCATAGCCGGGCGCGATGTCTGTTGTCAAAGGACCGAGTGTGTAGAACGGTGCTTCGTGGCAGTGCTGCAGCTGCTTCTCCATGTTCACTTTGATCAGTTGCATGGGCACGTGTCCCGGACCTTCGATCATTACCTGCACATCATGTTTCCATGCCTGTGTTGTCAGCTCGCCGAGTGTTTCCAGTTCACCGAACTGCGCAGCATCGTTAGCGTCTGCAATGCTACCGGGACGCAGGCCATCACCCAGGGAAAAAGCAACGTCATAAGCTTTCATGATCTCGCAGATCTCTTCAAAATTCGTGTACAGGAAATTTTCCTTATGGTGAGCCAGGCACCATTTAGCCATGATGGAGCCACCGCGGCTTACAATACCGGTGGTACGTTTAGCCGTCAGTGGTACATAGCGCAACAATACTCCCGCATGAATGGTGAAGTAGTCAACGCCTTGCTCTGCCTGTTCTATCAGCGTGTCGCGGAACAGTTCCCAGCTAAGCTCTTCTGCTTTGCCGTTCACTTTTTCCAGCGCCTGGTAAATAGGCACCGTACCGATGGGTACAGGCGAATTGCGGATGATCCATTCCCTGGTTTCATGTATATGCTTGCCGGTGCTCAGGTCCATGATGGTATCTGTACCCCAGCGGCAGGCCCATACGGCCTTTTCTACCTCTTCTTCTATACTGGAGCTCACGGCGGAGTTGCCGATATTGGCGTTGATCTTTACCAGGAAATTACGCCCGATGATCATGGGCTCGCTTTCCGGGTGATTGATATTAGAGGGGATGATGGCCCTGCCTGCAGCCACTTCCTGGCGTACAAATTCAGGCGTAATGAATTGTACCGGTGTATTGGCGCCGAAAGAATGCCCTTTGTGCTGCTGCCACAGTTCATTGTTTTCGCGGAACAGCTGTTCTGCGCACTGGTTCTCCCGGATGGCGATATATTCCATTTCCGGGGTGATCATGCCCTGGCGGGCATAATGCATCTGTGAAACATTGTGTCCTGCTTTGGCGCGCAACGGCGTTTGCAGATGGGTAAAGCGCAATGCGTCCAGGTTTTTGTCTCCCAGGCGTTCACGGCCATATGCAGAGGTAAGGCGTGTTAAGGTTTCAGTATCGTTGCGTTGCTGTATCCAGGGTTCCCGAAGGCGGGGCAGACCTTTGCGCACATCGATATCAGCAGCGGGGTCGGTATACGGTCCGCTGGTATCGTACACTATTACCGGCGCATTGGGAACGGCGTCTCCGTTCCTGCCGTTCAGGCGTGTAGGTGTTAAGCTGATCTCACGCATGGCCACTTTGATGTCATGCAGTTGTCCGGGTACATAGATCTTGCCCGAAGCCGGAAAAGGCGCGCGGCTGATGGTGTGCTCAGTAGCTTGTTGAGCCATAACAAATGAGTTTTTTGCTGTTAGGATTGTTGTTAAACGTACGTTACAGGAATGCAGGCAGGGACGATCGGCGTAGCGATACGCTGGTCATCATCTGTTTAATAAGAGATATTAATTACTTATCCGCCTTGCGTGGCCCTGATAATCGTGACCCTGTCTGAAGCCTGCAGGGTTTGCTGATCCCAGTGTGCTTTGGGGATCACTTCATTGTTAATGGCAATAGCAATGCCTTTTGCGGATGGCAGTTGAATAAACTGTAAGAGTGCAGCAACGGTAGTGGCTGGCTGCACCGCATAAAGTTTATTGTTCACAAGTACTTCCATGTGTTACATGAATTTTAGATGAAACAATAAACTTTAAGGATGTGTGTAAAGAAGAGATATGATCAGTAACTTTTCCCTCCGGCAGTATGAGCTGCGTCAGGTACTGAGGGTATTATCTCAGCTTCCCGCTGGTTGACGGGAAACACCCCTAAAGTGATGTCAAAGATAATCATCAATGCCTAAATCCCAAATTGGATTTGTAATTTGGTATCTTTGAAGCATATGAACAGGAATCTGTTACTGACCGCAATGATGATTACCGCGCTGGCCTGCACGCCGCCATCCAAACCGGCAAAAACGGCTACCGATACCCTTGCGGATGCAGACAGCAGCCTGATAAAACAGGCCGATAGCACAGGCATCGCCCCGCTACCCGATACTACATTCATCAGGGCAGATACCATCAGTTATGAGCCTACAGCGCTCACCGGCAAGTGGCTGCGCCCGGTACCCGGACGTGACAAGGAAACGCAGGGCTTTGACCTCAGGAAAGACGGCAGCGCGCACTCCATCAACATGTATACACTGGTATACGAAAAATGGGCGCTCTCAAAAGATACGCTCCTGTTATGGAACCATACGGAAGGGGTGCATCAGAAAGATTCGGCAGCTACGGTAGACACTACCATCATTAAAGATCTCTCAGATACCACACTGGTGATATTCCCGGTAAAAGCCGCGGAAGGATACCTGGAAAAATACGAGAAGAAGATAGAAAAGGGGGGAAGGGTTAAAGGGAAAAAGCAAAAATAAACTGCCCTCCCATGTAGAGGATAAACAGCTTATTCTTGCTTTTTATATCGCACTCTCAACTGTATATCAGCCACAGACCTACCACCACAGATACCACCGCCATAAACAGTCCGGCAGTAGCCAGCTGCATGTCGTCAATGTTCTTGCGTGATTTCCACATGCAAAAAATACTAACAACCGCGCCGACACTACCGAGTACAATTGCGGTATTGGGGCTCTTGGTGGCAAAAGAAGCAATAGCGGCAATAACGCCTACGAACAGGCCTATAAAGCCAGCTATTTTTGTTGAAGCAATGTGATGTTGTGTTGCCATATCACTATTTTAATTATAGATTACAGGAATGAGTATTTCTCCATCAAGAATTAACCGGCCGTTGCTCCATCAGCACATTTGTTTTATCCCAGGGGACTTTCAGTAAGGGGCCTATATCCTGGTACCGTGCGTCCTGGTATTCATCCAGTCCGTAGCGGATGCGGGTAGTATCCGTCACGGTTACAAAAGTGCCGCAGATACGGTCCCATATAGAAAATATATTAGCGTAGTTGGAATCTGTTTCAGGCTGGTAACGGCTGTGGTGCACCTTGTGCATATCCGGCGAGACGATGATCCAGCTCAGGCCTTTATCCAGCCAGCCCGGCAGTTTTATATTAGCATGGTTGAACTGCGACATCAGGGCCGACAGACTTTGGTACAACATCACCATCCAGATAGGAATGCCCATGCTTACAATGGCCACGATCAGTGCGCCTATACGAAAAACGCTTTCTACCGGGTGATGGCGTAGCGCCGTAGTAACGTCTATGTTAGTATCAATGTGGTGGATCTTGTGAAAATGCCACATCCATTCCACTTTGTGCTGCACCAGATGGATCAGGTAAGCGCCCAGGAAATCCAGCATTAACAAGGCCAGTATAAAATGCAGCCAGGCAGGCGCCCCTAGCCAGTACAACAAACCAAACCGTGCCTGCCCCGTCCATTCAGAAGCTTTCACCACCAGGAATGCAAATCCTACATTGATGATGGCGGTAGTAACCGTAAAGAAAATGTTAGTGCCTGCATGCCGGAAACGATTGTTGCTGAACCGGAACCGGGGAATGAACCCTTCTATGATCCATAACAACAAGAGTCCTGCCACCAGTAATGCACTGCGGTAAGTTGGGGGTATATTTTCGAAGAATGCCTCCATGACTCTTTTCGGCAATTGATAAATGAATCTGTCTTACGTCCTATGGGATTATTCATAATGATAACCGCACACGATACCCGTGTAGCGGTGTATTCATTACGCTTTTAGTTACTGTCCTGTCTGTTTTTGCTACCTTAAATTACGACTTTTTGAGCGGATTATTTTGCGGCAGAGTGCGCTATGGGAAAGAAAAAAGCAACCTCTTTGTCAGAGATTGCTTTATATATTTTGAATTAGTTTCAAGCTATAAGCTATCGCTAGTTATTCAGCATCAACGGCATTACCAGCATCAGCAGGTCTTCATTTTCCTGCTTCTCAGAAGGCTTCAGGATACCAGCTTTAGTAGGGGTAGACAGTTCAATGCTGATCTCGTCACCTTCTGCCGCATTCAGCATTTCGATGAGGAATTTCGCATTGAAAGCTATCTGCATATCATCGCCGGTATACTGGCAACCCATGCGTTCTGTACCTTCAAAGGAGAAGTCTACATCCTGGGCGGTCAGTTGCAGTTCGCTGCCCGTAATGTTCAGTGCTACCTGGTTGGTGCTTTTATTGGCAAACACGCTTACCCTTTTCAATGCATTCTGGAAATCAGATTTTGCCAGGGTAAGGCGGTAAGGATTATCTTTTGGTATTACCACTTTATAGTCGGGGAAACGGGCATCTATCAGGCGACAGATCATCTGGGCGCCGTCGTGCGATACAAAGAAGTGGTTCTGGCTGTAAGCGATCTTTACTTCGCTCTCATTGTCGGGCAAAGCAGATTTCAGCAGGTTCAGCGGCTTTTTAGGCACGATGAAGGTATCTGCCTGCGGACAGTTGGCGTCTGTTCTTACATATTTTACCAGGCGGTGCGCGTCGGTGGCTACAAAAGTGAGGCTCTTGTTGGAGAGCTCGAAGTAAACACCTGTCATCGCCGGGCGCAGGTCGTCATTGCTCACTGCGAACAGCGTTTTATTGATAGCGGTCACAAGGGCGGAAGACACCAGCGAGAAAGAAGTGGTATCATCTGCCGTAGGCTCCTTCGGGAAATTCTCAGGGTTCTCTCCCATCACCTTGTACTTACCGTTATCTGAAGTGATCTCCACGGCATAAGAGTTCAGGTCAATGTGAAAGGTCAGCGGCTGATCCGGCAGGTTCTTCAGGGAGTCCATCAGGATCTTTGCCGGGATGCAGATACGGCCGCTTTCCTTGGCTTCTACCTCCAGCTTTACCTTCATTACAGTTTCAAGGTCGGTGGCTACCACTGTTAACTGGTTCTTGTCGATCAGGAAAAGAAAATCTTCCAGTATGGGCAGTACCGTATTGGAGTTGATAACCCCGCTGATCTGTTGTAATTGCTTTAACAAAGTAGAGGAAGAAACAATAAATTTCATCTGTTAATCTGATTAGATGGACGTTGTAAAATAAAACCATTCATAATGCTTATTATGAATGGCCAACAAAGATATTTAAAAGTTGTCTGAAAAATTGTATCGATGTATTAACATGCATTTTACAATTTTTCTCTTACTCCTGCTTGCTTTCCTATGATATTTTTTTGAACAATCTCTTGTGGACAAACATTAGGGCAAAACCTAATGTTAGATAAAAAGCCTGCGTTTTGCCACTTCTGTTGAATAAAATATTGCCAAAGCGGCGTTTGGTTAAATATTATAAAAAGAATACTGAGATTCTTTCAAATTATATACAGATCGGTTACCTTTGGCGCGCAAAAAACATTAACAAAACCAAAAAACCGGGATTTATGAAACTGTCTCATCTAGCCGAAACTTTGATCGGGTCTGAAATTATTAAGCTGGCCGGCGAGATAAAGGAAAAGATGGCGAAAGGCGATAAGATCTACAACTTTACCATCGGCGATTTCGATCCTAAGGTTTTTCCTATCCCCGTGGAGTTTGAGCAGGAAATTATCACTGCTTACAAGGAACACTACACTAACTATCCCCCTGCAGACGGTATCCCTGAACTGCGTAAGGCAGTAGGCGGGTTTATTGCCGAACGCGAAAGGTTGGACTACGACCCCGCCAAAGAGATCGTGATCTCCTGTGGCGGCCGTCCCATTATATACGCTACCTACCGTACCATTGTAGATCGCGGCGAAAAAGTGATCTACGCTACCCCTTCCTGGAACAACAACCACTACACCCACTTCCTGGAAGCCGAGCACGTGGTGCTGGAAACCACACCGGAAAACGACTTCATGCCCACTGCCGCTGAACTGAAGCCCCTGCTAAAGGGCGCTACCCTGCTGGCCCTCTGCTCTCCGCAGAACCCTACAGGTACTACCTTCGGTAAAAAGCAGCTGGAAGAGATCTGTGACCTGGTGATAGCTGAGAACAAAAGCCGTGGCGCTGATGAAAAGCCGCTGTACATCATGTACGACCAGATGTATTGGGTGCTCACCTTCGGCGAAACACACCACTACAACCCGGTATCCCTCCGTCCGGAGCTGAGAGACTACACCATCTTCATCGACGGTATGAGTAAGGCTTTTGCCGCTACCGGCGTGCGTGTGGGCTGGGCTTTAGGTCCCGCACATGTGATCGGTAAGATGAAGTCTATCCTCTCCCACGTAGGCGCCTGGAGCCCCATGGCAGAGCAGAAAGCCGCAGCCCGCTACCTGGTGCAGAAAGAGAATGTGGATAAATACCTGCAGCACTTCAAAGCCGAAGTGGAAGAAAGACTGGTAAAAATATACGAAGGCTTTGCCAACCTGAAGAAAGATGGTCATGCCGTAGATTGTATCGCCCCCCAGGCGGCCATCTATCTCACCATCAAACTCGACCTGCACGGCAAAACCACTGCAGACGGCAAAGTGCTGGATACCCAGGCAGCCGTTACCTCCTACATCCTGGACGAAGCTAAACTGGCAGTAGTGCCGTTCTATGCCTTCGGCGCCGCCAAAGACTCTCCCTGGTACCGCCTCAGCGTAGGCACCTGCGTGAAGGAAGAGATCCCGGCTATGCTCCAGCAGCTGAAAGTGGCCCTGGAGAAACTCAAATAGCATTCAATTAGATGGTTTAATAAGATTCATCTGAGAGCCGCATCCGAAAGGTGCGGCTCTCGTCATTTATTGCATTGATATCTATATCAGATAGCATAAAGATTGGTATGATTTACAGTGTAGATCCGGTAATGAGCCGTAGATGTCCCCTCCCTTATAAGAGACGGGATATCTACGGCTCAACTAGGGGACAACTACGGGACATCTACGGAACATATGGGAGTCCGATAGGAATGTTAGCCGGGTTTTATACCACTATCAGCCCGATGGGCATAGGGTTGGGACCATCTTCACTTCCTTCTTCGCGTCATTGCGAGGCCCGCCAAGGCGCTGTGGAGAGCCGGGCCGAAGCAATCTCCTCACGCAATCTATAACATAATCTTCGCGGAGATTGCGGCAGAAGATTGCTTCGTCGCCCCACGCGCTAGGCCCTAGGGCTCCTCGCAATGACGGTAAATTAAGTATCCTTCGCTTACTCCTGCTCCTTTGACTCCATCGTCAACCTACTGCTTGAATTCCCAATAGTATTCATAACCAATCACTTACTATTATTTCCGACTTTTTGACTTTTCCAGCCTAAAAGTTAAATAACTGTTAATTGGTCAACTGTCTTTACTATTTCCAAAAAATGTTCTACTTTTGACTCAGAAACCAAAAAAGTCAAAAAGTAAAATGATTGCAGAGACCAAAGACGAAATGAAAGAGAGGATCTTGGAGGCAGCTCTCAAGCGCTTTACCCATTACGGTTCCGCCAAAACCACCATGAACGAGATCGCAGAAGACCTCGGGTGTTCCAAGGCGTCATTATATTACTATTTCCCGGATAAGAAAGGACTGCACCGCGCAGTACTGATGAAAATAGCAGAGAACTTCTTCGCTGAACTGGAAGCACTCGCAGAGCATATTGTGTCAGCTGAAGCTACCCTGCAACAGATCACCGAGGTCCGTTCCAATTTTATCCGCCGTTTCTGCCGCCTGGAGCTCTTCAGGATCCTGAATGAAACACAGCCGGAAGAAATGCAGCAGGTGATCAAGGAAGCCCGGGAAAGAGACGACAAACTGATTGCCCGGGTGATCAAAGCCGGTGTTGAAAGCGGGGAGCTGCAGGTGGAAGATCCGCAGCAAATGGCCATCCTTTATAACCAGGCCATGGAAGGATTACGCTTCACCGTACTGGACCGCCCACCGGACTACATAGATGTCACTCCGGAAGAAGTGGACCAGATCATGATCAAACAGCAACTATTATCGGAAATATTTATAAAAGCACTCAAACGGCATTAATCGGGGAATCATGGCAGTGCAGGAAAGGATATTAGAAACAGCGCTTCGGATGTTCAGAACGATAGGAATCAAGAACGTAACCATGTTCGATATTGCACGCGAATGTGGTATCTCGAAGAAAACAGTGTACGAGCATTTCACAGATAAGGCGGAGTTGATACAGGCTGGCATTCGCACCTTACTGGGAACGCTGAGAGAGGAAATGACAAACGATCGGAACGAAGCGGCAGACGCCATTGACGAAGTAATAAGAACAACAGCAAACATCCAGGCCCGGGCACGAACCATGAACCCGGTTATGCTGTATGAAGTGCAGAAATATCATCCGGAAGTAGCAAAAGAGATAGAGCAGTTCAGACGCGATGCAGTACTGCAACACATCCGCGGGAACCTGCAGAGAGGAATGGAGGAAGGACTGTTCAACAGTTACTTCAATATAGATATCATCGCCCGCATGCGGCAGCTACAGTTGGAAACGGTCTTCGATCCTTTACAGTATCCGGCCGCAGAGTTTGAGCTGCATGAGGTAATGCAGGAATTAACAACTAACTATATCATGGGCATCGCTACGCTGAAAGGCCGAAAGCTGGCGGGACAGTATCTGAAAATAGAAGAACAGGATCTGACTATCATTTAAAATTTCAATTGAAGAGGAAACAGTGACAACGCCGGTGCATAACATGCACATGGCCTGGCTGCCTCTTGCCTAAAGAAAAAAATTCAATAATCAATGAAACGGTTAAAGCTACTGCTTATCCTCTTAACAGGGATAGGAGTCTACAACGGTTATGCCCAAACGGGAATGACACTACAGGAGTGTCTTAAATATGCCCTGGCCAACAACCAGAAACTGGCATACACCCGTATGGATGAGGATATGGGCCGCTTCAAAACAAGCGAAGTAAAAGCACGCGCATTGCCGCAGATCAACGGTACCGGTACTTATACCAACAATATCAAGAAACCGGTATTCCCCCTGCCAGGCGAGGTTTTAGGGCAACCCGGACAAACCGTGCTGCTGGAATCAGGCCTTACGCACAACCTTTCCGCAGGCGCCACCCTGGAACAGAAAGTATTTGACCAGACCGTGTTCACCGGCCTTAAAGCCGCCAGAACAACGGAAGAATACTACAAGATGGCTACTGTTCAGTCTGAAGAAAGTGTGATCTACAGCGTAAGCCAGGCCTACTACCAGGCCCTCGTTAGCCGCGAAAAGATCCGCGTGCTGGATGCCAATATCGAAAAGCTCACTACCCTTACGGAAACCACCAAATCCCAGCTGGATAACGGCCTGGCCCGTAAGATAGACCTTGACCGCATTAAGGTGAACCTCACCAACTACAAAACACAGCGCATCCAGCAGGAGAACCAGTACCGCCTGCAGCTGAACCAGCTCAAACAAAGCATCGGCATGGCCATGGATACCCAGGTAGACCTGCCCTCCGCTTCCTTCGATGAACTGAAAGATAAATCAGCCGCCGGCCAGGCCTTCGGTAGCCTCGATCTCAATAACAGGATAGAATACCGCCTGCTGGACAAACAGGTAGAACTGCAGGAGCTGCAAAAGAAAGCTTACATCGCAGAGTATTACCCTACCCTGTCATTAACCGGTAACTATACTTACAACGGCTTAAGTAATAAGTTCGACTTCCTGAAAACAAAAGCCAATGGCTCTACCGCCAACTGGTATGGCACTTCATCAGTAGGTGTTACCCTGAAGGTGCCCATCTTTGACGGTTTCGGCCGCCGCTCCAGGGTAAGCCAGGCTAACGTAAAGCTTCGCCAGCTGAACAAGCAGAAAGAGGAAACCGCCCTCTCGCTCAGCACCGCTTTTGAGAATGCCAAACTGCAGGTGCAGAGCAATCTGACCACCATCAAAGCGCAGCAGGAAAACGTAGACCTGGCCAATGAAGTGTATGCCTCTACCCAGAATAACTATAAGCTGGGACTGGCCAGTCTGACAGATCTGCTGGACTCAGAAACCTCGCTCACCGAAGCGCAGAACAACTACAACGAAGCACTGCTGCAGTACAAACTGGCAGAGCTGGATATCATAAAATCCAACGGTAACCTTAAAAACTTACTGAACTAAATATGAAAAAGATCTTTATCTGGGGTGGCCTGACCGTACTGGCGCTGGTGCTGATCATGTGGAAACTGGGCGCTAATAAAAAAGAGAACGAGGCTAAAACAGACTACGTAAAACAAAGTAATACCGGCGAAGTACCTGTGCTGGTACAGCAGGTGAAGAAAACAGACTTCTCGCAAGGCTTTGCAGCGAACGGAAATTTTGAACCAATCCGTGAACTGACCTACCTGGCAGAAACCTCCGGGCGCATAACTGACCTTTCGGTTGACGAAGGCAGTTATGTGAAACCCGGACAGGTAATGGGACGTGTAGACGATGAAATACTGGGTACCGACCTGCAGAACTATAAAGTAAGTATGGACCAGCTGAAAGTGGATAAGGAAAGATATGAAAGCGCCTTCAAAACCGGCGGTGTTACACAGAAGCAGGTAGATGATATCCGTGTGCAGTATGATCAGGCGATCACCCGCTATGAAGCCGCCAGCCGCCGTATCCGCGATACCCGGGTGAAGGCTCCCATCCAGGGCGTGATCAATGCCAAGTATATTGAGCAGGGCGCTTACCTCAAAGCCGGCGACAAGATGTTCGACATCGTAGACGTATCCCGCCTGAAACTGGCCGTGAGTGTGCCCGAAGCACAGGTAGTGAACCTGAAGGAAGGAGATAAAGTGAAGGTGACCGCCAATGTATTCCCCGAAGCTACTTACGAAGGCCGCATCACTTTCATTGCCGCCAAAGGCGATAACACGCTGAACTACCCCGTGGAAATGGAAGTGACCAACATCGCCGGAAAGCAGCTGAAAGCAGGCATGTACGGTACCGCCCATTTTGAGATGCCGAAAACAGCGCCCGTTATGCTGATTGCCCGCACCGCCTTTGCCGGTGGCGTAAACAGCAACCAGATCTTTGTAATGGAAGGCGGCAGCGCCAAACTGCGCAAAGTAGTAGCCGGCCGTATCTATGGCGACCAGGTGGAAATACGGGAAGGACTGAACGAAGGGGAAACAGTTATCACCAGCGGACAGATCAACCTGGTGGATGGATCGAAAGTGACCGTGCAAACCGCTGCCAGGTAATTACTGCAGCACAAACTGATGAAAAATGAAGATCACAGAGATATCCATTAAAAGGCCTACCATCGTGGTAGTGGTATTTACCATCCTTACCCTGCTGGGGGTAATGAGCTACAAATCGCTCAACTATGAGCTGCTGCCCAAGTTCAGCAACCCGGTGGTGACCATCAGTACGGTATACCCTGGCGCCGCCCCTGGTGAGGTAGAGGCTACCGTTACCAAGAAAATAGAGGACGCGATCGCCTCTATGGAAAAGGTGAAAAAGATCACTTCCAAATCTTCCGAAGGCCTGTCTGTTGTAACCGTGGAACTGAACAGTGACGCCAATGTAGACATCGGCATGCAGGACGCGCAACGCAAGATCAACGCCATACTGGCCGATCTGCCGGAAGACGCGAAACAGCCTTCCCTGAATAAATTCTCATTGGATGATCTGCCGATCATGACATTGTCTGCCACCGCAAAGATGGACGACAAGCAGTTTTACGACCTGGTAGATAAAAAGATCCAGCCCCTGCTCTCACGCCTGCCAGGCATGGCACAGGTAACACTGATAGGTGGCCGTGAACGTGAGATCCAGGTGAATGTGGATCCGGCCAAACTGCAGGCTTACAACCTCTCTATTTTGCAGGTGCGTCAGATCATCACCAATGCCAACCTGGATTTCCCCACTGGTAAAGCTAAAACCACCGATCAGCAGATATTGATCCGCCTGTCCGGTAAGTATAAGAATGTAGACCAGCTGCGCAACCTGGTGCTGAGTACTACCTCCACTGGCACACAGATCCGCCTGCAGGATGTAGCAGATGTACAGGACGGACAGAAAGATGTTGAGCGTATAGCGCGTGTAGACGGTGTGAATGCTATCGCCCTGCAGCTGCAGAAACAAACGGATGCCAACGCCGTATCCGTGAGTGAGGAAGTGAAGAAATCCATTGCTAGCATTGAGAAAGATTATGCGCAGAACGGTTTGAAGATCGTGGTCGCTAATGACTCTTCCGACTTTACATTGGAATCCGCAGATTCGGTGGTGCATGACCTTATTATCGCCGTTGTGCTGGTGGCGCTGGTAATGCTGCTGTTCCTGCACAGCATCCGTAACGCCATCTTCGTAATGATCTCTATTCCCGCTTCGCTGATCGCCACCTTTATAGGCATGAAGCTCTTCGGCTATACGCTCAACCTGATGTCGCTCATGGGCCTCTCCCTCGTGGTAGGTATCCTGGTGGACGATGCCATCGTGGTGCTGGAAAACATCTACCGCCACATGGAAATGGGTAAGAACAGGGTGCGGGCCGCATTTGACGGTGTAAAAGAGATCGGCTTTACCGTTACTTCCATTACCCTGGTGATTGTGGTGGTGTTCCTGCCCATATCCCTTACTGACGGCCTGGTATCAAAGATCCTGCGTGAGTTTTGTGTAGTGGTGATGATCTCTACCATGCTTAGTTTGCTTTCATCCTTCATGATAGTGCCGCTGTTGTCTTCCCGCTTTGGTAAGCTGGAGCACATGACCGGTAAGAATATTTTCGAGCGTTTCATTCTCTGGTTTGAAAGACAGCTGCAAAAGTTCACAGACTGGATGACCGGCCTGCTGAAATGGGCATTGGCGCACAAAGCCATTACCCTGCTGGTGGCGGTAGGCCTGCTGATCGCTTCTTTTATGCTGCTGGCTAAAGGCTACATTGGTGGTGAGTTTATTGCTAAAGGAGACAGGGGCCAGTTCATTGTGCAGCTGGAATTACCCAAGGATGCTTCTGTAGAACAGTCTAACCAGGCTACCCGCAAAGTGGAGCAGTACCTTTCCAAACAACCGGCAGTAGAACGTTTGATCACCACGGTAGGTCAGACCAGTGAAGATGGTTTCGGTGCATCACAGTCTACCGCGTATAAATCCGAAGTGACAGTAATGCTGATTGACCAGAGCAAACGTGAAGGGGTAGATATCTACGCAGCTAAAACAAAAACGGAACTGAGGAAACTGCTGCCTGGTGTAAAGGTAAAGACCATCCCTGTGAATATCATGGGTACGGCAGACCGTGCACCAGTAGAGCTGGTGGTAATGGGCACAGAGCTGGATAGCGTAATGGCTTACTCCAAAAAGGCGATGGATGTGTTGCGGAAAATAGATGGCACTACCGATATAAAACTATCTGTAGAAGAAGGTAACCCGGAGATCAATGTGCAGGTGGACCGTGATAAGATGTCTGCCCTGGGCCTCACCCTTGACCAGGTGGGTTCTACCATGCAGACTGCCTTTAATGGTACGGCAGATGATGCCAAAGCGAAGTTCCGCCAGGGTGGTTATGAGTATGATATCAACATCCGCTTTGATGATTTCAACCGTAAGAACATCCAGGATGTGGCCAACATACAGTTTGCCAATAGCCAGGGCCAGCTGATCAAGCTGTCGCAGTTTGCCAATATCATTGAGAGCAGTGGTCCCAGCCGCCTGGAAAGGAGAGATAAGAGTACTTCTGTATCTGTGCAGTCACAGGTGATCGGCCGTCCGGCGGGTACTGTACAAACAGAGTTTGCACAGGCGCTGATAAGTCTGCCCAAGCCTACCGGTGTATCCTATGTGTTTGGCGGTGATGCAGAGAACCAGGGCGATTCATTCAGCACCATTGGCATTGCGCTGATGATCTCTATTGTAATGGTGTATCTTATCATGGTGGCCTTGTATGACAGCTACATTTATCCATTCGTGGTGCTGTTCTCCATACCGCTGGCAATCATAGGCGCCCTGCTGGCGCTGGCCCTTACCAATAACACGCTGAACATCTTCACCCTGCTGGGTATGATCATGCTGATAGGCTTGGTGGCGAAGAACGCGATCATGCTGGTAGACTTTACCAACCAGATGAAGGAACAGGGACAGAGTACCTATGAAGCGCTGATCCACGCCAACAATGCGCGTTTGCGACCCATCCTCATGACCACTATCGCCATGGTGATCGGTATGCTGCCCATTGCACTGGCAACCGGTGGTGTGGCCTCTATCAAGAACGGTCTGGCATGGGTGATCATCGGCGGTTTGATCAGCTCTATGTTCCTTACCCTGATCGTAGTGCCGGTGGTGTATAAGATTGTAGACAGCATCATGCGCCGCTTTGGCTGGGGTAATCCTGCTGCGAAGCGCCTGATCCGTCAGCGCATGGTAGCGCCTTATACAGTGGAAGAAGAAGTGGAGGAAGAGCTGGAAGGTATATTATCCGCGAACTGATCAAAAGAAAATTAAAGATAGTAACAATACAGGCATTGTTACTCTAACAGTGTAACAGTTGTAGGTTTAGGTAGTGGCCGGAGTATTCTTACTCCGGCTTTTTCATGAACGAAAAATGCCACCCCGCAGCTAAGCAGAGTGGCAAATGAGCGAACAGTTGTAGATGTATAAAGAAATGGTTAATATCCCGGGTTCTGCGACAGCAGTGGGTTCAGCACCCTTGCATAAGTGGGTACGGGATACAGGCGCTTATTGGTGTTCGCATCTGTTTTGTAACCCCAGCTGCCTTCAAATTTTCCGAAACGGATCAGGTCATTACGGCGCCAGTTCTCCCATGCAAATTCCCTTCCGCGTTCAGCCAGCAGGTTATCCAGCGTAACAGTGCTCCAGGTGCTGGCCTTGCGGATGGTCCTTACTTCGTTCACCAGTGATACGGCGGATGCGCCCAGGGTGGGCGTAGCGCCTCTCAGGATGGCTTCTGCTTTCATCAGCAGGATATCCGCGTAGCGGAAAACAGGAATATCATTGCCCTGGTTACGGGAAGAAGAAGTACTGTCAGGATAAAACTTGATACAGCGGTATCCTTCGGCCCAGCTTTTCTCATCATTACCTGCGTCAAATATGCCAGGGTTCTTGATCACGATATCGGGTGTGAGCGTAAGCTCGAAATTGTAGGGTGCTGATTTATCTGATCCGGTGTAATCCTCATCAAAACCAACTTTGGTAGTGGCAATGGTAATGGGTGTACCGTTGTAATTGTATTGCTTACCGGTAAGCCATATTGCGGTTCTTACGTCTCCTGCTTCGTTGTACAGTGCATAGTATTCGGGCAACGTGCTTACGGCGCCGCTAGGAGTAAAAGGCAGTTTGTACTTGTTGCGCATCGCGCGATGCAGGTAATAGCGGGCAAAGATCTGTTCTGTTGCCTGAGTACCATCGTAAGGAATGGCAAAGATAAATTCCTTGATAGCCGGGCCGTTGTTGATATTGAACATGGCCATGTAATTACTTTCCAGTGCGAACTTTTGGCTCTGGATGATGCTATCGCACATGGCAACGGCATCGTTGTAACGGTCCTGGCCAATGTATTCTTTTGCGTTCAGGTACATCTTTGCGAGCAGGGCAAAAGCGCCATATTTAGTGGGCCGTCCGTAGGTGGAGTTATCTACGGTGGTGCTCAGGCTGGGCAGTACGGCTTTTACTTCAGACTCTATATAAGCAAAAACATCGGCCCGTTTGGTAGTGGTCACTTTGGTGGTATCGCCGAATTTAGTTACCAGCGGAATGTTGCCCCAGAGGTCCATCATAAAGAAATACGACAGGGCCCGCATGGTACGTACCTCCGCTACGATCTGGGCCGGCGCGCCTGCAGGGGCGCTTTCCAGCGTGGATAAGATCTGGTTGGCGGTACTGATGGTGGTGGAGATATTATCCCAGCACTCGCCCATGGTAGCATTGTCCGCGTTCCATGTATGTAAATGCAGTTGTGCATAGCGGCCGCCATCCCACCAGTTACCACCTCTGGCAGGCAGTATGGCTTCGTCTGTACTGAGGGATTGCAGGAACCAGTAAGACCTGGGATACCAGGGCCTGAATTTCGTATACACGGGACCGGAAGCCAGGATGGCCTGGTCTATGGTAACCGGGAAGTTAGCTGGCGTCAACTTACTGTCTATGGTTACATCCAGCTTGTGGCAGGATGCAGCGGTAAAGGCAAGCGCGGTAAATAAGCAGGCGTTTTTTATAATGGATCTCATCTTGGTATCAGTTTGTTTTTAGAATTGAGCGTTTACACCGAGTAATACAGTCCTGGTCTTGGGATAGAAGTTGTTGGCGTCTACGCCGGGCGTTAAGCCACCCATATTCACTTCAGGGTCTATGCCACGGTAAGAAGTGAAAGTAAGCAGGTTCGTGCCTGTAACGTAGAGACGCAGTGTGCGGAAGTTCTTGGCAATGTTGCGGAAAGTATATCCCAGGCTTGCGTTGTCCAATCTTACATAGTTGCCGCTTTCGATGAAACGGGTAGAGTAGCGGTATGCGTTCACGTCTTTGGCAGATTCGTCTGCAGAGAACACGGGAATATTATACTGGTTAGCTTGTGAGGGCCTGTTCAGATCTGCGAGGGTAGCGTTGAAGATCTTGTGACCCAGTACAGACCTGAAGAAAACGTTCAGGTCAAGGTTCCTGTAGCGGAAGGTATTGCTCCAGCCCAGCATCAGTTTAGGCTGCGGATTACCAGCATAGTAATAGTCTGCCAGGTTGGTAAGCTGTGCCACGTTAGACACTACTTTGCCATTGCGGTCATAGAACTGGGATACGCCGTTGCCGTCTTTACCTGCATAGCTGAAAGTAAAGAACTGTCCGATAGGCCTGCCGGATTTAATGATCTGCAGGGTAGCGCTGGTTTGTCCGCCGCCATCAGGCTGGTTCAGCGGAATAGAATCTGCCAGGAAGCGGCCGCTGGAAAGGCTCACCACCTTGTTGCTGTTATGCGCCAGGTTGAAGCTGCTGGTCCAGGAGAAGTCGGCGGTCTTTACTGCCTGTACATTCAGGGCCAGCTCTATACCCTTGTTGCTGATAGCACCGGCGTTGGCAGTAAGTGTGCCCACAGGATACTGGGTAGTAGAAACGGAATAGTTCCAGATCAGGTCTGTGGTCTTCTTATTATATACATCCACACTACCGCTGATCCTTCCACGCAGTACGGAGAAGTCGATACCCACGTTTGCGGTGGCTGTTTTTTCCCATTTCAGATCCGGGTTGGCGTTCTGTGTAGGGCCCAGGGCGTTCACATAGTTGCCATAATAAAATGAGCCGGTAACGCCATATTGCAGGGTAGCGATGTAGGGATCGAAGCCCAGGGAGTTACCGGTAACGCCATAACCACCGCGCAGTTTTAATTCATCCAGGAAGGAGGCCTGCTGCATGAAGGACTCCTGCGTAATGCGCCAGGCGGCTGATACAGAAGGGAAATATCCCCAGCGGTTATTAGGACCGAAGGCAGATGATCCGTCACGACGGATGGAAGCCTGCAGGAAATATTTGTTGGCGTAGTTATAATTCAAACGGCCGTAGTCGGAGATCAACAGCAGCTTGGTGTATACTCTCGTGCCCCAATCCACTTTATAGTTACTGGCGCTGCCGTAGCCAATGCCGTAATAGCCCAATGCATCAGATGCGAATTGAAAATTGTCTGCCTGAAAGCCGTCTCCTTTTCTGTCTTCCTGCCAGGAATAGCCGATCAATGCGGTAACGTTATGTTTGCCGAACTTCTTGTCGTAGGTAAGGTAAGTTTCTGCGATCTTGTTGGTGTTCTGAAAAGAGGAGCGGTAAGCCAGACCGTCTGTAGCGCCGGTAGGCAGCAGGCCGTTATAGTTGTCGGTATAGTACTGGTCAAAATAAGTGCCTTCGTTATACTGGGTGTTCTGGTAAGCCAGGCTCAGGTTGTAGGTAAAGCCAAAGGGCAGCTGCAGCTGTGCGGTGGCGTTGGCCAGCATCACTTTTGTTTGCAGTTTATTGTAAGCATTTTCCAGCATGGCTACCGGGTTGTAATAGCCGTTGCGGTTCAGGTTCTCATTATAGGAACCATCCGCTTTTTTAGGTGCAACGGTGGGCAAGTACCTTACAGAGTTAGCCAGCAGGTAGCCTCTTTCATTGTTACCGCTGCCGGGGGCAGTCAGCTCAGGAATCTGCTGGTTAGGGATGCGGTTGGAATTGCTGATAGAGTTGTTCAGGGAGAAACCCAGTTTCAGCTTATCATCAAAAGCTTTCTGCTCAACGGTGATCCTGCCGATGAAACGGTCCAGATCACTGCTTTTGATGATACCCTGTTGTTTGAAATAGTTTACGCTGGCGCTGTAGGCAGTGCTCTCATTGCCGCCAGCGAAGGCGATGTTGTGATTATGTGCAACGCCGGTACGTTGGATCTCTTTCTGCCAGTCGGTATCAGCGCCCTGGTCATCTGCAGGGTCAAGTGCTAAATTGTTCTTAGAAAGAAAGTTTTTCAGCTGGGAGGCGCTCATCATGTCTATACGGTTGGAAACCGATTCTACCGCTGCATAGCCGCTGTAGGACAACTGCATCTGTCCTTTTACCGGGCGTCGGGTGGTCACGATGATCACGCCGTTGGCGGCCCTGGTACCATAGATGGAGGTAGCTGCCGCATCTTTCAGGATGTCGATGGAGGTGATGTCGTCCGGCGCTATCAGGGAGATATCGCCGCCGGGCACTCCATCTATTACATAGAAAGGTTGTTGCGCTTCGCCTGTACGCAGGGTGGAGGCGCCGCGCAGGATCACGCTGGAGCTGGCATTGGGATCGCCGCTCCTGGTGATATTCAGGCCGGGTACCTTTCCCTGCAGCAGCTGTGCCGGATCGCTGATGGCTCCTTTATTGATGTCTTCCTGTTTTACGGAGGTGATGGAGCTGGTCAGGTTTTTGCGGTCTTGTTTACCATAACCCACTACCACTACAGCAGAAAGGTTGCTGATCTTGTCTGCCAGCGCAACGGAATAATTTTTCTGGCTGCCCAGTGCGATGGTGGCGGTTTCAAAAGAAACAGCGGTGATCACGAGGCTGGCGCCGGGTTTGGCGTTGATAGAAAAGCTGCCGTCTTCCCGGCTCAGGGCGTACTGCTGGGTGCCTTTGATCACGATAGTCGCCCCGGCCACCGGGTTACCGTCCTTCGTGGTGACCCGGCCGGTGTAGTTAACAGCCGCAGTATCCGCAGCACTTTTAGCATCTGTGGAGGGCGGAGGGCTCTTTTTAGGTTGCAGCACAATTGCGTTGTCAACATAGGTCCATGAAAGCGCCTTGTGTTGCAGTAGCTGTTGCAATACGTCGTCCAGCGGTGTGTCCTGGAAGTTAACGGTCACCTTCTCCTGGTCGTTCAGCTGCGAGCTGTTGTAGAAGAAACGGAGCTTGGTTTGGGCCGTAATTTTCTTGAATACTTCCTGCAGCGTAAGCTGGGTGCCGCTGACAGAGACTTTCAGCGGCCCTTTGTTTGCCTGGGCCTGCAGGCTGAGGTAGCAGCAAAGCAGGAAGGTAAGCAGGGATGTGCTGAAAACATAACGTGTGTAGACGGACAGATTGGCCATAATCAGTTTTTCTGGTTGATAAAAAATGAGTTTGTGTATAAGACAGGGGATTTGCTGAGGCGGGTGATCAGCAAAAAAAATTTTATTGTCGTCAGCACAATTAATTAGGAAAGAATAACAAAGAATGAATAATTTAGTAAAGCCAGGTATGAAAAACTGATTTGGCCCGGATAAGAATTCCTGTAGTCCATTAATAAATTCCCGGGGGGATGAAGCAGTATAATGCTGTTGGCTCAATTAAGGGCCGGTGATCCTGTGGCGTTTGAGATCCTGTTCAACCGGTATTTCAAATTGCTGTGGATGGAGGCCTATGCGCGGCTGGACGATGCAGAGGAGGCCGAGGACATTGTGCAGGAATTTTTTATGGAGTTCTGGGAACGGCAGTTATACCTTGGCATTCAGCAATCACCTAAATATTATCTGTACCAGGCTATCCGCAACAGGTGCATCAACCGCTTACAGCGGCGTAAAACCGAACAGAAGCGGCTGGATAGCTACAGCGTTACCGCACCCCATGAACAATTACCCGTTTACCATCTTGAAACCAGCGAGCTGCGCCTCCGCCTGGACCATGCCATACAGGGCATTCCGCCGGAATCGGCCAAGGTATTCCGCCTGATGTACCTGGAGCATAAAAAGCGAAAGGATGTGGCTACGCAGCTGGGCATTAGCGAGAACACGGTAAAGACTCAGCTGGCCAGGGCCATGCGCTATTTGCGCCAGCGGTTGGATAATTTTAAATAACGGGTAACCCGAAAAGCTCAAAATCCTGTCTTATAGGAAATGGAATATAACGAGGAGCATATACGGCTAATGATGATCGAAAGGCTGGCCGGCACTATTTCAGCGCCGGAAGATGAAGCACTGGAGGCACTGATCCGCGGCAATGCTGATGTACGCCGCCAGTGGCGCGCGCTGCAGGATACTTTCGATACGCCGGCAGCAAGAACGGCATTGGATAGCGTCCCGGAGCGGCAGCAAAGGGTATGGGAAAATATCGAGGATGGGCGCGGGGAAATAGCGCAGCGGCAGTTCAAAGTAGGCCGGGTAGCGAAGCTTGTCCGTATAGCTGTCGCGGCAGTTATACTGGGCGCAATTGCTGCAGGTACACTGTATTTATTGCAACGCCCCAAAGATCAGCCGCTTAAAACTATGCGGGTGCCTGCGCAGGTGCAGTTGAAACTGGCCAACGGACAGACTATTAATATCTCCGGCGCGGGTAATACCATTTCACTGGGCGCTGGGCAATTGCAGAATAACAATAAAACATTGTCTTATAACGGGGCGGATGAAAGTAATGCCGGTACCAATACGCTTACTGTACCGGTGGGTATGGATTACAAGATCTTATTGTCAGATGGTACGGAGGTTTGGCTGAATGCGGTTACCACCCTGCGTTTTCCGTTTAAGTTCAATGGAAGTACCCGTGAGATCAGTATTAACGGAGAAGCGTATCTGAAAGTAGCGAAGGATGCAAAGCATCCTTTTATTGTACATACACCGCACAGCAGTGTACAGGTACTGGGTACTGCATTTAATGTTAATAGCTATGATTCCGGGCAGGTGAAAGTATCATTGGTAGATGGTGCAGTGGAATTAAAGGCGGGTAAAGGTGTGGCTACATTGAAGCCGGGACAGCAGGGGGTATGTGAAGCAGGCAGGTCGATAACTGTACAGTCCTTTGATGAAAAGGATATATTAAGCTGGATGCAGGGGGTACAGGTGTTTTATAATGCACCCGTGCAGGAGATCAATAGTGTGCTGGCAAGATGGTACGGGGTAACGGTCATAGTGGACAATCCAAGATTGGAGAAAGAGCGGTTTACCGGGTTTATTGAAAGGGGGAAACCATTGAAGACTTTCCTGGAGCAGATGAAAATGACGACGGCGATGGATTATTATTTTGAAGAAGGGGTGTTGCATTTGAAGTGATAGATTACTTGTTGAGAATGAGGGTGTAATGTGCCATAAATTGTCTAAAATAAAGAGGTGCTTTTTGTTTGGCTGTCAATTAATAATGGATATTGCAGTATCCAAAAGGCAAATAGCAAATGTCTAAGTTAGTATATGATATAATATTGATTGTTGCTTCCATAGCATCGATATTGCCAGCGCTATTGTTAACTACAAAGGCCATCAAGGGTGGCCATAAGGGGAATGCTCATAAGATAAAAGTAGAGAGTAAATCCGGCGTTACAATAGAGCTAGACCTGTATAAGCAAAATGATACAAAGAAAATACATCAAACAGTAGAAATGCTGTTAGGCAAATAAAGTAACCCCATAACGCTTGGCGAAGTTTACCAACCAACCTCATACAGCCAGCACTAAGATCAGCAATAATACTACTTCGAATTTAGCAGGCGCGGGAGGCGGCACGCTGCTGTTAATGCTTGCTAAAAATATTCCTGATCCTTCGGAAATTAAGTCCTGGTTGATTATCCTTGCCCCATCTGTTTCAGTTTTCTTAGCATGGCTATGGAGATTAGCCGGTAAGAAGTATGATAAATTTCAAAAAGTACGTGAAGCTAAGAAACTGGCAGACTTATTATACAAGGATATAGATGCCGCGTTAATAGACCCCAGTATCTCTGAAGAAGAGAAGGAGAAATTGCGTAGAGACAAATCGGCAATTAAACTCGAAAAGATTGCCAGCATGGCAAAAAAACTGAAATCAATTCAATCAGATATTTGAATCGGGTATTACATTTGAAGTACATAACCAAACAAATGTCATCACTGATCCTGCTGTTTTTTGTTGGCCTGGTAGCCGGCGCAATGAATGCAGCCGCTGGCGGCGGTTCCTTCATTACATTCCCGGCACTGATATTTGCGGGCGTTCCACCAGTAGCCGCCAATGCATCCAGTACGGTAGCCTTGTTTCCGGGCAGCCTGGCCAGTGCCTGGAAGTTTAGAGAATACATCCGGCCCTTTCCTGATATTTCAATGCCGATTATGGTCTTGTTAACTGCAGTAGGCGGTATTGCAGGCGGGCTATTATTGCTATATACACCATCCGCCAGCTTTAACCAGATCGTTCCCTGGCTGTTGTTGATTGGTTCGCTTGCATTTGCTTTTGGACGGCAGCTGGGAGATAAACTTCGGCAGCGGGTACATATAGGCGCTGGAGTGATCTTTGCCGGGCAGCTGTTATTGGGTATTTATGGCGGCTATTTTGGCGGGGCGGTAGGTATTATGATGATGGCAGTGTGGTCGTTGTTCGGTCTCTCGGATATGATGGTGATCAATGCTAATAAAACCCTGCTGGTAGGAGTTGCCAATGTAATGGCTGTGGTGTTGTTCATTATTGCGGGGAAAGTTTATTGGGTAGATACAATGGTAATGATGACGGCCACTATACTGGGAGGATATTTCGGCGCACATTATACCAGGCAGTTGAATCCACAACATTTGCGGAGGGCGGTGATCTGCTTCAATTTCGCCATCACCGCCGCTTTCTTTATTAAGACCTATCTTTAACGGGCTTGTCCTTCCAGGGCGCGTTGCCTTATCTCTTCAAAGCCGAATTCTTTCATTACTTCTCCGTTCTCGAAGACTACTTCCAGCTGGTCTGCAGCTTCAGGTAATTCATCTTCCTTCACGGTTTTGTATCCTCCATTTTCTTTCACCAGCTTCAGTCTGCCTGCTTTTGATTCTTTGAAGGAGGTACGCAGCTGGCCTTTGGCATCCAGCTCTACCGGCATTTTTTGAACGTTAATGTTTTCACCGTTCACTACAGCATGAGAGCATTTCAGGGCAAACTCCTGTGTATCGCGGTTTACGCGTTGCAGTAGCGCGCCACCCATGCCCAGCGCCAGGTTCTCCGCACTGATGCCTGCGCTCTTCAGCGCTTCGTAGATGTCTTGTATGGAAGAATAGCTTACGCCGTCTCCCTGGATCACGCGCACTTGTGGAGGCAGCACTTTATAGCCTTTTTCATTTACGGTGAACCCGAATTTTGTCATCAGGATATCAAAGACCTTCAGGAGGGTACGTACGGGATCGCCACTATCAGGACGTATCACCAGGGTGCCGTCGCGGCTGAGGATCTGTTCTTTCAATTCATTACCCCAGTATTGTTCACAGGCGCGGAAGATATTGTAAGAGTCGGACACGCAGGCCACCACCCCGGTGGGAAAAGTATTCAGCACATGGCGGAAAATTTCAGGTTCGCCTTTCTCTCCCAGTAAGGTAACGATGGAATGTTCTGTAGCCGGTATAGATTGCCCCGGCGCCAGTTGTGCACCGTAATAGCGTTTGGCAAAAGTAGAAGCATGCAGGGTATCGCTGCCAGAGAAGCTGACCAGGTGTGCGCTGCCGCCCAGGCCTGCACTTTCTACGGAGCTGGCCCCACGGAAGCCGAAATCGTTCAGCACAAAGCCGATGCCTGCAAAGGAGGCGGCACTGGCAGTGGCTTCGTAGTAGCGGGTGACGATCTTCCGTATTTCGTAAGACTGGGTGGCTACGGTACAAGGGTACCATACCTGCATCAGTAGTGTTTCCAGGAAATTGGTGAGCCAGTAGCAGTTGGGATCCGTGTTCTCTATCGTCATCAGTACGTTCCGGACTGGCGTCACCGTCCCCTCGGGTATGGCCTTGATGCGGACGGGCAAACAGCCGCCATGTGTGCGTACGATATATTCAAAGCGTTTGCGGTCAAACACATCTTCCCGCCCGAATACTTCCAGCAGCATGTGCTCTGCTTCGTTGATCTTTTCGCGGGTGAACACGGGCCCTTCCAGGTATTCTTTCAGGAAGTACTGCAGTCCGTAGAAGACGGTTTCTTCAAATTTGCCACCCCGGCTTTCCAGGTAAGAATAGATGTATTGTGTACCTGGCAGGTACAGCTTATGATGCGAATACTTGTAGGCATCCGCTAACAGAATCAGGTTTTCTTTCGTCATCCCCCGGTATTTTACCCTTGCCTATTTTGATTGAATATATTGATCTATCTGGGCAGTTCCCTTGTGCAGGTTCACGAACAGCGGATTTTTCTGCGGATCAAATACGATGATGGTGTGCGCTTCCCAGGTGTCTTGCGGTACAGGCAGCTCTATGATCACCTCTTGTCCGTTGGCCCGGCGAAACAGCAGGCTGTCTTTAGCGGCTACGTGTTTGCTGAACTGATGTTGTTCAAGGTAAGTGGCCAGCTCCTGCTGCTGTTGTTGTGCTGCAGCGGCGGCCGTATCGCCGGGCGCCGGTTTCACCTGCCGGAGCACATAACATTTCTCCCTGATCAGGTCATATTTGTCAGGATCGGTTTGCTTAGGACCGTTTGCACAGGCTGCAAAAAACAGGATGGACAAGAATAAATAACGCATCATCAGAATTGTATATTAAAGGTCTGTTGTTTAGTTCCTCTCTTTACGGTCACAGTAGTTTTGTCTCCTTTCTTATAGGTGGATAGCGCCTGCATATAGCCGTCTAAGTTAGCGACAGACTGTTTGCCCAGCTGTACGATCACATCTCCGGCGGCCAGTCCGGCTTTTTGTGCCGGTTTACCATCGGAAATACCATCTACCCGTACACCTTCCTGTTTATAAGTATAATCCGGCATAATGCCCAGGGTAACAGAAAAACGGGCGGAGCTTACCTGCGGTTCGCGGGTAGGCGTGAAAGCCAGCTTCTCCTGAATATTAGCCTTTTCAATAATACGGTAAATTAATTTTATTACGCTCAATTCTCCGGTGTAATTGATCTTGTCGGCATCGTCTGTCGGCTTGTGATAGTCGCTATGCGTACCGGTAAAGAAGAACAATACCGGTATCTGAGCCCGGTAAAAGGAGGTATGATCTGAAGGGCCTACGCCAGAGGAATCGTAGCTGAGCTTCAGTCCGGCGGAGGATGATTGCTCCAGGATGGCTGTCCATAACGGAGAAGTGCCAATACCGCCTACCTGCAATCCTTTGGCAGCATCCAGGCGGCCTACCATGTCCATGTTGATCATAAAGTTTGCCTGGGCCAGGCTGATAGGGGCATGAGCGGTGAAGTATTTGGAGCCGAACAATCCCAGTTCTTCACCGGAGAAAGCGACCAGTATAAAGTTATTGTTTTTGAAACGCCCGCTCTTCAGCTGGCGGCCCAATTCCAGCAGGGCGGCGGTGCCGCTGGCATTGTCATCTGCCCCGTTGTGAACGGCCTTTTCGCCGGTAGACAGAGAGTTGTGATCCTCGCCATATCCCAGGTGGTCGTAATGTGCACCGAGTATGATGGTCTTGGGAGCGCCGTTGTCAATATAACCGATCACGTTAGTACCGGTACGCTTTGCCTCTTTGAAAGCCACTTCCAGGTTGATCTGGAAACCATTGGCGTCGTCGCTTTTCAGCTTTTTGCTGATGGCGCCGTTCACCCAGAGAGCGGGAATAGATAGCTTTTTGGGGCTTTCATCCAGCCATTTCTCTACGGAATGGATATCCTCCTTACCATTAAAGAAGATCACACCGGTAGCACCTTCCTTAGCGGCTTCGGCGGCCTTTTGCTGGTATTGTGGAAGCGCAGGGGCATGTGGGTTCAGCTCCATGTCCTGCACGTCTATCAGCCATATATTATCGGGTTCTTTTACGTCGGGCAGCACTTCGCCTTTAGCGGCTTTCTCTGCGCTGAATGGAAGCGGCAGGAATTGTTCACCGGGTGTGAACGTATCATTATTAACGTTTAGCCGGGTAGCCTCACCTACTTCTTTGCCTTCCCGTACCGTAAAGGTTTGCAGATAACCATTGTCTCCTTTGGGGGCCAGGCCGGCTTTCTGCATCTGGTCTGCAATATATTCGGCGGCCAGCTTTTCGCCGGGGGTACCGGTTCTGCGGCCTTCCAGTTTATCGCTGGAAAGATAGGTTACATGCGCTTGCAGGTTTTCCAAGGTTTTTCGGTCGGCTTTCTTCTGGGCGGGTACCTGAGCGGCCACAGACAGGAATATTAAAAGCCAGGTAATCTTTTTCACAGTTGTGTATTTAGGGAGTGTTAGACTAAGGACACTTTATATCATCGTTCCTCACAAAATTAGCCTCTCTGCATGAAAGTGAGCGGTAAAGTGCAATTATTACACCAAATTTCGAATTTCGGGCTATTTTTGCCGCGTTTAAAAACCAATCATACCCAAAATTCATCAAGATGGCAGACATCAGGAACACACCTTTTCTCGCTAAGCACATCGCGCTGGGCGCAAAAATGGTCCCTTTTGCAGGTTACAATATGCCTGTTTCGTACAGTGGTATCAATGACGAACATCAGACCGTCCGTAATAATGCCGGCGTGTTTGACGTTAGCCACATGGGCGAGTTCATACTGAAAGGCAGCAATGCGCTGGACCTTATTCAAAGGGTTACCTCCAACGACGCATCCAAGTTAAGTGCCGGGAAAGCCCAGTACAGCTGCCTGCCTAACCGCGAAGGGGGCATTGTGGACGATCTGCTGGTATATTGTATTGAAGAGAACAACGTATATATGCTGGTGGTGAACGCCTCCAACATCGAGAAAGACTGGAACTGGATCAGTGAGCACAACACCAAAGGGGTGGAAATGCACAATATCTCTGACAAGACCTGCCTGCTGGCCATCCAGGGCCCTAACGCCACCAGCATCCTGCAGCCTTTAACAGATATTGACCTGGTCAATATGAAATACTACACCTTTAGCAAAGGCGTTTTTGCAGGCGTGTCTAATGTACTGGTGAGCGCTACCGGTTATACCGGGGCCGGCGGTGTAGAAATCTACTTCGAGGATAAGGATGGCGCTGCAGAAAAGATCTGGGACGCTCTCTTTGAAGCCGGTGGGCCCAAAGGGCTTAAACCTATTGGCCTCGGCGCCCGCGATACCCTGCGGCTGGAAATGGGCTTCTGCCTGTACGGTAACGATATAGACGACCGTACCTCTCCGCTGGAAGCAGGCCTGGGCTGGATCACCAAGTTCACCAAGGACTTTACCGCCCGTGAGATACTGGAAAAACAGAAAGCTGCCGGCCTTACACAAAAGCTGGTAGGCTTTGAAATGATAGACAAGGGGATTCCCCGTCACGATTACGAGATCAGGAATGCGGTGGGCGAAGTGATAGGCCGGGTAACATCCGGTACACAATCTCCTTCCCTGCAGAAAGCCGTGGGCCTGGGCTATGTTAGCACCGCCCATGCTGCACTGGATAGCGAGATCTATATAGCTGTGCGTGATAAACAGCTGAAAGCGAAGGTGGTGAAAGTACCGTTTTTGGGGTAGCGGTCAGCTGCGGCTATTAGTTGTTGGGTTTTATAGCTATATTGGACAGCGATTTTCACAAGCTGATACAGCTATATTATAACCATATCTATGCCTACTATTCATTTAACAACCGTCATCCATGCTCCTGTAGAGCGGGTGTTCGATCTAAGCCGGAGCATTACCCTGCACAAGCGCAGTATGTCGCATGTACGGGAAGAGGCCATTAAAGGCCGCCTGAACGGGCTCATATCGGAGAATGAGACCGTTACCTGGAGAGCCCGTCACCTGGGTAAAACGCGGGAGTTCACTTCCCGTATCACAGAGATGCGCAGCCCCGAGTACTTCTGCGATGAAATGGAACAGGGAGATTTTAGCTACCTGCGCCATGAGCATCACTTCAAGGTCATCGAGAACGGCACCGTTACGATAGACATCATGGAGTTCGGTGTGCCTTACGGCTTCCTGGGGCGACTGGTGGACCGCTTTTACCTGAGGCGGTACATGAGCAACCTGCTGGAGCTGCGTAACAGAACTATCAAGGATTATGCGGAGACGGAGAAGTGGCGGGTGATCCTTGACTGATAGTAAACGCTTATTAAAACTATAAATGACAGCAACCAACCGGCCTTCATTGGAAGTGTGCCTTTCACCGGCACTCTTGCATTTGTATGATGTAAAGAACAGTATTGTTGTAATTATTGATGTGCTGAGGGCCACCTCTACTATCTGTACGGCACTGTACAACGGCGCCGCCAAGATAATACCGGTAGCATCCGTAGAAGAGTGCGTGAATATTGGCCGCCAGCTGGAAGCCATCACCGCCGGTGAACGCGACGGAAAGATAGCCGAAGGCCTGGCCTATGGTAATTCCCCCTTTGAATACCCGCGGGATTTTGTGGAAGGGAAAACATTGGTGCTTACCACTACCAATGGTACCAAGCTGTTGCACATGGCCAAAGACGCGATACAGATCGTCACCGGTTCCTTTCCGAACCTGTCTGCCGTGTGCGATTACCTGGTAGGGCAAGGGCAGAACGTGATACTGGGCTGCGCCGCCTGGAAAGACCGTGTGAATATGGAAGATACCCTGTTTGCCGGCGCGGTGGTAAACCGCATCCGGGAACATTTTTCCGTGAACTGCGACTCTGCCCTGGCTGCAGAAACACTGTACAATAACGCCAAAAGCGATCTTTACGGCTTCATGAAACAGGCTTCCCACTTCCAGCGCCTCTCCCGTTACGGCCTGGAAAAGGATATTCAGTATTGCCTTACCCCGGATGGGGCCAATGTGCTGCCGCTGCTGAGGAATGGCGAACTGGTAGTGGGTTGATGTGCCGATGAATGTGTAGCATTAACATAAATGCCTTACATTAGCAGATCAGCATATTAGCCCGTTATGCATTTTATTTGTACGACCTGCGGCATCCAATACGATGCTACGGAACAGCCGCCCGCTCATTGTCCGGTGTGTGAGGATGAACGCCAGTATGTAAACCCCGGCGGCCAGGCCTGGACCACGCTGGAGCAGGTGGCTGCCCGGCACAGGAATATTATAGAACTGGTAGCGCCTAACCTTTACGCTATTTACACTACTCCATCTTTTGCTATCGGTCAGCGGGCCTACCTGCTGGTGACTCCGGGCGGCAATATCCTCTGGGATTGTATCACCAACCTGGACGCATCTACCATTGATATCATCGGGCGCATGGGTGGTATTAAAGCCATTGCGCTTTCTCATCCCCACTATTATTCCACTATTGTGGAATGGAGCCACGCTTTTAACAATGCACCGGTATATGTACACGCTGCGGATGCCCGATGGCTGGGTCGAAAGGATCCTGTGATCAAGCTGTGGGAAGGCGCTACGCATTCCCTGTGGGACGGGATCTGCCTGGTATTGCTGGGTGGTCACTTTCCCGGCGGCGCTGTTCTGCACTGGCCTGCAGCCGGTAATGGCAAAGGCGCCCTCCTGGTAGGCGACGTCATACAGGTATGCCCCGATCAAAAGACGGTGTCTTTTATGTATAGTTATCCCAACTATATCCCCCTGCCTAAGAAAGAGATCCTTTATATCCGCGATGCGGTACAAGCACTTCATTATGATGCTGTTTACGGCGCTTTTGGCCGGGTGATCAGCACGGGTGGACAGCAGGCGGTGACTTTTTCCCTGGAAAGGTACCTGCGGATCTTTGAATAGCTGCCCCGGGCGCTGCTCAGCGGGGGATGGCCCATCTTTCAAAAATTCTGCTTATTTTTGTGGATTGCCTTTTTATGAGCTGCTAAATATTTTAGTTATTTAGAACATTATTTTTTTATGTCGCTACCCCAGTTATTAAAATACGTTTATAATAACGGCACCGATGAGGTGATCCGCAGGGGGAAACGTATTTTTGCCACCGGCGGGGTAGAGCTTATAGAAGCCGATCCCATACTGCGCTCCGCCACTTTCCGGGTAAAAAGCGACACGCACGCCAACTACTACAAAGTTTCCATTAATAAATATCACGAAATAGCCGGCATGTCCGTAAGGTGTCAGTGCCCCTATAACCTGGGGGATATCTGCCGCCATGAGGCCGCCGCCCTATTCCAGCTTCAGGAGATGCTGGATAAGAATCATTTCGACAGCTTTGAAACGCAATATGACCAGCAGCATACCCTGATAAAAATGAAGTCGATAGACCTCAAAGCTATCAAGCTGCTCACTTCGCCGGAGATCTTTACAGAGGCGGAGAAGATATTGCGCCATCATAAAATAAAGGTTCACAGCGCAAAAGATGAAAAAGTAGAAGGCGTTCTCAAACTGGAGGACGGCGAATATCCCCTCATCCTCCAGCGGAACGAAGAGCGCAACTTCGATACCCATTGCATCTGCGATGAAACGGAGCATCCCCTGTGCAAGCACAAAACTGCTTTTTTCCTGCAGCTATTGCAGGCCAACGGGCCCTTCTATTTCGACAGCCTTCGCAACTGGGACAAAGAGAAGAACAAGCTGCTGGCCATTTATGGCTACTCTCTGTCTGATAACCTGGATGGCAAGTTCGCTTTCTCGTACATGGATGGCAAGCCTTATCTGCGGGTGCTGGATCCCAGTATCAAAAGGGTGGAAGCGCCTGCCAACGGCCGTCAGCCGGCACCGCCGCCTCCACCTCCGGGTATTACTGTTACACAGCGCCTGGGCGTAGTGTTCAACGGCAATGAGACCTTGTTCCCCTACTTCCGGATGGACCTGGTAACCGGAGAAGTGAATGACGAGCAGACCGCTTTTGTTTCTCTTGTGAACAAGCTGGATCTTACCAAGTATATAGATTTCTATCAGTATAAAGAGAATGACCGCGACCTGATATCGCCCATACGGAAGCTGCAATCAGGCGAGGTTAGCAAGTACCTGGCGAAGAACTCGCCCTTCGCAGGCATCTGGGAAAACATCACTCATGAGAATGCAGAGGATCTTCCTACTGAAACCAAGGAGCTGATGCTGGAATACCTGCATCCCAAGCTGGACAAGCTGTTTCCGCTGCTGGCAGAGCATGGCATGCTATTCCTGCTGCCCAATCGCCAGCCCTTTAAGACCCGTAACATCACGCCGGTACAGCTGGGTGGAGGCCGCCTGCAGCCCATCTTCAAGACCCGTTCCCTTCAGGATGCCATAGAGATCACCTGTTATGTGAATATTGAAGGAGAGCTGGTGAATGTAACAGAGAATGCATGGGAGAGCACGCTGTTGTTCCTCCACAAGAACATGCTGCATCTCTTCGAAAATCCCCAGGATGCCCTGCATGTAGAGCTGTTCCGTAACAACGGCAGCCTGCGAATCCCCACTGCCGAATGGGGCGTTTACCTGAAAGATTACCTGCTGCCATTGAGTAAGCAGTACCAGATACAGTTTGATGCTTCCCTGCTGGCAGAAGTAGACGATATAGTGCCTGAATGCCGCGTGTACCTGAAAGAGATGGGCGAAACCTTCATCATTCAGCCAGGCTTTGCTTATCACGGGCATGAGGTGGAATGGAATGATGAGACCCGCATCACGGTGCAGGAAGGTAATAAGGTGCTTATTATTCACCGCAACAAGGAAGCTGAGCAACAGTTTGTAGAGCGGCTCAGGGGCCTGCATACCAATTTCAGCCAGCCCAGCGGCAACAACTATTTCTACCTGCGCTCTAAAGAAGCGCTGAAAAATAACTGGTTCTTCCTCTTCTTTGATACGCTGAAGGAGATGAACATAAGAGTGTTTGGTTTTGAGGGCCTGCGCAATTTCCGCTTCAGCTCTCACAAGCCGGTTACCAATCTGCAGATCAGTTCCGGTATCGACTGGTTCGATGCGCAGATAGAAGTGCTGTATGGCGATCAGCGGGTGAGCATCAAAGACATTAAGCATGCGCTGGCCAATAAACAGAACTATGTTCAGCTGGCAGACGGTTCACTGGGCCTGTTGCCGGAGGAGTGGTTGCGCAAATACTCCCTGCTGTTCAAGATTGGAGAAGAAAAGGACAAGGGCCTTAAGCTGAGCAAGTACAACTTCAGCGTAATAGACGAGCTCTATGAGTTTATTGACGATGAAGCCATTGTGATAGAGCTGGAACAGAAACGCAGAAAGCTGCTGCAGTTTGACGAGATCCGCAATATTGCCCTGCCGGATAATGTGAATGCTACCCTGCGTCCTTACCAGGAAAGCGGTTTCCAATGGCTTAACTACCTGGACGAAGTGAAATGGGGCGGTATCCTGGCAGATGATATGGGTCTCGGTAAGACCATCCAGGCGCTCACTTTTGTACAACACTATAAGAACAAGCACAACGATAAATGTCTTGCGCTGGTGGTATGTCCCACCACGCTGATCTATAACTGGGAGAACGAGATCAGGAAGTTCACGCCCACTATGCGGCACCATATACATCATGGACCAACGCGGTTAAAGAACCCGGAAGAACTGCAGCAGGTAGACATCATCATCACCACCTACGGTACTCTGCGCAGTGATGTGCAGCTGCTGATGAAGATGGAGTTTGACTATGTGATACTGGATGAATCCCAGGCTATCAAAAATCCGCAAAGCAAGGTGACCAAAGCGGCACAGCTGCTGCATACCAAGAACAGGCTGGCGCTGAGCGGTACGCCGATGCAAAACAATACGTTCGACATCTATGCCCAGATGAACTTCCTGAACCCGGGCATGCTGGGCAGCGTAGACTTTTTCCGTAATGAGTTTGCCACACCGATAGATAAATTCCAGGATGAGGAGCGCAAAGATCATTTGCGTAAACTCATCTATCCTTTCATATTACGCCGTACCAAGGAGCAGGTGGCCAAAGAGCTGCCCGAAAAGATAGAGACGGTGATCTTCTGCGAGATGGATGCCGAACAGCGCCATATCTATGATGCTTACCGCAATACTTACCGGTCCAAGATACTGGGCGTAATTGAAGACCAGGGTATGGAACGTTCCCAGCTCACCATCCTGCAGGGCCTGATGAAGCTGCGGCAGATCTGTGATTCGCCGGCTATTCTCAACGAGTCTGAACAGTATCCCAATCACTCCGTAAAACTGCATGAGCTTACCCGCGAAATGTCAGAGAATATCAGCAACCACAAGGTGTTAATATTCTCCCAGTTCCTGGGCATGCTCGCCCTTATAAAAGACCGGCTGCAGCATCTGAAAATACCTTACGAATATTTTGACGGTAGCACCAGCACCCATGAAAGGGAAAGGGCTATACAGAACTTCCAGAACAACGAAGAATGCCGCGTATTTCTCATCTCCCTCAAAGCGGGCGGCGTTGGTCTGAACCTCACTGCAGCAGATTATGTATACATTGTAGATCCCTGGTGGAACCCGGCTGTAGAACAGCAGGCCATTGACCGTACCCACCGTATCGGCCAGACGAAGAACATCTTCGCCTACCGTATGATCTGTAAGGATACGGTGGAAGAAAAGATATTACAGCTGCAGGAACGTAAGAAATCATTGGTGAAAGATATCATTGCGGACGATACCGGCTTTATCAAGAAGCTGACAAAAGAGGATGTACTGTATTTGTTTAGTTAACGGCTATAGGCTATACTTATGGAGTTTAATTTCCGGGAATCTTTCCAGTCCTATACCAACGTTGAATTGTTGAGGATCATTGACGAGGCGGATAAATATCAGCCCGAAGCAGTGGAGGCGGCCCGGCATATTCTAGGCGGCAGGGAAGTACATGACATTGATTATGAGACGATGAATAACATTAAGACAGCTGTTGTTACGCCCCGCAATGCCGATGACCAGACGAACGGTCAGGATATTTCAGCTTTCCTGGAATCACTGGTAAAGCCGGAGAATGATCCAAGGATACCACGGTGGATTAATATGCTGTTGCTGGTACAGTTCCTGCTATGGGCCTGGTGGCTGACCGGGTACGCCATATATATGAGGAACATTACAGAGAGCAAAATCTGGTCTATGGATGCGATTAATCTGTTGCGGATGATATGGCCAGTCCTCTATATTCCTGTAGCCGGCTATTTGCTCTATAAGCGTAAGCGATGGGGATGGATACTTTTAATGGCATTTTATATCGGAACGGCCGCTCTGACGATCGGCAACTATGCCTATTTTTTCTTTGCCTCTTATTTCAACCAGCGCGGATACTATTTTTCTAACCTGGATCTACCCCGGCTGATATTGGATTGGCTGATCAGGGCAGGGATTATCTGGTTCTTATGGAAGCCCACTGTGGCGACCTATTTTAATATAAGCAGAAAAGCAAAAAGAGATACCGTAGTTATCAGTATTTGCATTGTTTTTGCCATTGTTACCATGAAAGCCCTGCCATCTTATTTTACCCATTAAATTCGGATCATACATTTATAGTTTGCTTATATCACCAGTTGCATCAAAATAGCGGGAAAGCCCAAAGCTACTGCCATTCCATAGAACAGATCCAGCCACACCATAGATCCCAGTGCACCCAGGTAAATAAGTCCCACCACCGGCGCAGTCACTGCTTTCAACCATAAGGGCGTGTTTTCGCCCTTCATTAAACCATTCCACATGGTCTTTGCATCTCCTGTACTGGGGAAAGCATGCATACCAACACATACTCCCAGGTATATCAACAGGAAATCTATAAACGATGCCTCGCCAAGCGCAACAGGCAATGCTGCAGGAAAAGCAATCAGTGCCGCAAGTATGGTATTAATGAAGAAGGGCCCGGTGCCTATGAAAAGCTGGTGTACGGGGTTGCGCACCGGTTCGTGAATTACATAACCTGCAGGATTACCGAACTGGAAATATTTTACCTCAAATATGGCTACGCCGAACAAGCGGCAGAATAGCTGATGGGCAAATTCATGTACCACTACTCCCGGAAAAGTAACAGCGGTAATAACGGCGCCAGGTATGAACATAGTTGTTAAGATTAATTTAGTCCCTGTAAGTAATGTTACCTCTTATAATGTCCAGTGTATGAGCGAGCCCGCTGGTATCGGCGCTTCGCCTGAGATCGGACAGCAGCTCATTGCATTCTTTGTTCTGATCATTGAAGTAGTAGGCCAGCGCCAGTGTTCTCATTACCCTGTTGCTGTGTGGTTCCCAGGTATATGCCGCCAGTGCTTTTGTAAGGGCTTCCTGGTCGCGGTGTTGTTTCAATAATATGATCGCGAGTCCGGTATTCCCGGCTACGGATTCTGCGTTGCGGTCTAGCAGCTGGTAGCAAACCGCCGCTGCTTCCGTGAACTTTTTCTGCTCGCGGTAGGTGCTTGCCAGCAGTCCGTATGCGGGGTGAAAGTCTGGTGCGTCTTTGATCAACATCTGAAGGATACTGTCCGTGCGCCCGTAATCGGCTTCCTCATAATATTGATCTGCCAGCAGATAGGCTGCCATCACATCATGTGGCTGCTCCTGCGTATACTGCAGCAGGGCTGCTTTTAAAGCAGGGGTATCTGTTTTCAGGGACCTATACTTATTGGCGAAAGTGCTATCCCCAAAAGTATAATGTTCCAGGTTGGAAAGCAGATCGTTTACACGGCTTATCAGATCGTCTTCTTCTTTAGAGGATACCCCGGCCCAGTGGGTGGAAACACTGTCAACCAGTTGAAGGTGGTCGTTGTAAAAGGCGGCGATCATTAAATGTGCGCTGGCTTTCAGGTTCTCCGGGTATCGCCGCAGCGTTTTATGCAGCTCCCGTTCGGCGCTCATATACTTATGCTCTCCTTCCAGCTTGAGCGCACGTTCATAGCTTTGCCTCGCCTTAAAAACTTCAGGAAACTTGTACAATGATAAGAGCATCAGAACTCCTACGCCTATAGCAGACCATAGTACAGATTTCTTAACCGGGTAACGGCTCATTTCACGGCGGCAGGGCGCACAAAGCTTTATTTTATAGCCAGCCTCATAGGCAGGGCTGCCACATTTGGTGCAGCCGTCTGTCCCAACGCCGGCTGCCGGGGTCATTTCATTTAATTCCATGGTATAGGATAAATAGGGCCGCTAAGATATGCCGAATATCCAGATGCCTTATCCCACTATCATTTCATTTTTTGAAGGCCTACCCTTCAGTTTCTGCATGGTTTTTCAAGGCCCTGGTATGGCCGCTAAGATCTTGATGCATTAAGATCAGTTGATTATCATCTGGTTATGGCGATCTGTATTTCTCTTTCCAGGTACTGGCACTACAATCGCTTTACAGGAGCCGTAACAATAAAAATCCTATATGTTACCTGATTCCAAAATATCACAGCTTATCAGCCTGCGGATCTCTGGCCTTACTTATGTAATGTGGCAGTACCGGGTCACCGGGCCTTTATATGAAGTGATACATGTATTTGCCGATTATACAAAGCGGATGATCCGCGGCGGTAAAAACATTGCTGCCTGCAGTGCTGCAACAGGCACGTACAGCACAACTGCACAACAGGACAATTTAATTTTTAAATACACAATTATGCTCACCATTTTATTACTCGTGGCTGGTCTGGCCTGCTTTGTACTGTTCTTCCGGTCAATAGACTATTTCGAGAACATTTAAAGCATGGTTGCCGCCGTAACATTAAACGCTACAACTATGATGAACGCATTATTTATCCTGGCTATCCTGGTTTTCTTCTACATGATCTATGTATTACTGAAACCAGAAAAATTTTAACAGACAACCGCTTATCACTTGGGGTTTTAATTAATTGAACATGACTACAGAATTTCTTGGCGTAATCATTACCTATGGACTAACACTACTACTGGCGCTGCCCCTGGGAAAATACATCGCCAAAGTATTTAGAGGGGAGAAAACCTGGTCAGATTTTATGGGGCCGCTGGAGCGCCTCTTCTTCAAAGTATCTGGTATCAATCCGAGGGAGGAAATGAACTGGAAACAGCAAATGAAAACAATGCTCACCATCAACCTGGTATGGTTTGTATACGCCTTCTTTGTACTGATCTTCCAGGATAAGCTGCCGATGAACCCGGACGGTAATACCGGTCAGACACCGGACCTTGCTTTTAACACAGCTATCAGCTTTGTGGTGAACTGTAACCTGCAGCACTATTCTGGTGAAAGCGGGGTAAGCTATTTCACGCAGCTGTTTGTGCTGGCATTCCTGCAGTTTGTAAGCGCTGCAACCGGTATTGCCGCATTGTTTGTGGTAATGAAAGCATTGAAGGAAAAGACCACCAGTAAACTGGGGAACTTCTGGGATTTCTTTGTGAAGTCCATCACCCGCTTGCTGCTGCCTTTGTCTATCGTGATCGCTATCATCCTGGCATTCAACGGCACGCCTGCCAGCTATAAAGGTAAAGACACTTATGTAAGCCTGCAGGGCGATACCGTGAACGTGTCTCGCGGCCCTGCTGCCGGCATGATCGCCATCAAACACCTGGGCACTAACGGAGGCGGCTGGTTTGGCGCCAACTCTGCCCACCCGCTGGAGAATCCTAACTATATCACATATATGACCGAGATGGTGGCGCAGGTGTTGATACCTATCGCCATGATCTTTGCGCTGGGCTTCTTCATTAACCGCAAGAAGTTTGCATACATCGTTTTTACGATTATGACGCTGGGCTTTTTATGCCTGCTCATACCCACCATTATCAGTGAGATACGAGGAAACCCTGCTATAACCCATATGGGCGTTGCACAGCCAACCGGTGCAATGGAAGGTAAGGAAGTGCGCTTTGGCGTGGCGGGGTCCGCCTACTGGAGCACGGTCACTACTATTATCTCCACCGGTTCTGTGAACGCCATGCACGACAGCACAATGCCAACAACCGGTTTAATGCAGTTGCTGGGTATGATGATCAACAGCTTTTACGGAGGCTGTGGCGTGGGGTTTCTTAATTATTATATCTACATCATTATTGCAGTGTTCATATCCGGCCTGATGGTAGGGCGTACGCCAGAGTTCATGGGCCATAAGCTGGAAGCAAGAGAAGTAAAGATAGCAGCACTGATCACGCTCCTTTCTCCCTTCCTTATACTGGCAGGTACCGCGCTGGCTGCTTTTGTAATCTCACATTACCCGGATGCGGATTGGGCTGTGAAGCCTTCTGCCTGGTTGAATAACCCGGGATATCACGGCTTCTCGGAGATGCTGTATGAGTTCACCTCTGCCAATGCGAACAATGGTTCGGGCTTTGAGGGACTGGGTGATAACAACATCTTCTGGAACCTTAGTACCGGCTTTATACTGATACTGGGCCGCTTCCTGCCCATTATTGGTCCGGTGGCCATTGCAGGGTTGATGGCGAATAAAAAGTATGTCCCCGCCTCTGCTGGTACATTGAAAACAGATTCCTGGACATTCGGTGTAATGACACTGGCGGTGATTGTGATCATCAATGCCTTGTCTTACTTCCCCGCCCTGGCGCTTGGCCCGATCGCAGAGTACTTTTCACTGCATTAATGAACATGCAAACTGACAATTAAAATGAAACGAAATAAAGATAACAGACTTTTCCCGGCAGATCTCGTGAAAGAGAGCCTGAAACAGTCTTTCGTGAAACTGAACCTGAAGCTGATGATCAAGAACCCGGTGATGTTCACCGTGGAATTAGGCACGATAGTAATGTTTTTTGTTACGCTCTATGCCATGATCACCGGTAATACAGACCAGGGCAGCGGGGCTTATAACCTGCTGGTATTTATAGTACTGTTCCTGACCGTGCTGTTTGCCAACTTTGCGGAAGCCATCGCTGAAGCCCGTGGCAAGGCGCAGGCAGAAAGCCTGCGCAAGACCCGTGAGGAAACACCTGCCAAGCTGGTACAGATCATAGGAGAGATATTCACCAACGAAGTAAAGATCGTTTCCTCTTCACAATTGCGTAAAGGCGATGTTTTTCTTTGTGAACCGGGTGATATCATCCCCGCCGATGGAGAGATCATTGAAGGCCTGGCCAGTATAGACGAATCTGCCATCACCGGTGAAAGCGCTCCTGTGATCCGTGAGGCTGGTGGCGATAAATCCAGTGTGGTAGGCGGTACTAAAGTGCTGAGCGACCGTATCAAGGTACAGGTAAGCACGGAACCCGGTGAATCATTCCTCGACAAAATGATTGCCCTGGTAGAAGGCGCCAGCCGTCAGAAAACACCGAATGAAATTGCCCTTACCATCCTGCTGGCCAGCTTCACACTGGTGTTCATCATCGTGTGCGTTACGTTGAAACCTTTTGCTGATTATGCGCAAACGTCTATCACCATTGCGGCCTTTATTTCACTGTTTGTGTGCCTGATACCGACCACCATCGGCGGGCTTTTGTCTGCCATCGGTATCGCCGGTATGGACCGTGCACTTCGCGCCAATGTGATCACCAAATCAGGTAAGGCCGTAGAAACAGCAGGCGACGTAGACGTGCTGCTGTTGGATAAGACCGGCACCATTACCATCGGTAACCGTAAAGCCACCAATTTTTACGCAACCAATGGTATCAGCAAGGAGGAGTTTATAAAGCTTTGCGCGCTCAGCTCATTATCTGACGATACGCCGGAAGGTAAATCCATCGTAGAGCTGGCCGGCAGGGACGCTGTAAGTAATCTTTCCGTGGCAGGCGCCAGCCTGGTGAAGTTCACTGCGGAAACCCGTAGCAGTGGTATCGATCTGCCGGATGGCACCCGTATCCGTAAAGGCGCTTATGACGCCATTCGCAACCTGGCGCAGAAAGCCGGCAATGATTTCCCCCAGGAAACGCTGGCCAGGGTAGAAGCGATCTCTAAGGACGGTGGTACGCCGCTGGTAGTAGCCCTTAATAGTAAAGTACAGGGCGTGATAGAACTGCAGGATATCATCAAACCCGGTATACAGGAACGTTTTGAACGCCTGCGTAAAATGGGTGTGAAAACAGTAATGGTAACGGGTGATAATCCCCTAACCGCTAAATACATTGCCACCAAAGCCGGAGTAGACGACTTCATTGCAGAAGCCAAACCGGAAGACAAGATGAAATACATCAAACAAGAACAGCATGAAGGCCGCCTGGTAGCCATGATGGGCGACGGTACCAACGATGCTCCCGCCCTGGCACAGGCAGACGTTGGCGTGGCTATGAACAGTGGTACGCAGGCTGCCAAGGAAGCCGGCAACATGGTGGATCTGGACAATGACCCTACGAAGCTGATCGAGATCGTGGAAATAGGTAAGCAGCTATTGATGACGCGCGGTACCCTTACTACTTTCTCTATCGCCAACGACGTGGCTAAATATTTCGCTATCGTACCTGCATTGTTCATTGCTTCCATTCCTGCACTGCAGGGTATTAACATCATGAAGCTGCATAGCCCTGAATCTGCTATCCTCAGCGCCGTGATCTTTAACGCAATCATCATACCCATGCTGATACCGCTGGCGTTGAGAGGGGTGGAATACAAGCCTATCGGAGCCAGCGCATTGCTCAGGCGTAATCTTCTGATCTATGGTGTAGGTGGGGTGGTCGTGCCTTTCATTGGTATTAAACTGATTGACCTGGTAGTGAGTATTTTCTTTTAATCATTAACAACAAAAATTATGAAACGATATATCATGCCTGCCCTGAAGCTTAGCCTGGTGCTGGTGCTGGTACTGGCAGGCCTTTATCCCCTGCTGATCGCCGGTGTAGCTAAAATGGCGCCTGGTAAAGGTGATGGTGAAACAGTGACATTCAATGGCAGAGTGGTTGGCTATGCCAACATCGGACAAAAATTTACAGCCGATAAATATTTCTGGTCCCGTCCTTCCGCCGTGGATTATAACGCTGCCGGCTCCGCCGGTTCTAACAAAGGCCCATCTAATCCTGACTATCTAAAGATAGTGCAGGAAAGGATAGATACTTTCCTGGCGCATAATCCCGGCGTTCAGAAGGACGATATCCCGGCAGAGCTGGTAACGGCTTCCGGTAGCGGCCTTGATCCTGACCTGTCTCCTGCAGCTGCGGAAATACAGATACCCCGTATTGCAAAAGTCAGGGGCATTCCGGAAGACCACATCAAGGGGCTGGTGAAGGAATATACTAAGGGGCCCTTGCTGGGCATCCTTGGTCCTTCCAGGGTGAATGTTTTGCAGCTCAATATCGCACTGGAAAATCTGAAATAAACAAGTATTTATATACGAACTAAAATGAAGACGATTTTATTATCTGTAGCATGTTTGATGGCCATAAAGGCACAAGCACAAGATTCAACACAGGCAGGAAAAGTTACTTTTTCCGGCTATGCGGAAGCATATTACAGTTACGACTTTAACAACCCCGCAAATCACCTGAAGCCGGGATTTATCTACAGCTATAACCGTCACAATGAACTGAACATTAACCTCGGTTTCGTGAAGGCCAACTATACGTCAGATCGCGTACGTGGAAATATTGCTATTATGGCGGGCACCTATGCTGAGTATAACCTGGCCGCAGAGCCCGAATTGCTGCGGCATGTTTACGAAGCTAATGTTGGTGTGCGTATTGGTAAGGACTTGTGGGTGGATGCAGGCATCATGCCTTCTCACATCGGTTTCGAGAGCGCAGTTGGAAAGGATTGTTATAATCTTACCCGCAGTATGCTGGCTGATAACTCGCCTTATTATGAAGCAGGGGCAAAAATAACCTGGAACCCGAATGCGAAATGGACCTTGTCTGCCATGTACCTTAATGGCTGGCAGCGTATCCGCCGGGTAGACGGCAACCAGACACCGGCATTCGGCACCCAGGTTACCTTCAAGCCTTCGGATAAGGTAACGCTCAATTACAGCACGTTTATCGGCAACGATAAGCCCGACAGCGTAAGGCAGATGCGCTACTTTAATAACCTTTACGGTATCTTTACCATAACGGATAAATTCAGCCTGATAGCGGGTTTGGACTATGGATTTGAACAAAAGGAGAAAGGCAGCAGCGACATGAATCAGTGGTACAGCCCCATTGCTATCGCACGTTACGCATTTACAGACAAACTGGCGCTCGCCGGCCGTATTGAATATTACAGTGACGAACATGGTGTTATCATCAGCACGGGTACCCCCAATGGATTTAAGACAGCAGGATATTCGCTCAACCTGGATGTTATGCCAGTGTCCAATGTAATGTTCCGGCTTGAAGGACGCCTGCTGGACAGTAAGGATGAAGTGTTTTTAAAAGATAATGAACCTAAGAAGAGCAATGCTTCGGTTATCGCAGCTTTGGCATTCTGGTTTTAACCATATCTTATAATAGTTCTTTCCCTGATCCTGTTCCAAAAATGATGGAATGGGATCAGGTATTTATCAAATCACCACCTATGACAGATAAAGAACATTCGGTAGAACATTTCCTGCACCTGGCCAATAAATCATCCGGGAGGGGCAAGCTGAAGATCTATATCGGTATGAGCGCCGGTGTGGGCAAAACCTATCGCATGCTACAGGAAGCGCACAGCATGCTGCGAAACGGGGTTAACATCCAGATTGGCTATGTAGAAACGCATAACCGTACTGAAACACAGGCTTTGATAGATGGCCTGCCGGCTATTCCCCGCAAGCAGGTGTTCTATAAGGGAAAGATGCTGGAAGAAATGGATATTGACAGCATCCTGCTGCTTAATCCAGAATGGGTAATTGTTGACGAGCTGGCCCATACCAACATACCTGGCTCCCGCAATGAGAAGCGCTGGCAGGATGTAGCAGAGATCTTGCGTGCAGGGATCAATGTAATATCTGCGGTTAATATACAGCATATAGAAAGCATTAACCAGGAAGTGAAAGTGATCACCGGTGTGGAAGTGAAGGAGCGTATCCCGGATAATGTGCTGCAGATGGCAGACGAAGTGGTGAACATAGACCTTACAGCCGATGAGCTCATTACCCGTCTGAAAGAGGGCAAGATCTATGACCGCTCTAAAGTGGAAACCGCTTTGAAGAACTTCTTCCAGGCTGAGAAAATATTACAGCTGCGCGAGCTGGCCTTAAAAGAAGTAGCTTCACAGGTAGAGCGAAAAGTTGAGATAGAAATACCGCGTGGACAACAGATGCGCCATGAGAACTTCCTGGCCTGCATCTCTACCAATGATGAAGTGGCGCGTAAGGTGATCCGTAAAACAGCCCGGCTGGCATCTTATTATCATGGAGACTGGTACGTGCTGTATGTGCAGGCGCCCAGAGAAAGTGCTTCACGTATACCGCTGGCTGCACAGCGGCACCTCATCAATAATCTAAAACTGGCAACAGAGCTGGGAGCAGAGGTAATACAGGTACGGGATACAAGAGTAGCCGAGGCCATTATCAGCACAGCCATAGAAAAACGCGCTACTACAGTTTGCATTGGGAAGCCACATATCAGTCTTTTCCGCATTATTTTGCAAACCAATCTGTTTAACCAGCTGTTAAAAACATTATCATCGAACGATATTGATCTAATTATCCTGTCATGAGGCTTAAAACAAAAATAACGCTAGGGGTATTATTCCTTTATTTCATGCTGCTGCTGGTAAGTGTGCTGGGATATTATTACCTCACCAATCTCAATATAAAGGCCCGCACGATACTGGAAGATAACTACGAGTCGCTTGAGTATAACAAGAACATGCTGGCCTCCCTCGACGCGCTTTCGCTGGATCGCAGCAGCGCCTTGCAGCGTTTTGAGCATAACCTGCAGCAGCAGGAGCGTAACATTACTGAAGCAGGCGAAGGCGCGGCCACCGAGCAGGTACGCAGGGCCTATGAGCGGTTGAAGCAGGATACGGCTAATCCGGCAAAGCACCTGCAGGCTATACGCCAGAGTATATACGTTATTATGGACCTCAACATGCAGGCCATTGTAGGTAAGAATGAAAGAGTGAAGAAAACTGCCAATAGTGCGCTGCTGTACATTGCCATTATCAGCGGTGTGTGCTTTTTACTGGGGCTTACATTCGTATACAATTTTCCGGGTTATGTGGCCAATCCTATCAGGGAACTGACAGCCGGCATTAAGGGCATTGCTGAAAAGAAATATAGTCAACGCCTGCATTTCAAAAGTGAGGACGAGTTCGGGGAACTGGCCCTTGCCTTCAACACCATGGCCCAGCGGCTGGATGACTATGAGCACAGCAACCTGGCCCGTATCATGTTTGAAAAGCAGCGGGCTGAAGCCGTGATCAGCAGCCTGCGGGATGCTACTATCGGTTTCGATAACAAAGGCACTATATTGTTTGCCAACTCACAGGCCCTGCAGCTGCTGAATATGACTGAGAGGGACCTGATAGGTAAACCCGCATTGGAGGCGGCAAAATATAACGACCTGCTCACTTTCCTGGTAAACCGCCAGGACAATACGCCGTTGAAGATTGTAGTAGAAGGCAAGGAAAGTTTCTTTACCAAGGAGATGGTGGATATCCATCATGAAAATGAGCGGATCGGTTATGTGATCATCCTTAAAAATATTACTTCCTTCCGTGAGCAGGACCTGGCTAAAACCCATTTCATCGCAACCGTTTCCCACGAGCTAAAGACACCGCTGGCCTCTTCAGACTTCAGCCTCAAGCTGCTGGAGGATGAACGTATCGGTCATCTTACCGGCGAGCAGCGTGAGCTGGTTGAAAGCCTGAAACAGGACAATCTGCGTATGATCAAGATAGTAAGTGAACTGCTGAACCTTTCGCAGGTGGAAAGCGGTAATATACAGCTGCAACCCCAGCCGGTTTCCCCGGTACAGGTAGTACAGTATGCCCTTGAAACGGTGAGAAAACAGGCGGCGCAGCAACAGGTGGCCATTAATACCACGCTTCCCGAGGATATGCCGCAGATACAGGCCGACGTGGAGAAAACCGCCTGGGTGTTGGTGAACCTGTTGACCAACGCTATCCGCTATTCTCCCTCCGGAGCTGAGATCCGCCTTACGGTTGAACAGACGGAGGACCAGATGCTTACTTTCAGTGTACAGGATACTGGCAAGGGTATTCCTCCTGCTTTCCGTGAAAAGATCTTCGAACGTTTTTATCAGGTGCCGGGCACGCAGCATCAGAAGAGCAGCGGCCTGGGGCTGGCCATTGCCCGTGAATTTATCGAGGCACAGGGTGGTAGTATCAATGTGGAGAGCGAGGAAGGCAAGGGCAGCCGTTTTTATTTCAAGCTGCCGCTGGCCATAGTTTAAGATCTGAAGGAATCCTTGTGGATCTCGGATCTGATCTCATTACAGGCCTTTTCCAATAATGTTGCGAGCCCTTCCACTTTTCCGGGTATGTGCCTGGCCTCCCCTGCATGCTGAGCCTTATCTTCGAGGTCTTTTGTTATTTCCATTGCATTTGTGATCGGCACGATCCCCAGGCTGGATTTTAGCCGGTGCGCCAGGAAGGCTACCCGGTCCCATCGCTGCTGTGTGGCGGCTTCCCGCATTTCCTGCATGTTAGCCGGCATGGCTACCAGGAACTCCTGCAACATTTCTTTAATATAGTCGGTATCGTTGAACAGCAGGCTACGCAGGTGGTTAAAGTCCACTACGCCAGGCTGAGGCTCCTGGCCCTTCTGCTGGAGAGGTTTTTCATCTGGTTGCTGCATTGGATCATGGTTTAGGTGTACCGTAATAGAATGCTGTGTGTCCATATAATATGCAATCATACGATTTCTGTGGGAGAAAGGAGGATCATTATTTTTTTAAGACTTTAATCCCTTGTTTTATTCCTAATTCCATAGATTTGCCTAATATTCTTTTGTTTAAGCCGTTATAATTTTATGAAAAAAATATTTTTTACCCTTACGTTAATGGCTGTTTCCTATGGTGTGTTTGCCCAGGAAGCCATGAACAAGGCGATGAGCTCCATTACACGTTCCAGGGATTTTCTGGTGGTATCGCTTACTTATGATGGCTGGGCCAGCAGGCCAGACAGCGTAAGCACCGGCTTTAACCGGGGCTTTAACATTGCCTTCATGTATGATTTTCCCATCAATAAAACGAACCTTAGCCTGGCAGCCGGTTTAGGTATTGGTACCAGCGGCGTGTTCCTGAAAGACCACACACTGAATATGGACGATAACACCACCAATGTTCCCAAGTTCCAGCGTGACGATTCTTTCAAAAAATATAAGGTGGCTACCACTTACCTGGAAGTGCCCATAGAACTGAGGTATCGTAGTGTGCCTGATAATGCCAACAAAGGCTTCAAAGCTGCACTGGGCTTCAAGATCGGTAACCTCATGAATGCGCATACCAAAGCCCGTAGCGACCTGGGTGGATCAAAGAACACAGTGAAGGAAGCCAATAAACGCTTCTTCAATAGCTGGCGTTATGCGGCCACTGCCCGTATCGGCTATGGCAACTGGGCGCTGTACGGTTCCTATAACCTGAACGCGCTCTTTAAAGATACTGGTGGAAATGCCCTCGCTGATATAAGACCTTATTCAATAGGTATTGCGATAAGCGGATTATAATTGATAACAGGATATTCTAATATGCGGATGTGCAGATCATATATGCACATCCGCTTTTTTTATCTGCCAGACGGCAATTTTTGTCGTTGAATTATCTGCCTTTGAATGCAGGCTTTCTTTTCTCCATGAACGCCAGTACCCCTTCCTTGTTATCTTCTGAGCGCCCGGCAATCTCCTGGCAGTAGGCTTCATAGTCCAGCACCGCCTCCAGGTTTTCTGTCATTCCTTTGGTCAGCATCTTCTTCATTAAGGCGATTGCTTTCGTTGGGGCATTTGCGTAAAATTCTGCTTCTGCCTGTACGGCGGCGTCCAGTTCTTCTGGTTTTACGACTTTGTTCACTAACCCGAGCTGCATGGCTTCCTGTGCTGATAGCTTGGTGGCTTTGGTAGCCAGTTCAAAAGCACGGTGATAGCCGATGGTGCGCGGCAGGAAATAGGAAGAGCCGGAATCCAGCACCAGGGCAATGTTAACGAATATTTCTATCAGGGTAGCCATTTCACTGGCAATGATCACGTCGCAGGCGAGGGCCAGTGAGCATCCGGCTCCTGCCGCCACGCCGTTTAGGCGGCATATCACTGGTTTGGGCATATTGCGGATACCGCGTATAATCGGGTTATACCGCTTATGCAGCGATTCGCTGAAGCTGCGGGTACCAGCTTCCATGGAAGCCTTCAGGTCTTGTCCGCTGGAAAATGCTTTGCCCGCGCCGGTTAATACCACGGCCCTTATCTGCGGATCTTTCTCTGCCTGTTTCAGGGCGTCTTGCAGCTCATAGCTTAGCGGATCATTGAATGCATTGTAAACTTCAGGTCGGTTGAGTGTGATGGTGGCCACTCCATTTGTTACGTGGAATAAGAGGGATTCAAACATATGATATAGCTTTTAGCAGTTAGCTTTTAGCTATTAGCCCTGGCTCCACTCGATTGCTGGGAGCCAAGGGCTAACAGCCGGCAGCTTTTTTATAATGTTTCGTTCAGCCATTTAAAGAATTCCCGCTGCCATACCAAGGCGTTTTGCGCTTTCAGTACCCAATGGTTTTCTTCAGGGAAGTAAAGGAGCTTACTCTTAATGCCTTTTAGCTGTGCCAGCTGGAAGGCCTGTAATCCCTGTTCTATGCCTACTCTGAAATCTTTGCCGCCCTGGATGATCAGGATGGGAGTGTTCCATTTATTGGCGTAGTTACTGGGATTAAACTCGTTGTGGCTGGCTGCATTGGCGGCATCCCACCAGGCGCCGATGTCCCAGTTGGCGAACCAGAGCTCTTCTGTGGTGCCGTACCAGCTTTTCAGATCGAACAGGCCATCGTGCGCGATGAAGGTTTTGAAACGATTATTGTGCACGCCTGCCAGCATATATACGGAGTAACCGCCGTAGCTGGCTCCCACTGCGCCCAGACGGCTTTTATCCACATAGGGTTCCTGGCTTACCGCGTCTATGGCGCTCAGGTAATCTCGTATGGGTTGTCCACCCCAATCCTTGCTGATGGAGGCGTTCCATTCTACGCCGTGGCCTGGCATACCGCGGCGGTTAGGCGCCACTACGATATAGCCTTGGGAGGCGATCAGCTGGAAGTTCCAACGGTAAGAGTAGAACTGTGACAAGGCCGATTGCGGCCCGCCCTGGCAGTACAAGAGGGTAGGATATTTTTTGGAAGCATCGAAATTGGGTGGGAGGATTACCCATACGAGCATTTCCTTATTGTCGGTGGTCTTTACCCAGCGTTTTTCAATTTTACACAGGCCGATCTTGTCATAGACTGCTTTGTTCACGGCGGTCAGCGGTTGTACTTCGCCTTTAGGCAGACTGACAGTGAACAGTTCTGTGGCGTGGTTCATATCTGTGCGGGATACTATCAGGGTGTTGCCTGCCTGTCCGACAAACCCGGTGATATCAAAATCACCGCTGGTGAGCTGGCGTATATGCTTTGCCGTGGTAGCGGCAATATCTTTCTGCAGGGCGATCTCCAGTACTTGTTCAGTGCCTTTGATCACGGCCAGGAATTGCAATAGTTTGCCGTCGTTGCTCCAGCGCGCGGCAGAAGCGGTGCCGTCCCAATCTTTGGTGAGGTTGCTGATCTTTCCGCTGTTGCGGTCCAGCACTACAAGGTCGTTTTTATCTGCCTCAAAGCCGTCGTGGGCCATGCTCAGCCAGGCCAGGTATTTGCCGTCAGGGCTGAAGGTGGGGGCTACGTCGTACCCTTTCATGCCTTCGCTCAGGTTGCGGGTAGCGCGGGTATTCAGGGTATATTCATAAATATCCGTGTTGGTGCTCAGGGCATATTCCTTACCGGATTTCTTTTTGCAAACGTAGATAATGCTTTTGCTGTCGGGGCTCCATATCATATCTTCTGCGCCGCCGAAGGGCATCTGGGGGCAGTCGTAGGCCTCGCCCTCCATGATATCTATGGGCGTGCCTACCTGTCCGTTATCGTAGGTGGCGTAGAATACGTGCTGGAAGTTACCGTCTTCCCAGGTGTCCCAGTGCCGGTAATTCAGGTTGTCGTAGATCTGTACGTTAGATTTTGCAAGGTCAGGGTAGAAATCGCTGCCGCTTACCTTCTGGATCTTCACCTCTTTGGAGAAGAGGATATGTTTACCGTCGGGCGACAGGCGGATATTCTGCATACCGCCTTCCACATTGGTTTTCTGTACCGCGTTGGTACCGTCGGCGTTCATTTCCCACCATTGGTCTTTGTAGGCGTAGCCGATCTTTTGTCCGCCAAGAGGCGCTACGCCGCCTTCGCCGCCCGGTTCTTTGGTGATCTGGCGGGCCTCGCCTCCCGTCAGGGGGATGGCGTAAAGGTTCTTTTCACTTTTATTTTCCGCAATGTTGTATTGCGTTACGCCGTAGATGACGGTCTTTCCGTCTGCCGTAACAGTTTCGCCGCTTACCCGTCCAAGCTGCCAGAGCAGTTCGGGCGTCATTTTATCCTGCGCCATGGTCATAGAAGAGATCAATAATCCTGTCAGTAAAATAGGTTTAAACATTGTTGTAACCGTTTTGGACGGTTAAATGTAGGTAAAATAGTCCATGGCTGATGGTGTATGGTCTCCGGAGTTACTATTTTTACTGATAGTCTTAAGCCATGTGGTATGCCGCAGACGATAGGCCGTTGTCTATGGACTATATTCACTAATTTTGACAAAATTTTCATAAGCATTGTTAGAGAAGAAACAAGTAGTTCAACAGGAAGAAAAAGCGGTGATCGTGGGGCTTATTCACCAGGAGCAAACCGAAAGACAGGTGCAGGAGTACCTGGACGAGCTGGCTTTCCTGGCGGAAACGGCCGGCGCTATAACGGTAAAGCGCTATACGCAGAAGCTGGCGCATCCTGACAGGGCCACTTTCATTGGTAAAGGAAAGCTGGAAGAGGTCAGGCAGTTTATCAGCGGCAGAGACGTTTCATTGGTTATATTTGATGATGAGCTGACCGGCTCTCAGATCGCCAACATCGAAAAAGTACTGAACGTAAAAGTCATAGACAGAAGTGATCTTATCCTGGATATATTTGCCCGCCGTGCCCGTACGGCGCAGGCCAAAGTACAGGTAGAGCTGGCCCAGTACCAGTATATCCTGCCCCGCCTGAGAGGGATGTGGACCCACCTGGAACGCCTGGGTGGCGGTATCGGTACAAGGGGCCCCGGTGAAACGGAAATAGAAACGGATCGCCGTATTGTAAAGGATAAGATCTCGCTGCTGCGCAAACGGCTCGCTGAAATTGACAAACAGTCGCTTACCCAGCGTAAGGAGCGTGGTGAATACATTCGTGTAGCCCTGGTAGGATATACCAATGTGGGCAAGAGCACCATTATGAACCTGCTCAGCAAAAGCGAGGTATTTGCAGAAAACAAGCTGTTTGCCACGCTGGATACGACCACCCGTAAGGTAGTATTTGAGCAGATCCCTTTCCTGCTCAGCGATACGGTAGGATTCATCCGCAAGCTTCCCCACCACCTGGTGGAGAGTTTCAAATCCACCCTTGACGAGGTGCGCGAGAGCGATATTCTCCTCCATGTGGTAGATATATCTCATCCGCAGTATGAAGACCAGGTAGAGGTGGTAAACCGCACTTTGCAGGAGCTGAAAGCTTTTGAGAAGCCGGTGATCATGATCTTTAACAAGATGGATCTTTACGAAGAGCAGACCTTTGACAAATGGCTGGCCCCGGAGGTAAAAGAGGACATCCTCCGCCAGCTGAAGGAAACCTGGGAAACACGCACGAACGGAAACTGTGTGTTCATATCTGCGCTGGAGAGGCGTAATATTGAGGAGTTACGGAAAACCATTATGGATAAAGTGGTGGCGCTGTACAGGGAGCGTTATCCATACAAAACGGAGTTTCTTTATTGACGATCGCGTATGGCTAAACAATACACCTGGCACAAGATAGGAGATGCAGAAGACCATATCGCCACTGAAAGCGAGATCACCGTTCTCGAAGTAAATGGTAAAAAGATCTGCTGTACGCGTTACCAGTCGCAGTTATATGCCTTTGCCTATAAATGTCCGCATGCCAGCGGCATCATGGGAGATGGATTTATCGATGATGCCGGCAACGTGGTATGCCCGATACACCGTTACCGGTTCAGTGTGAAGAATGGTTATAACAGCAGCGGGGAAGGCTACTATCTTAAGACCTACCCGGTAGAGCAACGAACAGATGGGGTATATGTAGGAATGGAAAAAAGTGGAGGACTGTTCGGTTGGATCTAGCTGCTGTTTAGTATATGTTCAGTAGCCGTATTTTTTCTACATGATCGCCAATAGCAACGAGCGGCAGGTAAGTTTATTGATTATAGGCCTGCTGATCTTCATGAATTTTACCGGCCTTAACATCACTATCCTGGAGCCGGATGGCGCCCTTTATGCCGGGATCGCCAAACATATGGTGCAGTATAAGGATTACTGGAACCTGTTTGCTGACGGACATGACTGGCTGGACAAGCCGCATTTCCCTTTCTGGGTGGCTGCCATCAGCTTCTGGTTATTCGGCTTTACCACTGCAGCCTACAAGCTGCCCGCCATCCTGTTCCTGCTGATGGGCGCTGTGTACACCTATTTTCTGGCTAAGAATCTTTATGATGAAAAGGTAGGCCGGTGGGCGGTGTGCATCCTGCTGACGGCGGAACATATCGTGATCTCCAATAATGACATCAGGGCAGAACCATACCTCACCGGGCTGATAATAGCTGCCGTGTACCATTTGTATAAGGGGCAGCGTTCTGCTTTTAACTACCATCTGTTATTAGGGGCCCTCTTTTCAGCCTGTGCAATGATGACCAAGGGGCCCTTCGCCCTGGTGCCGGTAGGCGGGGCTATAGCTGGGCACCTGGCCTTTACCCGGCAATGGCGGCAGCTGTTTCATGTCCGCTGGTTGCTGGTGGCGGTGCTGACGGGCCTGTTCATTACCCCGGAGCTGTACGCCCTGTACCAGCAGTTTGACAGTCACCCCGAAAAACTGGTGTTTGGTCAGCATGGGGTTTCCGGCATCCGTTTCTTTTTCTGGGACAGCCAGTTTGGCCGGTTTATGAACACGGGGCCTATCAAAGGAGAAGGGGATCCGTTTTTCTTTTTCCATACCCTCCTATGGGCTTTTCTGCCCTGGTCTGTGCTGTTGTACGCTGCGGTGATCCTTTTCTTCCGGAAGTGCCTGAAGGCGGTGGAATATTACTGTATCAGCGGGGCATTGTTCACTTTTGTGCTGTTTTCGCTGTCACGTTTTCAGCTGCCGCATTATCTGAACATTATATTCCCCTTTTTCGCCATATTAACGGCTCAATATGTGTTGTCGCTTGAGCGTCCGGGCATGTTGAAGTTTTACCGGATCACGCAGTATACGATCATGGTGATCGTTGCGGTGGCAATCGTGGGGCTAAGCGCTTTGTACCAGCCGCTGCTGAATTATTACGCTTTGTTTTGCATGCTGCTGGGTTTACTGCTGTTCCTGCTGTTGCCCAGGTGGCTGGGCCCGGGCAGTGTGTCGCTCGTATTTTTCAGGACCTGTGCGGCCAGCCTGGTGCTGAATATTTTCCTGAACCTGGTGATGTACCCGGATATGATGCGATACCAGAGTGGCAGTACGGCGGCGCGGTATATCAACCAGCGCTTCCCGCAGACGAGTGTGGGGTATTGGAAAACACAATCTTACGGGCTGGAATTTTACCTCAATAGTCCGATACAGCGTTATGACAGTGCGGGTTTGCGCCAGGCGGCTTTGAAACAACCGGTTTTATTGTTCACAACGCCGGATCAGGCGGATTCTTTGCAGCAGAAGGGATATAGTTGTCAATTGGTGAAGGCGTTTGCGCATTTTTATGTGAGCAAGCTGGATCTGCAGTTTGTAAATCAGAAAACCAGACCGGGATCGCTGCAGCAGCGGTGGTTACTATGGGTACAGCCGGGGCGGAATGCGTGGGCAGAGCGGATGGAATAAGGAATATTTAAAAAAAGTGAGAATAGATTTTGCGGAAATAAAAAATTGTCTATTTTTGCAATCCCAAAACGCAAATGGGACACTCCTCCTTAGCTCAGTTGGTTAGAGCATCTGACTGTTAATCAGAGGGTCGCTGGTTCAAGTCCAGCAGGGGGAGCAGGAAACGAGGCTACATTAAGTAGCCTCGTTTTGTTTTGTCCCTATTTATCGGCGATAAATTCTTTGCCTTTCTTTATAGGCAGATGGTAATGTTCTTTTTTCTTAAATTGCTATTGACAGATTCAGTTTAAGACATTCCCCATCAAAAGAATGGCAATACCCAAAAACATCACAAAAGACCACCTTCTTCGGGCGATTCAGAAAATAAATGAAGAAGGAATTCCTCCTGGTGCTCAATCCCGGTTCTATGACTTGCTTTACAATAATAAGCAGTATCCACCCAAACTTGTTGTTTCTTACGCTAATCTATTTGCAAATGGTAAGATATTAGACAGAGAAAGCTTTTCTGGTGGTAAGGATACACCTTGCTTTAAACTATTGGAAAAAAATGGATTTACCCTGAGTCCGAAAGAAGACATTTATCAAGTCTTAACTTCTTTCTTGCATAGGGTGCATTTTGACCCTCAGAATTTAAAAAAAGACGATTTCCATGGAGAGTTCCGAGGGCTACAAGTAGAAGTGGGTTTTGGACAAGGTAATCAAGCCAACATTCCATGGATTGCATTATTACGAGAAGGGCAAAAAGTATCGAAGGGTATTTATCCGGTCTATTTATACTTTAAAGAACAAAAGATATTAATACTGGCTTACGGAGTTAGCGAAACGTATCCTGCAGAGATAAATTGGAAAGTAAATAACCCTACGTTACAGCAATACTTTCAAGATAGAGGATATGGCAGACCAAAACGTTACGGTACATCGTACTTTTTCTCGACATATTTAATCGATGTGGAAAGATCAAATTTTGGCCTTGATAGATCAATAATAAATCAAGATATTGAAAGGATAATTAAAGAGTATAATGACATTCCGCTTCACGACATGCACGACATCAAAGATTTTAATTATGAAAGTTTTGTCGAAAGTCTAAATGCAAGCGGGTTAAATTTCGATCAACAGACGGTATTAAGATTTGTAACATCTATTGTCACAAAGCCTTTCATTATTTTGACAGGGCTATCTGGATCAGGGAAAACTAATTTAGCCATTGCATTTGCAAAGTGGATTGTTGAGGATAAAAAGCAATTTTGTATTGTACCTGTAGGAGCAGATTGGACCAATAGAGAACCATTGCTTGGTTTCCCCAACATGCTACAATCAGAAAAATATATTCTTCCTGAGCACGGAGCACTTGATTTAATATTAAATGCTCTTTCTAACCCTTCAAAACCATATTTTCTCATATTGGATGAGATGAATCTTAGTCATGTTGAAAGATACTTTGCTGATTTTCTAAGCTGTATGGAATCACAAAGTGAGATTAGTTTGCATATTGGTCCAAATAATTGGAATGGCGGAAAAGTTCCTAAGGCTTTCGTTTTGCCTCCTAATTTGTTCATAATAGGAACCGTCAACATAGATGAAACTACTTATATGTTTAGTCCCAAAGTGCTGGATAGGGCATTTGTTATCGAATTTAGGATTAATGCAAAAGGAATGGAAGCATTTTTTAAAAATGCAACTACTAAAAAGCCATTTACATTTCCTGGACCAGGATTTGTTATGGCACAAAGCTTTGTAGAACTGGCTTCAGATAAGGATATCACTAATGGTGACAGCTTTCGTTTTTCTGAAGAGCTTTTAATGTTTTTCGATACATTAAAAGACGCTGGTGCAGAATTCGGCTATAGAACTGCTTCTGAAATAATGTTGTTTACTAAAAAATCAGATAACATAGGAAAATGGAGTGATCATGCTTTGATGGATGCGATAATTATGCAAAAGCTTCTTCCCAAATTGCATGGCTCCAGACGGAAAATGGATCCAATTCTGAGAACACTTGCTGGATTTTGTTTGGTTGACGGAAAAAAAGTAGATCAATTTCTTAACACTGAAGGGCAAAAGAATGTAAATTTTAACGATGAAGATGTAAAGTATCCTCTTTCATTAGAAAAAATTCAAAGAATGTACAGAAACCTACTTGACCACAGCTTTACTAGTTATGCAGAGGCTTAAAGAAGTAGAAATTTCGACAGTGCTTTCTGATGGGTCAAAGATTACCATTTGGCTAAGTGCTTCAAGTGAAGTAGAACATCTATGTCAAATTGATATGCTTGAGGCCGAAGAATTTGGGGAAGCAGAGATTCAAATCAAAGAAGGACATCAATATGAATATAAAATTACTGAAGGATTTGAATTAAAGGGGAATAAAAAGATTTTTAAAAAACTAGTTTATAATAGATCTGCCGGCCTTCTGACCCCAGGGAATTACGTTGGGACCTTAAATTTACCATTCGGGCATCTTAGTAAAGATGAGATAGAAGGATGCTTTCAGATTGAAGTACAGTCTGTTAAAGCAAATTATAGAACGGACTATCGTCTTATGTTGGAAGACATTGCAGAAAAGTGTGCAGAATTGGTCATGCAACTGCGTTCTCCCGTTTCTCAATTTTTTAAAACAGATCCTCTCCATGGGAGTAAAACTATATATCAACGCTTCTGTTTTTTAAAATCTATTCTGAATTCTGAAGAATTGGAAAATGCGGTATCACGTATGCTTTGGGCGCCGACAATAGTTTGGGAGGATAGCGAAACCTTAACACATGTAACTAAAATTAAGCGATTAAGTAGCCGTCAACTAAGACAACTCCATGGTATTCATGGACCGGCAGGACAAAAGATTTTAGCATTCTCAAAAAAAGAAACTGTAGATAGTCCTGTAAATCGATTTATAAAGTTTGCATTTACTCAATTTCTGGAACTTCTTATGCTATTCAACAAAAAATTGAATGGTAGTAAAGCGCAGCAACAAGAAGTACTAAATTTGATTAAGAAACTACATGGGTATTTGGGGCATAGTTTATTTAAGGAAGTAGGAAATATTGATAATCTGTCATTAAATAGCCCTGTTTTACAGCGTAAGGAAGGATATAGAGAAATTCTACGAGCATGGCTGATGTTTGACCTAGCAGCCCAATTAACCTGGGCCGGAGGAAACGATGTGTATGAAGGGGGTAAAAAAGATATTGCAGCCCTATATGAATATTGGGTCTTTTTTAAGCTTATAGATATTCTTGTTGAAGTTTTTCGAATCAACCGACCACAAACCAACGATTTAATTGAATCTACTAGCAATGGATTGGAATTAAAACTTAAACAGGGGAAATTATTGTCTATAGTCGGCATATTGGATGCCCCAACCCGAAAATTTCATGTTCAATTCAGCTATAATAGAACATTTGCTTCGAGACAAATCTATCCAAAGGGAGGTAGTTGGTCAACAGCATTGCGGCCGGATTTTACTGTAAGCATTTGGCCATGGGGAGTAAGTAGCGATCAGGCTGAAAGAGAAGAGTTAATTGTTCATATACATTTCGATGCTAAGTATAAGATTGGGCATCCGCAATATTTTTTTGATAATGAAGATGATCAGGATAAGAATAACGTTTCATCTAATTATAATAATGATGACTTAAAAAAAATGCATGTGTATCGAGATGCTATAAGACGAACGGCAGGCGCCTATATTCTTTATCCTGGTGATAAGTCTGAGGAAATAAGAGGATTTCATGAGCTGCTACCGGGAATAGGTGCATTTTCTATTTACCCTTCAAGAGGAGATGATGGTACGTTTCAGCTAAAAGAATTTTTTAGAAATATTGTTGAAATGCTTCTAAATAGAACGTCTCAAAGAGAAAGGATGGCGCTAAAGACATATGAAATACATAGGTCAATTTCTAGTGGTACACTAAAGAAACCGATGCCAGAACTTTTAGGAGTAAATAGAAGCCTACACCCCGAAGAAGTAACGGTTTTAGTTGGATACTATAAAGATGCAGAACATCTTAAATGGATTATCAAGTCTAATTTATATAATACTCGTATAAATACAGTAAAGGGGTCAATTAATTTGAGCGGTTCAATAACTTCAGCAAAGTATCTTTTACTTCATAATAAGGATCAAAAGGAAAGTGATCATTTCTTTAAACTTTCTGCTGATGGACCTAAGATTTTTTCACAAAAAGAGCTAATGGAAAGTGGATATCCTTCTACGCCTTCTCAAAGCTATTATTTAATATTTGAGATAGTAGCTGATTTGGAAAGCGAGTTTTGCAATCAATGTTGGGATGTATCTAGATTGAAAGGATATAAAACCGAGAAGGACTATGCACTCCCATTTGCAACAAACTTAGTTGAAATAATGGAAATAATGACCGCTAAATTTTGATAAATCTAATGGTTTGAAAGAATTCCCTATCTCATCAATCGAGTAAATTAGCAAGTGCTTTTAAATCTGCGATTAACTGGTTTAAGAATTGTCCAGTTTGGGAAGCAGTTAGAAAAAGGGGGTTAAATGATACATTTGAAGCCTTTTTCCTTTGTATAAGAATATCAATGCTTCTTAAAAAAATCACTAATAAGCTTTAACACCTCATCAAAATTCGTCTCAAGTACCCAATGACTGCCATCGAGCATATGAACCTGGGCATCAGGTAAATCCCTCTTGTAACAGGCAGCTTCCTCCACATTAAAAAACGGATCATATTTTCCCCATATAACCAGGGTACGAGGCTGATAAACACGAAAATACTCCTGAAAAGCTGGGAACATTTTCATGTGATTCTTATAGTCACAATTCAGCTCATATTGCATATCGATATTACCCGGCCTTTTCATCGAGTCCCAATCTAACACCCATAATTCAGGACTTAATGTTGATAGTAATTCTTCAGGTAGTCCTGCAGTATATTGCCACTTCACGCCTTCCTCGCTCAGGAATGCGTAAAGTTTTTCCTTTTTTTCAGGAGTAGGGTTTTCCCAATAGTCTCTCATTTCATCCCATATTCCCTCAACACCTTCTTCGTATGCATTACCGTTTTGGACAATTATTCCCTCGATCTTTTCAGGATGGTTTATGCATAGCCGCAGACCAACAGGAGCTCCATAGTCATGAAGATAGATGGTGAATGATTGTAGGTTTATCTCATCCGTAAATTTGTTTATATAAGCGGATATATTCCCGAAAGAATATTCGAATTGATCTTTAGGAGGAAAAGCGCTGAATCCAAATCCGGGGAAATCCGGAGCAACCAGATGAAGCCTGTCTGATAAAGCTGTCATCAGATTTTTAAACATTACGGACGAGGTTGGAAAACCAGGCAAAAGTAACAGGGATGGGTTCCTCCTATCACCGGCCTCACGGTAGAAAATATCGATACCGTCAACTTTGATGGATCGGTTGAAAATTTGCCTACTCATGTTGGTGTACCGATCAAAGATTGTGCCTCAGGTCAGGTACACTTCCCCTACAATGGGATCATACAATTTTCCTAAATTGTACAGACAATTATTTACCCGAATTGCTAAGACAAAACTTATCATGAGTAATCAAGCCCTGTTCTTTTTTAGTTACCTGGGAGTATTCAACGGACTCATACTGAGCATCTATTTTTTCTTCTTTAGGTCTAAAAAAGATTTGTCGGGTTACCTGTTGGGTTCTTTATTGCTCGTGCTGAGCATTAGAATCGGGAAATCGGTTGCTTATTTTTTTGACTATCATCTGGCTAAAATATACCTGCAAATTGGCTTAACTGCCTGCTTTTTTATCGGCCCGTTTTTGTATTTCTACGTAAAGGCAGAGACAAAACAGATCCGGAAACTACCAAAGCCCTGGGTCCAACAGATCATTATCTGGACCGTAATTATAACATTAGTAGGCATTATTTTTCCTTATGAGCGTTTCCCCCCGCTATGGGGAAAATACATCATACCTCTTATTTATTTGCAGTGGGGGGTGTATGTGGCCTGTGCTATTTTGTTATTGATCCCTACCTTGAAAAAAATAGCCAGGAAAGAAGCTGTAAAGCCGTTTGAAAAATGGGTATTGGTCATTTGCGGAGCTGTGACCATACTATTCATGTGTTATGTGTGGGCTATCTTGAACATTACCAGGGGCAGTTATATTAACGCCGCGCTATGGTTTTCGCTGGTCATTTACGCGGTGGTGTTCGCATTACTCTATCGTAAAAAAACAAATGATCTGTTCTTTTCTGCAGCCCGGAAATATGCGGACAAAAAGCTCGATCCGGCGGAGGCCCAGCGGATCATTGGCCGCCTGGAAAAGATCATGACAGAAAAAGACCTTTTCAAAAACCCCAACCTGAAACTGAATGATCTTGCGAGGGAAATCAATGTTTCCGGGCATCAGTTATCGCAGGTGCTCAATGACAATATCCAGAAGAATTTTACACTTTTTGTCAATGAATACAGGATAAATGAAGCCTGCAATATGCTATCCCAACACACCAACCTGGCTATTGAGTCTGTTGGTTATGAAGTTGGCTTCAACTCCAAATCTACTTTCTTCGCAACTTTTAAAAAGATAAAAGGCACCACGCCCAGCGCTTATCAGCAGTCAATTGCTCCGGATTTATAAAACCGTACTACGGGATCCGATTTATAACACTTTCATTTTGAATGTATAACTGATTTTTGAGATCGAACGGAAATGGTCCGTTCCGAAAAATCAAAAATACTTTATAATGAAAAAGCTGATTCTGTTAGCCGGTTTATTTCTCGTTTCTATCCCCCTGTTTTCTCAGAATACTGTCACCGAAAGGCAGTTGATAGAAAATATGATCCAACTCTATTTTGATGGCTGGGCAACCGGGGATACCCTTAAACTGGACAAAGCCATGCATGCGTCCTGCCATTTAAAGAACTACCGGGACGGGAAATTCGTCGAATTTTCTAAAAGCCAGTATCTGAGTTTGTTCAAGCCACATGCCAGACCCCAGAACCTTAGCACGCGTATAGTGTCGCTGGATATTACCAATAATATGGGTAGTGCAAAAGTGGAGATCAGCACAACACGGGATCTGTTTACCGACTATTTCAACCTGATGAAGACCAGCGAAGGCTGGGTGATTGCAGACAAGGTATCCACCCGGACATCCCACAAGACCTTTGATATAAATGCCATACGGCTCGAAAAAGAAACAGTCCTGGAGGGATTGAAACGGCCCTGGAGCATTGCTTTTATAACGGAAGAAGAAGCCCTGGTCCCGGAAAAAGACGGCGATCTGGTAAAGGTCAATTTACTGACGAAAGAAAAGACCAGGATCGAAGGTTTCCCATCCGATATGGCGGACGACCTCATTGGGTTTGGAGATAATACCGGCAAATTTGAAATACTGCTGGACCCTGATTTCAGTAAGAACCAATACGTCTACCTGTCGTATGCTGCCCGGAAAGACACTATGAGAACCACCAAAATTATCAGGGCGGTACTGAAAAATAATTCTTTGCAGCAGGTCAAAACACTTTTTGTAGCAGAACCCTATACACATGAACGTTATCATTATGGCGGAGGAATGGTATTCGGGAAAGATGGCAAGCTGTATTTTACGATTGGTGAACGGTTGTTTTCGGAAAAAGATCAACCGGTTGTCCCGATAGCCCAGGATATACGGGACAGGAGGGGGAAAATCTACAGGATTAATCCTGATGGAACTATCCCGGATGATAATCCGGATTTTGGATCCAAAGCGACACCGGGCTTATATGCAATTGGCATCAGGGCTGCACAGGGCATTGCGCTTGACACGCTTACCGGCAAAATATGGTTTAGCGAACATGGCACCCACCAGGGAGATGAGATCAATGTGCTGAAGGCAAAGGCCAATTATGGCTGGCCAATGAAGACAACAGGAAAATACCGCTATGCTGAATATGCGCCCCAGCCTATTCCCGGGAATAATTATACCGATCCGGCCTGGTTCTGGCTGCAAACGGTAGCGCCTACAGGTCTGCATTTTTACTCAGGCAACGAATTCGCCGCCTGGAACCGGAATCTCCTGGTAGGAGGTCTGTCAAGAGGCAGTTTATGGCGTATGGTGATGGAAGGCGAAAACATAAAAAGCGCCGAGGAACTTTTTACTGACGAGCGCTTAAGGATCCGGAAAGTAGCGCAAAGCCCTGCGGGTAAATTGTATATACTTTCTGATGAGGTAAATGGGAAAATAATCAGGATAAAGAATGCGGCGTTTTAAGAAATATCACCGGGAATGCCGTATGGATACTATTTACGGGGTTAACAGCTTCCAATGTCCCTCGGAGATAACCTCGATGGAATCATCGGTGACTTTAATGGCAGTCTGATCATCAATCGCATATGACGGCATCGGTAATGTTGCGGCCAGCTTTTCAATGTTGGCCAGCGAATTCTCCGGAAACCACTCATGATCCAGATGTGGATGCAGCGCGAAGTTAACCAGCCCAAGCGATTTGTTGCTTTCCGCTGGCAGCGTATGGTTATTGTACGTTGTTCCAAAGCGGGTCATCACCATACTCCCGGCGCTCAGACCGACGTAGACGATCTTGCGCAGCAGCGATGGCAATAGGTCTGTCAGTCCGGACTGCTGCATCCAGTAACACAAATACTGGCAGTCACCGCCTCCAACAAGCAAGGCATCGGTTTCCTGGAGCATGGGAACCCAAAGCTCCTGTTTGATGCTGGGCAGCGCGGTGAGCTCGAGCAGTCCCAATGACTTCCAGCCCAATTCGCAGAAAGGATCACCTAAGGATCCACGGATCACTCGTCGTACGATGTCTCCACCGCCAGATATTGCGTATATCGCGGTGGGTACAAAAACGGCGCTTGCCTCGGCAACTGGTTTGCCCAGGAGATCAGCCAGCGCGTTATGAATGCTTGTATTGCTAATGCCAGCGGAAGTGAGAAGAAGCTTCATAATTCTTTCTTTAGTGATATCGTAAAAGGCTTGCAGAGATGCAGGCCTTTTTATAACCTAACTTTTTGTTATCTCAAAAGTATGCTTTGCAGAAAAGCAGATAAGCGCTGTTACTTTTTTCACGAATGACAGCGATTTTTGCTGTTATTTAAAGATAGGCTATTTAATTTTAGACAAAAATATTCTGAATGAAAGAACAACTGCCAACTTTGATTAAGAGCTTAAAAGACAATTTACTCCCGTTTAAAGAGGTAATAGCGTTTATAGAAACTTATTATCAGCATCAGCCAACAGCCTTTAGGAATGGCGAGTTATATAATGAAGCAACTCAAAATCAGGGGAGTGCAAAGGTTTTTACTTTCGCGCAGCTGAATGGGCTGGATAAGGAAGATACCCTTTATTTGTTTGCAGAACATTATCAATCGGTATTAAATAATCCGGGCGGGACGGATCACCAGAATATCAGGCAGTTTATGACCTATGGCTGGCCGGGAATCGTTTTTGAAGAACAGGCCCTGCTTGAGAAGTAATAAAAATATTAGAAAAGCCACCTTCGGGTGGCTCTTGTTATTTTAAACGTGGCGTTGCGCTCGCCAGTAGGAAGTCCTTTACAGAGTGTCTTTTTATCCAGACCCAGTACAGCCAGGCCAAGCCCATAATCGTGATCGTTATCTTCATTTCAAGGCCATGTGATGTAAATGGAACAAGGGATAAAAAAAGCAGCATAAGCATTACAGAAGTGCGGTGAAGTAATCCCGCGCCCATTATGGCGAGGGCGAGAAAAGGTAATATAACGGCGGCGAAATTCACTGGCTGCGGCTCAGTCAGCGCCAATGCTGAGAAAATAGCCATAATTAATGCAACCGCCCAGCTTTTTAAGCCCCAGGGCATACGTGGCATGAACTGCTTTACCCCGGTATTGGAAAGCAATTGATCGTTAGCATAAACCTCCACCCTTTCAAATAAGATGTTGGCCTTTTTGTCCTGGACCTCGAAGAATATTTCAGCTGGTTCGCCTGGGCGAAGATTGCGGTAGATCTGCGCAAAGTTTTCAAGTGCACCATATTTGTCGTGTACACTGAAATGCATCATGATATCAATGGGGGTGTTGCTTACATTTTTAAAGCCAATTCGCCATGCCCGGGAAACTTTTATCATGGTGTAATGACCCTTTCGTACGTAGATATGTCCACCGTCCGTAAGGTGGCCGCTGTAACCGGTACTATGGTATTCTTTTTGGCGGTGCTGATAGGGTTTGATCTTGGAAAATTGGACGCCAGGGACGTTTGGAATGGTAAGGGACATAGGATGCTTGTTATGCTTGGATGCAATAATAGGGTTTTTTGCTTAGCCATGCATCACTACTCCTCAGTTAGTATTGCACTCCATCCACCTCCTGGTTGCATGTGAATAGCAATTTCCTGTCCTTTTACCCATTCTGCGTTGGAGATCTTGTAGTCCTCCGCAAATCTGTCCGCATTTATGCCGTCGGCGAGCATTCTTACTTTATATTTCTTATTTGCATCCAGGAAATTCAAATGCAGTGTTAAGTCCCTCTGGCTCCAGTTAGTCATTGCACCAATAAACCACTGATTCCCTTTTTTTCTTGCAACAGCCACATACTCTCTTATCTTTCCTTCCAGCGCAACTGTTGTATCCCATGTGGTAGGGAATGCTGCGATATATCCGGTACAAACAGTATCCCGCAAATAATTTGACGGATTATCTGCCAGCATTTGCAAAGGGCTTTCGTAAACAGCATACATGGCAACCTGGTGAGCCCGTGTTCCCTCGCTCATGGGCGCATCAAAATTGATGTGAAAATCTTTTTTGGTGGCATTGCGCATTGCACCTGGGGTAAAGTCCATCGCACCCAGCGCCATCCTGGTAAATGGCAGTGTTACTTCATGGGGAGGCGTGGCTTCGTCATCACTCCACTTGTAGTTTTCTAGTCCTCTTACACCTTCATAAGAAATGATATTTGGATACTTTCTGTTCAACCCTACGGGTTTGTATGCCCCGTGCAAGTCTACCAGCAAATGATGCTGAGCAGCCTTGGCAGATAGCCGCTCATAAAAATTAACCATGTACTGATCTGCCCGCGCCATGAAATCGACTTTGACACCCTTTACACCCCATTTTTCATAAGTGGACAATACATTATCCATATCTCTATCCATAGGCTGCCAAAGGCTCCATAAAATAACTCCGACATTTTTTGTTTTACCGTATGCTACCAATTCGGGAACATCAATGGAATCTCTGGGATGAGTAATATCCCAGGTTGTTTTTGTCCATCCTTCATCCAGGATAATATACTGTAAGCCAAATCTGGAAGCGAAGTCAATGTAGTATTTATAAGTCTGATTGTTGATCCCTGAGCGGAAATCAACCCCGTAGATATTGTTGGCATTCCACCAGTCCCAGGAGACTTTTCCAGGACGGATCCAATCGGTATTTTTAAGAACATTGGGAGAGGCCAGTTGAAAAACAAGGTTGTTTTCAAGTAATTCCTTATCCTCATTAGCAACCATGACCAAACGCCATGGGAAGGACCGGGAGCCGTTAGTTCTGGCAATATAATCTGCATTCTCTTCTATTTTGGTTCCTCTGTCCCTGATCAGGCTTTCTTTAAGTATGACCTTCGGAAAACCGCTGGTAATTTTACTACTGCCCGTTCCAAAGAAGAACAGGTTAGAATAATCCAGCAGGTCGGCTTCAGTAAAAAGCATCTTTGTTCCTGAAGCGGAGGATACATACAATGGGAGGCCACAATGTTGCTCCTTCGAAAAGGACGCCATAGTGGTATCCTTGAATAAAAGTTCAAAATGCGAAAGGAACTGTTTGTTCTCCTCTATACCCCAAAGCACCCGGTTATTATCGGGGAACACGTAATCAATAATTTCGTTCTTTATGTTTATTGAGTCTTTGAGATGCGTCACCCATCTGTAAGCAACACCGTTATTATAAGCCCTGAAAATAATAGCATTGCCGCTCTTGAAATTTATTTTCAGCTCATTGTAATCATCCCTGATTGTTTGCTGCCTTACGGCAACGGTTGGATAAATAATATCGTTTTTCGAGATCCTGTCAACAGACTTTACCTGTTCTCTAAAGCCAATGTAAGGGTTGCTTTCAATATCCAGTCCTGCTACGGCGCGGCTCAGCAGTGTTTCGTTTCCTTTCATGAGCTTCCATGACAGGCTGTCTTTGGTATTGATCTCGATAGTTAGATTATTTCCCGGGGATTTAAGCAGCAAAGAAGACTGCGAAAATGAGGTAACAGATAGTAAACAGCATACGCATACAAACAATACTGTTGCGACTTTATTTTGGATCATTCTAAATAGTTCGGTTTAAAGATGTTAGATATTCCTCTTAACACATTCATTCAAAAATAGCACCCATTTGCGCTATTGTTTATGCACATATTAACCGATAGAAGGCAAAAATTAACTCGCCAGGTAAATAGGTCAATATCCGAATATGCTTAGTTAAATACAATGAAAAGATGACCGTTAACGAAAACTATCTTGCTGTAAATTTAAATTGTAGTATCCTTTAACCCAACTAAAATGACAAAATTTTCCCTCTATCTAACTGTAGCAATCAGCTCAATTTTTTACGCTTGTGACAAGAAAACCGGTCCCGAACCGTCAGGTAAGGTGCTTGCTTTTGCTAAGAAGGCTTATATACCGAAGGTCATCTGGAATGTACCAGCTAATAATGACTATAATAACGACGCAAGCCTTTACAGCAATATGCGTAGAGCCGAGTCTGAAGATTTTGTGGCATTCTGGGCAAAGGACTTTGGCGCTACGCCGGCTACCAATACAGATCCCAATAAGAGATTTGATATCACTCAGATCCTGCAGGAGTGCGAAAGGTTCTTTAAATGCTACGCAGATACCTTAAAATTTGTGGAAAGAGGGAGGTCTGTTTCCGATACACTGAAAGCGCTGATATATGTAACCAACTCTACTGACGGTACCGCCTATGGTGGCGGCGCCGAGAATAAAGTAGGCATACTCTGGGTGACTCCTCCCCGGATCAATACTTATCCTTTCGGAGCGGTGGCGCATGAACTGGGGCATGTTTTCCAGTATTATGTTCAGGCAGACGGCAGTTGGGGATATACCAGCTCTCCGCAGGGAAGTAATGGTCAAACTATATTTGAAATGACTTCCCAGTATATGCTCTGGCAGGTATATCCTAATTGGCTGACTTTTGAAAACTATCATTTGCAGGATTTCATGAAGTATACCAATTATGCGTTCCTGCATGAGATCAATCAGTACCATTCTCCTTTTGTACTGGAGTATTGGTCTGGTAAACGTGGAAGAGATTTTGTTGGAAAGCTTTGGAAAAACGCCCGGCGCGGAGAAGATCCTGTTGCAACCTACAAGCGGCTTACCCAGATGGACCAGCCTACATTCAATGACGAGCTGTTTGATGCCTACAGGAAATTTGTAACCTGGGACATGCCCAGGATTGAAGCAGTAGCCAAACGGTATGCCAACCAGCATATATCTAAACTGAACGTAGCTGCTAACGGGTGGTACAGGATTAGCCCCGATGTATGTCCGCAGAATTACGGCTATAATGCCATCAAGCTGAATGTGCCCGCCGCGGGCACCAATGTCAGGCTGCAGTTTAAGGGAATTGCAGGTCAGACAGGATTTCGGAGTATCAAGGTGGACAAGGCAGGTTGGAGATATGGCTTTTTAGCTGTGAAAACAGATGGGTCACGCGTGTATGGCGATACTTACCGCAGCGCTACCGGAGAGGTAAGTTTTACCGTTCCAGCGAACACCGCGTTCCTGTGGTTGGTAGTTAGTGGCGCGCCCACAGAACATTGGGAACATCTAAACGATAATAATGACAGCAATGATGAGCAGTGGCCCTATGAAATCAAACTGGAGGGAACAACAATTAACAGCGCCTTCATAAAATAAGTTGTTTTTTATAATAGCATCGAACATTCCGGGGTAAAGATATTTGCAGGCAAGATTGAAAGCTGTATCCTGCGTATCTTTACCCCATGTTTTTCGAGTTTGTTCCACATCCCCACTTCGATTTCGTCGCCAGCTTTGCGAAGAAATTCAACGTGCCGGTACAGGATGATCGTCTTCTCATTCCTCCCATGATGGGAAGCGGTAGTATTCGAAGGGTAAGCCTAGGTACAGATTTCAAGCTGGTAGTGCACCGGTATACGCTCCTGCAGGACTTTATTCTGAACCGGGTAGGGAATGATGCGCCTAATGACCTGGTAAGTATCATTTTTCATAGCAATGAAGCTCCTGCCAGTGTTACTACCGGCGAGCATCCCGATCCTCTTTCCCGTAACAGCGCATTTGCCATACAGGTGGCCTCCACCGATCTGAATTCACAGATTCGCTTTCCGGCTAATACCGATATCTATTTTATGGTACTGGGCATTATGAAAGATACTTTGAAAGAGCTCCTCGGTATTGCCCATCCCAATAGTGTAGTTCAAACGATATTAGACGGCGCTCCGGGTTTCCTCTTCTATGAAAGCATGAGCCCAGTGGTACATAAGCTATTGAAACAGGTAACTGATGCCCGCGAAGACAATGAACTTGGTCAGTTTTATTACCGTATTAAAGCACAGGAACTGTTGTATCTCGTTTTCGAGAAATTGCAACAGCGTGAAACGCAGCAGCATAACCCTATACACAAGGACGACATTGAAAAATTGTTTTTGATCAGAACAGCCATCCTGTCTGATCTCGCTGTTCCACCGGAACTACCGCAACTCGCGAAGATGGCCGGCTTTGGTGAAACCAAAATGAAAGAACTGTTTAAACAGGTTTTTGGCGACAGTATCTATAACTACTATCAGAAAGCCCGTATGGACGAAGCGGCTTTCCTGCTAAAACATGGCGGTTTCTCTGTGTCTGAGGTGGGATACAGGCTCGGTTTTGCGAACCTCAGTCATTTTAGCCGCTTGTTTGAGAGGTACTACGGGTTAAAACCAAAGAAATATTCCAGCGGCGGATAAGACTATTTTTCAGTCTTATCCGGTTATTTCCCCCCTCCTTATTGAACCAATTTTGTGTTGACATCAAAAATGATATCAACATGAACAAGATCTTAGCACCCTACGAACACGGACATTTAAAACTGAAAAACCGCCTGGTGATGGCGCCCATGACCCGCAGCAGGGCTATTAACAATCTTCCGAATGAGCTGATGGTGGAATATTACGCACAGCGCAGCGGCGCGGGACTGATCATTACCGAAGGAACTGCGCCTGCGCCTGAAGCCTTGGGCTACTCCCGTATACCGGGCATCTTTTCTGAAGAGCAAACCGCAGCGTGGAAACCTGTGGCGGATGCTGTTCACGCCAATGGCAGCCGCATTTTTATGCAGCTGATGCACACCGGCCGTATCGGTCATCCGGCCAATCTACCTGCCGGTGCACGTTTAATAGGCGCTTCAAATATCAAGGCAGCAGGTGAAATATGGACAGACATTGAAGGACAGCAAGCTTATCCTGAGCCGGAAGCCCTTACTACGGAAGGTGTACAGGAGCTGATCGCTGCACATGTAAAGGCCGCCCAAAATGCCGTTAAAGCTGGTTTTGATGGGATTGAGCTGCATGGGGCCAATGGTTACCTGATTGAACAGTTTCTGAATCCGAATGTAAATAACCGCACAGATGCCTGGGGCGGCAGCGTGAAGAACAGGACCAGGCTGGCCATCTCATTGGCCAGGGAAATTGCAGCTGCTATTGGCCCTGATAAAGTGGGCATCCGCTTTTCTCCGTTTTCTACTTTAGGCGATCTGCAGCCGTATGCGGAAGAGGAAGTGCATGAAACCTATGCTTATCTCGCTGCTGAGTTGAATACGTTGAATATTGCATACATTCATATAGGTGTGTCGGCCATTATTCCACAGCAAACATTTGATGCGATCCGTTCTGCATTCAGCGGCACTATTATCCTTTGTAACGGGCTCACGCCAGATACCGCCATTGCCGCACTGGACGCAGGATTTGCCAACCTTGTGGCATTTGGAAGGGCTTTCCTTGCAAACCCGGATCTGGACAAACGTATTGCGGCTACAGCTGCGCTGAATGATCCGGATTATACAACCTTGTATACACCAGGTGCTGCTGGTTATATCGATTATCCTGTTAAAGTTAAATAACACCTAAACCCATTAGCTAACAGGTGGCTGAAGCAATTCCTACAGGTTTTCTTCAGCCATCTGCATTTCTCCCCAGATCCTGAACTGGTTGATAGAGGGTATGAGTGCCTCGCCGGATTTTGTAAGACTATATTGCACTCTTGGCGGCATTTCCAGGTACTCTTCTCTATGCAACAGCCCATCTTCTTCCAGTTCTTTCAACGCCTGCGTCAGCATTTTGGTTGAGATGCCTTCCACTGCTCTTTTCAATTCTCCGTAACGCAAGCTTCCTTCGCGGAGAAACCAAAGTATCCGTCCCTTATACTTTCCACCAACCCGCTGAAAGGCATAGTCGACAGGGCAATAGGCAGTTCTCTTTTTCATAAAATCTGATTTTTTATTTGCCTGATTATCAGTTTTAGTCACCAACTGGTGCGTAGATTACCAACTGGTACGTACTTGATCCAAAGGTACTATTCACCTTTCTTTGCGTCAAACAATCGTAATGATCAACAGACTGTTAAGCTTTTTCTTCCTATTAACAGCGGTAAGATTACCTGCACAGACGGTCGCTACTAAAATGCAGTTACCAATGCAACAACAGATCGGTATCATCGAGCTCAGGAATTATGTCATTAAAACTGGTCAGCGGGATAATTTTATTGACTACTTCGAAACCCACTTTATCACTTCGCAGGTTGCGTTGCATGCTTATCCGCTTGGCCAGTACCGGGTAAAAGGACAAGCGGACAATTTCTGTTGGATTCGCGGCTTTGAAAGCATGGAGACCAGAAGCAGATTCCTCCCATCCTTTTACCATGGGTCTTTCTGGCAACAGCATAGAGCAGCGGCCAACAGTATGCTGGCCAATAATGATAACGTGCATCTCTTAAGGCCTTTGGCGCTCCGGGGCGATTCCCTCATGCCCGTTAATACGGTCAGCATTGCAGCATTGGTGCCCCATAATGGCATTGCAGTAATTGATTTTTATATTGCCAATACGAAGTTGCCTCGCCTCATACAGTTTTTCGGATCACGATACCTTCCACTATTACATCAGTATGATATAAAGGATTACTCTTGCTGGGTTAGTGAGCTGACAGATAATGACTTTCCTGCGCTCCCCGTTTTCCAGGATAGAAACCTGCTTGTTACCATCACTTTTTACAGTGATGAGGTAGCATATGAAAAGAAAACGGCAAGCGTGCAGGCAGCTATGGACGAACAGATGAAAGCAGACATGCAGGATATTGTTACTTTAAAGCACACGCTTGTACTATATCCAACAGCCGGAACGCTTCTATTTAGATGACCGTTCCAGTATCCGTGCGGCCGCCGTGTCTTTATATTCTTTCACAAGTGCCTGCAGCTGTTGTTTTAGCGAATCCGTTACCTGCTCATAACCCTTTTGCCCGTATATGTTGTTCACTTCTCCGGGATCCTTTTCCAGGTCATATAATTCCCAGGTGTCTGCCTGGTCATAGAACCGGGCCAGCGTGAACTTCTCCGTACGTACACCAAAATGGGGGTATACGTGATGTGGCTGCGGGAACTCATAGTAATGATAGTAGGCCGCCTTGCGCCAGTGCTGTGGGTTTCCTTTTACTAAAGGCAGGAAGGATTTACCCTGGATCTCTTTTGGTGCTTCCACCCCTGCAATGTCAAGCATAGTAGGCGCCCAGTCTATATTTACCATCAACTGAGGAATCGATGTACCCGGTTGGATCACTCCGGGATAGCGGATCATGAAAGGTGTCCGCAGCGATTCCTCGTAAATGAAACGCTTGTCAAACCACCCATGCTCACCAAGATAAAAGCCTTGGTCTGAGGCATATACGATCACTGTATTTTTAGATAGCCCTGTTTTATCAAGGTAGTCCAGCAGTTCACCGATGTTCCTGTCCAGCGAGCGGGCAGTAGCCAGGTAGTCTTTCAGATAGCGTTGATATTTCCATTGTACCAGCGCATCGCCGCTGAGGTGCTGCTGATCAAATTCCTTACTTATCTTCCCTTCATAGTACTCCCGGAAAGTATTCAGCTGGGCACTGTCGAAACGATTGTAGATCCCGCTTTTGCTATAGTCGGCATGTACTTTAAGATCTTCTTTCAGGCGCATGGTTTTTGCAATGGTCATGTCCTGGTTTTGTGCGGCCACCCGGTTCTTATAATCGTCCCGGAAATTGGCAGGTAAAGGGAATTGGATGCTGTCATATGCGCCTAAGTCCTGCAAGTCGGGCAGCCATTCCCGGTGAGTGGCCTTGTGCCCTACTACCAGGAAGAAGGGTTTGGTAGTGTCCCGTTTCTCCAGCCAGTTGATGGAAAAGTTGGTGACCAGGTTGCTAACATAGCCAGGTACCCGTGTGGTATCTCCTCCTTTCTGAATAAAATCGGGGTTGTAATAATGCCCTTGTCCGGGTAAAATGCGCCAATAATCAAATCCTTCGGGAAGGTTACCCAGGTGCCATTTACCGATCCAGGCAGTCTGATAATTATTTTGCTGCAGAATGCGTGGAAAGAGCTCCTGAGATACATCAAACTTTCCCTCGTTCATCATATAGCCGTTCATATGGCTGTATTTACCTGTCAGCAGTGTGGCCCGGCTGGGTCCGCAGATGGAGTTGCCCACCAGTGCATTCCGGAAGATAGCGCCTTCCTGCGCAATACGGTCAATGTTGGGAGTCTGTACCAGTTTGCCTCCATAAGCGCTGATCGCCTGGAATGCATGGTCATCTGACAGGATGAAGATGATGTTGGGGCGGTCAATCTTCTCTGCTTCTTTCTTTGCTTGCTGTGCACAGCCCGCTGCTATCATCAGGGACAATGCCAGGAGGGTCTTTCCGATAGTTTTCATGCAAGTGAAAATACAGTATCCCGCCGTAAAATGAAAGCAGTGAGTTATTCATGGACGGCGGTTTCAATAGTTACATCGTCATGATCTGTGCCGGTGATCACCTCGTACCATGCTTCAATGTCTTTCTCAAATGCGGCGCTCTTTTCGCGGTAAGCGGCCAGCGTATCCTTTCCTAAGGGCAGGTGTACAGGCGGATTAGAAGAATTGGCGAGCAGTACAAAGGCCTGTGCCAGTTTCTTTGCGTCCCCGGGCTGCTGTTTGTTGGCTTTGGTGGCAAACTCGCGCATGGCGCCAACGGTGGTGGCATAATCATCTATCTCATTACCGGTGCGGGTAAGAGAGCTGCTGTCCAGGAATTCTGTCCGGAAGAACCCAGGGGTTACTACCGTGGCTTTGATGCCCAGTGGAGCCAGTTCTTTAGCCATGGACTCGGTAATGCCTTCCACGGCAAATTTGGTAGAACCATAAATCCCCCAGCCTATATAGCCAGTGAGCCCTCCAACGGAAGATATATTGATCACATGCCCGGACCCTTGTTTACGCATATAAGGCAATATGGCCCTGGTTACGTTCAGCAAACCGAATACGTTGGTCTCATAGTTCTTCCTTACTTCCTCCGCAGCAGCCTCTTCTACTGCAGCCAGCAATCCGAAACCGGCATTGTTTACCAGTACATCGATCGTACCGAATTGTGCAACAGCATCAGCCGCCGCTTTTTCTGCCTGCGCTTCGCTGGTAACGTCGAGGGTGATCACCTGCAGACCTTCAGGATTACCGAGCCTGGAGGCCAGTTCTTCAGGTTTGCTGCGGACGGTAGCCGTAACTTTGTCGCCGGAGGCCAGCACTGCTTTGGCTATTTCAAAACCGAAACCCCTGGATGCACCGGTAATAAACCATACTTTCTGTGTTTTCATGATGTTTGATGTTTGTTGTTTAAAATGACGACACAAAGATGGGGCGGATTCCAGGGTGGGTTGATATGAGAAGTAATGTACTTTTTATGAAAATCAAATATGGGTTTGGGGTAATTGTAAGGCTGACCAACGAAGTGAACAGGTGCTTATACTATTTTAACAGTCTTCTCTAAGTGCTTTATATGTGTTCTCTATGTGTTCTCCTTGCACTCGGTATGTGTCGGGCGTTTTTGTCAAAATAGTATCAGTATTCACTCTTTTGGTCAGCCTTTGTAGAATAACCTTTTTGAAACTGTCCGTTGGTGTAAAAATGCGGAAGGTCTGATTAATATCCGGCCTTTTTCGGTAAACGGGCATAACAGGTCGTTCAAACCGGGATAGCTTGCGGTGCATCATCGTTGAAATTCATAAAAAGACCTTTGTTTTTAATATCGTCCATGAGTTATAATGCCACGAAATTTGTGATACTTGATTAAAACCGTAAAAGAAAATTCGTATAGTATGAAAACAGCAACTCAAACCCTCAGCTGGCAGCTAGGCGATCTTACTATTAATCGTATGGGCTACGGCGCGATGCAGCTAACGGGTCCCGGCGTGTTTGGCGAAGCGCCCGACCGTGAAAATGCAAAGAAGGTATTGCAGGCAGCCGTTGCTGCTGGCGTCAACTTCATCGATACTGCAGAAGCGTATGGCCCGCAGCTGAATGAAAGCCTGATTGCGGACGCTCTGCATCCCTATAAAAAAGGACTGGTGATTGCTACCAAAGGCGGCTTTCGTCGTCCCGGCCCGGGCGAATGGGTACCCGATGGGGATCCAAAATTTATCAGTGAGAATATCGATGGCAGCCTGCGCCGCCTGAAAACAGACACGATTGATCTCTGGCAGCTGCATCGTATAGACCCCAAGGTGCCGGTGGAGCAATCACTGGAACCTGTGGTAAAAGCAGTAGAGGCCGGTAAGATCAGACACGTGGGATTGTCAGAAGTAGGTATAGAACAGATTGAGCAGGCAGAAAAAATATTGCCGATCGTTTCCGTGCAAAATCTTTACAACCTCGGCAACCGGCAGTGGGAAGAAGTACTGGATTATACTGCAGCGAGGGGCATTGCTTTCATTCCCTGGTTCCCGCTGGCTTCCGGCCCGGAAACACTGGCAGACAAGATCAGCAAAATTGCTGCTGCCCACGAGGCTACTGTTGCACAGATCGCACTGGCATGGCTGCTGAAACGCTCGCCTAATATCCTCCTGATACCGGGAACGAGCTCTTTAACGCATCTGCAGGAAAACCTGAAAGCTGCTGAGATAGCCTTAAGTGAGGAAGAATTTGATACGCTTTCCAGATAACTACCTGATCACATCATAAAATCCTGCCGCTGCGTCCAGCCGCTTTTTTATCCTTGATGCCAGTATCCGGGGGTAGAGTACTTTTACATAGTCTCCGAATCCCAGTATTTCCCTTTCCAGCTCAAAGTTCAGTACAACATCAATGCGGATGGTGATACCATCCGGTTCTTTACTCAATAAGGCCTGGGAGTGGTGGATCGGTTTCGTAAGCACATATGGCGCCTGATCCTTCTTCACAAACAAGACCACTTTATGGGCCCTGTCTTTCTCCGTTTTAGTGACGCCCAGCAGATCGTCAAAGTATTGCCCGAAATCAACCCCGTCGTAGGGTACAAACTTTTCTTTTACCAGTTCCTGGAAGGAGATAACCCTGTCCAGCGCCATTGTAGCCAGCCCTGTTTTTTTCTGCTGTTTCGCTATCAGGAACCAGCGGTTCCGGTATTCTTTCAATAAATAAGGGTAGCAGATCATTTGCTGTGATTGAGCTGCCTTGAATGACTTGTATTCGATCAGCAATGATTTTTTCTGCAGGATAGCCTGGTACAGTGGGTTCAGGTGTTCCAACCCTTTAAGCAGGCGGTTGCCCTCAAACTGGATGTGATGCTCTCCGGGATGTGCTTTCTGGTGAAGACTATTTTCCAGCCTGGCTATCATCTCCGTCATTTCGTCAAAATAATTGAAGCCGCTGAACTGCTTTAGCAGGCCTACGATCTCCTTGAGTTTGTCCACATCGCCATCGTTGATAGGCGCCTGCATAATGCTGTACTCAGGATCGCTGTAGAAATAGAATTTTTTATCTTTTACAACAATGGGTGCATTGTAACCCAATTTGTCGCTGCGCATCACCTGGAGGTCCGCTTGTATGGTTCTGCGGCTTACGCCGGATGTAATACCTTCACTTTCATACAAAACGTCGGATACTTTTTTAATGAGCTCTTCCAGCGTCCATTTGCGCATTCTGTTGCGCAGGCAGGAGTCGATGGTTTTGTAGCGTATCAGGGCAAGTTTGTTAACAGACATAGTATTGTAAAAGTAAAAAGAGGAAGTCATCCGCGCAATAGAGCTGCGTACTTAAGTGCCCTGTTTAGATTTAATTGTCTTTAATAATTTGATAACCACTGTAGTGAAAAATATTTTTTGCAGATCACAAAACTGCGCAGTTGCACTGCGCATATGGGCATGTATCTTGCAGCACAGATAATGAATAATAACACAATTAAAATGAAAACGTTACTGAACGGCAATGATCTGATCGCAATCGGCTATACCGAGGGAAAGATACTGGGACTGGCCCTGGATACCGTTAAAACGCATTTTGAAGAACAAGCCCCGGAAATTACCCTGGCTGTGCTGCAGAAGGTGAAGGCGCAGCCCGAGGCTTTCCTGGATGACGAGCAACTGGAAGCGCTGGCCACCGCGCTGATAGAGGAGGCTAATGCCCCGGCGGATGATACGATCGCGCTGGTGGAGCGGGCGAATGATTACGCTATCTACGGTGAAGCATATATAGAAGCTGGCGCGCGTCAGCAAATAGATATTGCCATGAGGTTGCCGGTAACAGCGGCCGGCGCTTTAATGCCTGATGCGCATCAGGGTTATGGACTGCCTATTGGTGGCGTACTGGCTGCCCGTAACGCGGTGATCCCATACGGGGTGGGTGTGGATATAGGTTGCCGTATGGCTCTGACTATTTTTGATATACCGGAAGAACATTATACCGCCAACTGGGCTAAATATAAAAGGGAGCTGATCGCGCAAACTAAATTTGGCGCCGGAGAAGGATTCAAGGGTGAAAACAGGGCGGATCATGAAGTGCTGTCAAGCGATGCTTTTAATACGGCGCCGTTTATCAAAGCCCTGCAGGATAAAGCCTGGGCGCAGCTGGGCACTTCCGGTGGCGGTAACCACTTCGTGGAATGGGGTATTATCGAGTTTGCAGAACGCGACGAGGCCCTGAACGTAGATAAAGGCCGTTACCTGGCGCTGCTGAGCCACTCCGGTTCCCGTGGATTGGGCGCTACAATTGCAGGTTATTATACCCGTGTGGCCAAAGAGCTGTGTAAGCTGCCTAAAGAGGCTGCTAACCTGGCCTACCTGGATATGGCATCTGAAGCCGGACAGGAATACTGGCTGGCCATGAACCTGGCGGGTGACTATGCCTCTGCCTGTCATGAGGTGATTCATCAGAAACTGGTGAAGGCCATCGGTGGTAATGTACTGGCAAAGGTGGAGAACCATCACAATTTTGCCTGGAAAGAGAGCTGGAATGGTGAAGAAGTGATTGTACACCGTAAGGGCGCTACACCAGCCGGTAAGGATGTGATGGGAATCATACCAGGCAGCATGACTGCCCCGGGATTCCTGGTGCGTGGTAAAGGAAACGTGCCGTCCATAAACTCAGCATCTCATGGCGCCGGTCGTCAGATGAGCCGTACCAAGGCGATACAACAGCTTACCAAGGCTGATCTGCAGGCGGTTTTAAAAGCCAATAATGTTACGCTGATCGGCGCTGGCCTGGATGAGGCGCCTATGGCCTATAAGGATATCAATGTGGTGATGGGTGCACAACAGGAGCTGGTGGATGTGGTAGCTAAGTTTCAACCGGTAATGGTCCGCATGGCGAGCGATGGTAGCCGGGAAGATTGATTTCATCCGTATATCTATAAAAAGCAAAGGGAGGAGATCCTCCCTTTTTGCTTATTCGGCTTTGTCATTTCACATTTTTAATGGAGACGTATTATCGTCGAAGCACTGATTCTACGCGTTGTTCTATTGCAAAGATGCAACATGAGCAATAGAACCATCTGCGTGATCGGGAAAATGATTTACGCAAAAGGGAAACTTTTACCGGAGAGGGAATGCGGCAGTAGAAAAGGAGGTCAGCAGTATTTAGATGTAGTCAAGCGACTTTTTCTCCCTGCAGCTCATTGGTGATACGGTTAACGTGTTCACGTTGGGTAGTACCCCATTTATCCATGGCGGCGATAATGGGCAAGGCGCTTTTACCGATGTCAGTAAGAAAATATTCAACTTTCAGGGGAAAGCCCGGATATGTTTTTTTACCGATAAGCTGGTAATCTTCCAGTTCTTTCAAGTGCATATTAAGAACACGGGCAGGTGCTTCCGGAATATCACGGTGAATTTCACTGGGCCGCTTGAGGCCACGGCTGATAGAATCAATCACGCAGGCTTTCCATTTGCCTCCCAATAGCTTGTTGGCGATGTTGATACCACAGTCCAGGTTTTCAGGTATTTTCTTTTCGTACATGATGCCGGGTATTTGAAATAAAATTAAGCCTTTTCCCCGAAAAGGGTTTTGCACCCGATATTAAAAAAGCAGAAGCGCTTTTAGTGCAAATAAGAGAATCTTTCTATGCACGCCGATAAAATGAAGATCCCCGGAGGCTGAACAGTTCCGGGGATATCAATTTGGTTATTTCCCAGTTTCGCTGAGTTGCCGGACAGGCGTAAGCTCCACCTTTCTAAACTCTACCTCCGACCCTTCGGCCTGTAGTGCAATATTGCCTTTACTGGCAGTGCAGTTGTAGCCATCATTTACCAGATCACCGTTTACCCATACACGTATTTTATTCCCTACACATTCAACGGTCATGGTGTTCCATTCACCTAGTGGCTTTTCAGAGTGATCCGTAAGATTGATGATCCTTCTCTCCTTACCGTCCACACTACCCCAATTGGCTTTAGGGCCGCGCCGTTTTTCCATGTCTGGCACTGTAATATCCTCGCCTATGCACCAAAAGTCGCCGGCATTGTCATGCATTAATTGAGCCTCTATTGATTTTGGGAACATACCATATAATACGCGGGGAGTTGAAGCGTGTACCAGCACGCCGCAGTTACCTGGCTTGGCGGGGAAACGGTATTCTACCTGCAAACGGTAGTTCTCATAAACAGCGTCGGTGATGATATGCCCCTGCGGACTGGCCAGGCTGACCATCATGCCGTTGCGGATAATAAATGGGCTTTTAACGTTAGGATCCTTATCCATGTCTGGCACGTCGATGTGCCATCCTGTAAAGTCTTTGAAGTTGAAAAGACTGCGTGTTTGGGCAAAAGAAAAGCTGGCAAAGGTTATGAACAGAGATAGTAAAAGCGACTGTTTTTTCATATGTGGAGATCCGCATTTGTGCAGACTTCCAAGATAATATTTTTTACTTAGGATGCGGTGCTATATTCCGCCGCAGGCCCTGTACAGATATTGAACAGGCCAGACCAGTACATGCCCGCCGCAATAACAAGCACCAGTTCTTCCGGCCGGTTGCCTGCCAGGAACAGGGATGATGTTTCCTGCCTGTAGGGAGCTACATATTCCGGGAAGAAGAGCAGCATGCCGCCATAATAAAAGAGGCATAAAACCAGGAAGAACACCCCCTGTATGCACATCTTTGTTTTGAGTTCGGGCCGGTATATCAGGGTGGCTAAGGCGCCCAGGGCCAGCGCAGTGCTGCCGCAGTAGATCCAGCTCAGCGGGGTGGACAGGATCAGCAACAGAAAGACAGGTACTGGCGATAACAAAATAACAGGGCGCGTCAGGAGGCTCCGGTAAAGCTTTCTCATTGTTAGTTCGGTATTCGGTTAAAAATTCAAAATAGAGGGTCAGTAAGTATGATACAAAGCTACTTCCCTGTTACCGGCAGGAAAATGATGCGTATCAAACACCTTGCTGATATTGATCACCCGGCGCCCCTGACACCCGTCACATTTTCAGGAGCTGGCCCCATATCTCCTCATTCACCACTACCCCTTCCTTTTCGCTTTGGAGGCGGGTGCGTAAGGTGTTTTCACCGGGATAGGAGATGCGGCCGCCTGGTTTATCAGGTGTGCTGTTTTTGGTATAGTTCAGGATTTCTTCTACAAGTCCGGCATGCAGATCGGGCTTATGCAGACAGATGAAACACTGGGATACCCCGTATTCTTTCTTGTCTGCCGTTATTTTGGCTGTAGAACGTCCGCCACCCAGCGCTGTGAGTACTACATCCAGCAACAGTGCCAGGCCTGAGCCTTTCCAGAAGCCAACCGGCAGGGCACGTTTGGTTTTACGGATAGCGGCTGGATCGGTGCTGAGTTGACCTGCTTCATCGAATCCGCCGGCTACCGGTAAGGATTCGTGCTTTAGTTCATATTCCTGCATTTTGCCATAAGAGAATTGGGACATGGCCATGTCCAGTACAATATGCCCTTCTTTACGGGGTACTGCTATTACCAGTGGGTTATTACCCAATACAGGCTCTGCGCCACCCCAGGCGGGCATACCTGCAATTGCATTGGTGAAGCAGATACCGATACAGCCCGCATCAGCGGCCTGCCAGCCATAGGTGCCGCCCCGCATCCAATGATTGGTATTTTGCATGGCCACCACCCCGGTGCCATGTTGCTTTGCCAACGCTATCGCGCGGTTCATGGCCTGGGTGGCGTTATACATACCTGGGCCAAGGTTACCATGCCAGGTTTCAATTACGCCGTTTGTATGTAACAGCGATGGCGATGCTGCGGGGTTTACCAGTCCCTCTTTTACATACTGCACAAAGACGGGAAAACGGTTCAGCCCATGAGAATGTATACCGTCCCGGCTGTTGCCTGCAAAGATGGATGCGCATAATTCCGCTTTGTCTTCCGGGAAAGAGAGCTGCAGCAGCACTCTTTTGAATTCCTGTTTAAGTTGTTCAAATGGTATCCGTAGCATACTAACAAATTACACATTGTACCGGTTTAAACTACTACTTTTTTCTAGCTTTGCAGGGCTTCAAATTTACGGGTATCATGCAGAGTAAATCGCTGGGGAGATCGGATACATTATTTATGTCGGCCTGTGCAGGCCTGGTGGTGGCCAATATCTATTATTGCCAGCCGCTGATAGTGCTTATCGCAAGGGACTTTCAGCTACCGGAGAGCCGTGCCGGCCGTATAGCCTGGCTTACGCAGATAGGTTATGCCTGCGGCCTGTTATTGCTGGTGCCTTTGGGTGATATCATGGAACGCCGTAAGCAGATCCTGATCTGTATGTCGGCTACTATGGTTTCCCTGGCGCTGGCCGCCTTATCCCCCACATTTTTTGTGCTGCAGATAGCCAGCTTCCTGATAGGCGCCAGCTCCATATCCGCGCAGTTAATATTGCCATTGGCAGCCCACCTGGCCCCGGATGATAAAAGAGGCAGCGTGATAGGCACTATCATGGGTGGCGTGATCGTGGGCATTCTCGCTTCCCGCTCTGTAAGTGGTACCCTGGGCGCCGTGTTCGGCTGGAGGGAGATCTACTTTATGGCATCGGGCATATGTGCCGTGATGCTGGCCATGATGCGGCTGCGTTTCCCTCAAAGCTACCCCACTTTCAAAGGTACATATCGCCAGTTAATGGCCTCGCTTGTACACTATGTTCGCACGCAACCGGCTTTACGGCAGGCAGCGTTCCGTAATTTCATGTCCTTTGCGGCGCTCAGCTCTTTCTGGGTTACGATGGTGTTGTTCCTGTCTGCTCCGCCTTTCGGCTATAAAAGTGCTACCATTGGCCTGTTCGGACTGGCCGGTGCTGCCAGCGCACTGGCATCCCCGCTGGTAGGTAAACGCAGCGACGGCAAAGGTCTTTTTACAAACATATGGATAGGGCTGATCATGGAACTGCTCAGCTTCGGCGCCTTTTATTTCACCGGCAACAGTCTCTTCCTCTTAATACTGGGCATTATATTGGTGGATGTAGGTCATCAGACCATACAAATATCCAATCAGACTATCATTTACTCCCTGATGCCGGAGGCGCGCAACCGCTTTAACACCGTATTCATGACCAGCACCTTTATAGGCGGCGCATGTGGCTCGGCCATTGGCATCGGCCTCTGGAACCTGGGTGGATGGCCGCTGTTTTGTATAGGTGGCGCTTTAATGGTACTGGTGAATATTATCGCTACCTGTATCGTATCCGCAAGATCCGGTTACACTGCCGGAAGTCGAATCGCGTAAAGCTGCCTGTTACCAGCATGGCCTTTTCCCCCGGTAGCTGTAATACACGGCTAATGGCTCCGTTTACGTCGTTTGTGCCCATGTTAATGCCGCCATTGGTATTATAGGTGGCATGCAAACTTCCGTCAGGGTTCAGTACTACAAAATTGTTACGCATTACATCGTTGAACTTTGTAAAGGCCCCGCTTAGCACGATCTCTCCCTGCGGCATCACACTGATGTTATAGATGGTGCCATCTACGCCCTTGCCTGCCTTCAGGGAAGGGTCCAGGGTGCCGTCCGCCTCAATACGTGCCAGATGAGGCACCGTTACGTTGGCATAGGTAGTGAATGGCCCGGTAACAACATATTTGCCGTCAGGCTGCACTGCCAGGTCATATATCGGGTAGTTGGCTCCCACACTGCTCTTAAAGGTCTGGTCAAGGCTCCCGTCTGTGTTCAGGCGGGCAATGCGCTGTACTTCCTGCCCATTGTATTTGGTAAACACGCCGGCGATCAGCAGCTTACCATCCGGCAACAGGATGGAACGGTTAATGGCGCCGTTTACACTCTCTTTGCCCCGGTGATTTACCAGGTCGTAGTTATAGCCAGTGTCCAGCGAACCGTCTGTATTGAGGCGGGCCAGGAAGTTCACCATGGTGGAGTCCAGGTGCAGGGAGTCGGCCCCGCTGACAGACACCAGGTTAAAATTGGGCCGCACATAGTAGCGGAAATAACCTGCCACGATCATTTTACCGTCCTGTTGTACATGCAGGCCTGTAACAATGCCAGACACGCCGCCTTTCAATGCCGATGCAGGCTGCACTTTACCTGAAGGACGTGTTACGTTCATGGTTTCCAGTCCGCCATTGTTGTACAGCCGGGCGATGCTGCTCACGTAAGGCAGTCCTTCATAGCTGGCAAAACTTCCGGCCACCAGGTATTTGCCATCAGGCAGCGTGGCGGCTTTTACTACCGTGGCGGGGGCGCCTGTATTTTTTCCGTACCGGAAAGATCTGTCCAAGGTACCGTCGCCGTTAATGCGCGCTACCCGGTTTACCCCTCCGTCTATATTGGCATTGTCAAAATTGGTGAAATCTCCTACTACCAGGTATCTTCCTCCTTCTACCGGGATGATGTCCTGGATGGTATTATTGGCGCCGCGCGCACTGGGATATACGGTATCTGTTTCCATCACTCCCAGCACCCGGAAGAAGGGGCCGAAGAAATACTGCTGCCCCACCTGGGCGGTGATATTACCAGTACTCGCAAAGGATGGCACCTTTACTTTTACAGTAGAATCGGTAACAGAAAGAATAGTACCGGCTTGTCCGTTGAAAAGGATGGAAAGCTCCGTTTGATGATCCCTGAATCCCTTTCCGCGGATAGTGATCTCGTCATTCACATATCCCCTGTCGGGTAATACGCCTCCCTTACTGATAAGGATGGCGGGTGTTACCGTGTCCTGGTAAGGGTCTTTCCCGCTTTGGGCAACGTTATCCTTGCTGCAGCCGGGTAAGCACAGCCAGGCCGCTGCTATAATGATTAAAAGGTTGAATAGCTTCATCTGATCAGTTTTTATTGTTCCAGGTATTGTTGCGCCAGTCTTATAAAAGTGCCGCCACGGAAACCGAACACGTGATTGTTGTTCAGCACATGCAGCACGCCGTTCTTCGGTTGTATATCCGAAGTAGCAACAATAATGGATGGATTGTTCTGAAAGTTCTGCGGGTCGTAGGTGATATCTGTCAGGCGGATAATGCGGGGCCCCACCGCTTCCACGTTGTTATAGTTCTGATAAATAAGCCCGATGTTCAGCACATAGCCGCCATCCATCACATAATTGATACCCGGATAGGCGTATACGTTAACAGGGTCTACCCGGGCAAACTGTTTGGCCAGGTATTTTCCTTTCAGGATGTACATGGAGAGAAAATACTTCCATACTTCAGGGTCAATATCCTGCAGGTGCACGGAATCCTGTACGTTGTAATAACGATATTCATTCAGCGCATCCATCACCACCTTCACGGCATCATCTGTGGGCGAGAAAAAGGTGACGGTATCACGCTGCAGTATTTCCTTCATACCTGCACGGTCTATGATATAGCTGATGGTATCGAACCAGTATGGCGTATTAACCAGGTAATCGTAAATACTACCGTTGTAATGAGGATCAGCCAGTCCTCCATCCACATAGTAGTCTTTCTTGCAGGCGTTCAGCAACAGTGTTGTGATCAGCACAGCGACAATAAGATGCAATCTTTTCATAAAGGAGTGTTTATCTGGACCAGAATTCATTTTGGATGATCATCGGGTTGTTCCTTACGGCGCCCATGTCTAAGGGCCAGGTCCAGGCACGGCGCTGAAACTGCTCCGGCGTGAGATAGTTCTCGCACTGGTTCCTGTCCATTACACGTCCGGTGCGTACAAGATCGTACCACAGGTGACCCTCGCCCCATAGCTCTTTGGCTCGTTCCAGGAAGATGGCGTCTTGTAACGCCTGCCCGCCTCCGCCGCTATACACGCGTGTGCCTGCCCGGTTCCTGATCATGTTCAGGAGCGCAATGGCAGTGGCATCCTGCCCCAGATTTGCCAGTGCTTCTGCACGCAGCAGGATCAGGTCCGCATAACGGAACAGGATGAAGTTGGCATCATAGTCACGTGTACTGGGATTGGATACTGATGAGAATTTGAGGTACATGGCAGATTGCGGGTTCTGTGTACTATAAGGATCATCGAACCATATATCAAAGCGTTTGTCTGATTCGCCTGCGGGATAGATCTTGTCCAGCCATTCCCGCCTGGGAGTGATCTCGCTGCCAAAACCGCCGTAAAGGTTACCGCTGCTGTGGATAATAGGCTCATGGAGCACCCATTGGGCTATCAGTGAATGAAATTCCACGCCGTAATTAATATCCAGTGAAAGTTCGAAGATCCCTTCCAGTGAGCGTCCTTTAAAGATGTTTTGGAATTCTTCTTTGGTATATGGCAGCAACTGGTATACACCCAGGTCCATTACCTGCTGGCCAAGGGTTGCGGCCTGCCGCCAGCACTCCTGCTTTTGGGCAGGCTGAAAACCGGCCTTCCACATATACATGTGCGCCATTAAGGTCAGCGCAGCGCCTCTTGTACCGCGTACCGCCCGGAAGGTAGGATCCTCATAGGATACCGGCAGATCCTGTTCTGTGTTGCGAAGGTCCTGCAGACAGGTATCCAGCACTGTCAGCATGTCTGCACGTGCTTTGATCTCCGTATCGTAGGGATTTAGCTGAAGGGGAACATCTCCATATAGCCGTACCATATAGAAGTAGATAAAGGCGCGCAGGAAGCGGGCTTCCGCAACTAAGGCCTTTCGTTCTGTTTCGCTGAACGAAGGATCTGCTATACCGGGTATACGGTCTATGCAAAGATTAGCCGCGGCAATGGCTTTATAGAATTGTGTCCAGTTCTTAGGCCGGTCAGAACCATCAGAGCTGCCAAGGTCTGAGCCAAGCAGATCATTGCGTCCAATGGCGGCCAGGTTCCGCTTGTCGAACCAGTTCCACCATCCCGCACGAAAATCTCCGGTATTATATAAGGTAGACTCCAGGAATTTTTCCAGCAGCAGGCGGTATGCGCCATTGATGGCCTTTTCCGCATCGTCTTTGTTCTGCCAGAATTCTGCTCCGGACAAGGTATCTACCGGCTTTACTTCCAGGAATTTTTTACAGGAAACAGCCAGCAGCAGCAAACTTACCAGCAGTCCTATTTTATAGCGTATATACATAATCGTTTCTTTAGCTGTGATCAGAATTGTACCGCAAGACCTAAGGCAAAGCTGGTGGCTGATGGATAACCATTGATGTCATCCCGGCCCAGCGAGGTCACCGTTTCCGGGTTAGGACCTGAGTAAGGCGAGAATATGCCAACGTTGTATGCGGTGAAATAGGTGCGCAGCATCCGCATCCTCAGTTTCCGCATAAACTCCTGTCCACGGAAAGTATAGGCAAGTGTTACCTGGTTCAGCTTGAAGTATGATCCGTCTTCCTGGAACAGTGTCTGGTCCAACCTGTTAGGCAGCACTGCCTGCGCGTGATAGATATCGCCAATAGCCGGATACTGGGCATTATCCCCAGGTTGTTTCCAATAATTGATCTTGCTTAGGTCGTAGTAGTTCACAGGACCGTCAACGCTGCCAGTGGTCCTCAGTTGTTCAGGGTACTGGGCCCTGTACAGGCGGGCGCCCATCGCGTTATTGAGGATGCTGCGTTTGATAAGGAAAGAGCAGAACACATTCAGCGAAAAACCGCGGTAAGTAAAGTTATTGGTAAGGCCGCCTGTTACCAGCGGATCCGGGTTGCCGGTGATCACATTGTCATCAGCATCATCCAGCGCATAATCGCCGTTCACGTCTGTCCATCTGGGATCACCGCCCTGGAAGTACTGGTTGCCGTTGCCGCGGAACGATTTATACCGTACCCCTTTTACCGGATCTACCGGCACCTGTCCGGTGGTGGAATAGATACCATTTGTTTCATACAGGTAATTACTGATAGGATTGCGGCCTACTTTCAATGCCAGCTCTTCCCAGTAGGGCGCTCCCTGGGTTTGCCGGTAGAACTGGACGCCGCCGGGCAGCTTAGTGAGCACGCCCCTGTTGTAGGCGCCATTTACACTCACCATCCACTGGAAGGCGCGTTGGTTGGGAGAGCTGATAGGCCGAGCCGTAATGGTCAGTTCATGTCCATAGTTGACCAGGTTTGCACCGTTCACCTGCACACGGTTAAAGCCCGTTACGTCTGGCAGATAAAGGTCACGGATCAGGTTAAACGAGTTTTTGAAATAAGTATCGTAAGTAAATTCCAGCCGCCCTTTGAACAATCCGAGGTCTACCCCGAAGTTGAACTGGTTCGACTTTTCAGGGCCTAGTGACTGGTTGGCCATCACATCAAAGTTCGGAGCAATAGCGGGGTTGTTATTATAGTTGTTATACACCTGGTAAATGCCCAGGAAATTGGGCAGCGTAGCCGCAGCACGGCTGTTGGAGCCATAGGTAACGCGTACAGATCCATAGTCCAGCCAGTTGAGCCGGCGGAATAGTGGTTCCTTGCCAAAGTTCCAGCGTACACCTACTGCAGGGTTCTTGGTGTATGGATTGTTAACACCCGCAGAGGAGTTGCCGTCCAGCCTGTAGGAAAGATCTATACTGTATTTCGTACGGAAGTTATAGGAAATGAAGCCCGCCCAGGACAATGCATGATAGAGGTATGAAACGCTGGTGCCGTTCACGTTGGTGCCGTTGGCATCATTCCAGGGATTGCCGGGATAAAAGCGCGGAGAGTATCCGCGCGGTCCCCAGAAATAATCACTGGGCCCGTTGCGCACATCACGCACATGCTGGTTATCGGTTTTGATATTCACCTCGCTGAAAACACTGGCATACAGGTTATGACCGCTTTCTACATTCAGCGGATTTGTGCTGAAATTGTAGTTGATGCCGTTACGCGTATTCAACTCATCATGCCTGCCCACAAAGCCGTACAGCAATGTCTGGTTGTTATTGGCAAAGGCCTGGTTGAAGCGGTCGCGCGTGTCTGTATAGTAATCGTAGGAGGTAATGGAGTTAACACGCAGGTTATGGAAAAGCTCATAGTCCATATCCACAAAGCCGCGAATGTTAATGGTGCTGTTATCGTCCATGTTGTTTTCATAACCGTCAAACTGGGGGTTGCCAACAAACCTGGATGGGCCGGGTAATAAAGAAGAGGTAAAGGCATCGCCTGCGCCATTGCCGGTAAGGCCGCCGCCATTGCCGCGTTGTTTTTGTCCTAATGCGCCAAATAGCTGGGTACTGATGCGCAGGCGTGTATTGGGTTGTATGTTCAGCTGCATGTTAAGGCTGTACTTATCAAAGCCGGTGTTCTTGATGACACCCAGGTTACGCTGGTAGGCCAGGTTGGCTTTGTAATTCAGCTTTGGCGTACCGCCGCTGATCTGCACATTGTTCTGCGTGTTGATAGTGGTTTGATAGAACAAGCCCTGCCAGTTGGTAGAATTGTTATAGAAACTGTTCAGGCTATCTGTAAGGAACTGTGCATTCTCGAGCCGATCCCGCGCTTCCTGCCAATCTCTGCTATGGTATAGAATGGAGTTGATGCGGTACGCACGTTCCAGGCTGCCGCCCCAGGTGGGCCGCAGTTGTGGGGCCAGGTTAATGAACACGCTGCTGTTGATGTCGATCACCGGCGTTGGTGAGTTGCCCCTCCTGGTAGTGATCACGATCACACCATTAGCTCCGCGGGAGCCATACAATGAAGTAGCTTGCGCGTCTTTCATGATCTCTATAGACTGGATGTCATCTGGCGGTATCAGGGCCAGGGGGCCTGTAGCTGCGCCAGGTTGCAGCATAGATTGAGAGAAGCCGCCGTCATAGTCTACCGGTACGTTGTCAATTACCAGCAGTGGGTTATTGGTGGCCAGGTAAGTTTGATCACCGGTACCGCTGATACTTAGCTGAGAGATACCGCGTATGGAAACCGTTCCGCGAAATCCCGGCGCACCGGTGTTGTTCTGAATGTTAAGGCCTGCTACTTTACCCTGCAGCAGTTCCTGCACACTGGAAACAGGTACATCCTGCAGGTCTTTCCCGGAAATAACTGCCACAGACCCTGAAACGGTTTCTTTGGTGCGTTTCTGGTAACCCACCACAACGGCTTCTTTTAAGGAGCGGTTCTCCGGTGTAAGTGAAAGATTGAGTGTTGGTTTTGTGATCTTCATCGTTACCTCCCTGTAGCCTACAAAACGGAACTGCACGGCCTTTCCTTCCTGGACAGAGAAACTGAAGTTGCCCTGTACATCAGTGACACCCAGCCCCTTTTTGGCCTGCACATCTATGATGGTAACACCGGGTAAGCCTTCCCTGGAATTCACATCTGTTATCCTTCCCTTTACAGTAATGGTCTGCTGTGCATAAGTCAGGCTGCAGGCCATTAAAAGGGCCAGGACCGTAAAGAATAATTTATGATAGTAGTGTATTTGCATAACGTACTTTTTTAATCGTCCTGGAATTTTGGATTGAGCTTGAACTTGAAGATCACTTCCCACTCTCCCGGTTCATAGATAGCGAAGCTGAGCCCTATACCGGCATTGTAGCGGCGCCCGAAAGAGATCCGGTTATACTGGAAAGCGATATAAGCCTTGTCTGAGTTGCCGGAAACATCTGCCAGCATCGGAAAGGGATTCGTAATGTCATAGGTTACCGCTGTGCTGTCTTCGTTCATCTTGCGGTTAAAGGCAAAGCGTATATCTTCTCCTATCATACCGCTACGGTAACGAAGGCTATCCCATTGTGTGAGATTGAAGCGGGAGAATGGAATGGCCAGCGAGTCTTCATCAAACATTCTGAAGGTAAGCGTATTGCCTTTTACGCCTGTTTTGCGGAAATACACATTAACGCTATCTCTTGGCAGGGCCAGGTTCACCATATCCACTACACCGCTGATATCGGGATGGGTAATGCCGCCCTGGTCCGGCGCTTTGCGGATGCCCGTAATGTCGTCAAATTCATAAGGTTCGTATGGTTTCGGACGCCGTACATCCAGGATCATATTTTTGAAAACTTTTTCTCCGCCTTTGTTCTTTACCCGTACGTCAAAGAAGTAAATACCTGGTTTTACTTTAGCGGAATCTGTGGTCCAGAAGAAGATCTCGCCGGAGTTAGGGCGTATGTCCAGCACAGGTCTCCGTTCGGTATAACGTTTGGCTTCAATTTCGGCGACGCCGGTTTCCTTGCCGCTGTAATAATCTTTCCAGAGACGGGCAGGCACCATTTCCCGCAGCTCGGGAGCGGCGCTGCTGTCTGCATGACGAATGTTCTCCAGGCTGAAATCCAGGGGCTGGGTGGAATAATCTGCATTGAAAATGTAGGCGTATACGTTAGTACGGCCCAGGTTCACCGGGAAATTATTCCGGTTGTAATTCATGTTAGTGCTGAAGAAATCTTTTTCGTCCGGGACCATGTCCTTATAGCATCCCGCTGCCAGCAGGGGTAGCAGGGCCAGGAGGATCCTGAGTATATTGCGTTGCATAATGGGCGGTTTTAAAGTTTGGTAAAGACAAATTTGCTGACATTGTATCCGCCGGATTCTTCATAGAACCGCATGATGTGTTTACCGGCAGTGAGGCTAACTTTTGTATCGACAGTGATCCAGTTCTGCCAGCCTCCGGTGCCGCGGCAGTTTACAGTGCCGGTTACCGGTACGCCGTCAAATTCCAGGTGGAAATTGCCGCCACCACCATCAGCGGCCATGCGGAAGCCTACGTTGTAGTCGCCGGTAGCCAGCACCTCTACCGTGTATTCCATCCATTCGGAACCGTTGGTCCATCCAATGTTGAAACCTCCTTCACTGCAGTTCTCTATATCCACTCCTTCTGTTCTATACTGGTTACCGTTATTGTTAACATCACCGTCATGATAGGACAGGCCTTCGCCTCCGTCGTCATAGTCTTCTGCTTCTATGGTACCTGGTATGGGCGATGGCAGCCCGAGATAGGGTGATTGTACGGGGTTCAGTGAATAAGGGAAGGCCAGTGGTACAAAAGAGACGAAGCCGAACACGTGTTTGCTTTCCAATACATGCAGCCATCCGTTGGCAGTTTGCAGGTCAATGCTCTGGGTAGTGGAGGTAGACCAGTCGCGGATGAAACGGGACTTGTTCATATCACTGTACTGCAGTACCAGCGGCCCGCCGCCTGAAATGCCGGAAGCACTGGTAGGAGCAGATTTGCCGTTCATCCTGTAGCCATAGGCGAGCGTTGTTAGATTTACACCATCGGCATACTCCAGGGAATCGGAAAGTACTCTCCCCGGCAGCATATAGCGGCGCAGCAGGGTATCCCATACGGCAACCGGTACGCTGTCCAGTGTCCAGTTACCGGGAAAGGCATATTTGCCCCGGCTGAAATTGAGATTATAAAGGGCGGTGCGGATGCTGTAGTCCTGCGGTGCAAAGAAGGTGATACGGCCTTTTTTAAGTGTATCTGTTAATCCTGCTTTATCCACCAGGTACAATAAGGTATCGTATAGTCCCGGTTGTGCTTTCAGGAAATCGTAGGTGCTGACGGACACCTGTGTTACCGGTTTTGCATCCCTGAACTCATCTTGTTTTTTACAGGCGCCTGTCAGCAGCAATCCTGTTATCCAGAGTATGGGATGCACTTTGTTGAATATCTTTTCCATAAGGGTCAGCATTATTTCCAGAAATTATTTTGTACCAGTGAACTGTTGGCGGCAAGGGCACTTTTAGATAAGGGCCAGTATATGGCGCCATTACTCACCTCCTGTTGCGAGAACCTGGTGAATTGCGCCACCTTGTTAAAGTGCACCAGGTCGTACCAGTACCAGCCTTCCCCTATAAGTTCACGGCGCCGCTCCAGGAAGATGGCATCGAGGAGAGCATCAGTAGAGGGACTGCCCGGCAGTGCTTTAAGACCGCGGCGGGTGCGAATGCTGTTGAGATCACCAACAGCGTCAGTTATACCCAGGCGGGCCTTGCACTCTGCCTGCAGCAGGTATAGTTCTTCGTAACGGAAGATGATAACAGCGGAAGTATAAAAGCGTAGGGTGGGGTTCTTTACCGCGCTGTTCACCTGCTTCATTTTATAGAACACCGGGAAGGCATCATTGAGCTGTGAGAAGAACATGGTGGCCCTTTGATCATTAGCCTCGCTGTAAATGCCCAAAATGCTGTCTTTAGGTACATAGATCTCGGACTCGCTTTTGGGAATATCAGGCGCACGCAGCGTCCAATCCTCCAGCTGGCCGGTAGTGGAAAACTCTGCGTGGTCAAAGTTCATATCAACCTGGAAGATGTTGCTGAGGCCGCGCCCGCGGAAGGAGCCGTCCAGTCGGGTGAGATCAGCTGTGCTGACGAAATTATAACCGGTAAGGCCCTGGTTGTCTATTACATTGCGGGTTTGTTGCAGGGCATTCGTATAATCGCCTTTCCAGGCATACAGGTGAGCCAGTAAGGTATAAGCCATGCCCCGTGTGGCAGCAATGTCGGTATGGTGCCCCTCTCCCTGGCCTTGATAGTCGCCCTGCTGTTCGGGCGATCTGCCGTCGTACTTCCAGGGTAGCCCGTATGCGGCCGCCTGTGCATCCTGTATGGCAAAGTCCAGTACCTTTTGCCAGCTCTCGCGGCGCACCGGCGTGAAATTGCCGTTGGGAGCGCTGGTAACGAGGGGCACATCACCCCATATACGTACAATATAGTAATAGAGAAAAGCGCGCAGGAACCGCACTTGTGAGCGATCCAGCTCCATGTCATTTACAGAGTAACGGTAATCGCGCTGGCTTACTTCCGGCAGTCTTTCAATAGTGATGTTACATTGATTGATGGCTGCATAGAACCGCCGCCAGTCGCGCCATTGGTCCATTGTGGTGAAGCTGGCGTTCAGGTTATTGTCTGTCAGCGCCTGCAGATCACTACGCCTGGTAACCCGGAAATCTCCGCCACGCAGGTCGCCATACACCCAGTGGGCGTTCTCATTGAGCAGGGCGGCGCGTAGCAGACCATAACAACCATAGGTGGCGGCACGGGCGTCATTTTTGTTCTGCCACATGTTCTCTTCTGTGAGCGCGCGTTTGGATGGCTGATCCAGCATTTTGCTGCAGGCATTGCCAAAGGCGGCGATCCATAGTAAGAACAGCATTGCATAAGTATATCGCATGAGAATAGTTTTTTTAGGGTCAGAATTGGAAGTTGAATCCAAGGGTAAAGCTGCGGGGAGCAGACCAGTTATAGTATCCCTGATCATAACCGAAATAATCTACCGCCTCAGGGTCCCCACCGGAATAGGGCGTCCAGGTCCACAGGTTATTGGCGGTAGCGTATATGCGACATTGATCAATACCTGTGCGCTGCATCCACTTCGTGCGCAGATTATAGGCCAGTGTTACCGCCCGCATTTTTATATAGGCCCCATCTTCCAGGAACAGCGTCTGGTCTGGCTGATAAGGGTTCACCAGGCTCCAGGGATTGTAGAGGGGATATTTACCATAATCGCCGTCCACTTTAGCCCAGTAGTTTATTTCCTTAATACCTTTCATATCATCCGCCCCTTCTCGCACAGCAAAGTCGAAACGATCTGCCATGGCCTGGTTGATGATCTTACGGCCGATGGCATAATTGCAAAGCACGTTCAGCTCCAGCTGCCGGTAACGGAAAGTATTGCTGAAGTAGCCTTGCGCTGCGGGTACCTGCCGTCCTTTCATCACGCGGTCTGCATCATTGATCACGTAGTCGCCGTTGAGGTCTTTCCAGACAGGATCTCCGGCACGAAGCGTTACGCCCTGGTAAGTCATTTTCCTGCCGTTGGCAGGATTTACAGGTACCGCAGCATCCGTATCATAAATGCCTTCATTGATAAGCAGCCAGTAACGATCAACGGGTTTCCCGACCAGGAAACGGCGGTTGCCAATTGTCATGTCCTGTATGCCGTCAGGCATAGCAAGTAATTTATTCTGGCTGGTGTAAACCGATATGCCGCTGCTCCATTGAAAGGGCCCTTTGCGCAGGATATCGGCGTCTATTGCAAGCTCGTAACCATAGTTACGTATATCCATGCCGTTCCGGATAATGCCAGTGTAGCCTGTTTCTTCCATTACCGGAATCTTCAGCAGGAGATCGCGGTCTGTTTTGCTGTATACATCCAGGCTGGCGCGAATGCTGTTATCCAGCAGGCCAACATTCAGCCCGATGTTCCATTGTTCTACATAAGGCCATTTAAGGTGGTCTGTAACATACCCGGTACCGAATGCGGCGTTGAGTGCCGGGAAGGCATTATAGGTAGCGCTGTTGGGAAGGCCGTTCCAGCCTATATCTACATTATAGATGGGGCCACCCTTAAAGTATTCATCCATCAGTATGCGCCCTATACGGCCGTAGCTGGCGCGTAGCTGCAGTTGACTGAACAATGTTGCGCCCTTCATGAACTCCTCGTTGGTTATTTTCCAGGCCGCCGATATAGTAGGTGAGAACAGCCAGCGGCTTTCGGCTGGTACATTGGAGCTGCCATCTCTGCGCAGGTATAGGTTCAGAAAATATTTTTCTGCGTAATTGTAACCGATGTTGGTATAGAAAGAAGCAAGGTTTGATTGTGTATAATCCTTGAAGTTGCTTTGCAGGCGGAGGTTACCAAAAACGCCTTCCTTGTTGGAGTCATCGCCGGGTTTATAGATCTTGATATAATCGCTTCGTCCTTTGTAGGCTTTGCCATAATCATAGCGCCACTTGTCCCATTGCGCATACTGGCCCAGCGTAACGTCGAGATGGTGTTTGTTTACAAATGTATGATCATATCGGATAGAATTGTCAAGCGTCATTCGGCGGCTGAGACCATCAAAATTGGACACGAAGTTGTTACCGTCGTTGATGGTGGTGGGAATGAACAGGTCCCGGAAGTTCTGTCCGTAATCGATACTGAACCGCGTGTTAAGCGACCAGTCTGCCGCTAAGGTGTAATGCAGGTTCGCCAGCACACGGGCATTGTTATTACGGTTGCGGTTCAGTCCATCTTTCAGGTAACTATAATATTGCTGCAGATATTGTTTGTTGGGAGAAGGCGGATTTTCGAAGTTGACAAGGTAATCTTCATCGGCAGCTCTGTCGCGGATAAACTCATTTCTTTTGCGGGTGGTGGTAGCCCCGCTGATATAGGTGGTCAGCATCAGGTGCTTGATCGGCATAAGATTAACACCAAAGTTTACATCATACCGCTGCATATTGGTATGGTCTGCTACCCCCTGTTGTACGGAGCGGCCCAGGCTGAAGCGGAAGTTGGCCAGGCGGGTGCCGCCGCTTACAGCAGCCTGTATACCGTTGCTCAGGCCGTTGCGGTAATAAAGATCATCCCAGTCGGCCGGGCCGTAATACCTTGACTGTGTGGAGTCTGCCAGGTAACGCGGAAAGTTGCGCCATTGTGCTTCGGTGGCATATTTTTGATAGAAAGGCATGCGGAAGTCCCTTTCAAATTGCGCATTTATTACATCAACAGATGGTTGGAGGCTGAGGCCCACCCATGAATTGATAGCTACTTTCATGCGCCCGGAGCGCGGTCCTTTAGTAGTGATGCTGATGATGCCATTAGCCGCCAATGGACCATATTTTGCGCTGGCGGCAAAGTCTTTCAGCACTTCCAGGCTTTCAATATCATTCACATCGAGGAAGGAAAGAATATTGGTTTCTGTGCCGAGGCGGTTTACATCAAAGCGTTGTATGTCGTATGGAAAAGGATGATCAGGCACCAGTGGGATGCCGTCCACGATATAAGTGGGCTGTCCGTAGAACATGTCACTGTTTTTCAGCAGCAATGTAGCCGTGCCTCTTATGAATACGCTGTTGCGTTTACCGGGTTCGGCGCTGGGGGTACGTATATCCACGCCTGTTGCCCGGCCTGCCAGCATCTGATCAATACTGGTATATGGCAGCTTTCTTACTTCATCGATATCGACTGATGAAATGGCCGCTGCCTTGTTGTGTTGCAGAAAAAGTTCGTTGTTGGGAAAATGTCCTGTAGTGTCCCGTGATAGCAAGGGCGTTCGCTTTAACCAGCCAATGCTGTCTGTGGCGGCATTAATGGTGGTGTCCTTGCTTTTATACACCTGTTGTGCATGGCTATATGAACATAACAGCATACAGGTAGCTGTCCCTGCCAGTACCTGTTGCAGGGAGACAAAACGATTGTTCATCGGAATTGAATTTGGATGGTTACCTCACCGGATGGCAAATGACTCCCTTCACCGGCCAGTAATGGTCCGGTGAGCCCCGGTTTCGTAAGGGAAATTTCAGACAATACATTCCTGCATGCAGAATTCCCTGCATGTGGATAGTAATGCTGTTTTGCGAAAAGCCTTAACTACTGATCCTGTGTGGGATCAATGGCCGTTCGCAATTGCAATAATGGAAGCCGGAAACATGGGCAGACGGGCATGCGTATTGCATGGCCTTTTGTGTGATGTAAAATTTTGACCTGCATGTGCAATAATTGTGGAATTCTGTAATGGACTTTCAGTGCTATACAATCTTCTGGAATATGGTTCTGGACTAGCTTTGAAGGGCATTTGACAGTTTGGGCTGATGACGCGGGTTCGGGGATACTACACTGTTACGTGGGCCTGAACAAAATCTAATCCGATGACGTATTTAGTTCTTCAAACGGTTGTGACCAAATATAATCAGCGAAATGGATTTTTCATAATTTTTTAACAAATATTTTAATAGTCCATGGTCGATGATCGATAGTCCATAGTTTGCGGCAGGTAAACTGTAGTGTTTAGCCGTAAGCGTTACATAATTTGTAAACGCATATGCTATGGACCATGGACCATCGACTAATTTATTTTCTTTGAAGGAGGTAACAATTCGAAGTAAAAAACGTTTTAATGTGACATAACCATTTCTCCATGAAAACCAGAAAAAAAGTACTTTTGGCCTTGCCCGTGCTCCTGAGCATCCTATCCTGCTCCCAAACCGAAAAAGTATCACCATCACAACCTGAAGATCAGCGAAAACCGCAAACAGAACTTACTGCGATTGATTACAGGGAAGAGATGCGAAAATTTGTGATCGGCATCAGTCAGTATGCCAAAGCCCGGAATTCACAGTTTGCCATTATCCCGCAGAACGGGATAGAATTGATCACTACCAACGGGGAATCCGATGGAAGCCTGGCAACAAGCTACGTTAATGCCATTGATGCAGTTGGTCAGGAAGACCTGTTCTTTGGCTACACAGATGACAATGTGCCTACTCCGTCGGAAGACAACCTGTACCTGAGAGAATTTCTTAACAGGATCAAGACCAGCAAAAAGGTGCTGGTAACGGATTATTGTTCAGGCAAGACGAACATGGACAAGTCCTATAGCTCCAACAATACCAACGGCTATATTTCTTTTGCCGCCGATCAAAGGGAGCTATTCAACATTCCGTCTTATCCTGCACAGCCCTACGGTGTGAACAGCAACAATATCACCAGCATTTCCCAGGCAAAGAATTTCCTGTACCTGATCAACCCGGAGAAGTATGCCAGCAAGGCGGCGTTCATCAACGCAGTGAAAGCCACAAACTATGACGTGATCCTGATGGATCTGTTCCTGAACAACACCGCATTCACCGCTACCGAGATCGATCAGCTTAAGACAAAAGCCAACGGCGGCAAGCGCCTGGTGATTTGCTATATGTCTATTGGCGAGGCTGAAGACTACCGCTATTACTGGCAGAGCACCTGGAAAGTAGGCAATCCTCCTTTCATTGCTGCAGAAGATCCTAACTGGCCCGGCAACTATTATGTTCAGTATTGGAATACGGACTGGAAGGCCATTATTTATGGTAATGATACTTCCTACACCCAAAAATTGCTGAACAGCCATTTCGACGGCGCCTACCTGGATATAATAGACGCCTTTGAATATTTTGAGAACAACTAAAACCGCTCATCTATTTTGCAGGCATAACAATGAACAAAGCAGTACATTTATCTCTATCGCAACCAAAATCTATTTGCTATGGGAAAATGTCACGCTATCCTGTTGCTGTTATGCCTGCCTGCATTATCACAAGCCCAACACACACAGAAACCCGTATTGCATGGCCAGCATTGGATGGCCATCACCGGTAAACCACTGGCCGCTACTGCAGGGGCTATGATCTTCCAGCAGGGTGGTAACGCAGTAGACGCAGCCTGTGCCATGATCGCAGCTACATCTACCATGTGGGACGTGTTGAGCTGGGGCGGTGAAACACAGGCACTCATCTATAATCCGAAAACGAAGCAAGTCATAGGCATAAATGCGCTGGGCGTGGCTCCTACAGGGGCCACGCCTGCTTTTTACAGGCAGCGCAATATGCAATACCCACCGGAGTATGGCCCGCTCTCCGCAGTTACCCCCGGCACTCCTGGCGGGATCCTTACCATGCTGGCGGAGTATGGCACTAAAAGCCTGAAGGAGGTGCTAGCCCCTGCTATGGAGCTGGCCAAAGGCTATCCTATAGAGGCACAGACCGCCAATTACATCCAGGAGAACAGGAAATGGATCACGCAATGGCCCTATTCCAAACAGCTATTCTTTACCCATCCGGAGCGGCAACGCGTAGCACCCGATGCCGGTGAGATCTTCCGACAGCCGGATCTCCTGGCTACACTGCAGAAAATGGTAGATGCGGAACAGGCGGCGCTAAAAAAAGGCAGATCGCGTAAAGAGGCTATCTACGCTGCTTATGACCGGTTTTATAAAGGAGACATTGCACAGGAGTTTGTACGGGGCACCCAGGAACAGGGGGGGCTGATCACGCTGCAGGATATGGCTAACTGGAAAGTGCATATTGAGGAGCCCATGATGGTGAATTATAAGGGCATTGATGTATACAAGCTATCGCAATGGACACAGGGGCCTGCCATGCTGCAGGCGCTGAATATCCTGGAGAATTTTGACCTGAAGGGTATGGGATATAATTCTTCCCGCTATATCCATACCGTATACCAGGCCATGAGCCTGGCCTTTGCCGACCGCGATTTCTATTATGGGGATCCTTACTTTCCGCCGGAAGAACCTATGAAAGGCCTGCTGTCCAAAACCTATGCAAAGGAGCGCGCTAAAATGATCAATCCTGAAAAGAACGATACAACAATTGGCCCGGGCGATCCATACCCCTTTGAGGCTAAACAGAACCCTTATTTTGACCTTTTAAAAACCTGGGGGCATACAGCAGTGTATCGTCCTGAGGAGCCAATAAAGGGCATGGATGACCCTTTCCTGAAAACCTTTCTGAGCGGCACCACTTCTGTTGAAGCTGCAGACGAAGAAGGATGGGTGGTGTCTGTTACCCCAAGTGGAGGCTGGATACCCGCTACCATTGCCGGCCGCTCCGGTGTTGGACTGAGTCAGCGCCTGCAAAGTTTTGTGTTGGATGAGAAAGAAAATCCTTTCAATGTAATGGAGCCAGGTAAGCACCCACGGGTTACCTTAACGCCCACGCTGGCGCTGAAAGATGGAAAACCTTTCCTCTCTTTCGCAGTACAAGGGGGCGACAGCCAGGATCAGAACCTGCTGCAGTTTTTCCTCAACGTAGTAGAATTTGGGATGAACGTACAGGAAGCTGTGGAGGCAGCTAATTTCAATAGTTACCAGATGTATTCCTCCTTCGGGATCCATGAGCGCAAGCCGGGAGGTCTTACCCTGCAGGAAAATACACCTTTCTGGACCCGGAAGGAGCTGGGTCGTATGGGCTATAAAATAGACTACCAGGAGCGCACCTCAGGTCCGATCAATGCCATCTATTTCGACTGGCTGCATGGCAGCTTCTGGGGCGGTTCCAGTAACCATGGTGAAGATTACGGGATCGGGTGGTAATACACCCGCATCCCTTTTAACAGCATATTGACAGCGTATCGGAAAAGTTGCACAGCTTCTCCAGCAGCACGCATAGTTCCTCTCCTTTCCCGGTAAGCGAGTATACCACTTTAGGTGGTACTTCAGGGAAATGCTGCCGGTTGATAAGCCCGTTCTTTTCCAGTAATTTCAACCGGTCTGCCAGGATATGATCCGTAATGGGCGCCAACTCTCCCTTGATGCCGGAGAACCGGTTGTTCCCCTCCTGTATACAGAAAAGGATCTCAGTGATCCATCTCCTGCTTAACAATACCAGCATTTCATTCAGAGAGCACTTGTTTTCCAGCAAAGCCTGGTTTTGGTAATTGGTGGAGTTTACCTTCCTTCCCGCCATATCTATTTATTTAAGTAGTTACTAATTATATAGTGAGTTATTGCACACGTTACCCGGAAGTATTTGCTTTGTTCCCTGAAACGGAAACCATGCTTTGGAATATCTCCCGGCTGTTTTAAAGCCTGTTCCGTAAATCGTTTTAGCCAAAGTAATCGATTAACTGCAAAGATCAAACTTGAAAAGTTTAAATGCGTGTGAAATTACATGGACGGATCGTATTTGCACATTTTAGGAGCGTAAAGACAGGCGGGATGACCAAAGCCAGACAGGCATAGAAGCACTAAAAATAAACAACAGTGAACAGCGCGTTACCCCCATCTTATTTACAGCAACATAGATACATGGGGACGTTCAATGGCGGATTCTAACGGCGGCGTGGCGGTCATTCAGACCCTGCGCCGCTTCTTTTGTAAACCGCAGTTTTATTGTTTATATTTACGACATGCACCGATTTATTACTGCCAAAAGCAGCATCCGTAAGGTTTTAACCGGGGGGATATTACTATTGTCTGCATTCACTGTAAATGCGCAAACCAGTGAACCTTTACGCTATACCTGTTATCAGGCCGGCAAAAAAATAAACATAGATGGTAACCCAGACGAAGCAGCCTGGCAGCAGGCGCGCTGGACCACTGATTTTACAGATATTGAAGGCGATAAACAACCCAGACCGCCTTTGCGTACCCGCGTAAAAATGTTATGGGACCAGGAATACCTGTACATAGCAGCAGAAATGGAAGAACCGCATATTTGGGGCAAATTGCTGAAACACGATACCATCATTTTTCATGATAACGATTTCGAAGTTTTCATAGATCCTGACGGAGATACAAAAGAATATTTTGAAATAGAGATCAATGCGCGCAATACCATCTTTGATCTGTTCATGCCCAAACCTTACAGCGAAGGTGCACATGCATTAATGACCTGGGATACAAAAGGCATGCGTACTGCAGTACACATTAACGGCACATTGAACCAGCCTGCAGATAAAGACAGATCATGGACGGTGGAGATGGCTATTCCATTTAAAGCGCTTCATCTGCTGGGTGTTCCTATGATACCGCAGAACAATACCACCTGGCGCATTAACTTCTCCCGCGTGGAATGGGACACGGACATAAAGAACGGACAATATGTAAAGAAGATCAATACTGCCACCGGCAAACCATTGCCCGAACATAACTGGGTTTGGTCGCCTCAAGGCGTCATCAATATGCACGTGCCGCAGAAATGGGGCTATCTTCAATTTTCCACGCAAACCGGCAATAATCAGTAAACCAAACAGGAATGGACAAGCGTAATTTTATTAAATCATTGGGGATCGGCAGCATGGCGCTCACACTGCCTTCCCGTTCTTCCAAAGCAGCAGCTGCATTGTCAGCAATTCCGCAACAGAAAGGATCTCACCGCGTATGGATCAATCCTGACCACAAAGACACAGAAGTGCAGATCCAGGAACAGTATGCCGCTTACAAAAAAGCAGGCATAGCAGATATCTTCTTTGAAGACGATAGTGAAAAACATTTCCGTATCGCCAAAAAGAATGGTATCAAAGCACACCGCTGGATATGGACCATGAACCGCGCTCATGATAAGGAACTGCTGACTGCGCATCCTGAATGGTATACGCAAAACCGTAAAGGAGAATCCTGTGCTACCCATCCACCTTATGTGGACTATTACCGCTGGTTGTGCCCCAGCAAACCCGAAGTGATCAACTACCTGAAAGAACAGGTGACCAGCATACTCTCAAAAGACTATGTAGATGGTATCCACCTGGATTATATCCGTTTCTGCGATGTGATCCTGCCGGTTAACCTGTGGAGCAAATACGGCATTGATCAGTCTAAAGAACTGCCCGAGTATGATTTCTGCTATTGCGAAACCTGCCGCAATGGTTACAAAGCGCAGAAAGGAATAGACCCGCTGGAAATGGAGCATCCCGACCAGAGCCCTTCCTGGCGCAAATATCGCTACGATCGTATCACTAACGTAGTGAATACCCTGGCAAAGGTGGCCCAGCAACATAAAAAGCCTATCTCCGCAGCAGTATTTCCCACACCGGAAATTGCGAAGCGCATTGTACGGCAGGATTGGACCAACTGGAACCTGAATGCTATCTGCCCAATGATCTATCATGGCTTTTATAAAGAAGATGTGAGCTGGATAGGAGATGCGGTGGCAGAAGGCGTAAGAGGACTGAACGGACGCTTCCCGCTTTATGCAGGCTTGTTCCTGCCTGACTTCAACGGCAACATGGCGGATCTGAAACGCGGAGTTGAGCTGGCACTGAAGAACGGAGCAGCCGGGGTATCGCTGTTCGGAAATTTAACGCCGGAAGTACTGGCCGCCATAAGCTGATGCAGGATAACGTAACGATATAGTAACGATAACGTATCGATATAGTAACTCTTCATAGATATACGGTATCGTTACAAAAGACATACGTAGATTTTACATATTCATAGAAACAGGAGAGGCCGTCTGTCCGCCAGCTGGCGGACAGACGGCCTCTCCCATGAATGACTGTAATGTTTAGTCCATTAATGAATTAGGACGGTCTGCCATAGGTTTACCAAAATCATAATTCGGTTTGTTACCCATTTTGATGGTCAGTGTACCGCCTTTCAGGATATCTGCATGCCTGATATAGCTTTTTGTGTAAGCCTTTCCATTCAGCGTAATACTTTGGATGTACTTATTCTCAGCGCTGTTATTAATGGTTTGTACGGTAAATGTTTTACCGCCCTGTACCTGCAGGCTGGCCTTGTCAAACAGCGGGCTGCCAAATACATACAGGCCTTTGGCCGGGTTAACCGGGTAGAAGCCTACAGAAGACAATACGAACCACGAAGACATTGCGCCTACATCCTCATTACCGGCCAGGCCGTCGGGTTTCGCGGTGTAAAAGTCTTTGATCACCTGCCTTACCTTCTCAGCTGTTTTCCACTGGTTGCCAGCATAAGTATACATATAGGTAACGTGATGGCTGGGCTCATTACCATGCGCATACATACCAATAAGGCCTGAAATGTCGGGAGAAGCTTCTGCACCCATATCGCTTTTTGCTTCAAAAAGGCTGTCAAGCTTTTTGGTGAACGGCTCATCGCCACCCATCAGCTTGATCAGGCCTTCTACATCCTGTGGTACCAGCCAGGTATACTGCCAGCCATTACCTTCGGTGAAATCACCTTTTTCATGTATGGAGCGGAAGGGATCGTAGGGTGTTTTAAAGCTGCCATCGCTCATACGGGGACGCACAAATTTGATGGTGCTGTCAAAATAGTTTTTGTAGTAAGCAGCGCGTTTGGAATAGAGCTCGTAGTCGTCCATTTTACCCAGCCTCTTGGCCATGGCGGCGATACACCAATCATCGATCGCATATTCCATAGCTTTGGATACGGATTCATATTCCTTGTCAGCGGGGATGTATCCGCGCTCTTTCACGTATTTAAGCCCGAATTCATCGCGGGTAGAGGTAACCTTCATAGCCTCCAGCGCAGCGGCAGGATCAAAGCCTTTAAAGCCCTTCAGGTAGGCGTCTGCTATCAGCGGTACAGCATGATAGCCCACCATGCAATTGGTTTCATTGCCCATCAGCGGCCATACAGGTAGCTTACCCTGCTGCTGATAAATAGCCAGCATGGAGTTCACGAAGCTGTTCACCCGGTCTGTATGCAACAATGTGCTGAGCGGAGCGGTAGAGCGGTAAATATCCCACAGGGAGAAAACAGTGTAATTGTCAAATCCCGGGTTCTTATACACCTTTTTATCCGTACCGCGGTAGGTGCCGTCATGATCATTAAACAGGGCCGGGCCTATCATAGTATGATAGAGGGCTGTATAGAACACCCGCTTGGCGCTTTCGTCCTTTGTTTGCACGTTGATCTTGGCAAATTGTTTGGTCCATTTGGCATTGGCGCTGTTCACCACCTGGTTGAAATCCCAACCTGGAATCTCCGCATTGATATTAGCCAGCGCGTTCTCGCTGCTGACAGGTGAAATGCCCACTTTCAGCATTACCTGTGCAGGGGCTTTGTCAAAGGAGATCAGTCCTTTGGTGAATTTCGACTTCAGCTCTTTACCCTCTTTTTTCTCATCGCCATCATATACGGCAAACTGCTTCACCGGAACGGAACTGCGAATGGCGAACCACAGGCGCTGGTCTTCCGCCCAGCCTTTGGAAAAGCGGTAGCCTTCCAGGGTGTATTCATCTTTCTGACGGATGTAGGTTTCCACCGGTGCATCCCATCCAATGCCTTCTTTCAGGTCTACGATGATGTGTGCGGACTTACCTTCGGGGAAGGTGTATTTATGAAACCCTACGCGCTCGCTGGCAGTCAGCTCCACTTGTATGTTATGGTCTTCCAGTTTTACCGCATAGTAACCAGGTCTGGCCGTTTCATGGGAGTGTGAGTAATGAGAGCCGTAACCCGAAGTAGGGTCAGCCTGGCTGCCTTTGCTGGTTTTCACACTGCCGGTGTAAGGCATGATCAGCACATCTCCCAGGTCGCCGATGCCAGTGCCGCTAAGGTGGGTTTGCGAGAACCCGATCACCACACTGTCAGAATAGTGATAGCCGGAGCACCAGTCCCAACCCTTCACTATATTGTTAGGCCCCACCTGAACAGCCCCGAAAGGCACGCTGGCGCCTACAAATACGTGACCATGGCCGCCAGACCCGATGTAAGGGTCTACATAAGCCAGTGACTTGCTTTCCGGTAACTTTTGTGTTTGTTTTTGTCCCTTTGCCTGCACCTTGGCAGGTTGCTCTACCTGAGCCATTGATTGAACGCTTGTTACCAGCCCTGAGAGGGCCAGTAAATACCATTTTAACCCCAAATTCATATGATCTGCTTTAAAAAGGCAAGATACACCCTGTATCTTAAAATTGCAATTGTCCCTTGTATGTATTACATTTCAAGATAAACCCTGTACATGATCAACCAATTAAGCAGCCAGCGCATACTTTCCATAGATGCTTTACGCGGCATTACCATCCTGGTAATGATCTTTGTCAACGAACTGGCCGGTGTAAGCGGTATCCCTGCATGGATGAAGCACATGCCCGCAGATGCAGATGCCATGACCTTTGTGGATGTGGTATTCCCGGCATTCCTTTTTATTGTTGGCATGTCTATCCCATTTGCCATCAACCGCCGCCTTTCAAAGGGAGACAATTTTACGAAGCTGCAGGGGCATATTCTCTGGCGTTCGCTGGGATTGCTGGTGCTGGGGTTTTTCATGGTGAATGCGGAAGACGGTTACAATGAAGCGGCGATGGGCATGTCTATTTATGCGTGGTCACTGTTGTTCTATGTATGTGTGATACTGGTATGGAATGTGTATTCTTTTTCACAGCAGTGGATAGTATACCTGCTCAAAGGTATCGGTATTGCCGGGCTTATTATACTGGCGTTCATTTACAAAGGTGGTGAAGGCGGAACGGAACATATGCAGCCACACTGGTGGGGTATACTGGGGCTTATCGGATGGGCTTACCTTTATAGCTGTATTATCTACCAGCTTTTCAAAGGCAATGTATATGGGATACTGGCTATGATCGCCGTGTCTGTAATATTCTATGTCGTGGCAAAGCAACCGGCGGTACAGCAATCAGCCTGGAACTGGATGGCGAAGCAGAGCGGTAATGCTGCGCATGTATCCATTGTGCTGAACGGCATGCTGCTGTCGCTGATATTCTTTGATCAGGGCCTGAAGCTTGACCGCCGGCAGCGTTACCTGTATGCGGCGGGATTTACGATCCTCTTGTTGATAGCCGGGTATTTTCTGCGCCCGTATTTCAAAATATCAAAGATATACGCCACTCCTACCTGGTGCCTGTATAGCGCGGCCATATGTTGTATCTTGTTCTGTTTTCTATACTGGTTGATAGATATAAAACATCAGAGCAAATGGACCCACTTTTTCCGTCCGGCTGCCGCCAATCCACTGTTAACTTATATAGTGCCTTTTGTGATCTATGCTTTGCTGCACTTGCTGCATATAAAGCTGCCGGCTATACTGCAGACAGGTATTACAGGCCTGCTGTGGTGTCTGTTTTATGCGGTAGTGGTAATGGGTATCGCCAAAGGATTGAATAAAGCTGGTATAAAGCTCCAGTTATAATAATATTTGAAGTTTGAGGTTCAGCGACCGGACCTCAAACTTCGCCCCAAAACTTGCTCCCCTGTAACTTAATAAGCTTCCGGTACGTTTTTAAATTACCGTCTTTATTGGTAAACAGCTTTCTCCGGAGATCCAGCCAATACCCGTAAATATGTTCAGCACGCTCCCACGCGTGCGGGTATAGTATTTGTAGTTTCATTTATTGTCAATCTAATAAAACCTATTGACCATGCTCAGATTATGCGTACTGTCTGTTCTATTGTTTACAATGGCCTGTTCTAATGATCCTTCGCCCGGGCCCGCACTGCGTTACTACGAAGTAGGGTTCACGGATTTTACCGATGAAAGAAAGCCTGACGGTACAGATGACTGGCGCGACACGTCCTTTATAGTAGCGACTTCAAACGCACAATTGATCCGCAAAATAACGGAACAGCTAGCCTTGCCTGTTGCACAACGGCAGATAGTGAATGGCGCACTTGTGGCAGGTAGTGGCAACTACAACCGCAATGGATCTTACAATTTTAAATGGCATTTTAAAGAAGACGACTGGCATCTGACAGATATGAGCGCAGAGGCGCTCGACGGACGTCCTTACAGCGATGTAGATCTTCATAATGCCTATTGGCTGGATACCGTTAAACGGTTCTCGCCATGGCACAGCTATATCAAAAAAGAGGTCACACCATGAAAATGAGCATAGCAACTGTTAAACTGAGCACTTTAATAATCCCGGCCGGCCTGTGTTTGCTGTTGGCCGCCTGCCGGCCGGGCACACAACAACAGACGGTAAAGATCACACCCAGGAATACGGCAATAAATGAAAGCAACGCTTACAATAACCTGTTCCTGGATAGTGCCGATGTTGAAAAATTCATAACAAAGCAACAGCTGAATGATACCGTCGCTAATATGATGCGCAGCTTTTATAACGCGCGCAACTTTGAATATGCGTGGTTCGATACCCGGGGCCTTACAGAACAGGCCCTGGGTTTTCGCAGTCTGTACGACTACAGCCAGGATACTGCAGAAGTGAACAAGCAGCTGGAAGCCCGCCTGAATGCACTGGCAGCAGAAGATGATACTACTTTATCCACTCATGACGCAGGTATTATTAAAACTGAATTGCAGCTTACCAGGCGCTTTATAGATTATGCCCGGCATACATTTGATGATCCAGGCCCTGAATTACTGGAACAGTTTGTCCCTATGCGGCGGCACAAAACAATGGAGCTGGCGGCCGCTGTAGTGGCCCGTGATAACGATAAGGGTGATGAGCATCCGGTTTATGCAAAATTGAAGGAACGCTTACCAAAGTACATTGATATCGCCGGTAAAGGCGGGTGGCCTGTTATTACTGCAGATAAGAAAAAATACCGGAGGGGCGATCATGGACAGGCCGTGGCAGCGATCAGAAAGCGGTTGCAGATTACCGGTGATCTGCCAGGAAATGATACCCTGGACGTTTTTGACGATGCATTGGAAACAGCAGTGAAGAGCTATCAGCAAGATCTTGGGTATACGCCTTCCGGCATTGTAACAGACACCATTATCATGGAAATGAATGTACCGGCGGCGGCTCGTATCCGGCAGCTGCTGATGAATATGGAGCGTATGCGCTGGGCGCCTGCCGAACCTGAAGGACGGCTGATCATTATCAATATCCCCGAGTTTGTATTGCATGTCTGGGAAGGAAAGGGGAAGGCATTTGACATGCCGGTGGTAGTAGGCCGTGAAGGGCAACATACTACCATGTTCTCCGGTGAACTAAACCAGGTGGTATTCAATCCCTACTGGCATGTGCCTCGTAGTATTGTACGTAAGGACATCCTGCCTGAACTGGCAAAGAATAGTAATTACCTGGAGGAAAATGATATGGAGGTTACAGGTGACCGGAATGGCCTGCCCGTGATACGGCAGCGGCCTGGAGAGAAGAACGCGCTGGGAAGAGTAAAGTTTCTCTTCCCCAACAGTTTTAATATCTACCTGCATGATACCCCTATGAAAGAGCTTTTCAAGAAGGACAAAAGAGCCTACAGTCACGGTTGTATCCGGGTAAGTGATCCTGCTAAACTGGCTCACTACGTGTTGGAAGGCACATCAGGCTGGACACCTGAGAAAATAGACAGCGCCCTCAGTAAAGGAGACAAGGAGAAATACGTAAAGGTGAAGAACCCAATTCCGGTGTTGATCGTTTACTACACCACCTGGGTGGATGAGCAGGATAAACTACAGTTCCGTGAGGATATTTACGGGCATGATGCGCGGCTGGCGCAAAAGATGTTCAGTGATACGCCGGCCGCTCCATAATGCCGGTTTACATTACCGGTGTGCTCATCGCAATATTGTGTCCTGGTTGTTTGAGGATTTTGGACCTGGTAATGTAATTTTTATTAGCGCTGTATAAGAACAGACAGGCGCCGTCGCTGATAGCATTGATCACCTCGCGGTGTACCGATAAGGGAATGGCCGGGCAACCGAGGCTGCGTCCTATATACCCCTGGCTGTTTATCAGCTCATCATTTACATAATCCGCTCCATGCATTACAATGGCCCTGTTCAGCGCATTGTCATTAATGCCTTTTTCAGTACCCTTTAAGCGAAGAGATAGCCCATGTTCCCCCATGTAGGTATTATCGGTAACATAAAAACCAAGGCTGGTTTTATAACTGTTGAGCTTATTGGAAAAACTGGTAGCGTTGAGTTTGCCGGAGTTCCTTCCATGAGATACTAATGTATTAAACAGTAGCCGGGCATTTTTTACATCAATCACAAACAGCCGTTTCTGGCTGGAGGGAAGGCTAAAATCCGCGATGGCGATCACACTGTCATTCTTAAGACGGCCATGATCCAGCAGATATTGAAATCCCTGTATGCCATAGGTAAACGCTTCTTCTGAAAGGCCCAGCCCGCCTAGCTGAAGACTATCATAAACCATCAATGCGCTGGCAGCAGCATTCCTGGCAGTAGATTTAATTGCCGGGCTGGCTTTTTTTATTGCTCTGGCAGGTCCTGTGAAGGACAAGACATGGTCGGCAAATAAAAAAGTAAAAAAGAAAATAGGTAAGAGTAAAAAATTGACTTTTTTTCGGATAGGTATACGCATCTGCACAACTCCTTTTACACTTGGATAAATAAATAGTTTTTCAAAGACTGTTCAGTATGGTCATCTGAACAATGGTGCAAAGGTCGGAAAAAATACGCGGAAATGAAGCTGGGAAAGGCGTCATAACGTTTTTTTAACATTTTTAAGACAATTAGAACGGCCGGGACCGGTAGGTGTGTTATCTTTATTCTCGTAAATGTTAGTCTTGCCTTTATGAATACTCTCTTTCCTATGGACGAAACGCCACGAAAATGGGTGGCAATTGGATTAACCTCGTTTGTTGCCCTCCTGTTAACCGGCTGGGGCATTTACGGAATTGGCGAATATGGGCTAGCACTTTTTGTATTAACCCCTATTTTCATTGGTGGATTTTCAGCAGCGACTTACGCTTATAAAAGAGATGTAACCCGGTGGGCAGCCATAAAGACCAGCTTCTTGACACTCGGCCTCTGTATGGCGTTATTGATAGTATGTGCGATGGAGGGACTTGTTTGCATTGCAATGGCAGCACCGCCTGCTATTTTTCTAACCTGGATAGGCAGTTTACTGGGATATGAACTGGTCAGGAAGACACCCGGCGGTGCGTCGCTGGGGATACTATTGCTTGCATGTAGTATTCCTTCATTGTCTTTCATTGAAAAGAACTACCCGCCGCCGCTATCTGCAGTTACAACTGCTGTAGAGATAAAATCCTCTCCGGAAACCGTATGGAAGCATGTGGTCTCATTTCCACAGCTTCCGGAACCAACTGCACTCATCTTTAAAACGGGAATTGCGTATCCTATCAACGCCACGATAACGGGCAAAGGCGTTGGCGCAGTCAGGCACTGCAACTTCAATACCGGCAGCTTTGTGGAACCTGTTAGAGTATGGGAGGAGCCACGCCTGTTAAAATTTGATGTAGCAGAACAACCCGCGCCGATGAAAGAGCTAAGTTTCTGGAATGTAAAAGCGCCTCACTTGCATGACTATTTTGTTTCAAAACAGGGACAGTTCCGCTTAGTTCCATTACCCAATGGCAATACATTACTGGAAGGTACTACCTGGTACTATCATGATATAAAACCTGTTTTTTACTGGCGTCTGTGGAGTACATTTATTATTCACAAGATACATCAACGTGTGCTGGAGCATATAAAACAACAGTCGGAAAAATAACGGATCATGCAACAGGAAGACTGGACCTTCAATCAACAACAACTTGCAACTGCAGGGTACACCGTCATCAACAATGTTTTTACAACCGACGAGATCAGCGCCATTGCAACTGAAATAACAGATGCTGATACCTCCGGTCCTGCATTTCGGAAAACAAAAGACCTGTTCGCCATCCGGAGATTCCTCAAAGAGATACCATCGCTTCGTAAATTAATCTTCATAGAAAAGCTGAATGATATTATTCATTCATTTTTCGGGAAGGACTATTTTGTAGTGAAGTCTATCTACTTTGACAAACCTGGGCAATCTAATTGGTTTGTTGCCTGGCACCAGGATCTTACTATCTCTGTTGATAAGAAAATACTGGTACAGGGCTTCGGCCCCTGGACGGTAAAGGATGAACAGTTTGCTGTACAACCACCGCTGGAAATACTGCAACATATCTTTACCATCCGCATTCATCTTGATGACACAGATGAGAATAACGGTGCGTTAAAAGTGATTCCCGGCTCTCACCTGAAAGGTGTGTATCGCCCCGAAACAATTGATTGGGAAAGAGAGTCAATGGTAACATGTAGCGTACAAAAAGGAGGTGTTATGATCATGTGTCCTTTACTGCTGCATGCATCAGACAGGGCCACTGGCAATAACAACAGACGCGTTATTCATATCGAATTTGCTAACACCAATTTGCCTGAAGGTCTGCAATGGGCAGAATCACTTAACCATTCACGTTAGCATTCCTAAAAAATATTTTAGCAAAAATTTGTTTTAATTGAAAAATTAGTCACATCTTTGCAGCGTTAAAATTTTCATAAAAGTATTTACATGCCACTCATACAACGACATATGACATCAAATAGCTGCTTTAGCCGGGAGATTGGCTATACCAGTTGCGGGGCATGTTATGCTACAGAGTAAGTTTAAATAAACTGATTCAATATAACACAAGCCCTGCAAGAGATTGCAGGGCTTTTTTGTTGTAGGTTTTAAAGAAATTAAGCATGCATATTCGACAGATGCAACACATACGATTTAACAGGATGATTGACACATGGGAGTCAGGCATATGCCCAGGTTATGCTTTGTTGATGCTGCATGTCCAAAATAAACGATCTGCTTATGTTCATACGTAAATAAACTTGTATGGATGAGATAAGCCCGGTCGTTGATCAACGACCGGGCTTTTTATTTAACAAAAATGGCTCGTAGCTCAATGGTAAGAGCATCTGCCTTATACGCAGCAGGCTACCGGTTCAAGTCCGGTCGGGCCAACAATATGATTAAAACACAAACCCATGGAACATCGTAAACAATGGAGGCGTTTGAGTGGGGCAATAGTCAGACAGGCTATTGAAGATGAAGTGCGGGAAGTATTGTTAAACGCCCGTGACAGCGGTCATGAAATGAAAGTATGCATCGGTACAGACAGCCAGGTGAAGGGCCGTTACACCGAGTTCGCTACTGTGATCGTATTTATCCGAAAAGGTAAAGGTGGCTTTATGTATATCCATAATGACACCACGGTAAAAAGAATGTCTGTTAAAGAACGAATGCTTACGGAAGTAGCAAAAAGTATTGAGACCGCATACGAATTATGCAGCCTTTTTACCGCCTTCAATGTAGACATGGAGGTGCACGCAGATATCAATACCAATCCCGGATTTAAAAGTAACGACGCCTTGAAAGACGCAATGGGTTACATCATGGGAATGGGGTTTTCCTTTAAAGCAAAACCCTTTGCTTTTGCCAGCAGTAGCTGTGCAGACAAAGCGGTTCATTAAAATAAAATATTGTTGATGTAAATCATCAGCTAAAGAGCTTCCGCAAGGAAGAGGGTAAGCGTATGTTGACAGCAAACCAGGTGAGGGCTTCTGAAGCCCCGCAGTGCAGCGGTAGTAACCGGCTGTATGCTGTTGTTGCAATGTCGTTTTATCTATCAGACTGTGTGTTGAGGGTTCGAATCCCTTACGGGCGCTGGCCTGTTAGCTCAATGGTAGAGCAACAGCAATTCTCGCGGGTTCGACTCCCGCTCCGTTTACGCACGGATTGCTAAATGGTTAGGCAAGGACTGAAAATCCTCGGTTTCAGAAGTGTGCCCGCTTCTTTAAAAACGGGCAACCAGTAAAAGCACGGCGTTACTGGCTCTGAACTGGCAGCAAAAGGCTGTAAGTTTAAATTCGATGGGCACCCTGCAGGCAGGTGTATACATTAAAAAGAGCTTATTACTTATCAGTGGTCCATAAACGAGTTGCCACCGAACCACTGATAACTGCTAAGTGACCGTTAATTGAATCTTGCCTCCGTGTACATCGAATGGACAGTAACACCGGCTTTTAATAATTAACCCTTAAAAACAAACGAATGAAAAGAGTAAGGATCAATGCCTACCAGGCAGGCCTGGTGTTTAAAAATGGTGTGTATAATCGCACGCTGGGCGAAGGTAAATATTGGTTAATGCCTGCTGAGAAACTGGAAGTGTATGATATGACAAAGCCGTTTACGGCTCCCTGCGAGCTGAATATCCTGTTGCAGGATGCCGCCCTGGCCGCTATACTGCATGTGGTGGAAGTGAAAGATACAGAGATCGTATTGCTCTACGAGAACGGTTTACTGAAACAGGTACTCTCCGCTGGCCGCTATACTTTCTGGAAAAGCGTTATAAAGTATGAGTTTATCCGTGCCGGTATCGCCAAGGTGGAGATCACAGAAGATATAGACCGAGCGGCGCTGCAAAACAAATTGCTGAGCCCATACGTTCGCACTACCACTGTAGAGAGCTATGAAAGAGCTGTACTATTCGTAGATGGTAAGTATTCTCAGCTCCTGAACAGTGGTACCTACTACTGGTGGAAGAACAATACCCCTGTTCATATCGGTAAGGTTGATACACGACGCCAGCAACTGGAACTGAACGGTCAGGAAATATTGACCAGGGATAAAGCCGCCCTGCGTATCAATGCCTGGGCACAGTACCAGGTAGGCGATGTTGAAAAGGCACTCTTGCAGAACAAGGAGTACGAACGCCAGCTATACGTCACTTTCCAACTGGCCCTGCGTGAATATATAGCAGGCCTGGGCTTTGACGAATTGCTGGAAAAAAAGGAGAGCCTTGCGCCTTATGTGTTACAGGCTGTGAAAGAGAAGGTGGAAGTACTAGGTGTAGAAGTATCCGGTTTTGGCATCCGCGATATCGTTTTGCCAGGCGATATAAAAGAGATCATGAACCAGGTACTGGTAGCAGAGAAAAAAGCACAGTCCAATACCATTATGCGACGTGAAGAAACAGCCAGTACACGCAGCCTGCTAAACGCTGCAAAGCTGCTGGAAGACAATCCCATGCTGCTGAAGCTAAAAGAAATGGAGTATGTAGAGAAGATAGCAGAAAAGATCAGCAATATCAGTCTTAACGGCAATGGCGTACTGATAGACCAGCTGCGCCAGATCTTTATACCTCAGAAATAAGAAAGCCGGCTGCATCCGCAGCCGGCCCTTTTTTAACAAGCAAACCATGTAACCATATCAATCCCTGTGTCCTCTTCCTCTCCCTCTGGACTTTTCTTTTTTCCAATTGCCATGTTCAGGATGACCTTTAACCCTATAATATTTGGAATCATGACTGTCACGGATAATCACCTGGTCATGACGGCCCCTGTATCCAGCATATCTTACCTTATAGGTATTATGATGCAGGTAAGGCCTTGGTTCATTGATCACGACTTTATAGCCGTGATAGACGTCATAACCACGGTAGCGTGGCGGTAAGGAAGGAGCCCATACCCAGCGCGGGCCGTCAAGGTATATGAACTGCCTGGAAGGAACGTAATAATATGCTTCAATATCCGGCATGTAATAATATTCTGCATAATCATAACCTACAGGTCCCCAAACCGGTTGACTGCCGATATTGAAGTTTACATTCACCCTCACCTGTGCATCGGCTTTCCGGAAAGCTATAGTACCAGTTAACAGTATAGCCAGCATTAATATTCGTTTCATACTCGCATATATTTGATCTGATAGTTAGACAGCCATTGAAAATGGGGGTTTAAAGCGTTAACACTCTTTAACAATTGTATATCAACCATATATAACTTTTTTTAAATAAGCAGGGCGCCTGTAAAGGCGCCCTGCAAACATTTCTTCACAGACAAAGCCGGCAGTGTTTATTCTGTTAGCGGTGCTTTATTACGCACCGCACCCGGAAACCACTGTTGCAGATCATTGTAAATAATAGCTGCATCCGGCACATTTAATGTTGCGGCCCGCTTTACCGAATGATAATAGCCAAGGGCCATTGAGTAGGCCTCGCTTCCACACAGTAACATGGTGTCGTCCAGGTTATTGTGTAGCTGCTCGGTGAGGTAGAACAATGGAGTAAGGCCGGCGACCGTACTTACGTTTTTTTGCAGCTCTTCAAGCGCTATGAAGGGCGGCGCAAACTGCGGCTGGGAACGGGCGTATACTACAGTTTTCTGAATAAAGGGAATGGTGTGCTCTTGCATCCTGACTAATCCCTGTCGCTCTTCCGATGTCAGCGGGCGCAGGTAAGGATGTAACAAATGGTAAAGTTCGGTTAACTTTTGTACGGCCTCAAGTAAGGCTTCGGTGGGCATTACAATGGGAAATGCATTTTCTGCAGTCATTAGTATGGTTGGTTTAAATTAAAAAAACGCTGCTAAGCTATTACTCGCTCCCGATCCCACCATTAACCATTTTATTCATTTTAATAATTATAGTTTCATATTATATATCTGCTGCTAAAACAAAGGGATCTTAGGTTTCCGGTATTAACAGAACAGGCCACCTGGAAAGGCGGCCTGTTGCACGTTAGTTTTTATTGTAACCTATAACCCTGATAAGGGTAAATTTTAATAGCCCACATTTTGTACCATGTTAGGCTGGTCTGCCAATACTGTCAGCGGGATCGGCAGATTTTTATTTCTATCGTTAAAGCCAAGAGGAGCCAGTACTGTTGTAAGCCGGTTCCAGCGTTTTAAAGCCGCAAAACGGAGGCCCTCCAGGCGCATATGGCGTTTGTAATTGGTATAGATCTCTTCCCGCAGATTATCCTTAAAGCCAGGATCTGTGGAATAGGTGATCAACGTACGCTGCTCGCGCTGGCGCAGTTTGTTAAGACTGGTCACGGATGACTGAACATCGCCTGTTCCCAGGAAAGCTTCAGCCTGTATGAACTGTATTTCCGCCAGGCGGGTTTCCGGCAGGAATTGTCCTCTGGTAAACAGCGTTTGCAGCGGTGTGCTTGACAGGTTATCTGCCGTTTTCAGGATAATTTCCTTATTACCGGTCTGCGTGAAAATGGCGGGCGTATCTACCAGTGCATATGCCGTATTGTTTAATACGATATTGCTATACGAAAGCGCATCGCCAAAATGCTGTTGCTGTATGTGCAATTTTGCTAACAGCGCATTGCAGGCGGCTGCAGATATAACGGAAACATCGCTTCCCAGGTTTTGTGCAGCTGCTGTCAGCAAGCCGGCGGTATAAGAATAGCTCTGTGTGGAAGGAACATTAGCAGTGCTTGGTGTGAAATAGAGGACATCCAGCAGGGGTACCTGATCGAAATAGGTGATCAGCTGAAGGTACACATATCCTTTCAGTCCCTTAGCCTTGGCAACAGCAAGCGTTTTTTCTGCAGTTGTCATATTGGGGTCCGTTACATTGCCGGTATAGGTGATGATGCGGTTCAACTGACTAACGATCTGAAAACCATCTTTCCAGAAACCGGTGATGATGCTGTTAGAGGCGTTCACGTTGGTATAACCATTAATAGTACACCAATCGGTGCCGAGCGTGCCACAATCGTAGTCATCTGTGTAAACTGCATCTATTGATACCTGCAGCTCATGCCATTTGTTTAAGCTGGCGTATGCACTCTGCAAGGCTTCATTCACGGCGGCTTTAGTGCTGAAATTAGGATCCGGGCGGTTATCCAGCTTGCCGATCAGGATACGTTTGGTGGTGACCGTATTGGATTTTGCGGTTGCAGACTGCGCCGGGAGTAATGTTTTGTCATCAGCGCTGATCATACCGTCTCCATTCAGATCCGCCAACCTGAAATTGCCGGGAGCCCCGTATCTGTTGACAGGCCCCGTGGCTACTTCAGCCATGGTCTGATAGAGTGAGTCGGCCGAATAACCGATATAGGCGCCGTCCCTGAGCGTGGCGTCTAACAGGTTGCTGGCAGTTTCCTTGCGGGCTACTATGTAGTATAACCCTGTGTCGATCTTTGCAAAGCTGGCCTTACCATTTGCATCTGTTGTTTGCGAATACGCAGGGGCGTTGTTGTTAAAGCTCTCCCGGGTTTTAAACAACTGAACAGTAGCGCCTGTTGTCAGCGTTCCATATGGCTGACTGGTGCTCCAGTTTAATGCGTTGTAAACCTGTACTTCAAGTGTTGTTGTATTGTCCGCTGGTGGGGTAGGTTGTTCACCATCCTTATTGCAGGCGCACAGAACTGCCAGCAAAAGGGCACTTAGTAGTGGTTTTTGCATAGGAAAGAGATAAATTAGGCTTAAAGATAATATAAAGTTTTCGAGATAAAAGGAGTTAATCCTTTAGTATATCCCGTAATATGGCATGATCTCCGTCTATTACTTCCGTGATTTTCAGTCCTAATATATAGGCTATCAAGGGATAAACATGCACATTGGCAAATGCGCTTCTTGTATAGCCGCTTTTAAATGCGGGCCCCCATGCCATGAATACAGCCTGCATATCCGGCAATTTGTTATCATAACCATGATGCCCGGGAGATATCCGGCCATTTTTTCCGGCAAAGGAATAACCGGGATCTGCCAGGAGAATAATGTCGCCAATAAGATGATAACGGTCTTCCTGTCCGTAATGCCATCTTGCCGGTGTCTCTTCCCTTAGTAATACCTGGTAATTTTTCGCACTTGCTTTCAGCTTTTGGTATAATACTTTTACCCGTGCAGGATCGTTGTTATATAGCATGATCTTTTCATTCGCCGGTGCTATCTTACAATCATCAAGGGAAAGATCTGCAGGAAGACTGAGCGGATGAAGCGTATCTGCCTGCGTCATGCCATGATCTGATACAATAACGAAGTTAACAGGCAGCTGCAGTTTTGCAACTGCTTCCGCCATCCTGCCAATAGCCGCATCCACAAACTGCACAGCATTACGGGTACTATCTGAATCGGGCCCGTACCGGTGCCCTGCATGATCTACTTCAGGGAAGTAAAAAGTAATAAGGTGCGGACGTTGATCTTCCGGGAGGCTTAACCACTTTGCCACCTGCTGTACACGGCTGTCAACTTCCGCCTGTTCATTATAAAGAAAATAATATGTTGGCCGGATGCCCTGGATGGCCGCTTCCGATCCTACCCAGAAGTAGCTGGCGCTTACCATCTGCTGTTTTTCCGCCAGCACCCACAATGGCGTGCCTTTGTACCAGGAGCTGTCTTCCACCGTAGCACGGTTTCCCACGCGGTACTGTTTGGTTCGTGAACTGTCATAAAATATGTTGTCTACTATGCCATGGTGCGAAGGATACATGCCTGTGGCCAATGCATAGTGATTGGGAAAAGTAAGGCTGGGAAAACCAGGCTGCATCCCCTTTGCACGTACGCCTGCAGCAGATAGCTGCAGCAGATGCTGCGCATTGAATTTTTGTGCGTAATCATGTCTGAAGCCATCTATGGAGATCATGATCACATAAGGCTTTTGTTCCTGGGCGGCGCTATTGCGGCGGCCCGGTACAATATGTTGCGCAGTGTCCTGGGCAAGGGTAGAAAAGGATAAGCTGGCAAAAAGGCTGAATAACAGTAGGCGTTGTGTCATATCCGGAATAAAACAATAAAATTAGGTATCATTTACTATTTTACGTGTTACATTTCAGTTATGCCAATAGTTCCACAGATATGCAATTACTAAAACCCACCTGGCGATGGTTCGGGCCAGCCGATCCTGTTACCCTGCAGGATATCCGTCAAACGGATGCTACCGGCATTGTTACCGCATTACACCACATTCCTCATGGAGAAGTATGGACCGTAGACGAGATCAATGAGCGTAAACAGATCATAGCGGCCGCAGGGCTTACCTGGGACGTAGTCGAAAGTGTTACCGTGCACGAGTCTATTAAAACACAGACAGGCAATTACCTTACCTATATCGAAAAGTACAAACAGACACTGGAAAACCTGGCCGCCTGCAACATCCGCATCGTTACATATAATTTCATGCCGGTGCTTGATTGGGTGCGTACCAATATCGGCTATCGTCTCCCTAATGGTGCCGAAGCACTATATTTTGATCCGGCAGACCTCGCGCTGTTCGATATTTACTTACTGGAAAGAGAGAACGCAGCCAGGGATCATGCGCCTGCTGTCGTTGCAGAAGCCGCGAATCGCTGGCAGCAGTATACGGCAGCACAGAAACAGGCGATCGCGGATACCATTCTGCTGGGTATCCCCAGCGAAAAAAAGCTGGACATTGCCGGTATAAAAGAACGGCTGCGCAATTATGCCTCCATTACCCGTAACGACCTGCGTCAGCACCTGAAATATTTCCTGGAGCAGGTAACGCCCGTAGCAGAAAAGCTCGGCATCAAACTGGCCATTCACCCCGATGATCCCCCTTTTGATGTACTGGGCCTGCCGCGTATCGTAAGCAGCTATGATGATATTGCCTTTATACTGAAGGCGGTGGATAGCCCCGCCAATGGTATCTGCTATTGTACCGGCTCACTGGGCGCCGGCGCTCATAACGATCTCCCGGCCATCCTGAAGATGATTGGCAACCGTGTACATTTTGTGCACCTGCGTAATGTACAGAAAGATGATAAGGGCAATTTCTTTGAAGCAGATCACTTAAACGGGGATGTTGATATGTATGCAGTCATGAAACTTTTACTGGAACTGCAACAGCAACAAGCGCAGCCGATACCCTTCCGTCCCGATCATGGGCACCGCATGCTGGATGATCTTCAAAAACAAACTAACCCGGGATATACCACCATTGGCAGGATGAAAGGTCTGGCAGCCCTGCTGGGCCTGGAGCTGGGTATTGCCGGCGGAATATCAAACGGGCGATGATGCTACCTACAGGCTCTGTTTGCGCCACTCCATCCAGTAGTTGAACAGCGGACCGTCTTCTCCGTAAACAGGATCTGTTGACGGCATAGATAATAGCGCTATGCGGGCGTCGGCATCCGGTCTTTCGCCCGGCAACCCTTTCATGATGTCATATTGTTCCTGCCCGGGAGGATAGGCGGCCACACAAAGAAAATCTGTGCTGCTGTCAAGACTACAATGCGATACACCTGCAGGGATGATCACTACATCGCCTTTTTTCAAGGGTAACACTACGCCATGAGGACCGCCGAATTGCACATTGGCATGGCCGGCGGCTATGCCTATTACTTCATGAGAGGTGCTGTGGTAATGAGGAAAGTCATAAATGCCGTTCTGCCACACACCACCCCAGTTATTGCTGATGAAGAGTGCTTCAATGCCCGGTCCCGCTGCAAAGTTATCGGGTACCTGCAGGCAGTCTTCATAATATAACACCGGCAGGTGTTCGTTATTGGGAAAAGTGCCATCATCTTTGAGGGAATATGGCTGTACTTCGCTGGATAATAAAACAAGCTGTGCCATAAGACGTGAGTTTAAATGTTATTAAGCCTCAACTCTTGTACCATAAAAGTTTAAATTTGATCAGGGAGAAAAAATAGTATGGAAAATTTCATGTTAAAGTTTGAACATAACGGTCAACCGCATATCCTGGAAGTACGGCCATGGGTGCAGCAATATAAGGCTGTATACAAGGTAAAGATCGAACAGCATGACATCACCTTCGAGCCGGATGAAGAAGGCCAGCTGCGCGCAGTAAGCGACACTCATAAGGAACCCGGACATATAGACGCCGGCTTATTGGAAAACGTAGCGCGCCGTATTGAGGAGCATCTTGAAGGAACAGATACGCCGGAGAATACCTGACAGGGCTCAGGCGCCCTGGTTAACGGGCTTTATCTCCTCGTCATCCTTTGATTCTTCAATCAGGGAGCGCTCGTCCCAGCTTTCCGCCTCATTGTTCCATGGTTGGATTTTATCCTTATTGATCAGATTTGATATTTCCTCTATCCGCTCTTTAAACATACTCAGGAAGGATTTCCTGTCATCCCGCAGTGCAGACAATTCTTTCAGCGCTTTCTCATCATGTCTGCGGAAGGTGGCGGCTGCACGCCGGGCATTATAAGCCCGGTGGCCAAGCATCCGTAGCGCGTCAGCACCCATACGCAGCGAAGTATCCAGCGGTTCACGGTAAATGTGCAGTACTCCCAGCTCCATCAGGTCAAATACATCTGTAATGGTTTCAGCTTTCACCAGCATTTGCAGGTCCGGAAAATGCTTGCGTACCATTTTCACCACGTCGGTAGTTTGTTCAATGGAGCCTGTGGCGATGATGATCAGCTTCGCTTCTGCCGCCCCTGCCGCATGCAGCAGGTCATACCGGGAGGCATCACCATAATAGGCGCGTATGCCCAGGTTATGCAGGAGGTCTATGCGGTCAGAGTCCAGGTCAAGTATGGTGGTGCGTACACCGTTGGCCAGCAGAAAACGTCCTATAATATTGCCGGATTTGCCAAAGCCTGCCAATATCACGGGGTTCTTTACATCAATGGCGTCTGCTTCGCGGGGAGAATCTTCTGTGATCGTGAACCTTGGCTGCAGCAGCTTTTCATAAAGCATGATCACCAGCGGCGTAAAGGCCATGCTCAGGGCCACTGCAGCAGTGATCATGCTGGTGGTTTGAGCGGGTAGGATCCCGGATTGCTGACTGAACGAAAGCAATACAAAGGCAAATTCGCCCACTTGTGAAAGGCTGACAGCAAAAAGCATATTCTGGTCTGTACTTAAACGGAAGATCTTTCCCAGTGCAAACAGCAGCATGCCTTTCAACAGCATCAGCGCCAGCACAAACCCCAGCATCAGCAGGGGACTGGATAGCACCAGCTTGAAATCAATGGAAGCGCCTACCGCCATAAAGAAAAGGCCCAGCAACAGGCCTTTGAAGGGTTCTATATCGCTTTCCAGCTCGGCGCGGTATTCGCTGTTGGCCAGCACTACGCCGCCTAAAAAAGCCCCAAGCGCAGGACTAAGTCCTACGATGGTCATCAGTACGGTAATAGCTACCACCAATAGCAGGGCAGAAGTAGTGAACAATTCCCGTATCCGGGTACCTGCCACCAGGCGCAGCAGCGGTCTTACAAGATAACGCCCGGCCACTATAATGATGCTCACCGCCCCTATTACCACCAGCGTTTGCGCCCAGCCGGGCAGGGTTTCCCGGAAGCTATGGCTCCCGGTATCGTGCGCAACGCCTGCCGGGGCCAGCAGTGGAAAGATAGCCAGCATAGGGATAACTGCAATATCCTGGAACAGTAGTACAGAAAATGCGCTCTGTCCTGCGGCAGATGACATAGCCCCCTTTTCCTTGAAGCTTTGCAGCACGATGGCCGTGGAGGATAGGGAAAGGATCATTCCCAGTGCCAGCGCAGCTTGTAAGGGCAGGCCTATCAACCAGGCGAGGCCGGCGATCAGCGCGGTAGTGGCTACTACCTGTATACCGCCCATGCCAACGATGGGAGCCCGCAGCTTCCAAAGTAATTCAGGTTCAAGCTCAATACCGATCAGGAACAGCATCATCACCACCCCAAATTCAGCGAAATGCATGATATCCTGGCCTTCAGCCCCTACAAAGCCTGTTACATTAGGGCCTATGAAAATGCCGGCCAGCAGGTAGCCCAGCACAGAGCCAAGCCCTAATTTCTTGGCAATTGGCACAAACACTACTGCTGCGGCCAGGTATATCAAAGCGATAAAGAAAAAGGAATGTTGGTCCATAAGTGATGGTTCGACGGTTACAGATGTTGTTCGTATGTTTTCCTGGTTTTATCCTAGACTCTCCCTGGTCTTATCCTGGTGCTATCCTCGTGTTATCGCCGGGGAAGCTTAGTACTACTTTAGTATACTCCGTACTAAAAGCGCATGGAAGCTTAGGTAAAAGCGCATATGTGCTTAGTAAAAGCCTGTCAACCTTGATTATCCTCCTTTAATGCTTCAGCAGGAGTTAAGTCATTCAGATATTCCGCCTCTTCCAGTTCGGCCTGCGTAAAACGGTCGTCACGCAGGTTTTCCAGCAGCCGGCGGTAGGACTGACAACAGAACGGAAGGTCCTTGTTTTCCATGCGGTGCGTACCGTGGATGACCAGGGGTGGTAGATAATACATATTGCAAAGGTTGGCGGTTTGCCGGAAGGGCAGCAGGAATTCATGAACGGTAAAACCATGATGGCCCCCACGGGTGTAAGATTCCTTTGAACCACCAGCCGAGACCACGTTACCCATCCGTTTGCCCTTGAGGGCGGTGCCGGTATGGCCGTATGCCCAGCCATGCTCCAGTACCAGGTCCTGCCACTGCTTTATGATAGCCGGGGCGCTGTACCAGTAAAAAGGATGCTGAAAGAGGATGGTGTCGTGCTGTAATAGCAACGCTTGTTCCCGCTCTATGTCTATATCAAGGTCCGGGTACACTTCATACAGGTCATGCAGGGTAACCCCCTCCAGCCCTTTGACACTGTTCACCAGTCCTGCATGTATCCGCGATTTCTCCAGCGCCGGGTGCGCAAAGAGGATCAGTATTTTTGCCATACCATAAATTAGTTAATTATTCATTATTCTGCATCTGAATATTCCTGCAGCAGCTGGCGGTAGCGGTTTAGTATGCCAGATTTGGACACGAACCCTGCCAGGCGGTTATTTTCTACCACCGGGAGGTTCCATACATGGGCCTCGTCCAGTTTCCGGATCACTTCAGCGGCGCTGTCTTCCGGGTGAACAACCGCCGGTGGCGCCTTCATTAGTTCCTTAACGGAAACAGTATCATACAGCAAAGGATTGAACATGATGGGACGTATATCTTCCAGCGTTATAATGCCTTCCAAAAAATGCTCATCGTTCACTACCGCCACCATATTGCGCTTACCTGCTTTAATAAGCTCTACCAGCTCCCGCAAGCTGCTGTTAATATTGATCTGCTGCACATCCCTTTCAATCAGCTCTTCGATCTTCACGATAGACAGGATATTCCGGTCATGCTCACGGGTAAAGATCTTACCTGCATCCGCCAGTTCTTTCAGATCAGGCGAAATAGTAGAAAACCATTTGCCCACGAGGAAGGAAGAAGTGGATACGATCATCAAAGGTATGAAAAGGTCATATCCCGAACTGGATTCGGCTATCAGGAAGATGGCGGTCAGCGGAGCATATAATACCCCACTCATCACGCCGGCCATGCCTACGATCACCAGGTTCATTACCGGTACTCCGGTAAGGCCCAACTGTACGCACAGCATGGAAAAGAAATAACCCAGGAAACCGCCGGCAAACAGGGATGGTGCAAAGTTACCGCCATTGCCGCCCGCATGTATAGTAAAGGAGGTGGCGAAAGACTTGAGCAGACAAACACAACCGGCAAACAGCAGAACGATCCAGTTCTGCACAGGAATATATCGCAGAAAGCTATGCTGAATAATGTTACCGGCGTCGCCATTTACCAGTTGCTTAACTGACTGGTAGCCCTCTCCGAAAAGGGGAGGCATCGCTACGCACAGCAGCGATACCACTGCGCCGCCCAGCATGGCCTTTTGCAGCTTGCTCCATTGCAGCCGGTGAAAAAAGTCTTCTACCTTCCGGGATACCACCACAAAATACCGGGCATATAACCCGCAAAGGATGCCTAATACGAGGTAGTATGGTACATTATGATAGTTAAAAGGCACGCGTGATTCAAAGTGAAAGAGCGCTTCTTCCTGCAGAATCACCTTAGATAAAAGGCTGCCGCAAACAGCAGCGAGTATGAGTGGTATGAAATCAGAGAATACCACACCGGTAAGCAGGATCTCAAAGGCGAACATCATTCCGGCAATGGGAGCGTTAAAAGCAGATGCAATTCCTGCAGTGGCCCCTGCCGCCAGGAGTAAAGTCCGCTCCTTGTACCCAAGGTGATAGTTACGGGCATAATTGGAGCCGATAGCAGCCCCTGTAACGGCAATGGGACTTTCCAGCCCTGCCGATCCGCCCAGCCCCACGGTGATAGCGCTTTGCAATATCTGTGAGTACATTTTTACCGGCGCCACCAGGCTGCTGTTCTGCGCTATCTCATACAGGATGGCGGGGATCCCTTTGCGAGACTGCCCCTTGAAAAACCAGATCACCATAAGTGTGGTCAGCACAATGCCCAGGAAAGGGAAAATCAGGTAAAAGATCACCTGCGTACTGAAATGCACTTTATAAGTGATGACATAGTGAATGTAATGCACGAGCATTTTTAATGCTACACCGGCCAACCCGGCGGCTGTGCCTACCAGTATGCCTGAGAGAATAAGAAACTGGGTTCTGTTCAGTTTGCTGTGCAGCCAGTGAATAATGATCTCATAGCTTCTCGCTTTCTTTACACTATAGTGTTCAAATTCCTGTTTGAACCGGAGGAAACTGTGGTATTTCCGGATACGGCTGAATTGGCTCATGCCTGCAAAGGTAAAGATTAACAGGTGGAAGCTACAACTCTATCAGCGCATACACCTTATCGTTCATATACGGACCTCCGGGATGGCGGGCTGTATAATCAAGATTGATCCAGTAATTACCTTTCATTTCATGGTAATAAATTTCACGCACGGCGGGCCTGGGAAAGAGTGTAATGATCGCCTGCTTCAGTGCTTCAAAGTCTTCTTTGTTACCGCAATAAAGCTCGGGATAGGCATGACCCTGGATAAGCACAATACGGCAACGCGCCCCGATAGACTGCAGGCAGGAGGCCATGAGGATGGAATGGTCGTCGCAATCGCCGCCCAGCCCGTTCATGATCGTTTCCTGCGGGGTAGCGAAGTATTCGTCACGACGGGAATCCTGTACATATTTGAAATGGGTGTTGATATAGCGAAAGAGGGATAGGTAACGTACTGCTTTTCCGTACTTGGGAAAGTATTCATCAAAATTTGCCAGTGAATGCCGTACCGAAAAGTTGCGCACCAGGGAATCCTTAAAATTGACCTTGTCTTTGATGCCTTTCACCGTTTTATCACGGTAAGTTTCCACACGGGTAGGGTACAGGCTAAGGATATCCAGCATCTTGTTGTCTTTGGCGCCCCAGTTACCCTGTACCATGCCTTTGTAGTCGTTCAGTACATTAGTAAAAGTGTAACGGCCTGAGAAGTAATTGAATATCAGTACGCCTGCTACCAATGCAAAGGCCGGAATGATCAGGGGCTTGAAGATCCATAAAAGCAAACGGGTGAACAGGAAAGACAAAATAATGGAAACCATCATGTCCAGGTGCCAGCCTCCCGCTACGATCTGCGGGATATACCGGTTCAGATAGGGCGCCAGCGGTATTACGGTCAATAGGCTCAACAGGTTGAGCAGGAATTGCTGGAAGCTGGTGTATTTACTTTCATCGATAGCCATTCTGCCTTGCAAATAAGGCAAAATTATGCCAAGAATGAAGAAGTTTTATTCCCACATTTTAGCCACCTGCTTAAATGAGGTGCTTCTTTGTATAAGCTCGATCTGTTGCTGGGCCTGGAATAATTGCTTGTCCATTTCCAGCCGCCGGTACACCTTGCGCAACAGGGAAAAGTTCATGAGTCCCAATAATTTAAGGTCCTGTTTTTGAGCGGTTTCCACGGCTATTTCGGCGGCACGGATCGCCTTATTGTATTCCTGGTTGTTGTAATGCACATTGGCAAGGATGATCTTCTGCAGCGTTTCCAGGTACCGTACTCCGTAAAGGTCTGCTGCATATTGGCGTAGCACTTCATCCAGGTGGCGGCATATTTTTTCGGCCATCTGGTGATTGCCCATGTTGAGCTGGGCATAGGCCTGCCAGCAAAGCAGCGTTTGCCGGAGGGTATCAAATTTCCGGTACTGCAGCGAAGGATAGTTCTCGAACAGCCGCTTGCTGAAATTGAACAGGTGAGCATAGTCATTCATCAGTATGAACACCAGTCCCATATTACGGTAGATGATCTCCTGCTGTACAGAGAACTGTGGTTGGGAGGTGCCACTCCAATAGCGTGTATAGTTGTAGATCTTTTCCTTGATGCCTTCGTTGACGATGCCAAATTTCAGGTATTCATAGATGAACAGGTAAATTTCATAAGGGGTGATCCAGAGGCTGTCATCCATATGTTCCCTGTTGCAGATCCTTTTGATGTTATTCAATTCCAGCTCGCATTGCTCTGCATCCAGCTGCATCAGTGACATCCGGAAAAGGATGCTCCGTATCTTCAGCCGGTCTTCCGGTGCGTCTGCCAGGCCTATTAAGGCCAGCAATACTTTCCGTTTACCGAAGTGCATGAACTCCTCGCTGATAAATTCGCTGAGCGGGTGTTTTTTGAAGTATCCCGGTGGGAAGATGGTCTTCAGCTCCACCTGGCGATCGCCTTCATGCTGGTAGTGCAGCACCAGGTATTCCAGCAGGAACGATTTTTCTATGTTTGACAGCGGGAGGTAGAACATCTTGCGAATGCCCTCCGGCTGGTCGTTATTGAGTGCATAGCGCAGCAGCCATTTAAATACGCTAGCGCGATAGGTGGAGGGTGGCAGGTGCTGCAGTACTTTTTGCAGCATGGGCTCTCCTATTATGTGGCCGCCTTCCTGGATATAATGCATGGCAGTGAAGTACTCCAGCAGGAAGTTATGGGCAAAGCGGACCTTTACATTGAACATGATTTCCTGGCTGAGGTTCTCCTCTACCAGTATATTATCTGCCAGCAGTTCCTTATAGGCCGGAAAGAGGTCAGAATTCTGGTTCAGGAGCAGTTGCTTGTCGATATATTGTCCTCCGCGGCCGTAATCGAGGAGCGACAGCAGCTGTTCAATGATCCTGATCTTGAATGAATTAGTCTGGGAGCTGAACACCCGTTGCTGTATGAATTTCGAAACGATCTCGAAGAGGCTCAGGTGCTCGTCCGCAAACGACTGTTCCGGCCCGGCGTTCAGCTGGCAGAAGAGCTGCAGGTAGTATGGGTACCGTAGTTTTTGGAGGAAATGTTCACTGAAAGTGCGTACGGTGGCCGGATCAAACTGGTGGTTGTATAAGATAGACTTAACTTCCTGTTCAGTGAGCATGGGCAGGTTGATATTCGTCTCCTCATCCATTTCCGCGCCCAGATACCAGTAGCGGCGAAAGGCAGGGTACTGTACGGAATGCTGGAATATTTCTGCCCAGGTGTTGCTCCGGATGGACAGTATCACTTTTACCCAGGGGAAAAGATCATTGGAATACACAAAGTCTTCCAGCTTGGTGTACATCAGCCGGAGTTTGTCGCCGGCTACCGCTATTTCGTCAAAACCGTCAATGATCAGTACCAGGCGTCCGCCTTTTTTATCAAAGTGGCTGGCAAAATATTCCCGGAAGTTCTCGCCGCTGCCCAGGTTTAGCTGATTGTCCAGCCAGGAGGAAAGGGAGAACCCCTTCAGCAGCAGGCTGCCGGCGGCGTGCGCGTGAATGAACCAGCAGATATCCTGCTTGTAGCGGGCCTCTTTACCAAACCAGAAATGTTCTGCCAGGTGTACCAGGCTTACTGATTTTCCCCAGCCGGATGGGGCGATGAAAGCAGTAGCGGCATAATCGCTTTCCAGGAACCTTTCTATATGGGCGGTGCAGTATTGCCGCGGAACGGTGGATGTAAAAGGAACCCCCGAACGGTTCTTTAGCGTCACCATGGTATAATGGGACACCGCATCGGCCTTATTCTTAAGGTCGGCCCATTTGCCGTTATCCACGGCTACGTCACCGCTGAGCTGTTTATAATGAAGGGTTTGAAAATCTTCCCAATCTTTATAATTGCAATACTGTGATAAGGTATTGAGTGTATAACGGGAAAAACTGTGCTGGGCTACGGCAAATCCAAACACTCTTTTGAGCGTTGTTTCGCTGACCAGTTTAGTAGTGGCCTCCAGGATGGATTGGGAGAGGTGTTTACAGTCTCCCGGCAACATCACTTCTACGCCAAATCTTCGCAGCACTTCTTTTTGCAGCGTTATGATAAAATCATAGGATAGATCTATCATAGGGGGCGATAAATGGTTTTAGATGATGGATAGTCTTAGGTTTCAAGAAATAATTACGTACAGATGAGACATTTAGATTTACCGTTTTTTAAAATTAACATTAGGTACGAAACACATACTGGGAGCGCTATACATTAGTTTGTTTTTTAATTACTGTATGTCTGAAGGGTATTTGTCATATTGATTATATATCTAAGTGAATGATTGGTAGATCATATTTGTATTTACCCTAATTGGTCAACGCTAATAACCAGCCTGCTAAAACTTGTGGATAAAGCCGCTAAGCCGGTAAAGGGTCAGCGAAAAATCCAGGAAACAGCGGTATAATTTTTTCGGATTAAACGGCGTTAATAGCTTGCTGCCCCTCCTTCATTTATTCTTCCTGGGCATATCTCTCTTTTCATATTTAAAAATGAATAAAAAGAACAAAGTTCAAACTAGTGGATAGTATGAACATGTTCGCCTTACTGAATGAAATGAATTTCCTTAATCCCTGCCTTCAGAGTACATTCGTGCCGGTTCTACCAATTGATAAATAGTAACTGATTCCCTCTCTCATAGCCCTGCCAGCATTTGGAACAACAATAGTGAAAACCGTAACGCATTAAAAAATACAGAACCCAAACCAATTATTGCTATGCACCTAAACGTTACTCCTCGAAGCCCTTTGAGGGCTTTTATACTTGTTGCCATATTCCTTTTCGGGTTAATTGGGTTACCGGCAACAACCACTTATGCTAGCAGCCCCAATGCAGCAACATCCGATGTTGCCATGCAGATGTACAACTGGCAGCGCGCATATCTCAAATGGCATCCCTATGCCCCCTTCTCAGGGAAAGACATTACCATCCCCTATGGAACCGGAGCAGCAGCAGGGCCGTTATGGAGCTTTGCCACCACACAGCAGAGTCCCATTACAAGCGGCCTTGCGTGCCTCCTTTGCCTTGTGCAGAACCCAACACGGGCTATTGACGGCGATACTACCACCTACTCCACGCTGGTGTTGCCCGTAGGTATCGCTGCCACATTAGGACAGCGCCTTACCTTCCCCGGCGATTATCTCGCAGGCGACTATGTAGCGCTTGAACTGGAAGTACCCAGCCAGGTAGTATCCGGTACATTGCTGGGAGGGATCAATATTGTAACTTATAATAACGGCGTGTCCAATGCCGACCAGACCTTCCTGAACAACAATAATGTGACGATAGACCTCCTGGGTCTCGGTAATGGCAGCACGAATAAATTCCGCGCCGTTTTTCCTGTTGCAAATAACTTTAACGCAGTACAGGTAAACATCACTTCTGCAGTGGCTGCCCTGGGTAATTTAAGGATCTATGAAGTGGTAGCGGGCGTGCCGCCTACGATTGCCCCGGCAAATCCCGTTGTTAACACCGGGCAGCAGGCTTCACTCACCGCTTCTACCCGCCTCGCCAATGCGGTGTTTAAATGGTACACCACCCCCACGGGTGGCAGTCCTGTTTTTACAGGCGCTACCTATAATACTCCCGCGCTGGACAGCAATACTACCTATTACGTAGAGACAACCACTACCAACAATAATATCACCAGCTACCTGCGTACGCCTGTTACCGTGGCAGTGGTGAAAGGTCCCGGCTCCTTATGGAGCTATGCAAACACACAGCAAAGCCCCATTACCAGTGGCCTTGCCTGTGTGGCCTGCTCGGTAGATTCTGCCGCCATGGCGGTAGACGGGGATACTACAACCGCCTCCAGGCTGAATTTGCCATTAGGGATCGCTACCACGCTGGGGCAGCGGCTTACCTTCCCCGGCTATTACGAGGCAGGCGACCATATTGTGCTGGACCTGGAAGTCCCGGGTCAATTGCTGTCAACAGCTTTGCTGGGTGGCATAAACGTAGTAACCTATAAGGACAACGTATCCAATAACGATCAGACTTTCCTCAGTAATGGGCTGGCAGATGTGCAGCTCCTGGGCCTTAGCAGCGGTAATACCAGCAAGTTCAGGGTTACGCTGCCGGCTGCCAGTGATTTTGACGCAGTACAGGTGAACATCACTTCCGCACTGGCCGCCCTGGGATCACTAAAGATCTATGAGGCAGTTGCCGAAGTGCCAGTTACCGTCACCCCGGCTAATCCGCAGATCAATATAGGACAGACAGTGCAGCTGTCTGCCTCCAGCCGCCTGGCCGGCACTACCTTCAGGTGGTATACTACCCCTACCGGCGGTAGCCCTGTCTTCACCGGCGCAAACTTTACTACCCCAACGCTGAACAGAACTACTACCTATTATGCAGAAGGCTTTACAACTTCCAATGGGCTAAGCAGCTATACGCGTATACCGGTTACCGTGATCGTACGTGGCGGCCCCGGTCCCCTGTGGATCTATGCAGACACGCAGCAGAGCCCTGTTACCGGCGGCGTGGCTTGCGCATTGTGCTATGTGGATTCCGCTGCCATGGCAGTTGATTGGGATACTACTACGGCATCCAGGCTGGTAATGCCGGTTGGCCTGGCCACTACCCTGGGTCAGCGCCTGTATTTCCCCGGCGATTACCAGGCGGGCGACTATGTTGCCATTGACCTGGAAGTGCCTACACAACAGCTCTCAACGCAATTGTTGAGCGGTATCTATGTAGAGACCTTTAACGACAGTGTGCCCAATAACGATCAGACCTTCCTGAATAGTGGAGCGGTGGATGTACAGCTCCTGGGCCTCGGTACGGGCGGTACCAACAAGTTCAGGGCACTGGTGCCAATAGGCAGTAATTTTGATGCTGTACAGGTAAATATCAGCTCCCTGCTTGCCGCAGTGGGAGCCCTGAAAACATATGAAGCGGCGGCTTATGTTCCGGTAGATGTAAACCCCGATACAGCGGTGATCGCCAACGGAGCATCTGCTACATTTAATGCATCCATACGCTTCTCCGGCGCTCAGTTCAACTGGTATACACAAGCCACCGGCGGCTCTCCTGTTGCTACCGGTGCAACCTTCAATACACCTAACCTTACAAAAGGCACCACCTATTATGCAGAGGCAGTAACGCCTTCCGACGGTTTGAGCAGCTATGTGCGCACACCGGTGGTTGTTAAAGTGGCCGGTGCGCCGGGCCCCATCTGGACTTATGGCGACGATCAGGAAAGCCCGCTTACCGGTGGCCTTGCCTGCGTTGGTTGCGCCATCAATAATCCGCTGCTGGCAGCCGACGGTGATACCACCACCGCTTCAACTTTTGTAATGCCCGTCGGTTTACTGGGCACAGTAGGGCAGCTGGTGAAATTCCCGGGCGTATACTATCCCGGCGATAGTATCGTGCTGATAATGGAAACACCTGACAACATCCTTACCGGCCAGTTACTGCCCGGTGTCAGTGTGGAAACCTATAATAACGCGATCCTTGGCCCCGGCACTTCCAATAATGATGCAGTGCAGCTTGATGCATCTGCAATAAGACTGGAATTACTGGGCCTTGGCATAGACAATAACCGGAAATTCAAAGTAACGATTCCCGTACAGGATACTTTTGATGCCGTAAGGGTGAACCTGGCTCCTGCGGTATCCCTCTCACTGGCAGAGCCACTCAAGCTCTATGAGGCAGTGGCCATGACCCCGGTGACAGTGAGCCCCTCACCAGCCACGGTGAATTATAACAAAACGGCTACGCTCACACCCTCCATCCGCGTTTCGAATGCTACCTTCAACTGGTATGTATCGCCCACCGGCGGTTCTCCGCTGGCCACGGGCGTACTCACCACACCCCCGCTTACCCGCAATGCTACCTATTACGTGGAAGCCGTAGACTCTACCGGTAAACGAAGCTTCCAGCGCACAGCGGCACAGGTAATAGTGGCCGGTGGTAACGGCCCCCTGTGGACTTTCGGTATAGAACAGGAAAGCCCAAGGACCGGCGGTCTCGCCTGTGTATTATGTACAGTGGAGAATCCGGAGCTAGCAGTAGATGGAGATACCAGCACCCGTTCAAGGCTTACAATGCCGCTGGGTGTAGCCTCCACCGTGGGGCAATATATCCGCTTCCCGGCCGGATACCAGGCAGGCGACAGCATTGTACTGTTCCTGTCAACCGAGGCAGACCTGTTGGCAAACACCAGCCTGCTTAGCGGAATACAGGTACAGACCTTCCGTGGCGATACCTCCAACAACGATGCTACCACCCTCAATCCCGGATTGGTCAATCTCCAGTTGCTGGGAGCCAGCGACGGCCTCAATCATTTCCGTTTAACCTTTGCTGCTACCCAGCCGTTTGACGGTACACAGGTAGACCTGGTTTCCATCGTTGGGCTGGCAAGCGGCCTGTATATAGGAGAAGCAGCCGCCATGATGCCGGTACAGGTTACGAGAATAAATCCAACCACAGATACAATACCGGCCGGACAAAGCGCCAGCTTTGCAGCTGCCATTCCCCGGATCCCGGATGCTACTTTCACCTGGTACGAAACACCTACTGGTGGTACACCGGTATTCAGCGGCGCAAACTTTACCACGCCGCCGCTCCTGGAGAACAAAACCTATTATGTAGAAGCATATTCACCTTCAGACGGCCTGCATAGCCTGATCCGTACCGCCGTGCCTATTACGGTAAGCGCCGTAAATGAGCTGGCCTGCGGTGCTGCCACTACGCAGTCTGCCGGTACTGCAGGCGTAGCCTGCCTGGGATGTAGCGTAATAAATCCCCAGCTTGCCGTAGATAACGATCCTGCCACTTCTTCAGAATTGCGCGTAGGTATCGGCCTGCTCGGCGGCGTGTTCCAGGGCCTCGGCTTCCCCTCTGTGAGCGGTATCGCTGATAGCCTTCGTGTGGGCGTAAGTTCCAGCTCACAGGTATTGGATGTGGGCTTGCTTACAGGGTTGACATTTACATTGTACAATGGCAATACCCAGGTGCAACAGATCAACAATCCTTCATTGCTGACCCTTCGCTTCCCGAATGACAGCACTTACTCTGAATTGGTAATAGCACCAGGTGTTGCCTTCGACAGCGTTAAGATTGATTTCAACGCATTACTGGCCGCCATCTCCAATATCCGGGTACATTATGCCAAGGCAACCGCGCCTGACGCCAGGGTACAGGATAGCTTATTACGCGCCTGCTCCGGCGGCAGCGTTACATTTAACGCGATATCTCCCGCCGGCGCTACCTTCCGCTGGTACGCGGAATATACCGGCGGTACGCCTTTGTTTACTGGCACCTCCTTCACCGCGAACAATATCACCAGTGATACAGCTTTCTTTGTAGAAGCGGTATCCACCGGTACAGCTGCCTGCGGCAGCAATAACCGCACCCCGGTATTTGTTAAACTGGGTCTGCCGGATATCGCAGTTACGCCTTCAACAATTGAAGTAAATAAAGGACAATCGGCTACCTTCAACATAGTAAGCCCCAAACAGGCTTATACCTACAAATGGTACGCCGTTGATAACGGTGGTGCTGCCCTTTCTACGGGTACGCAGTTCATTACGCCCGCCATAGATTCTGCTTCCGTATTCTATGCAGAGGCGGATTCTTCCGGCTGTACCAGCAAACGTGTTGCAGTCTACGTTACTGTTTCCACCGCACCTGCTATGCCGGTGATCATTCCGGATACTGCTTTTGTAAGCACAGGTCAGACAGCCACTTTCCGTATCGCCAATCCTGATCCGGCGCTTACATACCGCTGGTACAATATAGATTCCGGTGGCACCGTGCTGGGCACAGATACCATGTATACCACACCGGCTGTTACTGCTAACGGGTATGTATATGCGGAAGCGGTGAACGCCTCAAATGAGGTCAGCCCCCGCGCCCGTGCGGTGGTAAGGCTCACTGATGCACCGGGCAGCGGCCCATGTACATACGCCAGTGCACAGGAAAGCCCTGTATATACTGGTCTCCTGAACCTCTGCCTGTTATGTGGTGTAACAGATCCTGTTAATGCTATAGACGGCGATACAACGACCTTCTCCAGGATCACAGCCACTCTCGGTACAGGTACTATAGGCCAGATGCTGCACTTTGGCGAGACCGGCGTAGCCGGCGACAGTATACGCCTGCAGCTCGCATTGCCGAGCGGCCTTGCAGACATACAGCTGCTGGGAGCCGTAAGGATACAGCCCTATAACAATGGTAGCCCTGTTGGCGCTGCTGTGCCCCTCGACTCGCAGGTGGTGCGGCTCAACCTGGCCACTCCCAATAAATTTGCAGCTGTATTACCTGTACAAGGGAATTATGACGCAGTGCTGGTAAGCCTGGGTGGGTTACTGACAGCAATTACTGCATTGGATATATACAACGCAGAGCAGATCATACTACCGGCAAAACCGGATGCTGATTCCGACTCGCTCATCATTTGTGCAGGCAACTCCGCCAGGATAGTTGCGAGAGACACCGCAGGCATTACCGTTCAGTGGTTTGATGTGCCCACCGGAGGCTCACCATTGTTCACCGGCGGCATCTTCAACACACCGGCATTGACCCAGCCAAGCACTACTTACTATATCGGATCCGGCCGTAATGGTTGTGCCAACCCAGTGCGTGTGCCGGTCACCGTTAGAACAGTGGCACGTCCTGCTGTACCACAGCTGGTGAACGCTACAACAAATATTTGTGTGGGTGATACCGCTACGCTGGCTGTAACAACACCACAGGCGGGTCTTTCCTACAAATGGTACGATGCGCCTACCGGCGGGACCCTCGTAGATACAGGCGCTGTGTTGAATATTATACCCGCTTCTACCGGTGTAGACACCGTGAGCTATTACGTGGAAGCTGGCATTAACGATTGCACCAGCAGCAGCCGCGCCAAAGGCGATGTGTTCGTAGGAACGAATTGTGGAGGTCCCGGTGGTATAGACACTACCGCTATTACCCTTTGCTCTGGCAGCAGTACCACCTTAACAGTGGACAGCGTAATAACCGGCGCTACCTATCAATGGTATAACACGGCGAACAATAGCCTCGTATTCACAGGAACCAGCTTTACTACACCGGTGCTCACTTCCAGCGTAAACTACCTCCTGGTATCAACGCTGAACAGTGTAAGGGATACCATCCGCCTCTACCAGTTAGCCGTTACCAGTAGCCTGGCAACGCCTGCACTGGTAGCTCCGGAAATAGTGACTACGACCGGATCTGCCGCTACCTTCATTATTGCTGCGCCCCTGGGTGGTGTGCTCTATAAATGGTATAGCGCAGCTACCGGCGGTACGCCGCTGGATACCGGCACATCCTTCACGACTCCGCCACTTGCCGGTGACAGTGCGAAATACTATGTAGAAGCCAGCGCAGGCGCTTGTACAAGCCCCACCCGTGCAGTGGCTACCGTGAAAGCAAGCAACGGCGGCGGCGTGCCCTGTTATACCGCCAATACTACACAAAGCCCGGTTTATACAACGCCCATCAGTATTTGTCTGTTGTGCGGTGTAACAAACCCGCTGAATGCAGTGGACGGTGATACCACCACCGCTTCTCAGATACGTGCCAACATTGGCATAGGATATATTGGACAAGTGTTGAACTTCCAGCAGCCAGGTCTTGCGGGCGATAGCATCCGTCTTACACTGTCACTGCCTACCGGCCTCGCCGATGTGCAGCTGCTGGGTGGTATAAGAGTACAGGCCTACAACAACGGCGCTCCTGTAGGTAATCCTCTATTCCTTAACGGAGGTATGGGACTGGTGAAACTGCAGCTGCTGAACGCTAATAAGTTTAGGGCTTCCTTCGCGGCCCCTGCTGACTATGACGCGGTATATGTAAGTATCGGCGGTGTGCTCACTGCACTTACTACACTGGAAGTGTACACTGCAGAACAATGGCTGAAACCAGCCAGACCCTCTGCAGATACAGACTCCCTGAGCCTTTGCCTGGGAACTTCTGCCCGCCTGGTAGCAACGGATACTACCGGTGTTACGGTGAAATGGTATGCAAGCGCCACCGGCGGCACAACGCTGGCCACCGGCGCTGTATTCAATACACCGGCATTAACGCAGGTTGTTACTACTTACTATATTGAAACCAGCCGCAACGGTTGTCCCAACCCGCTGCGTATACCCGTAACGGTGAACGCCAGGAATTGTGGTACTCCGGGCAGCGACACTACTGCCATCACCATCTGTCGTGGTTCCTCCACTACGCTGGGTGTAGATAGTGTACAGGCCGGCGCTACTTATGAATGGTACAATACAGCGAATAACAGCCTCGCATTTACAGGCGTCAACTTTACTACGCCCGCATTGAATGCAAATACTACCTATCGCCTCGAAGCTGCATTTGCAGGCGGCTTCAGGGATACAGTACAGGTATATGCGATCACGGTAACTGATCCGCCGGTAGTGCCGGTACTGGTTAACAGCGCAGTAGTAAGCTGCGCCGGTGGCCCGGTACAGTTGCAGGTACAGAACCCGCAGGGTGGCGTAACATACAACTGGTATGATGCGCCCACGGGAGGCAACCTGGTAGGAACAGGTATTACACTGACGGTAACACCACCCGCCGGACAAGATAGCGTGAAGTATTACGCAGGAGCAGTTGCAGGCAGCTGTAACAGCTCCAGCCGCGCAGTTGCTACGGTAACTGTCATCAGCAACCTGCAACCGCCTGTATTGACAACTAATCAGCAAAGTGTCAACCTGGGCGAAACGGCAACATTTACAGTTGCCAACCCGCAGGCAGGCGTCACTTACAGATGGTATAGCACCGCCACCGGTGGTACGCCGCTGGCAATAGGCACCAGCTTTACAGCACCGCCACTGGCCGCAGACAGTGTGAAGTACTATGTAGAAGCCAGCTCAGGCAGCTGCGTAAGTGGTACCCGTGCAACGCTGACCGTGAAGAAGAACAACAACGGCGGCAGCAATGGCGATACTACAGACATTACCCTCTGTACAGGCAGCAGTATTACGCTGAATGTAGTGAACCCGCAGGGTGGTGTGATCTACCGCTGGTACAATACGGCCAATAATAGCCTGGTATTCACGGGTACGGCATTTACAACGCCAGTGCTTAATGCTGACATTACCTACCTGATAGAAGAAACCCTGCAGGGTGGCGCTAAAGACACCAATCACGTATACCGGATCACAGTGGCCAATAATACCACACCGCCGGTAGTGGTGTCCAGCCTTGTGAAGGTCTGCGCCGGTCAGGATGCTACCCTGATAGTACAGAACCCGCAGCCGGGCTTTACCTATCAGTGGTACGATGCTGCCGCCGGAGGCAGCCTGGTGTTCACAGGTCCGGTTTATACCGTAATAGCAGTGAGCGGTAACAGGGATTACTACGTACAATCCGTGCTGAACGATAAATGCGCCAGTGCAACAAGGACCAAGGTCAGCATACAGGCCAACAGCACACCGCCTGCACCAACAGTAGCTTCCAACAATGTAGTGACCTGCATAGGCGGCACTGCAACATTCAACATTCAAAACCCGGATCCGGCAATAACCTACCGCTGGTACAACCAGCCGGCTAATGGCACCCTGCTGGCAATAGGCACGGCCTATACTACCGCAGGACTGTCCAACACTACCACCTTCTATGTAGACGCAGCATATAATGCAGGATGCGTGAGCACCGCAAGAACAGGTGTTACCGCTACCGTGGTGAACACCCTGAATGCACCGCTGGCAGATGCAGTGACCATTTGTTCCGGTCATAACGCCGTACTGACTGTAAAGAACCCGGCCGCAGGCCTGATCTACAGGTGGTATAGCACCGCCACCGGGGGGACTTCGCTGTTTACCGGCAACGCATATACTACGCCTCCGCGTACTGCAAACACGGTATACTACCTTGAAGCTGCAAGTGGCGGTGGTTGTGTGAGTGTAAGCCGCACCGCGGTAAATGTTACTGTAAACAACGTTCCGGCTGCACCGCAGGTAACCAGTTCAAATGTGCAGGTATGCACGGGCCAGACAGCCACACTGGAGGTGCAGAATCCCAATGCAAATCTTACCTATCGCTGGTATACATCGCCCACTGGAGGTACGCCTGTTACAACCGGCTCATCTGTTTCAACCGGTGCAGTAAACAGTAATCTGCAGTATTATGTAGAAGCGGTGAACCCCAACGGTTGCGCCAGCAATGAGCGTACCCCTGTGAGCGTAACAGTAGGTGCGCCCAATGCAAATGATATTGTGGTAGATGTGCCTGATCCGGAATGCCCGGGTGTTGTAATACTGACGGCAAGTTCACCCACCGTAACAGATCCGGTGTTCCGCTGGTACAGTACTGCCACCGGCGGTGCACAACTGGCTACCGGCGCTACATTCACTACACCATCACTAAGTGCGAATACTACTTACTACGTAGAAGTATCTACCGCAGGTGGTTGTACCAGCACAAGCCGCAAGGCTGTTTCAGTTAGCGTGTTGCAACAGCTCGCCACACCTGTGGTAACCGTAAGCGATTCTGCCGCTACTTCTATCACCTTCAGCTGGAACAGCGTACCGGGTGCAACCAGGTATGAAGTAAGCACCGATAACGGCGCCACCTTTGTGCCGCCCAGCTCAGGCGCCAACGGTACTACACACAAGGTTTCCGAGCTTTCGCCCAACCAGACAGTCACCCTCGTGGTAAGAGCGCTGAATACCAATAGCTGCCAGACAAGTCAGTTGTCCGCTGCAGTTACCGGCAGAGCTACCAACCCGGCCGGCAACCAGGTGTTTATACCGAATATGTTCAGTCCTAACGGCGATGGCGTGAATGATGTATTGATGGTATATGGTAATACAATTGCTGCTGTGGAAATGCATATCTATAATGCATGGGGTCAGGAAGTGTTCGTATCCAAAGATCAGCGCCAGGGATGGAACGGTACCATGAGTGGCAAACAGCAGCCCGCTGGTGTGTATGTATACATTGTTATCGCTAAACTGCAGAATGGCACTACCGTCAACAGAAAAGGCAACATCACGATCATCCGCTAATTATACTGAGGTCCCGTTCCGGTTATGCCGGAACGGGCATTTCTAACATGCTAAAAAAATACTCCTATGAGAAAAAATATAATTGTTCTTGGACTACTGCTAAGCGCTTTGCTGCCCAAGTCCTTATGGGCGCAGGTAGATCCCCATTTCTCTCAGTATTATGCTTATCCGCTGTGGTTGAACCCCGCGCTTACAGGGGTATTGGATGGTGATTACAGGGTAAGCGGCAACTATCGCAACCAGTGGACCAATTATGGGAAAGCGTTTTCTACATCCGGTGTTTCTTTTGACGCTGCTACAGATAAGAACATAGGCGTTGGCGTTAATATCCTTAATATGTCTGCCGGAGATGCCGGTTATAATTACCTCAACGCAATGGCCAGCGTTTCCTATAGCGGTGTTAAGTTCGGCGCCACCGGTACAACACGCCTGGTATTTGGCGTACAGGCCGGTATCATCAACAGAAAAGTTGACCCGGGCAAGTTCCAGACCGGCAGCCAGTGGAATCCTGTAATAGGGTTTGATCCCAGCATATTTAACGGGGAGAACCTTAACAAGACCAATTCCACCGCATTTGACGCTGCTGCAGGTGCCCTGTTCTTTGATGGTAATCCTAACCACCGCCTGAATCCCTTTGTGGGAATATCTGCCGGTCATCTGACACGGCCTGAAGATCCATTTATAGCGGATGATAACCGCAAGTATCCTATCCGCTATCTCACGCATGCCGGCACCAAAATAAGGATGACGGAAGAGCTGAGCCTTACTCCGCACGGCCTCTATATGCGCCAGGGAAATGCCGAAGAAAAAGTGCTGGGTGTATACGGCCAGTATGCGGTAAATCCGGAATTTGACTTTCTGGGAGGCCTTACTTACCGCTTTGATGATTCCATGATCCCCTTTGCAGGTTTCCACTATAAGAATTTTGTACTGGGGGCCAGCTATGATGCCAATGTGTCAAACCTTCACCGTTTGGTGAATGGAAGCAACAGCTTCGAAATATCACTTTCTTTTATCAGCCGTAAAAGAAGGGTGCTGACAGAGGAATACTTTATCTGTCCAAGGCTCTAAAGATTTAACGGAACGAAAACCCTTCAAATGAAACTTAGCATGATCGAAGTAAAAAATGTACAGATGAGAAGAATTGTACAATGTTTGATAATGCTGTTATTGAGCGCAAGCGCCGCTTATTCGCAATACGTATATGATTACAGGCGTACGGCGGATATCTACTATAACGCAAAAGATTACTATTCTGCAGCACAATACTACAGTAAAGCGCTGGGTACCTTCAGAATAAAACCTTCAGAGATCCTGCCTTATGCAGTAGCAGCAGCAGGTAAGGAAAAAAACAGTAAGATCAAGGATTATGAAACCGTAGTATACCGCCTGGCAGAATCCTACCGGCAGTACAATGATTTCGGCAATGCTGAAACCTATTACGGCCAGGCATCCACTTTTAATAATCCCGCATTTCCGCTGGCCCGTTTCTGGTATGGCGTTTCTCTGCGCGCCAATGGAAAGTACCAGGAGGCGCTGGATCAGCTCAAACAATTCAGGAACGATTACACCAATGCAGACGAATATGCTGCCAGAGCCGCGCTGGAAATAGCCAGTTGTGAGCTGGCGCTGTCAGAAGCCAGGAACGTGCCCAGGTACAGCATCAGGAAATTAGGCGGTAATGTGAATGGCGGTGGCGCTAACTATGCACCTTTGTTGCTGAATAGCAGCACCCTGGTGTTTACTTCTTCCCGCCCTGATACGCTCAATGCCGGCAAAGAGAAAAAAGAGAATCCTTACGTAAATAACCTCTATATCGCCCAGGGGCAAGGTTATAGCTTTGACAACAGCCAGAAGCTGGACATCCCGGCGCTTAAAGGAATGGAACAGGGTACCTCTGCATTGAGCCCGGATGGTAATACCATGTACCTTACCCGCTGGACAGTGAAGGGCGGCCAGAAACAGGCGGCTATTTATACCAGCGCCCGCCAGGGGGATAAATGGGCAGAGCCGGTGGCGCTTGGCCCTAATGTAAACGCAAGCGGTTTCAGCTCTATGCAGCCTTTTGTAACGGCAGACAACAAATACCTTTTCTTCGTTTCCAACAGGCCTGGCGGTATGGGTAAGAACGATATCTGGTACAGCCAGCTGCAAAACGGTACTCCTGGCGCGCCCCGTAATATGGGCACTGGTATCAACTCCCGCGATGAGGAGCAGGCGCCTTACTATGATGTTCAGAATGGCGTTTTCATATTCAGTTCTGATGGCCGCGTAGGACTGGGCGGGCTCGATTTCTTTGTGAGCGATGGTAACCTTACCAGCTGGTCTTCCCCCCGTAACCTGGGCGCTCCTGTCAACTCTGCCAAAGATGATATTTACTATAACCCGGTAGACAAAGCTAAGCCGCTGAACGGCGCCTTTATCAGCTCAGACAGGCAGTCGGTATGTTGCCTGGAACTGTTCTATGTGAAGCGTAATGCCAAACTGGCCGGCGGACAAATATTGGATTGCGACGGAGACCTGCCGCTTACCGGCGCCACGGTTACCCTGCTGGACACCGTACAGCAAAAAGTACTGCAGCAGGTAACAGTAGACGAAACCGGCCACTATAATTTTGAAGTGGATATGGAGAAGAACTACAAGATCATGGCGGAAAAGGAGAACTATTTCTCAAAGGCTATCTACTTTAACACCGACGAGCTGGTCAGGGTTGATTCCCTGATGAATCCCTCCATCTGCCTGAAACGCTACGAGATAGGCAAGCCCATTATCCTGAAAGATATCTACTATGATTATGCCAAGGCAACTTTAAGGCCGCAGTCGCTTATCGTACTGGATACCGTAGTAGCAATTATGGCAGATAACCCGAATATCATCATTGAAATGGGATCGCATACAGACAGTAAAGGAACAGATGCTTATAACATCAAGCTCTCGCAGGCAAGGGCGCAATCCTGTGTGGATTACCTGGCCAGCAGGGGCGTGCCTACATCCCGCATGGTAGCCAAGGGCTACGGCGAGGCAAGACCTATAGCACCGAATACACTGCCAAATGGTAAGGATAATCCTGACGGGCGGCAGTTGAACAGAAGAACAGAATTCAAAGTGTTGCGCGTACAGCTGCAATTGCAATAATTATCCTGGCAATTTTAGCTATATCCTATAAAACCAATTAGCCTCAGACAACAGTAGCCCCCCTGAATGTAGGGGGCTACTGCATTTCTATTACTCGTGCTGCACTATATGGTTCCCGTCAATCTGTTGATAACGGTACAATGTATACGTCCGTACAACGGCCCTTTGCTGAAAAGGTTACTTTTTATATTACCTTTGCCCCTGTTTTATCTAAATCAGTAAACTCTCTAGCAAATATGTCTGTCATTGTCGTTGGTACCATGGCGTTCGATGAAATAGAAACGCCCTTTGGAAAATCAGGAAAGATCATCGGTGGTTCCGCTACTTTTATAGCCTGGACCGCAGCTAATTTTGTGCAGCCGATTAATCAGATCTCCGTTGTAGGGGGCGATTTTCCGCAGGCAGAAATGAATGCGCTGGCAGCCAAAGGAGTGGCGCTGGAAGGTGTGCAGGTAAAAAAAGACCGTCCTTCCTTCTATTGGTCCGGTAAATACCATATGGACATGAACACCCGCGATACCCTGATAACAGAACTGAATGTGCTGGGTGATTTTGAGCCGGTGGTGCCAGAAAGCTACCAGGGCAGCGAATTCCTGGTGCTGGGCAACCTGTCTCCCCAGGTACAGATCAGCGTTATCAACCAGCTCAGGGAACGCCCCAAGCTGATTGTGCTGGATACCATGAACTTCTGGATGGAAACGGCTATGGATGATCTGAAGAAGGTGCTGACGATGGTAGATGTATTGCTGGTGAACGATGGCGAAGCCCGTCAGCTGAGCGGTGAATACTCCCTGGTAAAAGCAGCCCGTAAGATCCTGACCATGGGCCCGCGTTATCTTATTATTAAGAAAGGAGAGCATGGCGCACTGCTTTTCCATGAGAACCACGTGTTCTTTGCACCGGCCTTACCGCTGGAAGACGTATTTGACCCCACCGGCGCCGGTGATACTTTTGCCGGAGGCTTTATTGGTCACCTCGCTAAAACAAAGGATATTTCTTTCGAGAATATGAAAACGGCCATCATTGTAGGTTCTGCTATGGCCTCTTTCTGTGTGGAGAAATTTGGTACAGGCCGCCTCCGGGAGATCACCCAGGATGATATCAGCGCCCGCCTGGAACAGTTTGTAGAACTGGTAAATTTCGATATCGATCTGGTATAGCTACAAGCTGCAAGCTACAAGCCGCAAGTGAGGGCTTCTCTATTGAAGATTCCTGCTTGCAGCTTGTAGCTCATAGCTTGCAGCTATTTATATATTTCATTCAGTATTTTCGCCAGCCTCAATCCACCCTTCAGCAGCTGCTGGTTCAGATCTTCCTGGAACCAGTAATTATAACGAAAGCTCAGCTTGTCTCCTTCTTTGGTCCTCGCATATACCTTATCGGCCAGTACGTGTGATTCAAACATCCAGTCGCGGATGCTGCCGCTCTGTAACCTGGTAACTGTACCCGCAGATACTATATCCAGCGCTTTAGCGTATTCGGTATAGCTCAGCTGCTGGAATTCGATCAGGTGCTCATCCCATACACGGTGCAGGTTGGTAGGCCTGTCAAACCAGTACACGCTCACTTTGTTGCCGCCCTGGTCTTCATCACGGCCTACATGCAGCGGCTGATGCATATCGCCTATCAGGTGCACCAGGAATTTAAGCGCAAACACTTTCTGCTCTTTGGAAGCGGAAGATGATTTAAGCTGCTGTATCATGGCTTGTGTTTGTGTGTACAGGTTTTCGCCCTTCGCCTTTTTGAGGAGATTGTCAAATTGCGCTGCGTCTGCTCCCGCCGGGAAATCCAGGTAATGCCAGGGAGAGGTATGATCATAGCGGTGTGTGGTATCTGATTTGATAAAGTCCGGCCAGTTGGCTATCATGGCCAGGCTTTCCCTGCCCAGCAATGCCTGAATGGCTTTACGGGCCTGGGCGCTCAGGTGTTGAGAGGCAATTTCACCTACTACGCGGTGGCCGGTAGGGCCCCAGCTGTAACCTTGAAAGGGTAGCAAAGGAAGTAAAACGCCCAGTAAGAGGCGAAAGCAGAATGTACGGTGCATAAAGAAAATTGAGACGCCAAATATGGGAAAATAAGTTCCAATTCCCAAGTTTCGTAATTTTGGTAATTATGCCATTCAAGATACAATCACCATATCCCCCCGCCGGAGATCAGCCGGCTGCCATCCGCCAGCTTACAGAAGGTTTAATGGAAGGAGAGCCTTTCCAGACACTGCTGGGCGTTACAGGCTCCGGTAAGACCTTTACCATGGCAAATGTGATCCAGAACGTACAGAAGCCTACCCTGGTGCTTACCCATAATAAAACCCTGGTAGCGCAGCTGTATGGAGAGTTCCGCCAGTTCTTTCCCGAAAATGCCGTGGAATATTTCGTATCCTATTATGATTACTATCAGCCGGAGGCTTATATGCCTGTGAGCGATACTTATATAGAAAAGGATCTGTCTATCAACGCCGAGCTTGATAAGCTCCGGCTCAGGGCCACTTCCAACCTCTTATCCGGCCGCCGGGATATTATAGTGGTAGCCAGTGTATCCTGCATCTATGGTATGGGTAACCCTACCGAGCTGGAAAACGGGATCCTGCGCATTAACCGCGGGCAAACCATTGGCCGCAATACCCTGCTGCACGGGCTGGTAAATTCCTTATATACCCGTACCACTGGCGATTTTACCCGTGGTTCTTTCCGGGTGCAGGGAGACACCGTGGATATCAACCTCCCTTACGTAGACTATGGTTACCGTATCACCTTCTTCGGAGATGAAATTGAGGAGATAGAAAGCTTTGATACCGCCAGCGGCAAACGCATAGCGCCAATGGATAATGCCGCCATCTTCCCGGCCAATCTTTACCTGGCACCCAAAGACATGATGCAGCAGATCATTTATGAGATCCAGGACGAGCTGCAGGCCCAGGTAGATTATTTCCGCGCCCAGGGCAAGCACCTGGAGGCCCAGCGCCTGTCTGAAAGGGTGAACTATGACCTGGAAATGATCCGCGAACTGGGGTATTGCAGCGGCATTGAGAACTATTCCCGTTTTCTTGACCGGCGCCTGCCCGGTACAAGGCCCTTCTGCCTGCTGGACTATTTCCCCAAGGATTTCCTGCTGGTGATAGACGAGAGCCACCAGACCATTCCGCAGATCAGTGGTATGTACGGCGGTGATCGTTCCCGTAAGCTGACCCTGGTGGATTTTGGCTTCCGCCTGCCCTCCGCTATGGATAACCGCCCTCTGAACTTCTACGAATTTGAGAACCTGCTTAACCAGGTGGTGTTCGTGAGCGCTACCCCGGGCGAGTATGAGTTGAAACAGACTGAAGGTGTGGTAGTAGAACAGGTGGTGCGTCCTACCGGGCTGCTGGATCCTCCCATCGAGATCAGACCCAGCGTTAACCAGGTAGACGATCTGCTGGATGAAATAGACCGCCGTGTACAGAAAGGAGACCGCGTGCTGGTAACCACCCTCACTAAACGCATGGCGGAAGAAATGGACAAGTACCTGCACCGTATTAATATTAAATCACGCTATATCCACTCGGAAGTAGATACCCTGGAGCGCGTAGAGATTCTCCGCGACCTGCGCCTGGGCAAGATAGATGTACTGGTAGGGGTGAACCTGCTGCGTGAGGGCCTGGACCTTCCCGAAGTGTCACTGGTGGCCATCCTGGATGCGGATAAGGAAGGTTTCCTCCGCGACGAACGCTCACTGACGCAGACAGCCGGCCGTGCCGCCCGTAACGTGGATGGCCTGGTGATCTTTTATGCAGACAAGATCACGGACAGTATGCAGCGTACCATCGACGAGACCAACCGCCGCCGGGAAAAACAGGTCGCCTATAATATTAAACATAACATCGTCCCCAAAACCGTCAGGAAGTCTGTTGAACAGATCATGGGCCAAACCTCCGTCCTGGAGATCAAGAGCTTTGACGAGTCTTCACCTTACGCTGTCCATGAGGAAGTGTCCCTCGTGGCAGAAGATGCCATGACCTATGCAAAAGGGGAAGCTGCCGCAGCTAAGACCATCCCGCAGCTGGAAAAAGCCATTACCCGTGTAAAGAAGGATATGGAAAAGGCCGCCAAGGATTTGGACTTTATGGAAGCCGCCCGCTTACGTGACCAGATGTTCGCCCTGCAGCGTGAGCTGGAAGAGATGAAGCAAGCTAGATAACTTTGAAAGGAGTATTTATATGTAATAAATAATAATGTAAGTTTTAGATAACCGCTACTTGGGCAGCATTCGTACGTAGTTGTTATATCTATAAAATAATAATATAACTGTTTTCCAGTCTCTCCTGCTATCATATAACAAATTTAATTGCATGTATTAATCATTGATTAAATATAAGTTATAGGGTATTTCCCTTACTTGTAGTAGCAACTACCCCTCCAAAGTTAGAAAATTGTTAAACGTAGTACCTGACTCTTATTAACTAATTGATAATTAATAATTTGTTTGTCAGATTTGATCTCTGTTTACCCTACTACGTACGTAAAATTCCGCATCATATTATAAATTATAATAATCTACTTAATATTGAGTCAATATTGCCAGTTTTTATTCAATCATTTCTATTTTTATGGTGTTTTGTTTGATCGCTTGATTTTAATAAATACTTTTATTGCAGAAAATTAAACTTTAACGCTATGAAGAAAACTCCTTTTCAGGACTACCTGCCATTCATTTTCCTTGCTGTTATAGCAGCAATTGGCATGTTTATACCAACAGCCGCCAATTTTGCTGATGCAAGCAAATACAATTTCGGTGATATCGCCTGGATTTTAGTAGCTACCTCATTGGTGTTTTTAATGACTCCCGGCTTATCCTTCTTCTACGGAGGTATGGTAAACCGCAAGAACGTTATTAATACCATGATGCAAAGCTTTATCGCTACCGGCCTTATCAGCGTATTATGGGTGGTAGTAGGCTTTAGCCTGGCATTTGGTAAGTCTATAAATGGGGTGATCGGTGATCCGTCCACCTTCTTCTTCTTTAAAGGCGTTGCATCCGGCGAGCCCTGGAGCCTTGCCAACACGATCCCGCTGATCCTGTTCGCCCTGTTCCAGATGAAGTTCGCTATCATCACTCCTGCCCTGGTAGTAGGTGCTACCGCAGAGAGGATCCGTTTTACTTCTTACGTACTCTTCATGGTGCTTTTCAGCCTGCTGGTATATGCACCTATTGCACACTGGACCTGGCATCCGGATGGCATACTCTTTAAACTGGGCGTGCTTGACTTCGCCGGTGGTACTGTAGTACATATCTCTGCCGGTTGTGCGGCGCTTGCTGGTGCACTGGTGCTGAAACGCAGAAAAGATCATATAGAAAAGAAAGAACTGCAGCCTGCAAACATACCCTTCGTACTGCTGGGCACTGGTTTGCTGTGGTTCGGCTGGTTTGGCTTCAACGCAGGTTCTGCAGTAAGCGCTGGTCAGCTGGCAGTTTCCGCCTTTGCAACTACCAATACAGCAGCAGCAACTGCAGGTCTTACCTGGATCTTCTTTGACGTGATCCGCGGCAGGAAACCTTCAGCATTAGGCTTCTGTATCGGCGCAGTAGTTGGCCTGGTGGCCATCACACCTGCTGCTGGTTACGTAGCGGTTCCGCAAAGCGTAGTGATTGGCTTCGTAGCGGCCATTGTATCTAACCTGATGGTACACTGGAAGTCTAAGACCAGCATAGATGATACACTCGACGTATTCCCCTGCCATGGTGTAGGTGGTATGGTTGGTATGCTGCTCACCGGTGTTTTCGCTTCCAAAGCGATCAACAGCGCCGGTAACGACGGTCTGTTCTACGGCAATGCTGAGCTGTTCCTGAAACAGCTGCTGGGCATGCTGATCGTGGTAGCCTATAGCTTCATAGTATCCTATGGAATCTTTAAGTTCATCAACATGTTCCACCCGCTGCGTGTAAGCGACGAGGACGAAAGCCTGGGCCTGGATGCTACGCAGCACAACGAGCATTATCATCCTGCGATGATGAGCGTGAACGGTACTGGTTCACTGAAGGAAGAAGAGATTGTACAATAACAAATAGTTCATTCGTCCGGCTAAACACCGGCTCTACATCAAAAGTTCTTTAGTTAATAATGAATAATTAATAGTTAATACTTAAGTAAGCAGAAAGTTTAACAACATACATGCTGCATTGATTATTAATTATTCATTATTAACTACTATAATATTCCCATTGCTTTCCCATACCCAAAACAAGCGAAGACAGGTAGCAGCACAAGAGATTCGACGACTCTAGTTCCACAAGCAAATACCATTTTATCAATCATTTTTCATTGCACGAGGCCGGCATGAGTGAGATAGTTATGTAAAACAGGGCAGAGTTAGGCCATGATAGCTCATTCATGATACCGGAATTCAGATGACACATTAGAAACGGATGTGCGTAACATCAGAAAAGGTTCATAGCGTTCGCAAAAATAAAAATGCGTCAGCGCTATAGGGGCTTCGTGTGCCAATGAAAATATAAAACCTTACAAATGAAGAAAACAATTCTAACCACATTCGCCGCCTGCAGCCTGCTTACCGCTTTTGCTCAAACGGCAGACACCACCAAGCCGCAGGAAGCTTTCAAATTATCCGGATCCGGGGATGTGTATTATAAATACAACTTTAATAAAAACCTTACAGACAATAAGACCAGTTTTACTAATTCCCACAACTCCTTTGAACTGGGGATGGTATCCCTGAAAATGGAGCACGGCTTCAAGAAGGGTAGTTTTGTGGCTGATGTAGGCTTTGGCAGACGTGCATCCGAGTTTTCTTACAATGATACTGTAAACAGCAAGAATGGCCTTGCAGTGGCTATTAAACAGCTGTATGTAGGATATCAGCTTACCGATAAAATTAAGGTAAGCCTGGGTAGCTTTGCCACGCATATAGGCTATGAGCTGGTAGATGCCTACCTGAACCGCAACTACAGCATGAGCTACATGTTCAGCAACGGGCCTTTCTTTAATACTGGCGCTAAAGTGGATTTTGCCATAACGCCCTATTTAAGCGCCATGCTGGGTGTGTTTAATCCAACCGACCTTAAGTCTGTTGACTTCAGCGATCACAAATATATCGGCGCCCAGGTAGGCTTTACGCCCACCAGTGTTCCGCTCAAGCTCTATCTCAATTACCTGGGCGGAAAAGATACCGCAGGTATTCAGAACCATCAGCTGGACCTAGTGGCCACTTACCAGGTGAACAAAGTATTGGGCCTGGGCTATAACGGCACCTTCAGCCGCTATCACGAGACCATTGAAAAGAATGGCAATGGCAATGGCGAAGGACCTGGCAGTGTTAAATGGTGGGGCTCCGCACTCTACGTAAACCTTGATTTCACAGAGGATTTCGGCCTTACACTTCGTGGTGAATATTTTGATGATAAAGACCAGCTCAAAACTTTCGCCAGCTCACTGGAAGGTGGCAGCGTAACAGCAGGCACGCTTACTTTCAACTATAAAGCAGGCAACCTTACCATCATGCCTGAGTTCAGGATAGATAAAGCCTCCAAAGACATATTCAATAAGTCTTCCGGCGCGGCTACTTCTACCACTGCTAACGTATTGCTGGCTGCAGTATATCACTTCTGATATTAAGCTCTTGGCTCATATAAGAAAGGTTTGAAGTAAAACCTTTAAGGGGCTCGTTTTCTGACGAGCCCCTTTTTTCTTAACAATTTTCCTATATTGTACGTCAAAACCTAGGGCGAATGTTGCAGGCCACCACGTTAAAATTCCTCAAGAATCTCAGCAGGAATAACACCAAGGAATGGTTCGACGAGCACAAACAGGCTTACCAGGATGCAAAAGCGGACTACGAGAGTATAGTACAGCAATTGATAGACGGGCTTTCCAGGCAGGATGCTGAAGTCGCAGGACTACAGGTAAAGGATTGTGTTTTTCGTATATATAAAGACGTTAGATTCTCAAAAGACAAGACGCCGTATAAAACAAATATGGGCGCAGCCTTTTCACCAGGTGGGCGCAAGTCGCCAAGGCCCGGATATTATTTCCACCTGGAACCCGGCGGCAACAGCTTTGCTGGCGGTGGTCTCTGGATGCCGGATGCGCCTGTGCTGAAAAAAGTACGGCAGGAAATTGACTATAACTTTGCTGAATTCCAGCAGATCATCAGCAATAAAGACTTCATTAAATATTTTGGAAAGATTGATGGCGAAGCATTGAAATCAGCGCCTCAGGGCTATCAGCCGGATAACCCGGCTATCGCTTATTTGAAGCTGAAAAGTTTTACCGTATGGCATAGCTTTTCAGATGAAGCATGCACACAACCTGCATTGGTGAGAGAGATACTGAAAGTGTTTGCAGTAATGCAGCCCTTTGTAAAATTTCTTGACAGGGCCTTACATGATGAATAACGCCCTGTGCACTTCATACACAGCATAAAAAGGAGAAAAGGAACGGGTCCTTTTCTCCTTTTGAATTTCTTCTCTGTTTGTTCCCTTAAATTAATTTTTGTGTATCAAAAACTCAAACGGCCTGGCTTTACGGTTCTTTAATAAATTTTCCTTGTCCGTTCTGGTATGAGCAAAACGTTGATTATACACATTGGCTACCTCAATGATAGGTATAATGCCGTCCAGCGTATCCTGCTGATCAACTATGTTCATAATACGGGATACCTGGGATGAGAAGTTGCTGCTCCACTCCTCAGTGAATTTGTGCATTAACAATAGCTCGCGATTGGTGTTGGTCTTCATAGGATTTAAGGGTGTTTACAGATTAGAGAAATTATACGGATTCTGAATAGCACTCTCTCTTGTATTGGCATAATTTGGTTTTTTATCATAGAAGCAAGTCGGCATAGGATTATGATACCAAAATCCAATTTTATACAGCACAAATCAATACTACTTCCGTGTAATTTTTAATTTTTGCACGTGAAGCTTTCGTTAATGTTAAATTAAAAAGCCCCGACATAATAACGGGACTTTCAATAACTTATAACTAGAATCGTATATGCATTCATGAAAGATACATATATGATGATTATTTGATGGATTAGCAGATATTTTTATATCCACTGCTGCTGGTGCAGGTATTCAGCAATCTGCACGGCATTAGTAGCAGCTCCCTTACGCAGATTGTCTGCTACAATCCACATGTTCACAGTTTTTGGCTGTGTTTCATCACGGCGTATACGTCCTACAAATACTTCATCTTTGTCATGCGCATCTTTGGGCATGGGGTACTGGTTACGCGAAGGGTCATCCACTACAATTACACCAGGTGTTTTCTCCAGCGTTTTACGTATTTCACTTAGTTCGTATTCTTTCTCAAACTCAATGTTCACAGCTTCACTATGTCCGCCCATTACAGGTATACGTACAGTAGTGGCAGTAACAGCTATATGATCATCTCCCATGATCTTCTTGGTTTCATTCACCATTTTCATTTCCTCCTTCGTATAGCCATTATCGAGGAACACATCAATATGCGGGATCACGTTTAAATCAATTGCATGAGGATATGCAGCCGGACCATCCGTGATACCCTTACGTTCATTCATCAGCTGATCCACTGCTTTCACACCGGTTCCGGTTACAGATTGGTAAGTTGATACCACAACACGGTTAATTTTGTATAACTCGTGCAACGGATTTAATACAATTACCATTTGTATGGTGGAACAGTTGGGATTTGCAATGATCTTATCTTCCGGAGTTAATGTTTTTCCATTTACTTCAGGTACTACCAGTTTCTTGGTAGGATCCATTCTCCAGGCACTTGAATTATCAATTACTGTAATACCTGCTGCCGCAAATTTAGGCGCCCACTCCAGTGAAGTGCTGCCGCCTGCAGAGAACAGCGCTACCGCAGGTTTCATGGCAATAGCCGTATCTGCATTTACTACCTTATAGTTCTTGCCCTTAAATGTCACTTCCTTACCAACAGACTTCTCTGATGCTACGGGGATCAGTTCTGTAACCGGGAAATTTCTTTCTGTCAACACTTGTAACATTTTTGAGCCAACAAGGCCAGTGGCTCCTACAACGGCAACTTTCATGTGGAAATTATTTTTTCGAAGCGCAAAAATACTACCTTATTCTCTATATTCGCAGCCTTACCAACCATTTATTTTATGCAAACCTCCATTGTTTGTGCGGCACTGCTGTTGTTGCCCGCTTTCTCTCTTGCCCAGATCTCAGAACGCTTTGATGATCCACCTGTTCCATGGCAGGGAACTGATTCCGCCTGGCAGATCAGCAATGGCCGGTTGCAAAGCAGTTGCATGCAACCCAATAGCAATTTCTGGATATCGGCGCCCGCCAAAATAAAGCTGCCCGCACTATGGGAATGGTGGATGCAGTTGGATTTCAATACTTCATCCAACAATTACACAGATGTTTTCCTGATCTCCCGCAGCAGTAACTTGTTGCAGAACAATACAGGTTACTTTATCAGGATAGGAGACAAGGATGATGATGTATGCCTGTACAAAAAGAATGCGTCCGGCACCACTGTAAAATTAACAGACGGACGTAATGGACTTACCGACAACCGTTCCTCCGTTCTCCGCTTAAAAGTAAGCTGCGATGATGCATTCAACTGGCAGTTGTGGGTGGATACTACCGGTACAGGATCACACTACATGCTGGAAGGTGCTGCCAGGGACAGTACCTTTACCGATGCTGTTTGTTACGGGATCATGGTGCATCAGTCAACCGCTTCTTTTTTCCAGAAACATTTCTTTGACGATGTCAGGGTCGAGCCCTTTGTTAAAGACATCACTCCTCCGGAATTGCAATCTGTAACAGTACTTGGCGAACAGGAACTGCTGCTGCTTTTCTCTGAGCCGCCGGACGCTGCAACTGCGGTTTTGCCTGCGCATTACAAAGCAGGTGTTGCTCACCCGGTAGATATCGCGCTGTCAGCAAACACGGTTCGCCTTGTTTTCGGGGAACCTTTTCCGCCTGGCGACAGTATCCTCCTGCAGGTAGAAGGGCTCAGCGATGCCGCAGGCAACAGAATGCGCCCGGCGGATGCCTGGTTTCTTTATTACCATCCCCGCCGTTACGAAATACTCATGCAGGAAATACTGCCTGATCCTGACCCGCCGGTAAACCTTCCCTTCCCGGAATTTATTGAGCTGCGCAATAACAGCCCTTACCCGGTACAGCTCCGGCAATGGAAGCTGAGCACCAATGCCGGACAAACAGTATTGCCCTCCCTGCTGCTGGAACCAGACAGTCTCTTGCTGCTTTGCAGAAAAGACAAAGCTGGGATGTTTAACGGCAACGTCCGGGTAGCCGGCCTGGATAATTTCCCGGTACTGGGAAATGAATCGGACACCCTGGCGCTCTATGATGCCACTGGCCGCGTAATACATGCCTTAGCTTACGATAAAAGCTGGTTTGCAGGCTCCGGGAAGGATAAGGGTGGCTGGAGCCTGGAAATGGCAAAAAATGGCCTTTTATGCGGTGGTAAAGAGGCCTGGCAGGCATCGGTGAACCCTTCAGGTGCTACGCCCGGCAAACCTAATTCCGTTTCCGGGCCGGCGGGCGACAATCCTCCTCCCGCACTCCTGCGGGTAGAATTGCAGGACAGCCTGAGCGCCCTGCTGTATTTCAGCAGAACAATGGACAGCGCTAACGCCGCTGATCCTGCTTTATATGAGATCAGTCCCGGGCCCGCAGCTATCACTTCACTCAGCGTCCTTCCGCCACTCTTTAACACCGTATCGCTTCGGCTGGCAGCTCCTCTATCTGCAACAACTACTTATACCCTGCAGGTGAAAGGCATTACGGATTGTAGTGGAACACACCCGGGTGCAGAAAACAGTCTTGTTTTTGCCCTGCCTGCTGCCGGTGGCAGCGGCGATATCCTGTTCAGCGAAGTGCTGTTCGATGCACGGTCTCCTGCCCCGGAATTCGTAGAGATTTATAACCACGGCAATCAAGCCGTAAACCTGCAACAGCTCTTCATAAACGCCCCTGAGCGGGATACGGCCCGCATTCCCCTCAGCAAAACGCAGCGCCTGCTAATGCCCGGCCGGTATATGGCCCTTACCCGCGATCCGGATGCGCTGTGCCGCTATTATACCTGTAAAGCCTGGGAAAACCTGCTGCAGGTATCCGGCCTTCCTGCGCTGCCCAATGAGGGGGGCGACCTGGCCCTGTACAGTGCGGAGGGCGTCCTGCTGGACCAGCTGCACTACTCGCCGGACATGCAGTCGCCCCTGGCGGGAGATGCCAAAGGTGTTTCCCTTGAACGCCTCAGCTTTGAACAAACGGCCGGTGATCCTGCCAACTGGCATCCGGCAGCCCTCACGGCAGGATATGCCACACCCGGCAGCGCTAATTCCCAGCAATTGAACCTGCAGGAATTGGCTGGAGAGCTGACCGTACAGCCCCCGGTATTTTCACCGGATAATGATGGGGTGGATGATGTGGCGGTGGTGTCGTGCCGCCTTCCTCAGGCAGGTTTTGTAGGCAATATCATCATTTTTGATGCCCTGGGCAGACCGGTACGCCGCCTGTTGCAAAGCGGACAGCTGGGTAACCAGGGGAATATTATCTGGGATGGCCTGGGAGAGAACAAACAACGTCTGCCTGCAGGGATATACATTATATTTACTGAAGTATTTGACATGCAGGGAAGGGTAAAGCGTTGGAAGCTGCCAGTGGTCGTGGCACGGAACTTGAATTAAGCCGCTGAAAAACCTTCAGCTTTCAACTTAAATTAATTATTTATATTTGCGCTCCCTACTAAAAATTTGAACATGCAGTACAGAGAAATTGTTGCAGTAACCGGTTTAGGCGGTTTGTTTCAATTATTAGCCAGCAAACAGGATGGCGCTATTGTCCGTTCCCTGGAAGACAAAAGCACCCGTTTTGTTTCCTCTCGCGTCCATAACTTTACCCCGCTGGAAAGTATTGAAGTATTTACCACCGGAGATAATGTAAACCTGGTAGAGGTTTTCAAAGCCATGCAGGAGAAAGAAGCTGAATATCCACTGGCCCCCGCCAAAGCCGACAATAATGCTATCAAGGCGTATTTCAAGAGCGTATACCCTGAATTCGATGAAGAAAAGGTATATGTGAGCGATATGAAGAAGATGGTGAAATGGTACGCTATCCTCAAAGCCAATGATCTCCTGAAATTTGACGAGATCCTGGCTGCTGAAGAAAATGGTGCAGCAGCCGAAGAAGCAGCTCCTGTAGCAGCAGCGGAACCAGCTCCCGCCGCTGAAGCAGAAAAACCTGCTAAGAAAGCAAAAGCGCCTAAAGCCGCAGCCAAGGAAAAAGAAGAATCCGCAACCGAAGCTGAAGCGCCGGCAGAAAAAGAAAAGCCAGCGAAGAAAGCAACAAAGGCTAAGAAGGAAGAAGCGCCTGCTGCTGAAGGTGAGGAAGCTGCGCCCAAGAAAACTACACGTAAAAAGAAGACGGAAGAATAATCCGGTTTGCAGCCGGACAGCTGCAAATTTTAACTTACAGCTAACAACAATCAGTATACCAGATTCCGGGCAACTGCCCGGAATTTGCTATTTTAGTAAGATGAACACATTAAACGCAAATATTGAGAAACTGCCGCGTAAATTTCTCCCGGAGAACTTTACCGTTACCACCTGGGATGCGCTGCAGCCTTATTATGAAGCCCTCAAAGAGCGCCCCATAAACAACGCCGGTGAACTGGAACAATGGCTGAGAGATGTAAGCGAGCTGGAAGCAGTAGTAAGTGAAGATGCCTGCTGGCGCCAGATCAGGATGACCTGCGATACTACCAGCAAAGAGCTGGAAGAATCATTTACCTATTTCTTCATGGAGATACAGCCTAAGCTGCAGCCCTATGCAGATGCGCTGAACCGTAAATTGCTGGACAGCCCCTTTGCCAAAGAGCTGGGCAGCGAATTTGAAACCTACCTGCGCAGTGTGCGTAAACAGGTAAAACTGTTCCGCGAAGAGAACGTGCCCCTGATGGCAGAGCTGAGCGTAATGGCCCAGCAATTCGGCGTGGTGAACGGCAAGATGACCATCGAAGTAAATGGCCGGGAATATACCCTGCAACAGGCGGCCAAATTCCTGGAAAGCAGCAGTCGTGACCTGCGTGAGCAGGTATTCCGCAAAACATATGAACGCCGCCTCCAGGATCGCGATACACTGGATCAGCTGTTTAATTCACTGATCGGAAAACGTCACCAGGTAGCCCTCAACGCAGGTTTCAGCAATTACCGCGATTATAAGTTTGAAGAGCTGGGCCGCTTTGATTACACCAAAGAAGATTGCTTTCAGTTCCATGCAGCAGTAAAAGAACATATACTGCCCCTGGTAAAGAATATACTGGAAAAACAGCAGGCCAAACTACAGCTGGACACGCTCAGGCCCTGGGATACAGAAGCAGAGCCGGAAGGCATAAAACCACTCGAGCCTTTTCGTACCGGTGAAGAACTGATCACCAAAGCGATCGGCTGCTTTGACCAGCTGGGTCCCTTCTTCGGTAATTGCCTCCGTGTAATGCAGCAGATGGGCCGTCTTGACCTGGAAAGCCGTAAAGGCAAAGCTCCCGGCGGCTACAATTGTCCCCTCGCGGAAACTGGTGTGCCTTTTATTTTCATGAATGCCGCAGGCCAGATGAAAGATCTTACCACCATGGTACACGAAGGAGGTCATGCAGTACATTCCTTCCTCAGCCATGATCTTGCGCTGAGCGCCTTTAAAGAATACCCCATGGAAATTGCAGAAGTAGCCAGCATGAGCATGGAGCTTTTCACAATGGATCATTGGGATATCTTCTTCAACGATAAAGAAGAGCTGCAGCGCGCAAAACGCCAGCAGCTGGAGCGCGCCATCACCATATTCCCCTGGATCGCTACCATCGATAAGTTCCAGCACTGGGTCTATGAGCACCCGCAGCATACGGTAGAAGAACGTACCGCCGCATGGGTAGGCATACTGGATGAGTTCTCACCTGAGGTAGTGAACTGGAGCGGATTGGAAACTTACCGTTCCATGGGCTGGCAACGGCAGCTGCACCTGTTTGAAGTGCCTTTCTATTATATCGAATATGGTATCGCCCAGCTGGGCGCTATTGCTATGTGGAAGCAGTATAAGGAGAACAAACAGGCGGCCTTGGATAACTATGTAAAAGCGCTGAGCCTTGGCGGTACTAAAACTTTGCCGGAGCTGTACAAAGCGGCAGGTATCCGTTTTGATTTTTCACCTGCATACGTGAAAGAGCTGGCAGACTTTGTTAAGAAAGAAATGGACGCAATCGGGTAATCACCCGTTTAAATGATAATATGCTGGTGTGCTGATAAAGCACATCAGCATTTTTATTTACACTGCTTGCAAACTCCGCTTACCACTACTTCCACATTATGCACAGCATAGCCTTTGGGAAGCTGTATGCTGGGTACATCAGTCTCTTCCAGGCAAACCGTATTGCCGCATTCCTCACATTTGAAATGCACGTGATGATCGTGATGATGATGTTCCGAACATTCGGATTTGCACAAAGCATATCTTACGGAAGTATCTGTAGTAGGTATTTTGTGGATGATGCCTTTATCCAGGAACGCCTGCAGGGTACGGTAGATCGTAACCCTGTCAAAAGTTTGTCCGAGCTTCTTCTCAAAATCACTGTGTTCCAGGGCTCCGCTGCTCTTCATGAAGAGTTCCAGTATTTTCACGCGGGTTTCAGTAACGCTCAGGTGACTGTTCCGCAATAAATTATTGATCTGTTCTCTGTTGTTTTTAACCATGATCAGAAAATTGACTGCACATTAAAGCTATTCATTCAATAACCGGTCTATGTCATTGATCATTTTATCTACGTCTGATACTTTGGTGCCTTCATACAGCCCCCTTACACGGCCTTCTCCGTCTACCAGTGCAAACCACTGTGTATGCACAAAGTCCTCTTCTCCGGTATAGGTGCCGTCATCCAGCATGTATCCCTGTCTGGCCAGCTTGTACAGCTCTTTTTTGGTACCTGTCATGAACCACCAGTTCCGCGCATCGGCTCCATGCTTTTCAGCATAGGCTTTCAGCACAGGTACACTGTCATGTTCCGGGTCTACAGTATGGGAAAGAATACGGAAATCAGGTTTGTCCTTGTATTTGGCATATACCTTTTCCATGTTTTTGTTCATCTTGGGGCAAATACCGGTACAGGTAGTAAAGAAATACTCTGCCACATAGATCTTGCCTTTCACATCGTTGCTGGTAATGGTCTTACCCTCCTGGTTCACAAAAGAGAAACCGCCTACAATATGCCCGGGACTTCCCAGCACCGGCAGCTTTTCCTTCCCGAAGAAAGTGCCTGTTTCCCCTTTTATCACCCATGAAGAGTAGCCAAGAAAGGCAATACTCAGTAAAACGAAAAACAGCACGTAAAAAATCGTCTTTTTTGACATAAAGCCAGTCCTTTTATCTGTCGCAAAGGTACTGATTAGTTACCATGTAAAAAAAATATGCAACAAAGTTGCAGATAAATCCCTAGCTTTGTTCCCTCAATAGTTTTACCACCCGAAATTGGATTGTATGTCAGACCGCCTGCGTAAACTGAACCTGGATGTATTGGGTATCGGCGCTTCCCTGATCTGTGCTGTGCATTGCGCTGTGCTACCCTTGCTGATGACCGTATTGCCGCTACTTGGATTGGAAATGTTCAAAAATGAAAAGCTGGAGTACGGGCTGCTGAGCTTTACCTTCCTGGTAGGTTGTACTTCCCTTTTCAGGGGATACCGCTACCACCATCATTATGTAAAACCCTTGCTGCTGTTTGCCCTGGGTTTTGTTTCACTGCTGTCCGGCCACTTCCTGGCGGCAGCTTATTGGGAGTTGCTGCTGGTAAGCACTGGTGCGCTCCTGGTCATTATCGCCCATGTGTGGAACCTGCGTGAGTGTCGGAACTGTCGGATCTGTAATAATGATGGCATGGAACAGTAGGCAAATTTTCTCTTCCCAGACTGTAAAATCTAATGCTGTGTCCCGGTTATGGGAACCTTGCTTAAGCACTGTTATCTCATAAATTTAGGCTAACCTAAAAATTAATTTAGAATAACTATATTTCAAAACCTATTTTTGCCATATCAAAAAGTTTAAAATGGTAAAATATATACTACTATACATACTGGTCTTTTATTCATTAACAGCTGGCAGTGTACAGGCCCAAACGGCCTCCGGCGGACGACTGAAAGGCACCGTACTGGCTGATGGAAAGCCTGTACCCTTTGCCAGCATCGGGTTTTCAGACATTAAAACAGGAACCGTTACAGACGAAGCAGGTAACTATGAGCTGACAGCAATACCCGCCGGCCGCCATGTGTTGCAGGTGAGCGCCGTGGGTTATGTAAAATTTGCACAGCCCGTACAGATAAAAACAGCTAACACGGTACGGCTGGATGTACATCTGCAGCCTACGGCTTCCAGCCTTAACGAAGTGGTGGTAACCGGTACCCTGCGGCCGGTGTCTAAAATGGAGAGCCCTGTGCCTGTAGATGTGTTCACCCCCTTGTTCTTTCGCAAGAATCCTACGCCCAGCCTTTTCGATGCCTTACAGAATATTAACGGCGTAAGGCCGCAGCTCAATTGTAACGTGTGTAACACAGGAGATATTCATATTAATGGCCTGGAAGGCCCTTATACCATGGTAATGATAGACGGCATGCCGATTGTCAGCTCCCTTTCTACGGTTTATGGCCTGTCTGGGATCCCCAACAGCCTGGTAGAACGGGTAGAGGTTGTCAAAGGCCCTGCCTCCACCTTATACGGCTCGGAAGCAGTAGCGGGTCTTATTAATGTGATCACAAGGGATCCTGCTACAGCCCCTCTGCTCACTGCTGATGTGTTTACCACTTCCTGGCAGGAGTATAATGCAGACCTGGGCCTCAGGATCAATACGGGTAAGGCCCGGGGACTGCTGGGCGTGAATTATTTCAATTACCAGCATCCGGTGGATAATAACGGAGACGGGTTTACAGACGTAACCCTGCAACATCGTATCTCCGTATTCAATAAATGGATCTTCCCCCGCCGTAACCAGCGCATCGCCTCCTTAGCCGCCCGTTATTATTACGAAAACCGCTGGGGCGGACAAATGCAATGGACCCCGCACTGGCGCGGAACAGACAGCATTTACGGCGAAAGCATCCACACCAAACGCCTGGAGCTGATCGGTACTTACCAGCTGCCGGTAAAGGAAAAGATTATGTTCCAGTACTCCTTTAACCTGCATGATCAGAATTCTGCCTATGGTAAGAACTGGTTCATCGCTGATCAGAAAATAGCCTTTGCCCAGCTCACCTGGGATAAGCAGCTGGGTAAGCATAACCTGCTTACCGGTCTCCCCTTCCGCTATACTTATTATGATGACAATACCGTTGCCACACCCACTGCCACCAATACCTACCTGCCCGGGGTTTTCGTGCAGGATGAGATCAAGCTGAACACCCGTCACACGCTGCTGCTGGGGATGCGCTACGACTATAATTCCATTCACGGAAATATCCTCACACCCCGCTTTGCCTATAAATGGGCGCCGGATGACGAGGATGTAGTACGCCTGAACGTAGGCACCGGCTACCGGGTTGTATCCATCTTTACAGAAGATCATGCGGCGCTGACAGGCGCCCGGAAAGTGGTGATCGGGGATAAGCTGAAGCCGGAAAAAAGCTGGAATGTGAACCTGAACTATGTGAAGAAGATCAATCTCAATAATGCTTTCCTGGGCTTGGACATGTCTGCTTTTTACACCCGTTTCAGCAACAAGATCATCCCGGACTATTCCAAACAGGATTCCATATTATATAATAACCTCAACGGCTATGCCATCTCAAGGGGCTTCAGCCTGAACACAGACCTGGCTTTCTCCTTCCCCTTGAAAGTGATGGCCGGCGCTACCTTCATGGATGTTTATACGGTAACGAATAATGGCGGAAAGTCTGTCCGGGCAAGACCCATGCTGACAGAAAGATTTACAGGCACCTGGACCGCATCATACAGCTTTCCCCGCGCAGGATTGTCTGTAGACTATACAGGTAACCTGTACGGGCCGATGAAACTTCCTTTGCAGAACAGTCTGGACCCCCGTCCGGCTAATTCACCGGTATGGAGCCTGCAGAATATACAGCTTACCAAAAAGTTTCCCCATGGCTGGGAAGTGTACGGCGGGGTGAAGAACCTGCTGAACTTCAGGCCCAGCAGGGATGCTATCGCCCGGCCTTTCGATCCATTTGACAAACACGTAGTGTACGATCCGCAGGGAAAAGTGCTGCCTACAGCAGACAATCCCTACGCGCTTACTTTTGACACCAACTACGTATACGCGTCTAACCAGGGCATACGCGGTTTCCTGGGAGTACGCTGGACAGTGACTGACTAAAAAGCAAACGCTCCGGGGATCTGCATCCCTGGAGCGTTCTGTATCTTTAAATATCTCTTTACATTTTAAGCCCCAGCTTAACCCCCAGCTGTATACTGGGCAGTATACTCACCAGGCGGCTGTTATCGCTTTGCACCATACCGTTATTATCAAAGAAATTATTATAGTGATATACCTTGCTGCGGATACCCAGTCCTATATATGGGTCAAATATGATCTTGCCTTTGGTGAACTGGCGGCCCAGCAACACCTGTAAACCATATACATTCTTGCTGGCAGACTCGGTATATTTACCGCCATTGATCTCCACATCCGAATTGGGGTAGAATACTTTCTTATAGAACAGGATCGGTTCAAAATAAGTACCTCCTGCCCGTGACGCGCCTTCATAAATGGAAAAAAGATACCAGCGCAGGCCTGCCCTGAACCCAAGCCCTCTTCCTTCCACAAATTGTTCTGTAGTGATGTTCGGTTTCTTTTGTCCGAAGTCTATTTTTTTAGCCAGGTAATAGTCCGGGTAATCGGTGTAAATTCCTATAATGCCCAGTTCCAGGCTTAGTTTTTCAGTAAGCTCCTGTTCAATGTAAACATCCAGTTCGTTGATCAGGGTGGTGGGGTTCACCTTGATGTAGGTGCTATTGCTGAAAGTAGTAGCGGGTTTGCTTTGCGCCCCTGCATGCAGACAAAAACCACATGCGGACAATAATGCAAGTATAGTTCTCTTCATAGCAAACATTAGGACAAAATTTGACAGCTGAAAGCAAGCAGCCGGCAGCGGATTTTAAGACAATAATCGTTCCACAATCACCGGGTACCAGGTATGTTCCAGCACCTGTATCTTTGCTGCAAGCGAGGCTGGCGTATCTTCCGGTAATACTACGCAGCGTTCCTGCAATATGGTGGCGCCGTCGTCATATTTTTCATTGACATAGTGGATGGTGATACCGCTTTCCGCATCTTTCGCACTGATCACCGCTTCGTGTACAAAATGCCCGTACATACCTTTGCCCCCGTATTTGGGTAACAAGGCGGGGTGAATGTTGATGATACGGTTGGGAAATGACTGCACCAGGTTAGCCGGTACCTTCCATAAGAACCCAGCCAGTACAACCAGGTCTATCTGCCGCTGTTGCAGCTCCTGTATATAGCAGTCCGAACGGAAGAACAGTTCCTTGTCTATCAGGATGGCCTCAATACCCTCTTTTTCTGCTATCTGTAATACGCCGGCCCCGGGTTTGTTACAAACTATTAGTGTTACCCTGGCGATGGTGGACTGTTTAAAGTGGTCGATGATCTTCTGTGCGTTACTACCGGCGCCTGAGGCAAAGATGGCGATATTTTTCAAGGCTCAATGTTATTTTTTCCAGCGCAAAGGTAGCGGGAAAACCCGGAAAATCCGGCTAACATTCCTATCAGATCCCTATCGAACTCCCATATGTTCCGTAGATGTTCCGTATATGTCCCGTAGTTGACCCCTAGATGTTCCGTCTCTTATAAGATACAGGACATCTGGGGGTCAACTACCTGTCATTAATGGATTATATAGGGCTCTCTATAGAGTTCCCATGCAATAAAAGCCGAAAGCCGCATCCAAAAGGTGCGGCTTTCAGTCAAATTCGGTATTGATAAGAAGAGGGAAATGGCTGCTATTGCAGGTATTCCCCGCAGCCCCGGTAGTTTTTATCTTTTACCTGTACCTCCACGGTATAGGGGCGCATATACCCGCTCATGTCGTCTGTGCAGGCCCGGCGCCGGATGGTGATGACGATTTCGGCCTTTTCATGCTTGGGTGTGTATACCCGCAGGGTGTCCGTATCGGGTTGAGGCCGGGGGGTAGGTACCCGGAGGGAGTCCCCGTTCATATCCTGGAAGAAGATGGTCTTGTTCCGGTCCAGCTCGATGGTCCAGCCGGGCTCATTGCCCCCGGCCCAGAAATCGGTACCCGCCGCCGCCTTCTCCTTCAGCTGGCTATAGTTGCCTCCGCCGCCAACCGGCCTTAATATATAATTATCCGCCAGGGCCCCGGTAACACGATGGCCCTCCCGGTCCAGATGGTATAGCTTGCCGTCCTCAAAAAGGAATTGTTGCGGTTGCTGGCCTGCTAACTCAATAATGGTATCGTTTTCCATTTTCCACATGCCGGTATCGATGATGGCCTGGCCTTCGTTCCGGTCCCGGTACACCATCAGCTCCTGGTAGCGCTGGTCCTCATGGAGGCTTAACTGGTAATCGATGCCCGGACAGTCTGCACAGGGTAAAGTGCCTTGGTAGGCGCCTGCGGCCTTGCTGGCGGGGCTGGAAATGCCTTCGCCGGGGTTAGCGGCAGGGGAGGACTGGGTACTGTCTGTGTTGGTTTGCTGTCCGCCGCCTCCTTTACAGGCGGTCATTGCTCCGAGGATTGCTGCAAAAAGAAAGCTCCGGTACTTCATGGGGAATGGTTTTTAGTAAGCGAGCCAGTTAAAATTACATCAAATCAAGCCAAAAAAAGCGCATCAAAACATCATATATATATTATATCGTCCTGGTCATATATAAGTTTTTTCGTTACATGATATTTATCATAAAATAATCCCTTCGAAGTGTTTATGTATAGATAAAAGACTCAACAATGCAACTAATAAATTTTTTAATTGTTGATAAATTGTCAACATTGTGTCTTATTTTTGCTGGCACTTTTAAAGAAACTAAGGTCAAATCTAAACTAATAGGCTGTGTATCGTCGTGTTTCCATTCGTTTGCGCAAGCAATTTGTGAGTGTTCTTATCCTGTGCGCCGGACTTGTTCTCTCGGTTTCTACAGCTAAGGCAGCTGATCCGAGCAAGGGTAAGACATTATTCCAACAGAACTGCGCATCCTGCCACAATGTGCATAAGAAAGTGACGGGTCCTGCTCTGAAAGACGTTGAGTCAAGATGGGCTGACAAGAAATTGTTACATCAATGGATCCATAACTCCGCTTCAGTTCTCGCTACCGGAGATGCTTATGCAAATAATCTGTATAAGGAGTATAACAACCAGGCCATGCCTGCTTTTGCTTCTTTCTCCGATGCAGACATCGATGATATCCTTGCTTTTATCTCCGCCGAAGGCGCTAAAGCTCAGGGTCCCAAAACAGCTCCTGGTCCTGAAGGCGCAGGCGCCGAAGAAGGCGGCGATAACAGCCTGCTGTTCGGCATCATCACACTGATCCTCGCTATCGTTGCACTGATCCTGATGCAGATCAACAGCAACCTGAATAAACTGGCTGCTGACAAAGACGGCGTAGCTACTCCCGAACCCGTACCTTTCTACAGAAATAAAGCATACATCGCCCTGGCTATCGTTGTGTTGTTCATGGTGGGCGGATACTTCACTATCAATGGTGCTATCGGTCTGGGTCGTCAGAAAGACTACATGCCTGAGCAGCCGATCCACTACTCACACAAAGTGCATGCCGGTATTAATCAGATCAACTGTCTTTACTGTCACGCCGGCGCTGAAAAGAGCAAGCACGCTATGATCCCTTCTGAAAATATTTGTATGAACTGTCACAAGTCCATTAACTCTTATAGTGGTCCTGAGCTGTTCACTGCAGAAGGTAAGAAGATCAACGGTACTGCGGAGATCGCGAAACTCTATGATTATGTTGGCTGGGATCCCCAGGCACAGAAATATACCAAACCCGGTAGACCTATAGAATGGTCTAAGATCCATAACCTGCCCGACCACGTATACTTCAACCACTCTCAACACGTGGTGGCCGGTAAACAACAATGTCAAACCTGTCATGGCGCTATCCAGGACATGGACGAAGTTCACCAATTCGCTGACCTGTCTATGGGCTGGTGTATCAACTGCCACCGTACTACCAAAGTGCAGTTTGCCGACAACAAATACTACAGCATTTTCGAGAAGTTCCACCAGGATGTTAAGGCTGGAAAGATCGATAGCGTGACTGTTGAAATGGTGGGCGGTACCGAATGTCAGAAATGTCACTATTAATATTATGACACAGGGAAGTGATATACATATCCCACTTCCTACCTCATGAAATCAAATTAGTAAATCACGTAACTCGTAATAAATAACATGGAGCAGAAAAAGTATTGGAAAGGCTTGGAGGAGTTGCACGATACCAAAGGGCACCAGGAAATCGTGAAAAATGAATTCCGGGAAGAACTGCCCTTTGAGGAAAGCGAAAGCCTGTTGAATGCTACAACACCCCGCAGGGACTTTCTGAAGTACCTGGGGTTCACTACCGCTGCAGCGACTATTGCCGCCAGCTGTGAAATACCGGTTAAAAAAGCCATCCCTTACGTAAATAAGCCGGAAGAGATCACCCCCGGCGTACCTAACTATTATGCATCTACCTATGCCGTAGATGGCGAGTTCGTGCCCGTAGTTGTAAAGACCCGCGAAGGCCGTCCTATCAAAATAGAAGGTAATACCCTCAGCTCTGTTACCGGTGGCGCTACCACCGCTAAAGTACAGGCTGCGGTACTAAGCCTGTACGATGTTGCCCGCCTGCGTTATCCTACTATCAATGGTACGGAAACTACCTGGGCAGAGCTGGACAAACAGGTGAAAGCTGCTTTAGGCTCCCTGGGCGGTCAGCCGGTTGTATTGCTGACTTCTACCATCCTCAGCCCTTCTACCAAGAAAGTGATCGGTGAGTTCCTGGCTAAATATCCCGGATCCCGCCATGTTACATATGATGCAGTATCCTACTCCGGTATGCTGCTGGCCAACGAAGCCGCTTACGGTAAAAGAGCGCTGCCCTCTTACCACTTCGAAAATGCTAAAACAATAGTAAGCCTTGGTGCAGACTTCCTCGGAACCTGGTTAAGCCCGGCTGAATTTTCAAAACAATACGGCGCTACCCGTAAGATCAATGCAGCGAAGCCGGAAATGAGCAAACATTTCCACTTCGAAAGCATGATGAGCCTTACCGGTGCTAACGCTGACGAAAGATTCACACACAAGCCTTCAGAAACCGGCGCCATTGCGCTCGCCCTGTATAACGCTGTTAACGGCGGTTCAGTAAGCGGTATCGCAGACAAACGCCTGGCGGACGGTATCACCAAAGCTGCCCATGCACTGAAAGCTACCCAGGGTAAATCACTGGTGGTATCCGGCTCTAACGATGTGAATGTACAGCTGATCGTAAACGCCATCAACAACCTGGTGGGCGCCAACGGCACTACCATCGATTGGGCAACTACTTCCAACTACCGTCAGGGTATCGATAGCGATATGGCACAGCTGGTGAATGACCTGAATGCAGGCAGCATCGGCGCACTGCTCATACACGGTGCGAACCCTGTATATGATTATTTCGACGCCAAGAAGTTTGCTGACGGTCTGAAGAAAGCTAAACTCACCGTTTCTTTCAACGATCGTAAAGACGAAACTACTGAGCTGGTTAAATACGCTGCACCTGACCACCACTTCCTGGAAAGCTGGGGCGATGCAGAAGGTAAAACCGGCTACTTCAGCTTTACACAGCCTACTATCGCGCCCCTGTTCAAAACACGCGCGTTTGAAGATAGCCTGCTCTCCTGGAGCGGCAACACTACCAACTGGGTAGATTACCTGAAGAACGAATGGATCGCCAAACTCGGCGGACAGGAAGCATGGGACAAAACACTGCAGGACGGTGTGGTTGAACCGGCTACTGCTCCGGCCCTTGCTGGCGCTACCTTTGCCGGCGACGTAGCCGCTGCTTTTGCCAAGATCAGCAGCGCTAAGAAAGGCGGTAAGTTTGAACTGGTGCTGTATGAAAAAGTAGCGATCGGCAACGGTAAGCTGGCTAACAACCCCTGGTTACAGGAAATGCCTGATCCGATCACCCGCTCTACCTGGGACAACTATGCCTGCGTATCCAACACACTGGCAAAGACCTTCAACGAAGAGCTGGGCGACGACTACGAGATCAACGCTGACAAGAAAGTACTGAAAATAAAGGCTAACGGTAAAGAGATAGAATTGCCGCTGCTGATCGTGCCTGGTATCCATCCCGAAGTGATCGCTATCGCCGTAGGTTACGGCCGTAGCCTGAACTCAGGAAGGGCTGCCGGTAACATCGGTAAGAACGCTTATCCTTTTGCCAGCTACAACGGTCAGACCTTCGATTACTTTGCTGCTGACGCTTCTGTAGAAGCTACCGGCACAACGTACCAGATCGGTCTTACCCAGACACACAACAGCTACGAAGGCCGTCCGATCATCAAAGAAACCACCCTGGAAGAGTTCATCAAGAACCCGAAAGAGGTGAACGAAGATCGCGCAGAGCTGAGCAAATACGGTGAAGATTTCCGTGCAGACGGAACCTTGTATCCCAACTATCCTTACCCCGGCATCAAATGGGGTATGTCTATAGACCTGAACACCTGCTTTGGTTGCGGCGCCTGCGTTGTAGCCTGTACCGCAGAGAACAACGTTCCTGTTGTAGGTAAAGAGCAGGTGATCAAGGCGCACGAAATGCACTGGCTGCGTATCGACCGCTACTTCAGCGGCGATGAGAACAACCCGGAAGTGGTGTTCCAGCCGATGCTGTGCCAGCACTGTGATAATGCTCCGTGTGAGAACGTTTGTCCGGTGGCTGCTACCAACCACAGCTCTGAAGGTATCAACCAGATGGCATATAACCGTTGTATCGGTACCCGTTACTGCGCTAACAACTGTCCGTATAAAGTACGTCGCTTTAACTGGAGAGATTTCAATGGTGCAGACAGCTTCGAAAACAACCTGTACGACGTGGCTGATATGAACGATAACCTGACCCGCATGGTGCTGAACCCTGACGTAGTGGTTCGTAGCCGCGGTGTGATGGAAAAATGTTCTTTCTGCGTACAACGCCTGCAGGACGCTAAACTGACTGCCAAGAAAGAAGGCCGCCCCGTTAAGGATGGTGAAGCCAAGACTGCTTGTCAGCAGGCATGCGCAGCAGACGCTATCGTATTCGGTAACGTGAATGACAAGGAAAGCCGCATCCACCAGGTGCGTACCCAGGAACAACAGGACAGGCTGTTCTATGTGCTCGAAGAGACACATACACTGCCTTCCATCAACTACCTGGCTAAGATCCGTAACAAGGACGCTGCTCCCAAGGCTGAAGCCGGTCATCACGAAGAAGCGCATCACGGATAATAACGAAAGGACACTAGAGATCAGATCATAACAAAGATAAGGGCTGCTAGTCAGCAACTAACAGCTAAAAGCTTTAAGAACTATGCATTTAAAGTACGAATCCACACTGAGAGAACCTTTAGTTGATGGGGTAAAGGATTATCACAAGGTAACCGCAGATATTATCGGCCCCATCGAAGGCAAGCCCGGAAAATTGTGGTATGTGGGCTTCTTCATATCGCTGTCACTTTTAGCGTTTGGTGCGTTTTCTGTGACCTGGGAGGTGTATTACGGTACCGGGGTGTGGAATCTGAACAAAACTGTAGGTTGGGGTTGGGACATCACCAACTTCGTATGGTGGGTAGGTATCGGTCACGCCGGTACGCTGATCTCGGCCATCTTGCTGCTGTTCCGTCAGGGATGGCGTACAGGGGTGAACCGTGCAGCAGAAGCGATGACGATCTTCGCGGTAATGTGCGCCGGCCAGTTCCCTATCTTCCACATGGGTCGTGTTTGGATGGCCTTCTTCGTATTGCCTTATCCCAACACCCGCGGCCCGCTGTGGGTTAACTTTAACTCTCCGCTGTTGTGGGACGTGTTTGCGATCTCTACATACTTCACCGTATCGCTGTTGTTCTGGTACTCAGGTCTGATCCCTGACTTTGCCACCGTGCGCGACAGGGCTAAGACCAAGCTGCGTAAACTGCTGTATGGTGTTGCCTCTTTCGGCTGGACTGGTTCCACCAAACACTGGCAGCGTCATGAAGCATTATCACTGGTGCTCGCCGGTCTGTCTACTCCGCTGGTACTTTCCGTGCACACGATCGTATCTTTTGACTTTGCCACTTCTGTGATCCCCGGCTGGCACACTACCATCTTCCCTCCCTACTTCGTGGCGGGTGCGATCTTCTCCGGATTTGCAATGGTGCAAACGCTGCTGATCATCACACGTAAAATATTACACCTGGAAGATTACATCACCATTGGTCACATGGAAGCCATGAACAAGGTGATCGTACTGACAGGTTCTATTGTAGGTTGCGCTTACCTTACTGAGCTGTTCATGGCATGGTACGGCGGTGTACAGTACGAATTCGATACCTTCTACAAATACCGCGCTGCCGGTCCGCTGGGTTGGTCTTACTGGATCATGATGACCTGTAACGTGATCACTCCCCAGGTGTTCTGGTTCCGCAAGATGAGAAGGAACGTAATGGTAACATTCATTATGTCCATCATCGTGAATATCGGTATGTGGTTTGAGCGTTTCGTGATCATCTGTACTTCACTGTACCGCGATTACCTGCCCTCCAGCTGGACTTACTATCGTCCGGCCTGGCCTGAAGTTGGTTTCTACATGGGTACCTTCGGTCTGTTCTTTACCTGCTACTTCCTGTTCGCCAAATACTTCCCGGTGATCGCTGTAGCGGAGATCAAGCACGTACTGAAGACATCCGGCGAAAGCTTTAAGGATAACATGCAGAAGTACGAAACTGAGGAAGCAGACAAATTTGCGCACGACGTAGCACATGCGCACTAATCAAGGAATCAATAGCAACTATTAATCAGATTTTGAATTTTTCGACATATGGCTGCAAAAAATTTTGTTGTAGGTGTTTTTGATGATGAGGCGGTGTTATTCCCGGCTGTAAAGAAAGTACGTGCCGCAGGATACAAGATCCATGATGTATACACTCCCTTTCCGGTGCATGGCCTCGATCATGCCATGGGCCTGAGAGAGACCAGCCTGCATACAGCCGGTTTCATTTACGGTATCACCGGTACTACTACGGCTTTATCTTTCATGAGCTGGGTATTTACCTCTGACTGGCCGTTGAACATTGGCGGTAAGCCGCATTTCCCGCTGCCGGCCTTCATACCTATTACTTTTGAATTAACGGTACTCTTCTCTGCGGTAGGTATGGTGCTTACTTTCTGTTATCTCTGCCAGATAGCGCCTTTTGTGAAGAAGCATATCTTCCATCCGCGCCAGACAGATGACAAGTTTGTAATGGCTGTGGAGATCACAGGTAAGAGCTCTGCTGCTGATGTGAAGAATTTCCTGGCCAGCGTTGGCGCCCAGGAGATCAACGAGCAGACAGCTGAAACAGGATGGTGGATCGGCCGTTTCGACCGCGAAGACCGCCTGTACAGCCAGCAACCGGCTCCGTTAAATGTATAATTGAAAAAACGAAGAATATACGGATGGGGTAGCAATATCCTACTTGTAAATAATAAAGACGATTGAGTTTCAAATGAAAAGGACTTCCAACATATTAGTAGTAGCTGCTTTGGCAGGCGGAGCTTTACTGGCGGCCTGTAATACAGGCGAGAACCACAGAAAGCCCGGCAGGATCTATATGCCGGATATGTACGAATCCCGTGCATACGAGTTCTACAACCCGCGCCTGGCCAGCCTGAAGCCTGTGGAAGGAACAGTTAAGAGAGGAGAATTACTGCCTTACCACGTTAAGGAGGGAGATACTGCTCTGGCTAATACTATTAAGAACCCGCTCACTATTACAGAAGCCGATGTGGCAGAAGGAAAACGTTTGTACAACATCTACTGCGGCATCTGCCATGGTACTGCACTGGATGGTAACGGTCCCCTGTATAAAGGCGGTGAAGGTCCTTATCCTGCTGCGCCAGCTAACCTGGCTGCGGGTGGTCCCAAATCTCACTACACCCAGGGACGCCTGTTCTACGTAATGACTTATGGCTGGAACGCCATGGGCAGCTACGCCAGCCAGCTGGACAGAACACAACGTTGGAAAATAGCAGCCTATATCAAGAGCGTACAAGGTGGAGAGGTATTTGGTGCTCCTGATGCAGCACCGGCTACTCCTGCTGCAGGACCCGCTGCTTCCGGTGGAGATACCGCCTCAGCTAAATAATTTGGAATAGTATTTAGGTCAAAATAAATACAGTAAGTAACTAGCAAGAAAATTTCGACAAATTAGTAACAAATGAAGGACCAATTTGTAGTACCAGCAAAATTGAGAACGGCCAGTTTCGTGTTAATGGGCATTGGCGTACTCACATTATTGATCGGATTAGTGGCGCTTCACGGCGAGCACGGGTCTACCCGTTTTTGGGCTGGCATTTTGCAGAACAGTACTTTCTTTCTGCTGGTAACATTGGCCAGTACTTTCTTTATAGGAGCTACTACACTGGCGCACGGTGGCTGGCAGATCGCCTTCCGTCGTGTACCGGAAGCTATATCAATGGCGGTGCCTGTACTGGGTGGCCTGCTGTTTATCGTGCTGATGATCATTGTTTTTGGTGGTAAAGATCACATCTACCACTGGGTAAATGCCGAGCATGTAAAGCACGACCGCATATTGAGCTGGAAATCAGCTTTCCTGAGCAAGGGTTTCTTTACTACTGCTACCATCATCACGATCGGCCTCTGGGCTTTCTTCACTGTAAAGCTGCGTAATATGTCGCTGCAGGAAGATACCTGGGACCTGTCTGCCGAAAGCGGCCGCCGCATTCTGTGGAGGAACACGGTATGGTGTGGTGGTTTCACAGTGATCTTCGCCCTGAGCGTTGGTTCTACCACTCCCTGGCTGTGGCTGATGAGCATTGACGCACACTGGTTCTCTACCATGTACAGCTGGTATACTTTTGCCAGCACCTGGGTATCCGGTCTGTCACTCATCGCACTGTTCGTGATCTATCTGAAAAAGAAGGGTTACCTCTCTTTTGTGAACGAAGAGCATATACATGATCTGGGTAAATTTATGTTCGCTTTCAGTATCTTCTGGGCTTACCTGTGGTTCTCTCAGTACATGCTGATCTGGTATGCGAACATGCCTGAAGAGACCGAATACTTCCAACCCCGCGTATGGGGCGAATGGCGTCCGATCTTCTTCGTGAACCTGATCATCAACTTCATCCTGCCTTTGCTGCTGTTGATGAAACGTGATACCAAACGTAACTATACATCCGTAACTTATATAGCGATATTGATCATCTTCGGTCACTGGCTGGATTTCTTCCAGATGGTGATGCCGGGCACTGTGAAAGAGCTGAACTTCCCCTGGTATGAACTGGGCCTGGGTCTCGGTTTCGTAGGCGTGATCATTTTCGTGGTGCTCAATCAGCTGGCGAAAGCGCCGCTGGTTCCGAAGAACCACCCTTATCTGAAGGAAAGTATCGTACACCACACCTGATGAGGGGCTAAAGTGGAACTAGAAACAACGAAAAGCATTAGATAACTTAATTATTTCAAATAGCAATGTCAGGTTTTTTAGCAGTCTTAGTTGTTGTGCTCATATTCATAGTCATCTTCCAGATTGCGAAGGCGAGCGAATATGTGTCCATATTGAAGGGAGAAAAGAAGGCCCGCCAGCAGAACAACCGTATTAACGGATTTTTGCTGATCGCTTTCCTGGTGCTGGGACTCATAGGCGTATATTACTGTAATGAGCTGTTGAAAGGTAAGATATTGGGAGAAGCCGCCTCTGAGCAGGGAGATTCCATTGACAACATGATCATGTGGACGCTCTACATCACCGGTATCGTGTTTGTGGTTACCCAGATCCTCCTGTTCTGGTTCGCCTTTAAATACCAGGAAAGAGAAGGCCAGAAAGCCTACTACTTCCCGCATAACAACAAGCTGGAAGTGATCTGGACAGTAATCCCTGCCATTGCGCTGACCGTGCTGGTGGCCATCGGCCTCCGCCACTGGTTCCGTATCACCTCAGAAGCTCCCAAGGATGCGATGGTGGTTGAGATCACCGGCAAACAGTTTAACTGGCTGATCCGCTACCCCGGTAAAGACGGCCAGCTGGGCAGCAAATTCTTCAAGAACATCAACGATGCTACCAACCCTGTAGGTCAGGATTGGGATGACAACCTGAATAAAGATGATTTCATGGCTACCGAAATGCACCTGGTAGTGGGTAAACCGGTGAAACTGATCATTGGTTCCCGCGACGTGGTACATGACGTTGGTCTGGCTCACTTCCGTATGAAAATGGACGCCGTGCCCGGTATCCCTACTACTATGTGGATCACGCCTAAATTTACTACTGAGCAGATGAAGGAAAAGACTGGTAACCCGGACTTTATCTATGAGATTTCCTGCGATCAGATGTGCGGCTCCGGTCACTACTCCATGAAAGCGAATATCGTGGTAGAAACCCAGAAGGAATTCGACGCCTGGGTAGCCAAGCAGAAATCACAGTATGAACTGGCTCACGCTTCCGCAACTCCGGCTCCCGCTCCGCAGCAGGAACCCGCCAAGGATACCACTCAGAAAGCCGTGGCTGCTATTGTTCACTAAGACGTAAATTTGTAGGCAAAAACACTTAAAAGAAAATAGGCCGTCAACTCTTCACCCAGGTAGCGGCTTTATAATAAACAGAACCGATTATGAGTAACGAAGCAACCTTGCACAGTCATCAACATGAGGTAACGCATGGCACAGTGGCACATGACGACCATGGCAACGGGCATCACGAACATCATGAAGACAGCTTCATCTCGAAGTATGTTTTCAGTATGGATCATAAAATGATCGCTAAGCAATTCCTGATCACAGGTATCATCTGGGCAATCATAGGCGCTGCTTTCTCTGTAATATTCCGTTTGCAGCTGGCTTTTCCGGATACATCTTTCCCCATCCTGGAAACGCTGCTGGGCCATTGGGCTAAAGGCGGCCGTATTACGCCGGAGGCTTATTATGCACTGGTAACCATGCACGGAACCATCCTGGTGTTCTTTGTATTGACTGCTGGTCTGAGCGGTACCTTCTCCAACCTGCTGATTCCTTTACAGGTAGGTGCGCGTGACATGGCTTCTCCTTTCATGAACATGCTGAGCTACTGGTTCTTCTTCCTGGCCAGCCTGGTGATGATTGCTTCCCTGTTTGTGCAGACTGGCCCTGCTTCCGGTGGCTGGACCTCTTATCCTCCGCTGAGCGCTTTGGGTGATGCTTCTATCGGTTCAAAGATCGGTATGGACCTTTGGTTAACCAGCATGGCGCTGTTCGTTGTTTCGCAGCTGCTGGGCGGTCTGAACTATATCTCTACGATCCTGAACATGCGTACCAAGGGTATGAGCATGACCAAGATACCTTTGACCATCTGGTCTTTCTTCTTCACTGCCGTACTGGGTGTATTATCCTTCCCCGTATTGCTGTCCGGCTTCATCCTGCTGCTGATGGACCGTCACGCAGGCACCAGCTTCTACCTGAGCGAGCTGTTCGTAGCCGGTAAAGCCCTGTCAAACGAAGGCGGTAGCGCCATCCTGTACCAGCACTTGTTCTGGTTCCTGGGTCACCCGGAAGTGTACATCATCATCCTCCCTGCGATGGGTATGGTATCTGAGGTATTGGCGGTAAGCTCCCGCAAACCGATCTTCGGTTACCTTGCGATGGTTGGCTCTCTGTTCGCCATTGCTATCCTGGCCTTCCTGGTATGGGCGCACCACATGTTCGTTACCGGTCTGAACCCCTTCCTGGGCGCGTTCTTTGTACTGTTAACGCTGTTGATCGCCGTGCCATCCGCCATTAAGGTGTTTAACTGGCTGACTACGATCTGGAAAGGTAATATCCGTTTTACGCCGGCTTCCCTGTTCGCTATCGGTTTCGTGAGCACCTTTATCTCTGGTGGTCTGACCGGTATCTGGCTGGGTAACTCTTCTATCGACATTCACCTGCACGATACTTATTTTGTGATCGCGCACTTCCATATAGTAATGGGTGTATCTGCATTCTTCGGTATGTTTGCCGGTATCTATCACTGGTTCCCGAAATTGTACAGCCGTTATATGAACAGCACCCTGGGTTTCATCCACTTCTGGATCACCCTGGTGGGCGCTTATTGCATCTTCTGGCCTATGCACTATGAAGGTATGGCCGGTATGCCCAGAAGGTATTTCGACTACTCCAACTGGGAATCTTTCAAACAGTTTGTAGAGCTGAACAAGTTCATCAGTATTGTGGTGTTGATCGTATTTGCTACGCAGCTGCTGTTCGTGTTCAACTTCTTCTATAGCATCTTCAAAGGCAGGAAGCTTACTACTACCAACCCTTGGGATGCCACTACGCTGGAATGGACCACCCCGATTCATCCGGGACATGGTAACTGGCCTGGTGAAATTCCGGAAGTACACCGCTGGGCTTATGATTACAGCAAAGACGGAAAAGATTTTATTCCGCAGACGGTGCCTGTTTCTCCGGACGAATCGAAACATTAATAAACTTAGTTGTTAGTTAGATAATAGTGTTGCAAGAAAACTCCATAAAGTTGTCATTATCGTACGCAGTAGCCAGTAAAGCGAGGGATTACTTCCAGCTCATGAAGTTCAACCTTACTTTCATGGTAGTATTCTCGAGTGTTTGGGGTTATCTGCTGGTGCCTGAAGTGGGGTTTAGTTTGGTAAAAGTTCTTTTTCTATTTGCAGGTGGGCTGCTGGTATCCGGTTCGGCTAATACCATTAACCAGATACTGGAGAAAAATACAGACAAGCTGATGGCCCGCACCGCTAACCGTCCATTGCCGACCGGCCGTCTTTCTGAAACAGAAGCGGCGATAGTGGCAGTGATCACGGGGGCCGGTGGGATAGCCATTATGGCCCTGGCCTTTAACTGGCTGAGCGCTGTATTGAGCCTGATCTCGCTGATACTGTATGGGTTTGTATACACGCCCTGGAAAAAATGGAACTCGCTGGCGGTGCTGGTAGGAGCCATTCCGGGAGCTTTACCCCCATTGATCGGCTGGGCTGCAGGCGCTGATCAGCTGAGCGAGGGCGGGTGGGCTTTATTTGCCATCCAGTTCCTGTGGCAGTTCCCGCATTTCTGGGCAATAGCCTGGATAGCGCACCAGGACTATACAAAGGCCGGTTTCAAGCTGTTGCCAGCCGCCGGTGGTCCCAATAAGATGACCGCCCTGCAGGCAGCCACTTATGCGCTGCTGCTGATACCGGCGGGCATTGCGCCTTACCTGCTGCGATTAACGGGTAGTGTATCTGCCGTTATCTGTATCCTGGCTGGTGTATTCTACCTGTACCGTGCTATTACGCTGTACAGGAAATTAGATGTGCCTGCTGCCAGGAAGCTGATGTTCGGTTCTTATATTTATTTGACAGTAGTGCAGCTGGCTTTGCTGGCTGACAAAGTATAAAAATCAGAGGAGTGATGCAGGCAATGAGCGTACAACGTAAGAAAATACATCCGCACAAATATTCCCTATGGATTGCTATGGGTAGCATTACCATGATGTTCATCGGGTTTACCAGTGCCTACGTTGTAAAGCGTGCGCAAGCCAATTGGCTGGCGTTTGAGCTGCCCCACATCTTCTGGATATCCACCGCGGTGATCCTCATCAGCAGTGGCACCATCCAGTTGGCGGTGAAGCAGTTCAAAGAGCGGAACATGAAGCGGTATAAGCAGCTCATCACCCTTACTGCGGTATTGGGTGTAATATTTGCGGCATGCCAATGCGTTGGTTTCGCTCAGATGAGCGACCGGGGTTTACCGCTGAGCGGGCCGGTATCTGCCTCTTTCATTTATGTGATCGTAGGTATGCACATGTTGCACGTGCTGGGTGGTGTAGTAGCCTTGCTGATCATGTTTGGCAGGGCATTCAGAACAAGGGTGCGCGTTTACAGCGCGGTGCCCATTGAGGTGGCCTCGCTCTACTGGCATTTTGTAGACGCGCTTTGGATCTACCTCCTGATATTTCTGAGTATCGCTAGATAAACTTTATAAATTTTCAATTACAAGTAAAAAATGGATACAGCAGTTACAGCGAAGAAAAAATGGTGGAGTGGAGGGTATTCTCCCTTTAATGTGAGCTACGGAAAGTTGATGATGTGGTACTTCCTGATGTCAGATGCATTTACCTTTGGCGCATTGCTGATATCTTACGGTACTATTCGTTTCATGAGCACCTCCTGGCCTGATGCCAATGAAGTGTTCCATGCATTTCCGTTCATGGGCCACATGAACCTGCCGCTGGTATTTGTGAGCTTGATGACCTTCATCCTTATCATGAGCTCTGTAACCATGGTATTGGCCGTACACGCCGGTCATATGAGAGATCAGAAGGGTGTGGTTAAATGGCTCTTCTGGACCATCATAGGCGGCGCTGCTTTCCTGGCCTGCCAGGCGTGGGAATGGACGCACCTGTATCATGCAGGCGCATGGTGGGGCCGTAATCCTTTCGTGAATGTTGACGGTACCGTTGCCTCTACCAACTTTACCAACTTCTTTTTTACCATCACCGGTTTCCACGGTCTGCACGTAACCTCTGGTGTGGTGCTGAACATCGTGATCCTGGCCAACGTGCTGAAAGGTACCTATGAGCAGAGAGGTCACTATGAAATGGTAGAGAAAGTAGGCCTGTACTGGCACTTTGTAGATCTGGTTTGGGTATTTGTGTTCACCTGCTTCTACCTGCTGTAAACCAGGCGGAAAGGACTTAATTGTAATTTTGGAATTTTAAAAAAATCATTCGTAATGGAACATACACATACCGCTGCAGCAGAACATGAGCAACACGGGCATAGTGATGCTGCTGTGAAGACCATCTGGAAAACGTTTTGGATCTTATTAGGCATTACCGTAGTTGAGATCGGCCTGGCTTTCCTGCACCTGGAAACTGGTTTTCCAAGCAGGCTGGTGCTGAATGCAGTTTTCCTGGGACTTACTATTGTTAAGGCTTTCTTCATCGTAGCGGAGTTTATGCACTTACGTCACGAGATCAAGAACCTGATATTGACGATCCTGATCCCCCTGATGCTGTTCGTATGGTTTATCATTGCGTTCCTGGCAGATGGCGATTCATGGAAGAACATGCGTAAGGACCTGGCGCCCGGTACGCCTAAGCAGCCTGCTGCTGTAGAAGCGCCGCATGCGCATCACTAATGATTGGAATTAATTACAGATATTAAAAACGACAGGCTATTTCTCGCAGGGCAGTCATAGGGTTAATGTTGGCGGTGTTGGTTCCGTTGCTTGGGTACCTGATCGTAGATCATTATAGTAAAGACGTGGTACCTATACCACGTTTTTACGTTCCGGAAAGGGTGGATACCGTGGTAAAGAATCGGAAAACCAGCTATGACACGGTATTCCATACCATCCGCGATTTTAAGCTCACCAACCAGTCAGGTCAGCAGGTCAGCCTGAAAGATCTTAAAGGGAAGGTGCTGCTGATAGATTTCTTCTTCACTTCCTGTACCAGTATTTGTCCTACGCTCACCAGTAACCTGAAAAAGATCCAGGATGCTTACGTAAAGAATGACACTTTACTGCAAATACTCTCCTTCAGCGTTGACCCGGTACGCGACTCTTCAGAAAAGTTGAGACAGTATGCCATTAAGCACAACATTAACACTGATACCTGGTGGCTGCTGACGGGCGACAAAAAGGAGATCTATGATATTGCGCGCAATGATTTCTTCGTGTCAGTGACACAGGGCGATGGTGGTCCGGATGATTTCATCCATACCGAAAAGCTGGTGCTCATTGATAAGAACGGCCATATCCGCGGTTACTATAACGGCCTTGATAATGACGCCATCCGTCAGTGCGCCAATGATATTGCTGTCCTGCACCTGGAAAAAGACAGGAACAGGCCTCCCTTCTGGAAGCGCTTGTTCTCCAGTAACCAATAATTCACCTCTCAAGGGGATACCATGAGTATTAAGAACAAAAACCTTAACCTGCCTATCACCATCGTATCGATCCTGATACCGGTAGTAGTAGCGATCTTATTTTATTTACCGCGCCCGGAAATGCAGGCCGGTTTTGACATACGCATCCTCCCGCTTTTTCATGCCATCCTGAATTCGGCCACCGCCATCCTGCTGCTGGCCAGCCTTTATTTCATCAAGAACGGGCAGACAAAGGCGCATAAGGTAACTAACCTGATAGCGGTATCGCTGAGTGCGCTCTTCCTGGTATCATATGTTACCTATCACTTCTTTGCTGAGTCTACCCGTTTCGGCGATGTTAATCATGACGGGGTGCTGGATGCGGCCGAAAAGGCGATGGTAGGCGGCGCCAGGTATGTATATTACTTCATCTTGCTTACCCATATTGTACTGGCAGCCGTAATCGTGCCGCTGGTATTATTCACCCTGCTGCGCGGCCTGCAGGCAGATTATGTGCGGCATCGCAAGATAGCCCGCATTACCTGGCCTATCTGGTTCTATGTGGCTATTACCGGGGTGATCGTTTATGTGATGATATCTCCTTATTACTAATACTGCGTAACTTTACAGTATGAAAACGATAGGGCAAATAGTGTTGATGTTATTGTGCAGCGTTTCTGCGATGGCGCAATGTTCTCTCTGTACAAAAACCGCACAGCAGCTGGGCGAGGGCCCGGCAAAGGGGCTGAATAACGGGATCCTCTACCTGGCTATCACTCCCCTGGCGATCATCGGCATACTGGGCTACCGCTGGTGGCGCAGCAATCGTGCTGAAGGCAATGAATAGCTCCTGCCTGCCGCCGTTAATACTTCATTATTCCTGATTATTTTCTTCCTGTTCCGGTGGGAACTGGAATTCGGGGCAATCTACCCGGAGGTCTCCTGATTGCAATGGCGACTTTACTAGGTTGCAGTAATGTCCGCTTGTTTTATGCTCATAGAAGCGGCAATTAAGGCACATGGTCTGCGGGGTGATAATGTATTGCTGGTTTAGCTGATAGATGGTTTTAAGCAGGCTTTCGAGCAGATTATCCTGTTTATCAGCCGGGAGCTGAGATATGCTGTCGTACATGGGCTGTGCAAAGCGTTCTACTTTGGCCGCCAGTGTTTTGCCATCTTTTACCAGGTGGAGGGTATGGCTGCGGGAGTCATTTGCCATGGCCTTTCTGATCAGCAGTTTTTTACTTTCCAGGGATTTGACGGCATCGCTGATGGTGGCCTTGGTCATGTTGAAATAGGAGGCCAGGTAGGTAACGGTCCTCTTTTCTTCCGGGTAGTGTTGCAGGAAAATAAGTACTTGTATCTGGATGGGGCTCAGGCCGTATTGTTTGGCTTCGTTCCAGAGCAGCACGCGAAAAGCTTCTGATAGGCGCTCCAAAGCGGCTACCACTTTACTGGAAACATTACCGGCCTGTTGTGCGGGGTTGAAAATTGATGCTTTCCCCATGTTCCTGCTTTCCTGCTACTATTAGTAACCGGCTAATATACGAAAATTTGAAGCGGCAGGAAATACAATGTTAATGGCAGCCCTCAATTTCGTGGATATAATAGCCTTGCCGAACAATGGTCTGCTCCCAGATAGGCACTACTTCTTCGAGGTGGCAAAAGCGGCATTCCCTTGGGGTAATGTGGGAGCTGGCCTGGACTTTGGTACGGAGATAATCTTTGCCAAAGGTAAGTACGTTCTCGTAGTGGGTATCGGCGGCTACGATGATATCAAAATGCATATAGCCACCACTTTTCTTTTTTACATAGGTATCAAATACAGCGACTTCCATAGTTAGGTGTTTTAGCTAAGGTTCTCAGAGGTTTTCAATACCGTATGATCAAGATTTTAGCAGATCTGCTGGGTGGCAGGGTCGGGGTATGTCCACAGGATAACGCTCAGGCTAACAGCTTTGAACCACGCCTGGTGCATTTTTTCAACGTCTTCGGGCCGGTGTCCGTGTTTGCTCAGGAAGGGGCGGATAGCAGCGGTAACAGGGTATATGAAGGTAACCATGTAGCGGAGGAAAACAACGGGGACATCATCCAGACCGCTGTCTGATATAGGTTGTTCGCGGATACGCTGTGCGATGGCTTCTTCGTACCGGGACCATTGGTTGTTTCGCGGCTGGCAGAGTTGCCGTATCCAGTCGCCAAAGCGGGGACGCAGGGAATTCAGGTAATCTGCATCCGGCTGCCCGTCCCTGGTAAAATAATGCGCCAGGTAATCGTTGGCCACCATGTGGTCATACCAGATATCCAGTATTGCTTCTGCCTGATCGGAAAGTACCTCGCCAGCCATTTGCAGATATCGTTCATCTTCCCGGGTAAACAACAGCATTCTCTTCAGTAAAACAAGATCACGAAGGCTCAAAGTTGATGAGGTCATGCCGGCCGACGTACTTTCATAACGCTTGCCATTTATCATACATATATTTTTTAGAGGAGTAGCCACACAAATCCATACCTTACAAATATAATAAGGGTTCCTAACTAAAAAAATTTTTAACAAATCGTTCACTGGCTCTTTTGCACTATATATCAGAGTTTTAGCATGCAAAACTTGCTTAATAGCAAGGGATAATGACCATTACTATAAAATTTGTCCAATTTAGCAATTAATATTTGTTAACGAGTCGTTAACTCATTCTGTCGTAAATAAAATGACGAATGACATTGTAATACGGTCAATTGACTGTATTTAACAAAAATGTTATATATAATTGCTACCTGTCATCATTTTTATTTGAGTTTGTAAGCCGTTGTTTATAGTTTTGAGACCCGTTTAGATTTACCACGCTGATTACTCACGCATAGCGAATCAATATAAAGCGCATGAAGAATATTTTTTTCGGCCTCACCCGGGGGGGCATACCTGTATCTCCGTCAATGGACCCGGCCTTAACTGATGCACAGATTGAACAACCGAGTGGCATTAATACCCGCAGGGTGCTCTACCTTTCTTTTTTGACAGTTGTAAATGCCGTTATGATCAGCCTGATCGCAAAGGTGCTGCTGATGTTAATTAATCTTATTACCAATATTTCATTCTACGGAACTTTTTCGGTGCATGAAGCATCACCATTGCATAATCAGCTGGGCATCTGGGTGATAGCGGTGCCGGTGATCGGCGCTATTATTGTGGGATTCATGGCCAGGTACGGTTCTGCCGCCATCAGGGGGCATGGTATACCGGAAGCGATGGAACAGGTGCTCGTGAACAAGAGCCGTATTAAGCCACTGATCACTTTTCTGAAGCCGGTTTCTGCGGCCATCTCCATTGGTACCGGCGGCCCTTTCGGTGCTGAAGGCCCTATCATTGCCACGGGCGGGTCCTGGGGCTCCGTTATCGGGCAGGTGCTGAGCATCACTGCCTCAGAAAGAAAGATCTTACTCGCCGCAGGCGCCGCCGCCGGTATGTCATGCATATTCGGCACTCCCCTGGCTGCTGTGATCCTGGCCGTTGAATTGCTGTTGTTCGAGTTCTCGCCGCGGAGCATTATCCCGGTGATCCTCAGTTGTATTACCGGTGCAGCTTTTCATCACCTGTACTTCGGTGGCGCGCCCGTATTTACGATGCCTGATGTGGAGGCGCCCACTAATACGGCCCTGCTGGCCTATTCTATTATAGGGATAGTGATCGGTGTGCTGTCTGCCCTGATCACCAAGGCGGTATATCTGATAGAGGATGCGTTTGAAAAGCTGCCTATCCACTGGATGTGGTGGCCTGCTATCGGCGGCCTTGTAGTAGGTGTGGTAGGATATTTTGCACCTGAAACTTTGGGCGTAGGGTATGTTAATATAGATAACCTGCTGATGGGGAAAGTGACGCTGCAGACCTTATTTGTACTGGGCGTGCTTAAATTCATCTCCTGGTCTTTTTCACTGGGTAGCGGCACTTCCGGCGGTACGCTGGCGCCATTGCTGACCATTGGCGGTGCTTCCGGTTTGTTTGTGGCCTTCCTGTTCCAGGCGGCTTTCCCGCAGGTAGAGATCAACTTTTCCATAGCAGCGCTGATCGGTATGGCGGCCATGTTTGCCGGTGCTACCAGGGCCCTGCTCACCGCTATTATCTTTGCGCTGGAAACCACCCGTGATGCGGATGCCCTGCTGCCACTGGTAGGCGCCTGTGTAGCAGCCTACTTTATATCTTTCCTGCTCATGCGTAATACGATCATGACAGAGAAGATCGCCCGCAGGGGGATCCTTACACCGCATACTTATAAACCAGACCTGCTGGAAAGCGTATCCGTAAAAGCTGCTATGCTGCAGGAGCTGGTAATGATAAGCCAGGAAAACACGATCGCCGAATTGCGCGCCTGGTTATACGAAAACAAGCTGGGGAGCCATGACCTGGCCTATCCCGTGGTGGATGCACATCAGCAGCTTACCGGTATTGTGCAAACGGATGATGTGCTGCAGCCTGATGTACCGGAAGATGCAGCGGTCACTTATGTATCACATACAACGGTGGTAACCGTGCAGGAAGATACGTCCCTGCGTACAGCAGTAGACCTGATGGCGCGCCACAAGCAGGATATATTGCCTGTTATCGCTTCCTCGCAGAACAAACAATTACTGGGCCTGGTGAATTACCGTTCCGTTTTTGCGGCTTACCAGCAGGCAAAAGAAGCAGAGGAAACCAGCAGCCGTAACATTTCCATCAAGCGGCAGGTGATCAAATTACTGATCCGTAATGGTGTGTTGAAATAAGTCTTACGCTAAATAGTCGTTCACCAGCCTGTATAAATTAAAGGCGCCATGCTGCAGCTGTTCCTGCACTTTTTGTATCAGCGCTTTCTTATCGAGGTGTTGCATACGGCGGTGCTGGATCAGCTGCCATGCTTTTTCAGCCAGTAATACGGCATGCCGTTCGTGATGGCGGATCTGTTGCTGATGCTGATCAATGGCCCTGATCAGTGGTTCGATACCTTCATTGCGGGTGGCGATGGTCTTTAATACGGGGATCTGCCAATCTGCTTTGGCATGATGTCTTTCTGCAGACAGCAGGCGAAGATTCTTTACAAAAGCGTCTGCATTATCCCGGTCTGCCTTATTCACTACAAAGATGTCAGCTATCTCCATCAGTCCGGCTTTCATGGTTTGAATCTCATCGCCGGCTTCCGGCACCACTACTACGACGGTGGTATCTGCAATACCCGCTATTTCCACTTCGCTCTGGCCAACACCTACTGTTTCGATGAACAGGTAATCAAAGCCTGCTGCTTTGATCACATCGCTCACTTCTATGATCTTGGGGCTAAGTCCGCCCAATGCGCCACGGTTGGCCATAGACCGGATAAATACCCTTGGATCATTAAAGTGCTGGCTCATACGGATGCGATCGCCCAGCAATGCGCCGAAGTTAAAAGGAGAAGAAGGGTCTACTGCAATGATGGCGATACGTTTTTGCTGTTCCAGCAGGGTTTGTATCAGCAGGTTAACAAGGGTGCTTTTGCCTGCACCGGGAGGGCCGGTAATACCTACCACGCGGGTATTGCCACCGGCCGGAAGCTGCTCCAGCAGCTGTTCGTAGCCGGGAGCACTGTTCTCCACCAGGGAGATGCGGCGGGCCAGCGCTTTCAGGTCATCTGTATCTGCCAGCTTGTGCATTCAGGATTGTTTGCTGCAAAATAAAGACTTCCGGCATGCATTTAATACAGGCTGCGGTATATTTCCAGGTATTCTGCCGCCATGCGTTCCCAGCTGAACTGCATGGCATGGTTCATGATCGCGTGGGCCGGACGTTGATTTTCGTAGTGCCACATGCCGTTCTCAAACACTTTCTGCATGTGTGCCGGGTCAAAATCGCGAAAGTAATAGGCAAAGCAGTCGCCTACTTCAGGCAGGCTGGTCTTGTCTGACAGGAACACTGGTTTACCGAAATGCATGGCTTCTATAGCAGGAATACCAAAGCCTTCGGCAATGGAAGGGAATATAAATGCCAAACAGTTTTTCATGTACCAGTATTTATCCTCTTCGCTGATGGGACCTAAGAATTTCACTCTTCCTGCAGCCCCGTAACGTTTAGCCTCATCGAGCACGCGTTGCCTGTAGGCGTCATTGTAAACGGTGCCTGCAATGATCAGCTCTGCATCGCAATGTTTTAGCAGGCAGGGAATGGTATGGAAATTTTTCTTGGTGCTTACTACGCCCAGCGTGAACAGGAAAGGCTGCTGCGGCCTGTAGCGGGGATGATCAAAGCCGGGGAACTCGTGTACGGCGGCGCCGTTGTATACTACTTTGTGTGGTTTATTGCCAAGATCCAGGTGCTGCATTACATCTTCTCCCACAAATTTTGAAATGAAGGTGATATAGTCTGCGCGGTTCACATTGCGTTGTGCATGTGCGAGGTACGTTTTTCTTTTTGAACCGCTTTTAGCTTCGTGCATGAAGTTAAGGTCGTGGATGGTCAATACTCTTCTGGTGCCTGTTTTAGGGCTGCGGTAATCAGACAATTGATAGGTGGTATGCCAAACATCGTAGGCCTTCCTGTGAGGAAGGTAGAGCTTATGCAGTGCGTGCTGCCACAGGTAATCTGCGTCGTTCCCGAAATATTTCCCCAGCTTAGGAGGGAGGTAAAAGCTCAGCTGTTCATCCGGAGCGGCCTGATGTAACAGCGATCTGCCAAGTTCATTGCAATAGGTGAAAAGGCCGGTATTGGCGTTTTTCATTTTCTCGCAATCTATCAATAGTTGCTTCATCCACTTCCGCTTTATGGGACAGAACAAGTATGCATGTTATCCGCGTTTGGCAAACAGCATATAGCATCCGTTGTCAAGTTCGTAATTTTTCAACGTATAGCCCAGTAAGGCCAGGTATTCTTCCAGGCTGGACATATTGCGCTTTTCTTTGTCCAGGTTATGTACCTCAATGGCCATACGGTCAATCTTCTCCCATACCTGTGGTGGTGTCTCGTAAATGATAGGATACTCGCTGCCTTCACAATCCACTTTTACCAGGTCTACTTTTGTGAGCTGGTTGGAGGCAAGTATTTCTGCAAGGGAGATACAGGGCACTTCTGCTATGTATGTATTGTCCTTAGTGAAATCATCATAAACAGAGGCGGTAACGGCATTGCCTTCCGCGGTTTCCAGATGGAGTATAACAGTAGCGGCCGGAGCGCCGGTAACAGCCTTATGGTATATTGCCACCTTGTCTTTCAACTGCGGGTTCATATCAAGGTGTTGCTGAAACAGCCTGCAATTGGCGGGAACAGCTTCATAAGCATATACCTGCGCCTGCTCTTTTTTAGCCAGCAGGAACAGCGTGAAATAACCTGCATTGCCCCCTATATCTATCACTACAGGATGTTTGGGTAATGCCTCAGCCAGCTGATCCATGCTGTAAACATCGTTAATAAAGATCTCCTTGAATACCAGGTATAGCGACTTTGCGGGTGTGGTGAAAGATATGCCTCTATCTCTTGTGCGAAATAACAGCTTCCCGTATGGTACTTTGAACTTTCTGCTGAAATACAAGTGCCAGTTGGAGATATTGCGTACCAGATTGGCATATTTAGCTAAAGCGCTATTGACCATTGGCCTAATTTAACTGTTTTCTTTGAAAGATAACTTTACGTTTTTAGTAATTTTAGGGTTGACGCGAGAAAGAACAAAGACAGATATGACCAATTTTATTCCGATATTTCCCTTAGGCATAGTTGTTTACCCGCAGGAACAGCTGAACCTCCATATTTTTGAACCTCGTTATAAGCAGCTCATCAATGAATGTGTAGCAGACAGTAAGCCCTTTGGTATTCCTGCCGTTATTAACAAAAAAATAGTTGAATATGGAACCCTGGCAGAAGTGGTAAGGGTGGAAAAAGAGTATGAGAATGGCGAGATGGATATTGTGACCCGGGGTGTAAGTGTGTTCCGTGTACTGGAAGTGATCCGTTCTATTCCTGACAAGCTGTATGACGGCGCCATTGTAAATTACCCGGAGAACAATACAAAAACCAACGCCCGTCTGCGTCAGCAGGTATTGCATGCCATACGCGAACTGCATCATATTCTGCAGGTGAACAAAAGTTTCAGTAAAAAAGATGAAGAGCTCAGCGCCTATGATCTGGCCCATCATGCCGGGCTATCCCTGGAAGAAGAATATGAGCTGCTGCACCTGTTCCAGGAGATGCAGCGCCTGGAGTACCTGAAACGTCATCTCCTCAAAGTAATTCCCCTGATGGCGGAAATGGAAAAGCTGAAAGAAAGAGTGAAACTCAACGGACATTTCCGGAATTTATCGGCAGAAGGCCTGTAAAAACGGCTGAGCCGGCACTTTTTAACGCCCTTTTAACAGGCGGATATTTGGTTTTTTTTGCTTCCAACCCTAAAAATTAGATATTTGCAGACTTATTTGGCGGGTTAGTCGATTATTTTCGAGCTAATTCGCCTGTTAAACCAGTAAACTACTAATCAGATCAACTCAATGCATAGGACTACAGCTGGCATTTTTTGCTTACTGGCTTTTCTGCTTCTTTTGGCAAACAGCGTTGCTGCACAGGACAATTCTCCTTATTCCCGATATGGTCTTGGCGACCAGGCTACCAACCAGAACGTGATCAACCGCGGTATGGGTGGTGTTTCCCAGGCGTATAATGATCCCCAGTCAATCAACTTCGTGAACCCGGCCAGTTACTCCAACCTGGTGTTGACCACTTTTGACATTGCAGTGGAGGCAGGCGCCCGGGTAATTGCCAATAAAGACGAGCGGTTCCGTTCCGGCATTGGTTCTCTTTCCTACCTGCAGCTGGGCATCCCCATTCGTAAAAGGCTGGGTATGGTGCTGGGCCTCCGCCCTGTTACCAAGGTGTCTTACAATGTGCTGCAGAATTCTGAAGCAACCTTTTTTGATACGCTTAAAATTCCGGTGGCCTACCAGTATGAAGGCAATGGGGGATTATACCAGGTTTACACCGGCGCCGGTGTTGGATTTGGTAATTTCAGTATTGGTTTCAACTTTGGTTACCTCTTTGGCAATATTGAAAACAGCACCAAGGCAATTTACCCGACCAGCCAGTTCATATTCCCTTCCCGCCACTCCACCCGCGTAAGCTATGGCAATATTTTCTACAATGTTGGCCTTCAGTACCGGATCAAGCTGGCGGAAGAGACAGATCTTACCCTGGGCGCTACGGGCGCTCTGAAGCAGAACCTTTCGGCTCGCCGGGAGCTGATGCGGGAGACCCTGGCGTTTGACGCCTCTTCCAATGACTATGTTACCCAGGATACGGTATTGTATGCAAAAGGTGAAAAAGGTAAGATCACCTATCCCCAGCAATACGGCGGCGGTGTTATGCTGCGCAAAGCAGATAAGTTCTCGGTTGGGTTGGATTTCAGCACTGAACAATGGGACCAGTTCCGCAATTACGGCGAAAAAGACTCTGTGCGTAATTCCTGGAGGGTGAACCTGGGCGGCCAGTTTGTGCCCAATGCCAGGGCCATGAACGGTTACTGGAACAAAGTAACTTACCGTGCAGGTGTTTACTACGGTACGGACTACCTTAAATTGAACGGCCAGGATATGACCATATACGGTTTCTCTGTGGGAGCCGGCTTACCCATCCGCAGACAGAATTACTCCAACCAATACACCGTGCTGAATATCGCTTTCGAGATCGGGCACCGTGGTAACAATGAGACCATACTGAAGGAAAACTGGTACCGTGCAGTATTGGGCTTTACGCTGAATGACCGCTGGTTTATTAAGCGGAAATATGATTAATTTGCGGCGTTGAAAAGCGTTTCAAATATGACCGTTTTCTGGAAGATAGCCTGCATTTCCTTGTGCCTGGTTTCCTTATTTGCCTGTGAGAATGATATGCAGGCGATCATGCGGCTGGATCAGAAAGCTGCGGTTACCGAAGAAGGCACCAAAATAGAAAGCTATTACAGCCAGATGGGAAGGGTAAGGGCCAAACTTACCGCTCCTACTATGAAACGATACCTGGAACGTCCCTCCTACGTTGAGTTCAATCATGGTTTAAAAGTATTGTCCTATAATGACAGCCTTACGGTAGAAAGTACGGTGACGGCCCGTTATGGCAAGTACTTTGAAAACGACGATAATGTGTTCTTACGGGATAGCGTGGTAGTGATCAACCGGGAGGGCAAGCGGCTTGACTGTAATGAGCTGAACTGGGATTCCAAACGCGGAAAATTTTACTCCAACAAACATGTGCGTATCAGCACGCCTACAGATACGATCTACGGCACCGGGCTTGAATCCAACCAGGATTTCTCCAACTACAATATTATCAATCCCCAGGGCCAGGTAATGGTGCAGGATAGTACCCTGCAATAGCAGCCGGCTTCAGTAAGGACATAAACGAAAAAAGCCCATCCGTCACAGACGAATAGGCCTTTTTCGCTTTAACCTATTTTTTAACCTAAAATTTGTTCTTGTATGTCAAGAACTGTGCCAAGCTGGACTATGTACACTTTGGATAGCGGAAATTTTTGGTCAAATTTTGTAACCCTTCCCAACGTCATATAACGTCCAACGCTAAACGTATTTGTTTCTCAGTATTTTATGTTTTGCGCGGGGACGTTCATCCCGAAAAAATAAAATTATAATTTATGGAATACAGGAGACTAGGAAAAACGGGTTTACAGTTAAGCGTACTATCTTTTGGCAGCTAGGTCACTTTTCATAAGCAGATAGATGATAAGCTGTCAGACAGGCTGATGGGTATTGCATATGATAACGGCATTAATTCCCCGGGATATTTTCAATTGCCTGGTGTATCCGCAATCCAAATGTTATCACGGAAGCCGTTGATCAGATTTGGGTACGGCGCCTCAGCAACCCGAGTACTGAAGAGGCTGTACCGTTTGTCCTCGTTTACAAGGACCTTAATATTAATAAATTATGAAATTAATAATCTAATTAATATAATGATTTTTGTAATGCATCAGCAGAATTCCGAATCTTACATTTTTACGAACTATTTTCTAGCGTTCACGGAAATGGAGGAAAAACCTATATATGCTGATCTATCTTTGATCTAGGTTTTTCATAGGATATGGTTAAAATTATTACAAGGGCGGTATTCTTACCACCCTTTTTCTTTTTTATAAGGAGCTGAGAGGCTCCTTTTGCGTTTAACCCCTGTTCACCGGTGTTTACCGGAACATTCCCTTCATAGTATCCGGAAGTTCACCTGTTTTCCATTTTTATAAATTATTGAATATCAGCACATATTATTTTAAATGATTGAATGCTTATCAAGTGGACTCATCCTATGCAGCTGCGTTTATCTGCATATTTGATACGTTCCCCAAGTAAAATATAGCATTCACTAGAATGGGGGTGGTGATAATTAAATAAATATGATCTTTGTTACAGGTTTTTCAATAAAGATATGGTTAAAATTTTTCGGGGCTGTAGTCTTGCAGCCCTGTTTCTTTTTTAGGACTTTCAACTTTTTGTTTCTCATATACTAAAAGGTCCCGTACATCGACGATGTGCGGGACCTTTTGTTTATAGCTTTTTAAGCCTGAAGACCGGATTTATATCAGAGCTGTTTACCAGCTATGGGCAAAATACTACCATCTGCTAAGAGAATAGCATCGATTAATAAGTGTGATAAATCAGCTTGCTTTGGAATATTAAATTTGAAGTGGTTTTCATAGGATATGGTCAAAAAAAGTAAAAGGGGATGTATTCTTACACCCCCTTTTTTATTTGAACTATTTCAGTTACCTGTTATAATTTCTCCGGTTTCATTTGCGGGAAGAACAGCACATCCTGAATGGAGGGCTGGTTGGTCATGAGCATCGTAAGGCGGTCAATGCCGATACCGATGCCGGAGGTAGGCGGCATGCCATATTCCAGGGCCCGGAGGAAGTCGTAATCGATATACATCGCTTCATCGTCGCCACGTTCCATCAGTTTTACCTGCTCTTCAAAGCGCTGGCGCTGATCAATAGGATCATTCAGCTCGCTGTAGGCGTTAGCAATTTCCTTACCGTTCACCATCAGCTCAAAGCGTTCTACCAGGCCGGGTTTGCTGCGGTGCTTTTTGGTAAGCGGGCTCATTTCCACGGGGTAGTCGATGATAAAGGTGGGCTGTACATAGTGGGCTTCGCATTTCTCGCCGAAGATCTCATCCACCAGTTTACCCTTGCCCAGTTTTGCGTCTACATGGATGCCCAGCTGTTTGCACACATCGCGCAGCTGGTCTTCTTCCATTCCGCTAATATCCACGCCGGTATGCTCTTTAATAGCATCGTACATGGTAACGCGGCGGAAGGGCGCTTTAAAATCAATGGTCCGGTCGCCAACGGTCACCTGGGTAGTGCCATGCAGGGCGATGGCGATCTTTTCCAGCAGGGTTTCGGTAGTGCGCATCATCCATTCGTAGTCTTTGTAGGCTACGTACATTTCCATTACGGTAAATTCCGGGTTGTGGGTGCGGTCCATACCTTCGTTACGGAAGTCTTTGGCGAACTCGTATACCCCTTCAAAACCGCCTACTATCAGGCGTTTAAGGTACAGCTCATTGGCAATACGCAGGTATAAAGGCATATCCAGCGTATTGTGGTGTGTAATAAAGGGACGGGCGGTAGCGCCACCGGGAATGGGCTGCAGTATGGGAGTTTCTACCTCCAGGAAGCCCATGTTGTTATAGAAATCGCGGATGGTCTGTAATATTCTGGTGCGTTTTACGAACACCTCTTTTACCTGGGGGTTGATCACCAGGTCTACATAGCGCTGGCGGTACCTGAATTCAGGATCGGTAACGGCATCGAAGGTGGCGCCTTCCAATTCCTTCACCACGGGCAAGGGACGGAGGGCCTTGGAGAGGATATCCAGCTGCTGTGCATGGATGGAGGTTTCGCCGGTTTTAGTGATAAAGGCATAACCTTTAATACCAATGATATCGCCGATATCTACCAGCTTTTTCCAAACAGTATCGTACAAAGTTTTGTCTTCTCCGGGGCAGATATCGTCACGGCGTATGTAGGCCTGTATACGGCCCACACTATCCTGTATCACGGCGAAACAAGCTTTACCCATATCGCGGATGCTCATGATACGGCCTGCCAGGCAAACTTCCTGGAATTGATCCCTGGTGGCTTCCGAATAATGCTCTTTGATATTAACGGAAGTGTTGTTAACGGGGTATTCTGCTGCCGGATAGGCGTCAATGCCCAGCTTTTGCAGCTCCTGCAGCTTATCCCGGCGTATGATCTCCTGCTCAGATAATTGTGTCATGTATTATTCAAATGGAGTGCAAAAATAAGGGTAATAAGCGAGAGTCCATAGCCGCCATTTCCAGGAAAACCGGCAACACTTGACTTTCTGGCATTAAATTTTCTTTACTGGCAGAAAGGGGCCTGTTATACCGTGGGAGAGCCCTAACTTTACGGTGAGTGTGATATAGATATTTAAAAAATGACCATATGAAAGCGGCAGCAATTCTTTCATTCTTTGATAAATAACCTCTGTTATGAAGACGATCATCGTTCCTACGGATTTCTCTGAGACGTCGTATAACGCCGCGCGTTATGCGCTGGGCCTGGCCCGCCAGATGAACACTGCACGCGTTGTGCTGTACCATGCCTATGAGCTGATTGTGCCCATCCCGGATGTGCCTACCTCTGTACCCATGGTGAACCCCGACGAATTAAGGAGCGCCAGCATGGAGGGGCTGGATAAAATGAAGCGTGAGCTGGAGGTCCTGCTGCCCGAAAATACCATACTGGCATCCCGGGCGGAGAACCACCTGCTGCCGGCCAATATAGATCAGGTGGCAAAGCAGGAGGAGGCCGATCTGATCGTAATGGGGATCACCGGTGGCAGCCAGCTGGAAGAGATCCTGGTAGGTTCTAATACGATCGACGTGGTGAAGCATACCACCTGTCCCGTGATCATTGTACCAGGCAGTGCCCGGTTCAGGCCCATACGCAAGATCGTTTTTGCCTGCGATTTCAGGAAAGTAGTGGAAACCACCCCTGTGCAGCCGCTGAAAAAACTGCTGAACGTGTTCAAGCCGGAGCTGCACGTGCTGAATATTGACCATGAAAGCAAACATTTTACGTCTGATACGCCCTATGAAACGCTCATGCTGGATACCCTGCTGGAAGGTTATGACCCGCAGTTCCATTTCATAGATCATACCAATGTAGTGCAGGGAATTATGGATTTTGCCGAAAAACAGGAAGCTGACCTGATACTGATCATCCCTAAAAAGCATGGCCTGTTTGATCATATTTTCAAACGCAGCCGTACCACACAGCTGGCATTTCATACGCATGTACCGCTGCTGGCCATACACGAATAATTATAAAGCAAATAAATTTGATTATTTTTAATATATGAACTGCAACATTATGAAGAAAGGAATGTTATTCCTGCTGCCGGCCATGCTTACTTTACAGGTGAGCCAGGCGCAACTACTGAAAAAACTGAAAGAAAAAGCGCTGAGTGCTGGTAGCAGCAGCGGCACTACCACCACCAACAGCAATGTAACCGAATCTGAAGCAGGCGCGGGTATAAAAGAGGCCCTGTCAAAAGGCGTGAATGCGGGTATTGCCGCCCTCAGCAAAAAGGACGGGTTCTTTGGCAATGAAGCTTATAAAATGTTCCTTCCGGAAGATGCTGTGAAGATCGAAAAAACATTACGCAGTATAGGCCTGGGCAGCCAGGTGGATAAAGCTATCCTCCAGATAAACCGTGCGGCTGAAGGCGCAGTAAGCCATGCAGCGCCCATCTTTGTGGATGCGATCAAACAGATGTCCATCACCGATGCGCTGAAGCTGATCAGCGGCGGTAATAACTCTGTTACTGAGTATTTCAAAGGAAAGACATCCGATCAGCTGAAGGCTGCCTTCTCGCCTTCCATCAAAGGCGCATTGGACAGCACCAGCGCAACCAAATATTACGGCGATATTGTAAATACCTACAATAAGCTGCCTACTACCATGAACAAGGTGAATCCTGATCTGCAGGATTATGTGACTACCAAGGCAGTGGTTGCCCTGTTTGACCAGATCAGTAAAGAAGAGACAAATATCCGCCAGAACCCTGCGGCCCGTACAACGGATCTGTTGAAGAAAGTATTCGGGGGAAAATAAATACGTTGTTAGCCTTTAGCTGTTAGCTTTTAGCGTTGCTAAAGGCTAACAGCTAATCGCCAACGGCTGTTAACAACACCTGCCACGCTTCACTTACCTTTCCTGCTTCCAGCAGTTGCTGCGCATAACGGTGCAGCTCCTTCTCCATCTCATCAGGCGTAATGCTGTAATACTGTATAATATTCTTCAGCTGTTCATCCTCAAAAGAAGGATCGATGACTGGCAGCTCATGTATATTGGCCAGCATACCCAGGTTGTTGCCTGTGAGTATACGGCTGTTGCGGATAGATAATGGTAAGGTATCTACGCCAATGCCCAGCCGGGTATTGGGTTTAGGCACTTCAAACACAGCGGGGCCGGAGGCGCGGCAATAGTAGTCGGCGCCCATGCGGGCCACCAGGTCTATTTTATGCGGGTTGATATGCTTGTGCTCATCCAGGATCTCTTCGTTGATATGGATCAACACCGGCTCACAGATAACGAGATTACCGGCGCCACCCTCCTGCCCGGTTGCGATCACCTGCTTTACCACACATTCCATCTGTACCGGGCTTTCCTTTACCCGCCAGGGTTTTACCTTTTCGGACGGCAGGGGCGTAAAGCCGGCTTTTTCAAACTCATTCACTCCCAGCGGATATTCGCAGCTGCTAAGGGAAGCCTGCTGTACCATATGGTAGGTGACCACGTTGATCACTACTTCTTTGGTGGCGTAGATGTTCTCCAGGGTATGTTTGGTGGTATTATCCCGCACCCGGCGTGCGGGGGAGAAGATAAGTGTAGCAGGGTTACTGCCAAATACATTAAAAAAACTGAAGGGCGAGAGGTTAGGATGGCCATCGGCATCAATAGTGCTGGCAAAGCAGATAGGCCTTGGCGCTACTGCTCCCAGCAGGTAAGCATGGAGCTCTCCTGTCTTAACCTGCCCCGGAACGATCTGCAACATTGGATCTGGTGGTTTTATTGTACGCTCATTTTCTTGCGGCGAAGGATAGAGAAATCGGTTTCTTCCTGTTCGATGGTGTTCTGGAGGGTGCCCAGTCCATCGATCTCCAGTTCTACTACATCGCCTGCTTGCAGCCACTGTTCCTGGTAATTGGGGTCCTGCAGCTTGCCTGTGCCGTTCAGCTCCAGGAAACAGCCGGTGCCAACGGTGCCGCTGCCGATCACATCGCCGGGCATGAGTGTTACGCCATAGGCGCAGCGTTCTATGATCTCGGCAAAGGTCCAGTCCATATCACCCATGTTACCTTCACTCACCTGTACGCCGTTGATCCTGCAGGTCATTTTAAGGTTGTAGTTATTGCCGGTATGCCCTGGTTTAGCCGGCGTCAGGAATTCTTCCAGTTCATCCGGTGTTACCAGCATAGGGCCTATCACCGTGCTGAAATCTTTTCCTTTTGCAGGGCCGAGGTTCAGTTTCATTTCTTCCATTTGCAGGGTGCGGGCGCTCAGGTCGTTCATGATCATGAAACCGCCGATGTATTCATCCGCCTCTTCTGCAGGAATGTTGCGTCCCTGCTTGCAGATCACGATGGCTGCTTCCAGCTCAAAGTCCAGCTTATCGAAATGATCAGGCATGCAGTATACTTTACCGGGGCCTTGTATGGCGTTATGATTGGTAAAGTAAAAGATGGGATACTGGTCAAATTCGGGGATCATCTCAATCTTGCGGTTACGGCGTGCAGCCGCTACGTGCTGGCGAAAAGCATAGCCGTCGCGGCAGGAAGTAGGGAATGGAACAGGCGCCAGTACCTGCACGCTATCGTAAGGAACGCCAATAGCGCCGCCTACATGTTGTCCGCTTTTCAGCTGTTCATCTACATGCCGGGCGATATCGATCACTTCTTCCCACATCAGCAGAAACATCTGCATGTTGCCGGGTAGGTCGGGATGCAGCTCCTGCGTATTATACAGTAAGCCGTTCACTAAAATGGCCAGCTGATCGGCCTCATCTCTCAGGTATGTTACAAGCTTCATTACTAGATAAATTTTTGCCTTAGGTGTATGATAGCCAAATATATATTTTTATTTTTGAAGATATGCCACGAATTCCACTCACGTTAATCGCCACATTTTTATACCTGTGGGCAGGAGGGCAAACACGTACAGATACCCTTCTCGAAAAGTTAATCAGGCAGCATGCTTCTGCTGCCTTGAAACATACTTTGCAATACCCGGACTCTTTCCGTTACCAGCTGATGTACACACAGATTGACCGGGACAAACACAACCGTCCGCATTTCCGGCATTACTATTTCAATGTGGACCGTAATACCTACTTCAACCCGGCTTCCATGGTCAAGATGCCGATAGCCGCGCTGGCGCTTGAAAGGCTGCATGAGCTGCACAAGCGGGGCCTGGATATGAATACCCCTATGCTGACAGACAGCGCATACCCGGGACAGGCAAAAGTGTATAGCGACAGTACTGCGCAGAATGGATTGCCTTCCGTAGCGCATTATGTCAAGAAGATCTTCCTGGTCAGTGATAATAACGCTTATAACCGCTTGTACGAATTTGTGGGCATGCGATCCATCCATGAAAAGCTATGGGCCCGCGGCTATAAGGATATACGTATTGTAAGGCGTTTTATGCCGCTGGATGAGGATGGCAATCGTCATACCAATCCTGTACGTTTTGTGAATAAGGGGAAGCAGGTGTTTGCCCAATCGGCGGACTATTGCAACCTGCCATTTGATTTCAGTAAACAGATACTGATCGGTAAGGCGCACATGAACCGTGTGGATTCGCTCATCCATACTCCGCTGGATTTTACTAAGCATAATAATTTCCCCATCGAAGATATACAGCATATGCTGCAAACACTGTTGTTTCCAGAATCAGTGCCCAAAGAGCAGCGCTTCAAGCTGAGCAGGGAGGACTACCGCTTCCTGTATCATTACATGTCTGCCAAGCCCAGGGAGTCTGATTATCCGAAGTACGACACCATTCAGTACTTTGACAGTTTTACCAAGTTCTTTATGTTTAAAGCGGACCAGGGTAAGATACCGCCTTACATACGCGTATTCAATAAAACAGGCTGGGCTTTCGGGTTTTTAACCGATGCGGCTTATATTGTGGACTTTAAGAACAATGTAGAGTTCATGCTCACAGGCACTGTTTATGTGAACCGGGACGGAATATTGAATGATGACCGGTACGAATATGAAACGGAAGGTTATCCCTTCTTTAAAGAGATCGGAAACATCATCTATCAGTACGAACTGGAGCGTAAACGGACGTACGCGCCAGATCTTGAAAAGTTTGCGGCTGTGAGGTAGCTCTTCCCATCAATAATGTCATGCGATTACTGTCTGTACTGCTCTTCCTGCTGCCATTTACCGCCGCCGGTAATGACAGCGTCACTGCATGGATAAGAATTAACCAGTTAGGATATACGCCAGCCGGTGGTAAGACCGCGGTGTGGTGCGCCAAGGCTAACCCGCCTGCCGCCGCTTTTACGCTGCACGATGCAGCCAGCGGGCGCGTGGTATGGAAGGGTAAGAGCAGTCCTGATTTTGGCGCTTACGGACCTTTTACGCATACCAGGCGTCTGGATTTTAGCGGATACCGGCAGCCCGGCACTTATTATCTTGCCTGCGGTAATGGCCGTTCTCCGGTATTTCGCATAGGCGCGGATGTTTACAGAGGCGCTGCGGACTTCTGCCTACAATATCTGCGGCAGCAGCGCAGCGGGTTTAACCCTTATCTCAAAGATTCCTGTCATACACACGACGGCTTTACCGTGTACGGCCCGATGCCCGACGGTACTCATATAGATGTGGCAGGCGGCTGGCACGACGCCAGTGACTACCTGCAATATGTTACTACTTCCGCCAATGCTGCCTATCACCTACTGGCTGCCTGGCGGGATTTCGGGCCGGTATTCACTGATGCCCACGCCGCCAATGGCCTGAACGGCAGCAACCAGGTAGCTGACGTACTGGATGAGGCCCGCTGGGGACTGGACTGGCTCCTGAAGATGCATCCGGCAGATGACCAGTTATTCAACCAGATAGCAGACGACCGCGATCACCGGGGCATGCGCCTGCCCACACAGGATACGGCCAGTTACGGCAAGGGGCTGGAGCGCCCGGTATATTTTTGTACCGGCCTTCCGCAGGGCCTCAAGCAATACAAGAACCGCAGTACCGGCCTTGCTTCTACTGCCGGTAAATTTGCCAGCGCCTTTGCGTTAGGTGCAACCTTATATCAGCATACAGATAGTGCATACAGCGCCCTGTTGGCACGCAAAGCGGCATCGGCCTTTGCTTTGGGCCTTGCACATCCGGGCGTATGCCAGACGGCGCCCTGTGGCGCGCCCTATTTCTATGAAGAAGACAACTGGATGGATGATATGGAGCTAGGCGCTGTTATGCTGGGACAGTTATCCGGTAAAAAAGACCTGCAGCAGCAGGCTCTTAGCTGGGCCCGGACAGAACCGCTTACTCCCTGGATGGGCGCAGATACCGCCAGGCACTACCAGTGGTATCCTTTCCATAATTTCGGTCATTATGAGCTGGCCAAGGCCGGCGCTGAGATGAAAGACAGCACCATGCGCTATTACCGTCAGGGTATCAACGCAGTTTGGGAAAAGGCCCGGCGGAATGCATTTTTCAGGGGCATTCCTTTTATCTGGTGTTCTAATAACCTGACCGTTTCTTTCGCCATTCAGTGTAACCGTTACCGTCATATCACGAACGATAAGCGCTACCAGGCGCTGGAACAGGCCAATATCGACTGGCTGTTCGGCTGCAATCCCTGGGGCACTACGATGGTGGCGGGACTACCGGCAGGCGGGGATTTTCCGGAAGATCCGCATAGCTCCTTCAGTCACCTGTATCAGTATCCCGTCAGCGGCGGACTGGTAGATGGCCCGGTGTACACCAGCATCTATAAAAACCTTATTGGTATTACGCTGCATAACGGTGATGAATACGTGACTTTCCAGTCTGACCTGGCCGTATATCATGATGATTTCGGTGACTACTCCACCAACGAGCCTACTATGGATGGCACCGCCAGCCTGGTATACCTGCTGGCCGCGCAGGAGTATGAAGCGCAGCCTAAGCGCGTTGCTGCCTCAACATATAGCCATGGCGCCATTATCCGGGGAGACAGTACACAGCGCAGGCTGGCCCTGGTATTTACAGCTGATGAGTTCAGGGATGGCGGGGCAGCTATTGCCAGGATATTGGAGCAGCACAAAGCACCTGCTTCCTTTTTCCTTACCGGCAGGTTTTACCGTAATCCTGCCAACAAGGCGCTGATACAACAACTGCGGCGCAAGGGACACTATCTTGGCCCGCATTCGGACCAGCACCTGTTGTATAACGACTGGGTAAAGAGGGACAGCCTGCTGGTAACGCAAGCGCAGTTTACTGCAGATCTGCAGCAATGTTATCGCGCTATGGAACAACAGGGCATCGGTAAAGCGCTTGCATCTTATTTCCTGCCGCCATATGAATGGTACAACGATACCATCGCAGCCTGGACAAACAGGCTGGGCCTGCAGCTGGTGAACTTTACGCCTGGCACACTGAGCAATGCAGACTACACGTGGCCGCAGCTGCGCCAGTACCGTAGCTGTGATGTTATCATGCAATCTGTTTACAATTATGAACAACAATATCCTGCAGGGCTAAACGGTTTTATGTTGCTGATGCATGCAGGTGTAGATCCCAGGCGTACCGACAAGTGCTGGGATGATCTCGATAAATTGCTGAACTTCCTCCATGAAAAAAAATACACGATGGTAACAGTGCCTGTATTACTGCAGCATTAGTGCTTTAACATGTTGATAATCTGTACCTGAAACACTATAGGGGTACCTGGCTGCTGGTTCGTTTATTTAATTAATGACGTAATTTTGCCTAAAACCAGGGGTCTATGAAGTTTGACAAGATTAAGAATAAAGGACAGGCCAGATTGTTTGAGAGTAAATACCTGGAGATGCTCACCAAAACGCATCCATTGATCATTTGGGGCTTATATCTGCCCATCATCGGCTACATGCTGTATCATAGTTACCGGGTATTGGATTTTAGTATCGGTACTATTGCGCTTATCTTCTTTGGCGCCATTTTTTTCTGGTCTTTTTTTGAGTATGTGATGCACCGTTTTATGTTCCACTTTGCCAGCGACAACCCTAAAGTAAGGCGGGTGGTATATGTAATGCACGGCAACCATCACGAATATCCGCGGGATAAGCAGCGGCTGTTCATGCCGCCTGTACCCAGTCTTATACTGGCATCTATCATCTTTGCAGGTCAGTATCTTTTCCTGAGGGAGTATGCTTTCTCTTTTTTCCCCGGCTTTATGCTGGGATATCTTATCTATGGCAGTATGCATTATGCTATACATGCCTGGAATCCTCCCTTCAGGTTCATGAAACCTGTATGGCGTAACCACCATCTGCATCATTACAAAAGTGATGAGAAAGGGTTTGGCGTTAGTTCTTCCTTATGGGATGCGGTATTCGGAACGGGGTTTAACCTGAAGCAGGAACGGGAGGATAAGACCAAAGTAAAAGAGCTGATGTTTGAGCGTACTTAGGCTCACCATCTGTCTTCCTCGTTTTCGGGTGGACTTGTTTTATACGTTTCGCGTGATTTTATTTTCTGTAGCTGTCTTTCTATGAGCAGCCCTGCTATTTTGTGGTAGGCGCCAGCTCCTGCATCTTTTTCCAGGATGTCTCTTATCTGGTTTTCCGGCACATCAATACGGTACAATAAAAAAACGAATTGCTGGAAGTGATGGCTGATCAATATTTCCAGCCGTTCTGCCAGCAATTCTTCCAGGCGTTCGTAGCTAATGGTATCCGGCAAACGCAGCTCCATGGTTTCACCCAGTTCACGGGCAGTTGTTTCCAGGTATTTCTCCGGCACCTCGCTCATATTGGTTTATTTCATTTGTTTGATCTTGTAGGAGGCGTTGGTGATCACCTTTACGGGCACTTTCAGGTCGCGTTTCAGGCGTTTCTCCTTATTGGCCTTGTAGGTATAATTACCGTTCATTTCCAGGTTCTGTATACAGATACCGGGCAGGCCGCTGCTGCGCAGGATGAGGTAGTTGCTTTGCATGGTGCCTTCTATTTCTGCGGTGGCCTGAATGCCTTCTTCCAGGGTAAGCAGCTGCAGCTTATCGGTCTTTACCTTGCCGGTGGCGCCTATTTTGGCGGTCTGACTGTCCCAGGTCTGCAGGTTCCAGTACAGGTCCATCCGTCCTACCAGGCCGGTACGAAGGGGTACGCTTTCTTCCCACTGAGTGCCGGTTTTTACGCCATGGGCGGGATAGATCACCAGCAGCTGCTCCAGCCAGGCGCGGAAGGCTTCCGTACCAAACTGGTCTTTCATCAGCTTTTTATAAGCTTCCTGTTCATCCTTTTTGAGTGAGGTAAAAGCGGTGGCTGCACTGTCAAGCAGGTTATCCAGCCCGTTTATTTTGTTAATGGTGCCGGTACCCTGCAGGTCTACTGTAAAGGGATGGTCCAGGATATTTTTAAGGGCGGCCTGGAAGGGCTCTTTATCGTTGGGTGTATTGGCGTCAACGTAGATATTCTGGTTCTTGCTGTTGAAGTTAAATTTCAGCTCTTTATAACGGAAAGTGAGCAGGGTACGGCCGGGGTTCACTTCAGTAACATCTATGGCGATGGTATTGTTAAAATCCCTGGTAACGCGTTGCACTACTTCGTCTACGGTGGTATAGGTTTCGCTGCGGCTTTCCTGTTTCAGTTCAAATTGTTCGCCGGCCTTGAAATTGTAGCCCAGTTCAACATACTCCTGTGCGGCAGCCGTCAGAGAAAGCGAAACACCGATGATCAGACTTGAAATAAGCTTCATTATTAAAACATTTTAGAACCTCAAACATACTTCTCTATCACTCCTAATCCAAACAATGCAAAATCGTATTTCGCAGGGTCTTCGGGATCCATTTTGCGCAGCCGGGCGGTTAATTCCAGGGCTGTTTTCCAGTTGGACTTATCCTCGCTGATCAGGCCAAGGCGGGTGGCCACCCTGGCAACATGAACATCTACCGGGCACACCAGTTGGGATGGAGAGATGTGATGCCATAGACCAAAATCCACGCCATTTTTATCTTTTCTGACCATCCAGCGCAAATACATGTTGAGGCGTTTGCAGGCAGAGTTTTTTTCGGGGGTAGACACATGTTTGCGGGTGCGTTCGGGATGCTCCATCGCAAAAAAGATGCGGTGAAAACCGATCAGGCCTTTTTCCACGGTCTCGTCTTCGGGCGAGAGGTGACCGCTGAAGGCAAATTCCAGGGAGGTAACGTTGGTATAATAGTGCTGCAGGAATTCGACGAAATAGAGCAGGTCTATGCCGTTAAAGGTGCGGTGACAGAACTGCAGCAATTGCAGGCGCTCTTTGGGCTGGTGGTGCCGGATATAATCATAGGGCGCGTTATCCATCATCCCCATCAGCTCTTTGCATTTGCTGATAATGGTGGTACGGTTGCCCCACGCCAGCGTAGCGGCGAAAAGTCCTGCAATCTCAATATCCTGTAATCGCGTGAACCGGTGCGGAATGCAAACCGGGTCGCCGGCGATAAAATCAGGATGGTCGTAATGCGCTGCCTTTTGATCCAGGTAGCGCTTTAATTCCTGGAGTTTCATAGAATCGGTTATAGAGATTCACTTTATGGCATTATCCAGGTCAGCCATCAGATCTTCCGCATCTTCAATACCAACGCTCAGGCGAATGAGGGAATCTACCAGCCCGTTCTTCAGGCGTTCTTCCCGGGGAATGGAGGCATGTGTCATGCTGGCTGGATGCCCGATGAGGGATTCCACGCCGCCCAGTGACTCCGCCAGAGAGAACAGGTGGGTGCCGCTGAGCACTTTCATGGCGGCTTCCATACTGTCATTCTTCAGCGTAAAGGACATCATGCCGCCAAAACCGCGCATTTGCTGTTTAGCGATGGAATGATTGGGGTGATCTTCAAAACCGCACCAGAACACTTTATCTACTTTAGGATGCCGGCGCAAAAAGCGGGCGATGGTTTCGCCGTTCTCACAATGACGTTGCATACGCACATGCAGTGTTTTAAGCCCGCGCAGCACCAGGAAGCAGTCCTGGGGGCCGGGCACCGCACCGCAGCTGTTCTGTATAAAATACAGTTGCTGCGCCAGCGCTTCATCTTTTACAATAATGGCCCCGTGTACTACATCGCTGTGGCCGCCCAGGTATTTGGTGGCGGAGTGCACCACTATATGGGCGCCCAGGTCCAGCGGGTTTTGCAGGTAGGGGGACGCGAAGGTATTATCTACGCTCAGTAGCAGGTGATGCTCCTTTGCAATGGCTGCGCAGGCGGCAATATCTATTACTTTCATGAGCGGGTTGGTAGGTGTTTCTATCCATATCATTTTCGTTTGGGCATTCAGGTAACTGCGGATCTGCTGAGCATCCTGCATGTCAATGAAATGGAATTTTATGCCGTAACGTTCAAATATTTTGGTAAAGATCCGGTAGGTACCGCCATAGAGGTCGCTTGAAACGATCACTTCGTCGCCCGGGTTCAGCAGTTTGATCACCGCGTCTGTTGCAGCCAGCCCGCTGCCAAAGGAGATACCGTATTTACCGTTCTCTATGGCTGCCAGCGCAGCCTGGAGGGCATCGCGGGTAGGGTTTTGGGTACGGGCATATTCATAGCCCTTGTGCTGCCCCGGCGCAGCCTGTACATAAGTGGAGGTTTGGTAAATAGGCGTCATGATGGCCCCGGTAGACGGGTCGGGCACTACACCAGCGTGTATCAGCTTAGTTCCGAGCTTCATTTCTCTATTCTTTAATTTGAAAGTTTGAACATTAAAGGATTGAAAGTTAGCACCTTGGTGGAGTACGTACCATCCTTCAAACCTACCAAAGGTACTAAAACCCCCTGATAATGAATTATAAGGGGGTTTCTACTCAACGTGACTATACGTAGAAATACGGTAGGGTTGTAGCGGCAGCCTGCGAAAAAGGGCGTTTTTGATGCCATTACCTGAAAAAACGATGCACTCACGAACATTTTTGCAGCGTTAACCAAAACCGGGGAAACCCGTGTGCGCATTCCGACTACTTTTGGTTCAGGTTTTTCATAGGATATGGTTAAAATTTTTACAAGGGCGGTATTCTTACCACCCTTTTTTTATTTTCTTTTACCAGTAGTCCTTTCGCTGAACTTCACGGGCAGGCTAACCAGCACAGTATCCCAGGCCATTACCAGGTTAGCGCCTCCATCGGCTTTCTCAAACAACATTGTAAATGCTTCTACGGGAGCGCTCTGGCTAAGAACAGGAATGGTGGTCCTTAATACATCTTTGGCCTGATCATATTTATATGCGCCCCAGATATCAGTTTCGCGGTTCAATATAATCGTCCATTTTGTTTCCTGCGGAATAGCGTACAGGGTATAGCGGCCTTTCGGAACATGTTTTCCGCCAATGCTCACCGGAATGAAAAATTCGATCTCTGTTGCCTCATTGGCTCCCAGTCTCCAAACCTTGCCATATTCTTCCAGTTCTCCGAAGATAGTTCTGCCTTTTTTCTGAGGGCGGCTGTAGATCACCCTGGCTACCAGGTTGCCGGGCTCGCCTTTTACTTTTACCAGGTAGGGATATACCGGCGGGTAGTAAGCCATATCCATAGGGCTGGCGTCAATCGGCGGCAGCTTTTTGTCCTGCGCAGCTGCAGGCAGCATGGCGCCTAATAACATGATCATTGCAATAGAGAGAAATACTTTCTTCATTGGTGGCTTTAGTTTTTTAATCCGGATTCAAACTTAGAAAAAATGTTTGAGTTTGACGGTTTGGGCGTTTCAGGGTTTAAGCTATTAAACCCTTTACATGTGCTTCCAGATCGGGAAAGAAGCCCTCATAGCAGTTTTTCAGCTCAGCATAGTGGTTTTCGAATACAGCGAAGGGTACGGTGGCGGGCACTTCGAGGTGCTGCGCCCTTCGTGTGATGCCTGAGAAGGACTGGAAGATCCCTTCCCGGGAGCTGTAATTATAGAGCCAGTCATTTGTGCGCATAAAATGGAACACCTGCAGGAACACCGGCGGGAGGGTATTTTTCCGTTCTTCCAGCAGCTCATAAACAGATTGGGAAAACCGGGCCAGGCTGTCGTTGGTAAAGTGCTGGGTGTCCCTGGCCAGGAAGTGATCATACACCACATCTATGAACACGGCGCCGTAAAGCCCGCAGGAGGGCCGGAACAGCTGCCGGGCCTCACGTGTAAGCGGGTGATGGTCTGTAAAGTTATCTATCTCCCGGTGTACCCGTATACCATGCTGTATATCTTCGTCATAAAGGTTGATCTGTTTGCCCTTTACGAAGTCTGCGATCATGTTGCCGATGGTGATCGCAGGATCATTAAAAGATAGATATGCATGGGCGAGAAAATTCATGATGTGCGGATATGTTGATGTGCTGATGGTTTGAAACGAATATCGGCAATTATTTTTTAACGATTGAATCGATTGCATAGATAAAACAACGGACAAACGGAGTAAACCAGGGATATACGGAGTTATCTTGAAGCAATGGATATCCGCCATAGTAAAGGGTTTTAGGCATCATTGGATCGGCATATCCGTACATCTATGCATCCGTTCATCCGTTCATCCTTCGTTCTTCCACTTTAACAAAAGCTTAACTCCGGCCGGTGCAACATTCGTGAATTGGCAGCAAACACTGTACTGCGGCCCGGCTTTTAGCCAAAAAAATAACATATTGGTTGTAGGTGTTGCAACAAGTATCTATTTGAACTGATCAAGCTATACCACTAGCAAATAATGGGTTGGCGGCGGTTAAGGACCACATTACCTTTGGTGTAGAAATTAAAACAAGCAAACAAATCAACCCTAAAAAAAACTTCCGCCATGAAAAAAATGTTCTTGATGCTTTGTGTTGTCGCCGCTTTATTAAGCGGGACCACCGTGTGGGCTCACTCCACAGAAACAGAGGCTTCCAGCAAGCTGAAAGCTGCTTTAAGCCAAACTTTTTCCACTGCTACCCACGTAAGGTGGTATACAGAGGATAACAAGTTCTTCACCGCTAAATTTATGATGGGTGAAACAGTAGTATCTGCCTACTTTGACGCAGACGGTAACCTGCTCTCAACACGCCGTTACATTTCGGAAGAGCAGCTGCCGCTGGCTGTGGCCACTAAAGTGCAGAAGCGCTACCCGAATCATAAGATCCGCTCAACAGTGGAATTTGATGCTTCCAACGTTACTACTTACTATGTAACACTGGAAGGTGAAGATACCTGGATAGTGTTGAAATCAGACAGCAATGGGCAGCTTAGCGTGCACCAGCGCCTGAAAAAAGCTTAATTTCCGTCTCAGCCATTCTATAAGCTGTTGATTTGTCCCCGGTCCATAGTGGTGTTGCTATGGGCCTTTTTTTTGTTAACTTTGCCGCCTTAAATTACTGACAATGAACAAAGGGCCCATTTCACAGTTTATCCAGCATCATTACCGGCATTTTAACGCGGCTGCCCTGGTAGACGCTGCCAAGGGATATGAGACACACCTGCTGGAAGGCGGGAAAATGATGGTAACGCTGGCAGGCGCCATGAGCACCGCCGAACTTGGTATATCCTTCGCTGAAATGATCCGGCAGGGGAAAGTGGATATTATTTCCTGTACAGGCGCTAACCTGGAGGAAGATATCATGAACCTGGTTGCGCATACTCATTATAAAAGGGTGCCTAATTATCGTGACCTCAGTCCGCAGGAAGAGTGGGAGCTGCTGGAAAAGGGCTTTAACCGCGTAACAGATACCTGTATCCCGGAGGAAGAGGCTTTTCGCCGTATCCAGAAGCATATCTACAAGATCTGGAAGGAAGCTGAGGATAAAGGAGAACGTTATTTCCCTCACGAATATATGTACAAGCTGCTGCTGAGCGGCGTAATGAAAGAGCATTATGAGATCGACACCAAGCATAGCTGGATGATCGCAGCGGCCGAAAAGAATATTCCTATTGTAGTGCCCGGATGGGAAGACAGCACCATGGGTAACATATTTGCTTCTTACTGCATCAAAGGTGAGCTGAAAGCTTCTACCATGAAGAGCGGTATTGAGTACATGGTATGGCTGTCTGACTGGTACCGTAAGAACTCTTCCGGTAAGGGTGTAGGCTTTTTCCAGATAGGCGGTGGTATTGCGGGCGATTTCCCGATCTGCGTGGTGCCCATGATGTACCAGGACCTGGAATGGCATGATGTGCCCTTCTGGAGCTATTTCTGCCAGATCTCTGATTCTACTACCTCTTACGGGTCTTATTCAGGCGCTGTGCCCAATGAAAAGATCACCTGGGGTAAGCTGGATATCAATACCCCCAAGTTCATTGTAGAATCTGATGCTACGATAGTAGCGCCTTTGATATTTGCCTACCTGCTGGGTTGGTAATACTATATTTAGTCAGCTGATGTGCCATTGGCGCATCAGCTGATCTTTGAAGAACCCCTTATCACCAGTTTTCCCTCCAACACCATCTTCTCTGTTTCGGACGGTTTCTCTTCTATGTGCCGGATGAGCATTTTCAGGGCCTCCACACCTACTTCATAGCCGGGTTGCACAACGGTGCTAAGGGCCGGGTCTACCACTTCCGCCACGGGGTCGCCGTTAAAACCTACGATGGCAATGTCCTGCGGCACCCGGTAGGAGGTATTACTTTTCAGATAATTGATGGCAATCACTCCCGAGGGGTCGTTTACGCAGAAAATGCCGTCGGGTTTCAGTTTCAGGAGCTTTTTAAGGCGTTCCAGCGAGTCGTACTGGAACTTTTCACAATGCTCGATATGTTTAGGGGTATAGGGAACGCTATATTTTTGCATGGCATCCTCATAGCCGCGGAGGCGGTCGTCTGAAACGGAGAGTCCCTGAGGGCCGGCCAGGTGCACAATATTGCGGCGACCCTGTTTGATCATATGTTCTACTGCCTTAAAGGCGCTTGCATACTGGTCTACTATCACCCGGGAGGCGGGCACGTCCCGGAGATCCCGGTCAAAAAACATGAAGGGGATGCCCTTTTCCTGCAACTTGAGGAACGGTGCGGCGTCTTTAGTTTGTTTAGACACGGAGATCAGCAAGCCATCTATACGGCAGGAGGCCAGCTGGCGTATACCCTCTGCTTCCTGTTCAGCATTTTCGCTGCTCTGGCAAAACATCAGATGGTAGCCGCGCTGGTTGGCCACTTCGTTCATACCGGCGAGGGCATTAGAAAAGAAATGCGTGGCCACCAGGGGCACTATTACCCCGATGATACGTGTCTGCTTGTTAATAAGGCTCTGAGCTATGTAATTGGGTTCATAGTTTAGCCCTGTGGCTAGCTCCAGTACTTTCTTTCTTGTATCTTCATTAATATCCGGCAGGTTTCTTAAGGCTCGGGATACTGTGGATACGGACAGGCGCAGCTTTCTGGCCAAGTCTTTGATGGTTACCTGCTTATTCTTCATTCGTCCATTGATGATGCTGTGATAATAATCCGGCTACTCTTATGTGAAAAGGCCCTTTTCTTAACTACCTGACAAATAAAATAAATATCCCGTAAGGACACGTACTATATTTCATAAACGGTCATCCAGGATGATCAATTAAATTTTAGACTGATGCATTATGCAAAAGTTTAATGCAAACGTTACCGGAAACGTTATTTTGTTTGCGGCGATAAAATTACCGCCGGCAGCCTTTATTTTGTGGAGCTATACTACACAATGCATTACCACTCCAATGGCGTAATGCACTTTTAATGGATAAAGGCCAAAATATTATGCCGGGAAACTCATTTCCCGGCTTTTTTATGTTTGTTGCTTTGACAATTTATGTTTGCTGTTGAAAGCGAGTGTTTTCAAACTTTAAACGTATATTGTACCCTTGTAAATTACTACGATATGAAAAATCTTCTTTCACTGCTAACGGTGGCCACCGCACTCGGAATGAGCGCCTGTCAGTCATCCGGTACCAACACAAATAATAATTCTGTTGATAGTATGAGCACAAATCAAGACAGTATCCAGGCTGCTACTTCCGTTGAGGCCCTTATCCCGGCGGCCAATTTTGACAGCACCGTGGCAGGCAAGGCGGTAAAACTGTACTACCTGAAAAATGCCAGCCTGCAGATGGCTGTTACCAACTATGGCGCAAAAGTGGTGGCCCTGCTGGCGCCTGATAAAAGCGGCAAGCTGGAAGATGTGGAACTGGGGTACGATCACCTGAACAAGTATATCAGCACCAAAGACCGTTATTATGGCGGCGTTGTTGGCCGCTACGGCAACCGTATTGCCAAAGGCAAATTCAAGGTGGATGGCAAGGAGTATTCCCTGGCCGTAAATAACGGGGAAAACCACCTGCACGGCGGTAAGGTAGGGTTTAACGATGTGGTTTGGGATGCCAAGCAGCTTAATGACCACGCCATAGAATTCCATTACCTGTCAAAAGACGGCGAAGAAGGTTATCCCGGCAACCTCGATGTTACCATGACCTACGAGCTGACAGACAGCAATGAATTCAAGATCTCCTATAAAGCTACCACCGATAAGGCTACTGTAGTGAACCTTACCCACCACTCCTTCTTTAACCTGAAGGGTGCTGGTAACGGCGATATCAATGATCATGTGCTGAGCATTAATGCAGACAAATTTACGCCGGTAGACGGTGGTTTGATCCCCACCGGCAAGCTGGAACCGGTAAAAGGCACGCCGATGGATTTTACCACGCCTACGCCTATCGGCGAAAGAGTGAATGCAGATTTTGAGCAGCTGAAATTAGGAAAGGGATACGATCACAACTGGGTGCTGAACAAGAAAGGCAATGAACTGTCTCTCGCAGCTACCGTGCTGGAACCGCAAAGCGGCCGCTATATGGAAGTGTGGACAACAGAGCCGGGCGTTCAGTTCTATGGCGGCAACTTTATGACGGGCGATACCGGCAAACAGGGCAAGACCTACGTTTTCCGTGGCGCGCTGTGCCTGGAAACGCAACATTTCCCGAACTCACCCAACCAGGCCTCCTTCCCTTCAGTAGTGCTGAAGCCCGGAGCCACCTACGGGCACACGTGTGTGTATAAATTCGGCGTGAAATAAAATAATTTTTTAGCGTATTTTAATGTCCTGGCCGTTCGTGTGCGCGCCAGGACATTTTCATTTTTCCATATTTATTTATCAATCCACGTTTCAAACCTATCACTCATGGTACGTAAATGCCTTACACTATGTTGTGCAGTACTGTTAGCAAACATTCTTCACGCACAGCAACAATCTTTCAACGGGCTTAACATGAACATGGGCAACCTGTTCCAGCTTTCCGATGCAAAAACGCGCAGCATCAGCCCGGAAAATTTTAGCGGCGAAAAGGGTAAAGGCGGTATGGCCACCCTTGAACAAGGCCCCGCCAATCAGGCCGCTAAAGAGCTGGGGCAGGGATGGAAGGTAAGCCCCTACATTCATATTGAGCCGGGAAAAACGTATACGCTGGCAGAGATAGAAGGCCCCGGCGCTATACAACACATCTGGATGACGCCTACCGGCAACTGGCGTTTTTCCATTCTCCGTATCTATTGGGATGACGAGAAAGAACCTTCTGTAGAAGCGCCTGTAGGTGATTTCTTCGGCATGGGCTGGGGACAGTATGCGCAGCTTAATTCCCTGGCCATTTGCGTGAATCCGGGCAGCGCATTTAATTGCTACTGGGCCATGCCCTTCCGCAGAAAGTGCAGGATCACCATGGAGAACATCAATACAGAGCGTATGACGCTGTATTACCAGATTGACTATACGCTTACCAAAGTGCCGGATGATGCTGGTTATTTTCATGCACAGTTCCGCCGCGATAATCCTACCAAAGGCGGCAGCTATACACTGGTAGATGGTATTAAGGGCAAAGGCCAGTACGTAGGCACCTATATGGCCTGGGGTGTGAATAATAACGGCTGGTGGGGCGAAGGCGAGATCAAGTTCTTTATGGATGGCGACAGCCAGTTCCCTACTATCTGCGGCACCGGTACAGAGGATTATTTCTGCGGCTCATACAATTTTGAGAACCGCGTTACCCGCCAGTACCAGGAGTTCAGCACACCTTATACCGGCCTGCACCAGGTGATAAGGCCCAACGGCGTGTATGACTCGCAACAGCGCTTTGGCCTGTACCGCTGGCATATTATGGATCCCATCCGTTTTGATAAAGACCTGCGGGTAAGCATCCAGGACCTGGGTTGGCGCAGTGGCGGACGTTACCTGCAACAGCAGTCAGACATCAGCTCTGTGGTGTTCTGGTACCAGGCAGAACCGCATAACCCTTTCCCGAAGCTGCCTTCGAAAGATGCGCTTGAAGTGAATTAATGTATTACTGATATACTATTCGTTTAACAGGTCTGTCGTTAAGGCAGGCCTGTTTTTTTAAATGCCCTTGAACAAGACCTCCATGGCATCAGCCACATTGCGTTGCAGGCTTGCCGGCCTGTCGGGTACAACGCCTTCTACCACGCCGCGCCATACCAGCTTATTATTCATCCTGTCTACCAGGTGCACGGATACTGTGCCTTCCGTGTATTGGGCTTTTTCTTCGCTTTCAACCTGGTAGCGCTTTTGCACAATATAACGGGGTGCATCTGCCTTGATCACGATGCCGATGTTGACCAGCAGATCCGGATCATGTTCGCCTAGTTGCAGTCCACGCTTCTGTAACTGTTGCCTGATCTCTGTTTTCAGAGAAGCAATGCCGGTCCGGTATGCTTTACTGCTCAGGCTATCGCCGCTGGCATCGATCTCGTAAAAGTTAAACGTACGGTAATTGCTGAGAGAGAAGTTCTCCGCCGGTTCCTGGTCAAGCACCTGGATGGGGCTGCACGCGCCCATAGCGAAGAACAGTATAAACAGTAGCCATTTTTGGATTGCCGTCGGGTTCATAAGGTGATTTTTATAAAGCTAGTACTATTTTCCGGTTGAGGATCAGGGCTTTGTTTGTTAAGCGCTGGTTAAATGCCTTGTTAAATGATGGTTAAGAAGGGAGGATTCCTAACGGTTACCAAGGGAAATGTCCGTTTTACCAAGTCCCGTGCGGACCAGGCCTGTGTATGGTGTATCTTCATTACGGGTTTTCATAGGATATGGTTAAATGAATCAGGCGGTATTCTTACCGCCTTTTTCGCGTTTATAGGGGCCTGTTACCCCTGCTATTGTTAAATAAGGGTTAAGAAGGGTTGAATCCTTACGCTTACCAAGGAAAATAACTGTTTTACCAATTCACGTAAGTATGGGCTTGTGTATAACGTAACTTCATTACGGGTTTTCATAGGATATGGTTAAATGAATCAGGCGGTATTCCTACCGCCTTTTTCGCGTTTATAGGAGACCGTTGGTTACTTCTTCCAGTAATATAAAATGTTCGTATAGCCCTGATATAGAGCCTGTTATTGTTAAGCGTTGGTTAAGACGGCCTGGATCACGGCGTTTACCGGAAAAAATAGGGGTTTTACGAAATGGGCCAAATAAGCAGCCATGCAGCTCATATCTTTGTATCAGGTTTTTCATAGGATATGGTTATAAGAAATTGGGCGGTTTTTACCGCCTTTTCTCATTTTAGGCCAGTTGGTAAGTGAGTTGTCCGGATGTGTACGCACCTTGTCCACTTGCGGACAATCATCAGCCCGATACCGGACAGGTTAGACAATAAACTAACATGTAATCAGGTGATTAGTATAAAGTGGGAATCTGGCATTCTGATAGCGGGGATTGCATCACAACTTAACTCCCATGATTCGTAACTATCTTAAAATGGCTCGCAGAAGCCTGGTGAAAAATAAGATGTCAGCCCTCATCAACATCTTCGGGCTTACTATTGGTTTGGCCACCGGCATGCTGGGCATACTCCTGATCAGAGACGAAGCCGGTTATGATAAATTTCACAAAAACCTTTCTGATATACATGTGCTGATGGTGAATGCCCAGCATGAAGGACAGATCGTTACCGGGCAGTCTGTGCCAGGCAAGCTGGGAGCGATATTACGCAACCAGGTGCCGGAGGTACAATACATGTCTTACATAGCGGACCTGAACGACCATCTGCTTTCCTATAAGGGCAAGAGCATTTATGAACACGGCCTTTATGCGGAGCCGGATCTTTTCAACATCATGCGGTTCCCGGCGGTGAAAGGCAATCCTGTGGCGGCATTACGGGAAGCCGGATCTATCGTGATCTCTGAACAAACAGCCCGGAAACTGTTTGGAGAAGAGGACCCCATAGGGAAGATCATACGGCATAATAACCAGCGTGATCTTAAAGTAGAGGCGGTGATCCGGGATGTGCCGCGCAAGAGCTCTCTTTTCTTTAATGTAGCGCTGCCCTTCAGCATTTTCGAACAGCAGAACAAAGGAATGCTTGATAACTGGGATGCTTTTGCCATCGCCGGCTATGTGTTGCTGAAGCCCAATACCAACCTGGCCGCCTTTAATGAAAAAGTAAGAAAACTGACCCAGCCTTTCTTTGAGAACAAGAGCACTACCGTGTTTGCCTATCCATATAAGCAATCGCATTTATACGGCAGATTCCGGGATGGTAAACCCGCCGGAGGGCATATAGAGATTTTGATCCTGTTGGGTTCCATGAGCCTGTTTGTGCTGCTGATCGCCTGCGTTAATTTCATGAACCTCGCCACCGCCCGTTCCTTACAGCGCTCACGTGAAGTAGGCGTACGAAAAACGTTGGGCGCCTCACGTAAACAGGTGATCGCGCAGTTCCTGGCAGAAGCGCTGTTACTTACCGGGCTCGCCCTCGTAATAAGCGCTGTACTGGTTCAGCTGCTGTTACCCCAATTGAACCGGTTAATGGATAAAGACCTTTCACTGGGCTTTGCAGATTGGTATAGCTGGTTGCTTGTGCTGGGCCTGGCATTGCTGACAGGTCTGCTGGCAGGCAGTTACCCTGCGTTTTTCCTGAGTGCTTTTCAGCCGGTGAAGGTATTAAAGGGAGTGGTTGTGGGTAAAGGCGGTTCACTGTTACGGAAGGGTTTAGTGACTGTCCAGTTTGTGTTGTCTATTTTTCTCATCATTGTGACCATGGTTTTTATCAGGCAAAAGGACCACGTGGAGAACCGCCCTATTGGCTATGAACAGGAGAACCTTATTGATATTCCCGCCAGGGGTGAAATGGGGACAAGATACCAGGTGGTGAAAGATGAACTGGTACGTATACCAGGCATCACCAGCGTATCAGCGGGTACAGACAATCTTGTGATGTACGGCGCCGCCACCAATGATATTCAATGGCCGGGAAAAACAGCCGACCAGGACTTCATGGTCAATGTTGGCCAGGTACAATACGACTGGGTGAAGACAGCGGGCCTTACGCTGGCAGAAGGCCATGATTTCAGTGAGGAGCTGGGAGGCAACGCCGGAGATTGTATCATTAATGAGACTGCGGTGAAAAGAATGGGGCTTAAGAGCCCCGTGGTGGGCACCAAACTGGGGAATAGTACTGTGATCGGTGTAGTAAAGGATTTTGTGTTCAATGATGTTTTCGACGCGTCCCGTCCGTTGATGGTCACCCTTAGCAAAGGCAGTATGAACCATTTCTTTGTACGAGTGACGAATAATGATCAGTGGCGAAGAACGCTGAAGCAGGTAGAGCAGGTACTCAAGAAACATAATCCTGAATATCCTTTTGAGTTCAGTTTTGTTAAAGACAGTTACCAGAGAAAGTTTAACGGCATCCGGACCACCAGCCGTTTCCTGGGCGTTATAAGTATTGTTGCGATATTCATTTCCTGCCTGGGACTTTTCGGGCTGGCGGCATTTTCAGCGGAAAGGCGTTTGAAGGAGATCGGCATCCGGAAAGTATTCGGGGCCAGTGTGGTGAAGTTATGGTTACTGCTTTCGCAGGACCTCTTAAAGCCCGTATGCCTTGCTTTCGTATTGGCTGCGCCGTTAGCAGGATGGCTGATGAGAGTGATCTTGTCTAAAGTTGAATATAGTATAGGTATTTCCTGGTGGATCTTTGCACTGGCAGGGTTAAGCACATTGGTGGTGGCCTTGCTGACGGTGAGCTTCCAGGGTATAAAGGCAGCGCTCAGCAACCCTATAGAAAGTTTAAGATCTGAATGAGTATCCATTTACCAATAAATTGCCCGCCGATGTTCAAGAACTATCTTACAACTACTCTGCGTAATTTGTGGAGGAATAAGACATACAGCTTCCTCAACATCTTTGGTCTTGCTGTAGGAATTGCCTGCGCATCGCTCATTTTTCTCTGGATGGAGGATGAGCTGGAATTTGATGCGGTGTATCCTAAAAAAGACCGGCTGTATTGGATCAAAACCAACCAGACATATGAGGGGAAGACAAGGGCGTTTACTTCAAGTCCCGGCCGGCTGGCGGCGGCCATGGTAGCGGAAGTGCCAGGGATAGCGGATGCCTGCCGTCTCAACCCGAGTACATTTCTTTTCAGCGTGGGAGAACAGTCTATTTTTCAGAGCGGTTGTTATGCGGATTCCAGCTTTTTTCGGATGTTCGATACACAGTTTGTTGAGGGCAACGCGAAAAATGCGTTTTCGCAATTGTATTCGCTGGTGATCTCAGAGAAAATGGCGGCGCGGTTCTTCGGGTCTGCTGTTAATGCCTATGGTAAAGTAGTAAAAGTGGATAATGATCAGAGTTATGTTGTGAGCGGGGTGATGAAAGACCTGCCTGAAAATTCTACGCTGCGGTTTGACTGGATAGCTCCCTTCTCCATCTCCGCCAAAAGCAGGCCCTACCTCGATTATTGGGGTTCTTATTCCACGAACACCTATGTTGAGTTAACGCCCAATGCAAACGTAGCGGCTATCAATAAACAGCTATATGGTTTTATAGAACGGAAACAGGCGGGCGCTACGGCAAGGCCCTTCCTGTTTAGCATGAACGACTGGCATTTGCGCGACAATTTTGAAGACGGCAAACAAACCGGTGGCCGCATCACCTATGTACGGATGTTCGGTTATATTGCATGGATTATCCTGCTCATCGCCTGTATCAATTTTATGAACCTGGCCACTGCGCGTAGCGGAAAGCGGGCCAGGGAAATAGGTGTACGCAAAGTAATGGGGGCCGGTAAGCGAATGCTCACCCTGCAGTTCATTGGGGAGGCTATCTGCATGGCATTACTTGCAGTAGTGATCGCTGTGATGATCGTTGTCTTTCTGCTGCCCATGTTCAATGTACTGGTAGAAAAACAGCTTACACTAGGCGTGGGTAATCCCTGGCATATACCTGCCTTACTGGCGATAGCATTGATATGCGGATTGGTGGCCGGCAGTTATCCATCCTTGTATATGTCGTCTTTCCACCCGGTGGCCGTATTGAAAGGGCTGAAGCAACGGGCAGGCAGTTCGCCGTTTATCCGTAAAGGACTCGTGGTGTTTCAGTTTGCGGCTTCCATTGTGCTCATCATCAGTACCATTATCATCTATCAACAGATACAACATGTGAAGCATCGGGATATGGGATACCGTAAAGATAACCTGGTGGCTACCACCTTAATGGGTAAGATGAAGGAGGATTTCACGGTTATTAAACAAGACCTGCTGAATACCGGCGTAGTGGATCATGTGGCCCTGACCAGCGATGCCATGCTATACACCAGTAATAATACTTCGGGTTACTCATGGCAGGGCAAAGATCCGCAAGCCGATATACTGGTATCCTTCCGGCCGGTATCGCCTGAGTTCCTTGATACCTGGGGACTGCAGCTGGAAGAAGGAAGAGGCTTTCATACGAATATCGCCGCAGACAGCACGAATGTGATCATTTCCGCCACTATGGCCAGGCTGATGGGTAAGGGTAGTGCGCTTGGCAAAACCATACAAGACGGGAACCGGAGCCTGCATGTAATAGGAGTGGTAAAGGACTATGTGTATGGTGATATGTACAAGCATGGTGACCCGGTGATATTCTTCTCTGACCCAATGGCCACCGATGAAATGGTGATGCACCTCAAAGCCGGAACAGACCGCGAAGCAGCGATGGAAAAGATATCGCAGGTAATGAAAAAAGATAATCCCGTTTACCCCTTCGACTATCGTTTTGTGGATGACCAGGTGAATGCTTTCTTTAAAAGCGAAATACTGATCGGCAAGTTGTCTAATGTTTTTGCCGTGCTGGCGATTGTGATCTCCTGCCTGGGCTTATTTGGGCTGGCTGCTTATACGGCAGAAAGGCACACAAAAGAGATCGGTATCCGTAAAGTGCTGGGCGCCAGTGTAAGCGGTATTACCGGTTTACTGTCGAAAGATTTTATACAGCTGGTATTGCTGGCCGCCGTGCTGGCATTTCCCTTAGCCTGGTGGGTGATGGATCAGTGGCTGAGCAATTATGCGTACCGGATCAACATTAGTATATGGGTGTTTGTTGCAGCCATGTTGATCGCTGTCTTTATTGCGTTGGTAACGATCAGTTTCCAGGCGGTGAAAGCGGCGATGATGGATCCGGTGAAAAGCTTGCGGGCAGAATAAACCGATGCTATCTAAACAAATAATTCTGCCGCTATTCCATCTGCAAATAACCTCCCCTTGGGGGTAAGCATCAGGGCATTTTCCGTTTTTACCATTTTACCAGCGAGAATAAATTCCCGGCTGCCGGTTTCGAGCCGGCGGCGTTTCTCTTCTCCATATTGATCGGCCACCAGCTGCAGATCACAGCCTGCTGAGGTGCGCAGGGAGGTCATAATATATTCATTCAGCTGCATGTCCGGAGTGAGTATTTCCTCTTCAAAAGGCACTTTTCCTTCCCGTATACCGTTTATATAAACGCTGTTATTTGACAGGTTCCATTGCCGGGAACTGCCATTGAAAGAATGGGCGGATGGACCCAGGCCAAGGTAATGCTCTCCTTTCCAGTAGCTGCTGTTATGGCGGGAGTGCCAGCCCGGCAGCGCGAAATTGGAGATCTCATAATGTTCGTACCCGGCGGCGGCCAGCCATTGCATTAACTGCTCAAAATGGCGGGCGGCTTTGTCTGGATCAACCGGCGGTACCTTATGTTTTTTGATAAAGCTGTCCAGTGCCGTGCCTGGTTCTACCGTTAGGGCGTAGCAGGACAGGTGAGGTATCTGCAGGGCAATGGCCTGTTGTACATTTTGTTCCCAGCCTTCATCGCTGAGGGTGGGGCCTCCGTATATAAGGTCTATGCTCAGGTTATTGAAGCCGGCGTCACGGGCGTACAATATGCAGTTCAGGGCTTGCTGGCTGTTATGGGCCCGGTTCATCCAGCGGAGGTCAGCTTCATGAAAGGACTGTACGCCGATGCTCAGGCGGTTGACGCCTGCGGCTTTCAGGAAGCGGAGCTTTTCCGGATGGAGGTCATCGGGGTTAGCTTCCAGGGTTACTTCTGCATCGGGCGAGATGCTAAAGAGCTGGTGCAGGCGGTCCATCAGTCGCTGCAGGTCGGTTTCAGATAAAAGACTGGGTGTACCGCCGCCAAAGTATACAGTGTTAACAGGCTGGCCCTGGAGGTAGGGCTGCCGGAGGCTCATCTCTTCTAACAGGCTGTCTACCAACGCATCTTTCTGCGCCAGGGAGGTAGAAAAATGGAAGTTGCAATAGTAACAAGCCTGTTTGCAGAATGGTATATGTAAATAGATGCCAGCCATAATTGAGTAGAGCCTGTGGGCCATGGGCTATGACCCACAGACATTTATATTATATTTGCAAACATAAAAATAATCTGGTGCGAAACGGGCTATTATTACTCTTCATATTAATATTCAGCGGGTTACAATTATATGGGCAGACGGACAGTGCAGGTAGCAGCGCCAGTCAGGTGAATAGCACCGTGAAGGATACCGTGAAACGTAAGCCACCAGTGAAGAAAAAGCTGGCCGTTGACAGTAGTCAGTTGGCAGCAAAGCCAAAACCAGCAGGTACCATAACTACTGCCACGAAGCCGGAGACTACGAAAAGTCAATTACCGGCTGCAGACACTTCAAAGACTGCGGCTGATACTACGCTGCTGCAGGCCCCTGTAACTTTGCACCAGGATAATCCTTACGATATTTTTTTACGCAGCCTGGCCGGTAAGAATATGTTCCTTCAAGCCAACAAACCGCGTTATTACGATCTCAATGTTCTGCGCCCGTATAAGGACCTGGACTGGCTGGTGTACCTGGTAACCGGTATTGTGTTGCTGCTAGGCATTATCCGGATGGCCTACCTCAAATATTTTTCAGACCTGTTCCGTGCGTTCCTGAACCCGACACTGAGCCAGCGTCAGTTAAAAGACCAGCTTTCCCAGTCGCCTTTCCCGAATTTCCTGCTGAATGCCTTTTTTATAGTGAGCGTAGGGGTATATCTGTACCTGCTGATGTATCGTAAGCAGTATATTTTTAATGCTGACGGCTGGCTGCTCATACCCGGTTTGATCATGCTGGTAGCGGTGATCTATGTAACCAAATACCTGGTGCTGCGTTTTTGCGGCTGGCTATTCGGCAATACCGAACTGGCGGATGCGTATATTTTCATTCTTTATCTGATCAACAAGGTGTTAGGCATATTATTGGTGCCTTTCCTGGTCATCCTGGCCTTTTGCCAGCCTGAAATAGCCAGCGCCTTCCTATATATTTCGTTATTTTTTATAATCTTATTAATTGGCTATAGATATGTTAGATCTTATTCTGTAGTAAAGCAATATCTATCTTTCAGTAAATTGCATTTTTTTCTTTACCTTTGCGCATTCGAAGTAGCGCCCGTGTTGATTTTAACAAAGGTGTTGCTGATCTGGTTAACCGGTAATCCATGATTACTGTCAATTGTTAACACAAGAGCAAATTTAAGTATGATAAAAGGCGGGTCAAAAGCAGATTTGCAAGTAAAACATCATGTTCAGTCGATCCTCATTTCCCAGCCAAAGCCTGAAACTGAGAAATCCCCTTATTATGATCTGGCTAAGAAATTCAATGTAAAATTGGATTTTTATCCTTTTATAAGGGTAGAAGGATTATCAGCAAAAGAGTTCAGGAAACAAAAGATTGATATCCTGAATTTTACAGCGGTGATCTTTACAAGTCGCAACTCGGTGGATCACTTTTTCAGGATCTGTGAGGAGATGAAGATCAAAGTGTCGCAGGATTGCAAATACTTTTGCATTACAGAAGCCGTGGCCTTGTATCTCCAGAAATTCATCCTTTACCGGAAACGGAAGGTGTTCTATGGAGCAGACGGTTCTACCAAAAGCCTGCTGGAAGTAATGAACAAGCACAGGGACAATGAAAAATTCCTGTTCCCCAGTTCCGACAGTCAGAAAAAAGATATTGAAGAGTGGCTGAAAGCAAATAAATGCGAGTACGCTACTGCTACACTTTATAAAACAGTATCTAACGATGTAAAAGAAGTACTGACGCGTGAATACGATATGATCGTTTTCTTCAGTCCTTCCGGTGTTAAGTCACTGTTTGAGAACTTACCTGAGTTCCAGCAGAACGGTACCCGTATCGGGGCCTTTGGTCCTACTACTTCTGCGGCTGTGGAAGAGGCTGGTTTAAGACTCGATGTAAAAGCTCCTGCTCCCCAGGCGCCCTCTATGGTGGCCGCTTTGGAACAGTACCTGGCAGAGCTGAACAAAAAATAATCAGAAAAAAGAACGAAAAAATAACTTACTTGCGAAGGACGGTGAAAGCCGTCCTTTTTTTATGTTCCTGATTATAATTATATTGTAGCAACGAACACAAAGTCCAACTGTCCCAATCACCAGATCGTTTTTACTAACCATAGCCTGTGTAACGTGAACAAATTATCAGGGGAGACAAGTCCGTACTTATTACAGCATGCACATAACCCGGTGGATTGGTATCCCTGGGGGGAGGAGGCACTGCAAAAAGCTTTGCAGGAAGATAAGCCTATATTGGTCAGCATCGGTTATGCAGCCTGCCATTGGTGTCACGTAATGGAGCGGGAGAGCTTCGAGGATGAAGCCACTGCCCTGGTCATGAACGAGCATTTTATCAATATCAAAATAGACAGGGAAGAACGGCCGGATCTGGATCATATCTATATGGATGCTCTTCAGGCCATGACAGGTGCCGGAGGATGGCCCCTGAATGTTTTTCTTACGCCCGATAAGCGGCCTTTTTACGGAGGTACCTACTTTCCGCCGGTAAAAGCCTATAACCGTCCTTCGTGGAAGGAAGTGCTGCTGGCCCTTTCACAGGCATTCAAAGAACGCCGCAATGAGATAGAGGAACAAGCGGCTACACTTACCAGTCATCTTTCACAGTCTAATCAATTCGGCACCCAGAGCGGGTCACTGATCCACATTCCCAGAGAGGAACTGTTTACCCGGGAACAGTGTGATACTATCTGCCAGAACATATTATCGCAGGCAGACAAGGTTTGGGGTGGTTTTGGCCGTGCCCCCAAGTTTCCCGGCACTTTTTCCATACAATATCTTTTACGTTATCATCATAGTTTTGACGCGCCTGATGCGCTGAAGCAGGCCCTGTTATCGCTGGATAAAATGATACAGGGAGGGATTTACGACCAGCTGGGCGGCGGTTTTGCCCGTTACAGCACAGATGAGCAATGGCTGGCCCCGCATTTTGAGAAAATGCTGTATGACAATGCCTTGCTGATAGATGTTTTGAGCGAAGCCTACCAGCTTAGCCGTGATGAGCGCTATTCACAAACCATTACAGATACCCTGGCTTTTATAGAACGGGAAATGATGCATAAGGAGGGAGGGTTTTATTCGGCCCTGGATGCAGACTCGGAAGGGGTGGAAGGAAAGTTCTATACCTGGAGCTATGAGGAAGTGCAGCAGGTGCTGGGCGATAAGGCTCCTTTGTTCTGTGAATGTTACGATGTAACGGAACACGGCAACTGGGAGGAAACGAATATTTTATGGCTGCGGCATCCGGTAAAGGAGTTTGCGGCTATGAAAAATATAGACGCTGCCGCGTTGGAGCAATTACTAGCAGGTTGCCGGGAGCAACTGATGGAGACGCGGGCGCCACGTATCCGGCCGGGGCTGGATGATAAGATCCTGTTAGGCTGGAACGCCCTTATGATACATGCCTGTTGCAAGGCCTATGCGGCACTTGGCAACGAGCGTTATCTGAACCTTGCTATCCGGGCCATGGAATTTTGCTGGCAGCATTTACGTCAGCCGGAAAATGGGCAAGGCTTCTATCACACCTGGAAGAATGGTCAGGCAAAGTACCCGGCTTTCCTGGATGATTATGCTTTTCTGATCCGGGCGCTGATTGCCCTGCAGGAGGTATCGGGCAACCTGGACTGGCTGACCAGGGCACGGGAGCTGACGGAATTTGTGACAGAGCAGTTCTCAGACGAATCAGGCGCTTATTTTTATTATACCCAACTGGGACAAAAGGACGTGATTGTACGAAAAAAAGAGATCTACGACGGGGCAGTGCCTAGTGGTAATGCCGTAATGGCGGCTAACCTCCGGTACCTGGCCCTGGTGTACGACCAGCGTCAGTGGGCCTCCCGGGCGCAGGATATGCTGGCACGGCTATCGCAAACGGTGGTCCGCTATCCAACTTCTTTCGGGGTATGGGCCGGGGAATTGCTGCAGATGGTAAAGGGGACCTATGAAATTGCGGTGGTTGGAAAAGACTACCTGACCCGGATGCGGCAGGTGCATGATTACTATGTTCCTTTTAAAGTATTGCTGGGCAACGAAAAAGACCGTCCGGGCCTTCCTTTACTGGAACAAAGGGAGCAAGCAGAAAAAACGCTAATATATTTATGCCAGGATTATCATTGTATTAAGCCAGTTAATTATATACAAGAAATCGTTAATTTATTAAAATAATTACTAACTTGCAGTACTATTGGAGGCATAAGGGTGAACAACTGAAACAAATGTTAATCGATTTATATAATAAAATGTTAAAAACAACGTTTAATGTAATTACCGTAGGTTGCTGAACCGGTTTGAAAAAGTTGGACGAAAAGTAACTACGGATTAAAAATAATTGTTACATTTGTTATCTTGCACCAATTCAGATGTGGATAAGTTATATGTCAACACTTTTGTGGAAAACTTATAGAGTGTTCTGTCTGAATGTCCTTTGAAAGACTAATTTATAAGATTGAAAGCTACCCTTATGAAGCTTAATTATTCTAGTGGTCTGTTCGCTGTTTTGCTGGTAAGCCTGCTCGCCAGCTGTGGTGGTAATAAAACCTCCAAAAATGCGCAAGGGCAACTTATTGGAGTTAGCCCCAGACCTAAGTACTTCCCGCCTGTACCGTATGGAATGGTGTATGTGCCATCCGGGACCTTTCACATGGGCCCCAGTGATGAGGATGTGAACTATGCGTTTACAGCCAGAAACAAGTCCATCTCCATCTCTGGTTTCTACATGGATGCCACGGAGATCACCAATAATGAATACCGCCAGTTTGTATACTGGGTACGGGATTCTATTGCGCATATCCTGATGGGACATGTGAAGAAAGATGGAGACCAGGATATTATAGACTGGAAACAGAAGATCAACTGGAAAGACAAGGCAACGTATGAAAAGATCGATGCTATGATCTATTCTCCGGAAGATCGTTTGTATAATAAGAAGGAGATCGATGTGTACAAGCTGTTGTACCACCAGGAGTCTTTCAACTGGGACCAGGCCAAGCTGCGTGAGAACAAAGGCAAGCCCCGTTCTTCCTTCATCGTGAAGAAAGACGTGGCCATCTATCCGGACACACTGTGCTGGATCAGGGACTTCTCTTATGCTTACAACGAGCCGATGACCCGTATGTACTTCTGGCATCCGGCCTTCGATAACTACCCGGTAGTAGGGGTAACCTGGCACCAGGCTTCTGCTTTCTGCGAATGGCGCAGTAAGTTCTGGGAAGACTACCGTAACTCAAAGAACCTATTCACTGAAGATAAATTCCAGCTGCCTTCTGAAGCGCAGTGGGAGTACGCAGCACGTGGTGGCAGGGAACAGACTCCTTATCCCTGGGGCGGTTACTATATCCGCAACAAGAAGGGTTGTTTGCTGGCTAACTTTAAACCCGGCCGCGGTAACTATCCTGAAGATGGCGGTTTCTATACTGTAAGGGCTGACGCTTACTGGCCTAATGATTACGGTCTGTATAACATGTCAGGCAACGTTGCAGAATGGACACAGGACATTTTTTACGAAAACTCTTACTCTTTCACCTCTGATATGAACCCATATCTGAGGATGGATGTTCCGGATAACGCTCCGCCGAAAATGAAGCGTAAATCTGTGAGAGGTGGTTCCTGGAAAGATATCGGTTATTTCCTGCAATCAGGTACCCGTTCTTTCGAATACCAGGACAGCGCCAAATCATACATTGGTTTCAGGTGTACTATAGCGTTCCTGAGCCGCTCCAAGAATGATTTTAACAGTAGGAAGTAAAAAATTAATAGCCATGTATATAGAGAGAGACCTAACAATGTACTTGAACTGCAAATCTTTGAGCAATAACTATTCCGAAACAACAACTTTAACCTTAATTAACTTTAACCAGATTAAATTTTAACCTATGGCTATGAATCCTAACAAAGCGAAATGGTTGAACTTCTTTGTATGTATCGCTGCTTCAGTAGTAATTATCGGTGCCTTGTTTAAACTGCAGCACTGGCGGGGTGCGGATATCGCCCTGATCCTTGGTCTGAGCGTTGAAGCATTGATCTTCTTTGTGTACGCTTTTGTACCGGACAGCTCTGCTCAACATGCTCCTGCAGAAGTAGCCTACGGAGGTCACCCGGCAGTTTCAGGACTGGACAAGATGCTGCAGGAAGCAGACATCACTCCGGCCAACCTGCAACGCCTGAGCGAAAATTTCCAGAAATTAGGTACTACAGTAGATAAAATGAGGGATATCAGCGATGTGGTTGCTGCCACAGGCGATTATACTCAGAAAACAAGAGAAGCTGCCAGCGCTATCGGTAGCGTAGCTGTGGCTTACACCACTGCCGCTCACGCTGTATCTTCTTTCAACAGTGCATCAGAATCCACCAGGCATTTCCATGAGCAAATGCAGGGCATGACCAAAAACCTGGCTTCCCTGAATGCTATCTATGAACTGGAGCTGCAGGATACCAACAACCACCTGAAAGCAATGAACACGTTCTACAAGAACCTGTTGAGCACTTCTCAGGCCATGAGCGGAAGCATCGATGACGCTAAGAAAACACAAGAACAGATATCTCTGCTGGCTAAGAACCTGTCCAACCTGAATACCATCTATGGTAACATGTTGAGCGCAATGCACGGAAGATAAGGTACGCTAATAGTTTTGAGTTATTAACAGGCAATCATTAAATCTGAAAACAAACTATGGCACTACCTAAAGATCCACGGCAGAAGATGATCAACTTCATGTACCTGGTCTTGACGGCCATGCTTGCATTGAACGTTTCTGCTGAAATATTAAACGCATTCAATATCGTAAACAATTCTATCAATACTTCCAACATCTCGATCACTGATAAGAATAACCTTACCTATCTGCAGTTCGATGAGCAGATGAAGCAGAACGCTGAGAAGGTAGGACCTCTGAGGATCAAAGCCCAGGAGGTGAAAAAGGTTACCGGCGATATGTTTGCGTATATCGAAACTTTGAAAGAGAACATTATTGCGGAAGCTGGTGGCCGTGACGAGCACGGAGATATCAAATCAAAAGATAATCTCGACGCTCCTACCAGGGTGATGGAGAACCAGAAAAAAGGACCCGATCTGGAGCAAAAACTAAAAGATCTGCGTGATAAACTGCTGTCTTACGTTGATGCTAAAGACAAAGCAAGGTTTGAAAAAACCCTGCCGTTGAAGATCCAGATCGGTAAATCCAGCGAAGAACACGGTGGCGGCCAGCCCAGAACCTGGACCACTTACCACTTTAACATGGTGCCCACTATCGCGGCGGTAACCATCCTGGGTAAGTTCCAGAACGATATCAAGAACTCTGAGTCGCTGATCATCGACGAGCTTTATCGTAAGATAGATGCAGACAACTTTAAGTTCGATAAAGTAAGGCCGTTCATTTCACTGAATTCCAAGAACCTGATGGAAGGTCAAACCCTGACTGCTCAAATCGCCGTAGGCGCTTACAGCAGCACAGTAAATCCTACCATCGTAGTGAACGGACAAACCATCCAGGCAACTGAAGGTCTCGGTACCTTTTCTATGCCGGTGGGCGGTGTAGGTGACAAGACCATCTCTGGTACTATCACCCTGCCTAAACCTGACGGCCAGATGGAAACTTATAACTTCAGCGAGGCTTATAGCGTTGGTGCTTCAACCACCTCTATCTCCGCTGATAAAATGAACGTACTGTATATAGGATTACCTAATCCTATCTCAATATCTGCAGCTGGTGTACCCGCTGAGGCAGTAAATGCTTCCATCAGCGTAGGTAACATCCGCAAGCAGAGCGCAGGTAACTACGTTGTAACGGTTGCCAATCCCGGCCGTGCTATCATCAATGTGGTGGCTAACGTGGATGGTAAAACCAAAAGCATGGGCAGCAAAGAATTCCGTGTAAAGATGATACCTGACCCAGTATTAAAGGTAGGTGTTAACAAAAGCGGTGTAATGAAGGCTGCTGACTTTAAAGTACAGGGCGGTTTAAGGGCTGACCTGGAAAACTTCGAATTCGAAGGTGTTAAATATGATGTAGTAAGTTACCGCGTAGGTATCGAGTCACGCGGAAAGGATTATGTGGAAGGCGACGCCAACTCCGCTTATTTCCCCAGCAACGTAGTGGCTGCTGTACGTTCATTGCGCGCCGGCGACCAGGTTTACTTTGACAACGTTAAAGTAAAAGGCCCGGACGGTATTGTACGAAACATGGGTAATACTTCGTTTAAATTAAACTAAACAGTAATCAATTACTGAACTATGCGAGCAGTAATATTTAACAAAATTAGCTGGTGTGCGCTGGTGCTGGTTTTACTGGCAGCAGAAACGCAGGCGCAGCGCAGGGGTGGAAGCACCCGTCGTCGGACAGCCACAACAACGACTACTACTACGACAACGGAGGATTCATCTGAAGTGGTAAACCCCGCTACAGGTAATGCAGTAACTCCCCCGGCGGCTCCGGCCACTGATCCGGCTGCAGCACCTTTACGCCAGGATGGCGTTGGCACCCCGGTGTCTGACACGCCCCGTAAATCACTGCGCGTAGACGGTGTTACTTCCAAAAACTCTGTAAGGGACCGCGTACCTATCGCTTATGACAATATCCGCGAGGACGACAAGTTCTGGGAAAAGCGTATATGGCAGGTGATAGACATCCGCGAGAAAATGAACCTTCCCTTCCAGTATAACGTGGAAGACGAAAACGGTATCAACCAGCTGTTTATTAACATATTACTGGCTTCCATAAAATCCGGAGAGATCACTGCTTTCAACCCGATTGATGATCGCTTCACCACACCGATGACCTATGCTGAGATCCAGACAAAAACCAGCGGTGAGGAAAGAACGGTACGCAGTATAGACCCGGTAACCGGCGAAGAGAAAATGGTAACCACCCGCGACGAATTTGATCCCCGTACTATCGTACAGTACAAGCTCAAAGAAGTTTGGGTGTTCGACAAAGAGGCCTCTGCGCTCAAAACACGTATCCTGGGCATCGCTCCCATGGTATCACGTATGAACGAGGACGGCAGCCTCCGCGCTTCCATACCGCTCTTCTGGGTATACTACCCTGATCTGCGCCCTGTACTGGCCAAGTTCGATGTGTACAACCAGAACAACGACGCAGCTTCCATGAGTTGGGAGGACCTGTTCGAAATGCGCTTCTTCTCCAGCTTTGTTATCAAAGAAAACAACGCATACAACCGCGAAATCAAAGATTACATCAAAGATGGTACAATGCGTTTGCTGGAAGGTCAGGCCATCAAGGACAAGATCTTCAACAAGGAGCAGGATCTGTGGCAGTATTAATACCAGCCTAGACTAAACACTACTATAATCTGCAAGGTCACACGGTTTGATAAAAACCATGTGACCTTGTTGCTTTTAAAGGGTACCTTTGCAGCAATACACCCCAAATATTCTGACTATGTCCGTGACATTTAACAGCGTAGCATTACTGGAACAATTACAACAAAAGGTAAAAGCACTGGCGACGACAGTGGAGGAAAAACTGCACCATCTCCCCGCCCCTGTACTGCTATTACCACCGGCACAGGACAAATGGAGCGCCATACAGTGCCTGGAGCACCTGAACACCTATAGCCGTTTCTATTTGCCGCAGATCGCCAGTGCCATCGAGCATGGGCACGCCAGGCAGCAGCCTGCTACTGTGTCTTTTAAAAGCGGATGGCTGGGTAACTGGTTCACCAAAACCATGCAGCCAAAACCAGATGGCAGCCTGCCCATGAAGATGCAGTCACCCAAAAATGCGCGCCCGGCAACGGACCTGGACGCGGCTAAAGTAATTGCCGAATTCCTGGCCGGCCAGCAGCAGTTGTTATCATTATTGCAAGGCGCGGAAGGCGTGAATCTGCAACGGCTGAGGGTGCCTACCAGCCTGGGTAAGTGGCTGAAGCTGTCTTTAGGAGATACTTTCCGTTTCTTTATTGCACACGAAGAGCGTCATGTATTGCAGGCATTACGTGCAGTAGGCGCTTCGCTGAATTAATGATTAATTGAGGAAGGCGGATGAAAATGATCCCATACCAGCTTTGCCTTTGCTGCACCGATTTCCTTTTCCAGGTCTTCCAGGGGGAGTTGTTTGATGCGGCTTACCGAACGGAAGGTTTGCAGCAATTGTGTGGCGGTTGAGCTGCCTATCCCCTTAATGGTTTCCAGTTCATTCTTGAATGTGCCCTTGCTGCGCTTCTGGCGGTGGAAGGTAATGCCGAAGCGGTGCACCTCATCGCGTATGCGGCGAATTAGTTTCAGGCTTTCACTGTTAAAGGGCAGTTTTATACTTTCTTTATCTCCGGGGAAAAAGATCTCTTCTTCATTCTTAGCCAGGCCTACGACTGTCATGCTGCCTATAAGGTCCAGCTCGCGGATGCTTTCCATGGCGGCGCCCAGCTGTCCTTTACCACCATCGATGATCACCAGCTGCGGCAAAGGCTCCTGTTCTGCCAGCAGGCGTTTGTAGCGGCGGAACACCACTTCTGTCATGGAAGCAAAGTCGTTGATGCCCTCTACCGTTTTTATATTGAAATGCCGGTAATCTTTTTTGGAAGCGATACCCTCTTTGAACACCACGCAGGCGCTTACCGGAAAGCTGCCCTGGAAGTTGGAGTTATCGAAACACTCTATATGAGTAGGCAGTATCGGTAGCTCAAGATCGGCCTGCAACTGGTACAACACTTTTCGCTTTTCTTCGTCAGTCTTGCCTTCCAGGTGGAGGATCTTTTTCCGATACAGCTCGTCTTTGAAGTAGTTCACATTCTTTTCAGACAGCTCCAGCAGCTTCTTTTTATCGCCGCCCTTGGGCACGGTGAGGGTTATATGCTCTTCCGGGTATTCTACCGCAAAGGGGACGATGATCTCGTTGGTGAGGCTTTTGAATGCTTCGCGCAGGTAGGCGATGGCATAGGCCAATACTTCTTCGTCTGTTTCTTCCAGCTTCTTTTCCAGCGTTACGGTCTTCGTATCGGCAATAGTGCCGTTGAGCACGCGGAGGTAGTTCACGTAAGCATGATTGCCGTCGCTGAGGATGGAGAACACATCTGCATCGCCCATGCGTGCGTTGACAATGGTAGAACGGGACTGGTATGCCTGCAGGCTTTCTATTTTTTTGCGCAGTATCTCGGCCTGCTCAAATTCCATATTGGAAGCGCAGTTCTGCATTTGCGTACGGAACATGTTCAGTACGGGCGAGAGGTTGCCTTTCAGGATGTCTTTCACCTGCTGCAGGCCGGCCCGGTAGTCTTCTTCTGTCTGCAGTCCTTCGCAGGGACCTTTACAGTTACCGAGATGATATTCCAGGCATACCTTGAACTTGCCTTTTCGTATATTTTGTTCTGTAAGGCTGAGATTACAGGTGCGAAGCGGGATGTTGTACCTGATCACTTCCAGCAGTTCGCGTACCCTGCCTACAGAGGTGAAGGGGCCGAGGTATTCGGACCCGTCACGGATCACGTTGCGGGTAAGGAACACTCTTGGGTAGGCCTCGTGTTTGATTACGATGTAGGGATAGGTCTTATCGTCTTTAAGGTTGATATTATACCTGGGCTGGAACTGCTTGATCAGTGAGTTTTCCAGCAGAAAAGCATCCTGTTCGGAATTTACGATAGTGAACTCAATATGATGGATGCTTTGAACCAGCTTACGTGTTTTGAAGCTGTCATGATTCTTTACAAAGTAAGAGCTGACCCTTTTACGCAGGCTTTTGGCCTTGCCTACATACAGCAGCTCTCCTTCTTCCCCGTAGTATTTATAGATACCCGCCTGAACAGGTATAGTATGTGATATTTGCTGAAACTCCTCTGCTGTCATATACCGGTTTAATTTTTAGGGGCCAGCGATACTCTTACATCCAGTTCACGTGGCTGCAGAAAGGCTATTTTCTGCCAGGTGGTGATACGGATGGTCTTCAGGTGCTGGTAGAACAGGTTTTGCTGGTATTGGTATACCAGGTTACTGGTGCGTTTGTTAATGTTCACGGAAGAAATATGCCCCGTGCTGTCAATATTCAGAATGATCTGCTGCGGACTGACGGATGCATCACGGGCGGCATACATAATGGAGCTGCTGCCGCTGAACAGGTCTTTAACCGTATCCGTTCGGTAGGCGTCTCTCAGGGAGGGCTTGTTAATATCAATATCCATGAAAGGTTTCAGCAGGTGCTGCAGGGCCAGGGTATCCGTTACAGGCTGGCTGAGGCTGTCGCGCTGGCCATTGAGGGCCACTGTTTTCAGCATTTGCAGCCCGCTTTGCACCAGTTGTGCCGCTTCTGCCGTAAAATATGCTTTAAGATCGCTGTGTGCGGGACTATTGGCCTGCCGGCCACCACCAGGGTTACAGGCCAGCAATGTAACAGCCGCCAGGGCAGTGCAAAGGCGTCTGTATCTCTTTATCTCCATCCGGCAAAATTACTAAGAAACCCAGTACGAGCAATAGCTTAACCGCAGGCCGGAGGGTGCATACATGGAAGGATCTGACAAAAAAATAATGCGCCGTAAAAACGGCGCATCTGATGCATGAGCAAATCTGTCGAGAGCACTAAAAAATTTAAAACGAATAACCCAGCAGAATAGTTACTCGATTATAAGAATAGTTATAAGTAAAATGTGATTCCCGTCCGGCCGGGTATTCCAGCTTCATATCCGCATGTGCATAGCCAGCGGAGATATGAAAGGAATTACTATGCCCCAATCTTATCTTGTAACCCAGCCCCGCATGAGCATAAAATCCCGGTGTTTTCCTGCCGGGCTCCCCTGATAGTTCCCTTTGTTTGTTGGTTGGCCAGGGTTGGGAGAGGCCGGCCCCTCCATAAACAAACAGCGAGGTGTTGCTGCGGCTGAAGTCATAACGTATATCCGCGAATACGGGCACGGATTGTACGCTGTAGTCATCCAGGCCGATACCGATACCGGTTTGCCATTGCCAGAGAAAGCGGTAGCCTGCGATGGCCCGGAGCACGGCTCCCTGATCGGCGGCAAACTGAACGCCTGCCTCCATGATCCCGTAGAAGCCTTTCCGGCTTATTTTCAGTGGTCTTGGCACGCGGGTGATACGTTCCACTTCCTGGGCGGAATATACCAGGGTGTCCTGTATACGGTTCTCCAGCTTCACGCCCGTAGCACTGCTGTCTATGATAGTTCCTTTGATCACACCGCCGTTATTCAGGTAGAGCACATCCCAGTGCTGTTGCTGTTTCCCGGGCTTTGAGGGCTTTTGCTGTGCTGCTGCACCCAACGTCAGTAGTGTAAATAGTCCTGCCAGTATCAGCTGTTGTGTATAGTTTTTGATCATGAGTGCCGCGCGCCTATTGTTTAACGGTGATAGAAAGTTTGCTAAGCAGTTTCGGCGCCTGCTGATCCGTATAATCATATTGGTAGAGGCCATCTTTGGCGGTCACCAGCAATACATTGTTGTGTGGTATTACATCATACGCGTTGATGCCTTCCAGCCATTTAGCGGTGCTGATGTTGGTAATATTTTCTACGTTCAGGAATTTAAGGCCGAATTCTCCTTCACAGACAAACAGTTTGGAGCCGTCTATCCCCAGCCCGTACGGGCTGCTCATAGGATAGGATTTGAGGAGGCGGGGCGCCGAGAGATCTGCCACATCCAGCACGTGCAGTTCATTGGTGCTTCCGCCGCAGATGTTTCCGCTGCCGCGCAGCGTTACGTAGGCGATATCATCCTGCACTACTACCGGGTCGCATTTTCTCAGGTGGCTGAAAACGCCTTTGTTTACGGGGTAAGCCGGATTGGATGCATCGTAAATGAACATGCCTGTCATAGAGCCGATGAACAGATGATGCTTGTAAGGGAATATTGTTTCAATATCGGAGTTGATCCATATTGTGTTGCGCTTAGCTGGCGCAGAAGGAGTGGTTATTTCATAAGCAGATAACCTTGTCCTGTCTATTGTATAAAGGTAATTGCTCAGTACCGTGAAGCGAGCCAGAGAACCACTTTTACCCAGGGCCATGGAGGCGCTGGACTTTGTGCCCTCTGTGGATTGCACCAGGGCAGTATTGCTGACCGCATCATATGCTATAGGAGGAAAGTTATTGCCTGTTTTGCACTGATACTGGACAGTAGTGTCTTTTACTACGAAATCAACCACTACACGGCCGCCAACGGTATCCACTCCCATTATCCCGAAGTCGTATTGACGGTATGGGAAAGCAAATTCGATGCGTTTGGTCTCCCTTACATTTTGCGGGTCACTGATGTCGAGCGCCAGCAGGTCGATATAGCTGTCTGCATATAATATGTTGTTTTTTACTGCGATATCTACATTGCCGGGAATGTTGATAAAGGCAATCTTGTTGGGGGCAGACGGGTTAGTGTTGTCGATAACGTGGACGCCTTTGTTCAATTCGTTCAGAAAAATATACTTACCGTACAGGTAGATCTTCCCCGGCTGTTCAATTGCCCTGGGGGCTTCTCTTTTGACGGAGGCCCTGAGCTCAGAGAGCTTCATGTACACCGGGATGTATTTCTGGAAAGTAAGGCTACTGTTACAGGAATCTTTGAGGCAGCCCGCAATGGAAAATAAGCATGCAACAAGGGATGCTGCAATAATCAATTTGTAAAGAACTGATCTCATAGGGGTGAAATTTTGTAAAGGTAGAACGGGAGGCTTTCCGGGAAAGTTACAAGTGATGTGCTAATGCGGGCTAACAAGGATATGCCGGTGAATTTATGCGAAAATAATACGCATAAACTACCGGCATATCAGATATCTGGAAGGAGATTATACGAGCAGGTCGCCTGTCATTTCCTTTGGAACGGGCAGGTCCATAAATTTCAGTATGGTGGGGGCCAGATCGCCCAGCTTACCATCCTTTACGGGCCCTTTAAACTCATTGTTAATGATGAATAAAGGCACATAGTTGAGGGTATGTGCGGTATTGGGCGTACCGTCTGAATTGATCATGAAGTCGGCATTACCGTGGTCGGCAGTCAGGAATACGGTATAACCGTTGTTGAGTGAGGCAGTTACTACCCTTGACACGCAGGTGTCAACGGTTTCTGCTGCTTTGATCGCTGCTTCCCAAACGCCTGTATGGCCTACCATGTCGGCATTAGCGAAGTTCAGGACGATAAAGTCTGCAGACTGGTTATTGATCTCCTGCACAATGGTATCAGTTACCTGGAAGGCGCTCATTTCCGGCTGCAGGTCGTAGGTGGCTACCTTGGGAGAAGCCACCATCAGGCGGCGTTCACCGTTAAATTCTTTTTCGCGGCCGCCGGAGAAGAAGAAGGATACGTGCGGATATTTCTCTGTTTCTGCAATGCGTATCTGAGTCTTGTTGTTTTGTTCCAACACTTCTCCCAGCGTCATGTTCAGGTTATCGTTCTCAAAGATCACGTATACGCCTTTGTAAGTCTTATCGTACTCCGTCATGGTGGTATAGTGCAGGTGCAGGGCTTTCATTTCAAAGTCCGGAAAATCCTGCTGGCTGAGCACCTGGGTGATCTCGCGGCAGCGGTCTGTACGGAAGTTGAAGCACAGTACGGCGTCGCCTTCCTGGATAGTGGCCAGGGGGGCCAGCTGCGGGTTGGTAACGATGATCGGTTTGATGAACTCGTCGGTCACGCCCTCTGCATAAGAAGCTTTCACAGCAGTGATTGGGTCCTGGGTAGGAGTGCCTTTACCGTTCACCAGTGCATCGTAGGCCAGCTTCACGCGCTCCCAGCGCTTGTCGCGGTCCATTGCATAGTAACGGCCGGTGATGGAAGCCAGCTGTCCGGTGGTTTTGCTGAGGTGCACCATCAGGTCTTCCAGAAAGCCTAAACCGCTTTTAGGATCTGTATCACGGCCATCTGTAAAGGCATGTATGAATACCTTTTCAAGGCCTTTATCTTTTGCTATTTGTGTTAATGCTTTGACATGGTTGATATGGGAATGCACCCCGCCGTCGCTTACCAGGCCAATAAGGTGCAGCGCCTTATTATTGGATTTTGCATACTCAAGGGTATCCTGCAGTACTTTGTTTTGAGCCAGTTCCCCGGTGCGAACCGCCACATTGATACGTTGCAGCTCCTGGTATACGATGCGTCCGGCGCCGATGTTCAGATGGCCTACTTCGGAATTACCCATTTGTCCTTCGGGCAGTCCTACGGCCTCTCCACAGGTTATCAGGCGGCTATGCGGATATTTTTTATACAGGCTGTCAACAAAAGGTGTGTTGGCATGTGCGATGGCGTCTGCCGCAGGCACCTGGCCGATGCCCCATCCATCCATGATGATCAGAATGGCTCTTTTCTTTTCCATGATCCTTTGATTAATTTAATTCCTACAAGGGCGTGAAAATACTCATAATGACTTGAATACTTCAAAATTTCTGCAAAGTTAACAGGAACAAAAAATATCTTTAGCGGCTTGGGGCGGAAGAAAACAAAAGTGCATTAGATCTTACTAAAACATTATATATTAATATATTTGCAATAGTTACTAGTTCTGTGCTACAACATTTATGGGATTTTAAGTCTATGTCTGCAATCTGGCATAGTTTTCGCAACAGCTGGGGTTGGCAATAAAGGTATAAAGAAGTCACACGATTAGATACTGTTACACGAATTTGAAAATAACCATGAAACCGGTCAACTAAAAAGACATTTTTTCTTATGAAACCGAGCATGAATAAGTTTATGAAAGAGGGGGAGGAAAAGCGAGGTACCATCCTGCGAGGGCAACATGAACCAGCTGCGGGGCTTAATGCAGCAAGGAGAAATTGGATGAGAAAGTGCATATATATATTGGGCGTTTTATTATTAGGAGGCATTGTTACAGTGTTCTCCCTTTCTGCGCGTCCTTTAAAAAGCCTGGCAGGCGGCCCTTTTGAAGATGTGGTAAGCGCTATTAAGCAAGGGGATGCCGGAAATCTTTCCCGTTATCTCGATAATACTGTTGAGATCAATATCGCCGGCAGGTCCAGCTCTTACAGCAAGGCCCAGGCAGAGATCATTCTGAAAGACTTTTTCTCTAAAAACCAGGTAAAATCTTTTGAGCTGTTGCACCAGGGTGAAGCTGGCGGCGGCTCCCGCTATGGTATCGGTAATATGGTCACCGGTGGCGGCAATTTCCGTACGTCCTTTTTCCTGCAGAAGAAGGGAAATTCGCTGGTGTTGAACGAGCTGCGCTTTGAAAGCAAGTGACCTTAGGACCCATACTTTTTGTAAATATTCTTGAATTTACTTGAAAAACCACCGTGCCCCCGTTATAATTACGGGGGCACTCTTTATTTTTGGACCGCCAAAGAGAACTTATGTTAGATGAAACAGCACTTACCCAACTGATAAGAAATGCCCTGGCGGAAGATATAGGCAACGGCGATCACAGCACGATGGCCTGTATACCACCTACTGCGAAAGGCAAAGCACAGCTCAGGATCAAGGAACCGGGCCTGCTGGCGGGCATGGAAGTGGCGGAAAAGATCTTTCGCCTCCTGGATATGTTCACCGTTTTTACCCCTTTTAAGCAGGACGGAGACCTTATGCAGCCCGGCGAGAACGCTTTTGAGGTGGAAGCAGCCGTACATACCCTGCTGATGGCTGAGCGCCTGGTGCTGAACTGTATGCAGCGCATGAGCGGTATTGCCACCCTTACCCATCAGTACGTAAGCAAACTACAGGGCTATCACACCCGTTTGCTGGATACCCGTAAAACCACTCCCAACTTTCGTTTGTTGGAGAAAGAGGCGGTACGCATCGGCGGAGGCGTAAACCACCGCATGGGATTGTACGATATGGTCATGTTGAAAGATAACCACATTGATTTTGCGGGCGGGATCACGGCAGCTGTGAATAAAACGCAGGACTACCTGAAGCAGCGTAATCTGCAGCTGCAGATAGAAGTGGAAACCCGTAACCTGGATGATGTGCGTGAAGTGCTGGCTGTTGGCGGGATACATCGCATTATGCTGGATAATTTCAAGCCGGAGCAGATAACGCTGGCCCTGGACCTGATCAAGGGTCGTTATGAAACAGAAGCCTCCGGCGGTATTACGCTGGACAATATAGAAGCATATGCAAAGACCGGGGTGGACTTTGTTTCCGCCGGTGCTGTTATTCATCACGCAGTAAGCCTGGACCTTAGCCTGAAAGCGATACAGTAAGGAGAACGCGTAAAATACATCAGATTGAGAAAGATTCTATTTATCATTAACCGTAAGGCGGGGACAGACCGGGAGAAACGGTTGGAGAATGTGATACGGGAAATACTGCCCGAGCCTGCCTTTTCTGTACAGATCACTCACCTGGCTTACCTGGGGCACGGCACAGACCTGGCCCGGGAGGCGGTACAACAGGGAGTAGATACGGTAGTGGCTGTTGGCGGAGATGGCTCCATTAACGAAATTGCGCAGGGCCTCACCGGCGCCAATACCGCGCTGGCCGTTATACCGCTGGGCAGTGGCAACGGATTGGCAAGAGCGCTGAAAATACCGCTGGATGTGCGCAAAGCCCTGCAGCTGATCGTTGACAATAAACGCGACGCCATTGATGCGGGCTATGCCAATGAATATCTTTTCCTGAGCAATGCCGGTGTAGGCTTTGATGCACTAATAGCCGACAAGTTCAGGAATACAAAGAAACGCGGGCTCTGGGGCTACGCCAAGCTGGTAATAAAGAGCTTCCGCGAGTACAAGGGAAATAACTACAGCATCGATATTGACGGCAATAAACTGGACCGTCCGGCTTTTCTGCTCAGTGTGGCCAACGGCAACCAGATGGGTTATGAGTTTAAACTAGCCCCCCAGGCCAGCCTGTTCGACGGCCTGCTGGATATTGTTATTGTGCGGCCCGTCAGCTTTTTAGGCCTGCTGCCTTTAAGCATTTATTCGCTGCTGGGCACCGTGCATAAAACCAGCTATATGCAGCATTTTACGGGACGGGATGTTACCATCCGCAGCCCGCAGCTGAACTATCTGCAGGTAGACGGAGACGCAGTGCCGCTGGGCACAAATGGCGAGGTGCATATCAAAGTGGTTCGGGGAGCCATCCAGATGATCGTTAACAACGTGTAACTAAACATCAGTATGTCTAAGAAAAAGCGCAATACAGGCGGGATCGTTTATTCCACCGATCCTGATTTTTCGCCGGAGCCGGATGAACCTTCGGAAGAAGCTACCCTGCCTCCTGCCCAGCAGCAGCTGAAGGTAAAGCTGGACACCAAGCAAAGGGCCGGTAAAGTGGTAACGCTGGTAGATGGCTTTATAGGCACTGCTGGCGATCTGGAGCAGTTAGGAAAGGAACTGAAAACCAAGTGTGGTACTGGCGGCAGCGCAAAAGACGGCCAGATCCTGATCCAGGGGGATTACAAGGATAAGGTGCTGAAGTGGCTGCAGGATTGGGGATATAAGGCGAAATAATGTGCAGATATGCGGATGTGCGAATATGCACTTGCATACCTGCACATCCGCACATAAATTACCGGTTCACCAGTTTCAGCATGCCTTCCGCATACCTTTCACCGGCTATGGCCGTGGAAGACAGGATGTCCTGGATCTCCTTCAATTCAGTTGCCGTTAGCTGAATGTCTGCGGCGGCAGCATTTTCCTGCAGGTATTTCCTGCGTTTGGTGCCGGGAATGGGAATGATATCATCTCCCTGGGCCAGCAACCATACCAGCGACAGCTGTGCAGTAGTACAATGCTTCTCTTTTGCCAGTAATTCCAGCTTTTGCACCAATTGTACGTTCTGTTGTAAGGCGGCTTCCTGGAAGCGCGGCAGGTTGCGGCGGAAATCATCTGCCGGAAGCTGGCTAAAATCAACAGCGGTAGCGGCGCTCATACCTCTTCCCAGGGGGCTGTAAGCTACTAATGAGATCCCCAGTTCGCGGGTGAGTGGCAGTATCTCCCTTTCAAGGTCCCGGGTAAAAATGGAATATTCGCTTTGCAGGGCGGCAATAGGATGCACGGCATGCGCCTTACGGATGGAAGCGGCTCCTGCTTCTGACAGGCCCAGGTAACGTACTTTCCCTTCTTTTACCAGTTCTGCCATTGCTCCTACCATCTCTTCTACCGGTACATTAGCGTCTACCCGATGCGCATAATAAAGGTCTATCACATCTACTTTCAAACGGCGCAGGCTGGCCTCACAAGCTGCTTTTACATAAGCGGGAGAGCCATCAAAATAATAGCTGCCGTCTGCCGCATATTTAAAGCCGAACTTGGTGGCCAGGAACACCTGGCCGCGTTTGGTTGCCAGCACTTTGGACAACAGCTCTTCATTAGTTCCTTTTCCGTACATGTCTGCCGTATCCCAGAAATTGATCCCCAGTTCCAGGGCGTATTCCAGCGTAGCCAGTGACTCCTCTTCATTGCGGTCTTCTGCAGTGCCGTAAGCATGTGACATACCCATACAACCCAGTCCGATAGCGGATACTTTTTCTCCGGTTTTTCCTAAAATTCTGTACTGCATATGGTGCTAATTTTTAGATCATAAATTTACAAAGAGGCTTGGGTCTTTCCTCCGGAATTCCTGCTATAGTTTTAGATAGCGTTGGATTTGCAACGTGAGTGCAATTTTATTTTTGATTATTTAACAAAGAATTCACAAATTGAAAAACCTTTATCAACCAAAATCTTGTTTAAAACAAGGTTAAAGCTTTACCGCAGTAGCGTCCAGGGCCATACTCCCCCTGGACGTTTTCTTATATGGGGACCCTTATACATTCGCTATGCTGACAACTGTTCTGAACCGCAACAAATCATACTACCTGCTGATCGCGCTGATCGTGCTGAAAATGGTGTTGCATTACTGCATCATTAACCCCGTATACGATCTGCACCGGGACGAATACCTGCACCTGGACATGGGGGATCATATATCCGCCGGGTACCTGTCTGTACCACCTTTCATCGCTTTTGTTTCGCTCCTGATCAAATGGCTGGGTAGCGCTATATTCTGGGTAAAATTCTTTCCGGCTTTGTTCGGTGTTATCACTATGGTGCTGATGTGGCGTATTATCGAAGAGCTGCAGGGAGGATGGTATGCGCAACTGTTGGCGGGCGTGGTGTATATCTGTTCGGCCATGCTGCGACTGAATATGCTGTACCAGCCTAACTCTTTTGATGTGCTTAGCTGGACCTGGGTATTCTACCTGCTGGTCCGGTTCATACACTCCGGGCGTCGGCGCTGCCTGTTATGGCTTGGGGTGGCTATCGGGTTGGGCTTCCTGAACAAGTACAACATGTTGTTCCTGGTAGCGGGCCTGGTACCGGCGGTGCTGCTTTCCCCTCAGAGAAAAGTATTCTTCAACAAATATCTTTATCTGGGTGTGCTGGTAGCGCTGTTACTGGCATTGCCCAACCTCATATGGCAGATCAGGAATGGTATGCCGGTGCTGCATCATATGGCGGAATTAACGAAATATCAGCTGGTGAATGTAGACCGGGTGGGATTCCTGAAAACGCAGCTGATCTTTTTTATGGGAGGCGCTTTCCTGGTATTGTCTGGTTTTCTTGCGCTGCTGTTGTACCGTCCATTCAGCCTTTACCGTTTCCTGGGGCTTACTTACCTGTTTGTGATCCTGCTGTTCCTTTACCTGCGGGCGAAAGATTATTATGCATTAGGGCTTTATCCCATGCTGCTGGCATTTGGAGCAGTGTACTGGGAACGGTTGTGCAGCAAAAATTGGTTAAAATATACCCGGATAGCCTGGATTCTGCTGGTGGTTATCCCCTTTGCCTACGCCTTCAACGTGATATTCCCGGTATTGGGACCTGTAGCGATAGAGCAAAAGGCTAAGAAATTTGAGCAATTTGGTTTACTGCGCTGGGAAGATGGCAAGAACCATGTGCTGCCGCAGGATTTTGCCGATATGCTGGGCTGGCGCGAAATGGCCGCTCTTTCGCGCAAGGCTTTTGCCCTGATACCCGACAGTGAAAAACCCTATACGATCGTGATCTGTGCTAATTACGGCCAGGCTGGGGCACTAAACTACTATAACCGGGGACAAGAGGGAGTTAAATTGCCGCCGGCCGTTTCTTTCAATGCGGATTATGTTTTCTGGTTCCCCCGGCTGGAGGAGATCCGTTACCTGATACTAATAGATGACGAGGCGCCGGATGAGCGTGCGCACGAAAACGCTTCAGTATTTATCAAGATCGGACAGGTAGAGAACACACTGGCCCGGGAGTATGGTACCAGCGTATACTTATTGAAAGGTATCTCTAAAGCGCTGCCTGCCAGACTGTTGGAATGGCGGCAGGAACAGATCTCGTCTTTAAGGAGGTACTGAAGGAAATGATACTATTTTAACCAAATGTGCCCGGAGCAAGGATATTGCAAGGAGAACACAAGGAGAAGACAAGGTGAAGCCTAGGAGAAGACGGGTAAAATAGTATCTATCTGTCCTTACTTGGCTATCACAAACTCCACTTCTCCAAAGTCAAGCTGCATAATGGCGCCGTTCCTCTCCAGGCATAGTTTACCGTCGGGCAATACATCGCGGATAATACCCTGGAAATATTCCCCCTGCATGCGGTACAGGCCCGGTTCATTAAGCCGGAATAAACGGTTTTTATATTGCTCCAGCAGCTCGTTATAATGAGCAGGGTGTAATTGCTTCAGCCAGGGTTCCAGGCACTGGCACAGCTCTTTTGCCAGGGCCACGCTATCCCATGTCTTACCGGTGATCTGCCGCAGGGATACAGGATTGGGCAGATGTTCCGGGAACTGTGCCTGGTTGATGTTAATACCAATGCCGGTTATGGCATATTGCCATGTGGCGCCTCTCAGTACATTTTCGATCAGGATGCCTCCTGCCTTTCTGTCACGCCAGTAAATATCATTGCTCCACTTGATGCAGGTTTCGTCGCCGGCATACCTGGCAAAGAAGTCGCTGGCGCCAAGGGCTACGGCCACGCTGAGCATGAATTGCCTGGAAAGCGGCAGGCTATTGGGTTGCAGGGCGATGGTGAGTACGATATTTTCTCCCGGAGGCGATAACCATTGTTTGCCCCGCTGCCCTTTTCCGGCCGTCTGCTCCTTTGCAAACCAGGCAGTTCCGTGGCTGATCTGCCCCGAATTTACCTGCTCCATGGCATAGTTATTGGTGCTGTCAATGGTATCTAAAACATGAAAAGGCTGTCCAATCACAGGGAATGCTTATTTGAATATGTTTTTTGGCTCAAATGAAATTCAGGGCTGAAAAGTAGTTCATTTTATTGTTTTCTTAACATTTGCAGGCCTTCTGCGGCACATTAATACACAGGATATTTGCCGCTTCTTTAGTAATTTTGACAATTAAAGTTTATTTTTAACAAAAACAAGTTGTTATTGGCACCCTTAACCGTTCTGAACACGCGTAAGAAAGCGCAAACACGCTTAAGTAGAGACAGTGAGATTTTTACCACCATCGTAAAGGCCATTCAGGATAAAAAGGGGGAAAATATCGTATCCCTGGACTTGCGCCAGATCCCCGAAGCAGTGGCCGATTTCTTCATTATTTGCGAAGCAAATTCCAACACACAAGTAAGGGCCATCGCAGACTTTGTGGAAGAGCAGGTGCAGCTTCAAACGGGTGAAACACCCTATAAGCATGAAGGCTTTACCGCTCAGCAATGGATACTGGTGGACTATGTGAATGTGGTGGTGCATGTATTTCAGCCGGAAACCCGCAAATTCTATAACCTGGAAGAAATGTGGAGCGACGCTGAAAGAACAGAACATAACGATTGAACAAAAGCCTAATATAGTAGTTAGATATAATGGCTAACTATTGGATATATATTGGGGGTTATTCCCGGAAAGGTTATTAGCTGTGAATAAATAATAGTTAATAACAAAAAAAATATGAAATATTTGCAATAAACATCCGTCAAGGAGCGACTAGATTATTATGGAAAGAGGCAACAATTTTATTAAGGGTTCGGATAAATCGCCAAAGAAAGGACCGAAGTTCAATATATACTGGGTGTATGCCTTTATCGGTATTGCCCTGCTGGCTATGAACTTTCTAGATTTCCGTTCACAGCCGCAAGAGATCAGCTTCCAGCAATTCCAGCTGGATTATTTACAACCAGGAGATGTTGATAAGCTGGTAGTGGTGAATAAGAAGTACGTAGAAGTGTACATCAAAAAAGACAAACTGAACGAGCCAAAGTACGACAAAGTAGCTAAAGGCCGATTCGGAGCGCCTAACCCCGGACCGCATTTTCAATTCAGTATTGGTAGCGAAGAAAGTTTTAAAGCCGATCTTGACAAAGCGCAAACAGGCGTAAAACCGGAAGATCGTGTAAACGTATATTATGTTGACAGGCAAAGCTGGTTTGAACCGGTATTCCAGTTGCTGTTACCGATCATACTCATCATCGGCCTGTGGATATTGCTGATGCGTAAAATGGGCGGCCCTGCAGGCAGCAGCGGCGGTCCCGGCGGCATCTTCAATATCGGCAAATCCAAAGCCACCCTCTTCGATAAAGGCACCCGCGTAAATATCACCTTCAACGATGTTGCAGGACTGGACGAAGCCAAGGTGGAAGTGATGGAGATCGTAGACTTCCTCAAGAATCCAAAGAAATATACCGCGCTGGGTGGTAAGATACCGAAAGGCGCACTGCTGGTAGGCCCTCCGGGTACCGGTAAGACCCTGCTGGCGAAGGCCATGGCAGGTGAAGCCCAGGTGCCGTTCTTCTCCATGTCCGGTTCCGACTTCGTGGAACTGTTCGTGGGGGTAGGCGCCAGCCGTGTGCGCGACCTGTTCAAACAGGCCCGTGAAAAAGCGCCCTGTATCATCTTCATAGATGAGATAGACGCTATTGGCCGCGCCAGGGGTAAAAACGTGATGATGAGCAACGATGAGCGTGAGAACACCCTGAACCAGCTGCTGGTGGAAATGGACGGTTTTGGTACCGACAGCGGTATCATCATACTGGCCGCCACCAACCGCCCGGATGTACTGGATAGCGCCCTGCTGCGCCCCGGCCGTTTTGACCGCCAGATATCCATCGATAAACCGGACCTGGCAGGCCGCGAAGCCATCTTCGATGTGCATCTGAAACCCATCAAGAAATCACCCAACCTCGATATCAAGAAGCTGGCTGCTATGACCCCCGGTTTTGCAGGCGCAGATATTGCCAACGTATGTAACGAGGCTGCACTGATAGCCGCCCGTAAAGGCAAGAATGAAGTGGAGATGGAGGATTTCAACGATGCGGTAGACCGTGTGATCGGAGGCCTGGAAAAGAAGAACAAGATCATTTCCCCGGAAGAGAAAGAAGTGATTGCCTACCACGAAGCCGGCCACGCTATCTGCGGCTGGTACCTGGAGCACGCTAATCCGCTGGTGAAAGTAACCATCGTACCGCGCGGCGTAGCTGCCCTGGGATATGCGCAGTACCTGCCTAAAGAACAATACCTGTATAATACCGAACAGCTGATGGACGATATCTGTATGACCCTTGGCGGCCGTGCAGTAGAAGACATCGTATTCGGCAAAGTATCTACCGGCGCACAGAACGACCTGCAGGTGATCACCCGCATGGCTTACGCTATGGTGACCGTGTACGGTATGAACGATAAAGTGGGTAACGTATCTTTCTATGATCCGAACAGCGATCAGGCGTTCACCAAACCTTATTCTGAAGAAACAGCCAAGATGATCGACGAAGAGGTGCGTAACCTGATAGAAAAGGCATACGTAAGAACCAAGGCGCTGTTAACAGAAAGGCTGGAGAACGTGAAAGTACTGGCGCAGGAATTACTGAAGAAAGAAGTGTTATACCAGGCAGACCTGGAAAGGCTGATCGGTAAACGCCCTTACGATACACACAAAGAGCATCACCTGAATAAGGAAGGAATGACCACAGATGGCGTACATCCTACGGATATCATCAATCCTTCTCCTACACCAGTTAATGCGTAAAGGGGTATTATGAAGATATCTCCCGCCAAGGAAAATATTCTAAAGAGAGTACGGAATGCATTAAGCCAGTCGGTACAGTTGCCCTTCCCCAATTCGGAGGGCAACAACTCTGTTTTTAAAACAGAGAACGAAGGACTTGAGCTGAAGTTTGCAGAAGAATTTGCACGTCTGCAGGGTAAGTTCATTTACTGTACCGGCAAGCAGGAGCTGACAGAGAACCTGGCAACTTTGGCGGCACACAAGGAATGGAACCATGTATACTGCCAGACGCCCGCGCTGTTAAATGCATTCAAGCTGGCACAGCTGCCCTTTATCAACAAAGGTGATATGCACGAAGCAGATGCCGCCATCACAGATTGTGAATACCTGGTGGCCCGCACAGGCACCATGGTGCTAAGCGCTGCACAGCCTTCAGGCAGGGCGCTGCCGGTATATACGCCGGTGCACCTGGTAATTGCCTATACACATCAGCTGGTATTTGATCTGAAGGATGCCATCAACCGTTTGAAGGACAGGTATAACGGCGAGCTGCCTTCCGCTATTTCTTTTGCCTCCGGCCCAAGCCGTACGGCGGATATAGAAAAAACACTGGTGGTAGGCGTGCATGGGCCTAAAGAGGTGTATGTGTTCCTGGTAGATGAATAAACTGAAACAAGCGGTTAAAATAATGATAACAGCGTCCTGATTAACATCGGGGCGCTGTTCTGTTAAGCATATAATCGGTCTATGAAACGATCTTTCCTATTAGCTATTGCATGCATTTTTTTACTATTGTCCTGTAACAATGCGGGGCATCAGGCAGGGGGCCCTTTGCAGGTAAAAGGCCGCTGCGCCATTTTCTACACACCGGGCGAGGATAAGATGCGCCAGTTAAAACGTGAGTTCGGCGAACAGAGCTTTCCGGGAATTGCCGCCACCAATGAGCAGTACATGAACGAAGCCAGGCAGTTCCTTACAGAAAAGAAGGTGAAGATCATTAACACCAGTCAGTATGAGCTGCATTTTGAGAAGCCTAACGGCGAAGTGTACCCGGTGAACCTGAACCGCTCTAAATATGCGTGGGAAATATTTTTATTCAACGGCTTTGATGATCCTGTGAAGATCGATATTACCAATATCAGGGAAGAGTATGAGGCCGCACTGATGGAGAAATAAAATCAATGGCGAATCAATTGAAGAACGAGATGCATCATATAGAGGTGCCTGCTAACAAGCGTGTTTATTTCGCTTCAGACTTTCACCTGGGCGCGCCCAATGCAGCGGCCAGCAGGGAAAGGGAACGGCTGATCGTACGCTGGCTGGACGGCATTGCCCAGGATGCGTATCATATTTTCCTGGTAGGCGATGTTTTCGATTTCTGGTTTGAATACAAGGAAGTGATCCCTAAAGGCTATACCCGCCTGCTGGGCAAACTGGCCGAACTGTCTGACCGGGGTATCGGCATCACTGTTTTTATTGGCAACCATGACATGTGGATGGATGGTTATTTTGAAGAAGAGCTGAATATCCCCGTGTTCTTTGAACCGCAGACCTATACTATCAACGGTAAAAAGTTCTACGTGGGACATGGCGATGGTTTAGGCCCAGGCGACCATGGATATAAATTCCTGAAGAAAATATTCCGTAACCCCGTATGCCGCTGGCTGTTCTCATTGCTGCACCCCTCCTGGGGCATTGCCCTGGCCAATTATTTCAGCCGGAAAAGCCGCGCTGCAACTGGTATGGAACTGGAAAAGTTCCTGGGTGAGGAGAACGAATGGCTGGCTATTTACAGTAAAGAGGTGCTGCAAAAAGAGCATTTTGACTACTTCATTTTTGGTCACCGGCATTTACCCCTGGATCTTCCCGTGGGGCCCAACAGCCGGTATATCAACCTGGGCGACTGGCTGAATTATTTTACCTATGCAGTATTTGATGGCCAGCGCACTAATCTGATAGAATATAATAAGTATTAAGGGATCTAGGCGTCCAGTATCTCGTGTAATATGGATGGGGACTGCAGTTCAGTAAAATCAGGTAAGTGCAGCTTCAGGAAGTCGAGGTATGCGTACAGCAGCTTTCTTCTTCTGTCTTTGCTCATGGAGATGCGGCCCAGGGCTGCCAGCTGCGGGCAGTGGAACAGCATGTCGGTCAGCTCGCTGTTCACATCATCCAGGTGATTGATGTGGTGCGGGGGCAGGTCTACAAAAGTGCCTTCCTGCAGATCAAGATAGGGTGTGTATTCAGAATAGCGGCCATTGAGCCGGAAGCCCATCATCTCCGCCAGCTTTAATGTAAAGTGTAAGGGCAGGTTAGCCGCAACAGCGGGTTCGCTGCCGTCCAGCAGCTGCAGGGTATGTTCTGCCAGGTAGTACAGCTCTTCCTGTTGTTCCGGCTGTTTCAGACAGCGCTGCAACAGTTCTATCATGTATAAGGCCACGGTATTTTTCACCACGCTAAAATGCAGCCCGGTATAGATATATCCCAGTTTGTATTCGGATATCCGTTGCAGGTTTTTCTGCTCATGATGGTATACCACCATTTCCAGTATGTTGCCGGGTTGTATCAGGTTGCCTTTTGCCGCTTTGGGTTTAGCGCTGCGCGCCCCGTTCACAATGTAGGATTGTATGCCAAACAATTCTGTAAAAATGCTTGCGATCACGCTGGTCTCACCATACTTCACCACTCTTAATACTATGCCGCGTGTTTTGTGTAACATAACTCCGGCAAGTTAGTTAATAAAAGCAATTTTGGTGACCAGCTTTTCGGCGCCGCTATCGTCTGTAGCGAATATGAGATAGATGCCGCTTTGCGGCCGGTGTCCGGTATAGTCTTTTCCGCTCCATACTGCCTGTCCGCCCTGCGCACGTATTTCAAATACCAGCCTGCCGCTGATGTCTGTGATCTTTACCCGGGCATTTTGTGCCAGTCCCCTGATAGCGATTGTGCCCCCATAACCCGGCGGCACGGGGTTGGGAAATACCAGTACGCTGTCTGCAGTCATTTGGGACGCTCCTTCTGTGGCGTTCCCGCGGAAGGATACCAGGCCCAGGCCGGTGGCAAAGAATACTTCGCCGGTAAGCGGGTTGATGGCGATCCTGCTCACCGCGTTGTCTGGGAGCGGACTATTGTCAGTATTGAAATGTGCGAGGATCTTTTCTCCGCTGCTGTTGATCAGCCATGCACCGTTCTGCGTGCCTACCCATTTCTGGTTAGCCCCGTCTACGGCAATGGTGTTTACCTGTTCGTCGCGGAACAGGTATCCGGCAAAATTATCCTGCTGTACAATGGGCAGATAAGCGCTGCAACCGGTAGTGAATACGTTCTGGGCACAGGAGAAAATGGCAATGCCGCGGGTGGTGCCCACCCAGATCCATCCGTCTTTATCCCTGGCCAGGCAGCGTACATCATCTGCGGGAAGGTTGCCTTGCGCCGCGCCGCTGCGGTACAGCATCCAGCGGTCATCCGCTGTATTCTCCAGGCTGCTGCCGTGGTTGAATACAAACAGGCCGTTCCCACGCGGAGATATGATCCATTTCTGGTCATTATCGTCAATCAGGATATCGCTTAGTGCATTGTAGCTATGTGCATAGGGAATGCGGAACTGTTGCCAGCTGTTATCCGGCTTCTTTACCAGCAGGTCTCTGTCTGCCCCGTAGGCACTGAGCCACAGGTTGCCTGTTGCATCTACCGCCAGGCCGCTGACGCGGCTTGCACGCGGGTTATCTGTTGGCGCGGGCAATGTAGGTTGTGCTATCAGCTTGTGATTACCCGCTGCATCCAGTACCAACAGACCATTGTTGAAGGAGCCGATGTAAAGTGAGCCGGCTGCATCCACCGCCAGTGGCAAAAGATCGGTAATTGTATCGAGGTAAGGTTGTGTACTGAAGTTGAAATTGTGCCATTCTTCCTGTCCAAAAACAAAGTAGCCGTTACGGTTACCCGTTGATCCCCAGTTGGCAGTCACTGCGCCCGCAGTGGCCCAAAGGCTGTTGTTTACAAAAAGCATATTGCCTCCCACTATACCTGCGGGGGCATTGGGCGTAAGGCTGCTGAAATTGTTGTTCTCATATAATACAAGGCCTTGCTGTGCATCAGCTATCCAGGTGGACCCCTCCAGCGTGGCCGCCTGCAGGGGCGCTTTTACAAGTTTGTCCTGCAGGGTACCGGCTACTGTGCCATCGGGCAGCAGGCGAAGCACACGGGCGTTGGCAGCACCGTCTGCCTGCTGGCAAACCAGTAATTGTTGTTGATCTGTGCTGATGGAGCTGATATGCCGTCCATCTGCATACCAGGGTTGCCAGCTATCCTGGTCCAGTGAGAACAGTCTGTCCTCCTGCAGGCAGATGAGCCGGTTTTGCAGGTGAACAATGCTCTGTACAGGGGCTGCCTGGAGGCCTTGCATAACAGGCGCCCAGTTCCGGTAATTGGCCAGGTTAACGCCGCTCACCGGGGCTCTTTTTACGCCCTCTGAGGTGGCCGCATAAAAATAGTTGTTGTCGGCAGTTACCGCGTAAACAGCTATGTACTGCCCATTACTGCCTATGATATAAGTATCGGCTGTTTCCTGCTTGTCAGTATTCACCACCACAATACCAAAGCCGGTGGAGAGCCAGGCCATGCCTTTGTAAAAGAAGATGCTTTGAATGATCTTGTCGCCTTGTATGTTTTTGCGGAGAATGTCAGGCAGGTTGTATACCTGTTCGTGCTGCAGCAGATCAAGATTGCCATTGCTGTAGCCGATCAGCACCTGGCCGTCATCACTGGCGCCAATGGCGCTGATACCTGCGTCGTGCAAGCCGTTCAGCTTGGTGTAACGGGTAATATCGTGGTCTCCGGCCGTTACGGAGAATACATTGTAGCCGGTGGCGCAAAACACCTTTCCGTTTGCGCTCACCACTGCCTTAGCCTGCATATAGGGCAGGTGTTCCCGCCAGTGCCCGACAGGCACTTGTTGCGCATGGCATAGCTGCACTGGAATCAATATTATCAGGAGAAGATAAATAGGGCGCATAGCCGGATGATGACCATTCATTAACATATTAGCACATCAGCAAATTAGTAAATTATTTATTTACCTTTACGCTATTTATAAAATTGAAAAAATCCTTATGTGGCAACGCTTAGCAGGTTGGGTGTTAAAGTTCCGATTACCGTTATTGTTACTGTTACTGGCCGGTACGATTGTGATGGGGTACTATGCCAGTAAAGTAGAGTTATCTTACGAATATGGCAGCGCTATACCCAGGGATAATCCGGAGTTCCTGGCCTATCAAAAGTTCAGGCAGCAGTTTGGCGAAGACGGCAATATGATGGTGCTGGGTGTGCAGACCGATCAGTTTTTCAAGGCTGATTTCTTTAACGACTATGTGCAGCTTAACAAGGATATAAAGAAGGTGTCGGCGGTAGAGAACATTTTGAGTGTGCCTGTAGCCGTTAACCTGTTGAAGAATGACAGCACCAAAAAGCTGCAGGTAGTACAGCTGTTCCCGGATCAGCCCCTGCAACAGGCCGCATTGGACAGCCTTTCCGGTGTATTCCGTTCACTCCCTTTTTATAGCGGCTTACTGTATAACGGCAGTACGAATGCCTACCTGATGGCCGTGCGCATCAACAAAGATGTGATGAACTCCGCAAAGCGTATAGGCGTGGTAAAAAGTATTATGGACCTGGCCGATGCCTTTGGCAAAAAGCATCAAACAGAAGTGCGACTGAGCGGTTTGCCCCTGATCCGTACTATTATGGCCACCAAAGTGGCGGATGAAATGAGGTTGTTCCTGAAACTTTCATTTATATTGACGGCGCTTATATTGTTACTGTTCTTCCGTTCATTTGGTGCTGTGCTGATGTCGATGATCGTAGTGGCGATAGGTGTGATATGGTCAGTGGCTACTATTGTATTGTGCGGGTATAAAATAACGTTGCTTACCGGGTTGATACCGCCGCTGATCGTGGTGATCGGTATTCCCAACTGCGTATACTTCCTGAATAAATACCATGTGGAGTATGCCCGGGATGCCAATAAAACCCGCGCCCTGGTGCATATGATCCAGCGTATGGGCATTGTAACGCTATTCACCAATATTACCGCTGCGATAGGCTTTGGAGTGTTCTACTTTACCAAAAGCCCCCTGCTGAAGGAGTTTGGTGTGGTGGCCGGCTCCAACATCATGTTCATTTTCCTGATCTCGTTCATCTTTCTGCCGGCGGTGCTCAGTTACCTGCCTGCTCCCAAGACCAAACATACCAGCTATCTTGATAATCCACTGTTCAGAAAGGTGCTTGACCTGCTAACCAACCTGGTGTTCAAATACCGTTCCTGGGTGTACCTGGTAACGGTGATCACGGTGGCGGCGGCCGTGCTGGGTATGTTGCGGCTGCGCCCAAAATCTTACATGCTGGATGATATCCCGAAAAGCGATCGCCTGTATACTGATCTGAAATTCTTTGAGCACAATTTCAGGGGTGTAATGCCGCTGGAAATTACCGTAGATACCAAAAAGAAAAACGGCGTGATAGGGCTGCAATCCCTCAATAAGCTGGATGAGCTGACGAAGCTGATCGCTGCACAGCCAGATTTTGCGAGGCCCCTGAGTGTGGCTGAAGGGATCAAGTTTGCCCGCCAGGCTTATTACAATGGAGATAGCAGCAACTACAGTGTGCCTAACCAGTTTGACATCGGATTTCTCGCGCCATATCTGCGTATGCGCGGTACAGGTGGCAGCAATTCCACTTTTACCAAGCTCGTGGCTTCCTTTATGGACAGCACGCGCCAGGTGGCCCGTCTGAGTGTAAACATGGCAGATGTAGGCTCTCATCGCCTGCCTGTATTGTTGGATTCCTTGCGTCCTAAAGTGAATGAGATATTTGACACCGCTGATTATAAAGTGTCTTTTACTGGTACCAGTGTGATCTTCCTGGAGGGCAGCCGTTTTATCATCAACGGGCTTACCGAAAGCATCCTGCTTGCCTTTGTGCTGATCATCTTCTGCATGCTGTACCTGTTCCGCAGCTGGCGTATGCTCCTTATCTCGCTGATACCTAATATTATACCGCTGGCGGTTACCGCCGGGGTAATGGGATGGCTGGATATTGCGCTGAAACCTTCTACCGTACTGGTATTCAGTATTGCCCTTGGGATAGCGATAGATGTGACCATCCGTTTCCTGGTGAACTTCAAACAGGAGCTGCCGCATCATGACCTGGATATATCGGCTACTGTGAAGCAGACCATCCATGAGACCGGGTTGAGCATCATTTATACATCGCTGATCCTGTTTGCCGGGTTTATGATATTTAGTTTTAGTGAATTTGGCGGCACCAAATCGTTGGGCTGGCTAACTTCCCTTACATTAGTAATGGCGATGGTTACCAACCTTACCATATTGCCGGCCCTGCTGTTGTGGATGGAGAAAGCTTTGCTGAAAAAGGCGCGTAAAAAAGAGCTGTGGCCTACGCTGGATGATGAGCCGGATGTGGAAATGTCTAAGCTAGGACTTGACGATACGAAGCAATAAATAAAAGTAAAATATCTTGCTAAAACTGGAACGTTCCGGGATTCAGATCTCCGGAACGTTCTTTTTTTGCTGTTTTAGCAGGATTTTGAAGGAAATCTGAAGGAATTTTGAAGTAAGGATTTGCCTCAAATAATCTAGTAAGCAGCATTCATCCCATCCATTTAGCCGTTTGTATAAAAGCATTCTATATACCCATTAAAAAGTAGGAGGTTTAACATGCCATTCTAACCTTCTTGTTCAATGAAAAACAGGTACTTAAAGGGCGCTCACTTATCTGAGCGAAAATTTAAGGAGATCCTAAAGCTCTTCTCTGAAGATCTCACGGCCACCCAGATCGCTAGCATTAGTGGGGTGAGCCGGGTAACGGTTAATAGTTACCTTAAAAAAATCCGTCAGCAAATTGCCAGGTACTGCGAGCTTCAGCAGCCCGCAGAAAGCATTGTAAAACCGGTCATCCACGAGCGGCATGAACATCATGAGCATCGCAACGGTCATGATACTGCTGTTTCTGTAAAGACCGAGGTGAACCGTGCTATCAAGCCTATTGTGTTCGGGATCTACCGGCATGCAGACAGGTTACACACAGAGATATTGCCTGATGTAAGCAGGGCAATGATCCATGCTATTGTACGGGGCCGTTCGGTGCTGGAAACATTAGGTGCAGCCGAGCGGATACGTCATTTCAGCAATATTGTGGACCTGGGGCATTACCGCTTGTATCGTCTGGAGCACGCTGTGGCTGCTGAAACCAACGGTAGTATTGCTATGGCGGATGATATTGATGCATTTTGGGGACTTACCAAACATCGTTTAGCGAAGTTCAAAGGTCTCAACAGGAATACAGTATACCTGCATTTGAAAGAATGCGAGTTCCGTTACAACCACCGGAACGAGGATCTGTATGAAGTGTTGCTGACCTTGTTGAAAACACACACGCTGAATCTTTCCTGATAAGCTTAGCTTTTTTGAAGACAGGTCATGTTCGATTGCTGAAATACACCAGGTGGTGAACCCGGAAATTTAAGCAAGCGGCATGCTTGTCCTGAAACATATTCAATTTTCTATCATAAATCTGGATTATCTAGATTTAGATTTTGGTTGATGAGCGCAGGCGGTATTCCTACCGCTTGCTTGATTTTTTTCTGTGATTTTTATAGCTAGATAAAAAAACGACATTAAATTATCTTGTAAATATAGTATCAACCAATATTGTATTGTATTTAGTTAGACATGTTAAAATCAGATAATCTGTTAAAGCGTTGTTAATTCTTTTCTTGAACCCAGGTATTTAGGTGTTATAACAAACAATCGTCTTCTTAATAGGCTTAATTTTGAAAGGTTAAAATATCGTTAAGATTAAGAAGACGGAAATTTGCTTAAGGAAATGATACACTCAACAGTATGCGAACTGATACAATTGCATTAAGACACTGTACATCTCCCCGCTAAGCAGGCTAAAAAAAGAAGATTAACTGGACGTTGATGTAGGAATGGCGCCTTTGAGCGTCCTGGGGGACTTATTTTATTTATCGGCTTTTTTATTCGCACATAAATCAACACAAAAAACTAAACAAAGCTTATGAGGAAAGTTCTATTTCTTCTGCTTGGTGTGTTGTTCCTTGCCGGTCAGGCTTTCGCACAAAGCCGGACCATCAAAGGCAGGGTCACATCAGCAGATGATGGTCAACCGGTAATAGGTGCCGCTGTAGTGGTAAAAGGCACCTCTACAGGAGCAGTCACTAACCCCGATGGTGAGTACACCCTACAGGTTCCGGATGGAGCCACCACCCTGGTGTTCCGCTCAGTAGGAATGAAAGAACAGGAAGTAACCCTGAAAGGATCTAACTCGGTAAATGTAGTATTACAGCAGGATGTTAGGAATCTTACAGAAACGGTGGTAACCGCTAACGCTATCCGCAGGGATAAAAGCTCCCTGGGTTATTCAGCGCCTGTGATCAAAACCGAAGAATTAACCAAAGCACAGGTAACCAGCCCGCTGAATGCACTGGCTGGTAAAGTAGCCGGTGTGAACATTTCCAGCACTGCAGGTGCACCGGGAAGTTCTTCCAGAGTTGTGATCCGTGGTGGTTCTTCTATCAGTGGTAATAACCAGGCCCTGATGGTAGTGGATGGTGTGCCCATTGATAACTCGAGCATCACAGGCGGCGACGACAGCCGCAGCAGTATTGACTTTGGTAACCGTGGCAACGATATCAACCCGGAAGATATCGAGTCTATTACCGTGTTGAAAGGTCCTGCAGCAGCAGCGCTGTATGGATCCCGCGCTTCTAACGGCGCCTTGATCATCACTACGAAGACTGGTAAAAAAGGCGCTGGTAAAAAGAATGAAGTTACTTTCAACAGCTCTGTTACTTTCTCCAACGTGCTGAAACTGCCCGACTTCCAGAATGATTACGGACAGGGTGGGTACCAGGAGGCCGATCCCCGTGAGAACTTCAGCTGGGGTCCTAAATTTGACGGCACAGAGAAAGAATGGGGGCAGTCTATCAATGGTGTACGCCTGAAGAAGCCCTATGTAGCGCAGAAAGATAACGTAAAGAATTTCTTTGAAACAGGTGCAGCCTTCAACAATAATGTATCATTGTCAGGCGCCGGCGAGAAAACCACTTATTATCTGTCATTAACGAGCCTGAACTCTGATGGAGTGATGCCAGGCAATCATGACAAGTATAACAAATATGGTGTACGTTTTAACGGTAGTGCTCAGCTTACCAATAAGGTGACTACCAGCATATCAATCAACTATAACAAGATCAACAGTGACCTTGTACAAGGTGGTCAGGGCGAAGGATCTGTATATGATAACGTGATCCAGACACCCCGTGATATTCCGCTTGATAAGATGGGCGATCTGAATAACCCTTACTATAGCATGGGTGGCTTATTTGACGCTGACGGAATTGAGCGGTATGGCTATTATGGAGCTTACACCATCAGCCCTTATTATATTCTGAAGAACTATCGTAACCTGAATGACGTAGACCGTGTTACCGGCAATTTTACCATCGGCTATAAACCGCTGGAATGGCTGGATGTGGTAGAAAGATTAGGCGCAGATGTTTACACAGATCGCCGCAGGTATAAATATCCCAAGTTCTCTGTGTTACCGATTAATGATAACGGTAAAGTCTATACTGATGACAATGTGCGTCAGAGTTTTGGTAAATATGGTGAAGAAGACTATACGCTCAGCGAGATCACAAATGATCTGATGATAACTGCCAAAAAGCAGATCAGCCCGGACTTTGGCGTTTCATTGATGGTAGGTCATAACGTGCGTCAACGTGTGTTCAATACATTGGTAACACAAACTAACCGTTCCGCCGGTTTGGTTGTACCCGGATGGTACGCACTGGATAACAGTAACGGCCCGGTATATAGCTTTAATGAACGTACCACCAGGCGCCTGGTAGGTGTTTACGGTGAATTGAACCTGGACTATAAGCATATGCTGTATCTTGGCTTCACTGCCCGTAATGACTGGTCTTCCACTCTTCCTCCTGAAAACAGGTCATTCTTCTATCCAAGCGTGAACGGTGCTTTTGTGTTCACCGAACTGTTGCGGGGAACATCCATTGCCAATATTCTGAGCTATGGTAAATTGCGCGCCAGCTGGGCGCAGGTAGGTAATGATGCGGATCCGTATCTGCTGCGTACCTACTATACCAAAACCGATATTGCCGGCGGCTTTGGCAATACTACGTTCCCGCTCAATGATGTACCCGGTTTTACCAGGGGTAACCAGATAGGTAATCCTAACCTCAAACCTGAGATTACCACAGCATTTGAAGTAGGCGCCGAGCTGAACTTCCTTGATAACCGTGCATCCGTAGACTTCTCCTATTACAGGAACAAGTCTAAAGATCAGATCCTGCCCGTGCCTATTGCACCTGGTACCGGTTATTCCTCCAAAGTACTGAACACCGGCGAGGTAGAGAATAATGGTGTGGAGTTAGGCCTGCGTGGCACACCTATCCGCACTGCTTCCGGATTTACGTTGGAGCTGTATGGCACTTATACCAAGAACAACAATAAGGTGGTAGATATAGCCGGTGGCGTAAACCAGGTAACAGTTGGTGGTCTGAGCGCCCTTACCATAGTGGCAGCTAAAGGTCAGCCTTACGGTACCTTCTTTGGCCAGTCTATCAAACGCGATCCGCAGGGTCGTGTAGTAGTGAGCGCATCAGATGGTATGCCTGAGCTCACAGATCAGGCGGTATACCTGGGCTCTTATCTTCCCAAGTGGCAGGCATCCTGGGGCGCTAACATGAGCTTCAAAGGCTTCACCTTTGGCATTCTGTTCGATACTAAACAAGGTAACAAATTCTATTCCCGTACCAAGGCTCTAATGGACTTCGTAGGTACCGCCCCTGAAACTGTTGCCGGTGGCCGTGATCCGCGTGTATGGGCAAACTCAGTTATAGAGACCGAACCGGGTAAATATACAGAGAACACCAGTTTAACTTATGATCCGCAGGATTGGTTTACCAACAAGATACCTGATGGTCTTCATGTGGTTGATGGTTCTTACATCAGGCTGCGTGAACTGAGCCTGAGCTATCGTCTGCCCAGGCACCTGCTGAACAGAACTCCGTTCGGTGATGCTTCTATCGGCATCTTCGGTAACAACCTGGCCCTGTGGACTGCCAAAGAAAACGTGTATGCGGATCCTGAAGTAAACTCAGGCGGTGCTACAAATGAGCAGGGTTTTGATTTTACTGCACAACCTTCACTGAGGAACTATGGTGTGAACCTGAGGGTTACTTTCTAAGTTTTAAAAGCTAAAGATCATCGAACATGAAATTGCTAAGTAAAAGATATATAACAAAGTCCGTAGCCGGCATGCTGGCAGTATTGGCATTGTCTGTATCCGGATGTAAAAAATTCCTGGATGTAAATGATAATCCCAACCTGCCTGAACAAGTGGACGTACCATTGATCCTGCCTTCTGCACAAGCTGCTATTGCACATGTGGTGGGAAATCATTTCCAGATCTATGGTAGCATATGGGGACAATACTGGACACAGTCTCCATACTCTTCCCAGTATAAATCCATCGATCAGTATCAACCCGGCTCAAACGATTTCGACAGGCCCTGGGGCATTTTGTACAACGATGCGTTTGAGGACCTTCAGATCATCATCGGTTATAAAGGGCAGGAAAAATACAAGCAATACGCTGCTATTGCGTATATCCTGAAAGCGTATGATCTGCAGCTTGTCACCGATGCATTCGGTGATGCACCCTTAAAGGAAGCCGGGCTGGGCGACCTGAACCTGAGTCCTCATTACGATTCACAGCAGGAAATATATGATAGCATTTTCAGCTACATCAATCAAGGCCAGGCATTGATCGATAATGCCTCTTCTTTTGTTCCCGGCGATGAAGATCTGATCTTCGGCGGTGACATGGATCAGTGGATGGCATTTGGCAATACCCTGAAACTGCGTGCTTATCTGCGTATCGCCTTAAAGGATGGAGTCAAGGCAAAAGCCGGTATCCAGGCATTACAGGGTAAACCTTTCCTGACAGAAGACGCTAAAATCTCCTATAGCCAGACAGGCGGTAACCAGAACCCGCTGAATGCTGAAATGATCGGCCTGGGTGGTACACAGAACCTGGTGGCCAGCGCCACCTGTGTAAATGCCATGAAAGCGCTGAAGGATCCGCGTGAGATCGTATTTTACAGAAGAGTAGTTGCTAGCGGTATTGTAACACCCATTCCGCAGGGTAGCTTTAATACAACTCCCGATGAAACCATTTCCACGCCCTCTTATGTAGTGGGTGCAAGAGCCAGCGATCCTAACTCTGCACTAGCTCCGGTGAAACTGATCTCTGGTGCGGAGAGTTATTTCCTGCAGGCGGAAGCAGTTGTTCGCGGCTATCTGACAGGTAATGCACAAACACTTTATCAGGAAGGGATTACTGCCAGCTTTACCTCATATGGTATTGAGCCCGGTACTTATGTTACAGATGTGGTGGCAACATGGCCTGCAGATCCAGAACAAAAAATAAATGCAATTATCACACAGAAATACTTTGCTATGTGCGGTAACCAGGGCTTTGAAGCATGGACTGAATGGCGCCGTACAGGTTATCCTACTTTTTTTGTTAGATCTGAAGCGTCAGTACTGGGTAACGGTTTATACCCGCAGCGTATGCTGTACCCCAACACTGAAATTACCAGGAACAGCAATTTCCCTGGTTTAAAGACGGTGACAACGAAGATGTGGTGGGATGTGAAAGACTAATTAAAGTTGTTCATATAAACACAGCGAGGGCGTCTCAATGCGAGGCGCCCTCTTCTTTTTTTAAGCTGATTTTAATTCCCCATCTTCTGCTTTCAGCGTAAATTTCCTTCGTTAAACGGACTTACAACTCAATCAAAACATGCTTATGAGACGTCACGCACTGCTCATCGCTATTCTATTGGCGGTGACTTCCCTCGTGCGCGCGCAACAGCGCCAGATCACGGGTAAAGTAACGGGAGGCGACGGCAAACCTGTGCCCTTTGCCACCATCCAGGTTAAAGGCACTTCTACCGGTGCCGCCGCCGACGAAAACGGAAATTTCAAATTAAACATCCCCGGAAATGATGCGGTCCTGGTCATCCGCAGCGTAGGCTTTGCTACTAAAGAAATACCAGCAGGCAGCAACAGCTATGTGGAGATCGCGCTTAAATCTGATGAGACCAGCCTGCAGGAAGTAGTGGTCACGGGTTTGGGTATACAAAGATCTAAAAAGGCACTGGGTTACGCCGTGCAGGATGTAAAAGGAGATGAGCTTACAAAAGCTGGCCAGAACGACGCCCTGAGAGGCTTGTCGGGTAAAGTGGCCGGCGTGCAGATCACCGCCTCTTCAGGTACGCCCGGAGCAGCTACCTACATTAAATTGAGAGGCACCAATTCCCTTACAGGCAATAACCAGCCCCTCTTTGTCATTGACGGTATCCCGGTAGACAATTCTCAGAACTACTCAGGCGATCCTTCAGATGCTACCAACAACCTGTTACAAGGAGCAACTAACACTAACCGCGGCGCAGACATCAACCCTGAGGATATTGAAAGTATTTCTATCCTGAAAGGCCCTGCCGCAGCCGCACTGTATGGTATTGACGCTGCGAACGGTGCGGTGATCATTACCACTAAAAAAGGAAAGGCGGGCAGAATGCAGGTAGATTTCAGCACCGGCGTTTCTTTCGATGCGGTGAACCGCCTGCCTAAACTGCAGGACGAATATGTAAAGGGAAGCGGCGGCCAGATCGCTCCGTTCAGTTCTACTAACCGTTACTCATGGGGCGCCAAAGCTGATACGCTTTTCTGGACAGGCATTCCCAATGCTTACGATGTACACGGCGATATTGTAGGCAAGTCGGATCCCAGGGCTAAAATTCCCTTCAAACCCTACGACAACATGAAGAACTTCTTCCGTACCGGCTCCACCTTTAATAATTCAGTTTCTTTTATGGGAGGTAATGATGCAGCTACTTACAGGATGTCTGTATCGCATCTGTACCAGAACTCCATTGTGCCGCTGCAAAGCTATCAGCGTACCACTGTTGCTTTCTCCGGCCAGCTGAAAGTATCTGAGCATGTAAAAGTATCCAGCAGTGTTAATTATACCACAGACGGAGGCGATATGCCACAGAACGGCAGTAACCTTTCCGGCATCATGCTCGGGCTAACCAGAACGCCTATTTCTTTTGACAACTCAAACGGGGCTGCAAAAGCCGACGATCCAAAGGCATACTTAATGCCTGACGGCCTGCAGAGGTCATACCGCACCACAGCATACGACAATCCCTATTGGACCATCAACAAGAATCCCTATACAACGAATGTGAACCGTTTGATCGGGAATGTACAGCTGGACTACAACTTCCTGAAAGACTTCACATTCACCTATCGCATAGGAACGGATGTTTATAGTGATAACCGCCATCAATATTACGAGATCCAGTCCGGTGCATATCCGGGTGGCCGTGTATTCGATGACCGTTATACCTATAAAAGCGTGAACTCAGACGCTATCCTTACTTATGCAAAGCAGTTGTCAAAAGATTTCAGGCTGGATGTAAAAGTGGGTAACAACTATTACTCTCGTAAGCTGGATGAATTGTATACACAGGGCGACGGCTTAACATCGCCGGGTTTCAATAATATCTACAATGCTACTGCTATTAAGTCGGCCAACTTTGTAACACCTTACCGCAGGGCATCCGGCTATTTTGATGTTAACCTGGATTATATGTCCATGTTGTTCCTGGAAGTGACAGGCCGTAATGACTGGTCTTCTACCCTGCCCAGGGATCACAACTCCTTCTTTTATCCCTCCGCCAGCCTGGGCTTTGTGTTCACAGAGCTGCAGGGATTGAAGAACGATGTGCTGACCTTCGGCAAGCTCAGGCTTTCTGCAGCGCAGGTAGGTAAAGATCCTGGTCCCTTTAATATCAGGTCATACTACACGGCTACTACCTACAGCGGCGACGGGTTTACCTCGGGTATTTCCTTCCCCTATAATGGTACTGGAGGTTTCAGCCTGAACAATGTATTGGGTAATCCCAACCTGAAACCTGAAAAAACCAATTCTTATGAAGTGGGCGCACAGCTGCAGTTCTTTAAGAACAGGATCGGGTTGGACGCAACTTACTATTACTCCAAGGGAACCAATCTGCTGGTGCAATCTCCCATTGCAGGTTCTACCGGTTATCAGTATGTAACGCTGAACGCTGGTTCTATCAGGAATCAGGGCGTGGAACTAACGTTAACGGGCAAGCCAATAGACACTAAGAATTTTACCTGGGATGTGACTGTGAACTATAGTATGAACCGCAGTAAGGTATTGTCGCTGGCGCCCGGTATCAATCAGATAACCGTGAACGGTTTTACAGGATCAGTGATCGCGCATTTGCCAGGTCAGCCTGCCGGTATCATTTACGGTTATCCATTCCTGAGGGATAGCCAGGGCAGAATGGTGATCAGTGATGATCCCAACAGTAACTACGGCTACCCGATCGTATCGCCTGATCAAACCCGCATCGGTAATCCTAATCCGAAGTTCCTGCTGGGAGTAGGCAATACCTTTACCTATAAGGGCTTTTCATTGTACGCGCTGGTTGACTGGAAACACGGCGGAGATATGTGGAACGGCACCCGTGGTTCGCTCATGGCAATAGGCACTTCTGCTGTTACGCTGAACAGGGGCCAGCAAACGGTTTTTCCTGGCGTGCTGGGGCATTTAGACCCGCAGGGTAATATCGTACATTTTGAAGGCGGTGCTGAAAAAGCAGGCGCAGGTAGTACCAATGATGTGAAAGCTGCACTGGATGAAGCCTGGTACCTGGGCAACGGTGGCGGCTTTGGCGGGCAGTCAGAAACGTTCATAGATGACGCCTCTTTTGTGAAGCTGCGGGAGATCAGTCTTTCATACGATCTCAGCTCTTCTATTTTTGCCGGTTCTCATTTTATCAAAGGCATCACCGTCGCAGCATTTGCACGTAACATCATCCTGTGGACGCCTTATAATGGCATAGACCCGGAAACCAGTCTTACGGGCGCTACCAATGCACAGGGTATTGATTATTTCAACATGCCCGGCACCGCCAGTTATGGACTGAATGTAAAAGCCAGGTTTTAATCTTAAAAATCATGACCATGATACGGTATTCCAGATATATACTACCCGCGCTGCTAATGCTGCTCTGTTTCAGCGCGTGTAAGAAATCATATTTCTACACGGGGATCAACGATGATCCCTCACAGCTGAAGAATCCCGCACCTTCTGCTATATTGCCCGGCGCTATTTTAAAGAGCGCTTATATATGGGGAGGGGACGCATCGCGCTTTGCTTCGCTGTTCATGCAGCAAAGTACAGGTATTGCCAACCAGGCCTATAATCATTCCCTGTACACCGTAACACCGGATGATGTAGACAACATGTGGTACGCGGGTTTTTACGGCGCTATAATGAATGATATAAAAGCTATGATAGATACGGCTACGGATCAGCAGCAACTGCATTATGCAGCAGTGGGAAAGATCCTGATGGCCAGTAACCTGGGAGAAGTAACAGATCTTTGGGGAGATGTGCCTTATACCCAGGCCTTCCAGGGGCTGGCAAACACGCAACCCAAATATGATCCGCAGCAACAGGTATATGATACCTTGCAGAAACTGCTGGATGAGGCGATCGCATCGCTGACAGTTGATGACGGCAGCCCCTTTCAGCCCGGTACACAGGATGACCTGATGTTTGGTGGTAACCTTGATCTGTGGGTACGCTTTGCACATGCTTTAAAAGCAAAGTACTATCTGCACCTGGTGAAAGTGAATACCGGTACTGTACAACCTGCGCTAAATGAGATACCGCAAGGGTTCAAAGATGGGCAGGGCGCATTTGTAAAATTCGTAGGCACCAGCGCTACTACTACACAGGCGCCCTGGTACCAGTTCAACACCCAACGTGGGGATATTGCGTTTAACAGCTATCTCAACGATCTGTTGTATAAAGCGAAAGACCCGCGCTACGCTGTATATTACGATCCTTCTGACAGTACATTGCTGGGTGACCTGTATGGCGCGTCAAATGCGTCTGTCTACTTCATGTCGTATGACGAATTGAAGTTCATAGAAGCAGAGCTGCAGTTCAGGAATAATAACAAGACAGCGGCGGCCGCAGCTTATAATGAAGCGGTAAGGGCCAACCTGTCAAGAACAGTTGGTACGGATGCTTATTTGCAGGAGGTATCCAGAACTGCCGCCAACATTACTTTAAACGACATCATGACGCAGAAGTATATAGCGCTTTTCTTAAGTCCTGAAGTGTGGACAGATTGGAGGAGGACAGGTATTCCGGTATTAAAGGCGCCTCAGGGAAATACCTTAGGGGGCCAGTTGCCGCGTTCATTGTTATATCCCAGCAGCGAGCAACGATATAATGCCAATGCCCCTAAAAATACCACTATGCTCAGGCGGGTATGGTGGGATGTACAGTAAGATAAGTTATTGAAATAGACCTACATGATAAGAATAAGACTGTCTGCCACACGGCAGGCGGTCTTTTTTTATGCTATTGCAAAATAACCTACGAAAAAAATATTATTCTCTAAAAGTTAATGTTATGTTAATGATTTACACCCGCATCAGTATTGCATTTTACTTCTATAATACATAATCTTTATCTGTTATATTATGACTTACTTGAACTTATATGATACTATTTTCTCTTTTTATAATGCCCATCTGCTTTTTTTTACGTAAATTATTATTGTTAACAATTTTCATCAACCAAAATCTTCTTCTCGCTTATGAAACAAGCGCTACTCGTTTTTACCATGCTTATGGTAATGTTTAGCCTGGCGTACGCTCAAGAACGTCAGGTTTCGGGGAGGATAACAGGACGTGACGGAGTCCCCATACCGTTTGCTACAGTCCAGGTAAAAGGCACTACAACAGGTACCACCACTGATCAGAGTGGAAATTTCAAATTACACGTTTCAGGAACTAACCCCGTATTGATTGTCAGGAACATCGGTTTTGCATCAAGAGAAGTTCCGGTGGGCCAGGAAAGCACACTGGATATCACTTTGGACCAGGACACCAAGAACCTCAGCGAGGTGGTGATCACAGGCGCCTTAGGTATCGCACGTCAAAAGCGCTCTGTAGGTTACGCAGCCACTGCGCTTAAGAATGACGAGATCACCCGGGTATCTCCCACCGGCCCGCTGGACGGCCTGAAAGGCCGTGTAGCAGGTGCGGATATTTCCACGTTGAACTCACAGCCCGGTGCTTCTTCTAAAATTGTACTGCGCGGTTATACTTCACTGAGCGGTAACGTACAGCCTTTATTTGTGGTAGATGGTGCACCTGTTACCAACCAGCAGCTGGCCAACAGAAATCCGGATGCTACCAGTAACGGTCTTGACTTTGGTAACGGTATCAGCGACCTGAATCCCAATGATATAGAAAGTGTGACGGTACTGAAAGGGGCTGGCGCTACATCTTTGTATGGTTCCCGTGCAGCCAATGGGGTTGTAATGATCACTACAAAAAAAGGGAAGTCCGGCAAGATTAAGGTAGAAGTGAACAGTGCTGCTACCTTCTCTAAAGTAGGCATATTACCCGAGTTCCAGAATACGTTTGGTCAGGGGTGGAGTGGTCATTTCGCTTACGAAGAAAATGGCAGCTGGGGCCCCCGCATGGATGGCAAACAACGTTTATGGGGCGCCGTGGTAGATAACTCCCAGCTCCTGAAACCATTCTCTACGGTGAAGGATAACATGAGGGATTTTTATGACGTTGGTACAGAATTCAATAATACTGTAGCTATCAGCGGCGGCAATGAAACCAGTACTTTCCTGCTTTCACTGGGTAATGTTACCAGCGATGGTGTAATACCCACAACTGCTGATTATCTGACCCGTAATAATATCGGTCTGAGAGCTTCTACCAAGTTTGGTAGTTTCTCTCTTTCTGCTTCACTGAACTATATTAAGAGAACATCCCGTTATGTAACAGACCTTGGTGATGAACGCGGCGCTACTCCCTTCCAGGAGATCATGCAGATACCGCGCGACCATGTGATCACCGACGGCCGTGATTACCATAATAAGTTCTATGATGTAGATAGCTACTTTACACCTTACGCCGAAAATCCTTATTTCCCCATCTATGAGAATGGGAACAGGTATTACAGCGACCGCGTTTTCGGTTACTTTGAAATGAGCTATAAGTTTACTCCATGGGTAAACCTGTTATGGCGTGTAGGCGGTGATATTACAAATGCCCGCCTGAAAGACTGGAAAGCCATTAATGCTCCGAAAGTGGGCAGCTGGAACGCCGGTGCTAATCCTGCAGGTTCCATCCGCCAGGCGGATATTGGTTATGTAGGAGAAATCAGCCCTAACGCGCGGGAGTATAACACAGATCTTATGTTATTGCTGTCTCCCAAGATCAATAATGATTTTTCTATTGATGGTACCATCGGTTTCAACTTCAATGAGAGAGGTACACGTACGCATTTCTCCAGTATCGAAGGGCTCACAATTCCCGGTTACTATAATGTGAGCAACTCCTCAAATCCGCCAAAGACCAGCACAGATGAAACCTTGCGCAGGTTATTCGGCTTATACGGCCAGGCAACGCTTAATTTCAGGAATTATTTATTCCTGACCCTCAATGCGAGGAATGACTGGTCTTCTACATTGCCCATTAATGCAAATAACTTCTTCTACCCTGGTGTAAACGCATCCTTTGTATTAACCGATCTCCTGAAAACAGATCCCAAAGGGCTTTCTTTTGCGAAGATCAGGGCAGGTTATGGTAAAACAGGTAACGACGCTGCGGTATATCTGCTAAACAGCGTATTAGTGCCTGCTGATATCATTACCGGATTCGGCAACCTGATCTTCCCTGTAGGCGGGGTAAGCGCATTCTCTGTAGGCAACCGTATCGGTAACAATAACCTGAAACCTGAGTTTACTACCGAACTTGAACTGGGTACAGAATTGCGGTTCTGGGACAACCGGATCGGTCTTGATGTTGCCTGGTACGACAGAAAATCTGACAATCAGATCCTCGCAATTGATATAGCGCCGTCCTCCGGTTATAAAACACGTACCATCAACTTCGGTAAGATCCAGAATAAAGGGATAGAGCTTTCCCTGAACGTCGCACCATTCCGTGGAGATGGCTTTAACTGGGATTTTACCTACACGTTTGCCCGCAACAGGAACGAAGTGCTCGAGCTGCCGGAAGGGGTGGAAAGGTATCAGCTGACCTTCTTCCGTGATATGAAGTTTGTGGCCATCAAAGGCCAGCCGCTCGGTGTAATAGAAGGTATCGGACCGAAGCTAAGCCCGGACGGCCGACCCATTATTAACGCCACCAACGGTTTGTATGTAGATTCCGATAGTGATGTAAGATATGGCAATACCCAGCGCGATTTTGTTATGGGCCTGGTAAATACATTCAGCTATAAAGGCGTGTCCCTTGGGTTTAACCTGGATTACCGCAAAGGCGGTGTTATGTATTCCAATACCTCAGAGCTGACAAACTTTGTGGGAAATGCATGGCGTACTACCTATAACGACCGCCGCCCCTTTATTGTGCCTAATTCAGTGAACGAAATAGTGGACGGTTCAGGAAAGACCAGTTATGTAGAGAATACTACACCGATCGACTACGCTAACTATAACGCATATTGGTATATCTCTTCCAATAAGGCTTATGCCTACGGCCAGAACATTATCAAAAGAGATTTCTTAAAGCTGCGTGAGGTGACCCTCAGCTATGCCCTGCCTTCCAAGTACGCACGTGCGATACGGGCAGATCAGGCGCAGATCACCTTCTTTGGCAGGAATCTCTGGATATGGACGCCGGATGACAACCTCTTTATAGATCCCGAGATCGCTAACAGGGGTAATGCATTAACATCCGACTGGCTGGAACTGGGCGCAGCGCCTGGTATAAGAAGTTTGGGCGTTGCATTAAAACTGACTTTTTAAACTTTAAAAGTTAAGAGCATTATGAAGAAGCTGATTATATATACCATGTTGTTATCGGCCGCAATGATGGCCGGTAGCTGCAAAAAGGAACTGGACATCAATACAGATCCCAATAATCCCCCGCTTTCGACTGCTCAACCTAACCTGCTGTTTCCCTCAGCGGTAGGTTATACAGCAGGCCGCATTGGGGGCGAGCTGGCTATCGTAGGCGGTATATGGTCCCAGCTGTGGACACAAAGCGTCGCCTCCAACCAGTACAAAAATATAGATGCCTACCAGGTTACACGTGCAGATTTTAATGGCAGCTGGAACGAATTGTTTTCCGGGGCGCTGACAGATTATGCATTGTTGATCAAGATCGCTAAGGAAAGAGAAGACTGGAATTTTTTGCTGATGGGTACCGTAATGAGGGCATACACTTACTCAGTGCTGGTAGACCTCTACGACCAGGTGCCTTTCTCAGAAGCATCACAGGGTGAAGCGAACCTTACGCCTAAGTTTGACGCGGGCGATGTCATCTATTCTGCCCTGCTGGCAGAGATAGATGATGCGCTCTCCAAAGATTTTACGGCAAGGACCAATACGCTGCCCGGTACAAGTGATGTGGTATTTCCTGTGGGGAAAGATGAACCATTCCTCCTGGATAAATGGGTCGCTTTTGCCAATACCCTGAAGCTGAAAATGTATCTGCGCATGATCAATGCTAAATCGAGCGATGCTGCCGCCGGTGTCAGAAAACTGTACACAGAAGGTGCAACCTTTCTCGAAGAAGATGCTGCACTGGCCTTTTATATAGACCAGCCGGATAAAAGCAATCCTTTGTATGAGGAGAATTTCCGCCGGCTGAACACCACCACTAACATACGGTTGAGCATGACGTTCTATAGCTGGCTGGCAACACATAACGACCCGCGTGTGAACGAGTACTTTACCGTTGGACCAGGCGGACCGCTTGCCATTAACCAGGGAGACTTTAATAACCCCGCCACCAATCCCTGGGGCAGCGCTTCCAATTTATTTATTGATCCCACCTCTCCCGTGCATTTCATTTCAAAGGCTGAATCCTACTTCCTGCAGGCAGAAGCTGTGGAAAGGTACTTCAATGGCACCGGACCCAATGGAACTACCGGTAAGCAATTATATGATGCCGGTGTTACCGCCGCTTTTGCACAAGTAGGACTTACGCCGGGCGCCTTGCTGACAGGCGATTATGCTTATCCCGCCACTGGTACACTGCAACAAAAGCTGGAGGCGATCATTGTACAGAAATGGGCATCTCTTTCAAATTCCCATTCACTGGAGGCCTTCTTTGAAAAGAACCGTACCGGCTTCCCCAGGACCAGTGCCGTATATAGTAACTCTACAGACGGTAAGACCTGGGCAGACAATTATACGCCGGGATATTGGGTTTATCCAAAGAACGCAGTTACCAACGGTCAGTTCATCAAACGCCTGGTATTTCCTGATAGCGAAATACGTGCGAATCCTAATGTACCGGCAGCGGTTCCTCCTACAACCCCTGTTTGGTGGGCCATTAAATAACTTAAAACAGTATGATCATGAAACTATCTATCATAAAATTCTGTTGCAGCTTCCTGGTTATATTGTTGCTGGGGGGATGTAAGAAAGACCCCGATGTCACCATCACAGATACCCAGATAGGCGAATCAAAGATCACCTTCTTCGTAGATCTTGCGCTCAACGGAAACGAATATATGGGCATTGTAAAAGGCCAGGCCTTTACTGATCCCGGCGCAAAGGCTACAGAGAATGGCCAGCCGGTAGAAGTTAAAGTGAGCGGTTCCGTGAATACAAATGTTTCCGGGGTTTATAAGCTCACCTATACAGCCGTTAACAAAGACGGATTCGCCAAGAGCGTAAACCGTTATGTGGGCGTATTGCCGGAAGCGCCAGATCCTGCTGTAGACCTTTCAGGCACTTACACATCCAGCACCTCACCGCAGGCTACTATCACGAAAATATCTAACGGTCTCTTTTACACTTCCAATTGCTGGGGAGGCGGTAGCGTGGTAGTGATCGGCGCCTTGTTCTTCTGCACGGATGGAACCACCTTGCACCTGCCCTTGCAGGATCTTGGCGGACAGCGCGTGGTAGCCACAGATCCGGGCGTGTATGCAGGTGGTAAGATCACCTGGACCATTACACGTCTGGATTATCCCGGTACGCTTACACTGGAAAAAGTATGGACCAAAGTGCCATAATAATCATCAGGGTTTTACTAAAAACATTAAAACATGAAAAGAGTAACTATATATCTTCTGCTATTACTTGGATGGATCGGCATCTTCAGCTCCTGCTCCAAAGACCTGCCAGATCCTGGTGGTACTGGCGCTGAAAAGCTGTCTGGCGAGTGGTTTGTAAAAGTAGCTTACGATGGCGGTACCACAGACTACATTAAGATAATGACCTACAATACTGCCGCTAATGGCGACAGTCTCTGGGTAGATGACCTTGAAAATTTCTGGCAGTTCAAGGTTAAGGCAAAGTTTGATGGAGGAGGCCTTAGCTTTGCAACTACCAATGCACAGAACGGTTATTATGATTCCAAGGTAACGATCAGCAACGGTAAGGTGATACAGAATGCATCCACTACCGAGTCTGGCGCCGTGGTAGACAGCATCTACTTTGAAGCAAAGTTTGATGATGATCCGGATAATCTGACTTACACATTCTCCGGACATATGAGATCTGGTTTCCTGGAAGATGAACATTGAGTAACCGGAACCGTTATAAATTAAAAAAGGAAGCAGGGAAACTCTCTGCTTCCTTTTTTAATAATGTCATATAATTGCAGCGCTACATATAATAGAATTGATAATCAATGATAAATAAAATAACCCTGTCGTATCAACGCAGCACTTATAACATTTTAATTGTACGTGATGTTTTCCTGCTAATTTTATATATTGCATCTGCTATTGGGTAAAAATGACGAGAGTAAAGCCAAAATCTAATCTATTTTGTGCCAAAATCTAAACCGAAAAAAACGTTCAATCCAGAATCTAAACATTAAATACTAACATTAAAGACATGCATACACTTTGATGTACTGATAGCGGTTTCGTTATCCTGTTATCCATTACTATTAGCTGCCCAATCTTAAAGTAATCAAGCGATTATTTTACGCGTAATTATGTTATTAACCAAAATCAAACTATCAACATTCATTTGCTTATGAAAACAAGTTTAATGCTATGTTTATTCATGGCTATGGGGCTGGTTCATGCATTTGCCCAAAACCGGACGATTACCGGTAAGGTTACAGATGCAAAGGACGGATCGCCGCTTCCGGGTGTCACCGTGAGGATCGCTAAAACCTCTTTGGGAACCTTAACAAATGCCAAAGGAGAATATACATTGACCGCCCCGGATAATGCTCCTGCACTGGAGTTTTCCTTTATTGGCTTTGATACGCGCCAGGTAGCTATCGAAGGAAGGACCACAATTAGCATACAGCTGAACGCCAACGAGAAATCACTGAATGAGGTAGTGGTAGTAGGTTATGGTACAGTAGAACGCCGTGACCTTACCGGCTCCGTTTCCAGTGTAAAAGGAAGCGTGCTGAAAGACCTGGCTACTTCCAGTGTGGACCGCCAGCTGGCCGGCCAGGTAACCGGTGTGCAGGTGAACGTTTCCAGCGGTATCCTGGGCCAACCCGCCCGTATACGCATTCGCGGTACTAACTCCATCAGTAGTGGCTCTGACCCCCTATATGTAGTGGACGGTGTGCCCTACATTACCGGTAGTCAGAGTAGTGTAACTGCCAACAACCCCCTCGGCGATATCAACCCTAATGATATAGAAAGCATGGAAGTGCTGAAAGATGGTTCTGCCACTGCTATTTATGGTTCAAGGGCAGCCAATGGTGTGATCCTGATCACTACCAAAAAAGGGAAATTAGGTAAGCCGAAAGTTACTTACGATGCATGGTTCGCTTCAGCTGCCGCTTCAAAGCGTTTTGACCTGTTGAACGCAAATGAGTTTGTTAGTGTTGTTAATGAAAAATATACCAATGCAGGCAGAACTCCGCTGGCAGCGCCTACATTGGACCCTTCCGGTAAGCCATATGATACCGATTGGCAGGATATAGTGCTGAGAAGGGCTTTCCAGCACAATCACTCATTGTCATTCAGCGGCGCCACGGAGCAGACCAACTATTATTTTTCAGTAGGCTATGCTAACCTGGAGGGCACCACTGTTGGTAATGATCAGACCAAATACCAGTTTCGCGCAAAGCTGGAACAAAAGGCCCTGGACGTACTCACTTTCGGGTTTAACAGCGGTATCTCCTACGTAACAAACAATGGTCTGAACACCGGAACCAACGCGCTGTCCGGTAACCTGACCAATGGTATCCGTGCATTGCCTAACGTTCCCGCCCAGTTTGCAGATGGCAGCTATAACATCAACCTCAATGGTAATACATTAGGCCAGGGTGGTAACGGCAAAGTGATTGACGATAACTACACCAACATCAAGTACGTAGTAGATAAAAATGTTTACCGTAACAGGAACCTGAATATCGTTGGCGACGCTTTTGTGGATGCCCAGATATTAAAAGGTTTGAATTTCCGCTCGCAGGTTGGTATCAACCTTTTGAATGGTGAAGATTATCAATACTGGAACCCCGTACATGGTGACGGCAGAAGCAGTAACGGTTATATCTATCAGCAATCATTGCCGCTTTTCCGCTATAACTGGTTCAATACCCTTAGTTATAATAAAACTATAGGAAGCAGCAAATTAAACGTTGTGGCGGGTATTGAATACCAGAAAACACAAAACAGATCCTTTAACTCGCAGGGTACCAACCTCTCTGGTACTTACTTTTCCGGCGATAATATTATCAGCAGTACGCTGGCAAGTGACCAGATTGGCGGCGGCTTTACAGAGCAAGCCTTCCGTTCCTATTTCGGAAGAGCGAATTACTCTTATAAAGATCGTTACCTCCTGGCCGGTACTTTCCGCCGCGATGCTATTTCTTCTCTCCCTCCGGGCAAGCAGCATGCTAATCTGCCGGGTGTCTCTGTTGGCTGGCGTATATCAGAAGAGCCTTTCTTCAAAAATGCTGACGCCCTGCATTTTGTCAGCAACCTGAAACTACGCGGAGGCTGGGCTAAGGTAGGTAACGTGGAGATCGGGTCTTATCCGTATGCAGGTACTTTTAAACCTGTTCCCTATGGATCTAACAATGGTTTAGCTTTCGGACAGGTAGCCAACCATGATCTTACCTTCGAGACCAGTAAGAAATACAATGTTGGTATTGACCTTGGTTTCCTGGATAACAGGATCTCTTTTACAGCGGACTACTTCCGGAATGATGTAGATAACCTGATCCTGGCAGCGCCTGTGCCGCCTTCACTGGGTGTGCCTTCTACCGATCTGCCTAACATCATCTTTATGAACGCAGGTAAAATGAATAACAAGGGTTTTGAATTTGCTATTACCAGCGTAAATATCAGCACTGCAGACCTTACCTGGACCAGCAGCCTGAACCTGACCTTTGTAAAGAACAATGTAACCCAGCTGTATAATAACGCTGATCTTATTGATGCCTACAATATTACCAAAGTAGGGTATTCAATCGGCTCCTTCTTTGGCTACGAATCAGCCGGAGTAAACTCCGCCAATGGTAATCCATTATGGGTAAAAGGTGATGGCAGCATTGTTCAGGGAGATATCAAATCAGGTAAATATTATACCTACGATCCTTCCAAACCCGGCGATATCACTACCGCTGCCGCTGCATTAACGCTGAGCGATAAAAAGATCCTGGGCCAGTCCAACCCAACTTACTATGGTGGCCTGAACAACACGGTTACTTATAAAGGTTTTGATCTGAATGTTTTCCTCTCTTTTGCCGGAGGTAATAAAGTATACAATGTAACCCGCCAGGAAAGCCTGAATAACCAGAAATTCCAGAACAGCGGCAAAGAGCTGTTGAACAGCTGGAAAACTCCCGGTCAGGTTACAGATGTACCGATGTTATATTATGGCAGCGACAACTTTGTACTGCAGAACGGTAACCTCAACAGCCGTTTCCTGGAAGATGGCAAATTTATCCGCGCGCAGAATATCGGCCTTGGTTATACAGTACCAGACGGTCTTGTACAGCGTATGCACTTATCCCGTCTGAGGGTATATGCACAGGTGCAGAATGCATTTGTGATCACTGGTTATTCCGGTCTTGATCCTGAGCTGAACAACATGACCCTTAACGCAACCAATGCGGTGGTTAACCGTCAGGTGGGCATTGATTACAATACCAACCCGGTTCCCCGTACCATTACTTTTGGCATTAACGTAGGTTTCTAAATAAATCAAGCAAAGTATATGAGAAAGTTATTGCAACATAAATATAATGCGGGCAAGGCGGTATTAGGCGCGGTTGTACTGGCGGCAGCACTGTCTTCCTGCGAAAAATTTACAGAACTGCAGCCCAATGCACAGATACCGGAAGACCAGGTTTTTGTTGATTCCGCAAATATTGATCTGGCGGTAAATGGTATGTATAATAATGCGGCAGTGGGCAGCTATGCTGACAGCTACACAGCGGGCCGCGGTTATCCGTTCGGTGCAGCTGCTATTGAGCAGGATGAAATGCGAGGGGAGGATATGGTGAACCTTGCTACCTTTTATCAGCTTACATATGAATCTACTTATTCTACCGTTTCCGCCAACAACGTAGCCATGTGGCTGAATCTGTATTCGCTGATCAATCAGGCCAATGTGCTGATAGAGGGAGTGCAGGGAGCAGCGCAGAAAGGAGTGATCTCTACTGCAAGGGCAGAACGGTTTGAAGCAGAGGCCAGGTTCCTGCGCGCCTTGGCGCATCATGAGCTGCTGATCCATTTCAGCTTCCCTTATGCAGATGGTAACGGCAGCAAACCCGGCGTTCCATATAGGGATGTCGCCATCAATACACCGCAAAGAATTGAAGAAGGCAAGAAGGTGGGCCGCGGTACGGTAGCAGAAGTGTATACCAAAATTCTGGCCGATCTGGATTATGCAGAAACCAAGCTGCCGTCAACAGCCAAGTTAATTTCCCGCGCCAGTAAAGGTGCCGCTATAGCGCTTAAAACACGTATTAAATTACACAAGGGCGATTGGGCCGGTGTAATTGCGGAAGGCGCCAAACTGGGAACAGATGGTGCTGGCCCGAACTTTACAAGCCCCATTTGTGGCTATAAACTAACAGCCAGCCCGGATGAGCCATTCACCAACCAGGCAGGCAACGATGAATCAGTGTTTTCAATAGCCAACGGTGCAGCCTCTACGGCCAACGGCGGCGTGAACGGAGCACTGCCTAATATGTTAGGCCCTGCTGATAAAGGTGGCCGCGGCCTGGTAGCAACCAGCCCTAACCTCTATAATGCATCCTTCTGGGTAACCGGGGATAAGCGTCGCGATCTGTTACAGGTACAGCAAACAACAGACAAGGCTAAATATTTCTTTAACTACAAATACCGGGATTACATCAACAAAACCGACTGGGCCCCCATCGTTCGTTATGCAGAAGTGTTGCTGAACGTGGGAGAAGCGTATGCCCGTCAGGGTAATACTGCACAAGCTTTCCTCCTGCTGAATGCCGTGCGTAACAGGTCCGTTCCTGAAGGAAGTAAATTTACTACTCCTCCGGCTGACCTGGTATTGGCTATACTGCAGGAGCGCCGCATCGAATTCGCAGGAGAAGGACGCCGCTGGCCGGATATCCACCGTCTGCAGAAAGATGCTAACCCGGCTTACGTTACCAGCGGTATCCCCGCAAAAGTACTGTCCATCAAAGGTGATGGTTCTGAGTATGACCTGGTGAACAGGCCTGTAGTAACGCCTACCAAAGGCG